>Ga0116153_10000010_pt1 | contig 371768 bp, 262 predicted proteins | sample AD_UKC028_MetaG_FD_89896 | JGI IMG/M metagenome (GOLD analysis project Ga0116153, IMG submission 89896) | Active sludge microbial communities of municipal wastewater-treating anaerobic digesters from USA - AD_UKC028_MetaG | ecosystem: Engineered > Bioreactor > Anaerobic > Digestate | place...
GTCCTGATGGTACAGGCACAGGTGGTCCGGGTAGAGCTTGAGGGTCAACGCCGCTCTGGCGTACTCGGCAGGAACCGAATAGGTGTTGGTGTCCACGGTCACGCGGAACTGGCTGTTGGCCCGCACCCAAGCCGTCACAGCAGGCGTCGAGGTTCTCTTCGTAGGAGATACCGGCGGATCCCCCGAGATCGTCGCGAGTAATGGGGGACAGGGGCAAGGGGGAGATAGCTGCTGCCCGCGTTCTGTCGGCCGAAATATGCGCTTTGCTTACACCGTCTCCATCTCCCGAAACGAAGTACCGGTTCAAATCCGGAGTCCCGGTTTGTATTCGCGTCCCGGCGTGGTAGTCTCTTCTTGGGCAGGCCGGGTCGCTCCCGGCTGATCGACCTTGATGGTGTGCCGCAACTGGTGTCCCCGGTGCGCCGTCAAGGTCGGCCCGACATGAGGACACCAGATGCCGCGCAACCGTGCTCCTGCTGCGAAGCGATACGCCAGTTCCAAGCAATGTCCCGATCCGGAAGCTCGCCCGGGGGAAGCCGGTTTTTTTCTACGATCCTTTGTTTATTTGCTGGTCAAAGAGGCCTTGGTGCTACGGCGACTCAATTCAAGCCCCGACCCATTCAGGTCGTACGCCCAGCAAGCCGAGGATCGGGTGCGCCTAGTTGCGCAGAATCCCGGACGCATGAAGCAGCACCTGCCTAGCACCATGGCCACGCCGCCGGATTGGCTCGAAGACACTGCCATCCGTCTTCATGATGCCATCGTCAGCAGACCCGAGCTAGTGGATCGGATCCGCCACGGGGTCCGTCAATGGACGTGTCGCAAGCAGCGATCACGATCTCCCGTTGTACTCTCTGCAGATTCCGAAGCTGACCGCCTCGCACTGGCGGCGGCCATCCACGACGTCTGCGCGAATGGGTACGGCTGGCAGCGCTTCAACCCATGGCCGAATCGCACGGGTTACAGGCTCATCAAGGCGATGATCTCCTATGGGGCTTTGACCAGTCGCGTGGCATGGGCAGACGACGAGGACAAACCGCTGACCGAAAGGGCGGTTGAGGAGGTCTTGAAGGAGCCGCCGACCAGGGACGGGAACACCGCAAAACCGCAGAAGACCGGCCACGTCAAGAAGGGCGGACGCCCGAGAATCACTGAGGCCGAACAAAAGGAACGTGAAGCCCTTCTTACGGCTTGGAGGCGCGCCAAAGAGGCGGGCGTACATGAAAAGGATTTCTGCCATGATCACGAGTGCGATCTAAGGCGTCTCCAGATGTACCGCAATTGGGCTTCGCAACGCCGCCGCCGCAACGACCTCGACTGACAAACCGATCCCCGTCAGGTAAACCAGTTTGTCACCGAGATTCTGGTCGCGTGTTCTTGCCCGCCAAATACAGGCGCTTTGTGACATCCGCAAGCAGAATCTCGGTGACAAATCCCGTGGGCGACGTTTGTGTGTCATTTTCGCCCCCATACTCCAGTGGTCAGGTGAGCAATGTGCTCGCCCTTATTCGACTCTGCAGGAGTGTAAAACATGAATGCTGCTTCTCGTGGACAGACCGCTACGACCTCGAGAGACCACGCTGGCCTGCTCGACGTCAAGGCGGTGGCCGAACTACTCGGCTGTTCGCCGCGACACGTGTACCGGATGGCCGACGCGGGGCTGATGCCGCGTCCGGTGAAGCTGGGCTCGCTGGTCCGCTGGTCACGGCAGGGACTGGAGGCCTGGATCGCGGGGGGATGCCGACGATGCCGCCAGATTGGGGGTGGACGATGACCACCACATCAGACCCGGTGGCTGCCCGCGAGCAGTTGCGGAACTTCGCCTCCTGCGCATATGAGCCCGAAGACATCGTGGAGATTCGGTTCCTGCCGTCGCGCGAGTCAACTTACTCAAAGGCCGGACATCTGGCGGACCGTGCCGACCATCTGTTCAAACAGAACGAGGAAGGCCAGCACATCTACGTCGGCGCCAACCCGCGAAAACACGTGGGGGGAAGAGACGGCAAGGCGGTGGCGCTGGCCCGATGCGTGTTCGTCGATTTCGACAACATGACGCTGGAGGAGGTACGGCAGCGACTCACAGAGTCGCCGCCACCGACCATGCTGATAGCCACCGGCCACGGTTATCACGCTTGGTGGCGGCTGGCGCAGCCAATCGAGGACCTCGCCTCATGGACGAATCTACAGAAAGAGCTGATCGCCCTGGTGGAGAGCGACCGGGCCATCCATGATCCGCCTAGGGTCATGAGGCTGCCGGGATTCCGCAACCACAAGGAACCCGCAGCGGACGCCTACATCATCGATGCGGACCCGTCAAGGGTGTACGAGTTGTCCGATCTGCACAAGGTGGTACTCGAGCGACCGGCGCCCGCGGCGATCCCATCCGCGCCATCAGCCCACGCCGCCAACAGCAGTGCTGCCAGCGGTAATCTGGCTCGGTGCTTGGCCTACTTGGCGAAGCTGCCCGATTCCATTTCCGGCCAGCGCGGCCACGATGCTCTGCTCAGGGCGGCTTGCGAGTGTTGGCGGTTCGGTTTCACAGAGGCCGAGGTAATGGAGGCTTTGCGTTGGTTCAACGAGAACAAGTGCAGTCCGCGATGGAACAAGTCCGACTTGAGGCGAAAAGCCGATGAGGCGCTGAAGAAGACCATGGAGAACGGCGAAGTGGGGATGCGACTGCGCGAGCCGCGGGGCGCGGTGTTGTCGGAAGCACTCCGCGATGTGCCCAACTACCCGCCGGCGCGTCAACGTCTCCGGAAACCCGCATCCGGTAGTCAGAAACAAGGATCGTGTAGACGTAGACAGGTAGGTTGTTTCAAGCCGTTCCCCGTGGAGATCCTGCCCGAACCGGTCAGGTCCTTCATATGGGATGTTTCGATGGCCATCGGATGTGATCCGTCTTTCGTGGCGTTGCCCTTGCTCGCAGCCCTGGCGGCGGCAATCGGCAATACCCGGAGAATTCGACTCTCGGCAGCTTGGACTGAACCCGCAGTCATCTGGGCCGTGATTATCGGGGAGAGCGGTACGTTGAAGTCGCCGGCCATCGAGGCCGCACTCAGACCCATTCGTCAGCGACAAAAGGAGGCATTCAGAATCCACGATGTGGAGGTCAAGAAACACCAACAGGAGCTGAGGTCATACCAGCAGGGGACAAGGGCGACGGCAGCCAACCACTCAGCAATTTCCGAGAAGCCAAAGGCCGTGAGATACTGCGTTTCGGACACGACGGTGGAGGCTCTCGCTGTGAATCTGAGTGACAATCCACGTGGCTTGTTGCTTGTCTGCGATGAGTTGAGCGGGTGGCTGGGCTCGTTCAACCAGTACCGTGCAGGCGGTCATGGCGGGGACGTTGCTCACTGGCTGGAGATGCACCGGGCCGGGGAACTCCTTGTGGACCGCAAGGGGGCAGACAGGCCCACAATCTACGTCCCCATGGCGGCCATGAGCATCACCGGCGGGATTCAGCTGGACACGCTGAGGCGGTCGCTTGGGTCGGAACACCTCGAGAACGGGTTGGCGGCCAGGTTGCTGCTCGCCATGCCGCCGCGGAGGGCTAAACGATGGTCCGACCGGGAGGTAGGCGAGGCAACGTGGAGCGGGCTCGCGGCGGTTTTCGACGGCCTGTACGAGTTGGCATCTACTCAGGATGCGAACGGCAACTCTCAGCCGGTGCTGATCCCGCTGAGCGATGACGCCCGGGAGACATGGAGGCAGTTTGTCGATGCCCACGGGGAAGAGCAACTTGAGTACGCCGGCCTCTTGGCCGCCACCTGGTCGAAGCTGGAAGCCTACGCGGCCCGATTCGCCCTAATTGTTCATTTGGTTCGTTTCGCCGCAGGTGATCGCGGCCTAGCTAGCCCGGATACGGTCGACCGAGAGAGCGTCGAAGCGGGCATTGAGCTGACCCGGTGGTTTGGCCAAGAAGCGCGTCGGAGCTGCTCGATCCTGGCCGAAGGTCCGGCAGATCGGCAACGGCGAGAGTTGGTCGAACTCGTATCACGGTTGATCGCCAAGAAGAAACACGGTGAAGGGGTAACGGTCAGAGAACTACGGCAAGGAAGTCGTCGCTTGAGGGACGATCAGGAAGGGGCGGAGGCCGCCCTCGACGAGTTGGTGGCTGCGGGCCTAGGTCAATGGAGGCAACCTCCAAGGGGGACAAAAGCCTTCATGCTGACAGAGACCGTCGACACCGTCAACGTCAACACTTGTGTGGCTGGGGAGGTCGATAAGGAGGATACTGTAGACGTTGACGCCGTAGGCGCCCCCGAGATGACACGGCCATACAGCCCCCAAAACCGCAAAACGCGGACAGGGGGAGGCATGGTCGGAGCGACGACGAACGATCAATGGGGTGAGCTATGACGGCGGCGAAGGCACTTCTCGTCGACTTGGGCCGCCGGGGTATTGCCCTCGAAGCCGTAGGGAACCGCATTCGGTATCGACCGCCCCGGGCTGCACCCCGCGAACTGGTCGAGCAGATGACATTGCTCAAGGACGAGCTCCTGGCCTTGTTGAAGAAGGGCTCCGGCAATGTGGGGAATACTCACGCCGATGCGGAGTGGGCCAGATTCTGCCGGGCCGCAGTGCGACTTCCGGGTATCTGCGGCTGGACCGATCCGACCGAGCTGCGTCAAGGCGGACCAGCTCTGGCCCGACATCTGAAGAAAGGGAGTTGACATGGCGCCAATTATGGAGTATACTTGAGGGTATCATGGGAACCAAAACGAGAAGACGATTCAGCGATCAGATCCGTGAACTGGTGACCGGCAGCGAGTACAGCTGCTACACCATCTGCAAGCAGACCGGCATCGACAAGGGCGCGATGAGCCACTTCCTGGCCGGGCACCGCGGCCTATCCCTTGAGAGTCTGGACCTCCTGGCCGACTTCTTGGACCTACAGGTCGTGGTTTGCAGCGAGCAGCGAAAGGCGAGGTGACGTGTGGGCAACATTTACAGGCCGACCGTGACGAAGCCACTGCCCGCTGGGGCCGAGCTGTTCACCCGCAAGGGCGAGCGATTCGCTCGATGGAGGGGGAAGGGCAGGACCCAGACAGCCCCGGTGACTGTCCCGACTCGCGGCAAGCACGCCGGCCACCCCCGCATCGTGGTCGAGTCCAGCAAGTTCGTCGCCCGGTATCGCGACATCGAGGGTGGCCTGCACGTCGTGCCGACCGGCTGTCGTGACGAAACCGCCGCTCTGGGGGTGCTACGTGAACTGGAGCGGAAGGTCGAGTTGGTGAAGGGCAACGTGCTCACCAAGACCGAGAGCCGGACTGCCGAGTACGCCGACACCCCGCTGGCCACGCACCTCGAAGCCTTCGAGGTCTACCTGAAGACCAAAGCCAGCTCCAAGACCCACCGTGATACGGTGATCGGACGGTTGGAACGACTGGTCGCGGAATGCGACTTCCAGACCCTGCGTGACCTGGAGCGTACTCGCCTCGAAACCTGGCTGGCCAAAACACCCGCCACCATGTCCGCGAGGACCCGCAACGGCTACATCACCGCGCTGACCACGTTCTGCAACTGGGCAGTGAGTGTGGGCCGCCTCTCGAGCAACCCCTTTTCGCGTACCCCACGAGCGAACGAGCGAGCCGACCAGCGGCGACCACGGCGGGCACTGACGACTGGGGAACTGGTGGGCTTGATAGGCGCCACCCTTCGCCGCCCCCTTGCGGAACATGGCCGCAAGCCGGTGACCATAGAACGGCAACCGGGAAGCCATCGCAAGCGGTCGAGTTGGACCTATGAGACGCTCACGCCCGCCAACATCGACGCCGCGGAGACTGCCGCCATGGAACGACTCAAACACCGACCGGGCGCCGTCGCCGAGGCAAAGGCGGAAGGCCAAATACGGGCGCTTGTCTACAAGACTCTGGCCCTAACCGGGCTGCGGCTGAACGAACTGCGATCCCTGACCGTGGGCGGGGCGACCCTGACCGGACCGACACCGTACGCGGTCCTGAAGGCCGCGGATGAGAAAGCCCGACGAGGAGCGGAGATCATCCTGCGGGCTGATCTCGCCGCCGACTTAGCCCGACACCTTGAGCAGCGGCTGCTTGTCTTGCAGAACCAGGCTAAACGCAATGGACAGCCGGTGCCGCTGGCCCTGCCAGCCGACGCTCCGTTGCTCAAAGTACCGGATGGCTTGGTCAAGATCATGAATCGCGACCTGAAAGTCGCCGGGATCGCCAAACGCGACAGCCGCGGGCGGGGGATCGACGTGCATTCCCTGCGCCATACCTTCAACAGTCTACTGGCTGCCGCCGGGGTGCCGCTGACCACCCGGCAGATTCTGATGAGGCACGCCCGGAATACGGTCACCGATGACTATACCGACGTGAGCCTGATCGACCTTCGAGGAGCCTTGTCCAGACTACCGCTGATCCCGGTGGACGACGGCCGCGAACGGCTGCGGGCGACGGGAACTCACAACGCTATAAGTACAGAGGTAATTGGAGCGCCAGTTTGTGACGGGGTTTGTTTTACGGACTACAAACCGGTACAAAACGGGGCATCTGCTGACGCATCAGGCGGAAATCCGTCTTTGCCGGATTGTCCTGTAAGTGCTGAATCGGACAAGTCTTGTCGTTCGAAGACAACGGCTGGCACACTACACCGCGCAGGAGTCGAACCTGCAACCTTCGGCTCCGTAGGCCGATGCTCTATCCAATTGAGCTAGCGGTGCAAACTACTTTATTAACAACGACTTACATCCACTACTGTCATTCTGGAACGAGGTCTTAAGTTGACAATCTGCATCCCAAAAGGGGCCCTTTTGAGCCCTTAAATTGACCCGAGAATGGGCAGTTCTTACCCTCATCGGCATGGTCCAGGATAAGAAAACACGCAACCGCATTCCCAAACTCTCCCGCAGGCCGGACGCGTCCGATCGCTATTGTATATCATTTCGGGATGCCCATGGCAAGATGTGCCGCGTTCGCTTCCAGCAGCCCGCGACGAATCTGAGCGGGAGTATCCTCGCTGGATACGGCCCAACTACGGCAGGGATCGCACAGACGACGACGGAGCCACCCCCGAGCCCGCGCCCGGCCCGAGTATGAATTGGGCACCGTCCCGATGCCCGCGAATCCCGTCTGCCCAGCGATCATCTCCGCGCAGGCCGTTGAACGACGCATGCTGGGGGCGATCAATCGCTGGGACAGGGCAAAGTCACTCCGAGCTTCGATGCCACGTCACCTTGGCCGGCCAGCCGTTGCGATCCACGGCTCCCACCGAGAAGACCCAGTGTTCGACCCCCCGAAAGACCTTGACCATGAGCTTCCGGCGGCCCGGGTGGCACTTCACGGTTATGCGGTACTCACCTCGCGTATAGTGCCGATAGCCGAGCCAATCCTCAACCACCTGATCGTCCAGCCAGACTCTGGCTCCCGCCTCCGAGCCGATGCTCAAGGCCAAGTCCTCGGTTCCAGCCAGTTCCATGAACGTCACAGCGTAGACGACACGCTCAGTCGCCGCGCCGGATGGTGGTCCGGGGCAGAGTTGCCTTACACCTTGATCAGCATGACCCTGTGGCGGTACCCTTTCGATATGCCGTTCGTCGGGGCGATATCAGAGATGTTGCCAGGACGGCACGGCCGTCACTCATGCCGCTGCGGGAGGAGGTCTCGTGATGAAGGCATCTTCATGGCTTCGTGTCGTGGTTCTCTCCGGCGTGGTTGCACCCGCATCCACGTTGGCCGCGCCGGCCACAGGCAAGGGGTGGACTCAGAAGCAGTTCATCATCACCTTCTGGTGTCCGCCTCCGGCCACGGAGGAGGCCCTCAAGGCGGTGGCCGCCGAGCACTACAGCCTGACCTGGGTGCCGCCCGACGGGCTGGACGTGGCCGCCAAGCACCGGTTACGAGCCATGCTGACCGATGGCCTGCTGAGCCCGACCACGCTCGAGGATGCCGCCAAGCGAGCACAACTGGACGCCCTGATCGAAAAGGTCAAGGGCCATCCGGCGATGGAGGCCTACTTCATCACCGACGAGCCGGGGGCCGGGGCGTTCGCCGGGTTGGGCAAGCTGGTTGCCTACCTTCGCGAGCGGGACCCGAGCCATCTGGCGTACATCAATCTTTTCCCCACCTACGCCAGTGAAGCCCAGCTCGGCGTCAGTGCCGACGCCGCCGAGCGAGCCAAGGTCGGGTATCCGCAGAACTTCGCCGGCGTGGGGGTAAGCGACAGAACCGTCCTGGCTTACCGCGAGCATCTCAAGAAGTTCGTCGAGATCGTCAAGCCCGACCTGATCAGCTATGATCATTACCACTTTTTCAAATCAAATGACGGTAATCAGTACTTTCTCAATCTCGCCCTTATCCGGGATGCGGCCCTGGAAGCGGGCAAGCCCTTTCTCAACATCATTCAGGCCAGCCTGGTGGAGAAGGTCTGGCGACTGCCCAACGCGGCAGAGACACGGTTTCTGGTATTCACCACGATGGCCTACGGCGGGCGGGGCATCAGCTACTTCACCTATTGGGGGCCCGAGTCCTACGCCGGCCTCTACCGTGAAGGCAAAGCCTCGGCGATGGCGAAAGAGGTCGCCGCCATCAACGCCGAGATCGAGAAGATCGGGCCGGCCCTGATGGAGCTGGATTCCGTGGCCGTGTACCACACGGCGCCGTTGCCCTACGGCACTCAGGCCATTCCGGCCGACGCCCCGCTGCGGGTGACCGGCGGCGGGGAATTCGTCCTTGGCCTGTTCGGCATCCGGTCCAAGACGACGGCCTTCATGATCGTGAACCGGAGCTACAAGCAGGATGGCGAAGCGCGGGTGAAGGTCGCCCTGCCCGTCGACAGGCTGGAAGAACTTGACCGCAAGACCAGTAGGTGGGTTGACGGGCCGGCGCTGAGCGCCGAACGCGAGGTGAGCATCAAGCTCGCGCCGGGAGACGGGCGGCTGTTTCGCCTGAACAGATGAGTCAGCCCCGACGAGCCCCGGTTTCCTGGACCTCGAGGTGCGCAAGCACTGCCGTGGCGGGGAGACGCCGTTGCAGGAGACCGCCGAGGTCATCCGCTCGCTCGATCGCTGACTTGACCGCCGTTGCGGAGCGGGTGTCACCGAGGAGGATGGCCCCGACGAGGCGACCGCCGCGGAACACGAACCGTTGATATCCGCTGTCCGTCTCCTGCTCGAGTGCCCTCCCTTCGGGGCCCTCGGGTTCGATGGCGCCGATGCTGAAGAGGCCCACCCCGAGCACCTTGAGGAAATTGGACCTTGGCACCCCGTTGAATGCCACCTGCCCGCCGAGTGCGCTCAGCCCGGCGATGTGGCCCTGGATCTGTGACACCGTCCACAGGCCGTAGACCGTGCCCCGGTGTTCAGCGACGTCGCCCGCCGCCAGCACGTTCGGATCGGAGGTCACCAACTGATCGTTGACCAGGATGCCTCGATTGACGGTCAGCCCGCACTGCTCGGCCAGTGCGGTCGTGGGTTTCACGCCGGTGGCGAGGATCACGAAATCCGTGGGCAGGCTTGAGCCGTCCTGCAGGAGCACCTCGCGAGCCCGGCCTTCGCCGGCGATACGGGCCACGCCGGCACTGTGGTAAAGCCGGATCCCCAGGCCGGTGACCTGCTTCTGTAGCACCCGGGACGCCCTCTCGTTCAGCTGTCGGGGCAGGAGCCATGCCTGACCTTCGATTAGGGCGACCTCGACACCGCGACGAGCGAGTGCCCCGGCCGCCTCCAGGCCCAGAATACCGCCGCCGATACAGACGCAGCGGGCACCCGGCCTGGCCCAGTCGAGCACCGCCTTGGCGTCGTCAAGAGTTCGAAGGCACCGGACGTTCTCCGCCGCAGCGCCCGGGATGGGCGGGATGGCGGCAGTTGCCCCGGTTGCCAGGATGAGCTTGTCGAAAGCGGTGGTTTGGCCGTCCGCCAGGACTATGGACCGCCGGCCCAGGTCGATTCTGGCGGCCTTGGTGCCGAGCAGGAGCTGCAGGTGGTGCTGTGTGTACCACTGGGCGGGGTGGATCGGAAGCTGATTCTCGGCGATCTCGTTGGCCAGGTATCGAGTGAGGTTCAATCGCTGGTAAGGGAGGTGTTGCTCCTCGGAGATGAGGGTGACCTGGGCGGTCGGGGAGGCGGAGCGGATCGACTCGACCGCGGCCAGTCCGGCGATTCCAGCCCCCAGAACGGCAACACGAACCCCCTCGGGCCCGCCTACGGCGGGCAAGTGCGGAGTGCTTGGTCGGCGCGGTTTGAACTCACTGCGGGGAGCGCCGCAAAGTGGACACTCGTCCGGCGGCGCGGCTCCCTCGTGGATGTAGCCGCAGACGATGCACTCCCACGCCTGGATGTTCTGGGCAGTCACGGACACCTCCCGGCCGGTCCCGCCATCGGCGTTTCCATGCCATCTCGCAGGCTGCGTGCCGGTCACACCTGGATGAACTTGTCGGCCTTGGCTCCGCAGATCGGACAGGATGCCGGCGGCTTGCCGATCTCGATGTGCCCGCAGATCGGGCAGAGGTAGAACGAAGTCTCGGTCAGGTCCTGGCCCTGCTCGACGGCCTTGAGAGCCCGCTTGTAGAGTTCCGCGTGCACCGCCTCGGCCTTGCCGGCGAAGGCGAACATGCGTTTGGCCTTGTGGTTGTCCTTTTCCGCGAGCTGCAGCATCGGCGGGTACATCTTGGTGTACTCGTAGGTCTCGCCCTCGATGGCCGCCTTCAGGTTCTCGGCGGTCGATTTGACCCCGTCGAGTGCGGCCAGATGGGCGTGGGCGTGGATGGTCTCTGCCTCCGCGGCCGTCCGGAACAGGCGGGCGACGTTCGCGTATCCGTCCTGCTCGGCCTTCTTGGCAAAGGCCAGGTACTTGCGGTTGGCCTGGCTTTCGCCTGCGAAAGCCTCCTTAAGATTGTCTAGGGTACTTGCCATGATTTCTCCTCTTCAGGAAAAGGTTGTCCTTTCGGACCCTTCGCCGGCGGATGCCGGGCTCACTGCATCCGCGACGGTTAACACACCATATCCGGGTGATCGGTCGCCTTTCCCGCACCAGGCGGCGGGTGGGCATCCGGGCCGTCACCCGTCCGACCGGACACCGGCCTCGCGCCGGGGAGGCGGGATTCGGGCGTCAATGCTTGCCGTAGTTGAGCGGCGTTCCCTTGCGCTGGGCGAAAATGTAGGCCTCCAGGGCCCGCATCTTCGGATCGTCGGCCTCGAAGCGCTTGCCGCGCACGGGATGCTCGATGCACCAGTTAATCATATCGCGGAGCAGCGCCACCCGGCCCATCTGAGCCTGGAACTTCGGGTAGGTCTCCGGATGCGTGTTGGCCGCGTCCGGATGGCACATATCGCAGGAGACCGCGACGGTGCTGCCCAGCTCGGTGGCGCTGTGGAAGATCCTCGATCCTTCGACCACCATCTTCTCGGTTTCGCGCGACCAAGTCAGGATATCGAGCTCGGTATACTGCCCGTAGCTGTGTCCCTTGCCCTGCTCGCCTTTCAGCAGGTAGGAGTTGTCGGCTGGCGGCTGAATCTTATGCCGCTCCTTCTCCTCGGCCACCCAGTCCTTGGATCGCACGGGGTTCCTTCGCTTCCACTGGTCCATGTGGGCGTCGGCCAGCCCTTTGCCGCCGACCTTGCCCGCGGCCACCTCGGCCACCGACTGGATTCCGGCGTCACAGTCCGCGGCCACACTGTAGTTGTAGGTCGCCCACAGCACTGCGGCGCAAGCGGCGCACAGCGCGGCCAGCAGAACGCTTCGTGTGTTCTTCCGCATGGTCGTTCTCCTCTCTGCTCAATAAGCCGGGCGATTCGGTTTGGCGGGCCCTGATTGCCTGCCCCGGCTCGACATATAGGCTCTCGTCACCGTGACTGGATTGCGGTTCCAGAAGTTGTGGATCTTGTCCACCATCCCATCAGAGTACACGCAGACCTCGCCATCCCCGCAGCCGTCCTGGGGATTGAATGGATCCGGGCGGGTCATCTGAACGGTGAGCTCCGGCATTCCTTCGGGCGCGTAGGGCCACGGCCAGGCGGTCGCGAGGAGACCATGGAAGTGGATATTGCCGATGCGGTTGGTGAGCATCTGGTGGGTGTGGCCGTGAATGACGGTCACGTTCTTGAACCGCTTGAGGATGGCCTGGACCTCATCGGCGTCGTCGGTCCAGAAGTTCCAGTTCTTGTAGATCTTGTAGAGCGGCGAATGGGAGAAGACGACGACGGGTGCGTCGTCAGCGAGCTTCTCCAGATCCTTCTTGAGCCAGGCGCGCTGATCGGGTCCGACGGTGAACGGTTTCTGGACGCCGTTGTCCAGGCCGGCCACGGTCTGCATCCGCTCCATGGGCTTCATGCCGCGTGCAGTCCAGAAGTCCTCCTCGATCACGCTCAGGAGCTTGACGAAATGGACCCCCTTGTGGTCCCAGGACTCGGTGGGTTTGCCGAACAGGGCCTGCCACTTCTCGCCCATGTCCAGGTACCAGTCGTGTTCGCCGACCATGATCTTGAGCGGGACCTTGAGGTTCTTGAGGATTTGGGCGCCGAGTTCGAGCTCTGCGGCCTGGCCAAGCTGGGCCAGATCGCCGCCGTAGAAGACAAAGTCCGGCTGCGGCTCGAGGCGATTGACGTCGTCGACCGCCCGCATCAGGGAGCGGGCGAAACGGTCGTTCACATCCTTTTCGTAGAGGTGAGAATCGGAGATGTAGGCGAAGCGGAACGACTTCTCGCCGCCTTCCGGGGTTGCCCCGTAAGCGAGCTTGACCGGCTGGAACGAGGTGGGGGCGACGAGGCCGTTGGCCGCGGTGATGCCGAGGGCTGCCGCCGACACCTTGAGGAAACTCCGCCGATCGAGTTTCTTCAGATCGTCGAAGAACGCCTGCCGCTCTTCCATGTATCGGGTTTCAACGCTCTTGTGTCTTGGCTTCATGAGACGACTCCTTACTTGCGGATCCGATCCTCAAAGGCCAGCTTCTTCCGATTAGCCGTCTGGTCGTCGCGAAGCGGACGGCTCTTCAGCGCCTGGGCGCGTTGCAGCCGCATCTGGCGCTGGTTTTCTTCAGCGAAACGCAGATCGGTCAGGGTGAACAGGAAGGCCACGACCTGATCGATCTCCTTTTCGGTGAGAGCCAGCGGCTCCATGCCGCCGTCGAGGAACAGGTTGGCCTCGCCGCCCTTGTTGTAGTGATCCATCACGTCCCACAGGGTCGTGACGGTGCCGTCATGCATGTACGGCGGGGTGATCCCGACGTTCAACAGCATGCTGGTGCGGAACGCTCCAATGTCCGAGCGGTTCTTGGTTGCCATGAACCGTCCGAGCTCGCTCATGTCCGTGTTCAGGGCGAGCTCCTCGAGCCGTCTCTCGGACGGATCTTCCTGCAGGGCTTTCAGGCCTCTGCGGGCGAGTTCCTCGAAGTCCTGGTGGCGGGCGGACACGCCGATGTTGTGGAACCGGTTGTCGGTGCCCAACGGATTGGAGAGGCTCATGTGGTGGCAGCTGACACAGCGGGCCTTCTCGTTGAACAGCCGCCAGCCTTCCTTGGCGTCGGCCGAGATGGCCTTGGGGTCGCCCTCAAGATACCGCCGGAACGGTGAGTCGAGGAAGACCATGGTTCGTTCGAAAGCCCCGATCGCCCGGCCGATGTCCTCGTAATTGACCTCGCGGCCGTAGGCCTTCTTGAACATCTGCTGGTATTCGACGTCTCCGGCGATCGCCCTGGCGGCCGACTCCCCGTCGGGGAAGCCCATCTCGATGGGATTGATGATCGGCAGGGTAGCCTGGTGATCGAGGGTGGGCGAGCGACCATCGAGGAACATCGTCTGGAGGAGAACGGCGTTCATCGTCGTGGGCGCGTTCCGGCGGCCGAGTTTATCGCCGATTCCTTCGGAGGTCGGCCGCTGGTCGGTAAACGCCCGGGTCACGTCGTGACAGGTCGCGCAGGAGACCGTGCCATCCTTTGAGAGGCGCTTATCGAAGAAGAGCTTCTTGCCGAGGGCGACACGTTCCACCGTCATCTTGTTGTCGGCGGGCACGAAGGCGTCCCAGATATGCGGATCGATGCGGCACGGCACCTGAGCGGCGTCGGCCGGGGGAATCAGCTTGTCGTACTCGCGTGCCTGGTAGTCCATGGCCGCGGCCCCGTGCTGGGTCTGCGGCACTCGCCGGCCCAGCCAGTCACCCGGTTGGGTTGCGCAGGACAAGGACACCGCCAGCAGCGTTGCACCAACCGCAGACACGGTCTTGGCCCGCCGGCTCATACCCTTGGATGTTCTCCCCCCTTCCAAGAGCTTTACCCGGCCGTTCCCGCGCCAGTGGAGTGCGCGGTTCGTATCTCTGACACCTCGGTCAATCATGGGAACCTCCTTTGCTGATCGGTTTGCGCCGCGATCTCATGGTTGGGTTCTCCTTCTTCCGCCTGGTACGTTCCGACACCGGCCGCGCCGGTTTCTCGGTAGGGTGTCGAGGGGCTGGGGGTGGCAACGGCACCTCGGCGGCGCGCGTCTGGCGGCACCGGTCGCAGATCCCACGGAAGTGGATGAGGTAATCCTGGATCTGGAAGCCGAGACCCCGAACGCTGGGCCAGGCGATCCTGCTCCGAGGACCGGTCTCGACATCGATGATCTTCTCACAGTGCATGCACACCAGATGATGATGTTGATGCGCCTCCGGATCGAATCGGGCGGCCGAGCCGTGATGGCAAATCTTGGTGATGATGCCGAACTGGACCAGGGTGTCCAGAATACGGTAGACCGTGGTTCGCGACAGGCCGTGGAGCCGACTCTTGAGCGAATCGTAGATCTGATCGGCAGTCGGGTGGTCCTTGCGGACGAGCATCTCCTCAAGCACCAGGCGTCGCTGGGTGGTCATGGGCAGACCCCGCTCGCGACAGGCGCGCTCGAACTGCTCAATCCGCTTGCGTCTGGCTTCCGGCGTCATGGTCGGCACCGATGGTATACTGTACCAACCGATATCCTTTGTCAAGGGGGCGGAGGCAACGGCCGGAGGAGAGCCAACGATCCCGAGCGGGCGCCGGCGGAGTGGCGCCCTGGACGGAAAGGCGTCGCCAGGCTCGGATCGGCAGGACGGAAGCAGGCCGGGAATCCTGGGGGTCCGCCTATTCCCACGACTGTCTCAGCCGGATCTCCTCGATGGTCGCGAAGTCGTGCTCTTCGCCGCTGTTCATGCCCGGGCACTTTTCGGAGGCGTCGGCCCAGGCGGCCGGACTCTTCAGATTGACCGACCAAAAGGGCCAGGTACGGCACTGAAGGGGGCGGACCGGATAGATCGAGCAGGTTCGTCGGCCGTTGCCCGCGCTCACCAGGTAGACGCAGTCGCCATTGGTCTTCTCGGTCAGGGAGTACTTCAGGCCTACTCGCCGGAGTGTCTCCATGGGAAGCCACTCATCGTTGCGGCCGAGAAACTCGGCGATCCGGCGGATTTCCTCACGCGTGAGCCAGACGTAGCCGGGAGCGCCGGTACAGCAGTTGCCGCAGGCGGTGCACTCAAACCGCAGCCCCCCCTGATACCATCTCTCGCTGGGCAACGAAGGCTCCTTCCACAGTGACGACAGGCCGCCCGGCTCGCCCGGCAGCCACGCGTAGACCGATCGGCTGAGGCCGGTTACGATACCCGAACTGTGCCGAAGTGTCGCCTGGGAACCTATCCCGCCTAGTGCGGGACAGGCCTCTTGCCGGTCAGATGATGAGAGGCTGGATGCCTGGCCCACACACCCAAAGGCGACAGGTTCCACGACGTGACGGGAGCAACGATGTCCTGGGAGCATTGGGGATATCTGGGGCTTTTTCTGATTCTCCTGGCAACCGGCCTCGGACTACCCCTTCCCGAGGACGTACCCTTGCTCACCGGCGGCTACCTGTGTTATGCCCAGGGCGCCAATGTCTGGCTCACCATCCTGGTGGCCATGGTGGGTGTTCTGGGCAGCGACCTCCTGCTCTTCACGATCGGCCGGCGGTTCGGGCACCACGTGGTGGAGTACCGCTTCGTCCGGCAGCTGGTGAATCCTCCGCGGCTGGTCATGGCCGAGCGTCTGTTCGCCCGGCACGGGGTCAAGATCATCTTTGCGGCCCGGTTCATGCCGCCGATCCGAGGGATGACCTTCATGGCGGCGGGGGTCCTGAAAGTGCCGTTCGCGACGTTTCTGCTGGCCGATGGCAGCGCAGCGCTGCTGAGCGTTCCCACGCTGGTTCTGCTGGGCAAGTTCCTGGGCCGGTTTTTCGGTGACAATCTGGAAGGGTTGGTGGGCGAAGTTCAGAGTGTCACGCACACGATTGTCCTGGTCTGTGCCGCGATTGTAGTTCTGGCCGCCGGGCTGTACCTGCACCGCCGGCAGAAACGGCTGGTGGCCCGAGCCGGGCTGGAAGGCCAAGTGGATGCCCGGACGTTGGCCGGACTGCCTCCGGGGGGTGAAGTGGTTGCCCGCCCGCCCCCCGAGCCGGTCAAGACCGTACAATAGACGCATGTTCCGGATCGGTTCGCTGGATATTGGATTCCCCGTGGTCCAAGCGGCCCTGAGCGGGTACAGCGACCTGCCCATGCGCCGTGTTGCCCGCCTGCAGGGCGCAGTCTATGCCCTCAATGAAGTAGTGCTCGACCAGCTGGTGCTCACCAAGGGCAAGAAGCAGCGGGCGCTGATTCGGGTTGCGGCGGACGATCACCCCGTCGGGGGACAGCTGATGGGGGCCGAACCGGCGAGTTTCGCTCTGGCGGCCGACGCCCTGGTGGCCGCCGGTTACGACTGCTTAGACCTCAATTTCGGCTGTCCGGTGCGCAAGGTGCTGGGCCGGTGCCGGGGAGGCTTTCTGCTCAGCCAGCCCGCGACCGCCCTGGCCATCGTGCGCGAGGTTCATGCCGCGGTTGCCGGCCGCTGCCCGCTGACCGTCAAAATGCGCCGGGGGATGGACGACTCGCCGGAAAGTGAGCATTACTTCTTCAAGATTCTTGAAGGGGTTTTTGAGATTGGGGTGGATGCCGTGACCGTGCATCCGCGGACGGTCGGGCAGCGGTATGTCGGACGCAGCGACTGGCGGTTCCTGGCCCGGGTGAAGCGGCATGTGGGCGACAGGATCGTTCTGGGAAGCGGCGACCTTTTTTCCGCGGAGGACTGTCTGCGGATGATCGAGCAGACCCGTGTGGATGGAGTAACCGTCGCCCGGGGATGCATCGGCAATCCCTGGATCTTCGCCGAGATCCGGGCTTTGCTCGCGGGCAAGCCTCTTCCCGTACCACCGACGGTCGCGGAGCAGGGCATCACCATCCGGCGACATTACGACTGGGCGGTGGAGACCTATGGCCCGCTTGTCGCGGGCAAGGTCATGCGCAAGTTCGGCATCAAGTACAGTGAGTTGCACCCCATGGACCGCCAGGTGCGCGATGCCTTCATCGCCGTGGCCAAGCCGGGCGACTGGCAGGCGGTACTGGATCAATGGTACGATCCGGCAAAGGCCTGGCCGCCGGGCGTTCGTCGAACTGGGCCTGGCCACCTGATCGCGGCCGGCGCGGAGGATCGCGGTGGTCCCGGCGCTGCCGACGCAACGCCGGAAGTGAGAAGGGAGGATTGACTAGGGAGAAAGCCGGGCGGTTCAGCCACGAGAGTGACCCGCTGGTTGGCTCCTCTGTTCCCACTTTCGCTTCTCGGCTCTCTCTTTCGACTTCTCGGCGTTTGGTTATCTGCCTATGCTCGACTTCCTGATCCGCATGCTGTTTGAGGATCTGGTTCTCCTCTTCCTGGTTGAGGTCGTGATCGTCGCGATCGCGCTGGCGATTCACCGCCGCTACGGAACCCGACGCACGCGAACCGGATGGTGGGTGGTCGTGGCCGCCTGCCTGGCCCAGATCGGGATCCAGCGCCTGGTGGTCACCGACCGCGAGGCGATCAAGGACCTGGTTCACACGCTGGCCGTGGCGGTCGATGACGGCGACATGGCGATGCTGGCCGAGCACTTCGATGATGGCGTGGTGATCAAGGAAGGTTACTTCGGCAGCCTGGCCGGCAAGGAAGCGGTGATCGCCCGGGCCCACGTTGTTCTCCAGCAGAACACCGTCAAGCGGGTCCGCGTAGGTGGGTACCGGATCGAGGTTCTCGGCGACCTCGCCAAGGTGATCTGCCAGGTCATGGCTGACATCCGCATGGGCGGCGCGACCGGCTCTCAGCGGGTGCCCAGCCGATGGGATCTCGAAGTGGTGCGCACCCCAGGCGGCTGGAAGCTGCGCCGAGCGGCGGGCGAGTTCGGCCTGGGCCATTTCGGGGCGTGATGTATCCGCTCCGCGGGCCGGGGTGCCGGGGGTGCGAACGCCCGTCCGGGCTCGATCGGATCCGGCGTCGGGCCGGAAGGGGCTCGCGTCAAGCCGGAGGGGCCTGCGACTTGGCCTGCGGCGGTTGAACGAGGAAGGTCACCAGAGCCGCGGCCAGCAGGAGCCCGGCCGAGCAGTAGTAGGCGAAGGTGAAGGCGTGGGTCTGGTCGTAGACCTTGCCCGCCAGCAGCGAGAGCATGAAGCCGCCAAGTCCCCACGCGGTGAACACCAGCCCGTAGTTCACGCCAAAGTCCTTCAGGCCGTAGTAGTCCTTGGTAACCGACGGGAACAGGGCCAGGTTGGCGCCGTAATTGGCCCCGATGACGGCCGAGAGCAGGGCGAGGACGACCGGCTGAGCGAGGAAACTGTCGGCCCTCGCTCTGGAGAGGGCCATGATGGCCACTGCCTGAGCAACGAAGCAGATGAACATGGTCGCCTTGCGACCGATACGGTCGGAGAGAAGCCCCGCGCCGATGCGGCCGCCGCCGTTACCGACCGCCAACACCGCGACGAGCACGAAGCCCAGCTTGAGGCCGGCCTGGTCCTGAGCGATCTTGGCGAGCTTGGAGATGATCATCAGGCCGGCGCCCGCCCCGCAGGCATACATGAACCAGAGCACGTAGAACTGCCAGGTGGCGAGCATCTCGCCGGGCGTGAAATCTTCCTTCCTAACCGCGGCGGCGCCAGGCTTGGCGGGCGGTGTGCCGGGGGGAATGTAGCCCTTGGGTGGCGCTACCAGCAGTTGAGCCAGCCCGACCACCACGACGAGAAAGCCGAGTCCGAACAACAGCATGGTCGTCTGCAGTCCGAACTTCTGGGCAAGATGCGTGGCCAAGGGGGCGATGTACACGCTGGCCAAACCGAAACCGGCCACCACCAAACCGGCGATCAGCCCGGTCTTCTTGGCGGGAAACCACTTCACTGCCGGGGGCGTGGCCGAGGCATAACCGCAGCCAATGCCCGCTCCCGCGAGGAGACCGAAGCCGATGAGGTACCCGGTCAGCGTGGTGGTGAAACTGGCGAGGATCATCCCGATTCCAACCAGCACGCCGCCGAGGGTTGCCACAATCCGGGGGCCGATCCGGTCCTGCATGCGGCCGCCCGGGACCATGACCAGGCAGAAAACCAGGCAGGCGCAGGCGTAGGGCCACGACTTGCCGGTCTCTGTCCAGCCCCAGGCCGACGGGATCTCCTTGCTCAACACGCTCCAGCTGTAAAGCACGCCAAGGGCCAGATTGATGCCCAAGCCGGCAATGGTGACGATCCGTCCGCGATTGGGAACCTGCACGAGGTCTCGCGTCGCTCCGTAGGGCAGCGTCGTGACGGCATCTTTCGGTTGAGGCTCGACGGGGTCGACTGGCTTGCTCATGTATCCGTCCTTTCGAGTGCACGCGGAGGCATGCACGGTAGTCCGCCGGGATAGGAACCCACTCCCTCTCGGGAGACGGCACACGGGGGCCGAGGGGTGCTGCCCCGTGGTGAGATGAGTAGCCGGGCAAGGGGCCCGGTCATCCGCGGGGCAAGGAGCTCTCGCCCCGCGGACGGCCGTCTATCGGCAATCAGCTGATGGCCTTGTAGCTCGCGACCAGGTTCTTGACCACGGTCGGATCGGCCAGGGTGGTGGTGTCGCCGATCTTGTCCGGTTCTCCCTCGGCGATCTTGCGCAGGATTCGCCGCATGATCTTGCCCGACCTTGTCTTGGGCAGGCCGGGAGCCCAGTGGATCACGTCGGGGGTTGCGATCGGACCGATCACCTTGCGGACGTGCTGGAGCAGCGACTTCTTGTGCTCGTCGGTGTACTCCTGCCCGACCTTGAGGGTGACATAAGCGTAGATGCCCTGTCCCTTGATCTGATGCGGGAAGCCCACAACCGCGGCCTCGGCCACGGTGGGATGGGACACGAGGGCGCTTTCGACCTCGGCCGTCCCGATGCGGTGGCCGGAGACGTTGATCACGTCATCGACCCGGCCGGTGATCCAGTAGTAGCCGTCCTCATCGCGCTTGCAGCCATCGCCGGTGAAGTAGAGGCCCGAATAGGTGCTGAAGTAGGTCTCTTTGAACCGGCGATGCTGCCCGTAAACGGTGCGCATCATGCCCGGCCAGGGCTCCTCGATGCAGAGCACACCGGAGCCGGGGCCTTCGATGCGTTTGCCTTCCGGAGTGAGCATCACCGGCTTGACCCCGAAGAACGGCAAGGTGGCCGAGCCGGGCTTGAGCGGGATGGCGCCGGCCAGCGGCGTGATCAGGATGCCGCCGGTTTCAGTCTGCCACCAGGTGTCCACGATCGGGCAGCGTTCCTTGCCGATGTGCCTGTAGTACCAGAGCCAGGCCTCGGGGTTGATCGGTTCGCCGACCGAGCCGAGCAGGCGAAGGCTGGCCAGACTGTGCTTGTTGACCCAGGACTCTCCCTCGCGCATCAGGGCCCGGATGGCGGTCGGGGCGGTGTAGAACTGGCTGACCTTGTACTTGTCGCAGACCGCCCAGAATCGCCCGGCGTCGGGGTAGGTGGGCACGCCTTCGAACATCAGCGTGGTCGCCCCGTTGGCCAGCGGACCGTACACGATGTAGGAGTGGCCGGTAACCCAGCCGATGTCGGCCGTGCACCAGTATACGTCGCCGTCGTGGTAGTCGAAGATGTACTTGTGGGTCGTGGCCGTGAAGACCATGTAGCCGCCAATGGTATGGAGCACGCCCTTGGGCTTGCCGGTCGATCCGGAGGTGTAGAGGATGAACAGCGGGTCCTCCGCATCCATCCACTCCGGCTCACAGTCGGCAGGGGCGTTTTTCATCAGGTGATGCCACCAGTGGTCGCGACCGGCCTGCATGTTGATCGGCAGCTTGTCCTGCCCGACGCGCTCGTAGACGATGCAGGTATTGACCGTCACGCCCTGCTTTTCGGCCAGGTTCATCGCTTCGTCGGCGTTGGCCTTGAGCGTCACCGCCTTGGAGCCGCGGTACACGCCGTCAGTGGTGACCAAGGCCTTGCAGCCGGAGTCGGCGATGCGGTCGGCCAGCGACTCGGCGCTGAACCCGCCGAACACGATGGAGTGGATCGCCCCAATGCGGGCGCAGGCCAGCATGGCGATGGCCAGCTCCTTGACCATGGGCATGTAGATGGAGACCCGGTCGCCCCTCTTGACGCCCTTGCTCTTGAGCACGTTGGCGAACTTGCAGACCTGCTCGTGGAGTTGCTTGTAGGTCAGCTTCGCGTCCTCGGACGGCTCATTGCCTTCCCAGATGATCGCAACCTGGTCGCCGCGGGTCGCCAGGTGGCGATCCAGGCAGTTGTAGGTGATGTTGGTCTTGCCTCCGGCGAACCACTTGATCGAGATGTCACCCTTGAAGTCGTACTCCCGAACCTTGGTCCATTTCTGCTTCCAGTAGAAAGTGCTGGCGATGTCACCCCAGAAACCTTCCGGATCGGTGATGGACCGCTGGTACATCTGCTGGTATTGATCCATCGACTTGACGTGGGCCTTGGCGGCGAAACCGGCCGGCGGTTGGAAAACCTGGGAAGCGTTCGCGCCGCTGGACTCCGCTTTGCTCATGCGTTTGCTCCTTGCATAGTGGTGGGTGGTAATAAGAGATGAGGTCGCTCCGGCACCCCGACCGGGCTCGGCGGCTTAGGCCGGGGTGGATTCAATGTCCATACTCCCTTGGCTCGGATCTGTGTTGACCCGTTGACAGCGGCTCCCGAACGGCCGTGTCCAGCTCAAGCAACGATGCTCTGATGACGCCTGGTGCCCGTCGCGATGAATGGTCCAGTGTAGCAGAAGACCGGCGATGTTGGCAAGCAACCGGTCGGCGATCCCAAGGGCGGGCAGGCGGTTGACCGTCAGGCCCGGTCCACGAGACATCCAGCTGGCAGAACCCGGCCATGGAAGCGAAGCAAACGGACGGCGGTTCCCCGTGGGCCGCCCGTCAAACGACTGGCAATGGCCTCGCCGTCGGGAGTCAAGGCGACTGATGCGACTTCGCGGCGTCGCCGCCCCAGCGATCCTGTTCCGAACAGGACCGAACCCGGGCTCATCCCTCAGCGTCTTGCAGTCGGGCTGGCTGACTGTAGAATTCGCCCGCGTGCGGACGGCCGGCCCAAGCCCGCCGGGACGCAGAGGTCTCATCGCCTCACGACAGGTTTTTTGAATCGGAGCTGTAACGTCATGGGCAATCAGCAGGTGGGTTTAATCGGATTGGACGTCATGGGCAGCAACCTGGCCCTGAATATCGAGAGCCGGGGCTACTCGATGGCCGTGTACAACCGGACCACGGAGAAAACCGAGCGGTTCATGACCGAGCGGGGGGCGGGCAAGCGGTTCGTGGCCGCCAAGACGTTGCAGGAGTTCGTCGGCGCCCTGGAGTCGCCTCGCAAGATCCTCCTCATGGTCAAGGCCGGCAAGCCGGTCGACGAGGTGATTGATCAGCTCGCCGGCCTGCTCAACCGGGGCGACCTGATTATCGACGGCGGCAACAGTCACTTTCCGGACACCATCCGGCGGAACCGGGATCTGGCCGCCAAGGGCTTGCTGTTCATCGGAACCGGGGTATCCGGCGGCGAGGAAGGCGCCCTCAAGGGCCCAAGCATCATGCCCGGCGGCCAGCCCGAAGCTTACGCCCTGATCGAACCGGTCCTGACCGCAATTGCCGCCAAGGCCACCCAGGACGGCAAGCCGTGCTGCACCTACATCGGACCGGACGGTGCCGGCCACTACGTCAAGATGGTTCACAACGGCATCGAGTACGGCGACATGCAGCTGATCTGCGAGGCCTACTACATCCTCAAGACGGCGCTGGGGCTCGAGGCCGACGCTCTGCACGAGATCTTCAGGAAGTGGAACCAGGGCGACCTGAGCAGCTACCTCATCGAGATCACCGCCGACATCTTCAAAAAGAAGGATGATCGCAAGGAGACCGGCAAGCCGCTGGTCGAGCAGATCCTGGACAAGGCCGGCCAGAAGGGCACCGGCAAGTGGACCAGCGAGTCAGCCCTCACTCTGGGAGTGCCCGCCCCGACCATCGCCGAGGCGGTCTTTGCCCGGTGCCTTTCGGCCATCAAGGAGGAGCGCATCGCGGCCAAGAAGGTACTCAAGGGACCGTCCGCCCGCTACAGCGGCGACAAGGCAGCCTTTATCCAGGCCATCCATGACGCTCTTTATGCCTCCAAAATCTGCTCATATGCCCAGGGCTTCCAGCTCATGCGCGCGGCCAGCCACGAGTACAAGTGGTCGCTCAAGTACGGCGAGATCGCGATGATCTGGCGCGGCGGGTGCATCATCCGGGCCCACTTCCTCAACCGCATCAAGGAGGCCTACGACCGCAAGCCGGACTTGGCCAACCTGCTGCTCGATCCGTACTTCAAGGACATCATCGAGCGGAGCCAGAAGAGCTGGCGCAAGGTGGTGGCCACGGCCGCGGAGCGGGGCATTCCGGTTCCGGCGTTCGCGTCCGCCCTGGCCTATTTCGACAGCTACCGTCGAGACCGTCTGCCGGCCAACCTCCTGCAGGCCCAGCGCGACTACTTTGGGGCCCACACCTACGAGCGAGTGGACATGCCCGGCGTGTTCCACAGCCAGTGGGTGTGACGGCCAAGGCACCCGCTGCTCCCCGCCGGCGTTCACCCGGATGACGCGCGGCTTCACCCTCGTTGGACGATGCGGTGGTCTGGCGCCGGCCGCTCGGGGGCGGGGCGAGGATCCTCTTCTCAGATTCCCACGGCGGTGAAACGCTTGACACCGGCGCGCCAGAGGATGCGGAAGAGCAACAGGCCGGCGGCGAGCCAGGCGAGCTGGCAGCCAAGGCCGATGAGGATCTCGCGCTCGGAGAGCTGGCCCATCAGGGCCGCACTGGGGAACCAGATGATCCACTTGAAGGGCATCATCGAGATGAGCGGCTGCATCGGTGACGGCATGATCGTCACCGGGGCCAGCCGGCCGCCGAAGAAGAGGCTCATGCCGAACCACAACTGGCCCAGGCCGTCAGTCCGGGTGATCCAGAAAGCCAGCATGGCGAGGGCGTAGTTGAAGATGTAGTTCAGGGCCGCGCCGAGGCCGATGGCCATCACGCCAAGCAGGGCCTGCATGCCGCTCACGTCGAAGCGCGGCCTGGCCCAGAGGGCGATCAGCAACCACAGCGGTAGGAGGATCACCAGGGTCAAAACCTTGTAGGCCAGGTTGTCCGAGATGCTCTCCCAGATCGGCAGGATCGGCCGGAGGAGCTTAGTGGACATCTTGCCGCTCTGAATGAGATAGCCAATCTCGAACATGTCCCACGCCGTGCACAGGTGCCCGATGACCATGGTCAACAGGAAGTAGGTCGCGAACTCCTGGGCCCCGTAGCCCTTGATGGTATTTCCCTCGATCGGATCGCGAGCCGCGGCCTGCCAAGCAACCATGGCCACGGTCGGATAGACCACGCCCCAGATGGCCCAGAGGATCAGCTCGCCCCGGTACTGGAACATGCCCTGCATCGAGGCCCGCAGGTAGGCCGGCATGGCTGACAGGATAACCCGCAGAACGGTCACGGCGTCTGCTCCATGCCCCGGGCGAAGACCATCTTGATGACATCCTCGATGGGCGGGTCCTCGACGGTCACGTCGCGGACGGGCAGCTCGGCCAGGAGTCGGCCGGCCAGGGCGGCGGCGCGTTCGCGGGGGACGCGGATCGAGACCTTCTGATCCTTGCGGGCGCAGACCTCGCCGATGCGATCGAAGTTGTAGCCGTCGGGGCTGGTCTCCAGGTCGATGGAGATGACCTTGAACGGGGCCAGGCGGGCGCTGAGATCGGCCAGAGGGCCATCGAAGAGAATCTTGCCGTGGTCGATAACCACGATGCGCTTGCACAGGGCGGTGACGTCGGCCATGTAGTGCGAGGTCAGAATGATGGTGGCCCCATGGCGGTGGTTGTACTCGGCAACGAACTCGCGGATCCGGCCCTGCATGGTGACATCCAGGCCGAGGGTGGGCTCGTCGAGAAAGAGAACCGCCGGGCGGTGAAGGAGCGACAAGCAGATCTCGCACTTCATCCGCTCGCCGAGGGAGAGGGTGCGAACTTGTTTTCGCAGCACGTCCCCGATATCCAGCATGGCGATCATCTCGTCGAGGGTATCGCGGCCGCTGTTCTTGTCGACGCGGTAGACAGCCAGCTGGACGCGGAACGAGTCCATGGCCGGCAGGTCCCAGAGGAGCTGGCTCCGCTGGCCCATGACCATGCTGATGCGACTGAGGTAGTCGGCCTCGCGTCGCCAGGGTGTGTAGCCCAGGACGGAGGCGGTCCCGCTGGTCGGGTGGAGCAAGCCGGCCAGCATCTTCAGGGTGGTGGTCTTGCCCGCCCCGTTGGGGCCGAGGAAGCCGACGATTTCACCCTGCTCGATGCTGAAGCTGATGTCATCGACGGCCCGGACCTCGCGGTACCGGCGGTTGAACAGGCTGGCCAGTGCGGCCTTGAAGCTGCTCTCGCGCTCCGGCACCTTGAAGATCCGACTCAGTTGATGGACCTCAATCTGGGGCATGGGCGTATTGTAGCGGCATGAAAAGAGAACGGTCCAGAATCAGGGGGGGAGCGATTCTGGACCGTGGATCGTTGTCGTCAGCCGATCAAACCAGGGGCCGGGCGGGGCCTCTCGCCAGGCCCGCGGCCCCGATGGAGCCGCGATCACTTCGGCGCGGCCGGGGTGGTCGGCTTGGTGGTGGCGCTGCCCGCAGGCGGGTTCATGCGAATGCGCGGGGCGGGCGCCGTGCTCGGGGGCTCGATGTTGAGCAGCTCGACCTCGAAGATGAGCACGGAGTTCGGAGGAATCCGGGCGCCCGAGCCGTTCGGGCCGTAGGCCAGCTCCGAGGGGATGGTGAGTTCCCACTTCGAGCCAACCTTCATGAGCTGCAAGGCTTCGGTCCAACCCTTGATCACCCGGTTGGCCTGAAACGTGGCCGGCTGGCCACGATCGACGGAGCTGTCAAACACGTTGCCGTTGAGCAGTTTGCCGGTGTAGTGAACCTTGACCGTATCGGTGTCCTTGGGCTGGGCGCCGGCGCCTTCCTTGATCACCTTGTACTGCAAACCGCTGGCCGTGGTCTTCACGCCCTCTTTGGCCTTGTTTGCGGCAAGATACTTGTCGCCCTCCGCCTTGTTCTTCTCGCCCAGCTCCTTCTTCTTCTTCTCGACGGTGGCCTGGTGCTCGGTCTGGAAAGCCCTGAAGGTCTCGGTGACCTCCTTGTCGGTCATGAGCGGCTTGCCGCCGGCGAGAACATCCTTGATGCCACGGGTCAGGGCGTCGAGATCGGGTTCAATGTATTGGGACTTGAGCATGTTGCCCATGTTCATGCCGATGGCGTAGCTGACCTTGGCGATCTGGGTCTTGAAGACGGCATCTGCGGCGGAGGGTGGGGTGGTTGCCTTGGCGGTCTCCGTGGCTGCGGCGACAGGCTTGTCTTCGGCCCAGACGATGCTGGTGGACAAAAGGAGAACGACAGCGAGGGCGCTTAGAACTCGGATCATTATTTAACTCCAGTTAAAACAAGGTCTTGCCGTGAGGCGGACTACGATGCTACCCCGCACCGGAATCGGAAGCCTGGAAGACAATGACTGCCCGGGAGAGGGATCGAACCTCCACAGCCTTTCGGCTACATGGCCCTCAACCATGCGCGTCTGCCAGTTCCGCCACCCGGGCTGGGGGCTTGTCAGCCTGAAGGGCTCAATCCTCTGGGCTGGCGCACACCATACCCTAATCGCCTGTGGGTTTGCGGTCAAGTCAACGGGCAGCCTCGAAGCCGGGCCGCGGGTTGGTGATCTTGGGCCCTGGGCGTCAGGCCGCGACCCGTTCACCAGCGGGCGCGGGGTCGATTTTGACCACGGAATTGAGCCCGTAGGGCCCGTGCTCCAGCCCGAAGGCCGCATAGTCGTTGAACCATATTCCGTCGGCACAATAGCGGAACTGGTAGGTGGCTGGAGCGAGCATCAACCGGCATCGCCACCAGCCGTCCAGATGGCGGATCATGAGGAAACAGGTCTGCCAGGCGTTGAAATCGCCGGCTAAGCAGACCTGGCGTGCCTGGGGACGATAGAAGGTGAACTCGACCGAACCGTCGGGCAACTGGGTGACCATACGTCATCTCCCCCACAGCAGCTGTTGATGAAAAGTCGATGGGACCCCGCTGTTCTCCGGCATGAGAACCTCCACGCCTGGTGCGGGCTCCCCGTGCTAGACCCCCGCCCAGATCTTCTTAATGTCGGCAACGGTTGCCAGAAAGTTGAGTTGCCAGTATAGGAATGGCCATACCTGACGGGGGAGAATCGAGGTCGCCGAGCCCTGCGCCCGGATACCCAGGTGAGTCGTTCGACGGTGAGAATCCTACCGCTCAGCATCGTTGGCCTGAGCCTGCCGATCATGGCGGGATGCGCCTCGTTCACGGCGGCGACCGGCCCGATCCAGGTCTGGGTCGTGCCGGAATCGGTGACCGTCCATCCCGACGCCCTGCCTGAGGGCGAGAATGAAGTCTACCGTGAGGCTGATGGGCGGGTACGGCTCAGCGCCGCCGTCAATGAGACTGTGGCTTTTCAGATTGTGATGCGGACCCGCCAAGCCGGCAGGGTCACGAGTGTCGCTCTCGATCCCCTTCGAATGGGCGACCAGACCGTGGGTCTCGATCGAATCGCCCTCTTCCGTGAGGTCCGCGTGCCCGTCGAGGACTACCCGGCTTGGTACCTTCGGCTGACGCCGGATCTGCGGCGGCTTCGGTTCTTCCCGGATGTTCTGGTGCCGCTGACGGCCCCGCGTGGCGCCTTGCCGATCTCGCTTCGCGCCGGTGAATGCGAAGTGGTCTGGGCCGAAGTTCGCGTTCCGCCCGGCACGCCGGCGGGCCCATACGACTCCGCCATTCACATCACGCCCGCGGGTGGGCCGGCCGTGAACCTGGCTTTCACGCTGGAGGTCTGGCCCTTCGCCCTTCCTCAGACCAGCCACTTGGCCGCCCTGGCCACCGTCGATACCGCCAAGCTGCTGGGCCAGCACGTTGAGTTGCACGGCCGTCCGTACACCCCCAACCGGTTGACGTTCGACGATCCCGGCTATCAACCGGCAGTGACCGTCCTGGATGGCGCGACGCACCTGCTTCACGAGCATCGGTGCAGTCCGATTCTGGTCGACATCCAGCCCTTCCGCCGCCTGGGCGGGTCCGGAGAAGCGGAGTTGGACTGGACCGACTACGACCGGCTGGTCGCGGGTCTAATCGACGGCACGGTTTTCGACGACCGGGCAGCAGCTCCTGCGTGGCCGCTGCCCATTGACGAGCGCCGGCCGCCACCCGAACTGTATGGCGGGTGGGGATCCCCCGACTACGAGCGGATGCTGACGGACCATCTCCGGCAGTGCGTCGGGCATTTCGTCGCCCGCCGCTGGATGGATCAGCACTATGTGCACATGACGGTTCCGGGGCGATCGCTGGCCGAACGGTATCGGCAGTACAAGACCCTGGGCGAGCTCTTCAAGCAGATCGATGGTCGGCTGAGGATGGTGTGCCCGGTCCCGTCGGAGTCGATGGCCGCCTACGGTTGGCGTGATGATGGTTTTGTGGACCTGGGCGAGCTGGTTGCGGTCTGGGCGGTGCCCGCCAGTCTGGCCGATGCCGAAGAACTCGCCCGGCAGCGGGCGGCGGGGCGGCGAACGTGGTTGAGCCCCGACCGACCGCCGTACAGCGGTTCACTCTCCATGCTGGCGGCGCCGGTGGATGCCCGGACGCTGGCTTGGCAGGCGTACCGGTTCGGCTGTGATGCCATCCTGCTGCCCGGGGTCAACGCATGGGCGGACGATGGCGTGCCCCGGTCTTCGGGCAGCGAAGGTTGCCTGCTCTGGCCAGGCAAGCCGTACGGGCTGGATGGTCCGGTACCCTCGATCCGGCTGAAGCGATTGCGGCGCGGGTTGCAGGACTATGAATACCTCTGGCTGCTGGTGCGGAACCGTCGTCCGGGGATCGCCCGCATCTTCTCCGAGGATCTCTTCCCGTTCGGGGGCACCGGCTGCTACGGCGAGCACTTGCTGGACGGACGGCCAAACGGCTGGGTGACTGACCCGACCGCGTGGTCGCTGGCCCGCAAGCTGATGGCCAACGAGTTGACCGCGGCGATCCAGCAGCCTGCCTCCGCCCCGGCCCAGGATGAGGCCAGCGAAACGAAGCGGCTCTCGCAGCAGATTGAGTGGGCCCGGCTCACCCGAGCGGTGCGCAACGTTCGCGTGGCCGTGGAGGGTATCCGGGTGCAGGGCTCGCCAGGCACGCCCGACGGGCTGAGCGTGACCGCGACGGTCGCGGTGTTCAATGCGACTCGGCAGGCGGTGAGCGGGCGGCTGACCGTCGCCGAGGCGCCGCAGACTTGGACGCAGGGCGAGACGACGGCGACGGTGCAAAGTCTCGCCTCGGCCCGCACCGCCCGGCGCGATGTGGCCATGAAGGCCCCGTCGCTGGAAGCCCGTCTCGAGGGTGTCACGCCGTTCAAGCTGGTATTCACCCCGGAGATTGGTGACGCGGTCATGGCAACCGGCCGACTGTGCATCTTGATCTCGCAGCGGCTGGCCCGGCCACCGACCATCAACGGCAAGCTCGATGACTGGCCGCTCGGAGCGGGCAATGTCGCCGGCGACTTCGTGCTGGTTGGCGCGTTGGACGTACCCAAGCAGGGCCGCCCTTCACCCGATCGATTGTCCCAGATCACCACCGCATTCGTCGCCCATGACGACGAGCACCTGTATATCGCTTTTGCCTGTGACGACGACAAGATGGCCGAGCGCCGCCTCACTCGTGACAATCAGGTGCGTTACGACGGACTATGGCCAACGGGCGAGGATCTGGTCGAAGTGGTGCTCGACCCGAGCGGGAAGGTGGTCGACCCTGGCGAGTTGTTCCATGTCGTGATCAAGGCCAATGGGGCAGTGATCACGCAGCAAGGGGTGCCGTGTCTCGCCCCAGTGGCCCGGTGCGAGGACTGGCCAGCCCGAGTCACGGCGGCGGTGGATGATCAATCTCGTTCGGGCCGGTGGAGCGTGGAGATCCGCATTCCCCTGGCCTCGCTTGGTCCGCGAGCGGCGTTCTGCGGTATCAATTTCGGGCGGTTCATTTCCCGTCTGGGCGAGTACGGCTCCTGGTCGGGGGCCCGAAGGCATCTGTACGCCCCGGTGACCCTGGGCAACATGTACCTGCCGAAGTAAGCGGGCGTCGCAGATCCGGGGATGTCCCTCGGAACTTGCGGGCTGGTCTTTCCGGGGCGCGGCGTTGCGGCGGGCGACAGCGGGCGGTACACTGGACCCTATAGACTCATTCGTACGTTGCCGCGTACGATTCCACCAGGCGAGCCGGGCGACGAACCCGGCTCGGCCTGTTTCCGCGGTGTCTCCACGAGCCATTCCGGCGAGCCGCGGGGCCGTTGACCTCCTGGTCGGCTCCGCTCATCGACGCCGGCTCGCGTCCCCGGCGTCGGCGACGTGTCGAGCAATGAACTCATTGACCCGATCCGCATGGGTCAGGTTGATCATGTGACCCCCGTCGGAGATGACCACGTCGGGCTTGACCTTGCGGAGGGGGATGATTCGATCCCTGGCACCGTGGATGTGGTGGACGGGGCAGGTGGGTGGTGGGTCTCCGTTCCACTGCAGGATCATCCGGCCGATCCGGCGCAGGTGGGGCACAGGCACTGACAGGGACATGTCCCGGATGAGCCGAGACTGGTACCCAGTGAGCGACTCGAGCCGGGCGAGGAGGCGGCAGCTCGCCTGGCCGCGCCGGCGAATGAACCAATCGGGGCACAAGTGTGAGAGCCAGCTCAAGGGCCAGAACGCGCGTGGAATGGCGGTGTTGCCGCGGCAGGAGGCAATCAGCAGCACGCATCGCGGGTGGACGAGTGACCCGATCTGACAAGCCAGCATACCGCCGAACGAGACGCCGCCGACCACGCAGGTTTGGTCGATCTCCAGGGACCGGGCAATGCGGGCCGCGTACGCCGCAAGGTTCTCGGCCGCCTCCGCCGCCGGCATGGGAGGCGTTTCGATCTCCAACCCCCCTTCGCGCTGCGGGCCGAAGAGCCGCTCGTCGCAGCCCATGCCAGGAAACAGAATGACCCGGGGTGCGGCCATGCGGGCAGTAGAACGGGTGGACATCGCCGACGCAAGCCCGGTGCCGCTACAATGGTGGCCATGAGCCTGCAAGGACCGCGCATCCTGGTGATCGAGACCTCCAGCCGGGTGGGCAGTGTCGCTCTGGCGACGGAAGGGGGCGTGGTGAGCGCCGAGCGGTTGCCCGGACGGATGCGGCACGCGGGTGAGCTCATGCCTGCCGTGGACAGCATGCTCAGGCAAGCGCGCTGGCCGGCGAACACCCTTACCGACATTTACCTCTCAATTGGCCCGGGCAGTTTCACCGGTCTGCGGATTGCGGTGACTGTTGCCCGCACGCTGGCGTGGTCGATCGGCACCCGGATCGTGGCGGTTCCCACCGTTGACGGCCTCTCGCGCAACGCGCTCTCGGCAACACCGCGGCCGGAGCACGTGGCCGTGCTCCTGGATGCCAAGCAGGCCCAGGTCTTTGCGGCGGCGTTCTCGCTGCGGGATGGAGCCTACGAGAAGGTGATCGAGGCGCACATGGCTCCTCCGGCCGAGTTTCTGGCCCGCTGCCCGCGTCCGCTGAGCGTGCTGGGCGAAGGGATTCCGTACCATCGGCAGGCGATCGACGCCGGCGGTGTCACAGTGATGCCGGAGGAGCTGTGGTGGCCGCGGGCAGAGCATGTGCTGGCCGTGGGTCGGGCCCGGGCGATGGAGGGGCGATTCACACCCGGTGGCGAGTTGCTGCCTCTGTACATCCGCCGCCCGGAGGCGGAGGAGAAGTGGGAGCGGCTGCACGGCCCTGGCGGCGGGCGGAGCCAGTGAGGTTCACGCTCCGCTCGGGGCGGTGCCCCGATCGGGTGGTGATCAGCAGACGGGGTCAGGAAGCGATCCGACGAGGAGGCGCCGGGGGTCAGCAAAGCCCGCCGGATATTGCGCTCATCAGGCTCGTGGTGACTGCGCTGCTGGCATTCGGCAGCAGGGTCGTGAACAAAGCGGCGATCATCGCCTGGGCGAAGTCGCTCAGGCCGTTGACGACAGCCGTCTGCACGTCGGGATCGTTGCAGCCGACGGCGCCCACCACGAGCAGGATGGCGGTCCCGAAAGCCATGAGGCGACGACGTGACGATCGCTGTAAGTGGGAAAGCTTCATGCAAATCCTCCCGCGAGTAGCCGGGTGTTCATCCACACAGAGCGGCTGGGACCTGCAAGGGTCGGCCCGCCCATCCCTGCCTCATCATTATACCGACAGTCCGATCATCGGTTGAGGCCGTCCAGGGAATGAGTTACGACACGTACCCCTACCCCTGCCTGGACGACCGACAGCATGATACCCTCGCCGAGGGCGGGGGGCCACTGGCCTTCGGTTTAGTCGTTACTTCAATCACTGCAAGGGCTTATGTCACTTGGGGAGACCCCGGCGTCAGACCGCGATGCCGCTGGACTCAAGGAAGAGGATGCGTGAGCAGGTCTGGCACTGGTAGACCTTGTCGCCGGACTGCAGGGCGTTGACGATCTCCAGGGGGATGGCCATGTTGCATCCGTTGCACACGAACTCGGCCCGCTTGGGGTGGGTCTTGTGGAGCAGGGCCATGGCCTCGCCATCGTGTTTCTCGCAGGTTTTCTCGAAGATCTGGAGGACGCCCAAGGGTACGAGGGCGGCGGCTTCGGCGCGTTGGTTCTCGAGGTCCTTGACCTCGGCGGCCAGTCCGGCTTCGTTGGCTGCCGCGACGCGGGTCAGTTCGGCGACCTGGGCGTGCTCTTTCTCCAGCCTAGCCTTGAACTCCCGTTCCTTCTTGCGTTCCTCGTCGACGCGGCCCATGACGGCGAGGACCTGATCCTCGATCTTGAGGCTGTCGGCCTTGTCCATGTTCAACTGGGTCAACAGGGCGGCGTATTCCTTGTTTGACTTGGTGCGATTGAGGGCTTCCTTGAGCTTCTGGATGTGTTCTTCCTTGGCCTTGCGGTCGAGTTCAAACCGGTCGGCGCCGGCCTGAGCCTGCTTGATGCTCTGATGGGTCTCGGCGATCTGCTGCTCCAGCTTGGAGACTCGCTTGCGGCAGACTTCAACGCTTCGGCGCTTGGAGAGGATCTTCTCATTGAGGTTGCGGAGTTGATTCTCGATGGTCTGCAGCCGAAGCAGTGCGTCCAGCGTGGCTCCCATATTCAGATTTCCATGTCTTGGTCGGCGGACCAGCAGGTATCAGCTTGTCAACCGCGTTCCGATCGCCGCTCGGAGACGCCGCCCTGACAGTGCCCCGACACGGTCGATCGCATCCGCCCATGCCGAGCAAAGGGCAAGGAGCTATTATCCGCGTTCCGAGCATCGTTCGCAAGGCCGAATCGCTTGTGAATTCGTGAATTCCTCCTTATGCTGGACTGGATGAGCACGCCCGAGAAGATCACGGTCGGCACGCTGGCGGCGGCCAAGCGGGCCGGGCGCAAATTCAGCGTTCTGACCTGCTATGACGCGGCATTCGCACGACTTATGGCCGCGTCCGGCGTGGAGGTTCTGCTCGTCGGCGACACCGCGGGGGAGGTGGTCCTGGGGCTGTCGAGCACCCGCGACGTGCCGGCAGAGTTCCTGCTCGGCATCACCGCGGCGGTTCGTCGCGGGGCGCCGGGGGCGTTCGTGATGGCCGATCTCCCCTGGTTCTACCGCCAGGAGGACGTGGCGGGCACGGTGGCGGGGTGTGGGCGTTTCGTCCGGGAAACCCAGGCTGACGCGGTTAAAGTCGAGGTTACAGGGAAGGACACCGCCCTGGTCTCCGCGATCCGTGCCTCGGGGATCCCGGTTGTGGCCCATCTGGGTCTGCTCCCGCAGTGGATCACCGGACGAGAGGGCTACCGGGCGTTCGGCCGCGACGCGAAGGAGGCTTCCCAACTGATCGAGGATGCCGCTCATCTGGAGGATGCGGGCGCTTCTCTCCTCCTCCTGGAGGCCGTGGCGAGCGAAGTGGCGGGCGAGATTACCGCCCGGGCGTCGGTGCCGGTGATCGGATGCGTATCCGGCCCGCGCTGCGATGCGACGGTCGTGGTTTTGCACGACATGCTCGGACTGGGTGGAGGTCATCGGCCGCGGGCGGTCAAGCAGTACCTGGATCTCTCCGTGGTCCTGTCGAAGGCGTTCCGAGACTACGTCGACGACATTCATGCCGGGCGGTTTCCGGTTGAGGCCGACGCGATCCACATGAAACCGGGCGAACTCGAGAGGCTTTCGGCACCTGCCGGAGGTTGCTGATGCCGAGGCTGTCGGTGGTCATCCCGTGCTACAACGAGGCCGAGAACGTGGCCGAGCTGTACGGGCAGCTCTGTGAGGTGGTCAGCTGCGTCGGCGGCGATGCCGAGTTCCTGTTTGTCGACGACGGAAGCCGGGATGGAACGCTGGCCCGGTTGCGCGATCTGGCCGGGCGGGACGCGCGGGTGCGGGCGGTGAGCCTGTCGCGCAACTTCGGGCATCAGGCGGCTTTATCGGCGGGGATCGACCATGCCCGCGGCGACGCGGTCGTGGTCATGGACGCCGACCTACAGCATCCGCCGGAGTTGATCCGCCGCTTCGTCGAGCGATGGGCCGAGGGCTACGACATCGTGTACGCCTACCGAGAGGGGGTCAAGCCGCGGCTGGGATATCGGATCATCAACCGGCTGATGAGGGTGCGAATACCTCCCGAATCGGCCGACTTCCGGCTGATGGATCGCCGAGTGGTGGAGGCCTTCCGGCACATGCCGGAGCGGACCCGGTTCATTCGGGGCATGTTGAGCTGGCTGGGCTTCCGGCAGGCCGGCGTGGGATACCAGGATCGCGAGCGGTTTGCCGGTCAGCGGGCCTACACACTGCACCAAACGGCCCGCATGGCCCTCAACGCGGTGCTGTCGTTTTCGATCATTCCGTTGCGGCTGGCGTCTTTGCTGGGTCTCGTGACGCTGCTGGCCGGGCTCGCGTACGCCGTTTACGTTCTATTCGCCTGGTGGAACGGCTGGAATCTGGCTCGCGGCTGGCCGGCCCTGATCATGACCATTCTCATCCTCGGCGGGGTCCAGCTCATCTGCCTGGGCATCATCGCGGAGTACATCGGGCGGGTGTTCGAAGAGGTGAAGCACCGGCCGCTGTACGTGGTCCGCGAGGAGGTCGGCGGAGGCAGCGAAACAGGGACCAGCGCCCGCTGATCGCCGACGCGTCAGGTGAGGTCCGCGGCCTTCTCCCGGCTTGGCTCGGTGCTCCACGAGGGGCCATGCCATCGCCCAGAGGGTCGGCGGTCAGTTGATCCCGTGGCGTTCCGGCGGCTGCATCGTCAACCGAACCCGCAACGGCAGAAGCAGACCACCCGCACAGCCGACACGAGCCTGGTAATCACCCGCGCCGAGCACGTGTTCATCCGCCTCTTGCGGCGAAGCCTGAGGTTCGTTCAAAGGTGGTCCGAAACGACGGATCGGCTCGCCGGGCCACAGCAACAGGTATTGGCCCTCCTCCAACTCCCCTTTCCATGTCCATCGACGGCCGGCGAACTCAATCCAAGGGTCTTTGATCGTGCGTTTGTCCAGGACGGGCAGGGCCTTGATCCCCCCGATCCCGCACGACACGGTTTTCCGGCCGGGCAGGCTGTTGTAGTACAAACCGAGGCAGCGGACCTGGCGGTAATCGATGGGATCCTTGGCCGGGCGATCCAACTGCTGATAGTGCCAGCCGTTGAAGTTGTTCTGAATGTAGTAATCGGTGGCTCCTTTCTCGTCGCGCAGTTGGATCTTGAACGCGCCGCCGTTGCCGTCACCGCGCAGCCAGAAGCCGATTCCCCTGTGCCGGGCCAGATCCAGCGGTGGATTGAATCGCCGGCCGATGTAAGACCAGCCATCCGCCCCGCTCCGATCGCTCACCGCCGTGTAGACCGCGCAGCCTGAACCCCCGGGACCTTTCTCGACGCCCAGTTCGAGCTTCTGCGTCACCTGCTGCAGCGTGGCCCGCTCGCCGGGCTCATACGGCTCAAGGCTCGCGAAGTCCTCCAGCGTCACCGCCCCCGGCGCGGAATAAGCTGGCCCGGCTTCGAGCCAAGGACCGGAGAGAGCCTGGATCTGAACGCCGCAACGCGTTTCCGACTGGCCGATGCGGACTTTCCAGACGTTCTCCTTTCCATCGACTCGAGACACGTCTCGCCAGGGTTCATAGACGACGCGCTGAAACACCTGCCCGGGCGGCGTATCGAGCAGTCGATACTCCCGCCTCTGCCCAAGCCGGGCCAGCCGCAGTGCCGGTTCCATCTTCACCGCCAGCGCTGGATCGACGCGCAGCCGCTGCCGCATCTCCGGTGAGACCCGGCCGGAAAGCCGCAACTTCTCGTACCGGGCGATGAGATCGAGAATGTCCGCGGTGAAAGGATGCCGGTCGGCCGCGTCCACCGAAACCTGGAACGACATCGAGGCGCCGTAACCGATCGTGGTTCCCAGCACGTACTCAAACTGATCGATCGTGGCCATCGGGTCGTAGCCGTAGTACCAGCCGATGTCCAGCGGCATGCCGTCCCGGGCGAACGAATCGAACCAACTGGACCGCTCGTCGAGATAGCCCTTGATGTCCCCGTGCCCATCGGCCGAGGCGGAACGAGCCAGCAGGTGCCAGGAGTAGTGGCTGAAGCTGCTGGCCTGGAGCAGCACGTTCTTGTTGCTCAGCTTGTCGTAGATGGTCTTGTGCAACAGGGCGTTGTAGTACCAATGATCGCCCTGCAGTCGCTCCGAGCCGTCGAAATACAGCATCTCCGCGTTGACGGCATTAGCCACTTTTGAGAAGTTCTCAGCGATCTCCCCGAGGATGCTCGTGTCCATATCGTAAAGGAAGTAGCCATAGGCTTTCCGTACGTGGGCCACTCGCTCGCCCCGGGAATGAGCCGCGGCCTTCGTGCCGAGGTGGCCTCGCTGGCACTGCTCGAACCCCCACGGCGCCTGCATGCGGCGGGCCGTATACCAGACCAGCTCGTCTCCAATCTGCAGCACGGACCCCGGCCCCTCATAACCGCCATCCTCGTTCGGAAAGTCCCGCGGCGCCATGGTGACCGGGACAAACACCGCGTTCTCGTCGATGTCGGCGGCCAGCGTGCCGAAGGCGTCTCGGACCAGCCGCTGGTCCGGAATCGGGGTCAGGTACGCATCGGGCGGGTAGATCGAAGCGGCCAGGAGATGCAGTCCCACATGGAAGCCGGCCTCACGAAAGCGGTTGATCGTTCGTCGCAAACCTTCAACACCGTCCGGAAAGTGTTTCCGATTGACCTGGTAGTGGCCGGTTGTCTCGCACCAGGACTCCTGGCCGAGCAGAATCATGTGAAAGCCGCCTCGTCGGGCGAGGGCCAGAGCCCGGTCAAATTGGGACTCGTCGAAGCTGGTCAGAAACAGATAAGAGCGGTCAATCCAGGGGGAGCGTTTGTTCCATTCGTTGCCTGGCCGTGGCGTCGGCAAGCCGGCAGCCGCTTCAAGCCGCTGCAGGGTCTCGATCCATTGTGACGTCGGGCAGACCGCGATCGCCGCACCCGCGGGCTCGATTCCGTGGCGATCGTAAGTCTCGGCGATCAACGACAGCAATGAAGCGGTTTCCGACGGGCGGGATTCGGACCGGTTTGCGCGGGCGGCCAACTGGCCGGGCTCCGCGTGAACGTTGGGATCCGTGGCCATCACTGCGATCGTCCACTCACCCGTGTACGCGGCGTTCAGCGTGTGGGCGACGCGGGCACCGTCCGGCACCGGCAGAGCAACCACCCGGAGCCGCTTGACCGGCCGGTCACAGGACAGCTTGGTAAGCCGGAGCAGCACGAATCCCGCGTGCCGGGCCACCGACCATTCCGCCGAGGCCCCGCCCTCGAACAAAGCGATCAGTCGATCGTCCTGCCATGACAGGGTCTGCGGATGCTGCTCCCCCCGGTCCGTCTCAATCATCATCACCGGTTGGCTTCCGGCTAAACCGATGCCCCGATCACCAAGAAACAGGCCGGCGACACAGCCGCGATCGTCGAGGACCAAGCGCCCCGTTCCCAGATCCAGCGTGACTTCGGCCAAGACTGACTGGCACCACAGAACACCCACCGCAGCCGTGATGAGCACTCTCTTCCGCATGGTCCGCCTCTCCGGTTACACCTCGCCCGGCCGCACCGCCACGGCGGGCCATTGTATCATCGTTTCCTCGGCCGACCCCAGCTTCCGCCTGTTCGACGAGTGCGGCCGGAAGGCGGGAACCGCCCGGCAAGCCGCGTTTTGACAGCCGGCGAACCTGGCCGCACAATGGGCCGCACTGGGAGCATCATTCATTCGTTCAAGCAAGGAGCACGCCATGAGCAAGACGAAAGCCGGCCGAAACCCATTCGCGAATGCACCGGTCGAGAACCCCTCTCAGCTGGGCGGCATCGAGACCTCTGTACTGGACAACGGCCCCGGGTGCGGCGTGCGCATCGCCTGGGTGAACACCGGCACCGGCCTGCGATACAAGGTGGTCATCGACCGCGGGCTGGACATCGCCGACGCCGAGTTCTGCGGACAGTCGCTGACCTGGCATTCCCTGACCGGCACGACGGCCCCGTCGCACAGCTACAACCACTGGATGGAGTGGCTGCGTGGCTTCTACGGCGGACTGATGGTGAGTTGCGGACCGCTGAATACCGGCGGGCCGTTCGTTGAGGACAAGGAGACCTACGGCCTTCATGGGACGCACTCGCACACCCGCGCGATCGTCGAGTCGATCATCAATCCCGACCCCGTCCGGGGGCAGTTCGACATGAGCATCACCGCCCTGGTTCGCACGGCCCGGGTCTTCGGTCCCAACGTCGAGCTGCGCCGGACGATGAGCAGCACGCTGGGCGAGTCGGCCATCCGCGTTCACGACGAATTCACTAATCGTGGCAACCAGCCGGTCCCGCACGCCTGGCTGCTGCACATCAACTTCGGCTATCCGCTGCTGGAGCCCGGTGCCAGCGTTTACTGCTACAAGGGCAAGATCACGCCGCGCGGCGACAGCGTGGAGTGGTTTACGAAACACAAGGACTTCCGGTCCGCGCCCGCGCCGCAGGCGGCCCACCGCGGCACCGGTGAGGTCTTCACTTACATCGACCCGCAGGCCGACGCAAAGGGCATGGTCTGCTGCGGGCTGGTCAACCGGAAGCGCGGCCTGGGCGTCAAGGTCGAGTACCCGCGCAAGGACTACGCCCGATTGGGCAACTGGCAACACTGGGGACCGAACGGCTCGTACACCGGGGCGCTTGAGCCGATGACCGCCGGCGTCGAAGGCCGGCCGGTCGACCGCCAGCGCGGTTGGTTCAGGACGCTGGAGCCCGGCGAGACGGCCATTCACCGCTGCACGATCACGGCCACCACGGACAAGGCCGACCTAGCGGCGCTGCTGAGGCTGAATGGAGGAAGGTAGCGGTCCGCGGGCAGCCGGAGGCCGTCAGCAGATCGTGGCGGACCTGATCGAGAAGGGGAGTAACCAGGCCGGCGAGATACCGGCGCCACGGGGGCGGCGGGGCACCCGCGCGGTCATTTGACCCACCGGGCAGCCGCACTCTTCAGCTTGGCCGCCAAATCGGTCTTCTCCCAGGTGAACCCGGGCAGATTCCGCCCGAAGTGCCCGTTGCGGGCGGTCTCGCGGTAGATCGGGCGCTTGAGCCTCAGGTGCTTGATGATGCCCTGCGGCGTCAGCGGGAACAGGTCGCGGATGAGGCCGGCGATCTTCACCTCGTCGATCAGGCCCGTACCGAAGGTGTCCACGTGGACGCTGACCGGCTCGGCCACGCCGATGGCGTAGGCGAGTTGGATCTCGCATTCCCGGGCCAGTCGGGCGGCGACCACGTTCTTGGCAATGTAGCGACCCATGTACGCCGCGGATCGGTCAACCTTGCTCGGGTCCTTGCCGCTGAAGGCCCCGCCGCCGTGACGGCCGCGACCGCCGTAGGTATCCACGATGATCTTGCGGCCGGTCACACCGGAATCGCCATGTGGGCCGCCGACCACGAACCGACCGGTGGGATTGATGTGGAACTTGATGCTGTTGCGCCAGAGGTCCGGTCGCTCCTTGACCACGACGGGCTTGACGATCTTGTTGACGATCTGCTGGCGGGCGGCCTTGGACATGTTGCCGCTGCGATCGACGACGTCCTCGGTGTGCTGTGTCGAAACGACGATGGTGTCGATCTGGGCGGGCAGGCCGTTGACGTACTTGACGGTGACCTGGCTCTTGCTGTCCGGGCGGAGCCACTTGATCTCGCCCTGCTCGCGGGCCTCGGTGAGGCGTTCGACGAGGCGGTGGGCGAGATGGATGGGCAGGGGCATGAGGGCCTTGGTTTCGCGGCACGCGAAGCCGAACATGAGTCCCTGGTCGCCGGCGCCCTGCTCCTTGTGCAGGCCCTGGCCCTTGGTGACGCCCTGGCTGATGTCGGGCGACTGGGCGTGCAGGGCGCGGACTACCGCGCAGCTGCGATAGTCGAAGCCGGTGCTGGCATCGTCGTAGCCGATCTCGCGAACCGTCTCGCGGGCGGTGGCCTCGGCGTTCGCCAGGGCCATCGCGGCAGCGGGGTTATGCGGGGTGACCTCGCCGGCCATGACGATGAGGCCAGTGGTCACCAGCGTCTCCACTGCCACTCGCGCGTCCGGGTCGTGTATGATCAGGCTGTCCAGCACCGCATCCGAGATCTGGTCGCAGACCTTGTCCGGGTGACCCTGGGAAACCGACTCCGATGTGAACAGATAAGAACCGTTGCGCTTGGCCATCGCTATGCGCTTGCCTTTCAGTATGGACAGAATCTCCATCCCCGTGCTGTGCAGGGACCCACGTCAGCGAGGCAATAATAAGGCGGCGAATGCGACGTGACAAGGCGCCGGCGGCGGCGCCGACATCGGCCGACAATGAAGTCAAGGAGTCCCTCGTGGTATACTACCGACCGCCGTCCCGCCCGCGGAGGCTGCGTATGGGGCGGCGAGTCAACCGGTCCAAGGGGTAACGACATGAGCGATGCCGAGCGTATCTCGCGGCGAGGGGTGTTGACGGGTGGGGCGGCGGTTGCGGCCGGCGCGATCGGCTTCCCGACGATCATTCCTTCGCATGTCCTGGCGGCGCCGGGTCGGGAAGGCGCGAACGACCGCATCGGTATTGGGATTATCGGCCCTGGCCGGCAGGGCTCGGCCGTCCTGGCGGACGCCGCGAAACGGGGGCGCGTGGTTGCGGCGGCAGACGTCAACCTGCCGAGGGCTCAGGCCTGCGCCAGCCAGCACAACGCGAAGGCCTTCCAGGATTACCGCAAGATGCTCGAGCTCAAGGAGGTGGATGCGGTGATCGTGGCGACGCCCGACCACTGGCGGGTGCGGTGCTGTATTCATGCGGCCCAGGCGGGCAAGGACATGTACGCGGAGAAGTGCCTCACGTTGACGATTCGTGAAGGCCGCGTGCTGGTCGATGCAATCCGCAAGTACAAGCGGGTGTTCCAGACTGGCAGTCAGCAGCGGTCGATGGCCGCCAACCGGGTGGGTTGCGAGTTGGTGCGTAACGGACGCATCGGTAAGGTGCACACGGTCATTGGCGCCAACTACCCCAGTCCGTGGGAGTGTGCCATGCGGGCCAAGCCGATCCTGGAGGGCCTGGACTGGGACACGTGGTGCGGGCCGGTCGAGCCGGTGCCGTTCCACAACGACCTCTATGCCCCTCGGGCGAACCCCGGCTGGCTCTCGTTCCGACAGTTCAGCGGCGGAGAGATGACCGGCTGGGGCAGCCACGGACTGGATCAGATCCAATGGGCGCTGGGGATGGATGAGTCGGGACCGGTCGAGGTGTGGGTAGAGGGGCCGAAGTTTGACCCGCCGACTTACACCGATGCAGGTCCGCGGGCGGTGGGCGAGGCTCGCTGCAAGCAGCCGATGATCTTCTACCGGTACGAGAACGGCACGGTGGTCAGGCTGGACAACGGCCCCGAGGGCGGCGCGGTTTTCATCGGCGACAAGGGCAAGATCACCATCGACCGGGCCAAGGTCAAATCCGATCCGGTTGAGATCGTGAAGGAGCCGGCGAAGGAGAACGAGATTCGTCTCTATCGCAGCGACGACCACATGCGCAACTGGTTCGAGTGCATGAAATCGCGGAAGCCGTGCGTGGCCGACGTCGAGACCGGCCATCGGAGCTCCACCGTGTGCCATCTCGGCAATATCGCTCGCTGGCTCAACCGGAAGCTCAAGTGGGATCCGGTCAAGGAAGCGTTCGTCGGCGACGAAGAGGCCAATGCCTACCTGGACCGTAAGCGGCGCAAAGGATACGAGCTTCCCGAGAAGGTCTAGCTGGCCGGGCCTTTCTCAGTTCAGGCGTATCACGGTGAACGACCGCGGCGCGAACGTGTACCCCCCATCGTGGTGAGTCCAGGTACTCTGGACGGGGACGATATTCCGCGTGTTCGCCGCGGTGTTGACGGCGTCCAGGGGTCCGGCCAGGACCTCCACGGCCGCGACCGGCTGGGCGGGCGTGAATCCGCTCCAGCGCAAGGTGGTCGGCACGGGCTGATCGCCGGGATTGACCACCTGGATGACCAGCGTCTTGCCGTCGGCGCTGCGTTTCGCACTGACATCGAGTACATCGCCGGGACTCTGCACTTCGCTCGCGACCAGCATCGGCTGGTAATTGCGGGAGACCATCCGGGTCACGTATCCCGGCGGTTGGAGCCAGACCTGAGAGGGGTTCAGGAAGAGCAGGCCCTGGTTCCAGCCGTTGTCGTTCTGACCGTCGGGCTGGAGGCAGTTGGCCGAGGTGGCGATGGGAATTCGGCCGTCGCGCCCGATGGCGTTGATGGCCATCGCGTTGGCGAGCGCTCGGCGCTGAGAATGGTTGCCGGCGTTGAACTCGAAGATCACGACCCGATGCTTGGCTCCGTCGGCGATGCGCGCCAAGGCGTCGATGTAGGAGAAGGTTCCCCCCCAGTCGGGTCGCGGGCCTTCCGTGCCGATGTGGACGTCGAACCACACCTCGCGGTCGTGTTGCTTGGCGAGCTGCAGGATCTTCTGCTGGGTTGCCAAGGTGGTCATGCCGCCGGCCGCTCCGGTGATATTGAACGGATCCACGATCGGGTGGCCGTACCAGAAGTCCCCTACCACGAGAATGAGGTCCGCATCCTTGGCCCAGATCGCCTCGGCCATGGGCTTGAACTTCTGCCAGTACTCTTCGTTGACTTTCTCCTCGTTGCCGAGTTCGAGGTACTTCAGGCGGTATGGAGCGGGATGGCCGTCGGCGGCGCGCTTACCGCCCCACTCGCTGTCGGCGGGGCCGTTGACGTACTCGATGAAGTCGGCCATGTCCTGGGGCGTCTCGCCCATGTTCACGTCGGGGACGCCCAGGAAGCCGGCCGCCTCGCAGAAGTTCAGGAAGTCAAGAATGCCCCAGCCGTTGGAGGAATGCGGATACCAGAAGCCCTGATACGGTGGCCGGCGGTCGCGAGGGCCGATCATCTTCTTCCAGCGATACTCGGCGTGGTTGACCATGCACCCCCCCTGCCGGAGAACGGTGATGCCCTGGTCGATGAGGCCCTCGGCGACGTCCTTGCGTGTGGGCAGGTTCTTGAATCGGCCCCAGGGACCGGGTTGCAGCAAGGCATAGCCCACGACCACGGAGCCCGGCTGCTTGAGTTTGAGTGCGAACCGTCCGGCCTTCTCGGTCGCGGCGGGTGTCAGCGCGAACTCGATCTTCTGCCACCTGTCGCTCGAGACCGCCAATCTCGCTTCCGCATGGACGCGGTCGCCCTCCCGGCTTTCCAGGGCCACGGACAACTCTGTGGGCTTGGCCGCACGTGCCCATACCCAACCTTCGTACGGCTTGCCCTCAACGAAGGACATGCCCCAGCGGTTGAGTCCCTGGTTCTCGACGCCGATCTCGCCATCGCCTCCGGTCAGGGTGATTCGCTGGCTCTGGTGTCCGAGGAAGGCGTCGCTGGGCTCCAAGGCGAAGCCGCCGGCCGCCGTGCCGCGCCGCACGGCCCGCCACATGCCGCTGACGTTGTCGCGCCAGCGGTCTTCGGCGGACCGCTCGAACGGCAGGTTCCGAGCCTGCCCCTCCCGCGTGACCGCGAGGCTGCGGAATCTCGCCTCGCGCTGCCAGGTCCGCAGGCCCACCGCCCCGCTCTCCAGCGGGTGTTCATTGTCGTCGTATCGAATGAGCTCCTTGCCGTCGACCAGCACCTCCAGGCGCTGCTTCGCCATGCGTACAGCGAGCGTGATCCACTGATTGACCGGCACCTCGCAGGGCACTCTGGCGATGGGCTCCCAGTTCTGCCGGTGGCGACCCAAGACCAGCTGTCCCGCGGAATCGAGCGAGATTTCGTAACCGGTGAACTTGTCCGCGCCGTCTCCGGGGCTGCGCACCTTGACGATCAATCCTGCGTTGCCGTCCCTCTTGTCGGGGAGGAGCACCTGGACCTTGACCTCACCGTCGGCGAAGGCGGGTGCGTCGGCGACGAGCTTGGGCCCGTCGCCGGCCGCCGCGTGCAGTTGATCGCCGTCCGGCTGCCAGCGGCCGCCGTACGCTCTGAAGCCCCGCAACTCTGGGGAGGGTGAAGCTTCCTGGAAGCTCTCACCGAAGATCATCTGGCTGTCGATTCCGCCGTAGATCTCGTGATTGACGTCCTCGATGCATGCACCGGTCAGGTAGCGCGACACGGGATGTCGAACCTGGTCGGCCTGGATGGTGATGACCGCTTCCTGGGCCGAGGCCACCACCGCGAGAGCGCTCACTGCCGACGCCCAGACGAGGGTCATACGCGGTGTCATGTTGACGTGTCTCCTTGTTGTAGGGTTATCCGTCCTGTCCGTCTGCCGAAAGACTGTCACCTGATCCATGGTACGCCTGCGGAAGACGGTGTCTATGAGTTTCCGCCGCCGGGAATTGAGATTCCTTGTCAGGCCAACGGCTTCCGCGCATACGGCAGCCTCGGGGAGCAGCGTGCACCGGCCGACATCCGCGGGCTTCTCGACCGTGGTCCTTGGCGCCTCGGTCGGCCGCTCGTAGAATGAGGTTGGCCGCTCGGGAAACGCGGCCAAGGCCAGCGCTCGCATCGACGGCCGTGGGTATATCGAGCGCACGCAACCGATGTCCGACAACCGTCTCCGGCGTCACATCGCCATCGTGGCTGCTCGGCTCATGTACGAGCGGTCCGAGAAAGAGTACTTCACCGCCAAGCGCAAGGCCGCCGCACAGCTGGGCGTGAACTTCGTCCGCCATCCGCAGGAGCTGCCCTCCAACCGCGAGATCCGCGACCAGGTCCAGGTCATGGCCCGGATGATCGAGGGCGACAACCGGGTGCGCAAGCTGGAGGATATGCGGGTCAGGGCCCTGCGGCTCATGAGGCTGCTGGCCGCGTTCAATCCCCGGCTGATCGGCAGCACGCTCACCGGACACATCCGCAAGGGCTCGGACATCGATATCCACGTGTTCAGCAACGAGACGGGGGCGATCACCGACGTGCTGGACACTTACGGCTACGAGTATGAGGTCGAGCACAAGCGGGTGATCAAGCACAACCACGAGCGGATGTTCACCCATATTCACGTAGCGGGCACTTACACCTGCGAGCTCACCATCTACACCCGGGATCTGGTGAACTACACGTTCAAGAGCTCGATTACCGGGACGGCCATCGAGCGGGCATCCATTGCGGAGCTCGAACAGCTCATCGCCCGTGAGCACCCGGACGCGGACACGAGCGAGGAGGCGGAGACGGTCGGGGCGGTCGATCCGCTGCTCATCTGGTCGCTGCTGCTCGCGCCGCTGGAGAGCGTCGGGCAGGACCCGGTCTATCATCCCGAGGGGGACGCCCTCTATCACTCGCTGCAGGCTTTTGAGCTGGCCCGCGAGGAGGTGCCGTACGACCAGGAGCTGATCACCGCCGCCCTGCTGCACGACGTGGGCAAGGCCATCGACGCGCACGACCACGTGTCCGCAGGGTTGGAGGCCCTCGAGGGCACGCTGACCGAAAGGGAGGAGTTCCTCATCGGCCATCACATGGCGGCGATGGAGTACGGCGATCATACCCTGGGAGCCAGGGCTCGGGCCGAGCTCGAAGCGTCCGAGTGGTTCGACGATCTCATGACCCTGCGCGACGTCGACAACCGGGCTCGTCGCACCGGTGTCGAGGTATGTACCGTCGAGGAGGCCCTGGCGTTCCTCAAGATGATGGATGAGGAAAGCCGCGCGTAGCTCCCCGGGCTTGCCATCACCGCCCGGCTCACGGCAGCGGATCACGCCCTCCCCAAGGCCCGTCATTGACGGCGGCGCCCGGCCCTTCATGCTGCTCGTTCTGGTAGACTGCCGCGACCGAGTTGAGCCGGTCCGCGCAGCTTTTCAGTCGCATGAACGAACCAAGCTGATCGTGGCGGCACACGATGAGGGTGCGTTGCTCCACATCCTCGATGTGAAGGCTGGCGGATATCCAATGGACGCGGGCTCTGCCGAACCGGGCCCAGGGGACCAGGGTCTCGGTGAAGCGGGGATGCTGGATTCTGATGCCCGCCCGATCGACGATGAAGAGGCGCTCCCGTCTCAATGACCTGACAACGCAACAGACGGAGAAGATCAGCAGTGGGATCAGCAGTACGAAACAGGGCCACAACTCCAATGACGAGAAAGCGCCCGCGCCTATCACCCAGAGAACGATGACCGCGCAGAGCAGCCCCGAGATGATGATTGCCGCATGCCAACGTCGTCCACCCAGGCGCCACACCATGCAGTGGGGGTCGTACGCGAAGCCGCACTCCGGGCAGGTGTGGACCGGGGGCAGGCCCAGGAGGCTGTAGCCGCAGAGCGGGCACCGCATCTTGCCGGGCACGGAAAGGGGTGTGGGCATGGAACCATTATGCTCCGCCTCCCGTCGCCCAGCAATAGAAGCATTAGACTCCTATGGGGGTTACTGAATGATGGCGGCTCCGGCTCCCCGGGGTGCGTCGCCCGGCCCGGGCTAAGATGTGGTGGGAAACACCGGCGTCAGTTTCGCCGCCAGGGTCTTGAGTTCAGCCTCTTCCCCCCCGCCGATCGGCCGGAAGTTCATGGCCAGTTCGATCATCATTCGGAGGAGCACTTCCTCGCCGGGGGAGACGGCCGCCGTGACCGGCTGGCTCAACGTGAAGCGCAGGCCCAGTTCCGCCTCGCGGCGATCGGTGAGAGGTTGATACCAGCATCGGCTGTACTTGGAGCGATCGGGGGCGTCCTGGGGCCATTTCTGACGAGCCAGGGCCTTGAGGGCCAGCCTGGCGACGCCTTTGGCCCGGGCCTTCTCCAGGATCCTGGGGCCCCAGTCGTTCTTCAGGAAGCTGGCGAAGTTGACCGGGAACAGGACTGAATCGAAGTCGTAGCGGTCCATGGCCGCCACCGCCGCCTCGATCGAGTGGGCGGAGAAGCCCAGATGCCGAAGGCGCCCGGACTTCCTGGCTTCGATGAAGACCTCCATCGCCCCGCCCTTGGCGAAGGCCGCGTCCAGGTCCTTGGTGACGTCGGCGATCGCGTGCAGCTGGTACAGATCGAAATGGTCGGTCCGCAGCCGTTTCAGCGATCGATCGAGCTCCGCGGCGGCCCCGTCGCGGCGGCGCTGCGTGGTCTTGCAGGCGAGGAAGGCTTTCTTGCGGTAGGGTTCAAGGGCCGGGCCGAGCACCTCCTCCGCGTTGCCGTAGGTAGGGGCCACGTCGAAGTAGTTGACCCCACGTTCCACGGCCTCGGCCACCAGTCGGTTGGCGTGCTTCTGTTCCATGCTGGAGACGACCAGGCCGCCGAAGCCCACCACCGACAGCTTGATGCCGGTTTGGCCATACTCGCGCCGGGGGAGCGTCGGGGCGTTGCCCGAGGGGGGCTCGTCCGCGGGAGTGGTTTCCGTGCTCTCCGCCTGTCCGGCGGCGAACGCGGCGGCGGATGCTGCGGCCGACTGGAGGAAGGTCCTGCGGTTCATGCTCATTCTCCTCATGAGAGTGCCGTCGTTCCCTGAGCGCAGCCCCTGGACGGAAATCCGTCTCTAGAAAGATCCGGGTTTGCTTGCTGGGATTGTAGTCCCGGTTTCTCGAACGAACCCAATGTCCAAGCCTGCCTGCCGCCGGGCGAGGACCCGCTGCAGAGCCTGCTTTGGCTGCCCGTCGAGTCTGGCGACGGCCTCGGTGACGGTCTCGGTCACTCCCTTGCCGGGCATAGACGCCAAAGCGTCATATGAGGCCGCCTGGATCCGGGCCTTGAATTTGCCCCAGCGGGCGGCATTGGCCAGGTTTTCCAGTACGAACTTGGCATCTTCTGCCCCCCCAAGACGGCCCAGGCCATGCAGGGCGTGGCAGTATTCGATGGCGGTGGCGGCGCCAAACGAACCCACCGTGCGGAAGGCGACGAGGGCATCGGCCTCCGCCCCGCTGTCGGCCAGGGTCTCGCCCACGGTGAGGAGAGCCCGGGCCGCGCCTGGTTCCCTGGCCTCGAATGCCTTTTGGATCGTCGCCAAGGCGGCCGGATCGGCGATTCGGGCCAGAGCCTCCCGGGCCCTGGTGCGGATGGGGTCTTCACCGCTCTCGGCCCCCACGCGCAGAACAGGAACGACGTCCCGCTCGGCCTTCTCGCCGAGGGCATCCAGGATGGCCAGAAGCGGATCGCCGACGACGAGTTGCAGCCCCCCCACCAGGGCCTCGAGGGTGTTCCGGGACGGGATGGCGATCATCGCTCGCCGCACGTCCTCACCGATCTGCTCGTCGGCCAGCCAGCGATACAGTGGATCCACACACTCGGCGTCGCCCACCACGGCCAGCATCCGGCAGATCCAGCGCCGCGTCTCGATCGAGTAGCCCGGTTGCATCTGTTCCACGAGGGCCAGCGACACTTGCTTCTGGTGTCCGACGGCCCATGCCCGGGCCGCGATCTGGAGCAGCGCCTCCCGGGCGTTCCTGCCCAGGTCGCCGGCCTCCTTGTCCATCACCGGCACCAGTGCGGCCACGGATAAGGTGCCTGCCTCTACAAGGCTCTTCAAGGCATCTCGAACGGCCGCGGGGTCCCCGCCGCCCAGTGCCGCGATCCGCGGATCGTCCGGCCTGACCGCATCTGTCGCGCGGGCATCCGCCTTCTCCGCCGGCAGGGTGCTCGCGCCGGAGGGTGACAGCGCATTCTCGCTCATCAGTGTGATCTCCTTGCCCGAAGGTTCAGCCCAACCGCCAGGGGGCCCGATACGGCCGGCTCAGCCATCGACTCAATCCCGGATCATTGATGATCTCTTCCCTCTCCGGATCCCACTGCACCGCTCGCCCGCTGCGCAGGGCGATGTTGGCCAAATGGCAAACCGTCACCGAGCGGTGGCCGATCTCGACGTCGCAGAGCGGGCGACGGCGAATGCGGATGCACTCGATCCAATCCGTCAGGTGGCCGGGGCTTTCAGCCAGCCGCACGTCGCCCGTTCCTGGCGGGTCCTTGGCCATTTCCGGGCGGCTGGTCTCCAGTCGATCGCGATTGACCTTGACCCAGCCGTCGGTGCCATGGAACTCGACGTCGTTGCCGGCGCTGGTCGTGGTCAACACCACGCCATTGGCGTAGGTGGCCCTGGTTTCGAAGCGCACGGCCGTTTCGTAGGGTCCCTTCGCCGGAAACTCGACCGAGATTGGCTCGACCTTGACCGGCCCGGTGAATGAGGTTCCGTTGCCCCATTGGGCGATATCGTTGTGGTGGGCGCCCCAGTCGGTGACCATACCGCCCGCATAGTCATAGAACCACCGGAAGGTATCGAAGCACCGGTTCGGGGCATAGTCGGCCCAGGCGGCCGGGCCGACGAAGAAGTCCCAGTCCAGCCCAGGTGGCGGCTCCTGCTTCGGCTGCCACCGGCCGACGGGACCTTCGCCGACCCGGGCCACGATCCGCTCGAGCTTTCCGATCCGCCCGCCGAGCACGAGCTCACACGCCCTGCGGAATCGGCGCTCGGAGCGCTGCTGGCTGCCGACCTGGAACACGGCCGCCGTCCGCCGTGCGGCCTTGACCATTGCCCGCCCTTCCCTGATGGTCAGGGACAGCGGCTTCTCGCAGTAGACATCCTTGCCCGCCTCGCACGCGTCGATCCCGTTCAGGGCGTGCCAATGGTCAGGGGTGGCAATTACCACTGCATCGACATCCGGCCGAGCGAGCAACTCGCGGTAGTCGTTGTAGCTGGCGCACCCCCCTCCCGCCCTGGCCGCGGCGGCCTCGCGCCGCCCCCGATCGATGTCCGCCACCGCGAGGACGGCCACGTCGCGCCGGGCCAGTAATGCCTCGAGGTGGCTGCTGCCCCGTCCGCCGACGCCGATCACTCCCATGGTGATGCGTTCGCCTGCCGGGAGGGTCGCCGCCCCCCCGGCCCGGGCTCTTCGTCCCGCCGCCGCGGCGGCCGCCACCGCCCCACCGAGTCTCAACACCTCGCGACGATTCCACCGCCTCCCGATACCCATCGCCGCAAACTCCTTAAAGAGTTTTTAAGAATATACAAGCTCTACCGCTTTCGCCGGCTACATCTCCCCGGTCGGGATCCGCAGCCGTTCGCAAATCCGGTCAAAATCCTCCAGGGTGCGATAGTGAATGATCAGCTTCCCTTTGCCCTTGCGGCGGGACTCATTGATTTCGACCTTGGTTCCAAGAGCGCGGATGAATGTCTCCTCCAGTTCACGGATCAAGGGGCGCTTCTCGGCGGTGGTCGACCCCTGGTGACTGGTTGCGGCGGAGCGGGCGGCCAGCTTGTCCTGGACGATCTTCTCGACGGCCCGGACGGAAAGTTCCTCCGCAAGGCACTGCTGGGCCACCTTGATGATGTCCGCTGGCGTTCGCAAGGCAAGGAGGCATCGGGCGTGTCCCATCGCGAGTTGGCCATTGATCACCATCCGTTTGACTTCGGATGGCAACTCGAGCAAGCGGAGGTAGTTGGTCACCGTGGATCGGTCTTCGCCGAGGCGTTTGGCCACCTCCTCGGAGGAGATCTTGAACTCATCGCAGTAGCGTTTATAGGCTGCTGCCCGGTCGATGGCGTTGAGGTCTTCGCGGTAGATGTTTTCGACGAGGGCCATTTCGAGCATTTGCTCATCGGTGGCCTCGCGGACGATGGCGGGGATTTCGGCCAAGCCGGCCATCTGGGCTGCCCGCCAACGGCGTTCACCGGCGATGATCTCGTAGGTTCCCGCGGCGGCGGGGCGGACGGCGATGGGCTGGATCAAGCCTGTTTTGGCGATCGAGCCGGCCAGGGCCTGGAGATGGTCGGCGGGCAATTCCTGGCGGGGCTGGCGCGGATTGGGTCGTAGCTGACTGACTTTGAGGATGAGGGTGTTGGAGGCCGCCGGGGTCGGCTCGGCGGGTGTAGCGGGGCTTGGAACGGGAGTTTCGTGCCCGGGCAGTTCGGTGATGGAAAGCAGGGCACTCAGGCCGCGTCCGAGGCGTCGAGGGGGTGGTTGGTGGGGCATTCTCAGATCTCCAGGACAGATGCGGTTCTCTTGCACAGGCGTATTCGTGACGACCAGCGCGGGATGCTAATCGAACGAGATCGGTCGATCAAGTCACGACTTGCCGGTTTCACGTGGAACAAGGGGGCATTTGGATTTCGGAGGTCAAGCTCCGGCGACGACGTTGGGCGTGGGTTGGTCTTCGGATTGGCCGTTTCTGTGACCGGACTGCCGGCCTTGTTTCACGTGAAACAGGGAGGGCGGGGCGACGGCGGCGGGGCGTTGGCGAGACCTCCCCCCAGGGCCAATAGATCTATTAAGATCTAAATAACCCCCAGGGGTTTGCGGGCGGGTCGATTCCCCGGCCGCCGACCCTTAGAATACGGGGATGGCTCGGACGCCCGGATGCGTCGTCCGGGGCCGGGTGTCTTTCTCCCACGCGGACGGACCCATGTCGGCAGGTTCAGGCGATGTTTCTGACGTCACGATTGTTGGCGGGGGGCCGACGGGCCTTTTTGCCGCCTTCTACGCGGGGCTTCGCGGCATGCGGGTCCGGATCATCGACAGCCTGGAGCTGCTTGGGGGACAGTTGACCACCCTGTACCCCGACAAGATCATCTATGATGTGGCCGGTTTCCCGGCCATCCTGGCGAAGACGCTGGTGGCGGAGCTCATCCGCCAGATGACCGCTTACGGGCCCACGGTTGTACTGGGAGAGCAGGTTCTACGGCTAACCCGCCGAGAGGATGGTTTTCTGCTGCTGGACACGGACCGCGGTGGTCACCCGAGCCGCAGCGTGGTGATTGCAGCGGGCGCCGGGGCGTTTGCGCCGAAGCGGCTGCCGGGCGTGCATCTCGACGGGTACGAAGGCAGGGGAGTGAGCTACTTTGTGCGGGACCTAGCCGACTGGCGTGGACGGCGGGTTCTGATCATCGGTGGGGGGGATTCGGCGGTGGACTGGTCCCTGAACCTGCTGCGTGTGACCGAGGACATCACCACGATTCACCGGGCGGCCGATTTCCGGGCCCACGAGGACAGTGTGGCCAAGCTTCGGGCATCACCGGTCCGTCTGCTGACGTTCCACGAACTCAAGGCCGTGCACGGCCGGGACCGGGTCGAGGCGGCCACGATCTACGACAGCCGGACCCGCGAAGAGAAGTTTTTGGAAGTTGACGAGGTGCTGATCAGCATCGGCTTCAGCACCTCGCTGGGGCCGATTCGCGAATGGGGTCTGAATCTGGACAAGAACGGCATCGTGGTTACCAGCCGGATGGAGACCAGCATGGCCGGGGTCTTTGCGGCCGGCGACGTGGCCAGCTATCCGGGCAAGCTCAAGCTCATCGTCACCGGTTTCGGCGAGGCGGCGACAGCGGTCAACCACGCGAAGGCCTTCATCGACCCGGCGAGCAAGAGTTTTCCCGGTCATTCGTCGGCCCTGGTGCCCAAGCAGCGCAAGGAAGTGGCTGACGGAGGAAGGTGAGGCATGCGCGGGACAATCCAATGCCAGCGGCGCCCGCATCGAGGCTTCACGCTCATTGAGGTCCTGGTCGTGGTTTCCATCATCGCGCTTCTCATTGCCATCCTGATTCCGGCGCTGACCCGGGCCCGCGAGCAGAGCCGGACGGTGGTCTGCCTTTCGCATCTCCAGCAGATCGGCTCGGCGACCGGGATGTACATGGGCCAGAACCGCGACTGGTATCCCATCGGCCCGGCCGACAAGATCTTCGAGTTCAACGACAACCGCCAGACCTACCGCTACATTGAGGGGAACTGCATCTGGGGTGGACGCCGCGGCTCGCTGCATTTCCCGCAGGTGGAGTGGTACAACCGCCCGTTGAGCAAGTTCATGTATGCCGGCGTTCCCTCCGAGGACCGGGTCGGCGTGTTCGAATGTCCCTCGGACAAGGGGACGCCGCTCTACGAGCTGACCATGGGTCGGAGCATCTACCACATATGCGGCAACAGCTACTACATGAACACTCACGGGGAATTCGCCCGCAAGAGCCAGAAATCGCGGTTTCACCCGGCCACGATCGTCATGTACGAAGAGGGCAACCTCCATTTCCTGCTGGGTGATCCGCGCACCCTGCCGTGGCCTGCGGGGCGGGCGGCGTCGCAGGGGACGGGCTGGCACGGTCGCAAGAACCGTTTCAATGTCGGCTTTCTCGACTTCCATGCAGCCGAGGTCTTGATGGATCCGCGCAAGCTGTCCGGCCCGGGCTGGAACGTGAAGGATTTCTTCAGGATCTGGGGGTGGATTGAGGAGTGAGGCCGGGCCGGCGCTCGAAGCGCGGCGACACCGCCACGTAGGGCCTGCCGAGCCACTTCTTGACCAGCACGACCTCGCCCATGTCGTTGCCTTCGATCCGATGGCCGACGTACTGCAGCAGATAGCCCAGCCCGAGCAGCGTAGCCGGTCGCCACCACAGGTCCCAGCGCCACTGGGCGAGCTGCACACCGGCCAGGACCAGGGCGGCGAGGGTCATGGGAACACCGATCGCGTGCAGAATCCGCGATGCCACATGCTGATGACGTTCCAGGTATCGTGTCCACCACTCGGTCATGCTGCCTGCTCCTGGGTCCTACTGCTCCAGGACGGCGACCAGGTCTCCGAGCCGCCAGGGTTTGAAGATGAACCGATCGATCCCCAGGGCATGGAATTCGGCCCGCCGCTCGGTCGCGCTGTTACCGATCAGCTCCAGCTCGGGCCGGATGCTCTTCATCTTCTGCACGAGTCCGGGCAGGTCGACGCCGGGCATCTCGTAATCGATCACCACATAGCGAATGCCCTGGTCGGTCTCCAGGAGGCGGACGGCTTCAGCCCCGGTCTCGGCCACATATCCCCCGGCGCCAGCGGCTTCGAGCACGGAATGGAGAAGCTGCCGGATCAAGCGGTCGTCATCGATCGCCAGCACCCGGCCCTTGAACGGCCACCGTTTCTGCTGGTCATCCTTGATCTCGAGCAGGATCTGGACCAGCTGGTTGCCGAGGTGATGGGGGTCTTCGGGCAGGAGCACCACCACCAGCCGGGTTCCGGAGCCGCGGGGGCTTTGCGAGCGGAGGTGCCAGTTGAGGCGTCGCCTGGACCGGGGGCATGCGACCACCCAGCGCTCGATGGCCGCGTCGAGATCGGGCACGCTCTGCTCGCCGAACACGGCCGCCAGGCTGGCCGCTTCGACGCCCGCGTCGATGTCCAGGAAGAGCTCCCGGGCTCGCCGGTTCGCGTAGACGATTGATCCGGTCGGGTCGACCTCCAGGACGCCGACGGGGGGAACGGTCACCGCACGTTCCGGAGCCTCGACTGCCTGGCGGACGGCGTCAACGATCTCGTCCAGCTCGAAGGGTTTCTCCACGAAGCCGTACAAGCCGGCCTTGTTTGCTTCCGACCGCAGATCGTTGGAGGCGAAGCCGGTGATCAGGATGGTCCGCAGGCTTGCCCAGACCACGCGTAGGGCCGCGGACACGTGCAATCCGTGGATGGCATCCTTCAGCATCCAATCGGCGACCAGCACATCGGGGCGGAATCGGGCGCCGATATCGATCGCCTCGCGTCCGGTGCCGGCGCTGCGGGTCTGGTAGCCCGCGTGCGAGAGGATGATTTCCAGTTGCTCGCGGTAATCGCGTTCATCGTCAACGATCAGGACTTTCGCCACGGGCAATCTCCGTCTGCACGACCGCCGCGCAGGGCAGATCGATGGTGAACGTCGTGCCGCGACCCGGTCGGCTGTCCACTGCGATCACACCGCCGTGCTCGGTGATGATACCGTGCACGATACTCAAACCCAAGCCGGTCCCGCCGCGGTGTTGGCGTGTGGTATAGAATGGATCGAAGAGATGCTTGAGTTGGTCGTCGGTCATGCCCCGACCCCAATCCTGCACGACGAGTCGAGCGCCGAGGGATCCGCGGGCGGTTCGGATGCTGACCCGCCCGCCCGCCCCTCCCGCCTCGACGGCGTTCTTCACCAGGTTCACCACGACCTGCTCGATCTGCATGGGATTGATGATGGCATTGGGCAGATCCGCGGCCAACTCGGTCTCCAGGGCCGTGTCGCGATCCCGGGCGTAATCCGACACCGCCTGGCACGCTGCGGTGACCGCCAGGTTGAGGCTGGCCGACCACTTCTCGGTCGGCTCCTGCCGGGCGAACTGGAGGACGCCGCGCACGATCTGTCCGCACCGCCGGGCGTTGCTCACGATGCGGTTCAGTGACTGCTCGATGAGTTCCTGTCCGCCGGGATGGCTGCGATAGCGCATCGCCGCCTGGGCTGCCAGCAGCATCATGCCCACCGGGTTGTTGATCTCGTGGGCGATTCCCGCGGCCAGCGTGCCGATCGACGCCAGCTGCTCCGCCCGCGCGAGCTGCTCTCGGGAGGTTTCGAGCTCCATCGTTCGCTTCTCGACGAGGTCTTCCAGATTGGCCCGATGGCGGGCCACTTCCCGCTCGGCCCGGGTCCGGTCGGTGACATCGCGGAAGCTCCAGACCCAGCCGGCCCGCCGCCGGCCGATGTACTGGGGGAGGCAGGAGCACTCGAAGACCCGCCCGTCGACGGTTTCCACCACCCCGCGATCATCCTGGACCGAGCGCTCGTTCACCTCGCTCATCCGGGCCATGAACGCCCCGGGTTCGCTGACTTCCCGCCCGGCATGTTCGAGGAAGGCGGCGAGGTTCTGGGCCGGGGGTGATCCGGGGCTGACTCCCCAGAGGACCAGAAACCTCTTGTTGGCCAGCCGGATTCGGCCGTTGGGATCGACGACCAGGATACCGTCCCCGGTGGACTCCAGTGTGGCTTCCAGCAGCGAGAGCGTCGCCTCCCGGTCCTGCTCGACTTGCTTGCGTTCGGTGATGTCTTCGACGATTCCATCGTAGTGGACCATCCGTCCCTCGGCGTCGCGGTGGGGCACCATGGTGTCGCGGATCCAGCGCACGGCCCCCCCCCGATGGATGATCCGGTGCTCGATGGGAGGGACGTCCTCGCCGTTCAACAGTCGATTCACGTGGTCGCGGACGGCAGGGCGATCTTCGGGATGGACCATTGTGAACCACAGATGCGGATCGCGGGCATAGTCTCCCGGGGTGTAGCCGGTGACGGCCGCGCAACCCGCCCCGTGCTCGGTCCGGATCGCCACGCCGTCGCGCGTATCGACCGCGTACCGATAGGAGCTGACCGAAGCCAGCATGACCTGGTAGCGTTCCTGGCTTTCCTCCAGGGCCTCCTCGACCTTGCGGCGCTCGGCGATCTCCATCCGCAGCAGACGGTTGGCTTCCTCCAGATCCGCAGTTCGGGCCAGGACGCGCCGCTCGAGCTCGTCGCGCGCGTTGCTGAGCGTCCGCTCCGCCCGCTTGCGGTCGGTCACGTCCTGTCCGTGGGCGTGAACCAGATCATGGCCCAGCAAAGGGTGGAACGACCAGCTCAGGCTGACGTCTTTCACCGTCTGCTCTCGCACCACGACATCGCGGTGCTCGCCGAGGCACTGTCGGACGAAGTCGCGGAAGCCGGTCGGCAGCAGTAGCTCCGGCTTGTCGAGCGGCAGCCCCAGATGCACCAGGTATCTCCCGCAGGCCGGATTCTGATAGGTGATGTCCCCGGTGGGTCCCAGTTCCATCACAGGAGAGGGGTCCTCTTGCGGGAAGCTCGACAGCCGCCGGATCTCCAGTTCCACTCGTCGTCGCTCGGTGATATCGCGGCCCAGGAGCGCCACCCGCACGACCTGCCCGGAGGGCTCGCGGATCGGCCACAGGACATTGTCGTACCATATGCCCTGACGGTCGTCCTCAAACCGAACCGGCCGGCCGGATCTGCAGACCTCCTCCACCCACCGGCCCCAGTCGGCGGCCATCGGGGCGGTGACCAGGTCCCACAAGCAGGCCCCCACGACCTTGCCTCGTTCCAGGCCGAGCCGCCGGCAGATGGTCTCGTTGGCCTCGAGGATGGTACCGCGGGCGTCCAGGAGCATGGCCACGTCCGTCGGGGCGCTGACCAGGGCCTTCACATCCCGCTCCATATCCACGAGGTGGAGTTCGGCGAGCTTGTGGGCGGTCACCTCGAGTACGCAGAGAACGAGCCCTACCACCTTCGCGGCGGGATTGCGGATCGGCGTCAACGTCCAATCCCAGTAGGTGGTACCCCGCTCGGGGTGGTCTGCGAAGACATACGGAGAGGCCGAGGCGGCGTAAGGTTCGCCGGTCTCGGCGACCCGGCGAAAAAGCTCGGCGCTCTGTGGGTCAGGGAAGAAATCGAACAGACTCCTGCCGATGAAGTAGTCCGGTTCGTGTCCGCCAATCTCGGCAAATGTCTCGTTCACCCGCACCAGCTTCAGGTCCACATCGAGGTAAGCGATGGCCTGGTGGGTATGGGCGAAGATGGCCTCCAGCAGCTCCTTGCTGTCGCGGAGCGCGGACTCGACCTGGGTGCGATTGACGATTTCGTGCCGCAGCTGCTGGTTGGCCTCGCGCAGCTCCGCCGTGCGCTGGGCCACTCTTTCCTCGAGCTCGAGCTTGGTACGGCTCAACTCCATCTCCGCGGCTTCGCGATCGCGGATGCTGTTCAACAGCCGCTCGATCTCCCACTCGGTTCCCCGCTCGCCCAGGAACTCCTCGGGAGGGACGTAATAGGCGTTGCGGCACACCGTCTCGCGGTAGACGACCAGGGGATGGGTCCGAATGACGCCGGCGATCACGTTTGCCGGGAACTTCCAGCGGCTGTACTGGCAGATGGCCAGGCACGGTTCGACGGGGAAGAGGCGGTTCAACTTCGCCTCATACTCGATCAGGCGCTCCGAACCGACATCGCCGGCCAGCACCCAGGTCATCTCGCCGGTGACGCGGAGGGCGGTGTAGCCCTCGGACAAGGCGGCCCGGGTCGCCTCCGCCAGGAAAGCCGTCATCCGGTCGGGGTCGAAGTCACCTTCGCGGAGGTACGTCTCCTGGCGGGTAGCCAGCACCAAGGCGCCGGACCGCGTGGCCGCATCGACAGCGATTCCTTCGGCCCGCATCGCGGCCAGCACGGCCTCGGTGCTGTTTTCATCGGCGATGTAAATGCACTTCTCGTGGCGCTCGATCCCCATGCGGATGAACGGAATCGCCGCCCCGAACTGCTCCTCCTGCGTCTCGTAGATCAGACAGAGATGGTCGTGCGGGCCCAGTTGCTCAAGCGCCTCCAGGAAGGGTTGGCGCTCCGAATGGCTTGTGGACAGCGCGGTCATTCCACGGTCACCTCAGGCCCCGACCGAGGCACCCAGCCGCGTTCAATCTGCTCCAGCGACTTGCCCTTCGTCTCTGGAACGTACAGCAGCACGAACATGACAGCCACGGCGCACATGGCCGCGTACACGAAGAACACATACCCCGCCAGCCACGCAAGCATGAGCGGGAAGAACTGCGACACCGCGAAGCACGACACCCACAGGCACACGGTCGCGATGGACATGGCCACGCCGCGAATTCGCGTCGGGAAGATCTCCGACATCACCACCCAGACCACCGGCCCCATCGCCACCGCGAACGAGGCCACGTAGCTCAGCACGAAGACCAGGACCCCCGGGCCTTTGAGCCTGCCGAGAACGAATGCCCCCCCGAGCAAGGTGAGAGACACTCCCATGCCGATCGAAGTGGCCAGCAGCAGCGGCCGGCGCCCCACTCGGTCCACGACCCAGATGGCCACCACCGTGAACGCCAGGTTGACGACGCCGACAATCACCGTGTTATTAAGAGCCGTCGACGTCTCCATGCCGGCGCTTTTGAAGATCTCCGGCGCGTAGTAGAGCACGACATTGATGCCGGTGACCTGTTGAAGCACCGCCAGGACGACCCCGATCACCAGCGGGGCTCGAACCTCCGGGCGAAGCAGAAGGGCGACGGCGCTGCCCTCATGGGCGATCGCGTCCTTGATCTCGGCCAACTCCGCGCGGGCACGATCCGTACCACCCACGCGGGTCAGCACCGCCAGGGCCTCCTCTGACCGGCCTCGTTTCGTGAGCCAGCGCGGGCTCTCGGGAATGAGCAGCACCAGCAGGCCAAAGACCACCGCCGGTGCCAGACCGGACGCAAACATCCACCGCCAGCCCTGGGTGATGTTCCAGTGCTCATCTCCGCTCCGGGCGATCAGCGTATTCACGAAATACACCACCAGCATGCCGGAGATGATCGCGAACTGGTTCACGGAAACCAGCCGGCCGCGAGCGCGAGCCGGGGAGATCTCCGCGATGTAAAGAGGCGAGGTCATCGAGGCGACGCCGATGCCGATGCCGCCCAACACCCGCGCCACCACGAAGGTCGTCAGGTCCACCGGGATCGCCGCCCCGATGGCTGAAACCGAGAACAGTCCCGCGGCCAGGAGCATCACTTTCTTGCGACCCGCCCAATCGCTCAGCACGCCGGCGCCGGCCGCCCCCAGAATGCAGCCCACCAAGGCACAGGATGCCGCCCATCCCTTCTGCAGCTCATCTAGTTCGAAGTGCTGCTGCAGGAAGCCAATCGCACCGGAGATGACGGCGGTATCATATCCGAACAGCAACCCCCCCATGGCCGCCACGACGACCAGAAGGAAAACGTAACTGGCATTCCCTTCCTGTTGGTGCGTTTCCATGGCCACAACGATTACCGCTCCCTGACCTGGAGGACATACCGGCAGCGGAGATCCAACCTGCGGCCAAGGCCTCCGAGACGCCGGGCCGCATCGGGCCGGGCCCTGCCATTCCAAGGTAAGTGATTACCAGCGTACCGCAACCGGCACCGCTTGTACAAGCCTGCCCTTCGCGCTACCATGTGCGATAGATGCACGACTTACGGACGATCCCGGGCGTCGGCCCGCGCATGGCCGAGGGTCTCATTCAACTCGGATACGAGCGAGTGCGCGATCTTCGCGGGCAGGATCCCGAGGAGATGTACCGCCGCCTCTGTCGGCTGCGGGGGGCGCCCATTGATCGCTGCGTGCTCTATGTCTTCCGATGTGCGGTTTACTTTGCGAGTCGCGACCGGCACGAGCCCCGGCTGCTCAAGTGGTGGAGTTGGAAGGACACACATGCCCCAGGTTCAAAACGCCGCTAGCCTCCCGATCCTCCGGTTCGACGGCATCTCCAAGTTCTTTGCCGGGGTCACCGCCCTCAGGCAGGTGAGCTTCCAGATCCAGGCCGGGCACTGCCACGCTCTCCTCGGTGAGAACGGGGCGGGCAAGTCCACCCTGGGCAAGATCGTCGCCGGGATTCATCTCCCCAACGAAGGCACGCTGTACCTCGACGAGAAGCCGGTACGGTTTGCCTCGCCCCTGGACGCCGTCCGGGCCGGCGTCGGCATGGTCCACCAGGAGCTGTGCTTCTGTCCGAACCTGACCGTCGCGGAGAATCTCTGCCTCGGCAGCCTCCCCACGCGGTTCGGGCTGCTCAACCGCCCGGAAATGCGCCGCCGCGCCCGGGCCATGCTCGCCGAAATCGGGGCCGACATCGAGGTTGATCTGCCGATCGCCTCCCTCTCCACCGGCCAGGAACAGATGGTCCAGATCGCGGCGGCCGTAGGCACGGGGGCCCGTATCATCGTGATGGACGAGCCCACCAGCTCGTTGGCGACGGCCGAGGTTGAGCGCCTCTTCCAGCTGGTCGACCGACTCAAGCGGCGCGGGGCCACCCTGATCTACGTGTCCCACCGTTTGGAGGAGATCTTCCGGCTGTGTGACTCGGTGACCGTGCTACGTGACGGGCAGCACATCGAAACCGCGCCGGTGGCCGGCATGAGCATGGAGCGAATCGTGCAGCTGATGATCGGGCGGCCGGTGAAGGACTATTTCCCCGAGCACCTCGCGGCTTCACCCGGCAGCGAGCGGCTTCGGGTTGAGAACCTCACCTCTCCCGGCAAGTTCGGGGGTGTCTCCTTCAGCGTGCGGGCCGGAGAGGTGGTCGGCCTGGCCGGCCTGGTCGGGGCGGGACGCAGCGAGATCGCCCAGGCCATCTTCGGCCTGGACCCCAAGTCGAGCGGCAAGATCTTCATTGACGGTCGGGCATGTGTGGTTCGCTCGCCTCGCCAAGCGATGGCCCTCGGAATTGGCTACCTGCCTGAAGATCGGAAGACCCAGGGCTTGGTGCTGAGTATGGGCGGGCGGGCGAACCTGAGCCTGCCGATCCTCGATCGGTTGAGCCGGTTGGGGGTGGTGAGGACGAAGTCCGAGCGCCTCCTCACCCGCAAGTACTTCGACCGACTGCGGGTGCGGACCCCGCATATGGATACCGCCGTGGCCTCGCTGTCCGGGGGCAACCAGCAGAAGATCGCCATGGCCAAGTGGCTGGCCAGCGAGTGCGGCATTTTGCTCATCGACGAGCCGACGCGCGGTGTTGACGTCGGGGCCAAAGCGGAGATCCACGCCCTCATCGATGAACTTGCCCGCGATGGGGCGGCGATTCTGCTCATCTCTTCGGAACTGCCGGAGATCCTGAACCTGAGCACGCGAATCGTGGTTCTGCGGGCTGGCCGACAGATGGGCGAGCTCGCCCGCGGGCAAGCGACCCAGGAGGCCATCATGCGTTTGATGGCCGGTGTTACCGAGCCCGCTGCGGCGACCCGCTGACGGGTCCGGACCCCTCCCAAACGAGCGAGGGCCGCAAGTTCTCCCCAAACTTGCGACCCTCACCGGTTGAAGCCAATGACAGCTTCACGTACCAGCCGGAAGCGGCGAGACCTCATCTCCCCAGCGAGTCCTCACCAGCCCACAACCTTCCGCGAAGCTGTCCGTCGCAGAAGCTTCTCGCCTCCTACTGGCCCCCATCATTGCACGTGCCGTACCAGTCGTGGCGATAATACTATTAAATCGATTAAACCATGATGCCGCACGAGGTTATGCCAGGAAGCGAGAGCTTGGAGGAAAGCCCTGTGGTCCGCAGTTGGGGAATAGTGCGCGGAAACCTGTCCCACCCACGGGTAAATTTACCCAGCTCTTGTCGTTGAGCTTGGTCAGATATCCAGGTTCTTGACGTGGAGGGCATTGGTCTCGATGAACTCCCGGCGGGCGTCCACGTTGTCGCCCATGAGGATGGAGAAGATTCGGTCGGCCTCCCGGGCGTCGAGGTCGTAGAGTTCCGGGTCGTCCGACTCGTTGGAGACGACCACCTTCAGCATGCTGCGGCGTTCGGGGATCATGGTGGTCTCGGCCAGCTCGTCGGAGTTCATCTCGCCCAGGCCCTTGAAGCGCTTCAGTTCGACGCCGCGACTACCCATGTCGAGCACGGCCTTGACCAGTTGGCTGAGGTTCTCGAGTTCGATGGGTGTGTCTTCCTTGCGTTGGAGGACGAAGCGGGCCGGGGGGAGCGTACCGTCCACCTGCTCCACCCGCTCCAGGAAGTAGTCGTCGACGGTGAAGCCCATCCCTCGCAGGTCACCGAGGATCTCCTCGAGAGCCTGGCACTCACTGAGATCGGAGCGGAGGATACGGTGCTCGGTACCGTGACCGTTGCCTCCGGTTCCGATGCCGCTTCCCGTCTCGACCACGACGACCTCGCCCAGCCGTCTGCGCTCCTCCTCGCAGAAGGCCTCAAACTCCTCATCGCTGTAGCCGAAGTACTCCGTCGGCTCCGGCTCGTTCGGCCGATACACCGTGGCCCGATACGAGGGCAGTCGGCCGTTCTCATCGAGGTGACGCGTCAGCAGGTCACGCAGCTCAATATTGCGCCGACGGAGGATTCGAGCCTTCTCCGCGATTCGGCCGAGCAGCTTGCACAGCTTGCCCAGCTCGGCATATGTGACCTCGCGCTGCTCATCGCCCTTGATCACCAGTGATGTGCCGTCGAGGCCCCACTCCAGCAGCTTGGCGTTGAGCACTGTATCGTTGAGCACGTACTCGACCTTGCGTCCCTTTTTCATCAAGTACAGCGGCGGCTGGGCGACGTAGAGGTGGCCGCCCTCGATGAGGGGTCGCATGTGCCGGAAGAAGAACGTCAGCAGCAGTGTACGGATGTGGCTGCCGTCCACGTCGGCGTCGCACATAATGATGATCTTCCCGTAGCGCCGCTTGCTGATGTCGAACTCATCGACGCCGATGCCGCAGCCGAGGGCCACGATCAGGGTTTGGATCTCCTCATGGCTGAGCATCTTGTCGATTCGGGCTTTCTCGACGTTGAGGATCTTGCCCTTGAGTGGCAGAATGGCCTGGAAGGTGGAGTCCCGACCGCCCTTGGCGCTGCCGCCGGCGCTCTGCCCCTCGACAATGAACATCTCGGTGGCGTCCGCGTCGCGCGAGCGGCAGTCCCAGAGCTTGCTGGGCATTCCTCCGGAGCTGAGGGCGCTCTTGCGGGTCAGATCGCGGGCCTTGCGCGCCGCCTCCCGGGCCGTGGCGGCCTGGATGCCCTTGGTTACGATGCGTTTGGCATCCGCCGGGTTCTCCTCCAGGAAGATCCCGAACTGGTCATTGAGGGTTTTCTCGACGAAGCTCTCGACCTCGGGGTTCATCAGCCGGACCTTGGTCTGGGCCTCAAACTGTGGCTCCGGGACCTTGACCGAGATGATCGCGGTGAGGCCCTCGCGGAAATCTTCGCCCGTGGCATTGAGATTGCCCTTGATCAGGTTTTCGCGCTTGGCGTAGGCATTGAGCGTGCGGGTCAGGGCGGCCCGAAATCCGGAGAGGTGCGTGCCGCCATCAATGTTACGGATGTTATTGGCGAAACACGAGACGCTCTCGTTGTAGCCATCGTTCCACTGCATAGCGATGTCGGCTACCAGGCGCGCAGCCGGGTCCTCGGCATGGAGGGCAATCACCTTCCGATGGAGGGCTTCCTTGCCCTCATTAAGGTGTTCGACGAACTGCCGGAGGCCATCGTCAAAGCGGAACGTCTCCTCTTTCCCGGTTCGCTCGTCCGAGAGAACAATCCGAACGCCCTGATTCAGGTAGGCAAGCTCGCGCAGCCGGCCCCGGAGCGTATCGTTTCGGAACTCACAATCTTCGAAAATCTCCCCATCCGGCTTGAACCGCACCCGGGTTCCCGTCCCGCTCGCGTCCCCGATCACCTTGAGGGGCATCGCCGTGTTGCCCCGCGCGAATGCCATCTCGTGGATCTTGCCGGCCTGGCGAATCTGCACCCGCAGCCATTCGGAGAGGGCGTTGACCACGCTGATCCCCACGCCATGCAGCCCGCCAGAAACCTTGTAGCTGTTGCGGTCGAACTTGCCCCCCGCGTGGAGCACGGTCATACAGACCTCGACCGCCGGCTTGCCGTTAATCTTTGGGTCCTGGTGCTTCATGGGACCGACAGGGATGCCGCGGCCGTTGTCCGCGACCGTACAACTGCCGTCCGCACCCAGGATGACCGAGATCTGATTGCAGTACCCGGCCATCGCTTCATCAATCGCATTGTCCACGGCTTCATACACCAGATGGTGGAGTCCGGCCTGGCCGGTGTCGCCGATGTACATCGCCGGCCGCTTCCGGACCGCCTCCAACCCCTCCATGACCCGGATGCTATCGGCATCATACTGCCCGTTGCTCTCCGCTGGCGCCAGCGGCCGTTCTACCGCGGCGTCTGACGAACCATCCGCCGGCTTCGAGTCGACAGCACCTTGCGGTTCCTTGACCTCGTCACTCATTGCTAGTCCAACTGTCCTTCCACATCATCGGCCCGGTCTACTATAAACCACCTAATAGTGTGAATACCTGCTGCGGGCAGCTCGGCGCGCAATACGTCGAGGAGGTGCTGCTCCCACCGCAGCCGAAGGTGATACAAACGAGCCGGCTCGCTCACACCAAGCCTCAGGACTCCATCCCTCAGCTCGACCTCCACTACACAGCTTTGCCAGTCCGCCCCTAGACACTCTTCCAGCAGACCCAGCAACCGACGGCGCCAGGCCGGCAGAGCAGTCAGCTGGTGGCTCACCACCCAGGCAGCCCATACCCCGATCGCCTCCGCTCCCTTCCGCTCTCCGCGGTTGCGCCGCACCCACTCCAGCCGGCGTGTCTCTCGAGTCATTCTCACACCAAACTGACCGGCATCACCAAGTACACGAAATCACCGCCCACTCGGAAGATGCCCGGCCGCATCCCATCCTTCAGCTCCGCCGTGACTATCGGCGATGCCGCCACCCGCAGTGCTTCGGTCAGAAACACCGGGTTAAAGCCGATCTCCAGAGGCGGGCCCGCATAGTCAACCACCATGGACACGGTCGCCTCGCCCTGTTCGGGAGCCCGGCTGCTGAGCACCAGCTTGCCATCCCCAAAATGCAGGCGGACGCCCTTGGACTGGTCATTCGCCAGGAGTGAGGCTCGCCGAACTGCACTCAAGAAGCTCTCGGTCGGCAACTCGATGCGCTTGTCATTATCCTGGGGAATCACTTCCTCATATGGCGGGAAATGCCCCTCAACCAGCGCCGAGCTCACCGTATACCCCGCCCCAGCCACAACAACCTGATTATCACTGAACTGAACAGCTACCTGCTGCTCGATGCTGCCCAGAACGCGCTGAAGAACCGAGACCGTCTTGGCCGGAACGATCATTTTGCGATCATCGTCGCTGTTCACTCGCTCCGTGCTGCCGGTTGCCCACGCCAGCCGCCGCCCATCCGTCGCCACCAAAGAGAGCTTCCGACCGCGCTTCTCCCATAGTACACCATTAATCGCGTAACGCGTATTCTCCTTTGCGACGGAGAAGACCGTCCGCTCAATCAACCGGTGGAGCACCTGGCTGTCGATCTCCAGGTCTGCTGGCCCCTCCAGATCCGGCACCGGCGGGTACTCGTGGGGATCATGCCCATAGATGTCGAAGATGCTATCCTGGCCCGTAATATGACACTTTTCACCGTCGTCCTCGATGCTCAGCGTCTCATCCATGCTCTCTCGCGCGATCTGCATCAGTTTGTCCGCCGGCAGGAGTGACTCACCGGGGCTCTTCACCTCAACTTGACGTACCACTCCTCGGAGGCCGACTTCCAGGTCTGTTGCACTGATGAGCAGCCCATCGTCCGTGGTGGTAAGGCGAACCGACTTGAGGATGTCTTTCGGGGTGCGGCTAGCCACAACGCTGGTGGCCAGATTCAGGACTTCCACTAACCCACTGCGGTTGACGATGGCGTGCATGACGTACCGGCTCCTTCCATCAAGTGGGGGTTTCGAGCGTCCCTATCTTCTACTAAAACTCATTGAAAAGAAGATAGTAATCGTAGGGCCTGTGAGTTGTGCGTAAGCCAGGGCCACGAGAGCTCTAACCATCTTTCCTGTCGTCACTTGCACATTTTATCCGGGCCACGAGCCTTGTGGATAACCTGTTGGCAAGTAGGTGGCGTTTGCCAGTTCTGTTTGGCTCGGCAGTGATGGTTCTGCCGGGCTCCTCAAGTTGGGTGTCAGGATACCGCAAACCGCACAGTTTATCCACCGTGGGAGAGGCTGGTTGTCTGTGCCCTGCCAATTTACGGGATACGGTGGTGGAGGGCCTCGGTGAGCTGCAGGAGACTCTGGTGGAGGTCGGCCTGCTGGGTCCGCTGTTCAGCGATGGTACGAGTGGCGTGCAAGACGGTGGTATGGTCGCGCCCTCCAAAGTAGCCACCGATTTCCTCAAGGCTCATGGCGGTGAGCTCTCGGGCCAGGTACATGCAGATCTGGCGGGGGAACGCCAGCGATCGGTTGCGGCGTTTTCCCTGGAGGTCCGCTGGGCGGACGTTGAAGTGCTGGGTCACAACTTCCAAGATGTCAGTAATCCCGACTAAGCGGCGGGCGGCGGGGAGGTGATCGCCGAGGGCCTTCTTGGCGATGTCGAGGTTGACGAGTCCGCCATACTGCTGGCTGGTAGCGAGGACTTTCGTCAGGGCGCCCTCGAGTTCGCGGGTGTTGGACTCCACGGTGGCGGCGATGAAGTGGATGACGTCTTCTGGGAGCTCGGCACACCGGAGGGTCGCTTTCTTGTGGAGAATCGCCATGCGTGTCTCAAGGCAGGGAGGGTCAATCCTGACCACCAACCCCCAACTGAACCGGCTGACCAAGCGATCTTCCAGGCCATTAATGCCGTTGGGAGCCTCATCAGCCGAAAGGATGATCTGCTTCTGGGATTGGTAGAGGGTATTGAAGGTGTGGAAGAACTCTTCCCGGCTGCGTTCGCGGGCCCCCAGGAACTGAATGTCATCGATGACCAGTGCGTCGACATGGCGGTACCGATAGCGGAATTGATGGAGAGCACCGCGTTCGATGGCTTCGACAAAGTGGTTAGTGAATGTCTCACAGGTCAGGTAGAGGATACGGGGTCCATGACCGTTGCCGTTGGCGACCAGGCGATGGCAAACCGCCTGGAGCAGGTGAGTCTTGCCAAGCCCCACGCTACCATGGAGAAACAGGGGGTTATAGACTCGTCCTGGGGCATCGCCGACAGCGACGCTGGCTGCATGGGCGAGGCGGTTGTTGGGCCCGATCACGAAGTTGTCGAAGGTGTAGTCAGGGTTGAGAATGGGCTTGTCGCCCTCCTCCTCAAAGGAGAGCGGGCGGTCAGTCATGATGGCCTCAGGGGGGGCCACGAACTCGACGGTGACCAGACGGTTGAGGGTGGTCTGGGCGGCCTGGTTGAAAGCGACCTGGCACTGCTGGCGGAGATACTGTCGCTGGGTTTCGGTGGGGGTACGAACCCGCATGACCCCAAACTGGAGATCGGTCGGCTCAAGCGCGTTAAACCACGGCCGGGCTAGTTCGGGACACTCGCTGCGCAGAGCGAGGAGAATGTCACTCCAGATGCGTGGGCTGACGTTCCCCATAGCTTGATTCAATAGCCCCGTTTCTGGTCTGAGCAGCATCAACTGAGGTGAGCATGCCAATAAGCCTTAAGTATTTGTGTGGTAAGTAGTTAAAGTTGCACAGACCCGTGACAACCACCGGGGACGATTATACCGGTCAGGTGCGAGAAAGCCAGCCACAAAATATAGGGGGCGGGATGGGTGTGGTCTCCATATGAGGGATCTTCACGGGGTGGTGGTCTGGACGGTATGATGTTGCCTCATGAAGCCGAGGGAAGAATCAGTTGGCGCTCGTTCGGGTGTGGCTGGGGGACTGACGGGTCTGCGGCCGGATGGAGAATCCGCATCCGCGTTTGCGGCGGCGCAGAAGGTCTTGGCGGGTGGGGTCAACTCGCCGGTTCGGGCGTTCAAGGCGGTTGGGGGTGTGCCGCGGTTCATGAGTCGGGCACAAGGGGCGGTCCTGACCGACGTCGACGGCAACGAGTACGTTGACTATGTAGGCGGCTGGGGTCCGATGGTCCTGGGCCACGTTGACGAGCGGGCCAAGGCTGCTGCGGGCAAGGTTCTGTGCAAGGGGTGGTGTTTTGGCACCCCGACGGAGCAGGAGACGGTCATTGCTCAAAGGATCATTGCCGACATTCCGTCTATCGAGGTTATTCGGTTCGTGAACTCGGGTACCGAGGCGACGATGAGTGCCATTCGTCTGGCTCGGGGGTTTACGGGGCGGGATCTCATTGTGAAGTGTGAGGGCTGTTACCACGGTCATGCTGATGGGTTGCTGGTGGAGGCGGGTTCGGGTGCGACGACCTTTGGCGCGCCTTCATCGGCGGGCGTCCCGGCGGCAATGGCGGCGGGCACACTGCTGGTGCCGTACAACGATCTTGACTCGGCCAGGGTGCTGTTTGCGGCCCATGGGCGGTCGATAGCGGCGTTTATCCTCGAGCCGATTGCGGGCAACATGGGCTGTGTTCCGCCGGCCGATGGTTACCTTGCGGGTCTTCGTTCGCTGTGTGACGAATATGGCGTCCTGTTGATTTTTGATGAAGTCATCACGGGTTTTCGGGTCGGTTTGGGAGGTGCTCAAGGGCTGTACGGTGTGCGCCCGGACATCACCTGTCTTGGGAAGATCATCGGTGGCGGGCTGCCGGTGGGGGCGTATGGGGCCCGGCGTGAGATCATGGAGCGGTTGAGCCCGCTGGGCCCGGTGTACCAGGCGGGGACCCTGGCCGGCAACCCGCTGGCGGTGGGGGTGGGGCTGGCCACGCTGGAGGCGCTGCACGAGCCGGGGGTGTATGCGCAGCTGGAGAGTCTCTCCGCCCGTTTGGCGGACGGCCTTGCGGCTGCGGCCCGGGCTGCCGGTGTCACCATCTGTCAGAACCGCGTGGGCAGCATGAGCACCGTGTTTTTCCAGGCGGGTCCGGTGACGGACTATGCCAGCGCAAGAAAGAGCGATGTCCGGGCTTACGGTTTTTACTTCCAGAAGATGCTCAATCAAGGTTTTTACCTCCCTCCAGCCCAATTCGAAGCCGCGTTTGTATCTCTGGCCCACACCGAGAGGCAGATCGACGAGACCCTTGCGGCGGCGGAAAGGGCGTTTGCCGGCCTCGCGCGTTGGGTGCCGTGAGGACGGGGTTGTGAGCCGCGGGGGGGGCATGTGCTCACCTCGGCGAACGATTGAAGTCCCAAGGAAACCCTGGGTGTGAAGCGTAAACCGACGATTGCGGACCTCAAGGCTCGAGTTCAGGAGCTCCAGGCCCGGCTGGCGGAGCAGGAACGAGTTGAAGCGACGCTGGCCGAGAGCCAGCGAGTGCTGTCGACCCTGATCAGTAATCTGCAGGGCATGGTCTATCGCTGCCGGAACGACCGCCTGCGGACGATGTTGTACCTGAGCGAGCAGGTGTTGCAGCTGACCGGCTATCCGGCCGCGGATCTGGTGGGCAATGCCCGAATCAGCAGTGCGGACCTGATCCATCCCGAGGATCGGGCGCGGGTCTGGGAAGTGGTCCAGGAAGCCCTGAAGGCGCGGAGGCCATTCCAGACCACTTTTCGGATCACGGCGGCGAATGGGGAGGAGAAGTGGCTGTGGGACAACGGGCAGGGGGTATACGCTGCGAGTGGGGAACTGATCGCCATCGAGGGGTACATCACGGACATCACTCGCCGGAAGCGGACGGAGGAGCACAGTCGTCTGTTGTCTCTCGCGATTGAGCAGACGAGTGAAGGGATTGCGATCGCTGACCTCGAGCGGCGGCTTCTCTTCGTGAACCAGGCGTTTGCTTTGGCCCACGGGTACACCCCGCAAGAAGTTGTCGGGAAGCAGATCGCGATCTTCCACACTCCGGAGCAGATGCCCGTGGTGTTGGCCGCGAACAAGGAGGCGGACCGTACCGGCTCGTTCAAGGGTGAGGTCTGGCACGTGCGGCGCGACGGCACTCCCTTTCCGGCGTACATGGACGTGCGGTTTCTTCGGGACGACAGCGGGGGATCCATTGGCGTGATCGGGACGTTGCGGGATCTGACTGAACAGCGGCGGGCCGAGGAGGAGCGGGCCCGGCTGGAGAACCAGCTTTACCAGATTCAGAAGCTGGAGGCGATCGGCCAGCTGGCCGGGGGAGTGGCCCACGATTTCAACAATCTCTTGGCGGTGATCCTGGGCAATGCGTCGATCGTGCAGAGAGACTCGTCTCTGCCGCCGAAGGTTCGGGAGGCGATGCTGGACATCGTCGAAGCTGCCGAGCGGGGTTCATCGCTGACCCACCAGCTGCTGGCTTATGCTCGTGGTGGGTTGCAGAAGCCGGTGGCGACGGACCTGAACCGGCTGATTCGATCGATGGTTCCGATGCTGGAGCGGGCGGCGCCGTCGGGGATTGAATTCCGTCTTGATCTGGCCGGTGACCTGCCTACGGTGGTGGCCGATCCACCGCGCATCGAGCAGATCGTCATGAATCTCTGCCTGAACGCGCTTCAGGCCAGCCAGCCGCCGGCAAGGATCGGGATCGTGACCCGGGTGGTGGACCTTGACGAGGGTCAGGCCGGCGAGCGGGGGCTGGCTACCGGGCAGTACGTCCTTCTTCAAGTGATTGATCAGGGATGCGGTATCGCATTGGAGCTGCGCGAGCGGATCTTCGAACCGTTCTTCACCACTCGGGAGATGGGCCGGGGCATGGGGCTCTCGGTTGCGCATGGCATGGTCCAGAGCCACCGTGGCCACATTGCGGTGGAGAGTGAGCTTGGGCGCGGCTCCACCTTCTCGGTGTGGCTGCCGGCCTCGAATGAGCCGGAGATGGCCCTGCAGCCGTCGACGGACCTGCCCCGGCGGGAACGGCCGCCACGGGGCTCGGAGACGATTCTGATCGTTGACGACGAGGCGCCGGTGGCCCGGACCATCGAGCAGATGGCGTCATCGCTGGGATACTGCGCGGTCTCGCACGGCGATGCGGACAGTGCGCTGGCTTTTCTGGAGCACAATGCCGAGGATATCGATCTGGTGCTCTGCGACGTGAACATGCCCGAGCGGAACGGCTGGGAGATTGCGGCGTTCGTTGGCGAGCGGTGCCCGCACGTGGCCGTGGTGCTGACGAGCGGTGACGAGGGCATCGCCGAGACCGAAGCTCGTCTGGGAGTGGCGGGTTTTCTGCACAAGCCGTTCACACTCATGTCGCTGGCCAAGGTGATTCGGGCGATCCTGGACAGCAAGGGGCCGAAGGGTGGGGCGTGATGGGACGGAGGGGGTGCGGCTCACGATGTGGTGTTCAGGTTCCACAGCTGCTCGTTGCTGGTGCTGACGGCTCGGCACCCGCTGGCCAGGATGCGTTGGGCCAGATCCGCGCTGCGGACCAGCCCGCCGGCGATGCGTGGGATGGGCAGGGGACTGAACTGGGCGGCGGTTTCGATGGCGGCCACGCCGGGTATCAACTCGATCACGTCGGGGTGGGCTTGCTCGATGATGTGCAGGCCGCGGTCAACGGCCCGTCCGTCCTGAAGGAAGAGTCGGAGAATGGCCGCCAGACCCATTCGCCGGGCGGCGGCGATGAGGTGAGAGCGGACGGTGATGATGCCGTCGATTCGCTTGTGGCCCACCAGGTAGCGCAGGCCGGGTTCATCGCTGGTCAGGCCGGCAAGAAGATCGATGTGCAGCATCACGGGGATGTCGGCGAGGGGCGGGCGGGTGAGAACTTCGAGCACGCCGGGCAGTGCCGCCAGCTCGCCGCCCTGCAGGAAAACCAGGCTGGCCTGGGCCAGGGATGTGCAGTCCATCTGACCGATGTCCCAGACCACCGGGATGATCGGCCTTGCGAACCATCTCTCGATCGGCTGGTGACGGCGGTCCTTCTTCATGGCGTGGTCCCATGTTGACATTGATGGATCGGCCTGCTAGTGTATGGGTAGTGACAACTTGAAGCCAGTGTCTATCGCCTGGTGGGCCAGAGAACAAAGAGAAAGGCCCTCGCGACGCGATCGCGGGGGTTTTTTATTGCGCGCGCCGGATCGGGGGCGACGACCGCGTTCAAGTCGTCGAGCGGTCGTCCCCGATGGAGCTTTCGAGTATGGGTCGTTACCCTGGCGGGCGGGCGGACGAGGCGGGGTGAGGTCATGATGCACATGAGGCGTGAAAGGGGGATTCGGTTGATGGGAGCCCTGGGCATGGCTCTGCTAGCGGCCGGTGTGATCGGGTGCGGACGGCAGCCGGGGGGCGTGGGCGATGCCGGATTCGCCTTGATCATTCAATCGCATCGCGGGGCGGGCAACCTCGCCCCGGAGAATACGCTTCCGACGTTCGAGCTGGCCTGGGAGATCGGTACGGTTCCGGAGGCAGACATTCGCGTCGCTCGGGATGGCGTGCCGGTGGCGTTTCACGACAGCCACTTTGGTCGGCTGGTGAAGGGGGCTTCGCCGGACCTGAAGAAGAAGGGGGTTGCGGACCTGACCTGGTTGGAGTTGTCTGCCCTGGATGTGGGAGCGTGGAAGGGGGACGAGTTTGTTGGGCAGCGTGTTCCGCGGATGACGGAGGTCTTCGCGGCCATGCGGGGGCGGCCTTCGCGGTTGTTGTACATGGACATCAAGAAGGTGCCGCTGGACCAACTGGTTGCCCTGGCTCGGGAGTACGGTGTTGAGGGCCAGCTCATTCAGGCCTCGACCAAGTACGACGAGGTTCGGGCGTGGAAATCCCTTTCGCCGACCTCTCGAACGTTGCTGTGGATGGGGGGTAGTGAGGCCCATCTCGGCCAACGATTGGCGGAGCTGCGGGCGGTCGATTTCGCGTGCGTGGATCAGCTGCAGATCCATGTGAAAGTCGGCGACCTGAAGGCGGAGGATCCCTTCACGCCTTCTTCGGCGTTTCTGCAGTCGGTAGGCAAGGAGCTGGCGGCGCGGAAGATCCTATTTCAGACGCTGCCGTCGGGCAGCAGTGATCCGATGGCCTATCACCGGCTGATGGATCTCGGGGTGAACTCCTTCGCCACGGACGATCCGAAGATCGCCGTTGAGGCGGTGAGGGCGTATCTTCGGGAACGGGGCCGGGAGTGAAGGGGTCTGGCGGCACGGCCATGGACATGAGACTCATTCAACAGCGGATTGCAGCGGCCTTGGCGATGGCCACGGACACGCGGCATCTCCGGCTGGGCGACGGTGTGTTGGGGGAGGCCGCGGAGGTCTTTGGCCGGTGTTTTGATGACGACCGGGCTCTGCTGGTGGCCGACACGAACACCTTCCGGGCGGCCGGCGGGGCGGTGGCGGGCGTGCTGCGCGGGGCGGGCATCGAATTGCCGGAAGCCCTCGTGTTCGAAGAGCCGTCGCTGCACGCCGACTATGAGCACGTGGAGTTGGTGAAGCGAGCGATCGAGACGCGCGGGGGCGTTCCCGTTGCGGTGGGCTCGGGCACGATCAACGATCTGACCAAGCTGGCCGCTCACGAATGCGGGCGGCCGTACATGGTCGTGGCTACGGCCGCATCGATGGACGGTTACACGGCGTACGGGGCGTCGGTGATCCGGGACGGCTCCAAGCAGACGTTTTTCTGCCCGGCGCCGCGGGCGGTGATCGCCGACCTGGAAGTGATTTGCGCGGCCCCAGGGGAGCTGAATGCGGCCGGCTACGCGGACCTGCTGGCCAAGACCACGGCCGGGGCGGACTGGCTTCTGGCGGACGCTCTGGATATCGAGGCCATCGATGTGCGGGCGTGGGATCTGGTGCAGAGCCGTCTTCATGACTGGACGGGCAATCCGGAGTGTGTGCGCCGCGGCGACCGGGACACGATCTTGGGGCTGGTGGAGGGTCTCATGATGACCGGCTTCGCGATGCAGTGGTGCAAGTCGAGCCGGCCGGCCTCGGGCGCCGAACACCAGTTCAGCCACTTGTGGGACATGCAGGGCCACACCTATCGGGGGAGGGTACCCCTGCACGGCCACAAGGTCGGGATCGGCACCCTGGCGGTGACGCTGCTGTATGAACGGCTGATGGCGGAGCCGCTCGCGGAGATCGACTGGGGTTCGGCCGGCTGGCCTGATCTGGAGGAGCTCAGGCGGCTGGTCGAGTTGACCCACGAGAAGGCCGATTTGCGGGCCGTCGCGTGGCGCGAGAGCCAGGCCAAGCACATGGATCGGGAGACTGGCCAGCTCCTGCTCGAGCGGATACGAACGGCTTGGCCGGGACTGCGGCATCGGCTTCACGAACAACTCGTCCCGGCGGACGAAGTCGGGGACATGCTCCGCGCGGCCGGGGCGCCGAACCATCCGGCGGACATCGGCATCGATCCAGCTCGTCTCCGGCGCAGTTACATCGAGGCCCAGCAGATCCGGCGTCGGTTCACAGTGCTGGATGTGGCCGTGCTGACCGGATGCCTGGTTCGCTGTCTGGATGCCGTGCCTCTGGCGGGTGGGCGGGCGCCGGCGGTGGTGGGATCGGACGAATGCCGGGCGCGAGGGGGGCACTGATGCTGGCCGCCGCCGTCAATCTGTTTCGGCCTGCCGCGTTTGCGGAGCGGAGGGTGCCCGCCGCCGAGGTCGAGGGTCAGTACCGGTATTGGCGACGGCGTATCCTGTATGCCAGTCTGATCGGTTATGCCCTGTTCTATCTGGTTCGCAAGAACCTGTCCCTGGCAATGCCGATGATGGAGAAAGACCTGGGGGTGACGAAGTCGGACCTGGGGTTGTTCCTGACGTTGCACGGGGTCTTTTACGGCTTCTCGAAGTTCGCCAATGGCTTCCTCGGCGATCGCACCAACCCGCGGTACTTCATGGCCTTGGGTCTGGTTCTATCGGCGGTCATGAATCTCTGCTTCGGGCTGAGCAGCGCCGTTTATACGCTGGGTTTCTTCTGGCTGCTCAACGGGTGGTTCCAGGGGATGGGCTTTCCGCCGTGTGCCCGCAGCCTGACTCACTGGTTCGCGCCGGAGGAGCGAGGGACCCGTTTTGCGATCTGGAACACCTCGCATTCGATCGGGGCGGCGGCCGCACTGCTGCTTTGCAGTGTTCTGGTCGGCGCCGATTGGCGGCTGTGCTTCCTGGTGCCTGCGATTCTCGCCATCGGCGGGGCGGTCTTTTTGGTTGAGCGGCTTCGGGACACGCCGCCCTCGGTGGGTCTTCCGCCGATCGAGGAGTACGGGCAGGTGCCAACCGGAGGTTTCCCGGTCCAGCCGGTGGCTTCCACGGGCGGCGACGGGCCGGACCTGTGCCCGGTCGAGCAGGTCGGGTGCGGACCAGTGACCGAAGATGGGGATCTCTGGCGGTTCACGGTGCGGCAGGTGTTCCTCAACCCGCTGATCTGGACGGTCAGCGTGGCGAATTTCTTCGTTTACACGATTCGGTATGCCGTGCTCGACTGGGGTCCGACGATTCTGGCGGAGATGAAGGGGATCAAGCTCCAGCATGCGGGCTGGACCGTGGCGGGCTACGAGGTGGCCGGCGTCTTCGGCATGCTGCTTGGTGGGTGGCTGACGGATCGGGTGTTCCGGAGTCACGGCGGGCGAACCTGTCTGGTCTACATGGTGATGTGTACGGTGTTTGTGGCCCTGTTCTGGAAGCTTGCCTCTCACTCGGCCGTGGCCAACGCGGCGCTGCTCTGTGCCATGGGTTTCTGCATTTACGGTCCGCAGTGTCTGGTCGGCGTCATCGCCGCCAATCTGGCGACGCAGCGAGCGGCGGCCACGGCTATCGGGCTGACCGGTCTGTTCGGGTATATGAGTGGAGTCCTCTCCGGCTGGGGCTTGGGCTATCTAGCCGAGCATACCGGCTGGTCTTCGGTTTTCGGCCTGCTCATGGTCTCGGGTCTTATGGCGAGCATTCTGTTCGCGCTGTGCTGGAACGCCGGTCACGGACCGGGCGAGAACCGGGCGGCGGGCCCTGCGAGGTGAGTCGACGTTCATGAGTACGACGAAGCTGACATCGGTTCGACATCTCGCCCTGGATATGGACGGGACGATCTACAAGGGCGGGACGGTTTTTGAATTCACGTTGCCGTTCCTGGAGCGGATGAGCAAGCTGGGGATCGGCTACACGTTCCTGACCAACAACTCCTCCAAGAGTGTAGTGGATTACCTCCAGTCCCTGGGGTGCATGGGTATCGCGGCCGATCGTGAACAGGTCTTCACCTCGACCTGGTGTGCGGTGTATTACCTTCGCCAGGCGCTTCCGGCGGTGAAGCGGCTGTATGTGCTGGGCACGCCGAGCCTGCAGAGCGAGCTGGTCATGGCTGGATTCACCGTGGTCGGCGACGAGGAGGAGCCGGAGGCGGTGGTGGTCGGATTTGACACTGGGCTGGTGTACCCCCGGCTGTGCAAGGCGGCGTGGTGGATCAAGCGGGGCAAGCCGTTCATCGCCACTCACCCGGACCGGATCTGTCCGACGGATCGACCGACGGTTCTGGTGGACTGCGGGGCGGTGTGCGCCTGCCTTGAGAGTGCGACGGGCCAGTCGCCCCAGGCGGTTCTGGGCAAGCCCGACCCGTGGATGCTGCGGGGAATCCTGGACCGGCACCGGCTGCAGGCGCCCGAACTGGCGATGGTCGGGGACCGTTTGTACACCGACATGGTCATGGCCCGCCGGGCCGGTTGCGTGGGCGTGCTGGTGCTGACCGGGGAGGCGACGGTGGATGACACCTTGCATCTGCACGAGCCGCCGGACGTGATCGTGCCCAGCCTGAAGGAGTTGGGAGAGATGCTGGCCCAGGCCCGGGAGCAGGCCGGGGCGATGGCCGCGTTACCGAGTTGACGCCGTGCGGCGGCGATGGACCTGGTTGTTTGAAGGATCGAGCCGCACAGGCAGACATGGGAGTATTGGAGATGACCGTGGAAGAGACGAAGGCTGGTAGTCGTAGCGAGCGGGTGGGGCAGCTGAGCCGAGCGATGCTGGACGTGTTGGTGGTCGGCGGCGGGATCGTGGGAGCCGGCGTGGCCCGGGATGCGGCCCAGCGTGGCCTGAAGGTGGGGCTCGTGGATCAGCACGATTTCGCGTTCGGCACGAGCAGTCGATCGAGCCGCCTGCTGCACGGCGGGTTGCGTTATCTGGCCCAGGGCCGCATCGGACTGGTTCGCGAGGCGAGCATCGAGAAGCGGGTGATCCATTCCATCGCTCCGCATCTGTCCGGCCCCCTGGCGTTCGTGTTCCCGACGTACCGCTGCCCGCCGTGGGGAGCCTGGGCCCTGTGGAAGTTGCGGATCGGTGTCAGGCTGTATGATCTGTTGTGCGGCGGCCGGAACCTGGGCAGGTCCAACGCGTTCAACGCTCGCGGCTTGGAGCAGTATCTGCCCGGCATTGACACCAACCGGCTGACCGGCGGCGTGCGCTACTACGACGGCCTGACCAACGATGCCCGACTGGTGGTCGATACGTTGCGGTCAGCCACCAAGAGCGGCGTGGTGCTGGTCAACTACTGCCGGCTCGAGCAAGCCCGTCCGCGCGGCAGCTCCTGGCAATGTGTCCTTCAGGACCAGTTGGGCGGCAAGGAGTTGAGCGTGGATGCCCGTTGTGTGGTCAACGCCACCGGGCCCTGGGCGGATCGTGTTGAGCACAGCTCGGTCGAGTTGCGTCTGACCAAGGGCGTGCATCTGGTGGTGGACCGCGATCGGCTGCCGGTACCGGACGCCGTGGTCATGACCGAGGGAAGCCGCATTCTGTTCGCGATTCCCTGGGGCGAACGCGTGATCCTGGGGACGACGGACACGGATTACGAGGGCGCGATCGAGGACGTGAAGACCGAGCCGGAAGATGCCCGGTACATTCTCGAGGTCGTCAACGGGGTTTTTCCGGAGGCTCGGCTCTCCGAGCATGACGTGGTCAGTTCGTGGGCCGGCCTGCGGCCACTGATCGCGGACCGGAACGGCCGGCCTTCGGACATCTCCCGGGCCCATGAGATTCGGTCGCCGGAACCCGGCTGGCTGGACATCGCCGGCGGGAAGCTGACCACGTATCGACTGATGGCCGAGCAGGCCGTGGACCGTATCGAGGGCCAGCTTGGACGGGGCCGAACCGCGTGCCGGACGGCCGAGGTTCCGCTCCTGGAGTCCTGGGAGACTGAGGGGCTCAGTGGTATAGTGCCGCCGGACGTGAGCCGCCGGGCAGTGGAGCACTACTGCTCCAACGAATGGGCGGTGCACCTTGACGATATCATGCTCCGCCGGGGTGGGTGGCACTACGATCGCCATGACGCCAAGGCGGTCGGCGAGCAGGTGGCCGGCTGGATGGCGGAGCTGCTCGGCTGGAACGCGGAGCGCAAGGAACAGGAGCTGGCTCGCTACCGAGCGACGGTAGGGCGGGTTGGCCGCTGGTGCGAGGGGCCCTTCACCCGAGCGATTGGCGGGGGGACCCGGTCGTGCACCCCGGCGTGACGGCCGTTCCGCGGAAGCGAGGGATGAAGTCGACAGCCCGCGCTGATCTCGGCGCGAATCAGGAGAATCGCCCGGATGTTCTCAGCGATCCGCGCCTTTTTTGCCGCCGCCCCGCACCTTCCCCGATTGCCGGCCGACGAGGTTCGCCGGCTCTATCCGCGCTATCGCTGGCGGGTCATGGAGGCCACCTACCTCGGCTACGCCACGTTCTACCTGGTGCGGAACAACATCTCCGTGGTTTCCAAGGACATGGAGGCGGCCATCGGCTACAACGACGGCCAGATTGGCAGCATCCTGGCCATCACCGCGATCAGCTACGGGCTCGGCAAGTTTCTGATGGGGGCGGTGTCCGACCGCAGCAATCCGAGGGTCTTCATGGCCTTCGGGCTGCTGCTGACCGCGCTGTGCAACTTCGCGTTCGGGGGCGTGAAGGGTTTCGGGATTCACCTGACGCTCTGGGGACTCAACGGTTTCTTTCAAGGGATGGGCTGGCCACCCTGCGGTCGGTCCATGGGCCACTGGTTCAGCCAGAAGGAACGAGGGCTGACGTTCAGTATCTGGAACACGGCCCACAACGTCGGCGGGGGAGTGGCGGGTTACCTGGCCGGTTGGGCGGCACTTCGCTTGGGTGGCTGGCAGTACGCGTTTTTTGTGCCCGGGCTGCTGGCTCTGGTCGGATCGCTGTACCTCTTCTGGCGGCTGTGCGATACCCCGCAGTCGGTCGGCTTGCCGCCGATTGAGGAGTATGCCGCTGGTCGTGGCGGCGGCTTCCCTGTACAACCCGTCGTCGCAACGGAGGCCGAGCCGCAGGAGGCCGCCCCGGTCGCGAGCTGTGCTTCGGCTTCGGATGATGCCGAACGAGAACTGGGTTTTGGCGAGCTTTTCGTCGACTACGTCTTGACCAACAAGTACGTGTGGCTGCTGGCCATCGCCAACTTCTTCGCGTACGTTTCCCGATACAGCATGCTCGACTGGGGTCCCAAGTACTTGCGCGAGGTCAAGGACGCGACGCTGGTCAAGGGTGGCCTGGCGGTCATGGTCCTGGAGTTTGCGGGCATTGCGTCCACGATTGCCCTGGGTTGGGTTTCCGATCGAGTGGGTGGCCGGCGGGGCATGGTCGCGACGCTCTCGATGGCGCCCATCCTGGCGGCCTTCACCGCGATCCTGTTCATCCCGGCCGGGTACCTCTGGATGGACATGGTCATGCTCGGCCTGATCGGCTTCTTCATCTATCCGGTGATCAACCTGATCGTGATCCAGGCTCTCGACCTGACCAGCAAGAAGGCGATCGGCACGGCCGCCGGTTTCATCGGCTTGCTGGGCTATCTTGGCCGCACCTGCCAGGCCCAGGGTTTCGGCTGGATGCTGGACTACTTCAAGCCGCGATATGGAACCGAGGCGGCCTGGGAAATCGTGATCTACTCCATCCTGGGGTGCACCGCCATGGCGGTCCTCTTGTTGGCATTCACCTGGAAGCTCAGGCCCCGAGCCTGAAGCCCGGTTCGCCCATCAGCCGTCCGGCGGTCGTGCCGGCCGAGTCGTCCCCGTTGCCTCGGGCACCGATCTGCGGTATGGAAATACCAGGCTGCCTGGTTGGGCCATGCGGCGGATGTTGTGGTCGGTTTGCCTCGGGGCGTTATGACCAGCCGGTTGTCATACTCGCGGCGTAGCTTTCTGGGCCGATCGGCCGCCACCGGCATCGGCTTGACTTCGGTCGCCGGTCTGAGATGGCTGCCCGAAAGGGCGTGCGGTGCTGAATCGACCGATGACCGGGCGGCGCTGGCCCATACCATCACCGACCCGTCGATTCGGACTGGCGTCGAGGCCGCGGTCTTCAAGAACATGTTGCCCGCCGCGACCGAGCGGCATTACCCGGGCTACTTCACGATCACCGCTGACGGCGTGTCCTTCGGCAGCGACACCACATGGCCGGGCCTTGATTCCTGGCAGATGGCTGGCGCCTATCTGCTCCTGGGCCGCACCCGGCTGGTGATGGACTTCTTCGATTTCGTTCGGGCTTCGCAGCGCAAGGACGGCAACATTCCTTTTGCCATTTTCAACGGGGACACGCGGCCCGGCGGTTGTTTGCGCGGCCTCAATTATCCTGATGACCTGTTCACCTACAAGCCGCCCCCGCGTGAAGGGCGGCCCGCGTCGAGCCGCGAACCCCGGCAGTGGATCGGCTTGTTCGAGCATTGGCAGACCAAGGGTTTTCCGCTGGCCGCGCTGGGTTCGATCTGCTACATCCTCACTGCCGCGGAGATCCACCAGTCGGTCCAATCCGTGCCGTGGCTTGGTGAGCGGCTGGAGTCGGTTGAGGCGGCGGCCAGGTTCCTGCTCACGAAGAAGACGTCCTGCGGGCTGATGGGCGGTTCGGGTTTTTACGTCGAAGCCCCGCCGCGTGAAGGTTCCGACGGCGTGACCCAGTGCTACGCGATCCATGCGTTCCGTGAGTTGGCCGGTCTGTTCCGTGCGGCCGGTGATCAGGCCAGGGCGAACCACTGGTCCACCCAGGCCGACACCCTGGCCCAGGCGTTCGGGGCCGCCTTCTGGCGCGACGATCATTTCGGCGAGTACGTTCACCCGGAACGCGGCCTGGTCGACTTGCACGGGTTGAGCGACGTGAATTGGGCGGCGATCGCGTTCGGGGTGGCCTCCGCGCAACAGGCGGACGTGCTCTGGCCTCGCCTGCTCGCCGAGCCGGGCTTCTGGCTGGGCGACATGCCCACGCAGCTGGTCACGAAGCCGTCCAGCTACGAACCGTGGGAGCTCAACAGGTCGGCGGAATGCTCGGTCTCGGAAATCAACGATGTGGCCGCCATGGGCCGGGTGTGGCATCTGGAGATCCTGGCCTGCCGGCGGATGCGGGCTCACGACCGTCTGGTGGACTCGGTACGCAAGGTGTGTCGGGCGGCGAAGGCCGACGGCCACTGGCGCGAGCGGTACCATCCCAAACCGGACGGCACCGTAGCGGCCGACGGGGCCCAGAAATACTGCGAGTACGCGGCCGTCCTGGTGCGAGCGGTCTACGGCCATCGGGCCCTCTTCTGGAAGCACTAGGATTTTCAGGCTTCTTCGGAGGCCTGTGATGAGAAGCAGGGCCGCGGCCAAGTACGTATGCTCGCCCGATGCGGAGGTCATTCGGGGTCTCAATCGGCGGGAATGATCCCAACATTCGGCTATCATTCGTGCCGAGCACTCTTGTCGAGAGGAGGTCCGTCGTGCGTTCGAGTGATTGGCTCCGGAACGTTTCTTATCTACGCGCTTGCGCGGTTCTGCTCTCCTGTGCCTCCGCGCTCATCGCTCAGCAGTTCGATCTGCCCGACGCTCAGCAGCCGGGCGACAAGATGATCCAGGACTACCTCGGCCGAGAAGCCGAGCGGCTCGACGGACGATTCCTGGAGAGTGTCAAGACGGTCGACGACTGGAACAATGCCCTTCCCTCGCTCAGGAAGCAGTACCTGTACATGCTCGGCCTGTCGCCGATGCCGGAGCGCACGCCGCTGCAGCCGGTCGTCACCGGCACGCTCGACGGTCAAGGTTACGTGGTCGAGAAGCTCCATTTCCAGAGCCGCCCGAAGCTGTATGTGACCGCCAACCTGTACTGCCCGGCGTCGGCCAAGCCGGGGGACAAGCTTCCCGCGGTGCTCTACGTCTGCGGCCACAGCAACGCGGGCCGGGACGGCAACAAAACGGCGTACCAATCCCACGGCATCTGGTTCGCCCGGCACGGCTATCTGTGCCTGACGCTGGACACACTGCAGCTCGGCGAGATTAAGGGCATCCACCACGGCACCTATCGGGAGGGCCGCTGGTGGTGGCACTCGCGCGGTTACACGCCGGCGGGCGTCGAGTGCTGGAACGGTATGCGGGCCATCGACTACCTGGCCAGTCGCCCGGAGGCCGATGCGGAGCGAATCGCGGTGACTGGCATCAGCGGCGGCGGGGCGGCGACCTTCTGGATCGCGGCCGCCGACCCGCGCGTCAAGGTGGCCGTTCCGGTGAGCGGTATGGCCGACCTGGCCTCGTACGTCCCCAACCGCACGGTGAACGGGCACTGCGATTGCATGTTCTGTTACAACACGTTCCGATGGCCGTGGACCCAGATCGCCGCCCTGATCGCCCCGCGGCCGCTCCTGTTCGTCAACAGCGACAATGATCGCATCTTTCCCATGGACGCCAACCGCCGCATCACCAACCGCCTGGAGCAACTCTACAGCTACTTCGGCGCCGGCGATCTCGTGGACAGCGTGGTGAGCAATGGCGGACACGCGTACCGCAAGGACCTTCGCCAGGCGGCCTACAGGTTCATCAACATGCACCTGAAGGGCGATCCCGCGGCGATCGGCGACAGCGAGGTTGACTTGGTGACGGAGGGGGACGGGCGTCGCGTCTTCCCGATCGAGCCGGCCAAGCTCCGCGTTTTTCCCGAAGACAAGGACATGCCCGCCGATGCCCTCAATGGCCGGATTGACGAGAGCTTCGTGCCCATGGCTGCGGTGCAGCTGCCCGCCAACGGGCAGTTCGATGCCTGGAAGGAGGGCCTGCTTGCCAGGCTGCGTGAGGTTAGCTTCAATGGCCTGTCGTCGACCTTTCCGGAGGCAACGCTTGTGGAGTCGCTGCCCGGCGGGTGGCTCCGGATGAAGTCGGAGGATGGAGTCGAGTTTCGCCTTTACGGGACAGCGAAGACTGGGCCGGGGAAACGGCTCATCCTGGTGGTGAGGAACGCCGACGAAGCCGCGAACGCCGATCCACCGGCTTGGGTGAAGGATGTGCTCCCCGCAGATGCCGTTGTCTGGTTGTGTGACCCCCGCGGCGTCGGCGAGACACGGTGGACGACCAAGAGTCCGCCGAATTATGTCCGCCGGGCGCACGTGCTGATCGGCCACACGGTCGAGACCGGCCAGGTCTTGGACGTCGCCGCCGCCGCCGGTTACCTGCGTGGCCGTGCCGTTCGATCCGTCTCGGTCGAATTGGCGGGCCGGGGCGCCGCCGGCGTCCTGGCCGCCTATGCGGCCCTGTTTCAACCCGGGGTCGTGGGGGTGACATTGGCCGCTCCGCCTCTGAGTCACATGCGGCCCGACGCACCGCAGTTCCTGAACGTGCTCCGCGTGTGTGATCTGCCCGAATCGCTTGGCATGCTCGCTCCGCGATGGCTCACGATCGTCGGCCAGGAAGATGAGGATCTGAACCGGGTCAAGGCGATCTACGCGACCGCGGGAGCGGCAGGCAAGTTCGTGTTGAGATCACGGTGAGGAACAGGTCCCTTTTTTCCCACGGGGGCGGCCCGTTCGAGGACCGAGCCGACGTGGCGAACCGGAGAACGATCACGTACACTGGGATGTGGTCCTGTTGGGTTCCGGCATGAGCAAGTGAGTTAGGGCGGGGGCGCGGGCGTGCGCGGTGCACCGCCGCCTTGGTAACGGCCGGGTCTCCTTGCCGCCGCCTACGGGCGTGTCCGGGCGTGGTTCGATCGATGGGTACGCGGATGATCGTTGCACAGGGATCGGAAACGGCGCGGTTGAGCGAAGCCGACATTCGTCAGGTGGTCGCCAAGGCGCTGGGCGGGGCCCTGCTGTCGGGCAAACGCGTGTTGGCCATCATCCCCGACCACACCCGCAGCGGGCCGACGGGCTTGCTCTTCAGGGCTATCGCCGACACCCTCATGGGCAAGGCCGCGGCCATCGATTTCCTGGTCGCCCTCGGGACCCACCCGCCGATGAGCGAGGAGAAGATCGACGAGCTGTTGGGTATGGTCGGCGGCGAGCGTGCCGCCAGATACGCCTCGGTCAAGGTCTTCAACCATCACTGGAACTCGCCGGACGCCCTGGCCCCGATCGGCACGCTGACCCGCTCGCGGGTCGAGGAACTCTCCGGCGGCCTGTTGAGCATGGAAGTTCCCGTCCTGGTCAACAAGCTGGTCCTGGCGTACGACCACCTGGTGATCGCCGGGCCGGTTTTTCCGCACGAGGTCGTCGGCTTCTCCGGCGGGCACAAGTACCTCTTTCCCGGCATTGCCGCTCCTCAGGTCATCAACTTCACCCACTGGCTGGGTGCCCTGGTCACCAACCCGCTGATCAACGGCACCCGCGACACGCCGGTCCGGGCGGCCATCGAAGCCGCGGCCGATCTCGTTCCCGTCGAGCGGACGCTTCTGGGCTACGTGGTCAGCGGCAGCGAGGTGGCCGGGATCTTCGGCGGCCCGGTGGGCGAGGCCTGGCGGGCGGCGACCGAACTCAGCGCCCGGATCCACGTCAAGTACTGCGAGAAGCCGTTCAAGACCATCCTCTCGTGTGCCCCCCCGATGTACGACGACATCTGGACGGCCGGCAAGTGCATGTACAAGCTCGAGCCGATCGTGGCTGACGGCGGCACGCTGATCATCTACGCTCCGCACATTGACGAGGTCTCTTTCTCGCACGGCCAGGTCATCGACCAAGTCGGCTACCACGTGCGCGATTACTTCGCCCAGCAGTGGAGCCGGTTCAAGCACTTCCCCTGGGGCGTACTGGCCCACAGCACCCACGTGAAGGGCGTCGGCCGGTTCGAGAACGGCGTCGAGACGCCGCGGGTCGACGTCGTACTGGCCACGCGGATTCCCGAAGCCCGCTGCCGGAAGATCAACCTCGGCTACATGGATCCGGCCAAGGTCCACCCCGATGAATACCGGGGCCGTGAGGACGAGGGTGTGCTCATCGTGCCCAAGGCGGGCGAGACCCTCTTCCGGCTCAACGATATGAGCAAGTTCAGGTCGGCAAGGACACTGGCCTAGCAGATGGGAGACTCGACCATGGAACACAGACTGTCACGCCGGAGTGTGATCTGGTCTGCCGCCGCGGCGGCGGCGTCTGGCAAGTTGCTGCTGGCCCAGCAGGCACCCGTCGCGCCCCCGCTGCCGGCGCCGGGCGGCGCACCCGAACGCTGCCCGGTGGTCTCGATCGTCAAGGGCGACCGCCGGCGCCAGAACGTCTGCGATGCGCTGGTGGCGATCGAGGACCAGATTCTGCCAGTGCTCAAGACCAAGAAGTACGTGGTCATCAAGCCGAACATCGTGAATACAAGAAACCAGCTCGCCTCGACGCACGTGGATTCGCTGCACGGCATCCTGGATTTCCTGGCCCCGCGATTCAAGGGGCCGGTGGTCATTGCGGAGTCGGCGGCCGCCCACACCCCCGAGGGTTACGAGCACTTCCATTACGCGGAGACCGTTACGGAGCACAAGCCGCTGCAAGTCAGCCTGGTGGACCTGAATGAGGAGGCCAAGTTCCAGACGTGCACCATCCTGGACGGCAATCTGCACGCCGTCCCCGTCCGCCTTGCCGCCCGGCTGTTGGACCCCGAGGCGTACATCCTTTGCTCGGCGATCCTCAAAACGCACAACACCGTGATCGCGACCCTCTCCATCAAGAACATGGCCCTGGGTGCCCCGCTGCATAGCACCCGCGGGCAGGGCAAGTGGTGGAACGACAAGCGCCTCTACCATGGCGGCGTCCGCCAGACGCACTTTGGCATTCTGATGACCGCCCAGCGGCTGCAGCCGTGCTGGGGGGCGACGGTGATCGATGGCTACGAGGGAATGGAGGGCAACGGGCCCAACGATGGGACCCCGGTTCCGTCGCGCCTGGCCATCGCGTCGACCGACTATGTGGCCGCGGACCGCGTGGGCGTCGAGGCTATGGGCATCGATCCGTCCTGGATCGGGTACCTGCAGTTCTGCGGCCAGGCCAGCCTCGGGCAGGTGGATCTCGCCAAGATCGATATTCGCGGTGAAAAGCTGGCGGACGTAGCCCGCAAGTACAGGATGCACGCGGACATCGAGCGTGAGCTGCGCTGGATGGGTGAAATGAAGGAAGTGCCGGAAAAGCTGGGGTGACTCCCATGCGGTGTATCGCAACGCCGGGAAGTTGAGAGCGGAGAATGGAGAATTGAGGAACAGGCCCACGCAGGCTGCATGAGGAAGTTGAACATGAACGCTGTGCAAGTGACGCTCGGGATCGTGTTGACGTCCGTGATCTGCGTTGCCCCCGTCCTGGGCGCCGAGGGCGGTGTGACCGCGCCGGGTGCCAAGGTCGAGAAGCTCTCCGGGGAGTTCGAGTTCACCGAAGGGGCGACCTGCGACCGGGACGGCAACGTGTTCTTCACCGATCAGCCCAACGATCGCATCGTCCGGTGGAGCGTGGACGGCAAGTTGTCCACCTGGATGAAGCCGTCCGGACGTTCCAACGGGATGGTCTTCGACTCCCTCGGCAACCTCATCTCGTGCGCGGACGAGAAGAACGAGCTGTGGGTCATCACCCCCGACAAGAAGGCGACAGTGCTGGTCAAGAGCTACAGGGGCAAGCTGCTCAACGCTCCCAACGATGTGTGGCTACGGCCGGAGGGCGGCTTGTACTTCACCGACCCGTGGTACAAGCGCGACTACTGGAAGCGCGGGCCCAAGGAGCAGGATGTCGAAGGGGTCTACTACCTCCCCGGGCGCAAGCCGGCGAAGCCGGCCGACAAGCCTGGTGCCTCCGTGAAGGACGACAGCAAGCATGTGGACCTGGCCCTGCCCTATGAGCCGGGCGAGCCGATTCGGGTCATCGACGATCTCAAGACGCCCAACGGGATCACCGGCACGCCGGACGGCAAGACGCTGTACATCAGCGATCTCGGCTCGCACCGCACCTACGCCTACGACATCCGCCCCGATGGTTCGCTGGCCAACAAGCGGCTTTTCTGTGAACTCGGGTCGGACGGCATGACCATCGACAGCGAGGGCAACGTCTACCTGACCGGCAAGGGTGTAACCGTGTTCGACAAGGCCGGCAAGAAGATCGACCACATCGACGTGCCCGAGCCCTGGTCGGCCAATGTCTGCTTCGGCGGCGCGGACCGCAGGACGCTGTTCATCAACGCCAGCAAATGCCTCTACAGGGTCAAGATGCGGGTCAAGGGGGTCAATGAGAAAGGGGGCAAGTGACACCATGCACCTGACGTCGAGATCGGGATTACCGCTCATCGGGGCTTCCACGCGTCGGGCGTTCTTGCGTGGTTCGGCGGCCGTGGCTTTCGGCACGGCGACCGCGGCGAGTATCGGCAGGCCGGGCGGGACCTCGGCGGGGGATGCCAAGGCCGCCGGGGCCGGGGATCGGAAGTTCAAGGTCTGCCTGAGCCCGGGCCTGATCGGCGTTCGGGCCAACCTCAGCGAATCGATCGACCTGGCCGTTCAGTTCGGGTTCGAGGCGATCGAGCCGGTGGCCGGCGAGCTGGGCTCAATGTCCGGGGACGCCGTCAAGCAGTTGGGCGACCGTATGGCGGCCAGGAACCTCGTCTGGGGTGCCACCAGCATCGACTCGCCGTTTGGGCGTTCGGACGGTGACTTCAAGGGCCTGCTGGACAAGCTGCCGGAGATGGCTGCCGTCCTGCAACGTGCCGGAGCCAGGCGTGTGGGGACCTGGATCACGCCCGGGGACAGGCAGTTGACCTATCTCGAGAATTTCCGGCGGCACGTCCGTCGGGTCCAGGAGATCGCCCGAATTCTCGGCGACCGCGGTCTCAGCTTCGGTCTCGAGTACGTCGGCCCGCGGACCAGCTGGAGCCGCTCGCGCTTCCCGTTCATCCACACCCTGCGGGAGATGCGCGAACTGATCGCCGAGACCCGCTGCTCGAACGTCGGCCTGCTGCTGGACAGCTGGCACTGGTACACCGCCGGTGAGACACCGGCCGACCTCAAGGCCCTGGGCAATGCGGACATCGTGGCGGTGCACCTCAACGACGCCCCGTCCGGCATTCCGACTGATCAGCAGGTGGACAACCGCCGCACGCTGCCCGCGGCCACCGGCGTGATCGACATCGGTGCCTTCCTCGGGGCACTCCTTGCGGTGGGCTACGACGGTCCGGTGGCGGCCGAGCCCTTCGACGCCTCGCTGCGCGATCTGCCCCGCGATCAGGCGGTCGGTCGCACGTCCGAGGCGATCAAGAAGGCTCTGAAGCGCATATAGGAGCCTGTCTCCGTAGATTCCGTGAGACAGGAAGGCCGCTTGAACCGGCACCGGCGAGACGCCAGGGCTACTTCCCCTGAAAAGGGCTCTAAAACCTTCTTACATTCTGTCGCCGCCTGACCGACAGGCCGGCTCTGGAGGGCTCACTCCTGTTGCCTGATGGCTCGCGAGACCATCCGGCGGGCGATGAGCAGCACGACCAGGCTGATGATGCCGAAAGCGAGCATTGCGAGCTGTGCGCTGCCCGAAGTGATCAGCAGCCAGTAGTCCCACGGATTGCCGGACGGTGCAAGCCGCCCGGCCGCCGACAGATGGCGGTACAGGATCGGATCGAGCGGAAGGTGCGCGGCCGCGCCCAGTGCGGAGACGGCGACAAAGAGGGTGAAAGGCCATGTCCGAACCCGTTCCCGGCGGGCGAGGTCGCGGAGATAGACACCCAGGAGCAGCGCTCCCACCTCGCCGACGATTCGCAGCGGCGTGAAGAGGAGGGAGCAGGCCAGTAACCACCCGTTCACGCCGGAACCCGGGGACATTGCCGGTCCCAGGTTGTGCCATTGGCTCAGGAGCAGGAGAAGCGGGTTCAGGGCCTTGCTCACTAGCCATGCGATCGGAGCGAGGATCCCCAGGATTCGGATCCACTGCTTCAGACGCCGGCCTCGCGGGTCTTCTTCCCGAGCTGGCTCGGGGGTGGCGACGAGCAGGAGGCCGACACACCAGATGATCGAATTCGCTAACGGCCCGAAAAAAGTGCAGCCAGTCCAGTAGTACCATGTTGTCGCCGTGGGACCCCCGAGGCGCACGAGCAACACCGGTATCGGCAGAAGGATGAGGGACAGGGCGCACGCCGTGGCCGCCAGGCTCAGGCCGAGTCGGATGGTCCGGAGCCAGCGGGCGTCCGCGAAGCGGAGATCATCGCGGCGCAGGGACTTCCAGACCGGGGCGGCGCACTCCGGGCAGACGGAATCCAGGGCCAGGGTTCGTAGGTTGTAGCCGCACGCGACGCAGGCCACGCTGGTGTTGACCGTTCCCGTCACCGGATCGAGGGCGGCGACGTCGAGCGAACGGCTCGCCGGCAAGCCGCACCTCCCGCAGCGGGCATCGAGTGACAATCCCGCCAGCGTCTCGCCGCAACCGGCGCACCGCAACTCGGCGTTGACCATGGCCATACCAGGCCCCTTGAAGGACGACCTTGGATCTCAATACACGCGACCAGGCGAACCCCGGCGAGGCGCCGTGGCTCCAGGCGATCCCGGAGGCGTGCAGGCCATCATCATCGGATCACTCGTTGCCGGTGTCCAGATCCCCCCGGCCCAGCTCGTCTACCTCCTGAAAACTCCTGGTTGCCGTGGGCATCCGCCGTGCCGGCGGTCCCGGCGGGGCGGTTTACGGCCCGGCGGGGCGGCATATAATGACGCTGCTCGTCGGATGGTCTCCCGGCTCGGCATGAGCCGCTCCGAGGAGTGTTCTCTTGCGATGGGATGGCCTGCCATGCCGCGACTGGGTGTGAATATCGATCATGTGGCCACGGTTCGCCAGGCCCGCCGCACGTACGAGCCCGACCCGGTCTGGGCGGCGGCCGAGGCCCAGCTCGGCGGCGCCGACGGCATTACCTTCCATCTCCGTGAGGACCGGCGGCACATCAACGACCGCGACGCCCGCCTGCTCAAGGAGACCGTCACCTGCAAGCTCAACATGGAGATGTCCATCAACCGGGCGATCGTGGCCATCGCCCGGCAGCTCGAGCCCGACCAGTGCACCCTGGTCCCCGAGCGGCGCGAGGAATTGACCACCGAGGGCGGGCTGGACGTCGTCCGGCTGGCCAGGCGGGTTCGGCCGGTGGTCGAGGCCCTGCGCGGCAAGGGCATTGAGGTCAGCGCCTTCATCGAGCCGATCCCCGACCAGGTCCAGGCCGCGGCCGACGCCAGCTGCGACGCGGTCGAACTCTGGACCGGCGAGTATGCCCACGCCAAGGGCCCCCGAGCCATGCGCGCCGCCCTGAAACACCTGGACACGGCCATCGAGGTCGGCCACTCCCGAGGCATCCTCGTTCACGGCGGCCACGGCCTGACCTACACGAACATCAAGCCGGTGGCCGCACTGATGGGTTTCGAGGAGTTCAACATCGGCCACTCGATCATCGCCCGGGCGGTCTTCGTCGGGCTCCGCAAGGCCGTACGGGAAATGAAAGCCCTCATCGGCGATGACTGAGATTGATCTTTCTGCCCCGATTCGGTACAAACTCTTTCTGTCGTGCCTCGCGTCGCCGATTCCCGCCACCGCTTGTTTTCCGGGGACGCTCATCGGTTGTCAGCAGGATCTCGGTGCGTGAGCACGTGGGAGAGGCCGGCGCGGGCCGGTGAAGCGGTCCCGGGATGTCTCTAACGTAAGGAATCGGATCGTGTTCAAAGGAAGCATGGTTGCCCTGGTGACGCCGTTCCGAAACGGCAGCGTGGACTGGAAGGCCCTGGACGCCCTGGTGGACTTTCACGTGGACGCCGGCACCGACGTGCTCGTACCCTGCGGTACGACCGGCGAGAGCCCGACGCTGACCCACGAGGAGAACAACGAAGTCATCGCCAAGGTGGCCAAGCGGGCCAAGGGCCGCATTCCTGTCCTCGGCGGAACCGGCTCCAACAGCACGGCCGAGGCCATCGAGATGACCCTCGAGGCCAGGAGGAACGGCGCCGACGGCTCACTCCAGGTCGCCCCCTACTACAACAAGCCGACCCAGGAGGGTCTCTATCAGCACTTCGCCGCCATCGCCAAGGCGGTCGACTTCCCCCATGTGCTGTACAACATCCCCGGCCGCTGCGGCGTCGAGATCGCGGCAGACACCATCGCCCGGCTGCGAAAGGACTTCCCCAACATCGTCGCCGTCAAGCACGCGACCGGTGCCATGGACTCGGCCAGCGACCTCATGGGTAAGAGCGACATTGCCGTCCTCAGCGGTGACGACTCGATGACCCTGCCGCTGATGGCCATCGGCGGAGTGGGTGTGGTCAGCGTCCTGGCCAACGTCGTTCCCAAGGACGTCAAGGCCTTGACCCACGCCGCCCTCCGCGGCGACTGGGAGACCGCTCGCCGCTGGCATCATAAGATGTTCAGGCTGGCCAAGGGCCTGCTCACTCTCGAGGTCAACCCGATCCCAATCAAGACGGCCATGGCCATCAAGGGCATGATTTCCGACGAAATGCGCCTCCCGCTGACCAAGATGGCCCCGGCCAACCGCGAGAAGCTCGCGGCGGCCCTAGCCGAGTACGGCCTGTAGGCCGCTCCCGGGACCAACGCGATCGGTGCCCGGTTCGACGAAAGAGGACACCTCGCCGGGCTCATTTCGTGAGCCTCCGGCGGGTGTGGGTGAGGAGATCATCGAGTTGGGGCGGCGTCAGCGGGGCTTCCAACAGGATCGCCAGTCCTTCCCAGCGGAGCCCGCGGCAGACTTCGAGAATCTCGCCGGGCGGGCAGAATATCAGCAGCGAACGCCCGCGGGCCTGGATCTTCTGGAACATGGGAAGCCACGGTATGGCCGAGGGTGTGCCCGCGCCGGGCGTGAACTGGATGGCCTGGATGCCCGGCACCTCGAGGAGATCGTCGATGTGCCGGGCGGCGTCGGGGCCGTCGAGGTGGAAGACCGCCCGCCCCACGGTGGCTGCCTGGCGGGCGATGTCCGGCAGGCAAAGGCCCCGGAACTGCCGCGGGCTGATCATGGCGTTGAAATCGCAGGCGGGGATCACGTACGGGCGGTCGGACCACAACCCGAGCCAGTGAATCAGGCCGGCCCCGCGTCGGGTCGCGCCCCGGTACAGATCGGCAAAGACCTGGCGCCAGGCGGGGTAGATCCGGTTGATGGCGGCACCAAGGCGCTCGGGCCGGTCGATGACGTCCAGGCACAGACCGGTCGCGCCGCGGAGGTTGAGCAGCACATCCGCCGAGCCGCCCAGGTCGGGCGTGCAGACGAGGTAGCGTCCCGCGGCATCGGCACTCACCAGCTCCACCAGCTTCCCCAGCAGCTGGTACCAGGGATTATCGTAGCGGACGGTCCAGTCGGGCTCGTTGGACCAGTCGTCGTCGATGAAGGCATGGGTCCAGGCGGTGTCCGAGCCGAACTCGAGTCGGCCGCCGAACAGGGCTCCGAGGAGTACCGGTCCGAAGTCGACGCGGATGTGGGGCAAGGCATCGCCCAAGCGGTGCAGCTGGCGAAGGTCGGCCAGCTTGGCTTCGAGCCAGGCCTCCGGCTGACCGAGCAGCTCCAGTCGGCGGTTGATCGGCCGGGCGGGGTTGGTGTTGGCGGTGGCTATGAAGATCGGGCGGTCGATCGCATCATGAGCCCACCAGGCCTCGAACCGTCGGGCGATGTCGGGAAAGTCGGGGCAGAACTCGAGCGGTCGGGAGGAGACTTGCTCGAGAACGGCGGTCCATCCTTGCGATTCGGGCAAAGGCTCGATCGAAGCCGGTGCGGTCATGGGCTGCTCCTCAGGCTCGGCGAGGTCGGCGTCCCGGCAGTGCAAGGCGGGACCGGGCTATTCTATCAGGGCCCCATTCACCCACCAGAGACCGCCGAAGAGAAGCGCGCGGCGGGCTGATCCTGATGAGAGAAATCCTGATCGCGACCGCGGTGCAGATGGCCGCGCATGCAGGGGGCCGGTCAGCACGGCCGCGGGTGTCTTCATGGGGCGTTGATCTCCCTGCCGCCCGGCTCGGTGGGGGCCCCGAGCAGGGTCTTGTGGTCCGGTGCCGGAGCCTGAAATGGCATGGCACCAGACGCAGGGCGCGCCTGGTGCCATTAGGCCATGTGTGTGGAGCGTCAGGATACGATGAGTCTACCGCGTCCGCCTAGCGTACGAGGCGTACAGGCTGGTAGACGAAGTAATTGGTCCCCGAGCCGGTAGCCGCGATGGCCCCGTTCTCGACGAAATACTCCGGCTGAATGATGACCTGCTTCTTGTTCATTGCCCCGGTCAGTTTGACGTTGAGGATTCGGATGCCGCCGAATCCCATGATGGTGAACATCGCGTTTTCGCCGTAGCCGTCCACGCGCGAGAAGATCGGGATGATTCGCTGCTTGCCAACGATCGCGGCGAGTTCATCGCTGAAGCCTGCGCTCAGGCCGGTGTCTCCGTTGAGCAGCAACGTGCCGTCGGCACCGAGCTTGATCTCGCCGCCGAAGTAGGCCAGGTCGGTTTCGTTGAGTCCATAGACGATCTGTCTGGCGATCGCGGTGGTGGCGTTGGTGGGCGCACCCAGGTCGACCGTCCCGAAGTTGCCCGGCGGGAGCTGGTCGACACCCGCCCCGGGGTACAGGTTGAATTCCGAAATACCGTCAGAACCAGCCGTCACCGTTTGGGTGGCCTTGTCGTACGAATAGTTGTCGACGATGGGCCCGTGCGCCGGGTGCCGCATGTCGTTCCAGGAGTCGATGTGCAGGGCAAAGGGCAGCATGTCGACGGTGTCGGTCGGACCGGTGGTCCGGAAGCCGATCACGCCGTCTTTGAACACCGCCGTGGCCTTGGCGCTGACGTCGGCACTGGTCAGGCCGAAGATCCGCCCAAAGAGAAGCGGGATAGGGCCGTTCTGAAGGGAGTCCCGGCGAACGATGACCTGCACCGAGTTGTAGGTGCTCGGATCTCCGGTCGTGATTTCCTCGGCGAGGTTGTTGGGGTTGCTGATGTACCCCACTACCACATCCGCAGTCCGCAGACTCGGGGCTTCCCCTGCCACCTTGTTCCGGGTCGCGTAGGCGCTGGCCTCGCCGATCGCGGCGCTGATCTCCTCGGACATGTCCGGCAGGCCCATGAGCCTCTCCGGATCGAGGAGCTGCCAGGCGGCGGCCATGGCGGCGGAGTCCGCAGTGCGCTGGAGCTCGGCCTTGACGTTGTAGAGGATGCCCATGTCCACGGCCAGGGCGGCGAAGCCCACCAGGACGGTCATGCTGATCGCGGTGAGGACGACGGCCGTTCCGCGGCGGGAAGTCCGACAACCGGTGGTTGGCGACGGGGGTTTCATGTTCGGCGTCTCCTTGCTTCCTTCGATCATGCGGTCCCTACCGACTGATAGGGGACTCCGGTGACAGTTCCATGACCACTCATTCGACCTCGGACACGGCGGAAATGACCCTGGGCGTGCTGTCGGTGTAGAGCAGACCGCTCTCTCCGTACCAGCGCACCTCGATGATCACCAGCTGGGTCACGCGGTTGCTGCCGTAGGTTACACAGGAGTTGTCTACCGAGACCTGGGTGTTGTAGGCGTTCAAGTTGGAGGTCGTGCTCGACTGTTGGAGACGCATGTCCTTGCCGAACGAGCCCCAGGTGGTCGACTGGCCGTTGACGATGTCGAAGAACAACTCCCCTTCGACGACTTCGAGGACCTGCGTCCATCGAATGGTCTCGGCGGTCGTGCTTAGCGGGATGATACGGGCAGTCTTGCTGTTGACCATCTGCTCGCCGTTCCAGCCCTGGAGCTGGAGGCCGCCGGCGGCGAACTCGGGGACTTCCCGGTAGTTCCACAGAACCTGGGCGTAGGAACTGTCCATGTTGCCCGTCGGCGACATGACCGTGTGGAACTGGGGCGAGGTGATGGCATCGTCGGGCTCGTTGAGCACCAGGACCCAGTCCTCCTCCACGCGGGTTACGGATTCGGTGAACTGTGTCAGGGAGAGCAGGCTGGGTGCTGGCCAGAAGGCCGCCACCAACGCAAGACCGGACAAAAGCGATCTACTTTTCGACCGGAAGCCACTTGTCTTCTTCCTCGCCATGTTCACTCCCTCCCAATAATGCTCGTCGCCCCGTCAACGCCTCTTTACGCCGGGTCCGAGAGACGATCGAAGACCTTCCCGCGGTTTCGTCGTCCTCGTGGTGTCCGAGACACCGGTGTTAAGATACGATGTGTTGTCCAGCAGGCGGAATAGTCTCTATGGGCCATACTGGGCGCGCCGCGAGCGCATCCGCTGCGGTATTATCAGCCACACCTCGGCGAGCCCCCTTTGGATGGCAAGACAGGTAAGTTGAGCCCCGGTGAATGGCGAGTTCCTCAAGGGAAAGACGGCAGCGCGTTGTTCGACGCGCGCCGGACAGGTCTTCGATCGGGGTTGCCCGCTACCGGCCACGGCGGCGTGGCCGATCCAGGGCGGAAGGGTAGCCCAATGGCATGGCACCGGGCGCAGGGTGCGCCCGGTGCCATCAGGCCATGTGTGTGGAGCGTCAGGTACGAAGAGTCTACCGCGGTCGCCTGGCGGCTTAGCGTGCCAGACGGACGGGCTGGTAGACGAAGTAGCTGGTGCCGGAGCCGGTTGTCGTGATGGCTCCCTCTTCGGTGACATAGGCCGGCTGAATGATGACCGCCTTGCTGTTCATCGCCCCGGTCAGTTTGACGTTGAGGATTCGAATACCCACGAACTCTACGATGGTGTACATAGCGTTGTTGCCGTTGCCCGTCACTTCCGTGAATAGCGGGATGATTCGGGGCTTACCGATGATGGATTGGAGATCGTCCTTGATGGCGGCGCTGAGGCCGGTGTCTCCGTTGAGCAGCAGATTGCCGCTGTCGCCGAGTTTGAGTTCGCCGCCGTAGTAAGCCAGGTCGGCCTCGTTGATCCCGTAGCGGATCTGCCGCGACAGGGTGGCGGTGCTGTTGTTCGAGGAGCCGATGTCCACCGTCCCGAAGTTGCCCGGCGGGAGTTGACCGGTACCCGAACCTGGGTACAGGTTGATTTCCAGGATGTTGTCGGGGGAGGATAGGACCGTTCCGGTATCCTGGTCGTACTTGTAGTTGTCGCCTCCAGTCGTCCTGGCCATCAGCTGGTACCAGACACTTCGGTGGAGGGCCAGGGGCAGCAGCTGGATGGTGTCCGTTGAACTGGTGGTCCTGAAGCCGACCACGCCGTCCTTGAAGACGGCCGTGGCCTTGGCGCTGACGTCGGCACTGTTCAAGCCGAAGATCTGGCCGAAGAGCAGCGGGATGGGGCCGTTCTGCAGAGCGTCCCGGCGGACCGTGACTTCCACGGCGTTGTAGGTGTTGGGATCTCCGGTAGCAATCTGCTCCGCGAGGTTGCTGGGATTGTCGAGATGGCCGACCACCACGTCAGCGCTCCGCAGGCCGGGTGCCGCTCCGGCCACCTTGTTCCTGGCCGCGTAGGCCGTCGCCTCGCCGATCGCGGCATTGATCTCCTCGGACATGTCCGGCAGGCCCATGAGCTTCTCCTGGTCGAGCAGTTGCCAGGCGGCAGCCAGGGCGGCGGAGTCCGCGCTACGCTGCAGCTCGGCCTTGACGTTGTAGAGGATGCCCATGTCGACAGCCAGGGCGGCGAAGCCGACCAGGACCGTGAGGCTGACTGCGGTGAGGACCACCGCCGTTCCGCGGCGATGGGTTCGATGGCTGGTCGTCGGTGCTTGCGGTTTCATCTTCGACGTCTCCTTGCTTCTTTCGATCATGCAGTCCCTACCGACTGATAGGGGAATCCGGTGACAGTTCCATGATCACTCACTCGACCTCGGACACGGCGGAAATGACCTTGGGCGTGCTGTCGGTGTAGAGCAGGCCGCTCTGTCCGTACCAGCGCACCTCGTTGATCACCAGTTGGGTCACGCGGTTGCTGCCGTAGGTGATGCAGGAGTTGTTCACCGAGACCTGGGCGTTGTAGGCGTTCAAGTCGGAGGCCGTGCCCGCCTGCTGGAGACGCATGTCCCTCCCGAACCAGCCCCAGGTGGTCGACTGGCCGTTGACAATGTCGAAGAACAGCTCCCCTTCGACGATTTCGAGGACCTGCGTCCACCGGATCGTCTCGGCGGTCGTGCTCAGCGGGGTCACGCGGACGGTCTTACTGTTGACCATCTGCTCGCCGTTCCAGCCCTGGAGCTGGAGGCCGCCGGCGACGAAATTGGGGACTTCCCGGTAGTTCCACAGGACCTGGGCGTAGGAGCCCTCGAGGTTGCCCACTGGCGACATGACCGTGTGGAACTGGGGTGAGGTGATGGCATCGTCGGGCTCATTGAGCACCAGGACCCAGTCCTCCTCGACCCGGGTGACAGGTTCGCTGAACTCTTGAACGGAGAGCACGCTGGGCGCCGGCCACAAGACCGCCACCAATGCCAGACCGGCCGAGAGTGCTCCCGTGCTCGACCAGAAGCCGTTGATCTTATTCCCCACCATGTTCTTTCCCTCCCCAAAAGGCCCGCTGCCCCACGAACGCGTCCGAACACCGGAGTCGAGGAACGACGGTGGTCCATCTTGGACCGCTGTCGTCCGCGCGGCGTTTCGGACACGAACACCGGTGAGAACTTACGATTTAACGCCTGGCGGGCGGAATAGTGCAAATGGGCCATATCGCGCGCCTCGTCGAGGCGGCCGCCGGGCTTTTATCGGTCACGCCTCGGCGAGGCCCTCGCGGATGGCGAAGCATGCGAGCTGGACGCGGTCGTGGATGTCGAGCTTGGTCATGATGCTGTCGGTGTGGCGATTCACCGTATTGACGCTGATGTGCATGAGTTCGGCGATTTCCTTCTTGGCCAGGCCGCGGACCAGGTAGCGGAGGATCTCGAGTTCGCGCTGGGTGAGGGTGGAAGTCCGGCTGTGGCGGCTCTCGGGCAGGGACACACCGTCGGAGGTGACCACGACGCGGGCCAGGATTTCCGCGGAGTAGTAGGATTCGCCGGCGGCGACGGCCCGGATGGCCTTGAGCAGGGCATCGGGCGGTTCGTTCTTGGTTACATAACCGGAGGCCTCGACGGCCAGGGCCTGTTCGATGTAGCGGTCGTGGAAGAAGGCGCTGAGGAAGAGGATTCGGGTATCGGGGCAACGGGTCCGGATCATGCGGGCGGCGTCGAAGCAGAGCATTCCGGGCATATCGATATCCATGAGTACGATATCGGGCTTCAGCCGGATGGCTTCGTTGAGAGCGGTTTCGGCGTCGCAGGCCACGCCGGCGACGCACAGATCGGCGGAGGCCCCGATGCAGTCGGCGAGCATGTTTCGCACCAGGGCGTGGTCGTCGACGATCAGGATCGACTTGCGATGGGTGGATACCGTGGTCTGGCTCTGGTTCATTCTTTCGACTCCCGGTCTCGTTTCAGCATGCGATGGACTTGTCGCCCCAGGTCGGCCATGCTGAATGGTTTGTAGAGGAGTATGCCATTCTCCACCAGGTCGTCGTCCAGGTCGGCGTTGGGGTTACCGGTGATGAGGATGGCGGGGGTGCGGATTCCCGCCCCGCGCAGGGCGCGCAGGCAATCGGTTCCGGTGCGACCCGGCAGATCGATGTCCAGGATGCAGAGGCGCACCTCGTTGGCGTGTTCGCGATAGCGGCTCAGGACCGAGGAGCCCTCGGCCACATGGATGACCTGGTAGCCGAAGGACCGGAGGGCGGATGAAGCCAGTTCGCGAACGTGCCGGTTGTCCTCGGCCAGGAGGAGCACCTCGCCCTGGCCGGCGGGCGGGGCCTGGAGCTCGGTATCGGAGGAGGGAAAAGAGCCACTCTCAATTAGAGGCAAAAAGATCTTAAAAGATGATCCGGCGCCGACTTCCGATTCGACCTCGACCTGGCCGTTGTGGTCCTCGATGATGCCGTGGACGATGGCCAGACCGAGGCCGGTGCCGTGTCCGCGCGGTTTGGTGGTGAAGAACGGGTCGAAGATCTGCTGGCGGATTTCCGGTGGAATGCCGGTTCCGGTGTCGGCCACGGTGACGCGGGCCCAGCCTCGCTCCGGCCGCTCCGTGGTGTCGGCGGCGGCTTCTCCGCCCGGTTTTGCTCCGGTGACGGTGATGGCGAGTTCTCCGCCGTCGGGCATGGCGTCGCGGGCGTTGATTGCCAGATTAAGGAGTACCTGCTGGAGGTGGGTTGCGTTGCCGTTGACCCACAGGGGGCCGTTACCTTCGGCGGAGATGGAAAGCCTGACGGAGGCCGGGAGTACATGTCGGAAGAGCTGAGATGCGCCCTGGATCGCGGCCCGGAGATCGATGGGGTGTTTCTCGATCGGCATGCGATGCGCGAAGGTGAGCAGGGATTGGGTCATGGTCTGACCCTGGCGGGCGGCCTCCTCGAGGGTGTTGACCGCTTCGGACAGGTCGGCGGCGGTCGGATTCGTCCTCCGGAGTCTGGCGGCGCAACCGAGGATGACGGTGAGCAGGTTGTTGAAATCGTGGGCCAGGCCGCTGGCCAGCTGGCCGACCGCCTCCATTTTCTGCATCTGGAGGAGCTGCTGATTGCGCTCGTCCAGGCGTGCGACCATGGTGCCGAACTCCCGGGCCAGGGTGCCGATCTCGTCCTTGGAGGTCAGGGGCGGCTTCTTCGGCCCCTCGGCGCCCTGTCCGGTGCGGAGGGCGTAGTCGGTGAGCGCGGTCACGGGCTTGACCACCAGGCGCTGAAACGTGATCCAGACCAGGAGGACGATGATCGCCCCGGCCAGGACGTGCGAGACTGCGGCGAAGCCCATCGCGATCCTTCCCCTGGAGGTGATAGCTCGGGGGATCTCGGCCTTGAGCAGCAAGGCCGGCTGGCCGCGCAGGTCGGGGAAAGTGGTGTAGACGTCGAGGCGCTGGTTGTCCTTGATCTGCAGGGTGGGGGCGCGTTTTCTGGAGCACTGAGCAAGGGCTTCTTGTTCCGTTGGGAGGAGGGTGTTTTCCTGGACGGGCCGGGCGGTGAATGCCACTTGCGTCTGGATCGCGAGGGACTGGGTCAACTTGACGTCGAGGAACCGGCCCATCACCATGGTGCCGCGAATGGGTCCCTCGTTGTTGCTGCTGACCACGGGTCGGGACGCCACCAGCAAGGGTCCGTGCTCGGTGATCATGAGTCCGGTGACCAAGCTGCCCGGATCGCGGTGTCCCAGCAGCGGGCTGCCCGAATCCAATCGTTCCGCCGCGAATTCTGCGAGGCGTACCTCCTTCATGGACGGGACCTCGTAGACGCCGCTCCAGACCTTGCGGCCGCTGAGGTCGCCGATCCAGAGGAGGTTCAGGCGGTTGGTGATGAAGGTGGAAGGCATCAGGTTCTTGGCCTGGTAGTGATTATCCTGCCCGCTGACAAAATCGCGGGTATCGTCCCAGGCGGCCCAGTCGCCGAGGAACAGGGAGAGGTGGCTCAGCTCGGTGCGGATCGCGTCCTTGGCCCGGTTGATATCCGTGATTGCCGCCTCGTTTTCGAGGCGTTCGAAGCTGGGCATGATGATGGCCCGCTGGACGAGGTCCGTGGTGACCACGAACAATGCGTAGACCACGGTGAGCAGCGAAGCGACTTTCCATCTCAGCGACATTCGGTTTCGTCCTTCCCCGGCTTGCTGCCCGCGACGCCCGATAACGCTAACGGCGAAGGGCGCGCGGATCCTGCCTGATCAAGTATCGCCCGTCTGGCGGCAGCTCGTTAGCGTGGCCCGCTCAAGACCTGCTGGAAATAGGAGACGGTCCTGCGCAGGCCTTCTTCGAGCGGCACCTGCGGTTCGTAGCCGAGCAGCGTTCGGGCCCGGGTCAGGTCGGGTCGTCGCCGTGCGGGGTCATCGGGCGGCAGCGGCCGGGGCACGGTTTTGAGCGGCCGGCCGAGCGTGGTCTCGATTCCCTTGACGAGGTCGAGCATGGACACTTCGCGATCGTTGCCGAGGTTGACCGGCTCGGTGGTGTCGCTGTCCATGAGTCGCATCAGGCCGTCGACCAGGTCGGAGACGTAGCAGAAGCTGCGAGTCTGTTCGCCGTTGCCGTAGACGGTAATGGCCTCGTCGCGCAAGGCCTGGCAGATGAAGTTGCTCATCACGCGGCCGTCGTTCACGGCCATGTTCGGTCCATAGGTGTTGAAGATCCGGGCGATGCGAACGGCGAGGTTGTGCTGACGGTGGTAATCCATCATCAGGGTTTCGGCCACGCGTTTGCCTTCGTCGTAGCAGCTTCGCACGCCGATCGGGTTGACGTGTCCCCAGTAGGTTTCCGGCTGAGGGTGCACCTGGGGGTCGCCGTAGACTTCCGATGTGCTGGCCAGGAGGATGCGGGCCTTGACCCGTTTGGCCAGGCCGAGCATGTGGTAGGTGCCGAGCACGTTGGTCTTGATGGTCTTGACCGGGTTGTACTGGTAGTGGACCGGGCTGGCCGGGCAGGCCAGGTGGAAGATGCGGTCGATTTCCAGGACGATGGGGTCGATGACATCGTGGCGGACGAATTCGAAGTGGCCGCTGAGGATCAGCTCCTGGTATCGGTCGCCGAAGTTTTCTCGCCGGCCGGTGAAGTAGTTGTCCAGGCAGATGACGTGGCAGCCCTCGTCGAACAGCCGGAGGCACAGGTGCGAGCCGATGAAGCCGGCCCCGCCGGTGACCAGGATGGTGTGCTTAGCCATGGACGACCCTCAAGGGCAACACAGGGATCCTAGTGTTTATCGGCACCTGCGGCCCGGGTATTGAATGACAATGCGTTGGCGACCGCCTCTGAGGTGCGCAGATATCGGTCGTAGACGCGAAGTCCGGACAGTTGGCCGTCGAGCGAGGTAGCCAGGCGCAGGGTTTGGGTGCCGTTCACGTTGTTCAGCTCGGGTGGAAACCTGGACCAGCCGCTTCGCCGAGTCGGGCCGCCGTCACACAACCGGCCATCGACGACGAAGGTGATGATTTTGGGTCCGCCGTCGACGATGGCGGTGAGATGATGGTCTTTACCGGGGATGAGGGATCCGGGGTCGGACTCACCGGCGGCCGAGTGGTGGCCGTCGCACATCTCGATTCGTACGGTGGCGTCCGGACCGGTGACCAGGGTCAGTCCTCTCCCGTGGCGGGTCTTTGTTTCGAGGATGATCTGGCCTGGGGTGATGCGGTTCAGTTTCAGGGTCAGGTCGAGGGTGAAGCCGCCGCCGGTGGCGAGGTTGGGCAGTGGTGGGATGTGGACCTGGGTCTGGTTTTTGGCGGACAGATCGAGGTCGAGCACCAAGCCCTTGCGGGCGACCTGGCGGTTGTTTTGCTGGTTCCACACGCCGTGGAGGAGGGTCGGGTCGATTTCATGGACGCGGGCGGTGGTTTTCTGGGTTTCGGTGATCCAATACCGGCCGTCCTGTTCGATCAGATCGGGGTAGCTGATTCGGGTTGTCGGCTCGCGGTCGTAGAGCAGGATTTCCGGTTGTGACCAAAGGAGGTGTCCTTCGCGTTCGATGCCGCCGCAGATCCAGGCCGGATTGCGGTCGAGGAAGTCTCGGCCCCCGTGGTTATGGAACCAGAGGAGGTAGTTGCCGTTGCGGGCCCGGAAGAGTCGCGGGCAGGCCCGGGGCTGTTTCACGGGCTGGCCGCCGGGCGTGTAGGTAGCGATCTCGGGTTTGGACCAGGTTAGTCCGCGGTCGCGGCTGTAGGTGTGGACGGCCCGGCCGGTGGTGGTGCGATAGATGCAGTAGAGGTCGCCGTTGGCGAGGGGGACGATGTTGTGTTCTTCCTGGACGGAGCCGAACTCGGGGGCGCGGATCCCCTGTTCTCCCTCGGGGAGCATGAGCCATTCGATTCTGTTGGGGTCGGGTTCGGTGAGGATGTTATCGGAGCGGAACAGCCATCCTTCGCCCTGGTCGAGCAAGTAAGCTCCGAGTTTGGTGAAGGCGAAGAACGCGGAGTGCCCGCAGGTATCGGGTTTGTCGATGCCCCAGAGGATCTGGACTTTACCTTTCCAGTCGTTGGTCCGGTCGCAATGGGTGAGTCGGACGGGGAGGCGATGGCGTTCCCTGGACCAGGTTCGGCCGCCGTCATCGGAGTATTTGAAGGCGTACCAGCCGAGCATGTCGAAGCGGTTGATCTTCTTGCCGCCGAGGGTTTGGGGTCCGACGCGGTCGCCGTTGTAGTCGTAGAAGACGTAGACCCGGCCGGTGGGGGTGATGAGCGGTGTTGCCCACGAGGCGTCGGGTCCGTCGGCGGGTTCGATGTCGGTGAGTTTCGACCAGCTCGATCCGTGGTTGGTGCTGATGGTTGAGACGACGTGTTGTCCGCCCTGGCCTTCCTCGCCCTTGCCGGTGGTGAGCACGCAGAGCCAGTGGCCCTCGCGGGTGACGATGACGTAGGGCTGGTCGCAGTAGCCCTCGTCGGGAATGGGCGACCCATGGCGGATATCGCGCGGGTCTTGGCCGAGGCTGCAGCCGGCCGGCAGCAGCAAGCACGCGGTCATCCATCGGCGTGCGGGTTTCATCACGGCGCTGTCTCCGCTGTCATCGTCACATCCTTTTACCTCTTTTGTCCACCATAACACTCCCCTGGCAGCACCTGGGCGCGGGGCCCGGGCTTTTCCTTGGTTTGGCGTTCACTGCTGGAACTGGAACGCATAGAGGTCTGCGTCGCGGACCTGGAATCGCAGTCGGACGCTCTTGCCGGCGAGGGTGCTCACATTGCTCTGGCGTTGCCAGGTGACCACGCGGCTGATTTCGTTGGCGGTGTGGATCAGGTCGCATTTCTGGAGAGAGAAGTTGTCGATGGTTGAGCCGTCGGCGTTGAGGAGGCCGACCTGGACGATACCGGTGGCGGAGGTGTCCACGTTGAGGAGCAGCCGGCGGCCCTGGAAGATCAACGGGCAGGTGGTGAACTCGCCGCCGGTGTAGGCTCCGCGGGCGGAGACGAATCCGTCGCGGCGAATCACGAGGCGGCTGAGGGTGGCGATGTTCTGATCGGCGCCGAGTCCGGCCTTGGTGAGCAGTTGCTTGTTGCGTTCGTTGCGGTCCCAGCCGTGGAGCCAGTCGCTGCCCCGGTAGTAGAGGAACATTTCGCGGCCGCTCAGGTCGGGCACGAGGCCCCAGACGACCCGTGCCGACGCCCAGTCGAAATCGCCTTTCATGCCCAGGGGCACGAATGCCCGGCGGTCGTACCGTTCCCAGTGGACGCCGTCGCGGCTGGCGGCGAACTGGGTATCGAGGGGCCCGGCGTTGATGGGCATTTCGGCGGGGAATTCTGCGAGGGCTCCGCCGATGTAGTGGTAGTAGGCGGTGGGGAACATGTAGTAGGCGTTTTCGGCCCAAGGGTACTTGATTGTGGCGCTCATGTAGTAGTCCACGACCTGGTTTTCGCCATGGGCGAGGTCATTGCGGTCCGGTCCGAGGACGACGGGCAGATCCTGCACGGGCGGGAAGGCGAGGGTATCGGACTCGCCCCGGGCGATGGATCGTCCCTGGGAGCCCTTGTCGGTGACGTTCTTGCGCATGTAGGCCACGTACTTGCGGATCTGGTCGTCCCAGAAGATCACGTTCTGGGAGTCGAGATGGTGGCCCTTGGTTTGCGGTCGGGCGTTGAGCACGGCCCGGTGGGTGGGTTTCCAGTGGATTCCGTCGGGTGAGGAGAACAGGTGGACGCCCTCGCCCAGCTGGCCATAGCGGATGGCGAGGCGGAACTGTTCGTCTGTTGGGGCGAGCGGGTCGTGGAAGACCATTCCGCCGTCCTGGCCGATGCGTACGCCGGAAGCGCCGTGTCCGAAGACGATGTTGTTGTCCTTGCGGCCCTGGTACTCGGTGAGACCAATTACCAGTTTTTCCCACTTTATGCCATCTTTGGACTGGGCGTAGCAGACCGCCCCGTTGGTCTTGCCGGTGTCCCAGTGCACGGTGTCCATGGCGTGGTACCACATGTGGTAGGTTGGGCCGAGTTTCATGACGCTGCTGTAGGGTCCGATGCCGCCGTTTTCCCAGGGATGTTCGGGCCGGATGGTCATTTCGCCGGTCTTGCGGGGCGGGTGGACGCAGAGTTCGACGCCGCGGGCGTTTTGGAGGAACGTCTGGTCGATGAAGACCTGGCGGCGGTCGGCGATGTTGAGGGCTTCGTTCGGCGCGGGGGGCGGGGGTTCGGTGCTGGCCGCTGGAGCGAGAGTGGGCCAGAGCGAGGAGAGGATCAGGGGCAAGCAGGCACAGGTGAGGAGGCTCATTCTTTTTTCCTTAGACGTCGCAGATCCTGAACGCCTGTTCGAGGGCTTTGAGCGCATCGCCCTTGGGCACGAATTCCTGTCCCACGAAACCCTTGTAGCCGGTGTCGGCGATGGCCTTCATGACGGCGGTGTAGTTGATTTCCTGGCTTTCGTCGATCTCGTTGCGTCCCGGGTTGCCGCCGGTGTGGTAGTGGAGGATGTACTCGTGGTTGGCCCGGATGGTGCGGATGATATCGCCCTCCATGATCTGGGCATGGTAGATGTCGTAGAGGATGCCGAAGCGGGGCGACCCGACTTGCCTGGCGATGGCCGTGCCGAAAGCGATGTGGTCGCACTGGTAGTCCTTGTGATCGACCTTGCTGTTGAGGTACTCCATGCAGATATTGATTTTCTTCTTCTCGGCGTAACTGATGATTCGCTTGAGGCCCTCGACGCAGTTGCGGATGCCCTCGTCGTCTGCCTGTCCCTTGCGGTTGCCGGAGAAGGTAATGACGTTGGGCAGGCCTGCGTCGGCGGCGAGGTCGATATTCTTGCGGAACTCGGCCTCGAGGCGAGGGTGGTTTTCGCGGCGGTTGAGTGCGTCGCCGATGCTGCCGGCGCCGGGCACCATGGAGGCGGTGAGCCCGAATTTTTTGGCCGTGGCCCATTCGTCCGGGCCGATCAGGTCGATCGCCTGGTAGCCGATGCGGGCGGCATGTTTGCACAGGTCTTCGTAGCTGAGTTTGCCGTTGTAGCACCACCGGGAGACGGACTGGCGGATTCGGCCCTTGGGTTTTGCGGCTGGCGGCTCGTTGGCCGCGTCCGCCTGGGCCGCGACCACGCCGCCGGCGACACCGGTGGCCATCCAACCGATCACCGACCGACGCGAAACACGAGTCTTGGACATGATTCACCTCGAAATGGTCCTTCCGGAGGCTGGCTTTGCCGGTTCCGGCCGGCTCTGCCAGGGTATACCTCGTACCCGCTCCGGTCCACGCGTATCACTATGCTCGGACTCGCACTGAAAGGCAAGTCGCGGGCGGCGCGGGGTTGGTTGAGAAACGGGGTGACGGTTGCTGACCGCCCTGGAGGCGTCGCAGGGCGAGCGTCGATTTGGTGGGACGGGTGTCGTGTTATTCAGGTCCTGTTTTTCACTGCTGCGGTGACCGGTTTGTTCACGGCTCATGTTCGAGGTTTCTGATTTCAAAAAGCGCCGGCGCCAAACGAAGCCAACGGGGTGGTCTGGGTCTTGGCGGTCCGCGGTGTGCCCAGGCGGGGGGACGGCCGGCGTGTTGTCTGCTGCTGAGGCATGCAGGCATGACCGAACGCACCTCCGACGCGCTGAGAACAAGCCGGCTGGTCCGGGAGTCGGGTGTTGTTCGGCCGCTCCTCCCGCTCCTGGAGTACCAGAAGCGGGACATCGAATCACCTGCCCGGTTCAGTTGGTGCTGCTGGTCGCGGCAGATTGGCAAGAGCTTCACCAAGTCGCTGCGCCGGTTGCTGCGGGGGATTGAGCGGCGGCGGACGCAGGTTTTTCTCTCGGCCGGTGAGCGTCAGAGTCGGGAGCTGATGCTGAAGGTCCGGCAGCATTGCCGGGCGCTCAATCTAGCTGCCGGTTTCCAGGGTAGTGTTTTTTTTGCGGGCACCCGTTTTCGGCAATTGACCATCGAGTTGCCCAATGGTGTTCGGGTTATCGGCCTGCCGGCGAATGCGACCACGGCCCGGGGTTTCAGCGGTGACGTTTTTCTGGACGAGTTTGCGATGCACGGTGACGACCGGGAGATCTGGGCGGCCGTGTTCCCGACGGTGCTTCGCGGTGGCGGGGAGCTTGACGTGGCCTCGACGCCCAAAGGGTGTGACAACCTGTTTGCGGAGCTGCGTGACAACGACCAGTTCGCGCATTCGATCGTGACGCTGGATGATGCCATTGCCGCGGGTCTGGAGATCGATGCCGGGCAGATTCGCCGCTCGATGAACGATGACGAGCTCTACCGCCAGGAGTTCGGGTGCGAGTTTCTTGACGAAGCGTCGTCCTTTTTGACCTATGAGCAGATCCGGCGGGTTGAGGACCCGGGGCTGGAGAAGGGTTTTGACCTGGGGTTGCTGGGTGCCTGCAAGGGGCCGCTGTATGTCGGCGTGGACATTGGTCGGCATCGCGACCTGACGGTGATGTGGGTTGTGGAGCGATGCGAAGGCGTACTCATCACGCGTGGTGTACGTGAGAGCCAGGGAGAGCTCTTCCGGGGGCAGTGTGAGGTTCTGTCTCGGCTGCTCGAACTGCGTCCTGTTTGCCGGTGTTGCATCGACGCCGGGGGCATGGGGATGCCGCTGGCCGAGGCGGTGGTGGAGCGGTTCGGGTCGGCGCGGGTGGAGGCGGTGCAGTTCAGCGCGATGGTCAAGGACTCGTTGGCGAGCGGTCTTCGTCTATGTGTCGAGGAAGGCACGATTCGCATTCCGGCCGACGAACTGATCCGCAATGACTGGCACTCGGTTCGGCGCTCGGTGGCGGTGGTTGGGCCGGCCCGTTATGAGGCTGCGCGGTCAGGCAGTGGTCACGCCGATCGATTCTGGGCGGCATGCCTGGCGGTTCGGGCGGCGGCGTGTGATGGCGGCGCGATCGAGGTAGTTCGAGGCGAGGGTCTGCGGTTCGCGCGAAAAGGCATATGGTAGGCAAGGTGGAAGCTGAAGGGTTGATCGTGGAAGGGGAGGGGTGCAGGTCGCAACCGGTGGGCGGAGTGATGGGTGGCGGGGGATGACGAGGTTGAGGGGGGTGTGAAGAGGAGGGGTGGGTACGATGAGTCTGCGGGCCTGGATTGCTCATGCGGTGGGTGGCGGACGGGACGGAGGTGGACGGGTGCGGCTGGGGCGGATGGTGCGGCCGCTGGCGTTGGATCGGTGGCGGGACTATCCGGCGGATGGACTCACGCCTTTGCGGCTGGCGACCCTTCTGCGGGCGGCGGACGACGGGGCGGTCGACCAGGCGATGGCCTTGTTTCAGCAGATGGAGGAGAAGGACGCGCATCTGCATTCGGTTGCGAACACGCGGCGCCTGGCGTTGACTGGTTTGCGTTGGGAGATTGTATCGGCGGTGGAGGTTCGCGAGGGTGTGGATCGGATGGCGGCGGACGAAGCGGCCGACCATGCTCGCGGGGTTCTGGCGGACATCGAGGGATTTGACGAGGCGTTGCAGCACCTATCGATGGCCATGGGTCGCAACGTGGCCGTAGCCGAGAACGTGTATGACGTTGTTGCGGGCGAGCTGAGGCTGACGGATATCATCCCGGTGGGTTTTGAGCGGCTGGTGTTTGACGCTTACGGCCGGGTGCGGATTCTCACCGAGCAGGAGCCGCAAGCCGGCATGGAGTTACCGGCTCACAAGTTCGTGGTGCACACGCCGCACACGGCCTGTGGTCATCCGATGCGTGGCGGGCTGCTGCGCGTGAGTGCGTTGTCCTATCTGGGCAAGCATTATGCGATGAAGGACTGGATGGTGTTCGCCGAGGTTTTTGGCATGCCGGTGCGGGTTGCGCGATACGAACCGTCGGCCACGCCGGAGGAGAAGCAGGAGCTGCTGGGCATGCTGCGTTCGCTTGGCACGGACGCGTCGGCGGTGTTCAGCAAGGCGGTGGAGCTGCAGCTGCTCGAGGCTGGCCAGGGCAAGTCGCCGCCGCCTTACGAGAGCATGTGCAATTTCTTCAACCGCGAGTTGTCGAAGGCTTGGCTGGGGGGCACGTTGACAGTGGAGACCAGCGGCCAGACGGGCACGTTCAGTACCGCCCAGATTCATGACGAGGTCCGGCTTGATCTTCGCCAGGACGACATGGCCAAGGAGGCCCGGACGATCCGGCGGGACATTCTTGTGCCGCTCACGCGGTTGCAGTTTGGCCCGGGGGTGCCGGTCCCGTTTTTCCGGCGGCGGTATGAACCGCCGCGAGATCTTCGCGAGCTGGCCGGCGTGTTGGACATTGCGGTGAACGATCTGCGCATGGCGGTGCCTGATCGCTGGGCTCATCACGCGCTTGGTGTGCCGGTCGCAGGGGCAGGGGAGACGGTGCTTCGCGGCAAGCCGCTGGGGTGACGGTGCGGCGGCCGTGATGGCCGTTGATGCAGGCGGCATCAGCAGTGACTCCCGCCGAAGGCGGGCCCACAGACCAGTCCTTGCGGGGCTGGTCGGAGAACGACCTTCATGATAACCTGTCTGTCGGTATCAGCCCGCTCTGGCGGGCTCTGCATTCCACGTGTCGTGCAACAGGAAATTCCCCATCATGCCTGGGAGCGCCTACAGCGAGATCAACTTCCACAGGATGTGGCATACGAGGAATAGTGAGCCTTTTTCAGGTCTCGGCTGAGTCGAGTCACGACTGACCCGGTTGTTGGAGGATGGTCGGTGATGAGCAGATCCCATCTGATGACGTGGGCGTTCGGCATTCTGAGTTGTGCTGCCGTTGTCCTGGCGGCCGATTCGCCGGCGACGCGACCGGCGGCCGGGCGGGTGGGCCTGGTTGGTGAGGCGGGCATCGAGTTTTCTCTGGTGGCGGGCCGGCTCCATCTGGTGTCGTTGCGTGGCGGGCGGGGTTCGGAGTGGGTGGCGACTCCTTCGGGGAAGGCCTCGCTATGGGGACTGGCTCTGCGCGGGCCTGGGGGGGCTGGAGCGGAACTCGAGAGTGATGTCTTGTCCGCGCCGGAGGCGAAGGGTGACGGCTCGGGCGTGGGGTTCACGTGGAAAGCCCGCGTGGGCGAAGGTGAGGCCCAGGTGAGCCTGACCGCATCGGGCAGCGGCCATGACGGTCTGTCGAGCTGGCAACTGGCCGCGGTACTTCCTGACGGCTGGAGCGTTGCCCGGGCCGACTGGCCGATTCTGGCGAACCTGCGCACCGGGCCCGGTCTGAAGATGGCGGCGCCGTTCGGCTGGGGGCTTGAATACGACGTGAAGCCGGGCATGGGCTACGAAGCCACCTATCCCTCGCTGGTTGCGTCGATGCCGTTTGTGGCGTTCTACGGTGGTGGCGAGGGGCTGTACGCCGGCATTCACGACCCGAAGGGCAACCACAAGCATCTGGCGGTCAAGGCCCGGGAGGACGGCGTGGGTGTGACCTTCACGCACTGGGCGGCGGCATCCGACACGGTTGGCGGCCGGTACGCCCCCGGCTTTCAGGTGGTCATCGGTGTTTTTGACGGCGACTACTGGGATGCTGCCCAGATCTACCGAGCCTTCACCTACCAGACGCCGTGGGGTGGGGCGTACCATGGTCTGAAGCTCTCGGACCCGAAGCGGGCGGTGCCCGGCTGGCTGAAGGACATTGAGCTCTGGCTGATGCCCGGTCCGGAGCCGCTCAAGAACGTGGACATGTGCCGCAAGGCTGGGGAGTTCTTCGGCGTACCGATTGCGTTGCACTGGTACAACTGGCACGAGATTCCGTTTGACACGCTCTATCCCGAGTATTTTCCGGCCAAGCCGAACTTTCGGGAGGGGGTGAAGGCTCTCCAGGGTGCCGGCCTGCGGGTTATGCCATACATCAACGGTCGGCTGTGCGACCCGAACTCGAAGACCTGGGTACAGGAGGGCGGTGACAAGGCCGCGGCCCGGCAGGAGAACGGCCAGCCGTACACGGAGGTTTACGGGTCGAAAGTTTCTCTGAGCGTCATGTGTCCGGCCACGGCGCAGTGGCAGGACAAGGTTTCGGGCATTGTCGACCGGCTGTTCAACGAATGCGGTGTGGACGGCGTGTACATCGATCAGATCGGGGCGGCCGGCGCGGTCCGCTGTTTTGACGCGGGGCATGGTCATTCTGTGGGCGGGGGCACGTTCTGGTTCGACGGCTACCGCAAGATGCTGGACCGGATCCGCGCGAGGATGCCCAAGGACCGGATGCTGACGACCGAGGAGAACGCCGAATGCTGGAACGACCAGCTTGACGGCTTGCTCATGGTCAACACGCCGGCGGCGGGCGGGCGACGGATCATTCCGCTCATGCCGACCGTCTATGGCGGGCGGGTGATCACGTTCGGGTATCAGTACATGCACGGGAGCGACATTCCGAAGTCGCTGCCGTTTCGGGCGAAGATGGTTCACGATTTTTTGTGGGGGGCGCAGCTTGGCTGGCTCGGTGTGGAGGGGATCATGGCCGACGGTGCCCGCAAGGAGGCCGAGTTCCTGCGCAACCTGGCCAGAGCCCGTCGGGGAGGTCACGAGTTCCTTCTGGAAGGTCAGTTCCTCGGCGAGGTTGAAGTGACTGGTGATCAGCCGCGGCTCAGGGGTGAAGGCTCGGCGGGCGGCGGAGAGTACGCGATCGATCTGCCGGCGGTGATGGCCACGGCCTGGCTGGCCGCGGACGGCACGATGGGGTTGGCGGTTGCGAACATCAGCGACGAGCCGCGGGCGGTGGAGCTGCGACCGCCGTGGGCCCGATTGCGTCTGGCGCGTGCCTTGTCCGGTGGAGGTGTCGTGGCGGTCGGGGAAGGGTCCAGGACCATTCCGGTCTCTCTTCCTGCCGGTGGGGCTTGTGTGGTTCGTGCCCGCTAGACCGAGGGGCCAGTCTGAGGATCGTCGTCGCACGGGGTGACAGGCTGTGGTTGTCCGGCTACAATAGTGTTGCCGCAGACCTGCCCCGGGTGGAAGACGGAGATTCAGCATGCGACTGGGAGGCTGTCTTGTTGCGGCCGCCTGCCTATTGGCGGCCGGCCATTGGATTCCCTGCGAAGCGAGGGAGCGACAGGCGGTCACGATTTCGTACGTGGTCGGGCCGCCCCAGCCGCTGCCTGAAGGGCTCAAGGCGGTTGCGGTGATTGACTCGGGGGTCAAGACGGAGGGTGCTCGGCAGGACGATCGTGAGCGGAAGTGGTCGACGATTGCCGCGGACATGATCGAGTCGATGCTCCAGAACGGCGCCCAGTTTGGTTCGCCTCTGGTGGTGGCTAAGCGAAGAGAGACGCAGAAGATACTGGCGGAGCGAGATTTGAAGCTAGCTGGCCTGGTCGAGGGTGAGGCTGCCACCCGGGCGGGGAAGCTGCTCGACGTCCAGGGTCTCATCACCAGCCGGATCACGGTCAGCGTCGACATTGAGAAGAGCAGCAAGTCGGCGGTTGACTGGCTCAGCATCATGGGTGGGTTTGCGGATCAGATTGGCGAGGTACGACCGCCGCGGGCTCGGGACCGTGAAGGGGAAGTCCGGCGGCCGCGTGTCTATCGTCAACCGCGGTATGTGTACGACCCGCGTGAGGTTTATTGGCGAGATCCGCGTTACTCGGTTGATCCGCGGATCGTGCGGGTCGGGCCGCTGCCGGGCAGCCTGAACGCTGCGGCTGGTCCGGTTGTGGTTGTTGCCCCGGGGCCGGCGGTGGTGCCGGGACAACCGGTTGCGTCTCCCTCCGGGCGAGCGGCCAGCGGCGGTTTGACGCTGAAGACCAAGGAAGTCGAGGAGATCAGCAGGCACCTGACGGTGCAGTGTTCGTTCTGCCTGATTGACGCGGTCACCGGTGCGGCGATCGTGCAGTACTCGACGCCGGCGATCCAGAAGAAGGACCGGAAGTCGCCGGACTTTTTCTTTGGGGGCAATATTGACGAGGGCGATTTGGACCCGGTGGATCATTTCATCGGGGAGCTGGTTGAGCGTGCGACGCAGGAGTTTGCGGGGCAGGTCGTACCGGTTCGGGTGCGGTTCTGCACCGAGGTAGTGGGTCACGGCAAGGCTGGCGAGGGTGCGGTTCGAGCGCTTCGGGCGGACGATTATGCGGGCGCGTTTCGGGGCTTTGAGGCCCAGCTTCGCAAGGAGCCGGAGGAGGCGGACACGGCTTACGCGATGGGGGTGGTAGCGGAGTTGACGAGTGATCCGGTTCGGGCTCTGGAGCTGTACCGCAGAGCGGTATCGACGGATGGTGTGGACAAGGAGGAGCTGGCCGTGTATATGGCCGCCAAGGAGCGGCTGAGTGTTCACCTGCACCGGATTCTGGTCCCGGTGGCCAGTCAGCCGGCTTCGTTCGGGCGGTGAGTTGGGGTGCGAGGGGCGGCATGGTTCGGGCCGGGGTGTGTGCTGGGCGGGGGTGGAGGAGGGCCGGGTAGTGGTTTGGCCCGCTGTTCTCGATGAAGGTTTTCTGGCGGAAGGTGCGGCCTGATGCTCATGCCCTTCGCGTTTGACCTCTTTTTCCTACTTATTAACACCATATGGCTATTGCTAGTGGTTGTGGGTTTACCGGGCAACTGGCTGATCGTGGCCACGACGGCGGGGGTCGCGTGGTGGCAGTGGGATCCGGATCATCAGCTTTTCAGTCCGTGGACGCTGCTTGCTCTGGTGGCTGTTGCGGGGGTGGGGGAGGTTCTGGAGGTGTTGGCCGGTGCCGCGGGTGCCAAGAAGGCGGGCGGATCGGCTCGCGGTTCGGCGGGTGCTCTGGTTGGCGGGCTGATCGGGGCGTTGGCGGGCACGGTGATGATTCCGATTCCGCTGATAGGCTCGCTGATGGGGGCTGCGGGTGGTGCCGCGGTGGGTGCGTGGGCGATGGAGATGAGCGCTGGCCAGGAGATGGAGGTTTCGGTCCGGATTGGGGTGGGTGCGGGCCTTGGGCGTCTGGTAGGCACGCTGGTCAAGCTGGGTGCAGGCGTGGTCCTCTGGCTGATCGCGGCGGTGGCTTTGTTCTGGCGATAGGATCTTATCCCAGGAGGAGAACATGAATCGAGGGAACCCGGTTTCGTGGCTGGTATGGGCGAGCCTGTTTCTTTCGGGAGGAGGTGTGCTGGCCGCCGAAGACGACCTGCCCGCCAGCGAGGTTGAGGACGCGGTCATGGCGGCGGCCGAGGAAGTGAAGGCGATGAGTGGCTGGGTGGCGGGTGTGTTTCTGGGGCAGCCGGCCCCGGTTTCACCTCGGGTGATCCCGATCGAGGTTCGCCGCCAGGATCACAGTTTTCTGCACTTCGGCCAGTCGTGCATGGAGACGCCACTGCGTATCGGCGGGCGCGATTTTGCGCATGGTCTGGGGACGCACGCCCACAGTGAGATTGTGGTCACCGTGCCCAAGGGAGCCAAGCGGTTCAAGGCGTATGTTGGCATTGATCACAACTTCGACACGCGGGGCGTGAACGGCAGCGTGCAGCTGAGCGTGGAGATTGGCGGCCGGGAGGTGGTTCGGACGGCGACGTTGCGTGGTGGTGACGCAGCGGTGCCGATCGATGTTGACCTGCCGGAGGGAATGGACAAGCTTGTGCTGAAGGCCGACGCCACGGCCGACGGACCGGCCTACGACCAGTGTGACTGGGCTGATGCCCAACTGGTCATGGACGACGGCAGTGTTCGCTGGCTGGACGAGGGGTACGGGGCGGAGCCGTTCATGGGTCCGAGGGTGCCGTTCTCGTTTGTTTACGGTGGCAAGGAATCCAAGGTCCTGATGGGGCGTTGGAAGCGGACGGCTGAGACCGCGGAGGGTGACGACCGTCTGGTGCACCGGGTGAGGTGGGCCGATCCTGAAACGGGTCTGGAGGTCACCGCGGTTGTGAGCGTGTTTCGTCGTTATCCGGCGGTCGATTGGGTTCTCCACTTCGAGAACAAGGGTGGTGGTGACACGCCGATGATCGAGAGGATCCAGGCTCTTGATCTGGAGCTGGCCACCGGCAACAACAGGCAAGCGGTTGTTCTGAACCAGATCAACGGGGACACCTGCAGTGCGGTGGCGTTTCAGCCGGTGGCGACGCCGCTGGACATAGGCAGGAATGTCCGGCTTGCCCCGACTGGCGGCCGTCCGGCGTCGATCAGCGCGTTTCCCTTCTTGGACGTGCAGTACGGCGGTCAGGGTCTGATCACCGCGATCGGGTGGACGGGCCAGTGGGCGGCATCGCTGGAGCGCGGCCAGGGTGGTCGGACGGTGTTGCGGGCGGGCATGGAGCAGACTCACCTTGTGCTGCATCCGGGGGAGCGGATTCGCAGTCCGCGCATTCTTCTGCTGGCGTGGACGGGTGATCGCCGGGCGGCCCACAATCGTTTTCGTCGCCTGCTGTTGTTCCACTACATTCCGAAGCATGGTGGCCGGCCGGTACGAATGCCGATTGCGATGCAGACATTTGACCGTTACTGGAAGCGGCCGGGGTGGGCGACCGAGGCCGGCCAGCTCGAGTACGTCCAGGTGGCCGAGCAGCTGGGTGTTGACTCGGTCTGGCTCGACGCGGCGTGGTTTCCCGGGGATTTCCCCAACGGTGTCGGCAACTGGTTTGCCAAGCCGGAGGCCTTTCCCCGTGGTCTCAAGCCGGTCAGCGATGCCTGCCATGCGAAGGGGATGCGGTTCATATTGTGGTTTGAGCCGGAGCGGGTTGGGGCCAACACCGCGATCGCCAGAGAGCATCCCGAGTTTGTTTTTGGCGGCAAGGAGGGTGGCCTGTTCAAGCTCAACGATCCTGAGGCCCGGCGGTTTTTGACGGACCTACTGGCCCGGCGCATTGAGGAGTATGGTCTGGACGTATATCGCAACGACTTCAACATCGATCCCTTGTCGTTCTGGCGCGCGAATGATGGGCCGGACCGGCAGGGGATGACCGAGATCCGTTACGTAGAGGGTCTTTACGCGATGTGGGATGAGCTGCTCGCCCGACGTCCGGGTCTGGTCATTGACAACTGCGCCAGCGGCGGGCGGCGGATTGATCTGGAGATGTGTTCGCGTTCCGTGCCGCTCTGGCGAAGCGACACCGGCTGTTCGGCCGGTCACCCGGAATGGAACCAGAGTCAGTGTCAAGGGATTGGCGAGTATGTGCCGCTTCACGCCCTGGGATGCTGGTCGCCCGAGGCTTACGAGTGCCGGAGCGCGGTGACGGCGGGAGCGATCTGCGAGTGGGGTTACCTGGACGAGGGTTTTCCGACGGTCACGGCCAAGGCGGCGGTGGCCGAGTCGCGAGCCAACCAGCGGTACTGGTATGGGGATTTTTATCCGCTGACGCCCGTCTCGCTGGCCGCGGATGCGTTTGTGGCTCATCAGTATCATCGGCCCGATCTCGATGCGGGTCTGGTGCTCGCCTTCCGGCGCAGCGAGTGTGGTTATCTGGGGATCATTGTTGGGCTGGCCGGGGTGAAGCCGGATGTGAGCTACCGTGTTGAGTTCATGGATGAGGCCCGAACGAGCACGAGTCGGACGATGAGTGGGAGGGAATTGCAGGCTGGACTTGATCTGCGCATTCCTGTTCGGGGTCACAGCCTGGTGGTGCGATACGCCCCGGCGGGCGGCTGAGGGGTGGGCGGCTGGGGCGGGCCGGGTTCATGGGGGCGGGGCCGCTGGATCGACGAATTGGGCGTCGACATCGAGTGCGGCGGCCAGGCGGTCGAGGTATTCCTGGCGGGGGATCTCGACGATGCCGAACTGTTCGAGGTGGGGGGTGGTGAACTGGACGTCGAGCAAGGTGAAGCCGCGGTTTCGGAGTTGCTCGACGAGGGCCACGAGGGCGACCTTGGAGGCGTCGGTACGGCGGTGGAACATGGATTCGCCGAAGAAGGCGCCGCGCAGGGCCACGCCGTAGAGTCCGCCGGTCAGCTCGCCGTCCTGCCATGTCTCGACGGAGTGGGCCAGCCCGAGCTCATGCAGCCGGAGGTAGGCGGTGACGATTTCGTTGGAGATCCAGGTGCCCTCCTCGCGGTCGCCGCACGCGCGGATCACCTGCTCGAAGCAGGTGTTGAGCCGGATTTCGAACCGGCGGCTGCGACAGCGCCGGGCGAGGTTTTTGGATACCCGGAACGCGTTGAGGGGCAGGATCGCCCGCGGGTCGGGGCTGAACCACTCGACCTGGCCGCCGACATCCATGGGGAAGATGCCGTGGGTGTAGGCGGAGACCAGTACCTCGGGGGTAAGGGGGATTGCTGTTGACATCGGCCACCGCCGACCGATGGTATCGGGTGGTCAAGGCCTTGGGCAAGTCTAGCCCAGGATGGAGCCGCTGCCGGTGCTGATGCCCTTGAGGCGCATCTTGAGTTCCTGGGGGTTTGGCGAAGCGGCGTAGGCCACGTGGATATCGATGAACTCGGTTTCCACGAGTCGCTTGAGGCACTCGTTCATATCGAGCATGCCCTCGTTCTGCGAGGCCCGGATGACCTTGCTGAGTTCGTCGTCGCGTTTCTCGTCGATGAGTTTCCGCACAGTTGGGCTGCCGAACATGATCTCGACGGCGGGGACGCGGGCGACGCCGGGCTTGACGCTGGGCAGGAGTTTCTGGCAGATGACCGCCTGGAGGTTGAACACCAGGGTCTGGCGGACGAGGTCGCGGGAGCCCTCGGGGATGAGGTCGAGGATGCGGTTGATGGTCTGGGCGGCGCTGGAGGCGTGGACTGTGCCGAAGACCAGGTGTCCGGTCTCGGCGGCGTTGAGGGCGGCGGTGAAGGTTTCCTCGTCGCGCATCTCGCCGATGAGCACGACGTCGGGGTCCTCGCGCATGAGGTACTTGAGGGCGTCGGCGAAAGTCTGGACGTCGACGTGCACCTCGCGCTGGTTCACGAGGGCCTTGCGATCGGTGAACAGGTACTCGATCGGGTCTTCGATGGTGACGATGTGGCAGGCCCGATGGGCGTTGATGTAGTCGAGGGCGGCGGCGATGGTGGTGGACTTTCCGGAGCCGGTGATGCCGGCCAGGAGGACGAGTCCCTGGTGGAACTCGGTGATCTTGTAGATTGACTTAGGCAGGTACAGCTCATCGAAGTTAAGGATGTTCTTGTTGACGCGGCGGGCGGCGACGCTGAGGGAGCCGCGCTGGCGGAAGATGTTGACGCGGAAGCGGTCGGAGTCGCCGAGCTGGTAGGCGAAGTCGGAAGCGCCCTTTTCGAAGAGCTGTTTTTTCTGGTGATCGTTCATGATTTCGAACCAGAGGCGTTCGACTTCCTCGGGTGGCAGGGGCGGGCCCTTGATCGGCTTGAGATCGCCCTTGTGGCGAACGTGGACCTGGGCGCCGCTTTTGAAGTGCAGGTCGGATGCCTTGATGTCGATCACGTAGCGGAGGTACTTGTGGATCTTGGGTTCGCGAGGTCTGGTTCGGTGCCGTTCGACGGCGGCGACGGGTTGGGCGTCGAGGATAGCCACGTCGGTGTCACCGGTTTCGATCTCCTCCAATGCCGGAGCGGTCTCGACCGGCTCGTCGCCTACGTGGGTGCGTTCGCTGGCACGTTCGTACATTTCGGTATCAGCCATTCCACATTCTCCGCGACTCCAGGCCCGATGACCTCTCACAGCCGTACCGGGATCCCCCGATCGGCCATGAGCCGTTTTGTTTCCTTGATCGTGTAGGTTCCGAAGTGATAGATACTGGCCGCGAGGGCGGCGTCGGCCTTGCCGAGGGTGACCGCGTCGGCGAGGTGTTCCGGCTTGCCTGCGCCGCCGGAGGCCACCACCGGGATGGTGACTGCTTCGGAAACGGCCCGGGTGATTTCCAGGTCGTAGCCGTTTTGTGTGCCGTCGGCGTCCATGCAGGTGAGCACGATTTCGCCGGCGCCGAGTTCTTCGACCTGCCTGGCCCAGGAGACGGCTTCCAGTCCGGTTGGTCGCCGCCCGCCGTGGATGTGGACGTCCCAGACTTCGCGGTTGTGGTTGCGAATTCGTTTGGGGTCGATGTTGACCACGATGCACTGTCGCCCGAATCGTTCGGCCGCCCGGCGGACGAACTGGGGGTTCTTGACCGCGGCGGAGTTGATGGACACCTTGTCTGCTCCGGCGTTGAGGAGTCGGCGGATGTCGTCCAGACTGCGGATGCCGCCGCCGACGGTCAGGGGCATGAAGACCTGTTCGGCGGTTTGGCTGACGACGTCGAGGATGATGTTGCGTTCCTCGTGGCTGGCGGTGATATCGAGGAAGACGAGTTCGTCGGCCCCCTCGGACTCGTAGCGTCGGGCGATCTCGACCGGGTCGCCCGCGTCGCGGAGATTGACGAAGTTCACGCCCTTGACCACGCGGCCGGCGTGGACGTCCAAGCAAGGAATAATCCGCTTTGCGAGCATTGCAGGCCCTTTGCCTTTTTCGTTCCCACAGACGTAGTTAAAAGCGCGCATCCCGAGTGCGATGGTGTGACCTCGGGCGGGGGCGGGCGGCGACATGCGGATGGTATTCACCTTCGCCGTCCGCGGGTGTTTTCATTTTACAGAAACGGGGAATGGGGTTCAAGGGTGGTGGCGGCGGGGCTGTTGGCGGGTCGTCGGAGCTGCAGGTGCGGCCGGCCCGCCGGTTGAGGTGCGGGGGGGGTTGTGGCGGGCGGGTGCCTGGTGGGTTGTGGCTTTGTCGGGTGATTGACTGCGGCTGGCCGGCCCGAGTAACCTGGGTGGTTGCCATCCGTTGGTGGAGGCTCGCATGGACAGGGCCTCGGAATCCAGTCGTGGGTTGACTCGCTACGGTGAAAATGTAAGCCATGGTCCTACACACTGTCGACATCGCCATCATCGTTGCCTATTTTGCGACTGCGGTGCTCATTGGCCTGTGGGTTTCCCGTCGCGGCTCGAAGGATCTGGACTCCTACTTCCTGGGGGGCAAGTCGCTGCCGTGGTATCTGCTGGGGATTTCCGACGCCTCGGGGATGTTTGACATAGCCGGCACGATGCTGCTGGTGACCTGGTTGTTTGTTTACGGGGTCAAGAGCATCTGGCTGCCGTTCATGTGGCCGGTCTTCAACCAGGTCTTCCTGATGATGTTCTTGAGTTCCTGGCTGAGGCGTTCGAACGTTCTGACTGGGGCGGAGTGGATTGAGACGCGGTTTGGCCGCGACACGGGGGCGAACCTGGCTCATCTCAGCGTGGTTTTCTTTGCGTTGGTCAACGTGATCGGGATGCTGGCGTACGCGTTCAAGGGCATTGGCAAGTTTGCCTCGGTGATGTTGCCCTGGAAGCTGACGGCGGCGACGGAAGGGTTGTTCAACAACGACAATCTCTATGCGGTCCTCATTCTTGGCCTGACGTCGCTGTATGCGATCAAGGGGGGCATGATCAGCGTGGTCATCACGGAGGTTCTTCAGTTCACCATTCTCACGGTGACCTCGATCACCATAGGGATTGTCGCGATCTGGAAGGTTTCGCCGGAGACGATCCAGGCCGCGGTTCCTGCCGGCTGGTCGAACCCGTTTTTTGGTTTGCGTCTGGACATGGGCTGGACGGGCCTTTTCGACAAAGTGAACGACACGATCCGCGCGGACGGAAACGAGTTTTTCGGCATCATCATTGGTCTGATGTTCTTCAAGGGCATTCTGGCCAGTCTGGCGGGCCCGGCGCCGAATTACGACATGCAGCGGGTCCTGGCGACCCGCAGTCCGCGGGAGGCCTGTCTGATGAACGGGATGGTCAACGTGGTGCTGTACTTCCCCCGGTACATGATGGTGACCGGTCTGACGGTCATTGCCCTGGCCTTCTGCATGGCCGACCTGAAGGCGATGGACAAGCCGGATTTTGAGAAGGTGCTGCCGATGGTGCTGACCGAGCACATTCCGCAGGGCGTGGTGGGTTTTCTGTTGGCCGGCCTGCTGGCGGCGTTCATGTCCAATTTTGCCGCGACGATCAACGCCGCCCCGGCCTACGTGGTCAACGACATCTACAAGCGGTTCATCAACCCGGGCTCCTCGGCCAAGACTCATGTTTTCCTGAGCCGCATCGCTTCGGTGGTCATCCTTGGCATCGGGATCCTGTTCGGCCTGATGACCGAACGGATTACCACGCTGGTCATGTGGATTGTGGGGGCGCTGTACGGCGGGTACGTGATGGCGAACGTGCTCAAGTGGTACTGGTGGCGATTCAACGGTTACGGGTACTTCTGGGGTATGGTTTCGGGGCTGGCCGGGGCGATGTCGGTGCCCTGGATCGTGCAGCAGGCTCTTGGTCGGGACGTCAACGCGATGTACGCTTTTCCGATCATTCTGGTCATTTCCGTGGCCGGGTGCATTCTCGGCACGCTGCTGACCGCGGCGGAGGACGACGAGATTCTGAAGAGGTTTTACAGGACGGTCCGGCCGTGGGGTTTTTGGGGGCCGATTCGGGACAAGGTTCTGGGCGAGGATCCGAGTTTCCGGCCGAACACCCGCTTCCGGCGTGACGCCAGCAATGTCGTGGTCGGGATCGTCTGGCAATTATGCCTGACGGCGTTGCCGATCTACCTGGTCTTGCGGCAGTGGAACTGGATTGGCGCGATTGCGGCCGTGCTGGTGGTTACGACGATCTTCATCAAGCTGAACTGGTACGACAAACTGGATACCGACTGATGGAGGGTTTTGCCATGTCTGAATCTGTAGGCGGTCTGTTTCCGGGTGTTGCGGTGTGGTGGCCGGTGGGGATGCTGGTGGGGTTGCTGGTCCTGTCGGGCGTGGCGGGTTGTCAGATGGCCCGCCGCTCGTCGCCGGGCGGCGCTGGTCCGCTGGCGACCGGCGGGGGGGTGGCCCAGGGTCACGCGGTGCTGACTGTGGCGGAGAGCAAGCGGCTGATCGCCAAGGCGGTGGTCAGGATGCCGGTGGTTCAGAGCGCGCTCCAGAACGGCATGGTGATCGTGTGCAAGGGCACGACGAACACGTACGTAGCCGAGGAGCTGCTCGGCCGCAAGATTGATCCTGGGGCCTTCGTGATCGGTCATGTCACGCCGGCGAAGGGGGGCAAGTCGATGCCCAAGGCGGCGTCGATGCCGGAGGTGGTGTTAATCAAGGGCGAGCTGCAGCCGGATCTGAAGCTGGACGACGCGCTGAAGCGGCTGGGGCCGGGGGATGTGGTCATGAAGGGTGGCAACGCCCTGGACTATTCTCGGGGGACGGTTGGGGTGTGGACGGGCAGTGCGACGGGGGGCACGGCCGGCAAGATCATGCCGATGATTGCGGAGCGCCGGGCTCATCTGGTGATTCCGATCGGGCTGGAGAAGCAGGTGACGGGCAAGGTGACGGCGATTGCCGAGCGGACGATCGAGGCGGTGGACAAGGTGACGGATCTGCCGCGCATGCGGGTTTTGGCGGGCCACATCGTGACCGAGATCGAGGCGTTGAAGATCCTTGCCGACGTGGAGGCATTCGAAGCCGGCTCAGGCGGGATCGGGGGTGCTGAAGGCTCGGTATGGCTGGTGTGGCGAGGTGCGCGGGCCAACGTCGAGAAGGCCCGGGACATTGTGGCCGGCATCCAGGGCGAGCGGGCATTTGTTCCTTGAGGTCGATTGGGCCGCGGTGAGGACTGGCGAGGGTCACGAGCGGGCGAAGGGTTCTTGGGGTACAGGCGTGGGCGGCGCTCAGCAGCGGGAATTTGACGAGCGGATGATGCGGCAGGCGATGGCCGAGGCCGAGGCGGCGTTGGGCAGCGAGGACGTGCCGGTCGGGGCGGTGGTTGTTCACCAGGGGAAGGTGATCGGCCGGGGCCGCAACCAGCGGGAGCTGCTCAAGGATCCGACTGCGCACGCGGAGATGATCGCCCTGACTGCCGCGTCCGACGCGATGAAGGCCTGGCGTTTGGAGGGGTGTGTGCTGTACGTGACGCTTGAGCCGTGCGTGATGTGTGCCGGAGCGATTGTTCTTGCCCGGATTAGGCGGCTGGTCTACGGGGCGGACGATCCCAAGGCGGGGGCCTGCGGGTCGGTGTATGACATTGTCGAGGAAGGCCGGCTCAACCATCGGGTTGCGGTGGAGCGCGGCGTGCTGGGGCCGGAATGTGGCGATTTGCTGCGGGAGTTTTTTGGCCAGCAGCGTTCGCGGGGGAAGAGGTAAGCCGCTTTCGAGCGGGACCGGATTCAGGCAGGTGGGTGCTTCAGTGAAGAGGTGGTGATGTCATGCTCAGCAGGAAGGTGGTTATCGGATTGGGTGTGTGTGTGGTGGCGGCCTCGCTGGCGGGTTGCGCGGCCGCGCCGAGGAAAGGATCGAGTGGAGAGCGACGTATGCACTACCAGGTCAATCGGCTCCAGGAACCCATCGTGATTGACGCCAACTGGGACAAGCCCGTCTGGCGGGAGACCAAGCCACTGGAACTGGGCTACTATGTGGGCAAGCAGCCGGAGCACATGCCCAAGGTTCAGGCCAAGCTGGGCTATGACGACGAGCATGTGTACGTCATCTGGCGGGTCGTGGACCGGTACGTCAAGGCGGTGGCCACCGAGAACCAGGGTCCGGTCTACAAGGACAGTTGTGCCGAGTTTTTCTTCACGCCGGATGCCGAGGTTGACGGCGGGTATTTCAACCTGGAGATGAACTGTGGCGGGACGATGCTCTTCCACTTTGCGGTGGTTCCGCGGCAAGGTTCGCCGATCGACGCGGCGGACATCGCGAAGATGGAGGTTGCTCATTCGCTGCCCAAGCGGGTGGATCCGGAGATCGAGAAGCCGACGACGTGGACAATCGAGTACCGGCTGCCGGTGTCCATCCTGTCGAAGTACTATCCTGGCGTGAAGAAGCCGGCTCCGGGTGTGGTCTGGCGGGCGAATTTCTACAAGTGCGCGGACCTGACCTCGCACCCGCACTGGCTGACCTGGTCGTACCTGGACAGTCCTCGGACGGACTTTCACACGCCCAAGTCATTCGGGACGATCGAGTTCCGGTGATGGTCAGGCGTCCAGGGAGAAGATCTCAGTTGCCCGGATGCGCCAGGCTTTTCGCACGACGATACTGCCGACGTTGAAGAAGACCGCGGCGGCCACCGCGCCCAGGAGCACGGGCAGGGAGAAGCGGCCGAGCAGGTCGTGGTGCAGGATCATGTCCGCGGCCAGGATGTAGCAGGGCACGGCGAGGATCCGCATCAGGCGGGGGATCTCGTTCTCGCGGCGGATGTTGTTCCAGGTCGAGTCCAGAGGCCCGAAGAGGCGGCCGATCTTCCAGGGGATGAGCATGGGTACTTCGCGGGCGTAAGCGTCGTAGGCCGGCCCGTGCTGGGAGCGCAGGTAGCTTTCTTCACGGCGGATCACGGGGATGTAGGTCAAGAGGAAGGCGGGCAGGTATAGGGCGGTGACCCAGGGGCTGCCGGAGAGGAGGCAGATTCCAAGGTCGATGATGAAATTGGCCAGGTAGAAGGGGTGGCGAACGAGGCGGTACGGGCCGACCTGGGTGACGACCTGGTTGCGGACCAGGCATCCCTTGCTCCAGAAATGGAGCAGGGCTCCAAGGATGAACACCGCCAGGCCGGCGATGAGCCAGGAGGGCTTCATGTCCGCCAGGATGAGGCTGGCGATGATGAGCCCATCGCGGAGCAGGCCTCGGGGGGCGAACTTGGCGCCCCACAATGAGGTTGACTCCTGAGGTTCGGCGATCGGCTGTGCGGGGGGGTTGATATCGCCCATTCGTTTGAGGCCCTTTCCAAGGCGCGGCGCGCGCGGGGGCATTATACGCCCAGTGGGTCCTGCGCGCAAGTCGGTGCGTATGTCGTTTCGGCGATGGCCTCTGGGGTGGCGCAGGGTGCCGGTATTTGGGTGCGGCTCGTTTGGTGGAAGGGCATGCGGTTGGTGGCCCGAGGGGGGCCAGAGCGGTGGGATTCTCTTTTCTGTGGGCTTTCGGGCGGGTAACCTGTCCGCGTGGTCACAACGGACACTACTCCTGAGGGGTGTGGATCGAAGTCGGGGCGCGGTCTGGTGTTGAGTCGTCCCGGGGTGGTGGCGGCGGTTGTGCTGGTTGCGCCGTTTGTCCTGGTGGGAGTTGAGTCGGTAGTGGCCTTTGCGGTGGTCTTGATTGAGGGGATGAAGGCGACGGCGGTTCTGGCGGGGGCGGGTTTGGCGGGTGGATGGCTGATTTGGCTGTTGGGGCTGGGTGGTCGGCCCTGGCATGAGCGGGTGATTCTGGGGGCTGGGTTGGGGGTTGGTTTTCTGGCTCTGGCGGTTCTGGGGCTGGGTTGTCTGGGGCTGCTGAGTCGAGGGAATGCTGTCCTGCTGGTGGGTGTTGTCGGCTTGGCGGGGCTGATTCGGCTGGCGGTTGATGTCCGGGATTTGTCTGCGGCCAGTGTGCGGGCCCGGGACGAAGCGGCGAGGGCGGGTGTTCGCCGACCAGGCGATCGGATGCTCTGGCTGTGGTTGTTGGTGGTACCGTTTCTGGCTCTGACGCTTCTGGCGGTGTGTTTGCCGCCGGGGGTTCTCTGGCGTGAGGAGGGGAACGCGTACGACATTCTGGAGTATCATCTGGCCGTTCCGAAGGCCTTCCATGACCTTGGTCGGATCACCTTTCTGCCGAACAACGTGTACAGTGGTTTTCCGTTGAGTTACGAGATGCTGGCCCTGCTGATGATGGCGTTGCGGGGCGATGCGATTCATGCGGCGTTTGCGGCCCAGTTTGTGAACGTTGCTCTGGCGGTTCTGTGGCTTGCGGCGGCGTGGTTGGCGGGTCGGGCGTTCTCGCCGCGGGCGGGGATGCTGGCCGGTGTGCTGGCGGGGGTGACGCCCTGGATCATGTACCTGGCGGGGATTGCGTACGTTGAGATAGGCATGTTGGCCATGGGCATGTGTGCGTTGGGGGCGATGTTGCGGGCCATGATGACGACCGGGGTGGCGGGTGGGGAGGCGGCGGCGGTGGGCGGGTCATTTGCGGGTGCGGCGAGCTTCGGGGCTGGAAGCGGATCGGGGGCCCGGGTTGCCTCCTGGCGATGGTTTTTGCTGGCGGGGATGCTGACGGGGCTGGCCTGCGGCTTCAAGTACACGGCGGTGGTTCTGATTGCGGTTCCGCTGGCAGTGCTGGTGGTGTTTGAGGTGGCGGTTTGGTGGAAGAAGCTGGGGCATGTTGTCCTGTTGGGGCTGGTGTCGGCGGTGGTGTTTTCGCCGTGGCTGATTCGGAACGCAATCAACACCGGCAACCCGGTTTACCCGTTGGGGTACTCGGTTTTCGGCAGCCGGGCGGGGGTGTGGGATGCGGATCTGGAGAAGCGTTGGCAGCGGGCCCACGGGTCGGCGGAGGCGGAGCGTTCGTCGGTTCCAATGGTGGCACGGGTTGTGGAGCGGACGGTGGCGGACGAGCGGATTGGGCCGGTGTTGATTCTGCTGGCCACGTGGGGGGCGTTGGTTCGGCGTGACCGGTGGACCGTGGGGCTGGCGGTGATGCTGGGGGTGCAGTTTGTCCTGTGGCTTGGGGCGACCCATTTGTTTGCGCGGTTTGCCGTTGTGCTGCTGTTGCCGTTGGTCTTGCTGGCGGCGCGGCTGCTGGAACGTCCGGTGTCCGGTCTGGGGCGGGTTCTGCTGGCGGTCGTTCTGGTGCTGGGTGCGGGCTGGAATTTCTACGCGATCGGCGGGCTGTTTTACGTTCACACGCGTTTGGGTCCGAGTCACGAGCCGATCCAAGCCTATGACAAGCTCGAGTGGTTCGTGAAGGGCCTGTGGCCGTCGATGCAGGAGGTGGGGGCGATCAACGGTCTGGACGCGGGGGCCAAGGTCATGCTGATTGGGGAGGCGAGGACGTTTTATCTGCGGCGGCGGTGTGACTATGCGGTGGTGTTCAACCACCACCCGCTGGCTCAGGCGGCGCGGGAGATTCCGGACGACGAGGAGCTTCTGGACTGGCTTCGGCAAGAGGGGTGCACGCACGTCCTGGCTCACTGGGCGGAGCTGGGGCGTCTGGACGGGACCTACGGGCTGGACAGCGGGCTGGACGATGCCCTGATCCAGCGGCTGATGGCCGCCGGAATGAAGGAGGTCAGAGTGTTCAAGCTGAGCGAGGACGGCTCTCCTTACGCGACGTTGTTCGAGGTGCCTGGACATGAGTGACATCGTCAATATTGGGATCTGCACGGTAGATGCGATCGGCCAGACGGTGGACGATTATCCTCCTCCCGGCGGTCTACGGCTGTTCGACAAGCTGACGTTGACCACGGGCGGGAACGCGACCAACTGTTCGATTGCATTGGGCAAGATGGGGATTGCCTGCGATATCATCGTCAAGGTTGGGAATGATGCGCTGGGGGATTTTGTGGTCAGCGAGGCGAAGCGCTACGGGGTGAACACCGCCGGGGTGATCCGGGGCAGCGGAATCCACACGCCGTACACGTTTGTGTGCGTTCTATCGAGCGGGCAGCGGAGTTTTTTCCACACCATGGGAGCCAACGGCACGCTCTGCTACGACGACATCAACATGGACATCGTCCGCAAGGGCAAGTACTGCTTCGTGACCGGGACGATGGTGATGAAGGCGTTTGACGGACCGCAGACGGCGCGGCTGCTTGCGGAGGCTCAGCGGTCGGGGGTGCGGACCCTGCTGGACACGGTGTACCTGGACACTGCCTCGACCCAGGTCTGGCGCGACAACATCTTTCCGTGCCTTCCGCACCTCGACTACTTCATTCCGTCGCAGCCGGAAGCCCGGGCGATCAGCGGGCTCACCCAGCCGTCGGAGATTGCCCGCCTGTTCCAGGCCCGGGGCTGCAGGAACGTGGTGATCAAGCTGGACAAGGACGGCGTATTCTGTCGCGATGCCGGCGGTCAGGAGGCGCACGTTTCCGCCTACGTGGTCGATCGAGTGGTTGACACGACCGGAGCCGGAGACAGTTGGTGTGCCGGTTTTCTGGCCGGCCTGTCGAAGGGAAAGGCCATGACTGATGCTGCTCTGCTGGGCAATGCGACGGCCGCGCACTGCATTCAGGCTCCCGGTGCCTCAACCGGGATTGTTCCGCTGGCCGAGATCGAGGCGTTCCAGAGGCGTACGCCGCTGCGCCAGTGACCGGCGAGAGTGATCGAGGTATCTGGCCGGAGTTGGTCTGATCCTGCCACGGATCCGCGTTCGCGCCTGGCCATGGTACTCTTTGGGGTCTTGGCCGGGTATCGTTCCCGCGGTGTCGTGATCCTGCCGAGCGTGATCTGCGTTGCATTCATCTGGTTGGAATCACCGGGTTTTCTCAGGGCGGCCGGGCCTGAGGCCGATGGCGTGGCGTCGGGTTCTGGTCCGGTGCCGGGTGCATCTCCGGGACGGCTGGTTTGGTATTCTCGGAGAGGCCGAGGAGAGGCGTGGGCTCCTGGCCCGAGTCCGGTGGTTCAGGTTCCGGTGGGGTACGGAGGTGGATGCATGGACCCGAGTGGTGGCGTGGTGGGTGGCGGGCCGGTTGCGGTCCAGGGTTCGGAGCGTTGTCTGGTGGCGGCCGCGGTGGTGGGTGTGGATGGGGTACCTGGGCGGGTGTTGCTCGTTCCGTGGGGTGAAGTCACGTCGGCGAATGGTCGTTTTGTGGTCGACGAGCTGTCGGCACGGGAAGTGATTGCGGCGTTCACGGCTCACGGGACGGAGGTGCCCATCGATTACGAGCATCAGAGCCTGGGTGGGGCGTACTCCTCTCCGAGCGGTCAGGCGCCGGCGGCGGGGTGGATTCGGGCTCTTGGCGCGGTGCCGCCGGGTGAGGGTGGTGAGGTTTTGGCGGGCCTATTTGCGGAGGTGGAATGGACGGCGGGGGGGCGTGAGAAGCTGGCTGCCAAGGAGTATCGTTACCTCTCGCCGGTGGTTCTGGTCCGGAAGGCTGACCGGCGGGTTGTCGCCCTGCATTCGGCGGCCCTGACGAACAAGCCGGCGATCGCGGGGATGCGGCCGATCGTGAACCGTGCGGAGGCGAGTCTGGCTGGTCTTCGGGTTCAGCTTGGACTGGCTTCGGACAGTGAGGTGGAGGCGGTTCTGGTTGCGGCCGAGGAGCGGCTGCGTCAGCTGGCGAGGGAGTCCTTACTGCGTGAGGCCGGTGAGCGGGTTCTGGGGGCGATGCGGAGTGGTCGTCTGGTTCCGGCGCAGCGTGAGTGGGCGATGTCGCTGGCGATGAGGGATCCGGCGGGTTTTGAGGGGTGGCTGGCGACAGCGCCGCAGGTGGTGGTTCCCGGCCGGACCGATGGGCCGCGATCGAAAGTGGAATGGGGGCGGGATCGGGAAGCGATCGCAGCCTCGGCGCGGGCCGTGTTTCGGTCGGATCCGAGCCTGGCGTTGCTGACCAGCGAGGAGGCCTGGGTGGGTGAGGCGTTGAGAGATGCTTTTGGAGGTACGGGTTCCGGCGATCGGTGAGTGGTGGGGAAGAGGGGGACGAATGGGATGGCGGGCGCTGCTCGTCGTGGTCAGGCAGAAGGAGGTTTTGGGAGATGGCTTTGACGGCCAATCGGGACTTGGATCGGTACGTGGACCAGGAGCTGCGCGCCCTGCCGGTGCGGGCGGGTGCTCGCATCTACAAGGGTGCGTTTCTGGGGTGGAACAACGGGCACGTCCGGCCGCTTCTGGCGGGTGATTCTTTCGCCGGGATTGCCTATGAGGAGATGGACAACGCGTCGGGCGGCGACGGCGGGCGGGTGGTTCGGGTGTTCACGATGGGGGATTTTGAGCACGTGTTGGCGGGCGCCTCGCGGGCGGGCAACCGTTCGGCGGTTTATGCCTCTGCGGACAACACCCTCACGGTGACGGCCGCGGGGAACAGTTTTGTTGGTTTCCAGCTGGAGGTATGCGGCAGCAACTTGATCGTGCTGCGGATTCAGACCACGCCGACGCCGCTGGCGGGCGGAGCGATGACCGGCGAGCTGGTTTCGGCGGGCATCAAGCACAAGGTGGTGACCAAGGCGAGTGCCGCGAGCATGGTGGTCGGGGCTGGGGACCTGGGAGGCATGATCATCGTGACCGGTACGACGGCGGGGCTGCTGGTCTTGCCTGCGGCCGCCGCGGCGGGTGCTGGGGCCTGGTGTACTTTCATCAAGAGTGGAGCCTCCGGCCTCTTGACCATCGATCCGAGTGGCGGCGAGCTGATCGACGGAGCGACGACGCAGGCCGAGATGGACGCGAACGGCGACTCGGTGACCGTTTTCTGCGATGGGACGGGTTGGGCGGTGGTGGCGAAGAAGATCGCCTGAAGCCGTTGGAGATCGAGGGCGGGGCGTGGAGCGAGGAGGCCGTGGGCGGCTGACGGTCGGAACACGGTGGGCATCTTCGGCTGCGGACGGCTGATCGGCCAGGAAACATGAAAGGACGTCACACATGGCGGTGATCAACACGGGCTTGCTGACCAAGGGGCTTCGGAGCGAGTTTTTCGATCGCTTCGAGAAGACGGTGGTGCATTACCGTGATCTGGCGACGCGAATTGCGTCCAGCTCGGACGCGGAGACGTATCGCTGGCTGGGGACGGTTCCGCGGATGCGGGAGTGGGGCAACGGCCGGCTGGCCAAGGGGCTTCGGACGGAGCGATACTCGGTGGAGAATCTCAAGTACGAGGCCACGATTGAAGTGGACCGTGACGAGATCGCCGATGACCAGACCGGGCAGATCCGGGTGCGGATTGGCGAGCTGGCCCAGCGGGCGGCGACGCACAAGGATTTCCTGATCGGGCGGCTGCTGACCAACGGTGCGGGTGCGGGGTTTCACGGCTACGACGGGGTACCATTTTTCAGTGGCAGTCACATCTCGGGAGGATCAGGGGTGCAGGACAATGATGTGACCTACGCCGCGGCGGCCGGCGACAATCTACCGACGACCGACGAGTTCAAAGGTGCGCTGAGGCAGGCGATCGCGGCCATGCTGTCGTTCAAGGATGATCAGGGCGAGCCGTTGCCGGTGGGCATGAACGGGATGGTATGCGTGGTTCCGCCGCCGATGCTGTTCACGGCGATGGAGGCGGTGAGCGCGACGGTGATCAATCAGACCTCGAACGTCATGGCCGGTGCGGCTCGGGTGATTGCCCTGCCCTGGCTGACATCGGCCACGGTGTGGTACCTGCTCAAGACGGATGGCGTGGTCCGGCCGTTCATTTTTCAGGATCGCGAGCCGGTCGAGTTCGGGGCCCTGGCGGAGGAGAGCGAGGAGGGGTTCAAGCGCGAGAAGCTGCTGTTTGGGGTGCGGGCCCGGTACCGCATGGCTTACGGGTACTGGCAGTACGCGGTGCGGACGACGTTCACGTGATCGGCTGGTGACGGCCGAGGGTGGGTGATTCGCGCGGGATGACGGATGGCGAGAGCGGCCGGGTCGGGGGATCGGCCGCCTCGCCTCGGTCATTCCGCGGTTTTGTTGGTGCGGGGTGACGGGGGGTGGGTGCGGTTTGGCCTGAGTGGTGCTCTTTTCATATAATGACGCCGCTTTCCATGAGGGTGGGGGATGAAGAGCAGCCTGCCGGGGCCGCTGGCGCCGGTCGGGGAGGAGGTCCGATGCGACGCATTGCGGTGCTCAATCAGAAGGGCGGTGTGGGCAAGACGACGACCACGGCGAACGTTGCGGCGGCCCTGGCCCGGGCCGGGCATCGTGTTCTGGTCATCGATCTGGATCCGCAGAGCCACCTCAGCCTTCACCTGGGTGTGGATCCCGCTGCCAATCGTCCGGGCACTTATGAGCTGCTCGCCGGGTCGACCTCGATCGCCAAGTGCCGGGTGAAGGTGGCCAACAACTTGTGGGTGGTCGGGTCGAGCATTGATTTAGCGGCCGCGGAGGTTGAGCTGGTGAGCGTTGTGGGGCGTGAGGTGATTCTGCGCGACCTGCTGGACCAACATGTCGGGCTGGACAGGGACCCGAAGACGAGCAAGTACGATTACGTTCTGATTGACTGCCCGCCGTCGCTGGGTGTGTTGACGCTCAACGGCCTGTGTGCGGCCCAGGAGGTGGTGATTCCGCTTCAGCCGCACTACCTGGCCTTGCAGGGTTTGAGCAAGCTGCTCGAAACCGTGCTGCTGGTGGGCAGGCGGATCAACGCGGGCTTGAAGGTGGGCGGGGTGGTGATCTGCATGTACGAAGCCGGGACCAAGCTGGCGGCCGAGGTGGTGGACGACGTGAGGTCCTTTCTGGACTCGGCGAAGTCGGGGAACATGCCTTGGTCTTCGGCCCGATTGTACAAGAGTGTGATTCGCCGGAACATCAAGCTGGCGGAGGCTCCCAGCCACGGGCAGAGCATTTTTGACTATGCGCCGGACAGCAACGGAGCCAAGGACTACGAGGAGCTGGCCGCCGAGATCGACGGCAAGGTGGGGGGGGCGGGTGATCCGGCGCCTTCGGGGGTGGTGTTGCCGGCCGCCGACCAGAAGGCGAAGGCGGGGTCGGTTCTGTCTGTGGCGTCGAGCGGTGGGATTCAGCCATCGAGGGCAGCGATCGCCGAGCAGGAGTGCGCGGCTGGCGGACCCCAGGCGGAGGTTCCTGAGGCGGCGGTACCGGTGGTTGTGGTTCCGTCGCCGGTGGCCCCGGTGACTGCGGGTGCGGCGGCGCTCTCGGGGGCGAAGACCGCCCTGGCGGAGCCGATGCACCCGGACGCGCTGGCCGCCGAGGCGGCCAAGCCGAAGCGACGGCCGAGGCGTGTCCGACCCGGGCCGGTGGTGAAGGCGGAAGCGATCGAGTCGGCGCCTTCGGCTGGGCGGAGCGTGTAGTTCGAGGGGGGCCTGCCGGGGGGTGTTGTGGGCGGGGTGTCGGTGGGCGGTGGTCCTGGCGTTCAGGTCTTGCGGGCAGCCTGTTTACGGGCTGCCTCGACGGTATTGCGCATGAGCATGGCGACGGTGACCGGCCCGACGCCGCCGGGGACGGGGGTGATGGCGCCGGCCACTTCGCGGACGGCTCTGAAGTCGACGTCGCCGACGGTTCGCGACACCTCGTTGCCGTTGATATCGCTGCCCTTGACTCGATTGATGCCGACGTCGATGACCACGGCGCCGGGCTTGACGTGATCGACGGTGATGAGGCCGGCCTTTCCCGCGGCTACGACGAGGAGATCGGCCCTGCGGGTGTACTCGGCCAGGTCGGGGGTGTGTTCGTTGCAGGCGGTGACGGTTGCGTCCTTCTGAGCGAGGAGGACGCTGATTGGGCGGCCGACGATGGCGCCTTGTCCGACGACGACGGCGTGGATGCCGCGGAGGGGCATGTTCCGGGTCTGGACCAGCTCGACGACCGCGAGGGCGGTGCAGGGAGCGATGATCGGCTGGCCGTAGAAGACCAGTCCGATGTTGGCGGGGTTGACGCCCTCGACGTCCTTGTAGGGGTCGATGCGGTACTGCATATCGTGGACATCGATCCAGGGGGGGAGGGGGAGGTGGAGCATGATGCCGGTGATGCCGGGGTCCTGGTTGAACTGCTGGATGCGGTCGGCGACGCAACTCGCATCGCAATCGGCGGGCAGGCGGCTGAGCAGATAGTCGATGCCCATGGCCTCGCATTGTTTTTCCTGGGAGCGGGCATAGACCAGGCTGGCGGCGGGCTCGCCGACGAGCAGGGTGGCGAGCTTGAGCCTGCGGCCTTGGGTGGCGAGGGCCGTTGTCTGGCGGCGCACCTCCGCGCGGATCGTCTCCGCCAGCTGGTTGCCATCGATGAGGGTTGCGGTCATGTAGGTCCTTTCAGGCGAGCCGCCCGCAGCATTTCTTGTACTTCTTTCCGCTTCCACAGGGACACGGGTCGTTCCGGCCGATTTTCGGCTGCGAACCGCGGATTGGCGAGGGGGGCGGAGCGTCATCGGGGAGGGGGTCGAATTCCTCCTCGTCCTGGTCGTCTTCCTCTTCGTCTTCGAAGCCGTCGCCAATCTCGTTTTCCTCGGCGTCCTCCCAATCCTGGAGCAAGTCGGGCAATTCGGTCTTCCACCAGTCGCGCCAGGATTCCCAGGACTCGGGCAGCCACTTTTTCACCGGGGTGATCCATGACTTGACGAGGTCTTCGGGGAGCGGCTCGGCCTTGCCTTCAAGCTGCTCGATCACGTCGGCGATGTCCGGATTGTCGGTGCGACGGAGCACCTCGCGGAGAAACGGGAGGGAGTCCCGGTCGCCCAGGTCGCTCAGTACACCGGCCGGTCCGGCGAGGTCGGTCTCCGTATGAGGGCGGGTGAAGAGCTGGCGGAGCATGTTGCGGCAGAATCGGATGACCGAGGCTCGTGTTTGTGGATTGGCCTGTTCGGCGACATCCAAGAGATGGAAAGCGTGGAACCAGCATTGCAGCCGAGTGCCCTGGCTCTCGATGGCCTGCATGAGAGGTTCGAGGATGGCGGGTCCGAGGCGGCCGGTGGTCTGGACGATGACCTCCATCATGGCGTCGTCATCGATATCGCCGGCGTCGTTGAGCCATTCGAGGAGTTGCCGGGCGAGGTCTTGCCTGGCGGGTTCGGTGAAGCGCTCGGCGCCGAGGGCGATGACCGCGAGAACGCCCAGGACGGTCAGATCCGGCAGCTCGCGTTCTCCCGCGCCTTCGACGTAGTCGAGTTTTTCCGTTCCGCGGCGGAGCAATTCGAGGCGGACCTCATCGGAGGAGACGGCGGCGTTGGCCAGGGCGTGAAGGTCGTTCCAGGGAATGTCCTTGCCGTCCATGGCCAGCGACGGCCAAGGCAAGTCTGAATGACGGTCCTCCATGGAACGATCTCGCTACACCTGTGCTCAGCCCGACCGGCGGATTGGACCACTTTTGCATGCTGGGCACAAGTCCGCCGGCCCGGCCGCGTTCGAAGCGGCTGGGAGTGGCTCAAGGACGCGCCGACCGCGGCTGACGGTCAGGGGTCGCTCCAGCCGGATGGTGCGTGTACCGTACCCCTGGCAGGCCCCGATGCCAAGGCGGCGGGCGCTTCGGTGGAGGTGCGATCCATGCTGGGGTCGGATACCGCCGTGCTGAGGAAGAGGTTTGTCGAGATCTGCGCGCGGGCCGGAAGCCGAGATCCGGCTGGCAGTTGCAGGTTTTCGAGGCGGCGGCGGGGGCGATTCCGGGATCGAGGCATTGCCTGCGGGGTGGGTGTGTCTTTGCAGCAGCAGCCTACGATCTGTGAGGCTCGGGTGAGATACTGTGTGGGGCGGTTATCTGGTATGCTCGTGGTCTGGATCCGGGGGCGGTGTCTGGTGTGGGGGGTGCGTTGGCTGGCGCCGACCGCGGAGCTGGGCTTCCGTTGTGTCGCGATGGTTGACAGTGAGGCTTCCTGAGAAGGGATATGGCCGATGCACATCGAGGGCGCAGGAGTTGAGGCCGCCCGTGGGCGAGTGGAGGCGTTCAGCCGTCAGGTCCAGGCCATCCGGGGCAGTCTGCATCAAGTAGTGGTCGGTCAGGAGAGGACGGTCGATCTGCTGTTGACATGTGCGTTGACCGGCTCTCACGCCTTGCTGGTCGGCGTTCCAGGCCTGGCCAAGACGCTGATGGTGAAGGCTCTGGCGGCGACGTTCGACTGGAAGTTCGCTCGCGTCCAGTTTACTCCGGACCTCATGCCTGCGGACATCACCGGCTATGAGCTTTTGGGGCGTGAGAGTCAGGGGGGTACGCCGTCGATGGTTTTTCGGCCGGGTCCGGTGTTCGCCAATCTGGTTCTGGCGGATGAGATCAACCGGGCGGCGCCGAAGACTCAGTCGGCATTGCTGGAAGCCATGGCCGAGAAGCACGTCACCGTGGGGGGCAAGACCTATGGTCTGGAGGAGCCGTTCCTGGTTGTGGCGACTCAGAATCCGATCGAGCAGGAAGGGACTTACCCTCTTCCGGAGGCCCAGCTTGATCGGTTCATGATGGAGATTCGCATCGACTATCCGCTGCCGGATCAGGAAGTGGCCATTGTGATGAAGACCACGGGGGGGCAGCCGGGGCTACCGACGCCGATCCTGGACCGGGCGGCGTTTCTTGGGCTGCGGGATCTGGTCTGGGCGGTGCCGGTATCGGCGGGTGTGGCCGGCTACTCCGTGGGCTTGTGTGGGGCGAGCCGGCCGACGGATCCGCGCGCTGATGGTTTCGTGAAGGGTTACGTGGCGTGGGGTGCGGGTCCGCGCGGCTCGCAAAATCTGATCTGGGCGAGCAAGGCCCGGGCGCTGTTGATGGGCCGGACTGCTCCGACGGTTGAGGATGTGCAGGCGGTAGCGCTCCCGGTGCTTCGCCATCGGATCATTGTGAACCATCGAGCGGTGGGTGACGGTGTGGTGACGGAGGACATTGTCAGGCATCTGCTGGGGGTGGTCGTGCCGCAGGCCGAAGGTTCTCGTTGAGGGCATTGGCCTCGGGGCGGGTGGCCTTGATCGTGCGGCTTTGGCCGGGGTGGACTCGCGGACATACGTCTGGGGTGGCGGTATGGACGGCATTCGGGCAACACGGGCGGGTCGATTTCTGGACTTGCGAGCCCTGGCTTGCCTGGATCATCTTCGGTTTTCGACCCGGCACCGGATTGAAGGCAGCTACAGTGGCCGTCACTCTTCCCGCCGGCAGGGTGGGGCGGGCGAGTTCGTCGATTTCCGTGAGTACGTCGAGGGTGAGGATCTCCGTCGGCTGGACTGGAAGGTCTTGGCCCGGACCGGCCGGGCGTACTTGCGGCTGTACCGGGATGAGACCAATCTGGCGTGCACGCTGGCCATTGATGCCAGTGGGTCGATGCGTTTTGCCGGCCGGGGCGCGGGTGGTGTGCGCGGTTCGAAGCTGGAATATGCCCAATACCTGGCGACGGCGTTGAGTCACGTTATCACCCGTCAGCAGGATCAAGCCGGTTTGGCCCTCCTGGCAGAGGGTCTGGAGGCCCACGTGCCTCCGGGTTCGACTCCGGCTCACGCAGCCGGGATTCAGCGAGCGATCGAGGGAATCGAGACGCGTCCGGTGACTGATCTGGCCACGGGTTTGCGGGAGCTGTTCGGCCGTGTGGTGTCCCGGGGTGTCCTGGTGGTGATGAGTGATTTTCTGGTGGACGATCTCGAGCGGGTCTTCGCCTCGGTCCGGCTGTTCCGGCATCGGCACTGGGAGGTTGTGATTCTTCATCTGGTTGATCCAGACGAAGAGAGGCTGCCGGAGGGTTTGGCGTATCGGTTCGTCGGGCTGGAGGATGAGGGCCAGGTGGACTGCTCGCCGGCGGAGATACGCGGGTTGTACGAGGAGCGTTTTGCGGCCTATGCGGGGGCGGTTCGCACGCTGGCCCTGGCGGCGGGTTGTGATTACCGGTGGGTTTCGACCGCGGTGCCGTATCTTCAGACGCTGGGCGGGTTCCTGGTGGAGCGAAGCTTGTAGGTCTGCCTGGTGAGGCGTGGGGCGGGCGTTTTTCGAGTCGGATGGCCGGCCGACGGCCGGTGGTGTCCTGCCCATGGCGGGCGGCTCTGGGCGAGGAGCGCTGGTGGTGCTTCATCCGTGGGCGGTGGTGTTGGGTGTGCTGGCGGTCGGGCTGCCGGTGTTGATTCACTGGCTGGCCCGGCCGCGCCCGGTCCGGCTGCCGTTTTCGGGGCTGCGTTTCATTCGCGACGCGATGGGCCAGCGGCGAGCGGCTCACCGGCTTCGTGACGGTCTTGTTCTGGGCCTTCGGGTGATGGCGGTGGTGCTGCTGGCCGCGGCCATGGCTCGGCCCCTTTGGGGTCCAAGGTCGACGACTCTTGATACCTCCGATTGGGGTGGTCACAGGCAGCGAGTCGTGATCCTGGATGTGAGCGAGAGCATGTCGGCCCGGGAGCGGAGCCTCGAGGTTTTCGAGAGGGCTCGTTCGCTGGCGGCGAAGTACCTGGCGTACGCCGAGGGCTTGCGGGTGAATCTGATTCTGGCCGGCGCTCGGCCGGAGGCGGTCTTTGAGCGGCCGTCGGCCAACGTGGTCGCCTTGCGGGACGCGCTGGCCGGGACTCGGCCCCGCCCGGAAAGGCTGAATATCCAGGCGGCGCTGGTCATGGCCGCTCAGATGCTTGGCCAAGTTGCGGAAGGCGGTGTTCCGCGGCGTGAGCTCGTGGTGGTCAGTGATTTCCAGAAGACCAGTTGGGCGGAGGCGGATCTTCGGCTGTTACCCGCGGATACGCTGATTCGGATGGAGTCGGTCGGGCCGGCGAGGGTGCTGGGCAACCTGGCGGTGCTGGGGGTGAGCAGTTCGGGGCGGGTGGAGCGCGGGGCGGAGATCAAGGTCGATGTCGAGGTAGGCAATTTCTCGCCCGCGCCGCGCCAGGTTCAGGCGGACATCACGGTTGCGGGCGTGACCGGTCGGGCGTCGGGTTCGTGCCCGGCGTTCGGCCGAACGGTGCTGTCGAGCCGGGTGGTACCGGCTGCAGACGGCTGGCAGGGGGGTGAGGTCCGGCTGGTCGGGATCGACGACGCCCTGCCGGCCGACGACATCCGGCCGTTTGTGCTTGCCGTTCGCGCTCCGACGATCTACGCCCTGGTGACTCGCCAGCGGAACGTCGTGAATGCGACGGCCAGCTATTACCTGGAGCGAGCTCTTGTTCCCAGCCGAGGGGGCCAGAGTGCTGACGGCGAACGCGTGGTTCGGATTGATCCCGTGGAGCTTGAGCCGGAGAGCATTGCCCGGGCCGATCTGGCCGTTGTTGCCCATCCGGGGCGGTTGGCCGGCAATGCCGTCGAGCTGCTGGCGTCGCACATCCGCCGCGGCCGATCGCTGGTGTACGTGGCGGCCGAGGCCGTGGATGCCGCCAACCTAAAGCTGCTGGTTGAGGCGGTTGGGGAAGGCCTGCGCATGCCGGTCGAGTTTCTGCCGCCGACCGCCGGCCGTCCGCGTCGGGATCTGAGACTGGCGGACGTGCGCCGCGATTCGGCCGTGTTCAGTCTTTACGGGGACGATGTTCGGGTTGCGATCGCCCCTTTGCGGTTCTCGGGCGGTCTGGACACACGGGTGATCGAGGGTGGGCTGGCCGAGGACGTGTGGGCGCTTTACGACGATGGATCGGCGTTTCTGGCGGTTGCGAGTCGGGGGGACTCGTGTCTGGCGGTTCTGAACGTGGACCTGGCGGCCACGAATCTGCCGGTCTCGCCGGTGTTCGTGCCGTTGCTACAGGAGTTGGCGGCCTGGCTGGTGGGTGGCCGGAGCGAGGGTCACGATCTGCTATGTGGTGAGCCGGCGTCCGTGGTCCTGCCGGTGGAGTTAGCCGGGTTGAGGGCCCTGCGGGTGGTCGCCCCGGCGGGGGTAGCCGAACCGGGAGGCCTCGTGGCCGAGGGTGACGGCGTGGCCTATCGTTCTCCGGCCGTCGGCGGGCCGGGCGTGTTTCGGATCGAGAGCGGCGACACGGTTTGTCTGGCCTTTGCCTCGGTGATTCCGGCTGCGGAGAGCGATCTGCGCGGTCTCGATGTTACCTCGATCAAGGAGGGTTTGGCGACGGCGGGCGAGATCGAGGTGTGTTCGGCGGCGGACGGGGATGACGGGAGTGATTTCATCTGGGTGTGGCTGGCGGCGGCCTGTGTCGGGTGCCTGCTACTCGAGCTGGTGGTTCTGAAGGTGATGCGGACGTGACATGGTGACGTTGAGCACGGAACCGCTGTTTTCCGGCTGGCTTTGGCTTGGCTTGGCGGCGCTGGGCGTTGTTGTGCTGGGGTGGTACGGGTCGGCTCGTCCGGCTGGGATGAGCTGGCGGCGATGGGTTGGCATGCTGGCCATGATGGCCGTGGGCTTGGGTGTGGTTCTTGCCCTGCTGCTGAATCCGGTTTGGGTGGAAGAAGTGCCGCCGCCCGAGGGCAAGCCGCTGCTGACCGTGCTGGTGGATTCTTCGGCGAGCATGGCCACGGTGGACGGATTGGGGGGCAAGAGCCGATACGACGAAGGTGTGGCTTTGGCCGCCCGACTGGCCAGGGAGCTGGCCGGCGGATTTGATGTGCGGGTGCGGGCATTTGCGGATCGGGTCATGCCGATCGAGGCTCCTGCCGGGGGGTTTTCTCGTGCCGACGGACCTTTGACCGACCTGGTGCTTGCCTTGGACTCGGGCCTGGACGAGGAGTGCCCGCAGGGTCAGGCGATGGTGCTGATCAGTGACGGCATTCACAACGCGGGTGGGGGGGCGAACGCGGTTCTGGGCGGTTCGCGGCGGGCCAAGGCCATGGCGGTGCCGGTCTACTGCCGAACGATCGGCGGCGACGCGGAGGTCCGGGACCTCTCGGTAGAGCTATTGTCACCCCAGGAGCTGGCTTTCGCGGAGCAGCGAGTGACGCTTGCCGCCCGGGTTCGCCAGCGGGGCATGGTCGGAGCGCGGACCGTGGTTGCCCTGCGGCTGGAGGGGGCCGAGATCGAGCGGAAGGAGGTTGTGCTGGCCGCTTCGGAGCCGGAGGTGGTGGGTTTTGACGTAAGCCGGCCGCAGAGTGGCTTGTACCGCTATGAAGTTCGGGTTGAGCCCCTGCTGGGCGAGGCGACGGCTGCGAACAACGTCGGGCACGGTTTGCTTCGCGTGGTCAGCGTGCCGATCCGGGTTTTGTTCATAGAGGGCAAGCCTTACTGGGACGGCAAGTTCCTGGTGCGATCGCTGGCCTCTGATCCGCTGGTGGATCTGGACAGTGTCGTTCGGCTCAGTCCCGAGCGTTTCGTGTGGCAGGTGGTCTCGGTCGACCGGGCGAGGCTGGGGGGGCCACCGGCGGGTTTGGGGCCGTCATCCGGACCGGCGGACGGTGCTTCGGCTCCGCGGATGCGGAGCTGGCGGGTGGTGAGCGACGGGGGCGCGGTACTGGGGGGTCCGGAGGGGTTGAAGGGGTACCAGGTTGTCGTTGTGGGGCGTGACGCGGAACCGTATTTCAGCGAGGCTGGTCTGGAGAATCTGCGTGACTGGATTGCCCGGGAGGGAGGGGCGTTGGTGTGTTCGCGTGGTTGTCCTGTGGCCGAGGTCAACCAGCGGCTGGCGAAGCTGCTGCCGGTTGAATGGCTGCCGGGGGGTGAAGCGCGGTTTCACCTGCAATTGACCGATCAGGGGCGGGATCTCGGCTGGCTGTCGGGTAGTAGGGAGGGCGAGGATGCGGCCGGGCTGCCCGATCTGCCCGCCCTGGCGACGGCTGCCCGGGTTGCCCGGACCAAGCCTCTGGCCTCGGTCCTGGCCACCGCTTCTGGGGGGGCGGAGGTGTGGGGGCGACCGGCGATCAGTTATCAGCCCTACGGTGTCGGGCGGGTGGTGGTGATCGAAGGGGTGGGCATGTGGCGGTGGGCGTTTCTTCCGCCCCCATACCAGGATGAAGAAGGTTTTTACGGTATCCTATGGCACAACCTGCTGCGCTGGCTTGCCTGCGGCGAGGGGTTGTTGCCAGGGGAGAGCCTGGTCGTCCGGTCGGAGAAGCTGAGTTACACGACGGCGGAGGTGGCCACGGCGCTGCTGCGTGTTCGGGATTCCGCCGGGGCCGCCCCGACCGTTGAGCTGCTCGCCGAGGGTCGGGCTGAGGCTCGCGCGTTTACGCCGGTCGCGATCAAGGGCGAGCCGGACGTGTTCAGGGTGGTGTTCGGCAGGCTATTGCCGGGCGGTTACCGGATACGAGCCGGCAGGGCGGCTGGGGGCCGGGCCGCGTCGGAGACGGTCTTTGTGGTATCGGATCCGATCGACGAGCCGCTGGATCTGAAGGCGCGGCCGGAGCTGATGGCCCGGGTTGCGGAGTTGAGCGGAGGAGCGGTCCTGACAGAGGCGAGCCCGGACGAAGTCGTCACCCGTTTCCGGGCGGATCAGAGTCTGACCCGGGCGGTGACCGTGCGCCGCACGACGGCCTGGGATCGCTGGTGGGTGCTGCTGGCGATCCTGGTTCTCTGGGGTACGAGTTGGCGCCTGCGGCGATCCAGCGGTCTGATCTAGTGCGGGTGGTTGCACTCGAGGTCTCTCGAGGTGTGGCCCCGGCGAGGGCGCCTCGCCCGGCTTTCCTCGTTGGTCACCGGTCACTGTCCGGCCGATGGTGGGAGAGCGTTTCGTGATCGGCGCTGGAGGGACGCAGTGCAGGGTGAGTGCTACGATGTATGAGGTGGCCGTGGACGTATCGAGAAGGAACGAGGCATGACCCATTCAGCACTGGCCGCGGCTTTGCAGAGACTGCGGCGCCGCCTGCTGGCCGTCGAGGTGGGTGCGGGAGCGGTCTGGACTGCGATCGCCGCGATTGCCTCGCTGCTGGTGTGGACGTGGCTTGATCTGGTGCTCGAACTCGCCCCGATTGTGCGGGTTGGCTCATGGGTATTCACCCTGCTGCTATCCGCAGCGGTGGTGGTTCTAATTCGAGGGGCAGTCCGGCGTCGGTGCGAGACTTGTTCGCTGGCTCGTCGCCTGGATGCAACGGCGGGTGCGGGTGGCGAGATTCTGACTGGTGTGGAGCTCATGGCCGAGTTGCGGACCGGGGCCAGGGGTTGGGGCGACCCGGGTGGGGCGGGTGCACTGACTGCCGGGCTCGCGGAGATGGCGATGGATCGGGCCGCAGCGCTGGCGAGCCGGGTATCGGCGGTCGAGGCCGTCCCGTCGCGGCCGTTGCGCCGTCCCACGGGGCTGTTCGCGTTGCTGCTCATCGGCCTCGTCGCTGCGAGTCTGCTGTGGCCGCAGATGGCTCGCACGCAGGGGTTGCGGTTTGTCGATCCATATGGTGATCATCCGCCGCATTCGCACCTTTGGTTTGAGGTACAGCCGGGCACGACGCGGGTGGTTTATGGCGAGGGCCTGGAGGTCTGCGTTCGCCCTCGGGGCGGCGTTCCCGAACGGGTTGAGCTCGTGCTGCTCGCCTCGGATTCGGTCGAGGCCGAGGTCTTGCCCATGTTTCCCGAGTCGAGCGGCTCGTGGCGTGTGACCCTCGCCAATCTGACCAGTTCTCGGCGCTACTACGTGCGTGCCGCCCGTTCCCGGAGCCGTCGGTATGACATCGGAATCCAGATGGTGCCTCGGCTCGAAGCGGTTCGATTCAGGGTCACGCCGCCCGCCTATTCCCACCGGGCGAGCGAGGACGGGGAGTTGCCGCCGGGCGACCTTACCGGGCTTCCGGGGACCCGGATCGAGGTGTGGGCGAAGAGCAATCGGCCGCTGTCGGGTGGATGGGTTGATCTCATCACCCCTTCGGCAGGGCCGGCCTCGACCCCGGCTGGTGCGGCCGGCGCCGCAGTCAGTGGGCCCTCGGCGGGCGGCGCGGCCACGGCCCGGGCGGCGAGCCTGGATCGCACCGCCGATCCGAACGAAGTGAGCGGTGTGGTCACCCTTCTATCCTCGGGTCAGCTCGCGATACGCGTCACCGATACCGATGGCCAATCGTCGTCACAGGCGTTCACGGTGCCGGTGACGGTGGTGGCGGACGAGCGGCCGGCCATTCGGATGGCAGCTCCGCCGGCCGAGTCGCTGGCCACGCCGACGGCGGTGATACCGCTCCTGCTGACTGCCGAGGATGACTGCGGCATCTCGCGTGTACAGCTCTTCCGGAGTCTGAACGACTCCCGCCCGCTGCCCATGGATGTGCCGCTGCCCGGCGTCGCGCCGACGCGATGGTCGAATACGGTCGAGCTTCGCCTGGCGTCGCACGGCCTCGTTCCGGGCGACGAGATCAAGCTGTCTGCCCGGGTGGAGGACAATGATCCTGACGGCGTCAAGGGCGGCGAGAGCACCATTGCGACGATACGCATCGTTGCCCAGGCGGACTACGAGCAACTGGTCGTAATCCAGGGCGGATTGGAAGTGATGCTCGCCAAGTATCAGCAGGTCGGCCGGAGAGTGGAATCGCTGCTGGCCGAGATCGAGAAGCTGCGGAAAGAGCTGGAAGCTCTGCCGTACAGTGGTGACCTTGGCGAGGCCGAACGTGCGAGGCTGAAGTTGCTGGCGGGCCTATTCAGGGAGGCGCTCGAGGCGATCCGGAAGGCGGCCAAGACGAAGTTGCCCTATGACCTGGACCACTTTCTCGATCCGAAGCTGGAGGAGCTCGCCGGGCAGCTGGCAGAGGCGATGGGCGAGCTGGAGTCGACGGCCGGCGAGCCCGGCATCGGCGTGGCCCAGGCGATGGAGGCGATCAGGAAGGCCGCCGGCAAGTGCGGCGCGGGTTGCAGGACGATCGACACCGAAGCGACCGAACCGCTGGAGTACCTGGTGGCCGTCTATCCGCTGATCGAAGACGAGGCCCGGTACGTCGCTCTCTACGGACGGCAGCGCGAGGTGACGACGTGCCTGGCGGCCCTCAAGGACCACGAGCGGGAGACCGACGTCGCGACGAGGGCGCGAATGCGCGATCTGGAGGTCGAGCAGGGACGGCTGCACGACGCTCTGCACGGTTTGCTGAGTGATATCGAGGATCGCGTGGCCGCGCTGCCTGGTGACGAGAGGCTCGGTAAACTGCGGGAGACGGCCGCGGCGTTCGTTGAGGACGTCCGTGCCAGTCGAGTATTGCCCGCGATGTCGGAGGTTCAGGCGGCCCTGTTGGACTTTTCTGGCGTCTGTGCCTATCGGGCGGCGACCGAGGCGAGGGAGGCGATGGCCGAATTCATCGTCCGCGGCCGGGGCATGGGCCAGTTGGGCCGGACGGGTCTCACGTTCCGGCCCTCGTTGTCCAGCGGCATGGGTAGCACCATCGAGCAGCTTCTCAGTCAGGCCGGGTTGTCGCCTCTGGGCCAGGAAGGGACTGCGGCCGGCAGCGGTTACAGCGTTCAACGGAGCCTGCTGCAGGACATGGGCATGTACGGAGACTTGTCGGCCGTGGCCAGCGGCGCCCAGGGCGTATCACGGCGTGGCCGGGTGGTGGATGCGACGCAGATGGGTGGGCAGAGTTCGGGTCAGTCGAGGGCGTTGCCCGGTGAGATACCGGGGATGGACTTCTCGGCCGGTGGCGATCGTGTCCTGGCGGTGCCGGTTCAGTATCGGCGCAAGGTGGGCCAGTACTTCGAGCGGATCGCCGAGGAAATGCCCGACCGCCGGCCGGCTCTGAGATCGAGGTGAGATATGGGATTGCACAGCGCCAACCGACGGCGTGCCCGGCAGGCCCGGGCGTCGTCCCGGTCGGTCTTCCTTGCGGCGACGGGGTTGTGTCTGTGCGGCGGATGGCTGGTGGTTTCCTATGCCCAGTCGTCCGGCAGCGGGCCCGCTCCGGGTGCACCGGGGACACGTCCGGCCACCGCGGGTCAGCCGGTGGTCGTCGAGTCGTCAGCCACCCGTCCCGCGGCCAGTCAGCCTGCCGCCCGGGCGCAGGTTCTCGAGCCGAAGCAGGTTGGCGGCGAGTCGGACAGCGTCGTGCAGGTCGCCAACCTCATCTACGCGGGCAGCAGGAGCAGCAAGTGTTTCTCCGATCACTTCCTGATTCAGGCGGAGAAGGAATCGGTCATTTCGACCAGTCGCAGGTTCCACGCGGTGAAGCTCGATTCCGACGAGCTGTTCGGTTTCCCGCTGGTGATCATGACGGGTGAAGGCTCCTTCGAGCTGGGCGATGATGAACGGGCGAATCTGCGGACCTTCGTGGTGAATGGCGGTTTCCTGTTGGCGTCGGCGGGCTGTTCATCGCCGGAATGGGATCGCTGCTTCCGGGCAGAACTGGCCCGCGTGTTTCCGGAGGACTCGCTGGAAGTACTGGAAATGAAGCACCCGGTGTTCCACACCGTGTACGAGATCGCCGCGCTCACCGCCCACCAGGGTCTGCCGAAGCCGCTGGAGGGAATCATGGTGCACGGGCGTCTGGGCGTTCTGTACTCGCAGGAAGGTCTCAACGACACGGCCCACGCGCAGGGTTGCTGTTGCTGCGGCGGCAACGAGATCACCAACGCGCTCGAGGTCAACGTCAATATTCTCGGGTATGCGTTGGTGTACTAGGAGCGGGTACCGGACCGGTGTGGCACCGGCGAGTGGGTCTGGTCTGGGTGCTCTCCGCGTTCGCCGATCACCGTCCCGCGGTGCGTCTTCAAGGACTCGGGATGAGGAGCGGTGGACGATGTGCCGATGACGGCAGGATGATGAAACCGGAACGACGGCGATGCGGCGACTGGTATTCAGCGTGATCCTCGGCATGAACCTGCTGCTCGGGCCGGTGTTGCCCGGCCTTTCCGCCTGGGGTCTGGCCATCGATGACCGCGGGCTGGTGGCCTGGGTGCCGCAACCGCACGGGCAGGCATCGGCGCCTCCGCCGGCGGATCTCACATCAACGGAACCGCCGACCGCGGAGGCCGTTGCCTGCCTGGTGCGGGAGCTCGGGAACCGGGACCCTGTGATTCGTGAAGCCGCCGTTCGACGCCTTGCGGCTCATCCGAACGAAAGCACGGTGGCGGTGGTCGAGGCCTTGACCCGGGAGCGGCTGGCCGTTCGGCTCGCGGTGATGGAGCTGCTCGCCCTGTGGAAGGCACCCGTTAGGGACATGGATCCCTGGCGCCCTGAGACGTTCAGCGACGATCGTCTCAAGGCGCTCCACGAGTGGGCGGTCGGGCCCCACAAGCAGCCCGGCAGCCGGCCGGCGGAACTGAGCGATGACGAGCGGGCGAGTGCCGGTCGAGACCTCGCCGATCTGATGCGAGCCCGGAGCCCGACCGAGGTCCAGGCGATCCGCGAGCGGCTGGCCCGCCTCGGTGTTGCGCTGCTGCCCGAGGTCTGCGCCCGGCTCGGGACCGTCGAGAACGATCAGGCCCGCGAGCGGCTGACGGCGCTTCGCTACCGACTTGCGGCCAGCGGCGCTCTGGCTGTGCGCTGGCCATCGGGCTTCGAGCGGTTAGCGTCGACGGATGCCGGCACCCGTCGGCGGGCCGCCGAGGAGCTCGGCCGCTTCGCCGGTCCCGCGGACGTGTCTCTACTGATCGAGCTGTTCAGCAGCCCGGACGCTCTGGTTCGCGAGATCGGTCTTCGCCTGCTGAACGAGACGGGTGGTGCGCAGACCGCCGACGCCCTGGTCCGGCTGCTTGCTGACCCCGAGCCGAACGTTCGGGCTGCGGTCCTCAAGCAGTTGGCGGAGGAACCCTCTCCATCCCTCGCTTCGGCAATTGCCGCGTATGTGGCCGGCGAAGCCGATCCCGATCTGATCGTGTACGCAATTCGAGCGTTGCGCGCCGCCAGGAGCCGGGCGGCGGCCGCTTGCCTGATCGGCCTGCTGAAGAACCCCGCCTGGCAGGTGCGGGCCGAGGCCGCCGAGGCTCTGAGTGTGATGCCGAACGGATCTTCGGGCATGAGTGGTGTGGAGGCGGCCGATGTTTACGCAGCCCTGATCGGGCTGCTCGAGGACGAGGATGGATTCGTGGTCAGCCGGGCGGTCGCCGGTCTGCGTGGAACGGGTTGGGTCGCTGCGGTCGAGCCCCTGGTCAGAGCTGTGGGCGCGCATCCCGAACTGGCCGCCGAGATCGTGGCAGCCCTGGCGAGCGACGTGGGCCTGAGGTACGAGGCCGTCGTTCATCTGCGATCGTTCTGCGCGCACGCCGAGCCGGCGGTCCGAGCGGCGGCCATCGCCGGCCTGGGCGGCGCTGCCCCTGACCAGATCGAGAAGGAAATGCTGGTTACGCTGGCCGACCCGGAGAGCCAGGTTCGCATCGCCGCCGCCAACACGCTGTTCCAGATCATGGATGCATGCCGGGTTTCTTCGGACAGTCGATTCCTGGCCGTGCAGCCCCCCTCCTTGTCTCCGGGCAGTCTGGGCGGGCCGTCGAGACGGGATCGGGGAGAGGGCTCTGCGGTCGCCGATTCCGGCAGCGAACCGTCAGGTTCGGCTCGGGACATCGACACTCAGCCTGCCCCGACGCAGCCGGGCAGGACTCGGCCTGACCAGCGCCGCAGGGTCTCCACGGGTCCGGCTATCGAGGATCCCCTGATCGCGCTGTGGCGATCCGGCCGGAGCCGGCCCTCGTGGATGAGGGCTGCGATTCCCCTGCTGGAGAAGATGCTTGCGGCTCCACAGGTCGACGAACGCGTCGCCGCCTGCCGCCCGCTGGTTGGGCTGGGGCGGGAGGACCTTGCCCTCCCGGTCTTGTTGGCCGATGTCCGCGTCACCGAGTCCGGTTACGCTCGCATCGTTGCGATCCTGCCCTGGCTGCCGATCGAGACGCGGCGCGAGTTCCTCGAGCAGTTGCGGCAAATGAAGCCCGATGGTGAGGCCCTCACGGCCCTCGTCTCGGCCATCGCCCAGGTGCCGGACGACGATGCCGATGATCCTTTGTGGGCCCTGCTGGCCAGTCCGACGGCCGATATCGAGGTCGGCGCCCAGGCGTTCACTGGCTTAGTCAAGGTTTACTTCGGCGACGACAACTTCGACCCGCCGGCCATCCCGGTGGCCAAGCGCCGCTACGTGACCATTGTTGCCCAGGACAAGGTCGCTTCCGGCCCGCCCATGCAGCGATTGATCGCCCTGGTCCTGCTCTTGGGAACTGCGCCCGACGCCGCCGGCGAGGTGGCCGGTGGGATGTTCGAGGATGCTTCGCTCCCGGACAACGTTCGCGCGGATGCATTCCAGGCGTGGCTCCTGAGTCGGCAGAGCACGAGTGCGAGAGAGCTGGCCGTGGCCAACATGACGCACCCCTTGGTCGAGGTTCGTCGCCTGGCCCTGGCGTACCTGAGTCTGGGCCCCAGCGCCCTGCTCCATCTGCGGAACCGGATCTGGTTGTACAGCGCGGCGCGGGCCGGGGATGCAGAATCCGGGTACGACGTCAGCGGCAGGATCAATCTTCAGCCGCCCAGACCGCTCCGGCTGGGGATGCTGCGGCCGATACTCACCGATCCTGATCCGCAAGCGGCCGCCTATGCGGGGTATCTGGTCAGTCTCTTCAGCCGGCCGGAGGGGCTGGCTCCCCTGGTCTCCTACTGGCGGACCCATGCCATGGGCGACGAGACCTGGACGCGGTTGGTCTATCGGGCCGCGGCCGCGGTCAACAACGAGCAGCAGGTTCCACTTCTCGAGGAGATCTACGGCCGCTACGGGAAGGACGACAACGCTCTCCGCGAGTTCTACTGGACGATCCAGACCATGGCCCCCGGCGACAAGATCAAGAAGCTGCGGGCCCGAATCCGGGATGAGGTGGGCATCGACCGGTTGAGGTGACGTGGTGGGTTCCGGTGAGAACGACCGGGGTGGGCGGCCCGGGCAGCGAGTCGTGGACTGCGGGGAGCGGCCGCGCGGGCGGGAGTTCCGCGTCGCCGCGGCCGGGCTGAAGCGCGGCTCCCGTCGGCGGCGGTCAAGGCCTGGTCGTTGCCGGCGTCTCTCGACATTTCGGCTGGTCGCGGCCATGCTACCGGGCATGGATCGTGACGGAGTCTGCTCGAAGTTCCTCGAGTCGCTGACGTTCGAGCTCTATCCCTTCCAGGAGGAGGCCCTGCTGGCGTGGTTCGGTTCGGCCGGCGGAGCGATGGTCTGCGCCCCGACCGGCATGGGTAAGACGCTGATCGCCGAGGCCGCGGTTTTCGAGGCCCTTCACACCCGCAAGCGGCTGTACTACACCACGCCGCTGATTGCCCTGACCGACCAGAAGTTCCGCGAGATGCAGGATCTGGCCGAGCGGTGGGGATTCTCGCGCGACGACATCGGGCTCATCACCGGCAACCGCCGGGTCAACCCCGAGGCGACCGTCAGGGTGGTGGTGGCCGAGATCCTGCTCAACCATCTGCTCTCGACCGACCCCGCGCTCTCCGGCCTGGAGGACGTGGGGGCGGTGGTCATGGACGAGTTTCACAGTTTCAATGATCCGGAGCGAGGCATTGTCTGGGAGCTCTCGCTCGTCCTGCTGCCCAAGCACGTCCGGGTCATGCTGCTGTCGGCCACGGTGGGCAACCCGTACGACTTCTGCCGCTGGCTGCGCGTGCAGCACGAGCGTGACCTGACCATGGTGCTGTCCAACGAGCGTCGTGTGCCGCTCGAGTTTGTCTGGGTCGGCGACAAGCTTCTGACTGAGCATCTGCTGTCCATGGTTTCGGCCGACGATGTCGAGAACCGCACGCCCGCGTTGGTCTTCTGCTTCAACCGCGACGAATGCTGGGAAGTGGCGGAGCAGATGAAGGGTCTTTCCCTGGTGACCGCCGTCGTCCGGACGCAGATCGAGGCGTACCTTGACACGGTCAGGGGCGATTTGGAGGACGGGGTGGGTCCGAAGCTGCGGCAGATGCTGCTCCGCGGCGTGGGCGTGCACCATGCGGGCGTGCTGCCCAAGCACAAGGAAATCGTCGAGGCGTTGTTCAACCGCAAGCTGGTGCCGTTTGTGATCTGTACGGAGACCCTGGCCGCGGGCGTCAATCTGCCTGCCCGGTCGGTGGTCTTGAGCACTCTGCTCAAGGGCAAGCGTGGCGAGAAGAAGCTGGTGGCTTCGAGCAGTGCCCATCAGATGTTCGGGCGTGCCGGCCGGCCGCAGTTCGACACCAAGGGCTACGTTTTCGTCGTGGCTCACGAAGATGACGCCAAGCTGGTCAAGTGGCACAAGAAGTTTGACCAGATCGACCCGCGATCCAAAGACCCGGGCATTCTCCGGGCGCGCAAGGAGCTGGAGCGGAAGAAGCCCGCGCGCCGCAAGACCGAGCAGTACTGGCACGAGGGCCAGTTCAAGCAGCTCATCGAGGCGGGCCCCGCCCGGCTGTACAGCCGTTCGATGATCCCGTACCCGGTCTTGTGCTACCTATTGACCAAGACCGGGGCGCAGCAGGCGGTGCGTTCGTTCCTGTCCAAGCGGTTCGAGACCGTCGAGCACATCGAGCGCTGGCAGGAGCAGCTCGGTTTCATGCTCGACAATCTGGCCGGCTTCGGTTACCTGACCCGATCCGAGGACGGCGATCACGTCACCCTGGACGACAGCATTCACAAGCTGCTCAGCTTCCGGAGCGTGGATCCGCTGTACGGCATGTTCCTGGTCGAGCAGCTGGTGCGCAGCAGTTTTGAGGAGAAGGTCATGGCCCTGGAGTCGGTGCTCCAGGTTCCGCCGGTCATTGAGCGGCACGTGCGCATTCCGGAGGATCTGCCGCCCGGGCCGCTTCAGACTCAGGTCATTGAGCCGCTGCTGATTCAGATGGGTGTGGTTATTGCCCAGGTGAATGCGGAGGCCAGCGACAATGACGACGACTATGGAGTTGAAGGGCTGCTGGCCGAGGAGGAGCAGCGTCCGCCGACGTTTCCGGAGATGCTGAAGATCGTGTTCGAGGCTCGGCTGGCCGCTCCGGAGCCGGTGTACGTGCAGCCCAAGTGGATCGGCGGGGCCCTGCCCGACGTGGCGAATGACTTCTACAAGCTGGTCAAGTTCCGCGATCTGGTCAAGCAGGAAGGGCTGATCCTGCGGCACCTGCTGCGGCTGGTCATCCTGGCTGGCGAGTTCTACCTCCACACCGAGGATCCGGACTACCGGCGCATTTCCGAGCTTGCCACCGTGGCCTGCCGTCGGGTGGATCTGCGTTACACCGACCGGTTCCTGGAGCAGGCGGCGGAGGTGCGGGAGCTGGCGCCGGGGTGATCCGGAGGTGGAGTCGCCCGGGGCCTGGTCCTCAGGTTTGGGTGGAATGGGGGGTGGTCATCGATAGGAGCCGCCCAGCACGGCGCGGCGTTCTCTGGAGAAGCTCTCCTTGAGTCGTTCGCACGCCGCCTGCAGATTCATCAGCTCCTCCTCGAGCGGATGCAGGTCGGGTGGATCGGTGTTCGGGGTTCGCAAGGCCTTGCCGGCATCGATGGCGAATGCGCCGAAGCGCTCGGCGCCGAGTCTGATGCAGTCCACCGCCATATCGTCGAGCTGTTCTGCGGCCTTCATTCGGTCATGGTGTTGAGCGGCCTCGCGGACCTCGGCCAGGCGGCTGTCGAGGACGATCAGGTGCTTGGTGAGCACTTCGAGGTAGCGTGCGGGTGTCAGGCACAGCCGCTGGATGGCGGATTCGGGGTTGGTCAAGGAGTCGGTGACGTTGAAGCGGAGGGCTCGGCGCAGGGTGTCCAGCACTTTGGCGGCGACGTAGGGCTTGAGCAGATAGGCGGAGATCTGCAGGGCGGCCAAAGACAGGATCATCTCGCGGCTTCGAATGCTGGAGATCATGACCACGTGCAGGTTGCGCCATCGGGAATCGGATCGTATTCGCTGGACGAGCTGGTGACCGCTCAGCCGGGGCATCTTGATATCGAAGAGGCACAGATCCGGCTGGAATCCGCCCTTCAGCAACTCCCAGGCGACCTGGCCATCCTGAGCCTCGGTGATCTGCCACGTTGGCTCGGCCTTGAGAATATGGCGCAGCGCGATGCGCGAGGTCGCATCGTCGTCGGCGTGCAGTATCTTCATGGCTTCGCTTCTCCTGCTTCCGAGGGGTCGCCGGACGCGAGCAGACACGATTTGACCTTCTGGAAGTCCACTTCCAGCCTGGCGATCCACTGTTCCATCTCCGCCCATTCACCCCGATCGGCCCGCTGCTCGATCTCCGCTCCCAGTCTGCTGACCCCCGCGGCCCTGACGTAGCGCGAGGAGCTCTTGAGGGTGTGGGCGGCGCGGGAAAGGGTCTCGGTGTCGCGGTTCTTGAATGCGGCTTTCATCTCGGCGATGCGATCGGGGGTGTCCTGCAAGTACTGCGCGGTGATTTCGTGCAGGGCCTCGGGTGAAAACTGGCCGGCCACATCGGCGAACTCCGATGGTGCGTCGTTCTGCTTCTGGCAGAAGGCGATGCCAGCCGATACGCCCGAGGGGGAAGATGGCCTTTCCTGCTCGGAGCGTGGAGACGGGGCTGGTGTGCTCGCGGAGCCGGGCATGGCATCGAGGATCATTCCCCGGTTGCGCTGATGTTCGATGGCATTGGCGAGGGCGGCGTACAGGCAGGCCTCATCGACCGGCTTGCGGACATACTCGTTCATTCCGGCTGCCAGGCATTGTTCGCGGTCGGCCGCCGACGCGTTGGCGGTCATGGCGATGATGTAGATTTCGTGGTCAAGGGCGGGTGATTCGGGATCGCGGATGATGCCGGTGGCTCTGAGACCGTCCAAGACCGGCATGCGTGCGTCCATGAGGACTGCGTCGTAGGGCTGGGCGGACAGGGCCTCGACCGCCTGCTGGCCGTTGTCGACGAAGTCGATCTGGTGTCCCATACCCTCGACCAGGACGCGGGCGATGGTCTGATTGACGGGGTTGTCCTCGGCGCCGAGGAGTTTCAGGCGCGCCGCGTGGTATGGCCGCCGCGCGGCTGATTCCTGGAGCAAGCCCGAGCGTTCCGCGTCCTTGTCGTCGCCCAGCGGCAGCCGGACGGTGAACGTGAACGCGGAACCGCGGCCGGGCTCGCTTTCGACGCTGATGGTGCCGTCCATCATGGTGACCAGGCTCCTGCAGATGGAGAGCCCGAGTCCGGCGCCGCCGTACTGGCGTGTTGTCGACGTATCGGCCTGCTGGAACTTCTGGAAGAGATGCGGTTGGGCCTCCAGGGGGATGCCGATGCCCGAATCACGGACCGTGACTCGAATCACGGCCTTGTTCTCGGCGCGCGAGTCGCAGCGGGCCGCGATTCTGATGCCGCCGTGCTGGGTGAATTTGACGGCGTTGCCGACGAGATTGACCAGGATCTGGCGCAGCCGCGTCGGATCACCGATCAACACCTGCGGCACGCCGGGGCTGCTGTCGCAGGTGAGGTGCAGGCCTTTGGATTCGGCTCGGATGCGGAAGGTCTCGATCGCTTCGGTGAGGACCTGCCGCGGGCGGAAGGGGATGGCCTCGAGTTTGAGTTTGCCGGCCTCGATGCGCGAGGTGTCCAGAATGTCCTCCAGGAGGACCAGCAGGGATTTGGCGCTGTCGCTGGCCATTTCCAGGTAGTTCTGTTCCTGGGGCGGGTGCGGGGATCGGAGCAGGATGTCGAGCATGCCGATCACGCCGCTCATGGGCGTCCGGATCTCATGGCTCATGACCGCGAGGAACTCACTCTTGGCCCGGGTCGCGGCCTCAGCGGCCTCCTTGGCGGCATGGAGGGCCTCGTCCGCGCGCTTGCGGCGGATCAGATCCCACATGCCGTTCGCGAACAGGGTCAGTTGGCGGGCATCCGTCTCGTCATAGTCCGTGCTCTTATTGCCCACTCCGACCACGGCCACGATCTTGTCCCCGTCAAAGACGGGGATATTCATGTGGCGGACGATCTTGACGTGGCCGGGGGGGGTTCCCTTCTTGTAGGGGTTGGGGGCCGGGTAATCGTTCGTGATGATGGCTTTTCGCTGCCGAACGGCCTCGCCCCACAGGCCGGTCGCATGGACCGGATAGGCGACGGGCTTGTCGATGATGGTGCACTCCGCCATGGCGTTCTTGGACCATGAGCACATGGTGAGCACGCTCTCGTCCTCGTTGAGGAATGCCAGGTAGCCGATTTCGCTCTCGGTCATCACGGTGGCGTTCTCGACGGCGAAGTCCGTGATCTCCTGGATACTCCGCTCCTTCATCCCGTGGAGCCGGAGCATGGCGACCAATCGGACCTCGTTCAGTCGGCGTGCTGCCTCGGCCCGCTCCCGCTCGGCGATCTCGACCTGGAGGTCGCTATTGGCCCGGGCGAGCTCGGAGGTTCGGTCGCGTACGCGCTGCTCCAGCTCGTCGTGGGCCTTGTGCAGATCCGCCTCGGCCTGCTTACGGGCGGTGATGTCGGTGACCATGGCGAACGAGCCGGTTTTCCGCCCGGTGCTGTCGCGGATGGGCGAGGCGCTGAAGAGGCAGTCGACCGTCTTGGCGTCTCCGCGAACCAGCCGGATCTCGTAGGCGCTCGAGTTCCCCGCCTGGCGGAGCTGAATCTGGCGATTGAGTTGGTCTCGGCCCGCGTCGTCGGTCAGATCCTGGAGGCTCCGACCCACGATCCGATCCGGACCCATGGCCAGCATTCGGCAGAAGGCCGGGTTGACTTCGGTGATGACGAAATCGTTATCGACGGAGACGAAGCCCTCGATGCAGGTGGTCAGGATAGTGCGGAACCGTTTCTCTCTTTCGACCATCTCACGGTGGGTGATCTCCCGCTCTCGTGCCAGGTAGAAATGGCAGTTGTCGGGCTTGTTCTTGCCGTTGTAGATGGCCGTGGCCATTCCCGTGCAGGAGAGGTATCCGCAGGAGGTGCAGTTGTAGAGGTCGGTTTCCGCGTACTTGTGCATCTGGCCGAGGATGACCCAGCGGGTTCTCTCGTCTGGGATCTGGGTCCGGTTTCTGTTTCGCAGATCGGCGTATTGTCTGCTGGCGATTCCTTCCGGCCGGTAGGCGGACACCAGGGTGTTGATATTGGGTCGCCCGGGCTGGCCGGCGAGGAGTGGCTGCTGCTCGCAGCAGGCTGTTGCTTCCTGGCAGCGCTTCTCGATCCAGTACTCGATGTCGTCCGGTGACTTGCTGGCCATGTGCGTCGCCGGGCCTGCGTTGCACCCGAACGCGCAGCTCAGGCAGTCTACCAGAAGAGGGGCCCGATCGTGATCGAGGACCTCCGGGAGATGTCGGAGGTAGTCGTAGACGATGGGAATGCCCTCGATCCTTCGGGTTCGCTGGGCGAGTTCCGGCATCCAGCGCTGGGCGGTGCGGAGAAGACCCCCCGGGGTCGAGAACAAGACCGCCAGCTCCGCCGGTGGATTCTCGAAAGTCCCCAAAGGCTCCTGGGAAAGGTCGATGTTCTCCTGCCGAAAGAGGTGGTTCAGCGACTCGAAAGCGACGTTGTAGTCCCCGAGGCCGGCCTCGGCGAACTCCCGCTTCTTGGCCACACACGGCGAGATGGCCGCGATCCGGCAGTCTGCATACTGCGGGTAATGGGCCCGGATCATCTTCATGGTGCAGACCATCGGTGAATCGACCGGGGCAAGATGCGGCAACAGCTCAGGCTGATACGTCTGGATGTAGGTGACGATGGCCGGGCATGGGGAAGCAATGACCAGCCTGGGGTCGCGCGTCCGGATGAATTCCACGAGGGCATGAGCGGCCAGCTCAGCGCCGAAGCTGACGTCGAAGACGGCCTTGACCCCGCGCTTCTTGAGCCATCCGACCAGGTTCATGTAGGTGTCGGGGTAATTGGCCGCGGCCGAGGGGGCGACGATCGCCACCATCGGAAGGCCACTGTCCAGGTCGGTCGTGAAGGCGCCGAGGTCATCGACGAACCGTCGGGCCTGATGGAGACAGGCTCTCAGGCAGTGGCCGCAGCCGATACAGGTGTCGGGGTCGACCTTGACGTAGGAGCCACTGCCGTCGTTGCAGAACTTGACGGGACAGGCCGAGATGCAGGCATGGCAGTTGACGCACTTGTCCTTGTCAACGTCGATCACCTGCGGCTGTGTTCGCGCCGCACGCCCCTTGGGATTCATGCGAGCTCCTCAGTCGTGGTCCGGCCGGTTCACCATGCAGAAGACCTGTTCTTCATCGGCTGACCGATGGCACATGCTGAGCAAACGGCGGGCCGGGGCCGGAGGCCCAGCTCAAGCTGTGCCGGGGTGCATCGGGCGCGGGGAGGATTAGGGACGGGTCTGATAATCTCGCGCCGGATGAGCAGAACGGTGATCCGCGGAATTGCCTCCGGTGGACCCGGCGATAGAATACGGCTCACACCTGACCGGGCTCCTCCGGTGTCCCGGGTCGCGAGCGTCGAAACCGCTGATGGCCGACATTCATCCCATTCGGGACGGTGGGCCCCTGCACTGCGACGAGTCGGTCGGGGCATTGGGGCATGGGCAGTCCGGGCTGCTGCCGGCGGTCTGGTGCAACAGCCGCACGGGGTGAGGGTGCGGTTCTTCGTTCGATGGTCGCGGGAGATCGCTTCATGAACCTCTGCTGGTGGGGCCTTGTCGCGGCCAGCCCGGCCATCCTGGTTGGGGCGGCCTTCGGCGCCGGCCAGGGGCCGCCCGTTTCCGTGATCGGCAAGGACGGGGGGGCGATGGTCCTGGTGCCTGCCGGCTCATTCATCATGGGCACCGGGGAAGGCAGGCCTGAGGAGGGGCCGTCTCGTCGGGTGGACCTGCCTGGGTTCTACATCGACAAGACCGAGGTGACCGTCGGGCAGTACTCCCGCTTCCTACAGGAGACCGGCAGCAGGCCGCCGACGGGCTGGGCGGAGCAGCGGCCGCCCCGGGTCGGCGAGCGGCTGCCGGTCACAAACATCACCTGGTACGACGCCATGGGCTACGCCCTCTGGGCGGGCAAGCGGCTGCCGACGGAGGCCGAGTGGGAGAAGGCGGCGCGCGGGATCGACGGACGGCGGTTTCCGTGGGGCCAGATCGACGAAGTGACCCGGCGCAATCTGGCGGAGGACAAGGATGTGGCCGAGGTCGGCGCCCATCCGGCAGGCGCGTCGCCGTGCGGTTGTCTGGACATGGCCGGCAATGCCTGGGAGTGGACCGCCGACTGGTTCGAGGTCTACCCGGGTTCGGCTGCCCGGTCGATCCACTTCGGCAGGCAATACAAGATCATCCGCGGCGGCGGCGCGACCTACTTCTACGGCCAGCCGAACACCGGCCGATGTGCTCAGCGGGCACGCCTGGTGCCGTACGGAGCCCACGACGCGCTCGGGTTCCGCTGTGTCATGGATGCGGAGCCGGAACATCGGGCATACGATCCGAAGGCGGTGCTGAAGGAGGCGGAGGATGGCCTTCAAGCCTCGCTGCGTGAACCTGCCAGGCTGTCCTACGAGCGGGAATACGAGGCCTTACTCAAGACCGGTCGCGTGCCGATCACGATCGTAGGTGAACGGGGACAGCGGGGACACGTGCGTGCCGGGTTCCCTCTTCCCGAAGGTCGAATCCAGGATGGGGCGAGTCTACGGCTGGTGAAGGCCGACGGAGCGGTTGTGCCCATGACGGCCAGGGCTCTCTCGAAGTGGGAAGACGGCTCGGTTCGGTGGGCCCTGCTCGACTTTGCCGGTGAAGCGGGACAACCGCTTCAGGTGGAGGTCTCCGGCGAGGGCCCGGTCGCCTCCCCGCTTGCGCCTGGTTTGCGCTTTCAGCAGACCGGCGACGTGGTCACGATCGACACCGGCCGCATCGTCGCCCGCCTCACGCCCGCCGATCTTGTTCAGCGGGTGACGATTCGGGAGCATGGGTCGGGCGACGGTTCGCCGGTACTCGGCAGGATGAGCATTGAAGCCCAGGTGGATGCCGAAGGCGTGCCGCTCTCGTTGCGCGCTCTTGCTGCGGAGAGGATTGAGGTCGAAGAGAGTGGCGAGCAGCATGCCACGGTCCGGCTGAGCGGCTGGCTGGGTGACGTCAACGGCCGGAAGTCGGCCCTGGGGTATGAGTTGCGGGTCCTGGCGGCGGCGGGTTGCGGACGGCTGGGTCTCCTGCTGACCGTGACTCATCTGGCTCCCCGCAGGCAGCCATTCGATGAACCTGCCCCGGTCATTCGGGTGGCGGATCTGGCGGTGCGTTTCGTTCCGGGCGGTGCGCCGGCTCGAGTTCTCGTCGGCACGGAGCAGGAGGCTCTGGTGCTGCCGGCCGCGGAGCGGACCGAGGTGCTCCAGGCTGATGATCTCAGCTACGCGGTTCGTCAGCCCGGCGGCAAGGACTACCAAGGCCGTCGCCACCCCGGCTGGCTGGCGGTGGAGCTCGACGAGGGCTGGTGTACGCTCGGCCTGCGGCACTTCTGGCAGAACTGCCCCAAGAGCCTGTTAGTGACGGCAGGTGCGGTGGGGGTGAGGCTGTGGGCGGGGGACAAGCCTTTCGAATGGGAGGCCGGCCTGGCCAAGACGCACGAACTGGTGATCGAATGCGCGGCCACACCGCCGGCGCAGGTTGTTCTCGATCCGTTGCGGATCACGATGCCGCCGGCGTGGATGTGCGGCACGGAGGCGGCTGGTGGGATTCTGCCCCGAACCCGCGAGGTCATTGCGCTCCTGCCCTATTGGGAATGCTGGCGCGACTCGGCCATGCGGGCCTGGCTCAACGCGATGCCGTTCGGCATGCGCGATTTTGGCGACGCCTACATGGGCGGGCCCTACAAGGGCAAGAACGCCTACGCCGATCTCGAATACGACGTGCATCTGAACTTCATGTTTCAGTATCTGCGCACGGGTGAGACGTGGTACGTCGACGCGGCCGAGCCGATGGCCCGCCACCAGGCGGACATCGACGTCAATCACCACAGCGGGCACCCGTGGAAGCACAGCCCCCAGCACACCACGACCGAAGCCGACCTCGGCCACGTCTTTGTGCGCGGCATGCTTCTGCACCATTTGCTGACCGGCGAACGTCGCTCGCTGGAGGTGGCCATGCGGGTCGGCGACTGGATCGCCGGGAACCTCGAGAGGGGCCAGGGCACCGGCAACGAGCGGCAGATCGGCTGGTCGCTGTACGCTCTCACCGGGCTCTACGAGGTCACCCGCGAGCCGCGTTACCTTCGCGCCGCCGAGGCTTTGTGCCACCGCCTCATCGCCGGGCAATCTCCGACGGGCAAGTTCGCGATCCGCTGGGACAACCGCATCGCCTTCTTCAACGGCATCGCCATGAACGGGATGCTCAGCGTGCAGGAGCTGAACGGCGATCCCCAGCTGGCCGAGGGCATTCTGAAGGTTGCCGGCCGGACCCTGGGGTTCTACCCGGAGTACGCCTGTCGGACGTTGAACGCGTACTGCTGGGCGGCGGGGCGGACGCGCGATCCGCGGTTCATCGACGCGGTGGAGCGCACCTGGCGGAGCTCGCTCGAGTTTCTCATGGAGCGCTCGGCCGAGGCTGAGGAGACCCACGCCTGGCGGTTCCCACGGTTCGCCGCCCGGTACAACCTGCTGCCGCTGTTCGACGCGGTGCCCGGCTCGCTGCCCGAGCCGACCACGTGGAAGGCCACGCGGTTCAGAAGCGCGGAAGTCGAGGTGGGCCTGCGACCCGCCGGGCAGAGCCCTGCCCCGGTCATGGTGATCCGGGAGGGGCTCGCGGAGGGCAAGGCAGAGCTGATCGACGGCGCCGGCCGGAGGGTGCGGGTCTTCGAACTGCGCGACGCGGCCCGTTTCTTTGAAGCAGCCGTGTTCACGCTCTCGGGCCAGGACACCTATCGCCTTCGCCTGACCGGGGCGGGGGTCCGGGGCTGGCAGATCCAGCGCGATGCAAGCGGGCGAATGACGGTGCACGATCCGGGCTGCGTCCAGTTGCCCTTTCTGTTTCCTCGGGCCTACGGTTATCTGACCGAGGGCGTCGGGCAGGTGAAGGTTCGTTTCGAGGCAGTGGGCGAGGGCTTCCACGGGGTCACCCTCTACGACCCGGCCGGCAAACCGGTCGCCGCGGTGCGGCATTTCATCGACTTCCAGGATCCCGGCCGATACGAGCTTGAACTCAAGGCTCCGGTCGGAGGTGAGGTCGCAGGCTGGTCGCTGCAGATCGACGAGGCCAGGGTCCTGTCGATCGAAGGTTTCTCGCCCTACTGGGCCAGCGACCCGGCGGAGCTGTTCCATCCGCGATGAGCCGGCGGCGGGTCGTACCCTTGGGGCTCATGGCCCGACGTCCGGCTTCGTTGCCTCGATGATGGTCTTGGCCACCGCCGCCCTGAAGGCCGCCAGCCGGGTGGGGTCGTGCGTGTAGTCCGTCGTGGTGCGGACCACGTTGTCCGGTACGGCCAGCAGTTGGCCTGCCCGCTCCAGCCAGGCCTTGCGCTGCGGGGTCTCCGGCAATGTGGCGATCTTCCCGATCAACTCCTTGAGCCGGTACAGGTATTCGTAGTCCTCGAACCCGTCGCGGATGTTCTCCAGCCGCACGGTCGAGAGGGGTCCGTCGGGGCCGGGGCAGATCAGGCTGCCGTCACCGTTGGCGTAGGCGGTGATCTTCTCCCTGTCGTTGGGGTCCTTCCTCTCGCTGTAGCTGGCCGGGTTCCATTCGGTATACGGCCCCCGGGCGATCGGCCGGCGGTTCGGCTGCCATTCGTTGATCAGGTAGTAGAGGAAGCCGTCGACCTCGTACTTGTAGCTCATCGCGCCGGTGAGCAGCCGCGACTCGATAGCCGGATACTCGATGAACCAGTTCGCGGAGGGGTGGGATGGCACAATGCAGATGTACCACCACATCTTCTTTCCCTCGGCTCGAAGCTGGCGGGCCTCGGTGCGATCGTACGCATCGGTCAACGGGACCCAGATATCCACCACCTCGCGCAGCCCGGTCCGGGCGCCAAAGGAGCGATCCTGGGCGGTGGTCATCGTCTCCAGCCCCGGGTATCGCCGATGCACGAAGGCGAAGGTCTCTTTCATCTCCGCGAACTTCTCCGCCTGGACCTCGTCGAAGCCGTACACGTAGGCGTAGTCGAACAGCCCCTCCTGCTTGAGCCTCTCGACATATCGGGCGAGGCCCTCGGGGTCTCTGGGCTGATCGTGCCGAAACTCGCTGCCGACGTTGAATGCGTTCATGCCCCTGGACACGCCGTATTTCACGACCTCGATGTCCGGGGCGTCGCCGCGGTAGAGATGATCGATGTTCAGACCGTGATCGAGAATCAGGTCGTGGTACTTGCGAGCCAGCTCATCGTTCCAGGTTCCGCGATAGAACGTCCGGGTCACGGGCTCGTTGTAGGTGAACGCGTTGGGCAGGTGTCCGCGCCGGGGCAGTTCGAAATCCCAGACGTGGACGTTCAGTTGCAGTTCGATCGGGTCCTGCCCGTCGGCCTTGACCGTCACCGTGCCCTGATAGTCGCCAGCCGGCGTCTGCGCCGACGTGGCGACGTCGATCCAGAAGGCGACGTGCTCGCCGGGCCGGGCGTCACAGGCGGTCTGGAAGTCCAGCAGCGGGTCCGGCCACCAGCCGTGGTAGTCCGCGTCGTAGCGCACCTGGTCGGCCACATCGACGTGACCGACCAGGGCCACGCTCACTGTGATGCCCGCACAATCGCCGGCGCGGCTCGCGGACTTGAGCGGCGACACGGCCACCGATGCCTTGCGGAGCGCTGAGAGCACCGGGATCACGATCACCTGGAACCCTTCATGCTCGTTGCGGGCCAGTGACAGGTCATAGTGGCTGTCGATGGTCCCCTCGAAGGGCAAGTCTCTGATCCTGACCTTTTCCATCGGGCTGGCCAGCCCAACGGCGAAGCCGGCCTTCGGGATCACGGCCCGTGTTCGAGCGTATGACCAGGGCTGGTCCAGCTTCAGGGCCAGGTCGGTGACCAGCCTTTGGAGCCGCTCCCAGTTCTTGCCGCCATGCAGGCTTGGATCCCCGATGATGCGCTCGGCCTCATTGAGCGGCCGCTCGGCCTCTACCAGCACCTCGCTGAGCGGGTGGCGCGTGAGGCTGGGGAGTTGGCTGAGGCCGGCTCTGGTCTCGTTGCACCGCTTTCGCAGGATCGGCACTCTGGCGGCCACTTCCGGCGAGGTCATCGGGTACCAGCACCGGGCCAAGGCGGTGCCGGTCGCATCGATCAGGCGCAAGTCGATCTTGCGGATTCGATCGTCATGCAGGGCAAAGGACACACTGCCGTCCGCCCCGACGGTTCCTTCCTGTCGGCGTGTGATTGCCCGGCCGCTGGTCTCGCCGTTCTTTTTCTCCTCGGCCAGGAAGCGCAGGTCTCCGCGCGGATCCAGCATCAGCCGGTTCTCACCCATCGTCACCGGATCGACCTTCCGGAACCGAGCCACGGCCGCTCTCTGTCCCCCGAAGACGATGTGCCCGAACGCCTCGGGTGTCTGGTAGCTGCCCCGCGTCGGTGCCCAGGTGCTCCGCTCCGGCCGCGAACTGCTGTGGCAGAATTGGACCGCCCAGGCGTCTCCCTCCACGGGCATGGACCGCCGCAGCTCGGCAAACGAGATGCTCATGGCCAGTGTCCATCCCTGGTCGTCGGACGCGGTCTGGGCCTCCGCGCGGCCGTTCCACTCTCGCCGGCGCTCCCACGCGTCATAGACCACGCCGGCCGAATTCACCGCGAAGTGGATGAATCGCTGGTGCGAGTGCCAAGGGTCGAGCAGCAGTTCGATACTGTCATCGCGCCAGGTCCTGTCATCAGGCTGGCTAGCGGATTGCTTCAACTGGGCCCCGCTTCGTCCCTCGCATCGGAACGCCACCCGCAGGGCCTCGGCGTCGTAGGCGAGGTACACCCAGGTCTGCTCGGTCGCCAACCGGTGTTCCCCCAGCCTTGTGAAACCGGTGACGACGGCCGCTTGTGTCCACGGCGGGCGACTCAAATCGGCACCCACGGATGAAGACGCCACCTGCGGGATGGTGATGACATGTCCCGCGTCGCTCTCCAGCGGGCCCGGGTTACCGAAAACGATCTGGTTGGAGAGAATGCTCGTCAACAGAACGACGCGACAGGCACGGGCGGATCCTGCTCGGTGCATGGCGGGAGTATAGTGACTCCGCGATGCCATGGGGAATCCGAGCGACGGGTGCCGCTCAACTGAGGGAGGCACGAGTAAGCCGTCGTCCCGCCTCTGCCGCGGGCGCTGCCCGTCGGACGCGCTGTCGGAACGACTCGAGATCGCCGGTTTGGTCCTTCATGGGGGCTGTCATCTGCGGTTTCGGGATCACGGTTGATGTCGGCGTGGCTGCCTCGGGGTCGGAATCGGAGGGCGACTAGGGAGTGGGCTGGCTGGGACCCGGAACAAGGTCAGCTGTGACCGGCTTGCCGGTGGTCCGGCGAAGCTGTCCGCAGGCCGCGTCGATGTCCAGGCCGCGACTTTTTCTTACGTGGGCATTGACGCCGCGTTCGCGGAGCCGATCGACGAAAGCGTGCGTGGTCTGGGATGTGGGTCGCTCGAAGGGCAGGCCCGGCACCGGGTTGTACCGGATCAGATTGACGTTGCATCGCATCCGCCGGCAGATGGTGACCAGTTGACTGGCGTGTTCGAGGGTGTCGTTTACGCCGCCGAGCAGGATGTACTCGAGGGTGACTTCGCGGTGTGTCCGTTCGAAGAAGTTGCGGACCGCATCGGTCAACTCGGCGATAGAGACGTTGCGGGCCCATGGGATCAACTCCTGCCGCAGCTCATCGGTGGGAGCATGAAGGGAGACGGCCAGATTGACCTGCAGCCCCTCGCCGGCCAGCTGGCGGATCCGGGTGGGCAGGCCGACGGTGCTGAGGGTGATGCTCCGCGCTCCGATGCCCATACCCCATTCAGCGTTGATGATCGACACCGCCTGGAGCACCGCGTCGTAGTTGGCCAGCGGTTCGCCGAGGCCCATGAGTACGATGTTACCCAGCCGTTCGGGAGTCGCCGGGTCGGCCGCACACAGCTGGCGGACTCGCATGGCCTGTTCGACGATCTGTCCGGCGGTCAGGTTGCGCTGCAGGCCGTTCAGTCCGCTGGCGCAGAACGCGCACCCGACCGGACATCCCACCTGGCTGGAGATGCACGCCGTGCGCCGCTTGTGGTCCGGGATCAGGACGCACTCGCTGGTTGCCCCGTCTGGCCATGCCAACAGCAGCTTGGTGGTGCCGTCGGAGGCCACCTGCCGCCTGGCCTCGGTTGCGGTATGGATCACCCAGTCCTTGGCCAGTTGTTCGCGCAGCCTTCTAGGCAGGTTGGTCATGGTCTCGAAATCGGCCGCGCCCTGTTTATAGACCCAGTCCAGCACCTGCCGAGGCCGGTAGGCGGGCAGTTCGCTCTGGGCACAGTATCGACCGAGATCGTCCAGGGTCGTCTCCAGGAGATGTCGGCGTGCGGGGTTGTTCATGGTCTCATTGTACGGTCGTCGTGACCAGGGTGCGACACACCCGCGGGGGCGAGGAATGGACATACCTAAACCGACGGCGATAAGATGCAGGTCGTGCCAGGAAGCAGGTCCGCGATGGTCACCGATCCTTGTCTTGAAGCCCGTCAGCGAATGGTCGAGGAGCAGATCCGGGCCCGCGGCGTTGTGGATGAGCGGGTGCTCCGACTCATGGCCGAGATACCACGGGAGCGGTTCATCCCGGCCGCGGAGCAGCATGGAGCGTTCAGCGATCGTGCGGTGCCCCTGGAATGCGGCCAGACGGTCTCTCAGCCCTTCATGGTCGCGGTCATGACCGAGTACCTCGACGTCGAGCCGGAACACCGCGTTCTGGAAATCGGCACTGGCTCGGGCTACCAGACCGCGATCCTGGCACGACTGGCTCGCGAAGTGTACACCGTCGAGCGCCTCCCGCTTCTCCGGCAGCAGGCTCAGACCCTGCTGGATTCGCTGGACATCGGAAACGTCGTCTATCGAACCGGGGACGGGAGTCTGGGTTGGCCGGAAATGGCCCCCTTCGATCGCATCATGGTCACAGCGGCCGCCCCGGATGTGCCGAAATCGCTGATCGAGCAGCTCGCGGAGGGGGGACGGATGGTCATTCCCGTCGGCCAGGAAGGTGAGCAGACTCTCACCATCGTTCAATGCTCGGCCGGCCGCATCGAGGAGACGCCGCGTTTTCTGTGCCGGTTTGTGAAGCTGATTGGCCGGGAGGCGTGGAGCCAGTGAAGTGCCGAGTCATCCGGGACGGGTGGCATGTCGGGCGCAGGCCGTCACCCGGAACCGCGGCTCCGAGATCAGACGGATCGCTGCTTGCCCCTGAGGCGGCCTACTTGAATTGTCGGATGGTCTGGATCACGTCGTCTTGCTGGTCCTCGGTCATTTCGGGGGAGATCGGGAGCGACAGGACTTCCTTGGCGGCTTTCTCGGCCACGGGGCAGGCACCTTCCTTGTAGCCCAGGTCCCTGAAGCACGGCTGGAGGTGGAGCGGCAGCGGATAGTAGATGCCCGATCCGATCCCTGCGTCGGTCAGGTACTTCTGCAGCGCGTCCCGGCGCGGCGAACGAATGGTGTACTGGTGGTAGACATGCTCGCAGCAAGGCAGGACTGCGGGGGTCTGGACCGACGAACCCCGGAGGCCGACGTCGTAGCGCGCGGCGCGCTGGCGGCGGGCGGCCGTCCAGTCGGCCAGCCGTTTGAGTTTGACCCGAAGGACCGCACCTTGAATCCCACCCAGTCGGAAGTTGCCGCCGATGAAGTGGTAGTAGTAGCGCGGATTCTGGCCGTGATCACGGATGAACCGCAGTTTCTGGGCCAGAGCCTCATCGCGGGTGAGGATCATGCCCCCTTCGCCGGCGGCCGACAGATTCTTGGTCGGATAGAACGAGAGCGTGCCGACGATCCCGAAACTACAGGCCGACCTGTCCTTGTAGGTGGCCGCGATTGCCTGGGCATTGTCTTCAATCACATAGAGACCATGACGATTACCGATCTCCATGATGCGGTCCATGTCCGCGCATTGGCCAAACAGATGGACGGGGATAATCGCCTTGGTCTGCGGCGTGACGGCCGCCTCGATGGCTTCCGGATCGATGTTGAACGTGTCCGGCAAGATGTCGACGAATACGGGTTTGGCGCCGGTACGGCTGACGCAACCGGCGGTGGCGAAGAAAGTAAAGGTCGGAACAATGACTTCGTCGCCCGGTCCGATACCAAGGGCCATGAGTGAGGCGAGGATGGCGTCGGTGCCACTGCTGACGCCGATACCGTGAGGGACGCCGGTGAGCGCGGCCAGTTCGGCTTCCAGAGCGGCCACATCGGGGCCGAGGATGTACTGCTGTGCGTCGAGCACGCGGATGACGGCGGCGCGGACCTCGGATTCGACCGATCGATACTGAGCCGCAAGGTCAAGGAGTGGTACTTTCATGGTCCACAGTATGGCCGCATCGCCTGCCGATCACAACAGCGGCGGATGTCGGTCGGTTTCGCGTGGTGCGGACCGCACAGGCACATGAGGACGAGTCGGCGATGGCAACGCGAAGCTCGTGCGACGATCCTCGAGATGATGAATGCTGAAGCCATGGAAGATGAACGATCAGAGGTGCGGGGCGCAAAAAACTTCCGGGCCAGGACTGATGTCCCATCCCGGAAGTGCGCCACGGCTAAGACAGCCGAGAATCGGGAGCGTTATTGCTCTGGGGGCGAATATAGCACGATTTTCGCCGCCATGTCAACCAATCCATCGGCGAAACGGCCACGGATCATGAATGCGCTAACATCATGCTATTAAAAGAGTTATGAAGATCGCGAGTTGGCCCTTTCCGAGCCCGCGACGCAAGTGCCGCTGGCGTAGGAGGTTGCTCTTCGGAAAAGAATCTGACAAAATCTGCAAAAAGCTGATCGGGCTATATTACCCGTTGTTGGGTATCTGCATCTGGCCGGAGTGGGTTGGATGGGAGCTGCCGGGGGCGTGTCCTGCCGGCCGAGCTCTCGGGGGCTCAGGAGGTGTTGGCATGCCTCGGGACATCCAGGTTTCGCTCGCCTTGGTGGGGTGCCAAGGCTCCTGGCTGGTTAGCCGACGCGCCCCAGGACGGGTTTTCGCCGGTCATTGGGAGTTCCCTGGCGGGAAGGTTGAGGGAGCGGAAACGCCGGCGGAGGCGGCGGTTCGGGAGGTGCGGGAGGAGACCGGGCTGAGGGTTGTTGCGGTGGGGGATGTCGGGCAGGTAGCGACGGAGCATGACGGACAGAGGGTGGTCCTTCACCTGGTTCATTGTCAAGTCGTGGAAGGCATGCCTGCGGTGTGCAGTCCGGCGGTCGATGCGGTTCGCTTTGTTACGCTGAGCGAGCTGGCCGCTCTGCCCATGCCGCCTGCCAACGGCGAGGTTGTCGTCCGCCTGTCCTTTTTGGACAGGAAATAGGTTTTTGCTTTATGCCGGATTTCGTGAGGCGGATGCGGGGATGGCTGTCGGGCAGGGGGGGCGTGGTCGTGTTCCAGAGAGACATGCCCGCACGTCTCCGTTTCGCGGACGGCGTGCGGGCATGCCACATTGAGTCTTGGAGTGGGCTTGGTCCGGGGATCAGCCTGGAGCCGCTGCGGCGGTCGGGGCCATGCCGGCCTTGGCCAGGGTGGCGTTGATCTTCTCGCCGAGTGTTTCTGCGGTGAAGGGTTTGACCACGTAGTTGTTCACCCCGGCCTGGATGGCCTCGATGACCCGCCGCTTCTCCGCTTCGGTGGTGACCATGATGAGCGGCATCTGCTTGTCGGTCTCGCGGATCTTGCGAACCAGGGTGATGCCGTCCATGTTGGGCATGTTCCAGTCCACCAAGGCCATATCGGGTTTGCTCTCACCGATCATCTTGAGAGCCTCGACTCCATCGGCCGCCTCGACCACGTCTTTGAAGCCGAGTTGGGCCAAGACGTTCTTCTGAATATTCCGGATCGTCCGCGAATCATCAACCAACAGGATCTTCATGGTCCACCTGCTCCTGATCCAGACACCAACCGTCCCTGATGCCTCAGGCGCCCACCGCCGCTGGAACGGGTGCGGCGTTCACCGCGGCCGGCTTCTTCTCGACCACCAGAACGACTTCCACAGCGAACCGCCCGAGCGACGAATCGCAGGGCAGCGACAGTCGCGGGGCGATCCTTGACTGAGACACGGTATGCTCCTTGCCGATGATCACGCTGGGCAACGAGATGCTCAGGCTGAGGCCTTCGAGGTTTGCCTTGGCGTGACCGGCCACCATGTTGGCGAGTTCGCCGAGGGCGTCGGCGAAGTCGGGGTTTTTCTCATCCATCTCGGCGCCGGCGAATTTGCTGGCCGCGGCGGCTGCTGTCCGCGTGGGGAATGACAGCACCACGCAGCCGCTGGCATCGCCGGACAGCCCGATGACGGCGGAGACATCGGCGTTGGCCTCATCGTGTTCCTTGATCACCGGCTTGCTGACGATAATGTCCGTCGCCAGCATGGTCTTGAACACGTTTTTCACAGACCCGATGAAAGGGTTGATGAATCTGACGTCCATGATCCCTGCCTCTTCGTTGCTGGGAGCCTTCCCAAACCGGGTACTTCGCGGGCTACGCACCACGGCCACCCGAAGGCTGTATCGGTCGGAACCCGAGGCTCCATGAACATGGACCCGCTCAGTTTTCCGCCGGGTGATGAAACGGTTGGGAAACGTCCCGTAACTGAGTTGCTTCCTTTTCCGGATCCCGACCGGATGAACCGCCGGAGACCATGCCGGGACGGGTCACCGGCGTCGCCGCCCGCGGTGGTCTTGGGGCGGTCGCGTTCGTCAGCCGCGGCGGACGTTCCGGGACATCTGCGGCGCGGAAGATGTCTTCAGGATACTCCGGCATGCTCACGGTGGGTGTGCAATGGGCTTCCTGCCGCCGATGCGGAGAGTTACGAATCCCCTTGGCCGAGGACCGCGACGAAGTCCACTTGTCCGGCGAGGAGAGCGGGGGTAGTCTGAGCCCCGTGGTTCATCGGAAACGTGGATTGAGGCTCGAGCCGACGGAGTGAACGGACATGCGAGTGATCGCGCGGGCTATCATGGTGGGTGGTTTCTGTTCAGTGGTGGTTGTCCTGGCGGGCTGCGATTCAAGAGATGTGTCCACCAGCCAGAGCGTGAGCGCGGATCGGGCGGCGTCCAAGCCGGGAACCCTGGCGGCGCCGGCCAGGTTGAGCATTGCCGGCCGGGCGTCGTGTTCGTCGCTGGTCCAGATCAAGCAGCCGCTGGAGACTGTCGCCAAGTCGATTTCCGAGATGGGTTACCCTTACCTGGACCTGTCCTGTCTGTCGTGGGCCCCGCACGCTTCGGTGGTCGAGATGGGCAAGGACTTCGAGAAGGAGGCCGGCCGGGTCGAATCGGTGCTGGCGGCCAACCGCTTGAAGGTGTCGAACCTGACGCTGGATGCGGTGGAGATCAAGCCGTACGCGGAATACGAGGAGGATTTCCGGCTGGTGGTCAAGCTGGCCGCCCGACTGAAGGCCCGGTTGATCAACATCATGGCTCCATCCAAGGGTGCTGACTGGGCCGACCAGGTCAAGAAGCTGAAGGCATTGCAGGCGATCGCGGCCGAATCGGGGGTGATTCTGACCGTCGAGACACACGCCAACCAAATCACTGAACTGCCGGCTGATGCTGAGAGGCTGTGCAAGGAGGTGCCCGGTCTGGGTCTGACGCTCGACCCCAGTCATTACTACGCGGGCCCGAATCAGGGCCGGAGCTTCGATGCCTTGTACCCGCTGGTCCAGGGCACCGGTTTTCGGGCCGGGGGGATGAGTTGGGATACGATTCAGATGCCGTGGGGCGAGGGGCCGATCGATTTCGCGGGCATCGTGGCCAAGTTGGAGGCGGCGGGGTACAAGGGTTTCTACGTGGTCGAGTACCTGGAAGGCTTCAACACCCTGGATCCTTTGGCCGAGGCGCGCAAGTTTCTCGCCTGGGCGAAGGGATTGTGAGCGTGGCCGTCGGCGATCGTGGCAGGGTTCGGTGCATTCGGCCGCGCGGGGCGCAAAAACAGAGAGCATGATCGGGTGGAAGAGAACTCCACGCCGCTGCTCTCTTTGTTCCGCCTATTTCCCGCCGGGTTGAATACTGCTGTGTAATCCTATCGATCAAAACAAGCTGAAAACAACAGTCTTGGATGTGGGTAAAAACCCCGATTGTGATTCTGTGGGGCCGAGAACGGAGGGCGTCGTCGGCCATCGAGCCGGTGCCCCCGGGTTATCGGAGACATCGACCCGGCGGGTGAAGGCATGGCCGGGGGCGGCGGCAGTTTCGCGCAGAACGGCGGCCGCGGTTGTCACCGGCCGGTGGTGATCCGGCGGCCCTCGTCCGAAGCTGACCAGGAGCTCGAGTCGCCATGGCGGGCGACATAGTCCTGCCAGAGTTCGAACCAGTAGGCGAGGAACTGGTAGGGTTGCCAAGCGACGTAATACTGGCGGAGCGAGGCGGGGGTGAACCGGCGGCGGGGATGGCGGGCCTTGAGGAGACGGAGCATTTCGGTATCGACGGCCAGTCGGTCGTAGCGTCCCAGGATCATGCAGAGGTTGCTGGCCGCGTAATCGCCGACACCGCGGATGCGGCGGAGGCTGCGGTACAGTTCGTCGGTCGGTCCGGGGAAGTGTTCCAGAGCGGCCAGGTCGGTCCGGTCCTCGGCGATGTCGACGGCCAGGGCGTGCAGGTAGTCGGCCCGGTAGCCCACGCGGGCGATCCGTTTGAGGTCGGCCGGACCGGCGGCGGCGAGGCGGACCGGGGTGGGGAAGCCTTGCCCCGTTCCCTGGTCGGTGGGTACGCCCCAGTGTTCGACCAGCTTGGCGATCATGGTCACGGTCTGCCGCCAAGCGACGTTGCAGGTGCAGATGACCTTGATGACGTCCTCGAAGAGTGTGGCACTGCGGAGCAGCCGGCCGAAGCGTCTGTCGGCGGCGGCGCGATGGGACGGCGAATCACGGCAAAGGGCGTGGAAGCGGGAGAAGTCCTCGTCGAGCCGGAGCATCCGGCGAACGGTGGTCCGGACGGTCATCGCCTGTGGCCGTGATAGCCTGGCGGGGCAGGTCACGAGCAGTTGCTTCCTGTCCGACTCGCGGACGGCGATACCCACGGCGGCGTTCTCGTCGAGGGTGATCACCGTTCGCAGCGTCCGGGTGGCGGGCTCCCACGCGTTGGGAGCCAAGACGAAGAAGCCGTGCGAGCAGACGGCGCCGCCGAAGTCGAAATCGGGCGGGGTGTCCAAGGCGATTCGCATGTCAAGAAGGTAGCGGCGGGTCCGAGGCCGGGCAACGCTCTTGCCATGGGGGGCGAACGCGGCTATCACATCGACGTGGACATACAACAGCGAATGAGGGAGATCCTGGCCCGCGAGGCGGCGGCCATTACCGCGGTGAATGTGACTGCCGAGTTCGAGCAGGCGGTGCGGGCGATCAACGCCTGCGGGGGCAAGGTGTTGACCACCGGGATGGGCAAGGCGGGGCACATTGCCCGCAAGTTCGCCGCCACCCTCTGTTCCACGGGGACGCCGGCGGCCTACATTCACCCGGGCGAGGCCGCCCACGGCGATCTGGGGCTGGTTGACAAAGACGACTGCATCGTCGCGTTCTCGACCAGCGGGAAGACCAACGAGGTCATCGAGATGCTCGATCTGGGCCGGCACCTCGGTCTCAAGACGATCATCGGCATCACCTCGCATCCCGACTCGTACCTCCGCGATCTGGCCGACATCATTCTGGACATGGGTATCGTCGAGGAGCCTTGCCCACTGGGTATGACGCCGTCGGCCAGCATCGCGGTGATGCTGGCGATCAGCGACGCCATCGCCCTGGCCCTGATGGAGCTCAAGGGGGTCACCAAGCACGACTACGGTCTGCGGCATCACGGCGGGTACCTGGGGCGGAAGGCCCGCACGGACAATCTGTGAGCGGCGATTCCTCAGCCAGATGGTCGGCCTCGCACCCCGTGTTGCGCCCGGGGGATCACGCGGTCATGGCAGGACCGCATCCGCTCGAGATCCTGTGTCGAGAGGGACGTGCATGAATCTTCAGCAGGATGCGCAGGGAGACCCCTTCAGCAAGCCGGGATCGACCGGTGGCCGCTACCTGATCACCGGTGGTGCGGGGTTTCTGGGTGTCAATCTGGTGCGGTACCTCCTCGCCCGAGGGCATCAGGTGTCCTCGCTGGACGTGGCCCCGTTCGATTACGCCGATTGTCGTGACCGGGTGGAGGTTCACCTCGGTGACATCCGGCGGCCGGAGGACGTCCGCACGGCCGTGCGCGGTGCGCGATGCGTGGTTCACGCCGCGGCGGCCTTGCCGCTGTACAAGCCCGAGGACATCTTCTCGACCGATGTGGACGGCACGCGGAACGTGCTTCAAGCCGCGTTGGAGGCGGGCGTCGAGCGCGTCGTTCACGTCTCCTCGACCGCGGTGTACGGCATCCCCGACCATCATCCTCTCCGGGAGGATGATCGCAAGCAGGGCGTGGGGCCCTATGGGCAGGCCAAGGTCGAGGCGGAAGAGGTCTGCCTCGAGTACCGCAGACGCCACGGGCTGTGCATTCCGATGGTGCGGCCCAAGTCATTCATCGGCCCCGAGCGGCTCGGCGTGTTCGCCATTTTCTACGATTGGGCCCACGAGGGTCACGGTTTCCCGATGATCGGCTCGGGGCGGAATCGCTACCAGCTTCTCGACGTGGAGGATCTCTGCGAAGCGATCTACCTCTGCTGCACACTGGATGGTGAGCGGGTCAACGACGTGTTCAACATCGGTGCGGCCGAGTTCACCACCATGGGCGAGGATTTTCAGGCGGTTCTGGACGAAGCCGGTTTTGGCAGGCAGATCAAGCCTTTTCCCGCTCGTCCGCTCATCTGGACGCTGCGGCAACTGGAGCGGCTGGGGCTCTCGCCGCTGTACAAGTGGGTGTACGAAACGGCCTGTGAGGATTCGTTCGTCTCGATCGAGAAGGCCCAGCGGGTGCTGGGATTCCAGCCCCGATACTCGAACAAGCAGGCCCTGGTCCGCAACTACCGCTGGTACCTGGAGCATCTGGACCAGTTCGTCGGCACCTCAGGCGTATCCCACCGCGTTCCCTGGAAGCAGGGCATCCTACGGCTGGCGAAGGTTTTCTTCTGACCGGCCGGGCCGGGAGCTGTCGCCGGACGGCCGCTTGGGCGACAGGCGCAGGCCGTCGAAAGGCACGACGAAGTTGCGTTCGGTGAGATCTCCGGCCTTGCTGCGCAGACCAATCCGGGCGTAGGCGTCTTGAGTCATGGCCGACCAGTGCAGGCACTGCGGATCGCGCGGGGTGTGGTAGCTCTGCATGTAGCCGCCGGTGAAGACCCGGGTGATGGCGTACCCGCAAGGGTACTCCTTGGTCGAGGCCGTCTCGACGTACGGGAGGTTGCCCGTCTCCTCTGGCCAGTGACCGACGTAGTTGCGGTGCAGGTGGCCCGCGAAGACGCCGGCGATCCGGCCATGCGCGCGGAGGAGGGCGGCGAGCTTCCGGGCGGCGTTCGGCGAGACGCTCGGGGTCTTGCCCGTGGCGAGGTCGATGGTGTGCGAGGCCCCGCTCCCGTAGATTCTGCCGAGCAAACCGCTTCCCAGCTGGAGCAGTTCCTCGGTCAAGGCTTCTCCCGAGGCTCTTTCCAGCTTGGGCAGGATGGGGCGGTGGAGCAGCACGAAGGTCCACTGGTCTGCATGATCGCGAAGGTCCCGGGCCAGCCAGTCCAGCTCGGCGTCCAGAACCGGGTCCTTGTCGCTCGCCAGCGGCTCGGTGTCGAGAATGACGAAGTGGATATTCTGGTGGTCGAAAGTGTACCAAGGCTTGGCCAGGCCGAATGTCCGCAGGAAAGGGGCGGCCGCGTCGTGGTTGCCGTGGACGACGCGATAGGGACGAGTCAGTCGATCGAAGAGTTGCCTGGCTTGCGGGAACTCGTTGGCGGTCGATCCGTCGGTGAGATCCCCTTTGATGATGGTGAAGGCGGCGCCGCTGGCATTGATTTCATCGATTGCGGCTCCGACCGCCAGGCGCCAGAAGGGCCGATGGGGCTCGGGCCAACGTATGCCTGGGCTGATGAGCTTCCCGCGAAGGCTAAGCCGGGCGACGATCTGCTGGCCGACGTGCGTGTCGGTCATCGTGGCGAAGGAGAACAGCTCCTCGCCGGGCGGCGGAGCCAGGGTTGTGAACCGGCCGGCCGCCTGGTTGCTCGCCGCCGCGTTCTCGATGTGGCAGACGTAGTAATACTGCGTGCCCGGCTTCAGGTTGCGAAGTTCGCACGACTGGAAGCGGCTTGCGCCTGGCGGAGCCTGATCGTTTCCGCGCTTGGGGGCTCCGGGCTTCGCGGTCTGATCCAGTTGATCCTTCTCGGTGCCATAGCGAATCGAGGTCTCGGCCGGTCGGCTCGTCTCCCACGTGAACACGGCCGTCGTGTCGGTGACGGTCATGAGCATGAAGCGGCTGACGGTAGCTTCGGGAGTCGAAGGGGATGTGGAAGCAGTGTCTTGGCTTGGTTGAGCCGTCCGAGAGCTGCGCTCTTGCGCCGAGGCCGGTGACAGCGAGAGTATCGCGAAAACGGTCATCCATCCGCACAAACGCCATGTGCATTTGGTTTCGGAACGATTCATCATGCTGGCTATTGTATACCGCTCAAGCTCGGTGGGACGAGACACGGTCAGGTGTCGCGACAGGATCTCTCGGAGGACTATCGAATCAGTCGGTCGATCCGGTCTCGAAGGTCGGCCCGTTTTCAGCCTCACAGGACCTCACGACACATCGACGAATCCCTGTTCCCTGAAATGCTTGTCGAACGCAAAAGCGGCTTGGATTCCTTGATGCCGCATCACCTCGAAGCTGACACAATCCACGAGACTTAGGTCTCTCCTCCTGGCAGCCAACACACCCGCGACGCCGACACGATGCAATTCGGCCGACACCCATTCAACCGCCAAGAGGGGCATGATGTCATCGTGGAAGACTCGCACGGCGTCCATTCCCAATCGATGCTGGAGGAGGGCAACGATCTCACAAAGCACGTAACTCGTACACACCAGCGTGGCGCCACCTTCGATCAGGGCCGACCACTTGCGCGAAGCCTGAGTGTGGTGTCTGTCATCCTGGTCGAGGACGGCCAGGAACGCCGACGTGTCCACGAAAGCAATCATGATTTGTACGCCTCGGCGAGATATCGGTCGTGCCGCACCGACAGATCTCCTCGGCCCGAACGGAATCGCCCCGCCGCACTTAACGCCCGCTTGCGCACCTCATCCTCACCGGCGGTTCCCGACGTTCGCAGATAGAGTTCCACTCCTCGGCGAATGAGTTCCGCCATCGAGACACCCTCGGATGCGGCTTTTTTCTTCAATGTTGCGGCCTGCTTCTCGTCGAGTTGTATCTGCGTTCGTACCATGGTGGCACCTCATCATGATTACATCTATACTATAATGATAACATTCCACCGGTATTCCGGCAACCCCCGGCTCCCGAGCGTGATGCCACCACGGTGGTTTAGGCACGACAACCGCGGCCGGCCTTCCGCGCGGTGACGGTCAGACTGGTGATGTAGTCGGCCGGCGTCGTGCCACGCGGGAGTTGTTCGACGATGCTCCGATACAGCGGATCCTGGAAATCGGTCATTGCCCGGATGTAGTCGCTCTTGGGTTCGCGGTTGATGTCGACCAAGCGGGCTTCCCGGGCCATGCGATCGGTGTCGCTCAGCTGGACCGCGCCGGCCACGCAGCCGACGAGAGCCTCGACCCCTTGGGCGATCGACGGGGGCAGTGCCTGAAGCAGGGGCAAGTCTGACACCGCCACGCGTCCGCCCGGCTTGAGCACCCGGGCGATCTCGCGCCACACTTGGGCCTTGTCCGGCGACAGGTTGATCACACAGTTGGAGATGACCACGTCGACGCCCGCTTCGGCCATCACCTTCACGGCGTTCGGATTCAGGCCGTGGATTTCGATGCCAGCGGAGTAGGCCTCGACGGCATCGCCCTTGAGGTGGCGTGCCCAGCCCTCGGCCATCTGGCTCCGGCACGAGTTGCCGGTACACAGGAACAGGATTCGCAGCTTGGGCATGTTCTCCTCGTGCAGCGGTCGATGCCGCCCTCCGGCTTCTGAGACGGGCGGTTTCACTTGGGTCGTTTGACGAGCAGAGCCACTTCCGCCACGCGGCGGCCGAGGTTCTTCGCGGTCGCGGTGCCGAACTCGTCGCCGCTGATACTGTCCTTGCCGTCATTGATCAGCGTGCCGCCGATGTGAGCGGTGGGCTTGCCGTCGCCGACCACGATCATTTCCTGGCACAACAGGGCTGCCAGGACGGATTGAGTGGTCAACTCCTGGCCGCCGTTGCGGGCAGCGCCGACCGCCAACACGCCGCCGACCTTGTTGCTGAGTCCGAAATTGTTCTTGCGGAAGGTCATGCACCGATCGATGAGCGCTTTGCACAGTGAGCTCATGTTCCCGAAGTAGACCGGCGTTCCAACAACGATGCCGGCCACCGCGGGGCTGCCGAGCTTCTCGGCCAGTGCCGGGAAATCGTCCTTCTCGCCCGGCTCCAGCGGTACTCCGGCCGCCACGCCGCCGGGGATCTTCAGACCGGCCAGTTCGATCAGTTCGACCTCCACCTCCGGCGACACCGCCTTGGCGGCATCCAGGCAGATCTGCATCGCCGCCGCGGTCGTTTTGCCTTTCCGCGGACTGCAGCACACGCCGACGATCTTGATCTTGCCCCGGGGAGCTTCCTCGGCGGCATTGGCCGTGCTTGCGCCCGCAACCGCGCCGGCGGCCACCACCGTTCCGGCCGCTTCCAGGAATCCGCGTCGTGACCAGTTCTTTTTCATCGCATGTCTCCTTGGAAAGGGTCAATGTTCACATGCTCTGGCATGGCTCATCAATCAATGGGCCGTATACAACAGATACAACCCGCCGAGCAGAACCAGAACACCGCAGACCTTCTTGAGGATCACCGCGCCCTTGGAGTGCTCGTTCCAGTCCAGGTATCGCTGCACCATGCCGGTCGACGTTCCCGCGGCCACGATCACCGAGCAGTGCCCTACGCCGTAGGCCAGCAGCAGCGTCGCCCCATACAAGCTGTGGGTCATCGCAACCTTGAAGGTGACGCCCAGAATCGGGGCCATGAATGCGAACGTGCATGGTCCCAGGGCGATGCCGAACACCAGGCCGAGGATGAACGCCGCGAGCGGGCCCTTGCGCTTCATGTTGACTTGCCCCGGCCCCGACCAGGGCACGGGAATGGCTTCCAGGAGCACCAGGCCGACCAGGAAGAACAGTGCCGCGACGAAGTAGTTGCCGTAGCCCCCCACGTCGCCCATCATCCGGCCTGCCGCGGAGGTGATCGCCCCGATCGCGGCAATGGTGATCAGGATGCCCACGGCGAAAAGTGTCGAGATCCCGAACGCCCGCCGCGCGCTCATTTGCCCCTGCTGGTCGATGAAGCCCACGATGAGCGGAATGCTCGCCAAATGGCAGGGACTCAGAATGATACTCAGAATGCCCCAGAGGAAAGCGGCCGCCAGGGCGATCAGGGGCGTACCTTCCACGGCGTGCGTCAGCGTATCGAAGAGCTGTTCGATCATCTGCATTCACCGATTTTGCAGGCCCGGGCGATCTGGGCAGGCGTCATCTTCGTCTTGGCCGCCAGGGCCTGGCCGACCGTGACCATGCGGCCGGTCGCGGTCGGGTGTTTCTCCAACCACGCCTTCAGGTTGGCCTCATTGATGATGAAGGCCTGCTTGAAGCAACCGGTCGAGGCCCAGGTGCCGTCCGCGTTCTTCTTGCCGCCGGCCCAGGCCACGGCCGTCTTCGGTTCCAGCGAGGCGACGCTGCCCGTCAACGTCTGCACACGGATCGTCTTGCCGGTTCCCAGCACGGAGCGAATCACGAGCATGCTCGGCAAGGACAACGCCGGCCCGGAAAGAAGCAGTGCCAGGGCCGGCCCCTTGCCCATTCCGGAGCCGATCAGGCCCTGGAGGATTGGAGCCTCCGTCAGGGTGGCGAAATACATGAACGCCCCGAATACAGAGGCGAACAGGTTGGCACGCACCGAGTTGCCGCCGACCAGATCAGTGACCCATTGGTTGGGAATCATTCCCTCTTCACCCGGGCGGCCGAGCAGTAGCCCGGCCACAAGCACGCCGCCGAGCAGCAGCGGCGTGATCAGCTTGGCGAAGGACCAGGTCTGACTGAACCACTCGCCCGCTTCGTCCCGCCGTGAGCCGAGGACGATCGACAGGCCGACGCACGCCGCCGCGAAGGCCATCATCGCACGCAACGGCAGGTGCTCGGCGTGCAGCCAGGCACGAAGCCCAGGCGTGACGATCGATTCGGACAACGCCCAGGCGCCCAGCGTTGCCGCCGCCACCAGGGCCAGTTTCCACCATTTCACCTTGAACCACATCGCCAGAGACGCGGCCAGGGCGACGGCACACCCGGCCGTGATCGCCCGTCTCGAGCTCCAGATCACGAACCAGAAGCCTGACGTCTGGTCTGGCTTCCCCCAGTTGGCGAAGACCAGAACGCCGATCATGCTGGCGAAATACAGCGTGGTTTGCCACAAGGGCCGGCCAGTCTCTGGGGCGGGCGTCATGTCCGCGGCCTCGGCCTTGGTGGCCTCTTCCTGGCGGTAGATCAGGTGCATGATGAGGCCGATGATGATGCTGAAGGAGATCGCTCCGATGGCGCGGGCCACGCCAATGTCCAGTCCCAGGATGCGGGCGGTCAGAATGATGGCGAGCACGTTGATGGCCGGACCCGAGTACAGGAACGCACAAGCCGGCCCGAGCCCGGCGCCGAGGCGCCAGATGCCGGCGAACAGCGGGAGCACCGTGCACGAGCACACCGCCAGAATCGTGCCGCTGACCGAAGCCACCCCGTAGGCCAATGCCTTGGGTGCCTTTGGCCCCAGGTAGCGCATGACCAAAGCCTGGCTGACGAACACCCCGATCGCCCCGGCGATGAAGAACGCCGGGACCAGGCACAAAAGCACATGCTCCCGGGCATACCACTTGAGCAGGGCCAGTGACTCGAAGACCGCCTTATTGAACCGGGGCCACTCGATCGGCAATGCGAAGCAGGTGGCGAAGACCGCCACGCCCCAGAGGAACTTCTTGTACTCGGATCTCCAGTCCAACGTCATTCCGTCGTGTCTCCCGGTCCGGACGGTGCATTCCCCTGCGGTCACCCGGGGCAGCCATTGCTATATGGCCACATCGCCATAGACCGCTCAAAAAAAGAGAGTCCTCCCTCCTTGGGGTCAGTTCATCACCTCCTGATGGGCCTGGAGATTGGCCTTTAGTACGGACTCGATGCAGTTGAAGAAGTTGGGGATGCACTTGCACCGCAGGCGGTAGAAGACCATCGTGCCTTCGCGGCGAACCTCGACCAGGCCGGCCTGCTTGAGCAGGGCCAGATGCTTGGAAACCGTAGACTGGTCTGCGCCGATCAGATCGGTGAGTTCACAGACGCACCACTCGCGCTCCTGGAGGACTTCGAGGATGAACACGCGGGTCGGGTGGGCCATGGCTTTGGCGACGCGGGCCCGGGCTTCGTAGTAGGCGGCTGATCTCCGTTTCATAGCCATATGGTAATTATACCACAAATGTCCGGATGGTCAAATGCGAGTTCCGGCCTTCTCAAGTTCCGGTAGAATGGCCACTGATGACGCCTCTGTCCCAGCCTGGCCGGTCTGCACGCCGATCCGCTCGCTTCTGGTTGAGCATTCTGATCTTCGTCTGGGGTGGCCAGGCGATGGTCACCCAGTCGTTGCTGCTTCGGGAATCGGTGGTGCTCATGTCCGGGAGCGAGTTGGCCTGGGGTGTCGTGCTCTTCGCCTGGTTGGCGGGTGTGGCCGTGGGGGGCGGTCTGGGTGGCCGGGCGTCGCGGCGTGTACATCGGCCGGTCATGGCTCTGGTCGGAGTGCTGCTGGGGCTGGCCTTGCTGCCCGGCCTGGAGATGTGGCTGTTTCGCGGGGCCCGGGCCTGGCTGGGCGTGGAGCCGGGCGAGCTGGTGCCCTTGCCGCGGACGCTGCTGGCGGCCCTGCTGCTGGTGCCGCCGGCCGGCATTCTGATCGGTATGGCCTTTCCCCTGGCTGTCCGCGTGTCGGACGAGGGTCCGTCGGGCTGCCCATCCGGAGCTCCGCCGGGCAGCGGTGCGCTCGGTCATGTCTACACGCTGGAGTCGGCGGGAGGGCTGGCGGGCGGAGCGGCGTTCAGCTTCTGGGCGGTGGAGCGGCTTTCGCCGATTCAGACGGCGCTGGTCTGGGCCGCGATCACGCTGGGTGCGTGCGGGGCGTTGCTGGCGACGGACCGTTCGAGGAGGCGGTCTGGCTTCCTGCTGGGCGCCGTGAGCGGAGCTGCGCTGGCGTTTGCCTTCTCCCCCGGCGATCCGCTGAATCGGTGGCTGGTCGCCCGCCGTTGGCTTGCCCTGGCCCCCGGTTATCGGCTCTGTGCCGAAGCGGAATCCAAGTATCAGAACCTCGCGATCGGCCAGCGGGAGGAGCAGTACGCCCTCTACTGCGACGGGCACATGGCGACGACCTTCCCGGATCCCTACGGCGTTGTGCCGCTTGCTCACGTTTGGATGTGCCAGCATCCCGCGCCGCGCCGCGTGCTGGTCATCGGCGGTGGGGCGGAAGGACTCCTGGCCGAGGTTCTTCGCCACTTTGACGCGGCCCGGCCGCCGATCCAGCGGGTGGTCGACTACCTCGAGCCCGACGCCCGTCAACTTGAACTCATCGAGCCTTTCCTCCGGCCGCAGGACCGGCTGGCCCTGGCGGATCCCCGGGTTTCCGTGGTTTATCAGGACCTCCGCTTCATGCTCAAGAGCCAGCGGGATCGCTACGACCTGGTGATTGCCCGGTTGCCGGAGCCGACCTCGGCGCTCCGGGCTCGGTGTTACACCAAGGAGTTCTATTCGGAGCTTCGGCAAGCGATGACCGACCGGGCGGTCCTGTGCATGACCGCGGCGGCCGCTCCGGCGCGCTTGTCGCCGGACTCGGCCGAGTACCTGGCGTCAATCCGGGCGACGCTGCGCGAGCATTTCCCGGCCGTGGTGGTCGGCTGGGGCGACCCCGCCCCGGTGCTGGCCGCCACCGCCCCTGACCTGATCGCCACCGATGCTGCCGAGTTGACTCGGCGGTACGGTGCGCGCCGCGTCACCGGCTCGTCCTTCGAGCCGCTCTGGTTCGAGACGGCGGCTGAATCGTTTGAGCCGGACAAGCTTCGACAGCGGTCCGAGGATCTTGACGCCGCCCCGAACGTCGAGGTGAGCACCGATCTGCGCCCGATCATCTATCTGAAGCGATTGATCCTTTGGGAGCGGATGACCAGCCCGGCGTCGAGCCGGGGGCTGGAACGTGTTCGAAGCGTGCCTCTGACCGTCGCGGGGATGGTGCTTGCCGCCCTGTGTGGCATTCCGTTTCTGTGGCATCCGCTCCGACTCGGTGGTCGCCGCGGTACGCGGCATGCCGCCATCGCCTGTTCCATCGGTACGACCGGCCTGGCCACCATGGCGTTGACGCTCATCCTGCTGTTTGCTTTTCAGAGCCTTTACGGCTACGTCTACCAGCGGATCGGCTGGCTCGTCGCCCTGTTCATGGCCGGCCTGGTCATCGGCTGCGAGTCGGTTCGGCGGCGGTCGTCGCCGATTCCCGACGCCGGCACCTGCGGTCGGGCGTGGCGAACCCTGGTCGCGGTTGATCTGCTGCTTGCCACCCTGGCCCTGGCGACACCGATGGTGCTCGCCGGGGTGAACGGCCCGGGCGGAGGACGGCTGGGTGCGGCCGGGGCGGAGCTGGCGGTCTCGATTCTCATGGCGCTGGCTGGCGTGATGGGCGGGGCGGCATTCGCCCTGGCCGGGGCGGTGCAGGTGGAGCTCTGCCGGGAAGTGGGACCGGCCGCCGGGAGCATCATCGGGGCCGACCACGCCGGGGCCTGCGCCGGGGCCCTGCTCACCGGCATCGTCCTCGTTCCGGTATTCGGCATCCCGACGACCGCGGGTCTTCTGGTCGCGGTGAAATTGGGTTCCGCCGCGATCCTGGTCATCACACGCCCGCGGGAACCGGCGGGATGACGACCGGCTGCCCGGCCGGTTATCCGGTGAAGGCCAGGAGTGTGGGGCAGGCGGTTCCGGCGTACTCGCCGGGTTCACGCACCGGGCGACTCAGAGGGGTTCGTCGACGAAATCCTGGACCGCGTTGGGGAGACACCAAAGGTAGGTGCCGATGAAGCCGACCAGGCTGACGATGCCTGCGATGGACACGAACCAGAACCAGCCGGCGGGCAATTCTCTGAGCGTTTGGAGGGACAACAGTACGGTCAGGCCGACGCCGTTCAGGATGAGGATCAGCAGGCCGATCACCACGGCGCTGGTTCCGCGGATCGATCGACCACGGTAGACAGGTATAACGCCCGCGATCACACCTTGGAGGCCGATCATCAGGAGTTGGAGCAAAGCAGCGCCCAGCACCCCGGCGAGCAGGGCACACGGGACCATGAGCAGATGCCATCCGTCGGACGCCGAGGCCCATAGCTCCGTCAGCTTGAAGTAGGCGATGACCGGGCCCAGGATGATCCCGATCAGAAACGGGAAGTAGTAGCTGAGCTTGCTCATCTCAATCGTTGCTCCGGCCCGGGGCTTCCGGCACCCCATGGGGCCGCATCCAGTATACGGTGACGCCTTGGCGAATGCGACCTGCGTTCGACCCCCGGCCACACTCCGGGCACAAGCGGCCCGCCCTGGTCCGTTTCCCGTTTGCGGGGCTCAGCTACCTACTGCAGCCCTGCGACCCGCTGCTGGACTGGAGCGAGCGGCGGCAGGTCGTTCGTCGGCCGGTCCAGGTAGAAATACGCGCAACTCGACCAGTCGTCGTGCCGCTCGAAAAGGCCGTAGTCCGCCTTGTTCTTATCCGGCGAGAAGTCAATCTTCTTCCGTCCTTCACCGGCGGCGTAATACTCGCGGCCGGACTCGTGCATGGGCTTCTTGACGCTCGGATCCCAGCAGCCAATCTGCTGAATGGTGACGCGAATGTCCTTGTGGAAGTAGATCGGGTCGGGAACATGAAGCCGGTAGAAGCAGTAGTTGTACTTCTCCCGGTCGGCCACCGGGCAGCCCTGGTAGAGCAGGGCAAACCGGCCCTGGCCCCAGCCGGTGCCGATGTAATCCTCGGTGCCGGTGCCGCAGAGCGTGGGCCACGACTCGTCGCCGTCGATGTACGCCTTGACCTCGCCCTCGCCCCACCATGACCTGAAGTACGTGCCGGTGTTGGCGATGACGCCGAAGTTGACGCCGAGGTACCGCCCGCGACCGGCGACCTTGGGCAGGAGCTCGTAGTCGCGCTGCAGGGTGGTGGGATTCTCGCGTCGCCAGTGAGCATGGAAGTACAGAGTCTCAGGGCCGTGGACATCGCCGAGGGTGTAGTTCACATCGTAGAAGAACATGGCCAGATCGCGTCCACTCTCGTTGGTGGCCTCGATCTTCATACCGGTGCGAAACGGCATGGGGATGTAGCAGTTGAAGCTGCGGCCTTCAGGGCTGGCGAACAAGGCGTTCTCGAAGGTGGCCATGCGGCCGAGTCCCTGGCAGAAGAAGTCGCCGATCGGGGCGGAGACGGCCGGCTGGGCGGCTCCATCCCAGTACATGTCCACTCGGATGCCGCGGAGCATGGCGGCGTCGCGTTCGCTGATGGTAACCCAGATCCGCCGCACGGTGCCGGACCGGCCGGTGACCTCTGCGAGCGTCTGACGCTGACCGGCCTTCAAGGAATAGAAGGGGGCGCCCTTGCGGCCCGAGTTGGCTTGGCCGGCGGCGCCCTTGCTGCCCCGCGGATTCTCGGCGCTGGCCCAGCGCGTCTCGACTGCCGGCGGGATGGTGCACAACGTATCGAGCGGCGCCCCGCCGTATGGCGAGCTGCGCTGGCCGGTCAGCGCGCAACCGGAAATCAGGATCGCGCACCCGAATCCCAAGGTTCGTGCCGTCAGCGTCAACATGCTGGTCATCGTCGGACTCCTGTCAGACAAGGATGCAGGCCGGTTGGCCGGCCGGGAGGCCGAGTATACCCCGTGTCGGCCGGGAACGCGACACGAGAAAGAGTTTTTTTACGCCTGTCACCCCGGCATGCTGCTCACCGCCGAGCCGCACAGCGCCGCATCGCCGTCCTCGGAAAACACGCCCGTGTTCACCGCAGAGCGAACATGGAGGCATCGCCCAGCCCGCGTGGTCGTCCTGGGGATCGGTATGCTCGCAATGGTCTGTGGTCAGGGTCAGCCTGTGGCCCCGGCGGAGGGTCCGTCACCCCTGCGACTCTGCCGAGTGAACCAGGCGGCGGGTGAGTCTTCCAGGCAGGAGGATCGCTTCATGGCCGGCGCCGTGATGACGCACCTGCCTGTTGAACGGGCGGCGGATCTGTATAATGACGTCGGCATTCACCTGTCCGACTCAAACAGGAGCGAGCACATGAACAGGCGTACCTTCATCCAACGGTCTATGGGCACCGCGGCGGCCGCCAGCCTGGCGGGCATGTCGTCCTTCTCCCTTGCCCAGGCGACGGACGCCGGGCCATCCAAGGGTATCCGCCTCGGCGGGCCGGTCTTCGCCAAAACCAACGATCCTGAGGAGCTGGCTTTGGCTCATGTCAAGCTCGGCTACCGGGCGGCGTACTGTCCCGGGGTCGATCTGAAGGATGCCGCCCGGATCGAGGCCATTGCCAAGGCGTTCGCCAAGCACAACGTGGTCATCGCCGAGGTCGGCCGGTGGTGTAATCTCCTGGACGCGGACGAGAAGAAGCGGGCCGACCATCTGAGGACGGTGACCGAGGGGCTGGCCCTGGCCGAGGCGATCGGGGCGCGCTGCTGCGTGGACATTGCCGGGTCGTACAACAAGGAGTCCTGGTTCGGGCCGCATCCCGACAATCTCAGCCAGAAGTTCTTCGACGCAACCGTCGAGCATGCCCGCAAGATCATCGACGCGGTCAAGCCGAAGCGAGCCAAGTTCTGCTTCGAGATGATGGGCTGGGCGATCCCGGACTCCCCGGATTCGTACCTCAGGCTCCTCAAGGCGGTCGATCGCCCGGCCTTCGGCGTGCATCTCGACCCGTGCAATCTGGTCAACTCGCCGGAGCGCTTCTACCGCAACACCGACCTGCTCAACGAGTGCTTCGACAAGCTCGGCCCGCACATCGCCAGTTGCCACGCCAAGGACCTCGTCTGGGACATCGAGATGAACGTCCATTTCCGCGAAGTCCCGGCCGGCAAGGGCAAGCTCGATTTCGATACCTATCTGCGCCGTCTGGCCGGCGTGAAGCATCAGCCGCCGCTCATGATCGAGCATTGTGCCAATGAACAGGAGTACGACCAGGCACGGACCTTCATTCTGGCTCAGGCCCCGAAGGCTGGTGTCGAGCTGGTCAAGTAGGGAACTGGGGAGGGCATCGAGGCTGAAGACCTGTCGTCACGCCAGGCCCGCACGTCCGAGCATGGTCTTCAGCGTGGCCCAATCGCGGCGGATGGACTCGACGGCGGCCTGATCTTCCCTTGAGCCGATCGATCGTTCGATCGCGGCATACTCAACATGGAGCGAGATCGGCCCTGCGAAGCGAAGTGCCTTCAGCCGCTTGAGCGCTTCCTCGCACCGGACCATGCCCTCGCCGAGCGGGACGTCCTTGGCCTTCCAGGCACCCTGGCCCTCCCTGGACCAGAAGAAGTCCTTGACCGCGAGCATGCGGATTCGCGGGGCGAGCAGGCCCAGGCCGATTCGCCATCCGCCGTCGCCGCCCTCAACCGTCGCGTGCCGCAGGTCGAAGTAGGAGGTAATCGCTTCTCGAGGCAAGTCCTGGATGAGTCCGTGGATGTCCCACATTCCCGCCCCGACGCGCAAGCCGCAGTGATTGTGGAAACCGGCGGTGACGCCGTGGGCCTTGCAGAGGGCCGCGATGTCGCGAAGGCGGGCTTTGACCTCGGCCAGCGCGGCTTCAATGCGGTTCAGGTTCTCGTAGCTGTAGTAGCCGAGCTTGAGGTGGCGAATGCCCAGGCCGGCGGCCGTCTTCACGATGGCCTCGGCGTGGCCCTTGCTCACGTCGGTGATCTCGGTGGTGATCATCGGGATGGCAATGCCGGCCTTGGCCAACAATTCGTGAGCCGCGGGCAGATCCTCCGCAACCCGTTCGGGCAGCACGTGCCCCTTCGACCGGCAAGTCAGATCCACAGCATCGATACCGCTCTTGATCAGCACCTCGGGCAGCTGAGCGAAGGGCCGGTTCTGCAGCGGCTTGGTGAACAGGCAGGGGCGAGGCTTGCCGGTATCGCGCGCCGCGGCTTCGGCCCGGGCCCATCGGTTCAGGCCCGCGGCCGCACCCACCGCGGCCATCGTCTTGAGAATGGCACGCCTGTCAGGTCTGGTCTGCGAAGAAGCTTGCATTGGCGTTCTCCCATTAGCACGAGTGTCGCTCATCTTCACCCAGGTCCTAGCCGGTCTGCTTCAAGACCAGTTCCCGTGTGCCCGGCTGCCCCCCGGGCTTGATGTCCAGATACACACCCAAACGGCCGGAACCACAAGGACTTCGCCCGACCTTCAAATTCGCCGGAGTCGTTTCGACGCCGAACCCCTTGGGAAACGCGGCCAGCGGCACGAAGATCCGCGTCGGTTGTCCGGTCGCCGGCTGCTCTTTCCACCGGCACCGGAAGACCCGCGTCTGGCGATCGAAGCCGTAGCTGAGCAGTTCCCCCGCCAGTGCGACCGGACACGGCCGGCAGATCGCTTCGAAGAAGCTCTTCTCCTCCAGGTCGGGCTTCAGAATCCAGAACGTATCGCCGAACCCGTACTGCTCTAACTGTGAGGCGATGAACAGGGCCATCGGCCGGCGGTCCTGATTGTGGCCCGGGTCGGCGTCCCATTCGCCCACGATGACCGGCATGTTCAGCCGCGTGGCCAGTTCGGCCATGCGGGCGAAGATCACGCCCATGTGCAGGTTCGAGGGATCGCCCATCGGCAGTCCGTAGGCGTGCGGTACCAGGGCCTGCTGCGGATCCCGCCGTCCCTCGCCGTCCACGATCGGGGCAAGAGCGCTCCGCACTCCGATAATGGACCCTCCGCCAGGCTCCAGCAGGATCATATGATGCTTGTCCACCTCGCGGATCGCTCTGGCCAAGCGGGCATACATCGGGTTCAGCGAATCACGCTCATAGGTCATGTACAGCGGCTCGAGAGCCGCCAATACGCCCTTCAGGAGGTTCTCGTCCGCCGCCACTTCGGTCATGGCCTTGCGGCGGAACTCCTCACTCTGGTATTCCTTGAGCAGGCCGGCGACGGTGACCTCCTCGCCCTTGTCGATCCTGACCTTGGCAAGCTTGGCGGCAATGATCAGGGGCATCATTCGCATCGGACTGCCGGGGTAGGGCTCGTTGAACAGATCGTAGCCGATGACGGTGGTGTCGTCGGCATATCGCCGGGCGACGTGTTGCCAGGCCAATGCGAACCGGTCCTGGATGCCGACGCCGTCGGGTCCGGGCTGGTTCGCGTAGAAGTTGTCGAACGCGGTCTGGACCATGGGGCTGGTCCAGTAGGATTCTTGCCACAGGTTGGGGTTCTGGACGTGCGGCTGGCCTTCGTCGAGCGTCGCCCAGGCCGGGGCTCCGTCGATCGCCTTGACGCCCCACAGGTCCTGGTGCATGTCAAGGTAGATATACAGGCCGTTGGCCCGAGCCGAGGCGATCTGCTCGTCGGCCAGCCTGAGGTAGGTTTCGTCGTACTGGCCGCATTTCGGCTCGAGTTCGGACCACTCCAACTGCAGGCGGATGACGTTGAGGCCCCAATCGCGCATCCGGGCGCAGAGTCCCGGCTTGATCCAGGTCGAGTCCGGCTTGTTGGTGCCGCCGGCGTTGATGCCGTGCAGAATGACATGCCGACCGGCGGGATCGACGAATCGGTTTGCGGCGACCTGTATCCTGGCCAGAGGCGGGGACAGCGGGATCGGCTGACTGCTGGGCTGGGAAGTGACTGCCCCCGCCGGGGCCGCGGCCGCCGCGACGCAGAGAACAGGAGCCAACTGGGCAAGACGCATGGCCGCGAGCCTCCTGACGGATGGACAAACCAGCGGCGGACTGTTCAGGCAAGCGATACTCATGTTCGTACGTTCTGGCAGGATGAGCCACGGAGGGCGCAGTTACGGTGACGGTGCAGACTCTCCGCTTGTCTGCCCTCCCGCCCCGGGGCTACACAGCCTTCGAAGCCAGACCTTCAGTCCTCCGCGCAGAAGCTGATCGATCGTGATCGAGCTTGTTCGGGGGTCGATGGTGAACTCGAACGGCAAGGAGGCCTGATCGTGGTAGCTGACCCAAGCTTCGCCCTTGATGGCCACGATCTGTGTCATCTCCGCCGCAGCATTGAGCAGGTCCTCGGTCACCAGGCTGCTCCGAACGAGACGGCGGTAGTTGATGCGAGCGCCTTGAAGCCCGTGATATCGGCCGTCCGTCAGACAGTCGAGTTCGCGGGTGATGACCGGGGTGATGATGTGTTCGGCAAAACACCGGTCGATCTCCTGCTGGGTGACGAGTCCAAGCTGGTGGAGGATCGTTCCGAGCTTCCCTTGGCCCTCCGACTGCATCGCAAGCGCCTTCTCGAGGGCCTCAGGCGTGATCAGGCCTTTGGCCAGAAGCACCTCTCCAATGAGAGGCAAGGGTTTGTTTTCCTCGGCAATCATCAATCAACCTTCTCCCGCAGACGCTTCTGGTGATCGGAGTCACTTGAGATGGGCTGAGAAGTGACCTCCCGTTCTCACCTGCCACCGAGACGATCGTGTCCGCTCGCCGTGAAGTGCGTGATCATCACGCCCGCTGCTTCTTGGTCCAGGTGACGCCGTCCAGCTCACCGGCGGGTCGCTCGACGCTCATTCGCAAGCCGGGTAGTAGCCGTCTCTCCATCGCCTGCTGTACTGCGGCGGCGATGCCGGCCGCATCCAGGCCGCACTCAGCCAACTGGGCGGCGCGCGGGCCCTGAGGAATGAAGCGGTCGGCAGGGATGCCCAGGCAAGTCACCTGCTGCGCCGGCAGGTGCATTTCCATCGCGGCCTCGAGAAGGGCCGATCCGAACCCGCCCACGACACTGTGCTCCTCGATGGTCATGACCGGGTGGCCGGTCCGCAGGATGCTGGTGACCATCTGCCGGTCGATCGGCTTGGCAAATCGAGCGTTGATCACGCGGACGGAGAGATGGTCGGCCGCCAGGAGTTCGGCCGCATCGAGGGCGTGGCTCACGGTCGCGCCGTACGCCAGGATCGTTGCGTCGCGACCGGGGTGCATGAGCCGGCTCCGGCCCATCTCGAACGGCGGGGCCTCGCCCATCGGCTCGGGAACGTCGGCTCGGGGATAGCGAATCGCGCACGGCCGGCCGCAATCGACCGCGAACCTCAGAGCCTGCTGGAGCTCGGCCTCATCCGCCGGGGCCATGAGGACCGTGTTCGGCAGACCGCGGAGATAGCTGATGTCCAGGGACCCGTGGTGCACGGCTCCGTCGCCGCCAACCAGCCCGGCCCGGTCCATGCAGAGTACCACCGGGAGGTCCTGCAGCACAACTTCCTGGAAGATCTGATCGAACGCTCGCTGCAGGAATGTCGAGTAGATCGCGACCACGGGTCGCAGCCCCGCCTTGGCCATACCTGCGGCGATGTCCACCGCAGCGCTCTCGGCAATGCCGACGTCGTGATAGCGGCTTGGAAAGGCCTTGGCGAACTTGTCCAGGCCGGTGCCGTCCGGCATTCCCGCGGTCAAGGCGGTGATTCGGGCATCGCGGCCACCGAGGTCGGTGATGGCGTCGCTGAACGCGGCGGTCCAGCTCTTGCCGGAGCCCTTCTGAATCGTGACCTTTCCCGCCTCAATGTAGAAGGGACGCGGCGAATGAAAGCGGCCAGGTTCGGCCCGGGCGAAATCGGCACCCTGGCCCTTGTTGGTGTGCACGTGCAGGAGCACCGGGTGCTGGACGTTGCCGAGCATCTGGATCAGTTCGATCAGGTGGGCGATGTCGTGACCTTCGACCGGGCCGACATACATGAAGCCCATCTGTTCGAAGATCTGGTGCGGTGAGACCGTGGCCTTGACGCCGTCGCGAATGGCCTCGAGGGCGCCGACGACCTGCCGGCCGACAATGGGCAGACGCGGGAGGACGCTCTTGGCCCGCTGCTTCACCTCTTCGTACAGCGAGCTCGTTCGGAGCTTGGCCAGATGCGCGGCCATGGCCCCCTGCGTTGGAGCGATGCCCCAACTGTTGTCGTTCAGCACGACCAGAAACTGCCGGTTCAGAATGCCCGCCTGGTTGAGTCCTTCGAAGGCCAGCCCGTTCACGATGCTCGCGTCGCCGACCAGGGCGACAGTCCGGGCGTCGCGTTTGAAGGACTGGTCCGCCAGGGCCAAACCCAGGGCGGTGGCGATGGCCGTGCCCGCGTGCCCAACCTTGAACAGATCAAAGGGGCTCTCGTCCGGATTCGGGAAACCGCTGACGCCGCCCGACTTGCGCAGCGTCTCGAAGTGCTCGTTGCGGCCGGTGAGCAGCTTGTGCGGATAGCACTGATGCCCGACGTCCCAGAGAAGGTGATCCTTCTCGAAGTCAAAGCAGTAGTGCAGGGCGATGGTCAGCTCGGTGACGCCCAGGTTGCTGGCCAAGTGGCCGCCGTTGTTGCCGACCACCTGGATGATGCGTTCGCGGATCTCGCCGGCCAATTCCTTGAGCTGATCGACGGAGAGCTGCCGCAGGTCGCGCGGGTGGCGGATCTTATCCAACAATTTCATTCTGTCTGGTTCCTGCCTCTTGACTGACGACGTCATCTTAGTACGACGCCCGAAGCCGGTAGTTTGTCGCCATGAGCCATTCTAGTGGTTCCTCTCGATCACGAACCGGGCCAGGGCCCGCAGGTCGTCCGCCGCAGGTCCGAAGATGTTGAGCGCCTCGATCGCCCGGTCGCAGGCTGCACCAGCCGCCTTTCGACTGGCCTCGATGCCCACCGCCGCCGGGTAGGTCTGCTTGCCCGCCTCAGCATCCTTGGCAACCGCCTTGCCCAGGGTCGCGGCATCACCAGTGACGTCCAGTAAATCGTCGGCAATCTGGAACGCCCGGCCCAGTTGATCCCCGTAAGCCCCTGCGGCCGCCAGCAGACCAGGGCCGGCGGCAGCGCTGATCGCCCCGAGCCGTCCGGCCGTCTCCAGCAGGCGGGCGGTCTTATATCGGTGGATATGCTCCACCACGGCCAGGGAGGGCTCGTCCCCCTCGCTCAGAATGTCGGTCGTCTGCCCGCCGATCATGCCCGCCCACCCAGTCCCCCGGGCGAGCTCCAGCACGGCCGCAGCCCCGAGACGAGGATCCGTCATCGGGTCGGTCAGCAGTTCGAACGCCAGGGCCAGCAGGGCATCGCCGGCCAGGATGGCCACCGCCTCGCCAAACGCCTTGTGGCAGGTCGGCCGTCCCCGACGGAGGTCGTCGTCGTCCATGGCGGGCAGGTCATCGTGTACCAGAGAGAAGGCGTGAACGCATTCCAGGGCAACCGCGGCCGGGGTCGCAGCCTTGGCCGTGCCGCCACACAGTTCACAAAACCGCGTCACGATGTAGGCCCGGACCCGCTTGCCGCCCCCTTGGACGGAATACTGCATGGCCTGGGCCAGGACTTGGGGAACCGCTTCTGGGGGTTTAAGCATCTGTTGAATGGTGGTCTCGAAAGCCTGGGCCCATTCGGCCAGACGCTGCTCGATCCGTATCTCATTCTTTAACAGTGTGTTATGCGTCGGCGCTTTGCTCATCATGCACAGCCCGTCTCAAGTGCCTTCGGAGCAGGTGGCTTACCCCGCGGGCGAAGGCGGCTATTATACCGTGTTGGCGCCCAAGTCCACACTGGGTCCCGCCCGTCGGACCTTTGACCTTTGGCTGCTGGCCCGGTCCAGTCCGAGGTCTTTGGTGGTGGTTACCCTTGGGGCTATAATGGTCCCGTCGTTGCCGGAGTCTGGCCACGAACGGTCTGGCCCCGCGCGACGCTAAGAGGTGTCCCGGATCCTGCAGGGTGACCGGCGAGACGTCGGGTTCGCGCAGGGATTCGCGGGGCACGCATAGTGAGCCTCCTGGCCACCCTCCGCATGGTGCGGGGGATGGGCGGGGCCGGAACGAAAGCCGGCTGGGCTCGACCGCTGCGATCTGCGGCATCGCCGCGGGCTATCCATGGATAACCTATTGGAAAGGAGAAAACCATGGCCACCGCACCGCAAGCGCCGTCTTCGACGCATTCACCCCCCCAATCCACTCCGGCGATCCCCCAGGCTCCCCCGGTCACGCCCGTCCGCAAGTGTGGTGCCGAGCTGCTGTGTGATGTCCTGGCCGAGCAGGGCGTCGAAACGGCCTTCGGCTACCCGGGCGGGGCCATCCTACCGACTTTCGACGCCCTTTACACGAAGCCGCTGAAGTTCTACCTGACGCGATGTGAGCAGGGCGCGGGCCACATGGCCGACGGCTACTCCCGGGCCACGGGCAAGGTGGGCACTACGATTGTGACCAGTGGACCCGGGGCCACCAATCTCACGACGGCGCTCGGCACGGCCTACATGGATTCGATTCCCATGGTGGCCATCACCGGGCAGGTGGCAACGGCCGCGATCGGCAATGACGCCTTTCAGGAGGCGGACGTCGTCGGCGTGACTCGACCGGTGACCAAGCACAACGTCCTGGTCAAGAGAGTCGAGGATCTGCAACGCGTGGTCCGGGAGGCGTACTACATCGCCCGGACCGGCCGGCCCGGCCCGGTGCTGGTGGATGTCCCTAAGGATGTGCAGGTGGGTCTGGGTGAGGTGAGCGCCGACGCGGGGGTGGATCTTCCCGGCTATCGTCCGCGGGCGACCGGCAATCCACGTCAGATTCGGCTGGCCGCCGAGGCGATCAACGCGGCGGAGCGGCCGGTTCTCTACGTGGGTGGAGGGGTCATTTCGTCCAACGGCGCCGAGGAGCTTCGGCAGATCGCCCGCAAGGGCAACATCCCGGTGACCACCACGCTGCTGGGCATGGGCGCCATCGACGAGGTGGCCGATGACCGCCTCGCCCTGCACATGCTGGGCATGCACGGCAGCGCGTATGCGAACTACGCGGTTCAGTCGAGCGACCTGCTCATCGCCGTCGGGGCGCGGTTCGACGATCGGGTGACCGGCAACCTGGAGACCTTCGCACCCTACGCCAAGATCATTCACATCGACGTCGATCCGTCGAGCATCAGCAAGAACGTGGACGTCGATATTCCGGTCGTGGGCGATGCCAAGGTGGTGCTGGCCGAGATGCTCCCGTTGATCGAGCATCGCGAACGGGCCGCCTGGTTCGGGCAGATCGCGACCTGGAAGCAGCAATACCCGTTCAGCTACAAGCAGCAGGAAGATCGCGAGATACTGCCGCAGTACGTCATTGAGCAGATCAGCAGGATCACTGATAGCAGCGCGATCATCACCACGGGAGTGGGTCAGCACCAGATGTGGTCGGCTCAGTTCTACCGCTGGCGGTGGCCGCGGCAGATGATCACCTCGGGCGGGTTGGGCACGATGGGCTACGGCTTCCCGGCGGCGGTCGGGGCGGCGGTCGGGCGGCCGGACAGGCCGGTCATCGACATTGATGGCGACGGCAGTTTCCTCATGACCTGCAACGAGTTAGCGACGGTCGCGGAGTACAGGATTCCGGTCAAGGTGGTCATTCTGAACAACGACTTCCAGGGCATGGTCCGGCAGTGGCAGGAGTTGTTCTACGGCAAGCGTTACATGGCCACGGTGATGACCAATCCGAGCTTTGCCCGGGTGGCCGAGGCCTTCGGCTGCACGGGAATCGACGTTCGCGACCCCAAGCATGTGCCCGACGCGATTCGCCAGATGCTGGGCACGCCCGGCCCGGTGGTTATGGACGTACACGTTGCCCCGGAGGAGAATGTCTATCCCATGGTTGCCGTGGGCAAGAGTCTCCACGAGATGAACATGGGCGGCATGGCCTAGTGATCGGGACCACCTGACGTGTCGAACGCCCCCGGACAATCTGCGCCGTTACCTTCGTGTCCGCCAGAGCCGGCGGCCCCGCAAGTCATGCCCTACGCACAGCCGCGCCGGCTGTGGCCGGCCGTCCATGCGCTGCTGCGCACCCGGATTGTGGCCGGCGTGCTCACCGTCATTCCCATCTGGGTGACGTGGGTGGTGGTCAAGTTCGTGTTCGACACGATGAAGTCGGCCACCGAGCCCATCGCCCAGCGGGTGGCGAAGCACATGATCGAAGCCAACCACGAGTTGGTTCCGGAGAAGGTGCGGGAGCACGTGGACTGGATCGTGCCTTTGCTGGCGGTTCTGCTCACGCTGTTCCTGCTGTACCTGCTCGGCTTGTTCACCGCAAACGTATTCGGGCGGCGGATCATCAAGGCCGTGGAAGGCGTCTTCGAGCGGCTGCCCCTGATCAAGACGGTCTACAAGTCGATCAAGCAGATCGTGGTCGCGATCGGCGGTTTCCAGTCGATGGAGTTCCAGCGCGTGGTGCTCTTTGATTTCCCCGCGCCGGGCTACAAGCGGGTGGCCTTCCTGACCTCGGTGATGACCGATCAGAACACCGGGCGCCGGGTGGCCAGTCTGCTCGTCCCCTACACGCCGTACGTGACCGCCGGGTACATGCAGATCGTGCCTCTCGAGCAGGTGTCGGAGACCAACTGGACCGTCGAGGAGGCCGTCAAGTGGATCATGTCGGGTGGCATCATCCATCCTGACTCACTGCCGTTCGACCAGCTGCATCCGGTGCGCTGGGATGAAAGTTCCGGCGAGCGCGCCAAGCCCCCGCCGGCCAAGGCCGGCAAGACAGCCCGGTAGCGGAGTTGTTGTCCCGGCCGGTGGCCGAGGTTGACCAATGACAAACACGAGATTCACCCTCCAGGTGAATTCGATCGAGAGAAGACACAGGACAAGGACAAATGAAGAAGCATATCCTGACGGTGCTGGTGCAGAATCAACCCGGCGTGCTGGCCCACATCGCGGGTATGTTCGCCGCGCGCGGTTTCAACATCGACTCGCTGGTAGTCGGTCGGACCGAAGACCCGAGCCTGTCGCGCATGGTCATCGCGTCCGTCGGCGACGACCTGACCTTGGAGCAGATCCGCAAGCAGCTGGGCAAGATCGTCACCGTGGTCAAGGTCCGCGATCTGAGCGAACAAGTGGTGGTGGAACGCGATCTGCTGCTGATCCAGGTGCACTGCCCGCCGGAGAAGCGGGTGGAGTTGCGCCAGATCACCGAGGTCTTCCGCGGCTGCATCGTCGACGTGGCCCCGCGCTCGGTGGTCATTCAGCTGACCGGGCCGGAGGACAAGATCGAGGCGTTCATCGAGCTCTGCCGGCCATACGGAATCAAGGCTCTCTCTCGGACCGGCGTGATCGCCGTCCCCCGGGCAAGCCAGCAGATCGCCGAGCCGGTTCATGGCCCCGCGACGCCGCGAAAATCGCGCCAGCGCAAGGCCAAGCCCAGCGCCTCCGGTCCGATCGTGGCCCTGCCGCCAAGCTGAGCGCAGACTCGGCCCTGCCCTGCCGGCCGTGGGCCAAGACTCCAGTGCCGGATGGCGAGGGCCAGGGTGGGCGCCGGCCCCGCGGATGAACGTCGGTCGCCGGCGTCCGGATCGCCCCGGCAGCCTTTTCGCAAAGAAGCCCGGCTCGGCTATACTCTCCGGTCGTTGGCGTAACGGCTCGATTCCCAGGCTGGCGAGGGCAAAAGGCATGGCGCTGCTGTGCGGCATTGATATCGGGACTTCGGCGACCAAGGCATTGCTGTGCACGGCCGCGGGGCGGGTGCTGGCCACCGCCAGCGTCGAGTACCCGGTCTACGCTCCCAGGCCGGGCTGGTCGGAGCAGGAGCCGGAAGACTGGTGGCGGGCTTGCATCAAGGGTATCGCCGAGATCTGCAGAAGGGCCAGGAGGAAGCCCAGCGACATCACCGCGATCGGACTCTCCGGCCAGATGCACGGCAGTGTGTTTGTGGACAAGGTGGGCAAGCCCCTGCGCCGGGCCCTGCTGTGGAACGACCAGCGGACCGCCCGGGAGTGCGCCCAGATCGAGCAGTTGGCCGGCGGGCGCAAGAAACTCATCAGCATGGTCTCGAACGTCGCCCTGACCGGCTTCACCGCCCCGAAGATTCTCTGGGTACGCAGGAACGATCCCCGGGTCTATGCCAAGACATACAAGGTCCTTCTGCCCAAGGACTACATCCGACTGTGCCTGACCGGGGAATACGCGAGCGAGGTCAGTGATGCGGCCGGCACGCTGTTGCTCGAGGTGAAGAAGCGAGCCTGGCACAAGGGCCTGCTCAGCCGCCTGAGCATCGACAGTGATCTGATGCCTCCGGTGCACGAATCCACCGAAATCAGTGGTCGCATTTCCGGAGCAGCGGCCAAATTGACTGGGCTGAAGGTCGGTACGCCGGTCGTCGGTGGGGCGGGTGACCAGCCGGCCGGTGCGGTCGGCAACGGCATTGTCCGAGCGGGTATCGTCTCGGCCACCATGGGAACCAGTGGCGTAGTTTTCGCACACGCGGACGCCCCGGTGCCCAACGAGCGCGGCAACCTCCAGTCGTTCTGTCACGCGGTGCCGGGCAAGTGGTGCGTGTTTGGCTGCATGCTCTCGGCCGGCGGTAGTCTGCAGTGGCTGCGGGATACGCTCTGGGCCGACGAGGTGAAGGCCTTGCGATCACGGAAGAAGGACCCGGGCCAGCTCTACCCGATGATGATCGAGGAGGCGGCAAGCGTCGCCCCTGGCTGCGAGGGATTGGTCTTCCTGCCGTATCTCACCGGCGAGCGCTGTCCCTATCCCGATCCGACCGCCCGAGGAGCGTGGGTCGGCCTGACCGTGCGTCACCGGCGCGGGCACATGATCCGCGCCGTGCTCGAGGGGATCACATTCGGCATGCGCGACCAGGTCGAGCTCATGCGGGCGGGCGGCGTCCAAATCAGTGAGGTGCGGGCCAGCGGCGGCGGGGCGGCGAATGAATGCTGGCGGCAGCTTCAGGCGGACATGTACGACGCCGACGTGGTCACGATCAACACCCGCGAGGGCGGGGCCTTGGGAGTGGCCCTGCTGGCCGCGGTCGGCACGGGAGTCTACGCCAGCGTGCCCGAGGCTTGTTCGGCGGTGATCAAGGTGACCACCAGGCTGAGTCCGAACAAGGGGGCTCAGCGGGCCTATGGCGCGGTGTACCCGGTGTACCAGTCGCTGTACCAGAGCCTGCGCCGCGAGTTCGCGGCCCTGTCGGAAGTCTGATCGCTTTGGCTCTTCGCGGCCGCTGGACGAGCCGGCTGAAGAGACCGAAGGAGAGGTCCATGAAGTGCCCCAAGTGTCAAACGGACATGAAACCGGTCGTCATTGCCGGGATCGAGGTCGATCGGTGCGGCGGCTGCGGCGGCCTTTGGTTCGACGCGGGCGAGGCCCCGAAGCTGAAGATGATTCACGGCTCGGAAGCGATCGACAAGGGCCAAGCCGGCATGCCCGGGACCACTGAACGGCCAAGCCCTGTCTCGTGTCCGAAGTGCGGCACTCAAATGATCCAGATGGTTGACCTCGATCAGCCGCATATCCACTACGAGGGCTGCACCGTCTGTTACGGCATGTTCTTCGACGCGGGCGAGTTCCGAGACTACAGGGAGCACACCCTCATCGAACGCCTCAAGGACTGGCGGTCTTCGGCCTCACCATAGCCCTAAGTCCAGAGGTAAAAAACGGTTGAGGCTTCCGGTGCTCAGTACGGCCTGGTGGCGGCCTGTGTGCGGTAGTCGTCGATGAGCGACTCGCGGATGAGGATTTCAACACGTCGGTTCTCACCGACCCTGGAAGCCTGATCAGGCCCGTGGGCAACAGGTTCGTTTGGACCGGCCGCGGTGATGCGGATGGCCTTCGGATTGGCACCGAGCTTGATCAGCTCATCGGCCACGTTCTTGGCCCGCTGGTAGGAGAGCTCGACGGCGTCGGTGAACTTCCAGTCCGCCGGCCGAGGTTCATCCCCTGCGTGGCCGCGAACCTCAATCATGTTGCGGTGGCCTTTGAGCATCCGGCCCATTTCCTGGATGGTGGTCAGGGTCTTGGGATTGACCTGGGCGGAGAAGGGCTCGAAGAACACGGGCCCACCCATGGTGATTTCCATTCCGTCGCGGACCCGGCGGACCCGGAACTGGTCGCCGTAGATGCCTTCCTCCTTGCTGTCGCCGCGGTTCCTGGGTTCATTCCGCCGGGCCAGGGCCTTGAGTTGCTTGAGCAGGTCCTCGAACTTGGAGGTTGGCTTGATGTTCTCCAGGGCATCCGGGCTCATGTCGCTGAAGGCCGCCCGAACCGCGGCGGCGATTTCCTCGAGGCCCGGATCGCTGCCCACGCCGGACTCCTTGGGATTGGCCGCGGCCAGAATCACGAAGAAGCTGAGCATCAGCGTCACCAGGTCGGCGAAGCTGACGATCCACAGCGGTGCACTTTCACCGTGCTCTTCCGGCTGGTGTTTCTTGGACATCGATCAGCCCTTCTTTTCCGACTCGGCCAGGAGGGCCTTCTGCTCGCGAGCGGACAGGAACGACTGCATCTTGATCTGGACCATGCGGGGATTATCCCCGGTCTGCAGACCCAGGATCCCGACCAGGATCATCTCCCGGACGAACTGCTCATCCGCCGAGCGGATGGCCAGCTTGTCGGCAATCGGGCCGCAGACGACGTTGCAGATGATGCACCCGTAGAGGGTTCCCAGCAGGGCGATGGCCAAGGCCTGGCCGATGGCCGCGGAGTCACCGCCCATGTTGCGGAACATGGCCACTTGGCCGATCAGGGTGGCGGTCAACCCAAAACCCGGGCCGTACTTGCCCATCAACTCGAAGAACTTCTTGCCTTTCTTGTGGCGCTCGGCCAGGGCCTCGATCTCGATTCGCATCGATTTCTCGATCACCGCCGCATCCATGCTGTCCACGCAGAGCTGCAGGCCCTTCCTCATGAACGGATCCTGCTGCTTCTGAACCTCGGTCTCGAGGGCCAGGACCCCTTCACGGCGGGCGATTTCGGCATAGTGGACGATCTGCTGAATGATGACGTGGATGGGGGTCTCTTTGGCGAAGAGCCAGTTCTTGAGATAGCCGCCCACCTCGAGGACCGAGCGGAGGGGCATGGACAGGCACACCGCCGCGAACGAGCCACCGAGCACGAGAACAAAGCCTTCCGTCGAGTAGAAGGCCTCAAGGTGCCCGTGGGTTCCCTCATACATGGCCCAGATGAGGGCACAGATCGAGAAGATCACACCGATGATTGTCGCGATATCCATCTGCGGTTGGCACCCCTGCCGGACGACCTCGCCCCAGGCATGTTCCGAATAACCAGGCCCGGGGACGCGGCGATCCCGTGGCTATATCGACCTGCGGGGGTGGTGGCTTTGTTTGATAACCACCAGAGCGCGGTCAGCGGTCGGCGATCGGACCTCGGCAATCGCCGTTCAGCGCTCGGGGGTCAGCAGATTCTCGAAAGGGCCCGGGCGATAATTGCCCGAGCGGTCACGCCCGGCGCGGGTCCAGGTGTCCCATAACACTTCTCGGCGCGTTGCCCCCGGATCGCGGTGCGGGCGCAGAAGCGCCCTTCAAGTCCTCGAGCGAGGTCTTCGGCATGTCCATCGAGGTCCGTCCCGCAAGAAGAGCGGTCGGCCCCGTTCGGGTTATGGGCCGTTCGATCGCTGATCCCGAGGTGATCAGGCGCCTCGTTCCCTGCGCCTTGCCTTGGTGGCCGCGTTCAGGTTGATGCCCAGTTCGTCGAGCTGCTTCTGGTCGACGTCGCCGGGGCACTCGGTCAGGGGGCAGAAGGCCTTCTGCGTCTTCGGAAATGCGGTCACGTCGCGAATGCTGGTCGAGCCTGACAGGAGCATGGCCATGCGATCGAGACCCAGGGCCAGGCCGCCATGCGGCGGAGCGCCGTACTGCAGCGCATTCAGGAGGTGCGAGAATTTGGCCATGGCCTGTTCGTCACTCAGGCCGAGCATCCGAAAGATGCGACTCTGCACGTCCTGACGGTGGATACGGATCGAGCCGCTGCCCAGCTCGACGCCGTTGAGCACCGAGTCATAGCACTTGGCTCGCACCGAGCCCGGGTCGCTCTCCAGTCGATCGAGATCCTCGTCGTGCGGCATGGTGAACGGATGGTGCATGAACACCCATTTCTTGTCTTCCTCGCTGTATTCGAACGCGGGCATGTCAACGATCCAGAGGAACTCCCAGTGGTCCTTGGGGATCATCTTCCGTCGGTCGGCCAGCGTGATCCGCAGCCAGTTGAGATACTTGCACACCTCGGCGAACCGGCCGGCCGCGAAGAAGATCATGTCGCCGGGTTTCGCTCCCGCAGTGGTCACGAGCTCGCCAACGGTGTCGCCGGGGAAGAACTTGCTGATGCCGGTCTGGAGCACGACTTTGCCGCCTTCCTCGACCACCTTGCATAGCGGCAGCCCGCCGGCGCCGACGCCCTGAATCTCCGTGGTCAGTCCGTCGCTTTCCTTGCGGGTCATGTCCGCGCCGCCGGGCAGACAGATCGCCTTGACCACGCCGCCCTTGGCAACGGTGTCGGTGAAGACCTTGAATTCGCTCTTGCGGGCGACCTCGGTCAAGTCGATCAGCTTCATGCCGTAGCGCAGATCGGGCTTGTCGCTGCCGTAGTCGCGCATCGCATCATCGTAGCTCATTCTCCGGAACGGGACGGGTACTTCAACGCCCAGGACGGCCTTCCACACGTAGGCCAGCGACCGCTCGACCACGTCGAGCACGTTGTCCACATCCACGAAGGCCATTTCCAGGTCGACCTGGGTGAACTCCGGCTGGCGGTCGGCGCGGAGGTCCTCGTCGCGGAAGCAGCGGGCGATCTGCATGTAGCGGTCGAAGCCGCTGATCATCAGCAGCTGCTTGAAGAGCTGTGGCGATTGCGGCAGGGCGTAGAACGAGCCGGGGAACACCCGGGAGGGCACGAGGTAGTCGCGGGCTCCCTCGGGCGTCGACTTGGTCAGGATCGGCGTCTCGACTTCGAGGAACCCCTCGCGATAGTAGAACTCGCGGAAGGCCTGGAGGACCTTGTGGCGGGTCATGATCGCCCGCTGCATCGGCCCGCGACGCAGGTCGAGGAACCGGTACTTGAGCCGCAGGTCCTCGTTGGCTTCAACGTGGTCGGCCACCTCGAACGGTGGAGTCAGCGACTTGCTGAGCAGATCGACTTCGTGGACGCTGACCTCGATCTCGCCGGTCGGCAGCTTGGGATTGACGTTGTCGCCCCGGCTGATGACCTCACCGCGGACGGCGATCACGTCCTCCTTGCGGAGCGTCCGGGCCAGCCGGGTGGCCACCGGGTCGGTGTCGACGTTGAAACGGCACTGGGTGAGCCCGCCCCGGTCGCGGAGGTCGATGAACACCAGGTTTTCGCCGTGGTCGCGGTAGTTGTTGACCCAGCCGGCCAGGATGACTTCCTTGCCGACGTCGCCGGCCCGGAGGGTACCACAATCACCAGTCCGCTTGTTGTACGCAATCGCCACGGTCATTCTCCTCGTATGCTTCTCGCGCCCGCCCGGCTCGCCCGGTGAGTCCCGACGGTCCCAGGACCCGCCAGGGTGCCGAGGAACGGCTGTTGTTCCTTCAGAACGACTTGGAATCGGTCAGTTTACGTCATGTCCGGCCGGCGAACCAGTGGCCCGGTCGCCCGGCGGGGGGGTCAGATGCGGCGGAGAGAGCAGAGGCCGTTGCCCCGGCGGCCGGAGGAGACGCCGCAGAGCAGCGCCGCCCGGTCGCCGATGATCCTCCTTCGAAGAGTGGTCCTGGAGCTATCCATGGCATTCATCCTATCCACTTCCGCATCCTGGTTCAATACCGCCGGGGCGGGAGAAGAGTGAACAGATCGCCCGCCCGGGCCGATCGATCCGCAGCTGGCAGAACTGGCAGACCGCCGCGCCCGCGGGATAGAGTCTCGGCCATGGGCAAGCATTCGCCCCTGGCGACGGTCCTCCTGCTTGCCCTCGCGGCTCCCGCCCACTCCGAGGGTTTCCTTGGCCCCGGCAACACCCGCATCGTGGATGGCCGGAATCGAGAGGTCCTCCTCCGCGGCATGGGTCTCGGCGGCTGGATGCTGCAAGAGGGTTACATGCTCGGCATCAAGAAGGAGGGTACGATTTTCTTCCTGTTGTCCTTTTCAACCCCCTGTAGGAATCTATGAGTTCCTCGGCCGTAGCCGTTAGAGGCGGGCAGTCCGCCCCGCGACGCTAGAGCGCCCATCCCGAGCGGTACTCGCGGTGCAGCAGGGCATCGGCCTTGGGGGAATTGACGATCTTGCCCGCCGCCGGGTCGTACGCGATCGGCTCACCGACGAGGAGGGCGATCCCGCCGAGCAGGGCGATCTCGGTCAGGGGGCCGCCGACGTCGAACGGAGAGAACGTTCCGGGGCCGCCCTTGCAGGCCTTGATCCATTCAGCGTGGTGGCCGGGCGACCGTGGCAGGGTCTTGGCCGGGCCTTTGAAACCGGCGTACTTCTTCTCCGGGAGGAGCTTGTACCGGGTGTTCCACGGGCAATCCGAGAAGACCGTACCCTTCGCCCCGACCAAGGCGCAACCGTGCTCGGTCACGGGGTGTTCGGGCAAGGCCTCGCCGGGTGGCCGAGGCCCGCCGTTGTACCAGGTCATCTTGGCGGGTGGCAGGTCGCCGCGGGCCGGAAACTGGTAAGTGGCCTTCGCCCACTTCGGGTAGGTCTCCGGATTGATCTCCGAGGCCTCACCCTCGACGCGGATGACGCCGGCCGACGTGCCGGGGGTGGGCTGCCACAAGAGGCCCAACTGGAGCCCCCGGAAGGCGAGGTTCACGGTGTGACACCAGAAATCGCCCATGGTACCGGTGCCAAACGCCCGCCAATTCCGCCATTTTCCGCGTACGTACTGCGGATGATACGGCCGGTCCGGGGCCGGACCGAGCCAGAGATCCCAGTCCAGACCCGCCGGGACCGGCGGTTTGTCCTTGGGGCGGTCTTGGGGTCCGTTGCCGCCGTTGAACCAGACATGCGCTTCCTGGATCGTGCCGACCGCGCCGCCGGTGGCGAGTTCCACCGCTCGGCGAAGACCCTCGCTGGCCGAGCCCTGGTTGCCCATCTGGGTGACAACCTTGTACTTCGCCGCCGTCTCGCGCATGACCCGCGCCTCGCGCACCGTCCGGGTCAGCGGCTTCTCGCAGTAGACGTGCTTGCCGCGTTTCATCGCCGCGACCGCGATCACCGCGTGGGTGTGGTCGGGCGTGCTGACCACCACGGCGTCGATCGACTTGTCCATCTTGTCGAGCATCTGGCGGAAGTCGACGAACGGCTTGGCCTTGTCGAACCGCTTGAACGATTTCTCGGCGTAGGGTGTGTCCACGTCGCAGATCGCCACGACGTTTTCCGAGGCGACGTTGCCAGCGTTCGACGCCCCCTGGCCGCCCGCGCCGACCAAGGCGAGATTCAGCTTCTCGTTGGCGGCAAAGCCGAAGATGGTGTGCCGGGGCAGGAGCAGGACCCCTATTCCACTGGCCGCGGCGGTCTTGAGGAGGCTCCTGCGATTCGATCGGATGGTCATGTCTACCGTACCTCCCGGAAAGGCGGGTCTGAGGACTCCTGACTTTGGACCGCAAACCCGTCGAGAATACCGCCGTCGACCGGCAACCTGCTAGCGGCTCGCGCCGTCCTTGGCATCAGCCTCGAGCGGGATGGTGTCGATCTGCTTGTCCGGCATGTTGGGCATGTCGAGCTGGCTGGTCACCATGCCGGTGTTCAACCGAATGGAGGAGAAGCTGGCGATGATCTCCTTCTCTTCCTCCTTCTCAACCGTCTGGACTCGCATCGGCAGATCCAGCGTCCTGTCGATGTAAAGATGGACCGTGGCGTACTTCTTGGCCAGGTCCGTGTTGGGCAGCGGTGTGCAGGCTAGGTGGTCGGTCTGGGGAGGATCCTTGGGCCCCGGCGGTGCGAGGGCTACGCTGAACAGGTTGAGGATGTCGGCCTTCTTCTGCCCGAAGGGCAGCGGGAATGGGCCGCGGCCCAGCTTGAAGACTTCCAGGGCCTCACCCGGCCGGACCATCTGTCGCTTGGTGATCACGTTGCTGTCATCGCGGGTTTCGATGTACCACTGGCCGTCGAAGACGTGCCACTGCTTCTTCTTCTTGACGACCTTGTCCTGCTTGTGCTCGTCAAACCGGATGAAGAACCGGGGGTTGGGCTTGGCCTGCTTGAAGCGCAAGATGCCCTTGTATTCCTGGGTCTCGTCCAGAGCTGGATCGATCTTGGTGAACTCGATGGCCGCTTCGATGCTGTCCACGGTATCGCCCTTGCGTTCCAGGCGGTCAAGGATCCTGTCGATGGCCGGATCGATCCTTCCGACGGGCGCGGACGAGGGGGCGGGCGCGGATCCGGCCGGCTTTGAGGCCGGCTCGGCGGCGGAAGCGATGGCCATGGCCAGGCTGCAGGCAGCCGCCAGCAGGGTAGCCGAGGCGAGTATCGATCGGGCGATCCTGTTCACAGGTCCTCCTCGTGGAAAGCACGGCGGTCCGGTTTCGGCTTGCCTCAAAGGCGGTTATTCTACTGGTGCCGTGGAGCCGGGACAAGGTGATCAGCTCGACGGCGGGAGGCGGGCCATCGGAGTGTGGACGGCACATCTGGAAGCCCTTGAACGCCTGGCGGGCGCGGTCGGCGAGTTCGAAGCCGGTACCGTGGCCCTGGTGGGCGCCGGACCGGGCGACAGCACCCTGATCTCGGTGCGAGGAGCGGTGCGGCTGAGTCAGGCCGATGTCATTCTCCACGACCTGCTGGTCGGGCCGGAGTTGCTGGATATCACCCGGCCGGACGCGGAACGAGTCTTCGTCGGCAAGTGGCGGGGTCAGCATGCCTGGTCGCAGGACGAGATCAACGCCGCCCTGATCCGCCACGCCCGGGCGGGCAAACGCGTCGTCCGCCTCAAAGGCGGCGACCCCTTCGTGTTCGGCCGGGGGGGCGAGGAGTGCCTGCGGCTCGCCCAGGCTGGCATTCGGTACGAGGTCGTTCCGGGAATCACCGCCGCGTCGGGCGCACCGGCGACCGCCGGTATCCCGCTCACCCACCGGGGACTGAGCCGGTCGCTGGCCCTGGTCACCGGCCATGCCGAGCCGGATGACCCCCATCCGCCCGACTATGCCGCTCTGGCCCGGATGGAGACCGTGGTTTTCTACATGGGTCTCAAGAACATCGAGGAGAATTGTCAGGGACTGATCGAGGCGGGCCTGTCCGCCGGCACTCCGGCCGCGGTCATTCACTGGGGCACACGGCCGCAGCAGCGCACCATCGTCGGCACGCTTGGTGATATCGCCGATCGGGCCGAAGAGGTCGACGAGCTGGGTTCGCCGGCCATGGTGGTCATCGGCCAGACGGTGCGACTGCGCGAGAGCATCGAATGGTTCGAGCGTCGCCCCTTGTTCGGCAGGACGGTCGTGATCACCCGGGCCCCCGACCAGGCCGGTGCGCTGGCCGGTGCCCTGGCCGCGGCGGGAGCCGAAGTCATCGAAGCCCCGACGATCGAGATCGCCGAACTGGATGACTACTGGTCGGTGGATCAGGCCCTGCGGTCGATCGCCCAGTACTCCTGGCTGGTTTTAACCAGCTTAAACGGGGTCGATGCCCTGTGGGATCGTCTCGAAGCCGTGGGCGGTGATGCTCGGGCCCTCGGCGGCGTTCGGGTCGCGGCGGTGGGTGCTGCCACCGCCGGGAGGCTGCTGGAGCGGGGCGTTCGCGCCGATCTCGTTCCGGGCGAAGCGGTGGGCGACGTCCTGGCGGAGACTCTGGCCCAGCGTGGGGTGCGCGGCCAGCGGGTGCTTCTACTGCGGGCCGATCTCGGCCGGCCACAGCTGCCCCAGGCCCTCCGTGAGGCGGGCGCGGTCTGCGATGACCTGCCCATCTATCGGACGGTCTGTCCCGAATCCCTGCCCGGCGGCTTCCTCGAGGCCTTTGATGCCGGCCGCATCGACTGGATCGCACTCACCAGTCCCTCGTCGTTTGTGAACCTGTTGAGACTGATCGGCCGGGAGCGGGCGGAGCGGCTGCGGGCGATCAAGCTGGCCGGTATCGGACCCGTCACCACGCGGGCGATCCGGCAGGCCGGATATGTCGAGAGCGCCGAGGCCAATTCGCATGACGTGGCCGGCCTGGTGGCGGCCATCGTCGCTGCGGCGGGGCGGCACTGATGTCATTGAACCATACCATTGTCAGCATCGGCACCCTGAGCCGGAACCGTTTCTGGAACGAGCAGGATGCCAAGCGAGTGGCCCACTCGACCACCACGCTGGTTCGCAGCGGGTCGACCGCCATCCTGATCGATCCCGGACTGCCGGCCGAACTTCTGGTTCGACGGTTGGACGAACGTGCTGGAATGGGCGTTGGCGACATCGACACCGTGTTCCTGACCAACTTCCGGCCCGCCCACCGTCGAGCCCTGCCGGCGTTGAGCAAGTCCACCTGGTTCATGCACGAGCCAGAGATTGAAGCGATGCGACGCCATCTGGCGGAGATGAGACGGAGTCTGCTCGACGAAGGTCCGACGGGGAAAGGTCAGTCCGAGGAGGAGCTCCTGCGGCTGATCGCTGCCGAGGAGTCGCTGCTGGAACGAGTTCAGTCGGCCCCCGAGAAGCTCACCCCGGCGGTACACCTGTATCCGACGGCCGGCGTGACGCCCGGGGCCTCCGGCTTGCTGCTGGCCGGCCCGGCTCGTACCACGATCGTCGCCGGGGATGCGGTCGTGACCCGCGACTACTTCGAAGGCGGACGCGTCTGGGAGCACGCCGAGGACGTGGAGGAGGCCAAGCGATCGTTCATGGACATTCTCGAGGTGGCCGACGAGATTGTCCCCGGGCACGACAACGCCTTTGCGGTATTTGGGCGATAGGAGTCCTAAGACCGCATTTGTCAAGTACTTGGCCTTGGCTCAGGGATGGCGGAAAAACGCGCTCGGATCGGAACCTGCGCGTTGCTTGACACTGTCTGGCCGCAAAGTTAGTCTCGCCTCCATCGGAGCAGAAGGTCATGGAAGTCCGCATGGACCTCGCTCGGATCGTGATCAGCGACACGAGCGAGCAACAGATGATTATCCTGAAGGAGCGCGACGGCGCCCGGCACTTCCCGATCATGATCGGGTTGACCGAAGCCATGGCGATCGACCGCCGCGTCAAGAGCACCCCATTGCCTCGGCCGCTGACCCATGATCTGCTGGCCAATGTGATCGGGGACCTGAACGGCGAGCTGGAGAAGATCGTCGTTCACGACCTTCGGGAGCACACGTTCTACGCCAAGCTGGTGATCCGGCAGAACGGGAAGCTGATCGAGGTGGACTCTCGGCCGTCGGATGCCATCGCCCTTGGAGTGGCCAGCGACACGCCGATCTACGTGGAAGAGAGCGTCTTGCAGCAGGTATGTGAGCCAACCGACTCGTGAAGGGAAGGTTCGAGCATATGGCGGGTTCCGCAGCGGTGGACGAGGCAACAGTGGGGACGACGAGTGCGACGGCGACCCAGAACGTGCTTGAGGCGGGTTTCCTGCACTTCGCGGAGTGCTGCCGCTCACGCTGGCCGTCCGACCAGGGTCGCCCGATGGTCGTCACCCGGGCCCCCGGGCGGCTTGACTGCATGGGTGGCATGGCCGATTTCAGCGGTGCCCTGGCCCTTCAGCTGCCCCTGGCCCGGGGCGTCTACGTGGCCGCCGGACGGCGGGAGGACCAGAAGGTCCTCGTACGATCCCTCGGCGTGACCGAGTCCGGCCAGCCGGCTGAGGTGGAGTTTCCGCTGGCCGCCCTGTACCAGGCGGACGGGCGGGCGGCGACGCCGTCGGCGCTGGCCGCCCGGTTCGAGTCGTCGCCATGGGTGCGGCATGTCGCCGGCGTGTGCCTGGGCATGTTGCGAGCGGGCCTGGTACCCCATTTCGGGGGCGGATTGTCCCTGGTGATCCAGTCCGATGTCCCCGCCCGGGCGGGACTGGGGATGTCCTCGGCCATTCAGGTGGCGGTCGCCAAGGCCCTGGCCGCCGTGCTCGAAGTCGAGATCTCCGACGGGCAATTGCTGTCCGTCTGCCGGGAGGCCAACACCCACGTGGTCGGGGCCCAGCCCGGCCTGGTCGATCACCAGACCTGTCTGTGGGGGGAGATCGGTGTCTTGCTCCAGATCCGCTGCCAGTCGGACACAATGATGGGCACCCTGACCCTCCCGCAGGATGTCAAGTTCGCCGCGGTGGACAGCGGGGTGCGGCTTGCCATCTACGACCGGCGCTATGCCGACAACCGCGTCTCGGCGTTGATGGGCAAGTTCCTCATCGAACGACTCATGCGGACCTCGGGCACGAACGGAGACCCGCTGGGCGGCTATCTGGCCAACATCGCTCCGAGCGAATACGTCCGGCGCTTCCGCAACGAGCTTCCGGTCAAGATGAAAGGCCGTGATTTCCTCGCGGAGTACGACCCGCCGGAGGGTCTGGCGGCGTCGGTGGACCCCGGCCGGATCTACAAGATTCGTTCGCGCACGGAACACCACATTTACGAGAACGACCGTACACATCGTTTCCTGGAGCGGCTGGCCCGGGTGCGGCGAACCCAGGACCGCGCTACCCTGACCGAGGCCGGCGAACTCATGTACGCCTCTCACTGGAGTTACGGGCAGCGCTGCGGGATGGGCAGCATTGAAACCGACGTGCTGGTCAGTCTGATACGGGGGGCAGGGGTCGCCAAGGGTTTGTTCGGGGCCAAGGTGACCGGCGGGGGATGCGGGGGCGCCGTGGCCGTGCTGATGAGCGATACTCCCACGGCTCAGGCGACCTTGGACGAAGCCTGTGCCGCCTACGCGGCCAAGACCGGCAAGACCGCGACGGTTCTGCGGGGAAGCTCGCCCGGCGCAACGGCCTTCGGCGTTCGATACCTCGACTGACTCCTCTCCGCGGCTTTCCAGCCGGTTCGACAGGGGGGCCGGAATGCGGGTCCGGCTCGGCGTTTGCCCGGGTCGCGGCGAGATGAATGCCGGCCGCGCATCGAAGAAGGCGATCAGCATGAATTGGTCAATCAAGCTGGATGGCACCTGGGAGTTCACTCAGGCCGGACCGGGGAGCAAGCGGATACCACAATGGCTGACGGCCACCGTGCCCGGCACCGTGCACACCGACCTCCTCGCCAACCAGGAGATCGAGGATCCATTCTACCGAATGAATGAACTCGATGTCCGCTGGGTGGAGGAATGCGATTGGGTCTACCGCAGGACGTTCGGCGTGCCCGCCAAGGTCCTGAACGCCTCGCGAGCCCTGTTCCTGGATTGTGACGGGCTCGACACCTTCGCGACCGTTCGCCTCAACGGTCGGAAGGTTGGCACGACCGACAACATGTTTCACGGCTGGCGGTTCCGGGTGGATCGGTTCCTGAGGCCGGGAACGAACACCGTCGAGGTCGAGTTCGCCTCACCCTGGCGAGAAGCTCAGCGGCTCGCCGGCCGCTCCAAGATCCAGTACAAGTCGATGTTCTTCGAGCCGCGCAACTTCATCCGCAAGGCCCAGTACTCGGGCGGCTGGGACTGGGGTCCGCGGCTGATGACCAGCGGCATCTGGCGATCCGTGCGGCTCCTCGGCGTCGAATCGGCCGAGATTCGCGATTTGTGCGCCCGAACCGTCAGCCTGTCGCAGAAGCAGGCGGTGCTCGACGTCGAGGTTGAGATCGAAGCCCATGTTGCCGGCCGGGCGGCGGTGAAGCTCGACCTGGTTGAATCCGGCCACCGGGTCGGGCACGCCCTGATCCGCGCAGGGCTCAGGAAAGGCGTGCAGTCGCTCCGCTCGCGGATGGTGGTCGATCGGCCGCGGCTCTGGTGGCCGGCGGGCATGGGTCGGCAGGACCTGTACCAGTTGTCCGCCGCCCTCGAGGTAGATGGGGTGGCGGCCGACACCAGCGAGTGCCGCATCGGTCTGCGGACGGTGGAGCTGGTCCGGCGCAAGGATTCCCAGGGCGAGTCTTTTGGCTTTCGGGTCAACGGCCGGGCAATGTTCTGCAAGGGCGCGAACTGGATTCCCGGTGACAGCTTCTTGCCGCGATTCACCCCGGACCGCTACCGGGCTAGGCTGACCGACGCCCGGGACGCCAACATGAACATGCTGCGGGTGTGGGGCGGCGGGATCTACGAGACGCCGACGTTCTTCTCGGTCTGCGACGAGCTGGGCATTCTGGTCTGGCAGGACTTCATGTTCTCCTGTGCCGAGTATCCGGAAGACAAAACCTTCCAGGCCAGAGTGCGCCGTGAGGCCGAGCACGTCATCAGGCGTTTGCGCAACCACCCGTCGCTGGCCTTGTGGTGCGGATGCAACGAGAACCAATGGGGCTTCGACGAGTGGTGGCCACCGCGACCGGCCCGCTTCGGCGCCGTGTATTACGACAAGATCCTCCCGGCGGCCTGCGCCAAGTTCGATCCGTCACGGCCGTATTGGCCGGGCAGCCCTTACGGCGGCTCCAGGGCCAACGACCCGAGCGTCGGCGACCGGCACGAGTGGTCGGTCTACATCTTCTGGCAGAACCCGGAGAAGTACCACGACAGCAAGGCCCGCTTCGTCAGCGAGTTCGGCTTTCAGAGCATGCCCGCGGCCAAGACGGTCCGCGAGTTCACCGCCTCCGAAGATCGGCATCTGTTCAGCCGGGTCATCGATCATCACAACAAGTGCGAGGACGGGCATCCGCGGAACATGAAGTTCCTGGCTCATGGCTACGGCGTGCCCAGGGATCTCGACGAGTATGTCTATCTTTCCCAGGTCGCCCAGGCCGAGGCGATCAAGACTGGCGTCGAGCACTGGCGGCGGCTCTGGCCAGCGACGACCGGGGGAGTCCTCTACTGGCAGTTCAACGACTGCTGGCCGGTCGCCAGTTGGTCAGGAGTGGATTCGCAGGGTCGCCCCAAGGGGCTGTGGTATGCCAGCCGGAGGTTCTATTCCCCTGTCCTGGTCAGCCTGAGGCCGGCCGGTAAGGCGGTCTACGGGCCCACCGACCTGGAGGTCTGGGTGACCAGCGACGCCGCGGCGGAGCGGGCGGCGAAACTGGAGATCGCCGCCTGGACGATGAACGGACGGCTGCTCCACCGTCGAAGGATGGACCTGCGCCTGCCGGCCAACGGGTCGCGGTGCCTCGCGACACTCGCGTACGGTGAACTCGGGCTGTCGCACCCGGACCAGGAACTGGTCCACGTCCGCCTGCTCGGCGGGTGGGAGACGCTCTCCGAGAACACCCACTACTTCAGCCCGGCCAAGTATATCGAGTGGCTTTGCCCGAAGCTGCGACCGAGCGTCCGGGCCGAGCGCGGAGCGATGCGCATCGACATCAGGAGCCGCGTCGCGGTTCGAGGCCTCGACTTGGCGGCCGATCGGTGGGAGGGCCGTTTTTCAGACAACTTCTTCGACTTGGCACCCGGGCAAGGACGAACGGTCTATTGGGTGCCGCGGGCCGGCCTGCCTTCAGCCCACTCGTTCAAACGGGAATTGAGCGTACGATCCCTGGCGACGAGATGAACCGCTCGGGCTCCGTGGAATGCCCAGGAGCCCTTGTCCCGCAACCGGTCACTACTATAATCGCAGGGAATCGTTCGTCCCGGGCCTCGCACGACCGATCCCCGCCGGGCCGGACCGTGCTTGCTGGAGGAGTCCATGTCTCACTACATTGCCGAACCCTGCATCAACACCAAGGACACCGCGTGCGTGGCGGTCTGCCCGGTGGACTGCATTCACCCCACCAAGGAAGAGGCCGATTTCGCCACCGCCCCCCAACTCTACATCGATCCGGAAGCGTGCATCGACTGCGGCCTGTGTGTGGACGAGTGCCCGGTCAAGGCCATCTTCCCGGAAGAGGAACTCCCCGCTGAGTGGCAGAAGTACGCCCAGATCAATACGGCGTATTTCAAGGACAGGTAATGCCTCGTCAGGAATCCGCCTGTCTCGACTTTGGGGGGCGGCGGGTGCGACGGAGAAAGCGGCGATCGATCGCCGGCCGCTGGGTTCCTACCCAGGCGCCTCGCGGTGATGAGCGGGGGGCGGGTCACTTCCCGTCGGCCGAGCTGGCCGGCGCCGAGGCCGATGACGGCTGGGTGTCGGCCATCGGCCGCTCGACCTCCACCTTCTTGACGATGAACTTCCGCTTGCCGTCCTCCTTGACCTTCGTCCCGGTTACTTTGACCTTGTCGTCGATCCTGACGTCGTCCAGGGTCGCGACCGCGCCGTTGATGATCACTTCGACCTGTGGCCCGAGGATGCCCGGGACGGTGACTTCTTCCTTGCGGTCGGGATCGAAAACCTTCATCTGGACCACGCCCGTCGCCTTGTCATACGAAGCGACTTTGCCGGATCGGGTGCCGACCTTGGGCTCCTCGTCCTTTTTGCCGCAACCGGTCAGCAAGGCTGAAAACACCATGGCGAGAGCGAGCAGGCATAGCCCTCGGATAGCAGCCCTGGATGTCGTTTTCATCGTGGTTTCCTTTCCAGTACGTCCGTCATGGCAAGGCTCGCACTCTACCGTGCGCCGCGGCCGAATGCAACGCTACGGAGGGCGGTGATGAGCGTCTCAGCCGACCGCCCGCGCAATGCCGGCCTGGATCCATGGGTGCTGAACGTCGTCGTACAGCCTCGCCCGGCCGATGGCGTCGGCCAGAACGAACCGCAGTCTGCCGGCGCTGACCTTCTTGTCGGCCTCGATCAGGCGCCACAGTTCGTCGTGGGCGTCGGCCAGCGGTGCGGCGATCGGCAACCCGACGCGTCGGATCAACTCGACGATCCGCTCGGCGGCGGCCCGATCCAGTCTTCCCGCCGCGACGGCGATCTCCGCGGCCGCGACCATGCCGGCCGCCACGGCCTCGCCGTGCCGCCAGGGCCGACCGCGCCGGGCCATGGCCGACTCGATCGCGTGCCCCACGGTGTGCCCGAAGTTCAGCAGCGCCCGCAGGCCGGTGATCTCACGCTCATCCTGGGCGACGATCTCCGCCTTGACGCGCACATTGCGCTCGAACAGCTCCGGCAGGCAATCCACCTGGCAAGTCCGTATCTCGTCCGCGTGCCGCTCGTGCCAGTCGAAGAAGTCCGCGTCGCGGACAACCGCGTGCTTGATGCTCTCGGCCAGGCCGGCTCGGTAGTCGCGCTCGCTCAGGGTCCTGAGCGTGTCGGGATCGATGAGCACGAACTGCGGCTGATAGAAGGCCCCGATCATGTTCTTGCCGCTGGCATGATTGACCGCCGTCTTGCCGCCGACGCTCGCGTCGACGTTGGCTTCCACCGTCGTCGAGCACTGGGCGAAGGGGATCCCCCGGAGCCAGGTGGCGGCCACGAAACCGGTCAGGTCTCCGACCACGCCGCCGCCGAGCGATACCGCCGGACAGGCCCGGTCGATCTTGGCCGCCGCCAGGGCATCGTAGATCCGGCCGGCGGTCTGCAGGCTCTTCGAGCTTTCGCCCGGCTCGACCGCGAACACCGTCGGCTCAAAACCCGCCTCGCGCAGGGCGGCGGCAGCCTGGTCCGCGTACAACAGCCCCACGTTGCGGTCGGTGATCAGAAACGCCCGTGGAGCCTTGAGATGCTCCGCCAGGATCGCGCCCAGCGACGCCAGCCCGCCGGGATGAATGATCACCGGATACCGCCGCGGCTGTACCTCAACCCAAACCGTGCGTGCAGGTGACGAACTGCCCATCGGAGTCGCTATCTACTCGCTTCCATCAGAGCCTTGACCACCCGTTCACGAACGCCGGCCATGTCGCCCTCGATCTTCGCACCCGACGCCCGGCGATGCCCGCCGCCGCCGAACGATTCGGCGACTGAGGCCACATCCACGTCCCGCCCGCAGACCTGAGGCGACTTGCTGCGGAAGTTCGCCCGGATCCGACCATCGTCCTGCTGGATCAGGAGGACCGACACCGCGACCGACGCGGTGGCCATCGGTTCATTGACCAGCTCCTCGGAATCGGCGGACGTCGCTCCGGCCTGGCGGAACATGTCCGGGTCCAGATGCATGACCGCCAGGGTGTTGTCGGCGTGGAGTTCGAGGCTGGCCAGGGCCAGGGCCTTGAGCCGGAGTCGAGCCGGAGACCAGGACTCATACAGCCGGGCAAAGAGCTCTTCCGGACGGGCCCCCGATTCCTCGACCAGCGCCGCCGCCGCGGCCAGCGTCCGCCCGTCGGTGTTCGAGAACCGGAACCAACCCGTGTCCGTGGTCATGCCGACGAGCAGGGCCTGGGCCGCCTGAGCGTCCAGGCTCGCCCCGATCGCCTGGCACCATTCGCGGACCAGCGTGCACGTCGAGGCCGCCGTCGAGTCGATCAGGCCAACAATCGAGGCAGCCTGGCCCGAGAGGTCATCGCCGGTGGCATGGTGATCGACGATGATCCGCGGCCGCGAGCTGACCCGCAGGTATCCCGCCGCCGGTTCGACCTGCGCCCAGCTGCTGGTATCGAGGACCAAAAGGCCATCGAAACGGGCGTCGAGGCGGGCCACATCGCCCCCGGACCACCGCTCGAAGAAGCCCGGATCAGCCAGGAACACATATCGGCCGGGCACCTCCTCGTACACCATCGCCGTTGCCTGGCGACCGCCGGCTTCGATGACCCGTTTCATGGCCACCACGGCGCCGAGTCCGTCACCGTCCGGCCGCTGGTGGGTGAGAATCAGCGTTCGCCGCCAGCCGGCCAGAAGCCGACCCGCATGCTGGAACACCCCGCGCTCGATCATGATGGCTGGACGTTAATCCGCCGGAGCCATGGCCGCAAGCGCCTGCGGCTTGGCACCATGAGCCGCAGTACCTATCATCGGGTAATGCGTGCTCCCTTCCGGGTCCTGTTCATCTGCACCGCCAACGCCTGCCGATCGCAGATGGCCGAGGCGGTCCTGCGGCACCTGGGCGGCCAGCGTTTTCTCGCGGGCAGCGCGGGCATCTGCCCGATGGGTCAGATCCACCCCCTGGCCATGGAAGCCCTTCGGCGGCGAGGCCTGTCCTTGGCCGGACAGTCATCCAAGGGCTTCGAGGACTTGCTCGAGGTCGAGCAGGACATCATCATCACGGTCTGCGATGCGGCCGCCTGCGTGATTCCCCGGCAATGGGCGGGGAATCCGATCGTCGTCCACTGGGGCCTGCCCGACCCGGTCACTGCGCCCGGCACACTCGCCGAGAAACACGCCCTGGCCGACAAGACCGTGGACACACTGGTCCGCTGGATCGGACGGCTGATTGAACTGCGGCTGGAGGACCTGGGCAGGACCGAGCTCGAGCGGGAGTTGAACACGATCCCGCGTCTGTGAACGACCATGATCAGAGTGTCCGCGGACCGCGACGAGACCTGCGGAGCACCGCCGGGTCTCCGGCGACGACCCTGCCCCCGACCTCAAGACCCGACGTCGATGCTCCGATACGCTCAGTATGGACAAAGACACGACGCTCCTGATGAAGTCCCTGGGACTCCCAATCCGGGGAGAGTCTCAAAAGAACGCGAATCCCGCGCCGGCAATGCCGCCGGTCCCGCCGGTGACAACGACCACGACCTCTGCCACCGAGTTACTGGACCTCGTCGCCGAATCAGGCGACCAGCCGATGTTCCGGCCCCGGGCACCCAAGAACCTGGTCGAGGCCGGCCTGACCGACGCCATGGTCGACTCGATCATCTTCAAGTACCTGCACGCGGTGGGATCGGCTTCGGGTGCCAAGATCGCGTCCCTCCTGGCCCTGCCCCGACCGCCGGTCGTCGAACGGCTGGCCGACCTCAAACAGCAGCAGCTGGTCGGCTACGTGGGCACCGCGGTGATGGGCGACTTCACCTACCAGCTCACCGACGCCGGGCGCGAACGGGCCCGCAAGTGCCTCGAGGAATCGATGTACATCGGCGCCGCCCCGGTACCGTTGGCCGCCTACATCGAGTCGGTCAAAGCCCAGTCGATCACCCTCGAACGACCGAGCAAGGAGGTCCTGAACGAGGCCTTCGGCGACCTGCTCATCAACGACCAGATGTTCGCCACCCTGGGGCCGGCGATCAACTCCGGAAGAGGTATGTTCCTCTACGGATTCCCCGGCAACGGCAAGACGTCCATCGCCGAACGCATCACCCGCTGCTTCGGCTCCGAGGTGTACATTCCCCGGACCCTGCACGTGGACGGCTTCCTCATCCGCCTGTACGACGCCGAGATCCACCAGGAGATCGCGCAGAGTCAACAGGGGATGCTCAAGAGCGATGCCCTCGACGAGCGCTGGGTCCGTATCAAACGCCCGACCATCATCGTGGGCGGCGAGCTCACCATGGACGCCCTCGAGGTCCGGTACAACGAAACCACCAAGATCAGCGAGGCGTCTACCCAGCTCAAGAGCAACCTCGGCTCGCTGGTCATCGACGACTTCGGCCGCCAGCGGATCAACCCGTTTGAACTGCTCAACCGATGGATCATCCCGCTGGAGAAGCGCTACGACTTCCTGGCCCTGGCCAACGGTCTGAAAATCCAGGTGCCGTTCGACCAGTTGCTGATCTTCTCCACCAACCTGGAACCTAAGGACCTCGTCGACGAGGCCTTCCTCCGCCGCATTCCCTACAAGATCAACGTCCTCGACCCGACCGAGGAGGAGTTCCGGGCCCTCTTCAAGATGATGTGCCGGATCCTCGAGGTCGAACACCAGGAGAATGTGGTCGACTACGTGATCGAGGAACACTACCGCAAGACCGGCCGGCCCTTCCGCTGCTGCCAGCCCCGCGACCTGATCAGCCTGGCCAGGAATCGCTGCCAGTATCAGGGCGAACCGGCCACCATGACCCGCGAGAATATGGACTTCGCCGCCGCGGTCTACTTCACGGTCATGTGACCAGGTCGCCTCCATCCTCGACCCTTCGCCGCTCCGGCCGGTTTCACGCCGGCCGAAAAGCCTGTAGGATAACATCGCCCCGGCGGATACGGCCGTCGCGGGCATGGCATCCTCGGGATCACCGTTTGGCTCCCGGCTGGCTATCGACACGGCGGCGGATTCCATGAAGCTACAGCTCATCGACTGGGTCATCGTCCTCGCGTCTCTGTTCATCTGTTTCATCCCCGCCCTGTTCTTCGGCAAGCGGGCGGGCAAGGACACCTCCGAGTTCTTCGCCTCCGGCCGGTCGGTGCCCTGGTGGCTGGCCGGCCTCTCCATGGTCGCGACCACCTTCAGCAGCGACACGCCGAACCTGGTGACCGACATCGTCCGCCGCCAGGGTGTGGCCGGTAACTGGTGCTGGTGGGCGTTCGTGCTCACCGGCGTGGCCACGGTGTTCTTCTACGCCCGCCTGTGGCGCCGATCCGGGGTGATGACTGACCTGGAGTTCTACGAGCTGCGCTACTCTGGCAAGGCCGCGAGCGTCGTCCGCGGATTCCGGTCGGTGTATCTGGGTCTCTTCTTCAACTGCGTGATCATGGCCACCGTCAACCTGGCGGCATGCAAGATCGCCAACCTGCTTTTTGACCTGGATCCGCGAGCCACCCTGCTCCTCGTTGGAGTACTGAATGTGGTCTTTGCCGCCCATTCCGGGCTTTGGGGCGTGCTGGTCATCGATATGATCCAGTTCTTCATCAAGATGACCGCGGTGATCGCCGCAGCTTACTTCGCCGTCAAGCATGTCGGCGGTCTCGATACCCTGGTAAGCACTCTATCCGAGCCTCGGCTTTCGCCAGATGGCAAGTCGACCATCCACTACCTGAATATCCTGCCTGATTTTACGAGCAACTGGGACATCGCGATCGCGGTCTTCGTGATGCCGATCGCGGTCCAGTGGTGGGCGGTGTGGTATCCAGGAGCCGAACCGGGCGGCGGCAGCTATATCGCCCAGCGCATGCTCGCCTCCAAATCGGAGAAGGATTCCCTCGGGGCGGTGCTGTTCTTCAACGTCGCCCACTACGTTCTGCGGCCCTGGCCATGGATTCTCGTCGGCCTCTGCTCCCTGCTTGTCTACCCGGAGTTGGCCGACATCCAGAAGGCCTTCCCGGACATGGACCCGAGCCTGCTTGGCCACGATATCGCCTTCCCAGCCATGCTCAAGTTCCTGCCCACGGGCTTCATCGGCCTGATGGTCGGCGGCCTGATCGCAGCCAACTCCTCAACCATCCTGACCCACCTGAACTGGGGGGCGTCCTACCTGGTACACGACTTCTACCGCCGCTTCATCAACACCAACGCCAACGAGAAACACTACGTGTTCGTCGGGCGCTGCACCACCGTCGGCCTGTTTCTGTGCTCGGCGGGAACAGTCTTCCTGCTTGATTCGGCCAAGGACGCCTTCGATATCATCCTCCAGATCGGAGCCGGCACGGGCCTTCTCTACCTGCTCCGCTGGTTCTGGTGGCGGATCAACGCCTGGTGTGAAGTCGTGGCAATGGTGAGCTCTTTCGCGGCGTCGATCGCGCTGCTCATTGCCAAGAAGAACGGAGTGTCACTCAGCACGCATCATGCCTTGCTCGTCACCATCGCCTTCACCACCATCTGCTGGATCCTGACTGCTTACCTCGGGCCGCAGACCGACCGCAAGACGCTCGTCGAATTCTACAAGAAGGTCCGACCCTTCGGACCCGGCTGGGCTCGAATCCGCCGGGAGGCGGGCATTCCCGACGCCGAGGCGGCGGCGAGCCACGAGAACATCCCCCTGGCCCTGCTCGGATGGGTGGCCGGCTGCACGGTCATCTGGTCGTCGCTGTTCACCGTCGGCAACTTCCTCTATGGCCGCATGAGCATGGCTATGGTTCTGCTGGCCGTCTTCGCGGTCAGCGGACTGGTTCTGCTTCGCGTGATCGGTGTGCTGTGGAGCAATGGCGGCGAGCGGAAGCTCGCCTGAGCCTCCCGCGCCGATCCGCAACGGCGATGATGCTCGGGGTATCGCCTCGGACGGGACATGGAACCCGCAAGCCCAGCGGTCGGCGCAATCTCGCGGTCTAGCGCCAGAGGGATTCAGTGGTGGCAAGCATGACCACAGTTCTCGGCTTGCCGTGTGAGTCCTTCTCGTTGTGAGCGCTGTTGACCCCGGTGTAGAAGAGGTGATGCCGGCCCTGATGCGGCACGATCGAGCTGGACGCGTAAATGCCGTACGAGTCCGGCTGGCTCCTGTCGCCGCGGGGCAGCCATGGAGTGCGCCGCGGGCGTGCCCATTTCAGACCGTCGGCCGAGAAGCACCACTCCAGATCCATGGTCTGGGCTCGGACGCGATAGTGGCCGAGCATGCCGACCCGCCCCTTGGGCGTTCGGGTGACCGCAAGGTAGTAGAACTGCTGATCCGCCGGGTCCAGGGCGTCGCGCTGGATGATCCGGGTGCGCTTCTCGAAGCGAAGGCCGTCTTCGGAAGCATAGCGGTCCACGACCCGGAGCAGACCGGGGGCGTTGTCTTCCCCGACGTAGGCCGGGTCATCCTTGGGAACCTGGACCAGCCCGACGGAGTACAGCTCGAACGACCCGTCAGGAAGCTGGTAGACGTTCGTGGCATCGTTGGAGATCAGGTGCGAGGCCGCGAGCGGCTCGTCGGCCGGCCGGTCCTTGCTGGGGGCCTTGTGGAGTACGAGCCCATCCGGCGAAGGCACACCGCAAGCGGCCCGGTCGTGCGGGTGATAGAGAACCGGCCGCCGCGGATCGATAACCTGGAATCGGTGCCCGTCCTCGCTGTCCGCCGCCAGGTAGCGGGCAATCCCGGGACCGTGGACCCAGAAGTAGATCCGGTGCTTGCCGTTGGCCAGCGGGAGGTGGACCACCTGGACCGGATTCCACGTGTCGGGCAGATGCCCGAGGGCAAAGGCCCCGTCGCCTGGTCGCCCGGACCGGCGCTCGACGGGATGCTTCTTCATCGGGCCGCCCGGCTCACCCTCGGCGTACGCGATCGTGTACGCCTTGGTCGAACCGCAGACCGAGTACCAGAGCCGCCATTTGTTCCTGTCGAGCGGCTCGCAGGGGCAGGTGAAGTTCTGGATGTGGTCGCCCTCCCAGGGCTCGGTCGGGGCCAGGACCACTCCGTGCTTGCGCCACGCTCCCGGCGGACACGGCTGAGGCAGGTCAGCCTCCGCCGACTGCGCCGGGCTCTCCAGGCATGCACCGCCAGCCACGACCCCCGCCGCAACACCCAGAGACCCGCGAAGGAACGACCGTCGATCAACTGGTTCCATGAGAAACGTCCTTTCGTGCCGCGAGTCCGTCTGGAGATCCCGCAGGGCCGTCTGGGCCAGGCCGCTGCGGACAGGTCGGGGGACGCAACCTACCGGCCTGCGCAGCCGAGCTCGCCGGCCGTCGCCTTCATCTCGGCGATCATCCCGGTTACGACTTGGACCGCCGCGTCCGTGTACTTCTGGCTCGACGAACGCTCCGGAATGGCCGCCTCCCACGCGGGCAGGGCGGCGCGGGCCTGCTCCAGTCCCTCCAGATACATCTTGAACATTCTGCCGGCGGCCGGCTTGTCGGCCTCGGCGACGCCGCCGGATCGAACGATCCGTTTCAACTCCCAGAGAGCCTTGAGGGCGTTGACGTAGCCCTGGACCACCAGGCTCTCCTGGAGGAACTCGGGGATGCCCAGCTCGCGGGCGAGCTCAACCGATCTCGCCGCGTGCTTGAAGTCGCCCTCCAGTTGCTCGACGGACTTGATATCGCCCCAGGGCAGGGCATACACGTCCCACAGCACAACGCCCAACTCGGGCAGCTTGCCCTGTTTGAGCAGTTCGGCGACCTTGCCCGGAAACCTGCGTTTCTCGCCCGATGGGAACTCGCTCCCGTAGACATCCCACGCCACCGGGCCGTGGACATCGGACCACTCGGCGAACCGGGCCGGATCCTTGAAGCCCTGGCGCACCGCCCACGAGCGGGCAAACTCGTGCGGCGAGCGGCCCTTGGCGTTCCAGGACCATTCCGCGGCGGCCTCGGCGTTGAACCGCACGTGGTCCATGGTGGGCACGGGATAGCCGAGCAAACCGGACAGCCCCTTGTCCACGAACTCGTTCATGCGGAAGTGAATGAAGTGGGGCCCAGTGAACGGCTGGTAGGTGCCCACGATCGCGCAGACGTTCGCACAAACGCCAAGCCAGCGGCCCTCCTTTATCGCCCCCAGCAGGTACGGCCGGATCATCGGCTTCTCGCTCGCGTTGTAGGTGAACAGACTGTGGTAGTACCAGATCTTCACCTTCTTGGGCAGCTCGGCAAAAACCCGGGGATTGCTCTTCTCGGTCTCCTCGCTGGTCAGGATGCGCAGGCCAAGGTCGGGCTGCTGGCCCAGAGCTTTCTTCCACGCGGCAACAATAGCTCGGGTCTCCAAAACGTTGCGGTTCTCCCCGGCACACGACGCGCATTGGCAGCCCTTCTCACCCCTGAGGTTCTCGGCCATCCAGACGTCAACCTCCTTCACGCCCGGTTTGCCCCGCCAGAGCAATAACCACTGCGAGAGAATGTCAACGAACAGGGGGTTCGAATAGCAGATCGAGCCCGGCCGCCCATTCTTGCCCGCCAGCTCGGGATAGGCTTCGAAAAGCCCCGAATTCTGGAGCTGCTCGAGGTGCAGCACGACCGGCACCGGATTGATCCCGTACGTCGGGCCTTCGTCGATCATTCGCTGCTTGTAGGGCGCGTACCTGACCAAGCAGACCTTGTCCTTGTCCACGCCACAGTGCGAGATCTGCTCGTCATAGTTCAACTTCCGGTCGGACATCCAGCGAAGATGCATGGAGCTGTCCGCTCCCCAGAAGCCGCGGTCCTCCATGTCCGGCCAGTCGGTGATCGTGACCAGCGGGATCTGGACTTTCCCGCCGGCGGCCTTGGTCTTCACCAACTGCTGGAGTGTCTTGGCGGCGTAGTAGAGCCCGCGCTCGCCACCGCCGACGAGCAGTAGGCCGGTACCGTCGGCCGTCGGACGAATCAGGTAAGCCTGGTCGCGGTGCGGTAACCCGGCCAGGGGGGCGGCCTCCGCGCCGCCGACCTTGAGTGTGATCGTGAAGCAGGGAGTGCCGCCTCGCCCGGCTTCGGTGTCCAAGGCCGCGTACAACTCCGCTCGGGCTTGGGACGTGAGCCGATCGGCATCACCGGGAATGACCACGGCAATCTGTGAGCCCGGCACGGTGACCGCTGCGGTCAGCTGGACCTGCTTGGGCAGCGGCACGAGGTACCGAATCCACTGCCGAACGGCTTCCTCGGAGACGCTCTCGGCTGCCGGCCCGCCCCAGGCGACCGGCGTCAGGCTCAGGAGGATGGCGATCATCAGGCGACGGCACGTTGGCATGAACGACGACCCTCTCGGACGGACAACTGGCGACCGGGCCTTCAGAAAGGGGACGCTGGGTCCCCTTCGAACCGGTCTGTCGCGGACAGTGTACAGCACAGAACGGGTCGAATCGATTGGCGGCCGGTGGTTGCCAAGTCGACAGGTTACGCTGACCGGGGGCAACGCAGGGTCGTTGGGGCCAACGGCGTCGGTACACCCTTCTCCTGTCGCCGGTACTCGGCCGTGCTCGACATTCTCCAATCGCCGTGTTTTTCCTGGACAACGTGCCCGGCCTGTTGTAAGATGTCTTACGACCTGTCGTCCCCGTGGATATCGGATCTGACCCCGCTCCCGTGGGATCCGGGTGGCGAGAAGCGGATTCGCAAGTCGGTTGATGAGGCGCGTCGTGGCGAGGGAGTACGAGTCCGGGCCGGAGGTCGGCCGCATGGGCTTGCCTCTCATCAGGGTCTCGGAGAGAAGACCGCGAGGAGGCGTGTCGTTCCCGCAAGTCTCTCATCCACATCCACCAGTCTGAGTCGAGAGGGCCTATGTTGCCGATCCATCCAATGTGAGAGAAAGGAGCTTGATCGTGGGAAAGCCTGCACTGATGGTTCTCGTAGCCTTGGTTCTGGTCGCCGGCCCAGGCTCGCCGGCCGTCGCGACCGACTGGGTCTTGGACAGAGACTTCTCTAAAGGGCCCAACCCGAACGGGCAGTGGACCTACGGCGTCTATCTCGAGGACGCACTGAACCCATCCTATCCTGACGGGTGGTACACTTGGCCAGCGTATTACGATTTCCCGGGCACCGACGCCCAGATCGGCTACTGGGGCAACCCCGGCGGCGACCTCGGGGCCGGCGCTGTCTTCTACACCAACAGCGACGCACCCCTGGGCGGCCCGGTTCAATGGTGGGCGCCGCGAAAGGTCATGCTCCACCCCGCGGCCATCGGCGGAGGATATGCCCCCGTGATCCGCTGGACCGCACCCTCGGATATGAGGGTTTCGGTCGACGCCCTGTTCTACGGGTGTGAGAACGCCACAACCGACGTTCATATCCTGCTCAACGGGACCATGTACGACGGCCCCAGCTACACCGGTACCCACCTGCTGGACGGCGTCATCGACGGCAATTATGGCTATGCTCCTCTGGGCATCCCCGCCAGCGGTGCGTCGAATAGCGTGGGCTACAACGGCGTCCTCGACCTCATGGCCGGAGACAAACTCGACTTCGTTTGCGGGTACGGCGGCAACGGCTATGCCGGCGACTTGACCGGCCTCGATGTGACCATCACCAAGCTGGCCGACCTGACCGTCACCGACTGGGTTCTGGACAGGGACTTCGCCAAAGGAGCCAACCCGCACCGGCAATGGACGTACGGCGTCTATCTGGCGGATTCGTTCGATCCGGCTGTCTACCCCGACGGATCGTACACCTGGCCGGCGTATTACGACTGGCCGGGCAGCAACGGGCAGATCGGTTACTGGGGCAACCCCGGTGGAGACCTGAACGCAGGCTGCGTATTCTATACGAACAGCGATGTGCCCCAGGGCGGCCCCGTCCAGTGGTGGGCGCCGCACAAGGTCATGCTGCACCCCGCCGCCTATGGCGATTCTTACGCACCGATGATCCGCTGGACGGCGCCCGCCGACATGACCGTCAGCGTCGACGCCCTATTCTACGGGTGCGAGGAAACCACCACCGACGTCCATATCCTGCTCAACGGCACCATGAACGACGGTCCCGTTTACATCGGCACATCCCTGTTGGACGGTGTCATCGACGGCAACTACGGCTATGCGCCCCTGGGCATTGCTGCCAGCGGCACGTCGAATCACGTGGCCTACAACGAGGTCCTCACCGTCGCGGCCGGAGACAAGCTCGACTTCGTCGTCAACTTCGGTCCCAACGCGTGGTTCGGGGGCGACCTGACCGGTCTGGACGTGACCATCGCCAGGGCGTGCAATAGCCCCTGGGCCGACGCGGACGGCGATTCGGATGTCGATCAGGCGGACTTCGGCGTCTTCCAGACCTGCTTCACCGGCTCGACGCCCGGCGGTTCGTTGTCGACGCAGTGCCGATGCTTCGACCGGGCCGGCGAGCGTGGCGCCATCACCGGGGAAGACTTCAGCGCGTTCGCGGCCTGCTGGACCGGCCCGACGATCCCGTCCGCCGCCTGTCCGTAACTGTCGCCTCATAAAGAGAGAGACCGCCCCCGCTGGAGCGGCCTCTCGTCACACGACCATCCTCTCAGAGCCGGTCCTTCAGGCCGACCTGTTAGGCCAACTTGCGACGGATCCAGCCGGTCAGACCCAGGCCCAGTGAGGCCAGCAGCGCCGCTCCCGGAGCCGGGACCGCCACGGTGTCGATCTTCGCACTGAACTGCATGCCCGCCGGACCACCCCAGTCGGGAGCATTGATGTACAAGGTGTTGAGGCCGGCGTGCACCAGCGAGGTGATGTCAAGGTTCAGGAACGCGTGATCCTGGTTGAAGTGCTCGGCCTTCACACCCAACAGCTTCGTGCCCGCGACGGCATTGCCGTTGATGAACAGCCCTTCGTTGAGGGTGTCACCCAGGTCGTTGTCCACCAGGAAACTGAAATCTATGGTGGCCGATGCGATCAGAGCGTCGGTGATGGTGAAGTCGATCGCGTAGAGGGCCGTGCTGCCCTCTGCCGCCGCACTGGCCGATGTCCCAATCCAGTTGGCGGCGGGGTCTATGGTCAGATGCTGTTTCCATGCCGGGTGAGGGGCGATCACGAAAGCCGCTGCACCGGCACGCGCCGCGGTGAAGTCGGCGGCCCCCAGGGCATAGCCGAAGCTGCTGTTGGCCGGACCGATCAGCATTCGGACGTTGGAGTCAGACCCTGGAACGGCCACGCCGTTGCCACTGCGAAGGGTCATCGACATATCCGCAAATGCCGGGGCTGCAATCCCCGCACACAACAGAGCCACAAGAGCGATTGATTGCCTCATTGTCCTCTCTCCCCCCAAAAATGACGTTAACGATTCTGCCCCACTCCACGGTCGGGCCATGTATCATGATTCTATCATCGCGGGCCCGTGGCGCCTAGTGCCTTTATGAAGTTGAAACCAGTTTTTTTGAGTCCCATAACGCGCCGAAAAAGGTGTCAGGATGATTTTTAGGCGGAAGTTCCATACCTTGATCATCGTTAACCGCTGATTTGCCAAGGGGCTAGGTTCGTTTTCGTGCGGATTGTGTAGGCATGTAAATGCGCATAATAGTATTGACAGGGTTGTTATGCACAGGTATTATGTCGGCATGTACATTGCCACGGTTCCCAATCGGTCGTCCCCGCCGGCGATTCTGCTGCGGGAGAGTCATCGCGAAGGCAAGAAGGTCAAGTCGCGAACGTTGGCCAATCTGACCCACTGGCCGCCGGGGAAGATCGAGAGTCTGCGCCGTGTCTTGGCGGATGAGCCGATGGCACTGGTGCCCGCCGGCAGCCCTGGCGGGTCGGGCGAGTTCGAGATCCAGCGAAGTTTGCCACATGGGCATGTCGCGGCCGTGTTGGGGACGTTGCGCCGGTTGGGTCTGGAGCGGATCGTCGCCGCCAAGCGCGGGCTGGAGCGGGACTTGGTGGTGGCAATGATCGCATCGCGGGTGATCGATCCGCGATCCAAGCTGGCAACGGCGCGGGGGTTGGGCTGCGAGACGGCCTTCACGACTCTGGGGGAAGCCCTGGCGGTGAACGCGGCAACGGAAGATGATCTGTATGCGGCGATGGATTGGCTGTTGCCTCGGCAGGCGGCGATCGAGAAGGCGCTGGCGGCTCGGCACCTGGCCGAACATACGCTGGTTCTTTACGACGTAACGAGCACGTACTACGAAGGGCGGACGTGTCCGCTGGCGAAGTTCGGCCACAGTCGGGACGGCAAGAAGAACAAGCTGCAGATCGTGTTTGGACTGCTGTGCAACGCGGAGGGTTGTCCGGTAGGGGTGGAGGTGTTCGAGGGAAACACCGCTGACCCCAAGACGCTGACGAAGCAGATCGAGAAGATTCAGGAGCGTTTCAAGCTTAAGCGGGTGGTGCTGGTGGGTGACCGGGGCATGCTGACCGAGGCGCGGATCGAGCAGGAACTGCGGCCGAACGGCCTGGACTGGATCACGGCGTTGCGGGCCCCGGCGATCCGGGCGTTGATGGAGGAAGGTTCGGTCGCCCCGTCGCTGTTTGATGAGCGGGACCTGGCGGAGATCACATCGCCGGCCTATCCGGGCGAGCGGCTCATGGCCTGCCGCAATCCGCTGCTGGCGGACGAGCGGACCCGCAAGCGGAAGGAACTGCTGGCGGCCACCGAGAAGGAGTTGGATCCGATCGTCGCGGCCACGCAGCGAAAGAAGAATCGGCTGCGAGGTAAGGACCGAATCGCCTTGCGCGTTGGGCGCGTGCTTCACCGCTTCAAGATGGCCAAGCACTTTCAACTTCAGGTCACGGAAGACTCGTTCACGTACGAGCGGGACGAAGAGAGCATCGCGGCCGAGGCCGCTTTGGACGGGATCTACGTGGTTCGGACCAGTCTGCCGGCCAGCACGCTGGATGCAGATCAAACCGTTGGCGCGTACAAAGGGTTGGCGATGGCGGAGCGGGCGTTTCGGAGTCTCAAGACGGTGGACTTGAAGGTACGACCGATCCATCACCGACTGGAGGGTCGGGTGAGGGCACACGTGCTGCTGTGCATGTTGGCGTACTATGTGGAGTGGCACATGCGCAAGGCATGGGCTCCGATCCTCTTCGAGGATGATGACCAGCCTGCCGGGCAATCGCGCTGGACTTCGGTGGTCGCGCGAGCCCAACGCTCACCGCGAGCCGAGCAGAAAGCCGCCACGAAGCAGACCCATGACGGGCGACCCGTCCACAGTTTTCAGACGTTACTGGCCGATTTGGCTACGTTGTCGAAGAACCGCGTCCGATTCCAACGCTCCGACGACGCGACCATGACGGTGTATGCTCGACCCACCGCTTTGCAACAGCGGGCACTGAGCCTCTTGCAGGTGTCGGCCGACTTGTAGGCAGGACGGGAACGAGCGTTTTGCCGGAAATCCAACCGGCCTCGCCGTTTATGTTCTCCAGGCTTCAGAACTCCGGACTAGGAGGCTCTTGGCTTGGTGATGAGCGGGGTGTGGGCAGGTATCGAGAGGCGGAGGCATCGGAAGCGGCCGCCGGGTTTCACGTGGTGGGCCTGAGTGGCCCGTCGCACCAAGTGTTCTAAGATCATCTTACAATCGATTGTACAAGACGAAGAAATGGCAAGGCGGTTCCCTTGAGGGCCTGGTCGCGACGGCCGGCTGCCGGGACACGGCGGGTGACCAGAGTTGCCGATTCTGGGAAGGGCGTGCGGTCGTTTGGCCCCATCCACGCTTGACTGAGACAGTGGCCCGGCGTAGACTTTAATGTGTTGGCACATTAGCGTGCACCCTGTCATCAAATCACGACAATGACTGCCGTCCAGGGAGGGACGTCAACGTGGCGCGGTTGCGCCGAGGGGCATGGAGGAGGAGCCCATACGGGAAAGTGAGGCCGATGCGGAGCCGGTCGTGGGGGAGCACTCCAGCCCGGGATTGGGGCCAGTGAAGAGGGGGAGAAGACTCACTCAGATCACGCTTCTTGGGGTTCGTGGAGAGATCTCGGCCGGCGACATGGGGACGTCTTCAGCGGTGTGTGGGTGCGCAGTCTCAGGTGGCTCCCCGTTGAGGCTGAGCGTGCCTGAGGTCAGGCTTTGGGTTGCCCGGTGATGGGGCCGGGCGAGGTGGTATGGGGGTCTGGGATCAGCGTACCTGGTCAGCCAGAAACCCGGAGAAGGAGAGAGGACAAATGATAAGTAAGAAACTCTGGACGGTTTGTGCAGTCTTCGCGGTGACCGCTGGTTCATCGGGCGCGTTGGGCACGTTCTACAACCTGGGTGCCGGGACCTCCACCGGCATTTCCAGTGACGGCAGCGTCGTCTCCTTCAACAACAACGGGGCGTACATCTGGACCCCGGGGAGCGGAGCCAAGGGTATCGGGGCGGGCTACAGCACTGCTGGCGTGGCCGTTGGCGGGAGCGGCATCTCCGATGCCCTGTTCGGCAACGCGGACAAGGTGATCGTGGGTGCGAACGCCGGCGGGAGCGTCTACTACTGGGTTGGCGACACCAGCGGCACCGGCACCTGGAGTGCGTCGCTCGGTACGGGGACGGCCTATTGCACGTCCGCCTCCGCGTCCAATTTCTGGATCGGCGGGAACCAGGGCACTTCAAGCGGCAGCCGAACGGCCTACCGCTACAAGTACAGCTCGAACTCGTGGAGCTCGCTGAGCCTCCCGTCCAACTACAACAAGGACGCCTACATCTATGGTATTTCGAATATCGGCAGTTACGCCGGTCGGGCGCAGTACGGGGCGGTCAGCCCTGGCGGTGCGCGCGGTGCTGTTGCCGGCGGCACCCTGGCCGGACTGGACCCACTCATCGGGGCGATGAGCACCAGCGTTGAGGCTGTCGCGAATGCCATTTCGCGCGATGGCTCGCGGGCTGGCGGCTGGAGCACCGCTGCCGGCGGCATTCAGCGGCAGGGCACCATCTGGCAGGTGACGCCGTTCAATAAGACTCCGGTCGTGGCGATCCCCTTTATCGGCACTGACAACTACGACGAGGTTCAAGCCCTCAACAGCGATGGAACAATCGCTGCGGGCTATGGCCGGGATCTCACCGCGGGAACGCGCCGACTCTGGATCTGGGATGCAACCAATGGCTCGCGTGATCTGTCCACACTCGTCCCGGACCTGGCCTCGGGCTGGACGAACCTCAACGTCAGGGGTCTATCCGGCGATGGTCTGACGATCGTGGGCGATGGCACATTTGGCGGCATGACCACGGCTTGGGTGGCCATCGTGCCCGAGCCGGCGACATTCGGCCTGCTGGTGCTGGGCGGCCTTACCTTGCTGCGTCGGCAGCGATGACGTCCTCGTGGCGGCTTGAGCGGGCGGCCGACGGAGCATCGGAGCATCACCCAGGCGGGAGGCCTGAGGTAAGGAGAGCAGTCATGATTCGTCCAGAACGTGTGTGTGCCGCAATCGGGATCGTGGTGTGCACGTCCGTTGTGTGGGCGGCGCCAAGTCTGGTGATGGTTCCGCCGATTGCGGACCAGACCTCGTCCGAAGTCCGCGCGATCACGCCCGACGGCCGGTACGCGGTGGGCAAGTCGGGGACAACGGGCTTCCTCTGGGACTCTCTGACCGCCCCGGCCAACAGCGTTGTGGTTATCTCGGGGGCCGCGATGAAGGAAGCGACCGGCGTGGCCTACCGCACCTACGACTCGGTCCAGGAAGTCGCGGTTTTCGGGCGCATTGACTATGGTCTTGGCAACAACACGCCCTGCATCGGGATCACGAGCAACGGCGGGGCGAGTTGGTCGAAGGCCTGGCGCGACGGCGCCAACTTTGCGAATTCTCTTCTGGGTGCGGCCAACACGCTCGCGGGCCCGGGCGATACCGACCTGCTCTGGGCTTCTTTCGGCAAGAGCGGGCAGTACTACATCAGCATAGCCAAGCTGACCGGTGCCTCCACCGGATTGACCGTGGCATCGGATAACAAGGCGACCGACTCCGGCTCGGAACTCACGGTCAACGGCGTGTCCAAGGGCGGCCTGGCGGTGGGCTCTCGCATGGTCAGTGGTGTGAAATCGAACTACTACAACTCCTGGGTGGGCAACGGGACAGGTTCCGTCGCGTTCTTCAAAGGCCTGGACGAGACCAACGCAGGCGAGGCTTTCTGTGTCGCCGGGGACAAGGCGAGCGGGAAGATCTTTGGTCGGTCGCCCAAGGCCGGAGACGCGCGGCTGTTCCCGTATATGCATGACCTGGCCACGGGCCAGACCTTGCAGTTGCCGATGTTTGGCGACGAGGACGGAAGTACGAGCCTGTCCGTTCCCTATGGGTGCAGCGAGGACGGCCGCTATGTCAGCGGCATGCTGTATCGCGGCATGGAGAAGGCCGTTCTGTGGGATACCCAGGTGGGCACGGTGGTCGATCTGACGCAGTACTTCCAGGATGCTGGGCTGCTCGGCAACTTCACGCGTTTGTCGCGGGCCTACAGTGTGGCAGTGGACAGCAGTGGCATCGTCTGGGTGGCCGGAAGTGGTCCGTGGACCGAGGATGGGGCGACGTTCGTCACCCGAGGCTGGCTGGCCTCGGTCTCCGCGGAGCCGGTCGGCGCCTGCCTGGAAGTCGGGTACGGCTTCCGGCGATGCCGGGTCACCACCGAGGAGGAGTGCACGGCGGAGGACCCCGCGCACACCCTGACCTGGACGCTGGGTGAGGGCTGTGTGAACAAGGCGTGCGCCGCGCCCTTTGCGGATGCTGACTCCGACGGCGACGTGGACCAGATTGACTTCGGTTTCTTCCAGGCGTGCTTCGATCCGACCGCGATCAGGCCGGGCTGTGATTGCATGAACCCCAACGGCGACAGCAAGGTCGATTCCAGCGACCTCAATGCGTTCGTCGCCTGTTACAGTGGTCCAGCGGTGGCGGCCAACCCGGATTGTGACTAGCGAACGAAGTGAACACGTTTGTCGGGTGGTCGTGGCCATCGGCAGGCAGTGGAGTTCCTGGAGGGCTTGAGTCCACAGGTCACAGGCGTCTGTCGGGAGCTCGCTCCCAGGAAGGGAGTGGTCATGGGCAGGAGACCGGCAAGATCTGGCTGCGGGCCACGTCGACGGAGTGGGCCAAGGCGGGCAGGCTTCACGCTCATCGAGGTTCTTGTCGTGGTGGCGATCATCGCCCTGCTGATCACCATCCTGATTCCCTCACTGACCAAAGCTCGCGAGATGGCCAAGCGGTCCTCCTGTCTGGCCGCCCTGCACCAGATCGGGCTGGGCCTGGTGGGTTATGCCTCTGACCACAAGGCTCGCCTGCCGCTTCGGGGGACGTACGGGTACAACATTGCCGAGCACAAGTCGCTTCACTACGAATCGGTGCCGGCCGACCAGAAGTACATCAAGGAACCCATCAACTACGGAATGCTCTACGGCAAGTACGTGGGCAAGGACCTGCGCTTGTTCTACTGCCCGAGCACGCCGAGGGGCTTCTGGAGTGATCCGACTTACGGAATCGACAGCTTTTTTCTTCACAACGACAAGACCTCGTACGTGACCTGGGGCGGGTACATGTACGCTGCGCCCGTGGACGTGGGCAAGTGTCCCCGTGCGGACAGCAAGAAGGTCTATCCGTCCGAGGTCTGGCATCCGTACTTCGTGGACTACCTCGCCAAGACCAAAGGGGTTGATCCGGCGACCTATCAGATGCCGCTGATGCAGGCCCTTGTGGCCGACGGGGTCATCGGCAGCAGCGAAGGTCAGACGGTCATGCGAGCGTGTCATGGCAACGGCGCCAACGCCCTCTACGGCGACTACCACGCCAAGTTCGTGCAGGATGTCAAGGGCGAGCTGCGGGCATTGACTCCGAGCAGCGGACCCAATGGCGGTCCTGCCCTGTACCGCATGTGGGAGTTCTTCACGTTACACTATTGAGCCTGGAAGGTGCTATCATTCACCGTTTCCGGTGTGGGCGAAGGCAGGTGGCCGGCCTTGTGGAGGAGGCTCCATGTCAACGACGAGAGTCGTGGCCGCGGTTGGTTGGGTGCTCTCGATCGCACCGCCGGTTGGTGCCGACAGCACGACCCTGGCCGGCGAAGGCGTCGTATCGGTGAAGAGCGGGATCGCCCAGCTCTTCGTCGATGATCTGCTCATCGATTCACAGCTGGATCTGCGGCGAACCCTGCACCAGCCGGTCAAGGAGAACGGCGGCCGGACGCCCCTGATCGTCGCCAACAAGGGCGATGCTCTGCTGGCCTACGGCACGATCGTGTTCGATTCGCGGCTCAAGCAGTACGTCATGCTGGTGCAGGACTTCAACAGCAGGCGCATGCTTCGAGCGACCTCATCCGACGCCCTCAGCTGGTCGGCCAGGACTCACGACGAGCTCACGCCCCTGAAGCTCGATCTGGATCTCGGTCCGCTGCCCAAAGACGCGAAGGGCAAGTTCGGCATCGACGTCTTTTCCTGCTTCTACGATGTGAAGGACGAGAAGCACCCCTACAAGGGCTGGGTCTGGATCGCCAACGCCGGCCATGAATGGGAGGGCATATGGTATGTTCGCTCGGCGGATGGTCTGGTCTGGGAGCGGCCGGGCCAGATCTGCAGCGGTTTCGCCCAGCCCGGAGACACGAGTTGCCGGACGATCATCCAGGAGGGCCGGATGGTGTACGGTCCGGGCGACGTGACCCTTTTCTGCCACGACCCGATCGAAAACCGCTTCCTGGGCATCTTCAAGTTCTTCAACCCGCACGATGTCTCGCCGGGGTACGGCTCGCGGGCGCGAGCCTACGTGTGGTTGGACCGGATGGATGAGCCTTTTGACAGCCGGCGGATTACCCACGTGGAACTGATGCCGGCCATGGCCGAGCGCAACGGGGACACGCCGTATGACGAGTACTACGCCAGCACGGCATGGCGATACGAATCCGTGTACCTGGGCGGCCTTAAGGTCTTCCACGGCAAGGGCGACTATCCGTTTTCGGCGGCCGGCTGCGCGTTTCTGAAGCTCGTGGTCAGCCGCGACGGTCTGCACTGGAGGAAGGTGCCTTTCGCGAACGACGGGGGCATTCCTGAAGTCTGGCTCGCCAACGGTGTCGAGGGCGGCAACGAAGCGCTGAACGATGGGGGGTATATCAGCGAGTTCAGCCAAGGTCCCCTTCGGATCGGGGATGAGCTGGTCTATTATTTCAGTGCGTCCTCCTGGGGCAAGAATCAGCCTCGAGATCGACTGGTCCGTGGCGGCGGCATCTTCCGGGCCAGACTGCGGGTCGACGGTTTTGTCTCGGTCGACTGGGGTACGCTGACGACGCGCCCGTTGAGGATCGAGGGCGAACGACTGTACGTCAACAGTATTGGCCCGATGACGGTTCAACTGCTTGATCGCCTGGGCAACCCGCTGGCCGCGACGGTCTTGAACGGCGACTCGCTCCGTCATGAAGTCCAATTCGGCGACCACGGGTTGCGGCAGTGGGCGCCTGACGGTGTGCTTCGATTGCGATTCACCGTTGAACCGCCGGGGCGACTGTATTCATTCACTGTGCGATGATGCGTGCGACTCTCGTCTGGTTTCGACAGGACCTGCGCGTTGAGGACAACGCGGCCCTCGTTGCCGCGGCTCGACGAGGCGCTCCGGTCATTCCGGTCTATATCTGGTCTCCGGGCGAGCAGGGCGACTGGGCTCCCGGGGCTGCCGCCCGGTGGTGGCTTCATCACTCGCTCGGGCAGCTGGATGCCTCGCTTCGGCGGCTGGGTTCGCGGCTTATCATCGGCCGGGGCCGGGCTCTGAAGGTGCTTCGTGGTCTCGTTCGTCGGACCGGCGCCGACACCATCGCGTGGAACCGCCGTTACCAGCCGGCGGCGGCGACACGGGATGCCGAGACCAGAGCGGGGCTGGAGCGAGACGGGCTGGCCGTCAAGGTGTTCGAGAGTGCCCTGCTGTTCGACCCTGCCGACATCCGCACCAGGCAAGGGGGGCCCCTGCGGGTGTTCACGCCGTTCTGGAGAGCCTGCCTTGCGCAGCCGGCACCTGCTGAGCCGACAAGTGCTCCCGGGCGTCTGGCCTCGCCGTCGACCTGGCCGGAGTCGCTGGCCGTGGACGAGCTGGGCTTGCTCCCCTCACATGACTGGACGGAGGGACTTGCGGCTGCCTGGACGCCCGGGGAGCTCGATGCCCGCGCCGAACTGAACCGTTTCCTGGACGAGGGTCTGGCGAGTTACGAGCTCGATCGGGACCGCCCGTCCCTGATGGGGACCTCGCGTCTATCGCCGTATCTATGTTGGGGCGAACTCGGTCCGCGTCAGGTGTGGCATGCGGTGCGGGAATGGGCGATCGATGCGGATGATGAGAGGATCGCGCACAATGCCGAGGTCTTTCTCCGCGAACTCGGCTGGCGCGAGTTCAGCTACCATCTGCTGCACCACTTTCCATCGACGGTCCAGGAGCCGCTACGGCCGGAGTTTGCCTGTTTTCCGTGGCGACAAGACGCCCGGGCGTTACGGGCCTGGCAGCATGGGCGAACCGGCTATCCCCTGGTCGACGCGGGCATGCGCGAACTGTGGGCGACGGGTTGGATGCACAATCGGGTCCGCATGGTGGTGGCGTCGTTCCTGGTGAAGCACCTGCTGTTGCCGTGGCAGCAAGGGGCCTGCTGGTTCTGGGACACCCTGGTGGACGCCGACCTGGCCAACAACACGATGGGCTGGCAGTGGTCGGCCGGCTGCGGAGCGGATGCCGCGCCGTACTTCCGCATCTTCAATCCAGTGACGCAGTCGGAGCGTTACGATCCCGACGGCGTGTACCTTCGCCGCTGGCTGCCGGAGCTGGACGCACTGCCGGGCAAGGCGATCCACCGGCCTTGGGAGACCGGCATCCGGACGTATCCGAAGCCGGTCGTTGACCACGCGGAGGCCCGGGGCCGTGCCCTGGCTGCGTTTCGGACCATGAACCGGTCGTCGCCCGGCGGAGCGTGAATGCCTCACGCCGTGTCGGGCTGGAGGTATGGTCGCAGGTTTTTGTCTTCGAAGAATGCCCGGATGCCTGCCGGGGTCGCGAAATCGTTGAAGGTGTAGCCTTTGCCGGCCAGTCGTTCAACCGGCATCTTCGAGCGGTTGAACAGCCCCAGGGCGAGCTCGAGCATCTTGGTGTTCGATCCGCTGGTACCCAGCAAGCCCGCGTTGGCGTAGTGCCAGACGCCGCTTTCGAGTTCGCATGGGCCGCGTGTGCCGGCAAAGGCCATGATCCGCGCCCCGGTTGGAGCGATCAAGGCATGGGCAAGAGCCAGCGTTTGAGCATTTCCCGCTGCGACGATGACATCGTCGAAACCGCGAAAGCTCTTGCCGGTTCGCTGCTGGTATTGCGGCCCGTAGACCTTCGCGATTCTGCCGGGCAACTGGCTCTCGTCCTTGCAGACCACGGTCACGACCCGCGGATCGGCCATGATTCTCCGGACCAGATCAGCCTTGTCGTCCCCGCGAACCACGGTGACCACCTCCGCGGCTGATGACATACCCAGGACGTCATCGTTGACCAGGGCGAACATCATGGACATCATTGCCATGGCTCCGCTGCCGATGACGCAGGTGGTCCCGCCGGGGAGAACGCTTCTGTGCAGGATGGAGCCGTGGTCATCCTGGCCCAGCTCATGGGTTGATTTCTGGAAGCAGTCGAGCAGACACGCGGCCGGTTCGGCGAACGCCGCGAGGGCGTTGGAGAGTTCGCCGGGCACGCGAATGACGCTTCCGCTGCGAATGATCGGGGGTGTCAGGCGGATGTACTGGGCGTACGCGCCGGCCAGGTTCATGGCCAGGTCGGTGATGTTGCCGCCGAGCAGCTGGACACCGGCCGCGTCGGGGCGGCTGGTCGGCGGCGGGTCGTAACGGGCGATGCGGCTCTGGAGTACGCAACGGTCGCCGGGTTTGAATGCCAGGTAGGCCGGGTCCAACCACCTGCCGGCCATGTAACCGATGCCCTCGCGCAGCTCGTGGACCTTCGAGCCCACTCGTTCGATCGTGACCACGGTCTCGTGTCCGAGGATGCGGCCCCAGAACCGCCGCAGCAACCCGGCCAACCGATCGCGATCCTCGCCGGACATTCCGGCCAGCCGCTCGCGGATGGCGATGAACAGGCGATCGTCGCCGGTTCCCACCGGCTGGTTGTCGAGCAGGAGGCGGCTGTAGTCCGGGAAGTGCCCATCGCGATGGGGAGCATCGATCGCGAAGATGCTCCGCAGCTCATCCAGCAGGGATTCCTCGCACTGGTCCGGTCGCCCGCTGGTGCAGATCTTCACGTCCGTTCCGCATCGGTAGACTCGTTCGACGCGGGCCAGCAGATCATGCTCGGTACAGACAATCGGGCGGTCCTCGATCAGCTCGAATCGGCCCTGCCCGAAGTAGGCGAGGGCCTTCATCTTGCCGGACCACTCGATCCGGCTTCCGTCGCGGGCGAGGCCGACCTCGCAGGCCGGCCAGTGGAGCTCGTTGAGCGTCGTCATCGGTGTCCTCGATCGTCTCCTTCCAGGCCCCGGTTGGTGCATGTCGCACGGGCGGTGGGCCTGCGGAGCGGGGTTCAGGTCAGTTTGCCGTAGCCCAGAGTGTGCAGCATCTCGTAGCACACGTCGGCCACGTGCCGGCGTCGAATGTCGTGGAAGTACGAGGCGCTGTTGATCCAGAGATTCCGGTCCTTGAGTACCTTGTCCGCGTGGGTATGCATCAGGTTGCAGATCCTGTTGCCCGCGTCGACGGCCATGGCGGTGTAGAAGTTGACCTTGACGATCCCGTCCTCCGGAGTGGAGCCGACCTTGCCGCCCAGGCAACTCGAGCCGTGCAGCGATTGGATGGTGCCGACGCGGTCGCGGATCTGGCGGGCCAGCTCGCGCTCATAGCGGCGCTCCGCCCGGCCAACGCCGACGCTGCGGTGCTCGGTGCCTAGGTTGGGTACAATGAGGTCCACACCCGTCCGGCGGACGAACTGCTCGACCCGGTCCGGCTGGGAGAGCTGATCCTCGCGACTGAGTTTGAGCCTGGCGATGTCCTTGGGGTCGTAGATCTTGTCGCAGGCGGCCTCGACCACCACCCGTTTCCCGTAACGTTCCACGTACTTGCGGGTCAAGGCGATGTTCTCGTCCCAGTCCAGTTTGCTGGCGTCGTACATGATGACGGCCATCCGCTCGACGACGTCGTCGTTGAACAGCAGGCGCTGGTCTTCCGGGTCCGGGGCCCAGCCGTGGTCGATGAATGGCAGCATCCGCACCGCCGGGAAGTAGCCGAGCAGATCCTGGTAGCAGGCCAGGTGCCGAAGCCAGATCTCGCAGCCCTGGAGTACATCGCCACCCTCGAAACCGCTGATGTCCTCGGCAGTCTTGCACGGGGTGGACATCTTGCGGAACTGCGGATTATCCGCGTAGTTGCCGGTCATGCCGATGCCGAGCGGCAGGTCCTTGATTCGGTGATCGTCCGCGTACCGCTGGGCTCCCATGCACAGGCCTTCGATCTCCGCGGGCAATTCGGCGTTGGGGGCAAAGAGGGCGGCGCCGGCCTTGCGTGTCCGCTCGAAGACGTCCATCACGGCCTGGCGATCGGTGATGATCTTCATGAAAAGTCCTTTCACCCCCTCCGAGGGGGATGGGTGGCTCCAGGGGCGTGCCGGCTTCCCCGTCCGCAAGGCGCTGGTCCGAGGTGGAGCCGCCGGCGGCGCCGGCTTCAACTCTGCCGAGGCCGCGCCTCAGGTCGGCAGCAGACCGCCGTTGACCGCGATGGTCTGGGCGGTGATGAAGCTCGCCTGGGAGGAGCACAGGAAGGTGACCACGTTAGCCACATCCTGGGCCGAGCAGCTCCGCTGCAGCGGCGTACGGGCGATCCGCGCCTCGCGCACGCCATCGAGATCCACGGCGTTTTCCTTTCGACAGCTCGTACGGATCAGCTTCTCGTTGGTCCAACTGCCGGCCGGGCGATCGCCTTCCGGATAGACATCGCTTGGGCAGACGATGTTCGCGGTGACACCTGTCGGCCCCAGCTCGATGCCCATCGCTTGGGTCAATCCCCGGAGGAAGAACTTGCTGGCCGAGTACAGCATGAGGCCGCCGGATCCCTTGATGCCGCTGCCAGACCCGATGAGTACGATTCGCCCGTAACCCGCCTCGCGCATCTTGGGTAACGCCGCCTGAGCGGCCCAGATGTGGCTTCGCATGTTGACCGTGAAAGTCCGCTCGATGTCCGCGTCGGCGATGTCTTCCAGGCGGTCGGGCAAGGTCAGACCCACGGAAAGCACCAGGATGTGCAGTCCGCCGAACTGCTTAGCCGCCGATTCGACGGCTGCCACGATCTCGCCCTTGTTGGACACATCGCAGGGGATCGAGACGACCAGGGGGCCCATGCTCTTGGCCAGGGAATCGGAGCGTTCCTTGTTCAGATCGGCGATGGCAACGCCGGCCCCTTCGGTGTGGAGCGACTGAACGATGGCCGCCCCGATCCCGTTGGCTCCGCCAAACACGATTGCCGCCTTATCGTACAGGCCGAAGTCCATAGTATGTCCTCTTGTGAGGTCGGATCTCCGGCCGATCGACCTTCTCAGTCCATGCTCACTTCCAGCCGGATGATCAGCGTGGCCCTTGATGGCCCGGCTCGATCACGGAACGTCGTGACTATTATTGGCTGAATGGGCGGTGACGTCCAGACGGGTGGCGTCAACCAAAGCCCGAGCGAGGATTCGCCCCCTGACCAGGGTGAGGAGAGCCCGCCGGTCGATCGGCTTGGTCGCATAGCCGTCGCAACCGGCCTCGAGGCACTTGGCCTGATCTGTGGCCATGGCATGTGCGGTCAGAGCGATGATCGGTCCGGTGTGGCCCCGCCGTCGCAGTTCGGCGGTGGCTTGGTACCCGTCGAGGACGGGCATCTGCATGTCCATCAGGACGAGATCGAACGGCCGACCTTCCTCGGCGGCGGCTTCGATTCTCTCGATGGCCGTCTTGCCGTTCTCGGCGATCTCGACTTCTGCGCCGGCCTTGGCGAGGATTGAACGGACCAGCATCTGGTTGTCCGGTCCGTCCTCGGCCAGCAGGATCCGGGCCTGGAGCGGCTGCTCTGCGGTTGCCGCAGGTCCGCCGCACAGCGTGCCGGCGGGCCTGGCGGATGGGTTCGCTTTGTTTCCGGAAAGCGCGTTGAGCGGCGAGGCGTCCACCGTGACGGTGAAGGTACTTCCGGCGCTGGGTTCGCTGGACGCGGTCAGGTCCCCTCCCAGAATCTTGGCCAGGCGCTTGCTGATCGTCAGGCCGAGGCCGGTCCCGCCAAACCTGCGTGTCGTAGAGCTGTCCGCTTGGGTGAACGGCTCAAACAGCCGGTGCATCTGATCCTCGGTGATTCCGATCCCGCTGTCGATCACGTCCACCCTCAGCTGGGCGTTGTCGTGCTCATGGTGTTCGATGCGGGTGAGAATCCGGACCTTGCCCCCGGCCGTGAATTTGATCGCATTGCTGACCAGGTTGATCAGGATCTGCCGCAGCCTGGTCGGATCGGTGCGGATCGACTCCGGAAGGGCGTCGACGCCCTCGATCTCGAAGCGGAGCCGCTTCGCTTCGGCGCGGGTCTGCATGGTCGTGTGAACGTCGGCGATGATCTCCGCGGGCGAACAGTCAATCCGCTCGATCTCCACCTTTCCCGCTTCGATTTTGGAGATGTCCAGGATGTCGTTGAGAATCTGGAGCAGGTGTTCACCGTTTCTCCGGATGGTGTGAATGGCCATCTGCCGCTCGTGTTCCGACAGGTCGGGATCGAGCAGATTCTCCGAGAAACCCAGGATCGCCGTCATGGGCGTGCGGATCTCGTGGCTCATGTTGGCCAGGAACTCGGTCTTGATACGGGTGGCGGCCTGTGCATCCCGCGTCGCCGCCCGGAGCTGCTCCATGGCCGCTTCGAGTTCGACCGACATGCGTTTCTCGCGGGCCAGGGTGTCCTTCAATGCCTTGTCGCCCTGCCGGCTCTGCTCTTCGATCTGCCGGCGATCGCTGATATCCATCGCCGCGCCGACCAGGCCCGCCACTCGTCCAGCGGAGTCGACGTAGGTTGCCCGGTGGAAGAGAACCGCCCGCTGTTGCCCCTCACGGTTCACCAGCGTGTGCTCGAATGCCTGCCTGCCGGGATTGGCGAACAGGGCGGTGTCCATCTCCTGGATCTTCCGGGCCGATGGCACGGAGAACAGTTCATCGGTGGTTCGGCCGATGACCTTCTCGCGCGAGATGCCTGCCCACGATGCGAAGGTGTCGTTGCAGCCCAGGAAGTGCCCTTGGGCATCCTTGTAGAAGACGGCGATAGGAGCGGTATCCAGCACGAGCTGCAGGAACCGGAGGTTTTCCCGCTGGGCATCTCGCTCGCGCTCGAGCTGCACGATGCGGGCCTGCTGCTCTCGTTGTCGAGTGAGATCCGAGGCCTGCTCCCTCCGCCCGATCACTCGCCCGAGGAGCGTCAGCAGGACGACTCCGGTCATGACGCATGCAGCGGTAGCCCCCCATGTCAGCCGGGCGAGGGCGTTTTGTTCCCTCATCGCGGCGTATTCACTCTTCTCCAGCTCGAGCAAGCTGCGCGCTGCCGTCAGCTGCCCGGCGACCTGCTCGTCGAGAGCCTGGTGTTCGAGCCAGCAGGCGCCGAGCCCAAAACCCGCGAGCAGCGAGGTCAATGCTGTTCCCACGGGCATTAGCAGGCGTGTCCATGGGTTGCCTCTTTTCATCTGCCGGTTCTCGTAACTCTTCTGACTGAGTCACTACGCCTCCGACTGACCGATGCCGCGGCGTCTGTTGGTCCGCCCGACCCCGTGTTCGTCCCCTGGATGGTTTCGGCCGGCGCAGCGGGCGACTCCACTTCTGTTTGGCGGGTGGATACCCCTTCAGTGGGGGGCAGGTGCTGCCCGTGGTTATCGGATGATCGGTACGCGCCCGGGGTTCTCCACGGCGGTTTTCCGAGCCCATACCCTGCCTGGAATCCTGGTTGTGCTTCCGACTCCTGCCCGGCGGAATGGCAGAGGATCAGCCTGGCCATGGTGCATCGGCCGCTGTGTGGATGGGCGGGGGGGGCGGCGTTACGAGTAGATCTCGAAGCTCTGATCGCGCTGTGGAATCACGACCTCCTTGAAGCCGCGCTCGCGCATGGTACCGGCCAGCGTCTGGGACTGGGCGATCTCACCGTGGACGAGGAAGATCTTCCGGGCCTGTTTCGCGAGGGGGAGGGTCATAGCCAGCAGTTCCTCGGCATCGGCATGGGAGCTGAAGCCGTTGAAGGTCTTCACTCGCGCCCGCACCTGGTACATTTCGCCGAAGATCCGCACGTGCTTCGCCTTGTCCACCAGTCTGCGGCCGAGGGTGTTCTCGGCCTGGTATCCGACAATGAGGATGGTGTTCTTTGGGTCTTCGATGTTGTTCTTGAGGTGGTGGAGTATGCGGCCGACTTCGCACATCCCGCTGGCGGAGATGATGATCATCGGGCCGGGGCGGTCGTGGAGGGCCTTGCTCCGTTCCACGTTCTCCACGTACTCGCAGGTCGAGCAATCGAAGATGGAGCCCGTCGCGTGGTTGAACTCGGTCGCCTCTTTGTCGAATGCCTCTGGGTGCTTCTTGAAGATCTCCGTGGCCCGTACCGCCAGCGGGCTGTCCACGATGATGGGCACGTGCCGGCTGATCTTGCCGCGGTGGAACAGCTGATGGAGGTGATAGACGATGACCTGAGTTCGCCCGACGGCGAAGGCCGGGATGATCACCTTGCCGCCGTGCTCGATGGTTTCGTTGATAATTCGGGCGAGTTTGTCGGGCATCGGCTCGGGGTCGTCGCTCTCGCGGCCGCCGTAGGTGCTCTCGCAGATCAGGTAATCACAAAGTGGCAAGGGGGCAGGATCCTCGAGGATGGCCATGCCCGGCCGCCCCAGATCGCCGGTGTAGGTCACGGTGATCGGATTGCGGCTGCCGTTGGATACCCGGGTGTGGATGCAGGCTGAGCCCAACATGTGTCCGGCCTCGTGAAACGAAGCTCGGACACCCCGCACGACCTCGAAGGGCTCACCCAGTGGGCGGGGCTGCATCAGGGCCACGGTCTGTTCGACATCCAGGGAGGTGTACAGCGGCTCGATCGGAGCATCGCCGTGCTTGACCCGCTTCTTGTTCCAGTAGGCGGTATCTTCCTGTTGGATGTGAGCGGAGTCGTAGAGCAGGATTTCAGTCAGATCGCGCGTTGGAGGCGTCACGTAGATGGGCCCGTTGAAGCCCTCGCGAACGAGGCGGGGGAGTTTGCCACAGTGGTCGATGTGGGCGTGGGACAGGAGGACCGCGCTGATCTTGTCGGGCGCACACGGGAAAGAGCGGTTTTTCTCGTTTGACTCCGCCCGCCGGCCCTGATGGAGCCCGCAGTCCATCGCGATCGTGTGCCCATTCGCTTCAATCAGGTGCATCGAGCCGGTGACTTCCCGCGTCGCACCGAAGAACCGCAACCAGGCTCTCATTGACCTCACTCCTGTCCGCGAAAGGGCCGCATCCCATCCCGAAGCGTCCGCGGAGGAAACCCCGCCCGTGTCGTCCGGGGGCAGGCGATCCTTGCTTGCCGATCCGGCCGTCACCGCGACTTGACGGCCGTCCAGATCTCGTCATAGAGCTGGGTATCTCCCCCTAGATCCTCCAGATACTCCATCTTCGCCATGCGCTCCTCGGATGGGTAGATGCGAGGATTCTCGCGATCCTTGGCTTCGATCATCGGCAGCGACTTGGCGTTAGGCGTCGCGTACCGGTTGAAGTTCGAGAGCTGGGCGCCGATCTTGGCGTCCAGGATGTAGTTGATGAACTTGCAGGCTCCCTCCAGGTTCGGGGCGTGAGCCGGGACGGTCATCGCGTCGACCCAGATCAGTGTTCCTTCTCTGGGAACCACGAAATCCAGATTGGGATCCTCGTCCAGAGCCCGGATGGCATCGCCGTTGTAGACGATGGCCAGGGTCGCATCGCCGGATGCGACCTTGTTCTTGCCCCCGACACCGCCCTCAAAAGCCACCATCTTGGGGCTCTTCTTGGCTTTGAGGATCAGCTCACCGGCCGCCTTGAGCTGCTCAGGATTGCGGGTGTTGATCGAGTGGCCCTGATACTTCAGGGCGGCTGCGATCATGTCGCGGACCGAATCGATGAGCACGAACGGGCCGGGCTGCTTATCGGTCTCGAACAAGACCGCCCAACTCGGGTCAAGCTGAGGCGCCTTGTCCTTCCGGTAGATCAGGCCCATCGTGCCCCACTGATAGGGCAGGCTGTACTTGCTGCCCGGGTCGTACGAGGGGTTCTGAAAGCGCTCCACCACGTTGACCCGATTGGGGATCTTGTCTGCCGGCAGCGGCTGGATCAGCTCGAGCTTGGCCAGCACCGGAATCGCGTGGTCCGAGACGACCACGACGTCATATTGGCGATCCCCGCCGGCTTGCTGGAGCTTGGCCTGCATCTCCTCGGTTGACTCGTAGACATCCAAAAGGACTCTGAGCCCGCTCTCCTCTTCGAAGGACTTCAGGATCTGGGGGTCGATGTACTCCGAGTACATGTAGACGTTGACCTGCTTGCCGGCAGGCCTGGCCGCATCGCGGCCCATCGCCGCTGGCTGGGTCGTCGGAACCGGTTTGCCGGGCTCGCTGGCTCGATCACAGCCGATCAGAAACGCCAGGATCACGCTGACCGATAGGACAACCCGCATGGTGATGTTCATGGTCGTCTCCCGATCCAAACCAGGGGCCCACACCGCCCGCGGCCAGGCCCAGCATCATAACCGATCTTGCGCGGGGGCAATACCGCAGGTCCAGCGACCATGCCGGGAGGGACTGTGGCCGGCGAGTCGGTCCTTGCCGCTCGGGCTATCGCGACGACTCGGCGATTGCGGGACCGCGTATGATGCCGCTGGTGAGACGGGCCGGTAGTCGGTGGTGTTGGGCTGACGGCCATCGGCCCGGGCCCACGACGGTTCTGTTGCCCAGCGGGGCCTTTGCGGAATCGCGGTGCCGGGTATACCTTGGCGGACGGGGGATAGTGGAAAGGGACTCTGCACCATGAGGATGATCTGCATCGTCATCGCCGCAACGCTTCTTTCGGTCATCGGCTCAGGCTGCGGCCCCAAGCCGCCCACCGTGACCCGGGACGTAGATCGTTACCCCGGCCGGCACTGGGAGAAGCCCGGTCCGCCGGAACAGTATGGCTGGTCACCCACCGTCCTGCAGAGCGCCCGGGAGCATGCCGACTCGATCGGGTCGGCGGCGGTGGTGATCGTGCAGCGCGGACGCGTGGTCTATGAATGGGGTGAGACCGAGAAACGCTACAACATTCATTCCATGCGCAAGAGCCTGCTCAGCGCCCTGTACGGCATTCAGGTTCGTGCGGGCAAGGTCTGTCTCGGCGAGACGATGGCGGAACTCGGCATCGACGACAGCGAGCCGCGCCTGACCGCGGTCGAGAAGCAGGCCACCATCTCCGATCTGCTTCGAGCGAGGTCCGGCGTCTATCACTCCGCCAACTACGAGACGGAAAGCATGAAGGCCGCCCGGCCGGCGCGCGGCAGTCACGCCCCTGGCACGTTTTGGTACTACAACAACTGGGACTTCAACGTCCTCGGGACGATCTACCGGCGCGCCACTGGATCCAGTGTCGGCGACGACTTCCGGCGTCTGATTGCCGAGCCGCTGGAGATGGAGGATCTGCGCCCCGAGGACGCCGTGGACGAGCCCGGTGTCTCCTCGCTGCATCCGGCGTATCCGTTCCGGATGACCGCCCGCGATCTGGCCCGGTTCGGCTTGCTGTTTCTCCGTGGCGGCAAGTGGCATGGACGCCAGATCATCCCCGCCGACTGGGTCGCGGAGAGCCTCCGCACGTATTCGGCAGTCACCGACGGCAAGGGCGAAGTTCGCGGCGGCTACGGGTACATGTGGTGGACCGAACTGCACGGCCAGCACCTGGAGAGCGTGGATCTGCCCAAGGGGAGCTACTCGGCTCGCGGCGCCGGCGGACACTACATCCTCGTCGTTCCGGCCTGGGATCTGGTGATCGTCCATCGCGTGGACACCGACGTCAAGAACGGTCGGCGGGTCAGTCGTCCCCAGTTCGGCGGGCTGGTGCGGCGACTGATCGAAGCCATGCCCGCGTGCCAGATGCAAGCGAGCGCGAGCCGGCCGGCGGGCCCTGAGGCGTGGCTCCCCGAACGGCTGGATGGGCTGGTGCCCGGCCTGATGACCAAGCACGAGGTTCCCGGCGTGTCGATTGTGGGGATCGAGAAGGGGAGGATTTCCTGGGAGCGGCAATACGGCGTGTGCAGCGCGGACAAGCCCAGGCCCGTGGATGGCCAGACCGTTTTCGAGGCCGCTTCCATGAGCAAGCTGCCCTTTGCCTACGCAGCGCTGAAGCTTGTCGAGCAAGGCAGACTGGACCTGGACCGACCGCTCGTGGAGTACCTTGACAAGCCGTATCTGCCCGACGAACCCCGGCACCGACTGATCACCGCGCGGATGGTGCTCTCACACAGGACCGGCCTGCCCAACTGGCGGAAGGGTGGCCTGGCCGCCGGGGGACCGTTGACCCTGGTGCACGATCCGGGCACGAAGTTCACCTACTCGGGCGAGGGGTTCCTGTACCTTCAGCGGGTTATCGAGCGCATCACCGGCGAGCCGATGGAACCGTATCTCCGGCGAACACTCTTCGATCCGCTCGGGATCACGACCAGCAGCTACACATGGCAAGACCGATTTGACCAGCTCGCGGCCGCGGGTCACGACGAGCAGGGCAAGGTCCGACCCAAGCGCCCATTGTACCGCGAGCCCAACTCGGCCTTCTCGCTCTACTGCACACCGGCCGAATACGCCGTTTTCTTGATCGAGATGATCCGGCAGGACCGATCCGCGCCCCACTCGCTGAGCGAGGCGTCGATCAAGGCCATGCTCACCCGGACCACACGGGCCGAAGGTCGCGAGTCGATCGTTCGATCGGGCAAGCGGCTTTCGAAGGACCTCTACTGGGGCCTGGGCTGGGCGATGGATGCCACCGAGTCCGGAGATCGCATCCATCACGGCGGCTCGAACGGCACCGGCTTCCGCTGCTACTGCGAGTTCGACCGGCAACGCGGTTCGGGTCTGGTTATCATGACCAACGCCGCCGGCGGGCGGGGGTTGTGGGAGGCGGTGATGGCGGCCACTGGGGAACCCTGAGCAGGGGCCGCTTGGCGGCTGCGGGCAAGGAGGGGCGCGGCCCAGGTCCATGGGTTTCGCGCCGATATCGATGACCGCCGGGTATGCCTCCCGCCTGGCCCACCGCTGCGCCGGGCAGCGAAGGACGATGCGGCTTGGACCGGCAGGGGGCGGGTGGCGAAGGGAGGGGAGGTGATCGGCCCGGGATGGGCGAGGGCCGATGCCGGCCCCTTACCCGCGTACGACGCCGATGGCTTCGGCCAGGTTGATCTGCCTCTCGTAGATCGCCCGACCGATGATGATGCCCAGGAGAGGCAGGCTGGCCAGGCGGCGAACGTCGTTCAGGTCGGTCACGCCGCCTGAGGCGATGACAGGTATTTTGGAGTATCCGGCCAGTATCTTGGTGGCTTCGATGTTCGGGCCGAGGAGCATACCGTCGCGGCCGATATCCGTGTAGATGATCGCCGCCAGCGGCCACTCCATGACCCGCTCGGCCACCTGAAGGGCGGTCGCCCGGAGCTCCTTCGTCCAGCCGTGCACCGCCAGGCGGTTCTCGCGGGCGTCAAGCCCCAGGGCGATGTGCCCGGCGCAGCTCGGGCGGTGGACCAGGGCATCGAACCAGGGCCAGTCCTCCAGGGCCTTGGTGCCAACCACGCAACGGGCAGCTCCGCTGGCCAACAGCGACTCGATCACCTCGACCTCGCGCAGACCGCCGCCCACTTCCAACTTGAGCGCAGTTTCCCGCATCATCCGCTCGATGACGGGCAGGTTGCATAACCGCCCTTCACGGGCACCGTCCAGGTCGACGACATGCAGCCACCGGGCCCCGGCTTGCTCGAAGGTCTTGGCCACGGCCACGGGGTCATCGGCATAGTCGATCTGCTGGGCGTAGTCTCCTTGCAGCAGACGAACACATTTGCCTTCCCGCAGATCGATGGCCGGCAGGATGTCCATTCGCGGCTCCTTCACTGTTCCTTGACTTCGCCCTTGTTCTCGCTGCCGCCTGTGGCTTCGCCCCTCACCTTGCCTTGAATCCGGTTGAGCTTGAGGTCCAGGATCTCGATCAATCGATCAAACTCGCCTTCGGTGAGTCTCTCGGCCAGGTCCTGGGCGGACATCCTGGCGTTGATGTGGAACGAAGCAATCCCCTTGGTGAGCTTCATGTTCACGCTGTTGACGCCCTTCAGCTCGGCGAGGGCTTTCCTCAGGCCGTTGGCGACCTTGAAGTCGGCTCCCGCGATCTCGAAGATCAACTCGCCGCCCCCGGTGATCTGGGTCGCCCACTGCTCCATGACCTGGGCATAGAGGTCGTTGACCACCGTCTGTCCAGCGAAGTTGAGGGCCATCTTGCCGGCCTGGGGGCTGAACTCTTTGTGACCCTGGGCCCCGCCGCGGGTCACCGGGATGCCCTTGCTGGCCAGGATCCTGGCGCTGTCCGTGTAGTACGCCTTGAGCTGCACGTCGCAGTTGTAGAAGGCGATCCTAACGCCGTACAGCTCCTCGACGCCGGCCGCGTGGGCATTCGCGGTGCCCACGATGAAGATGTGTGCCTCGTTGTCCTTGGCCAACGTCTGCATCCTGGCCACATTGTTCGTGGCCACCGCGTCGTCCAGTTCCCTATGCCTGGTGACGTCGGTGGCCGTGCGGGCGACCAGGTCAAAACCGCTCTGGAGCAGCCGCTCCTCTATCTTGGTCTCAAGGATGCTTTGCTCCTCAGGCTTACCATCGATCGTCTCCAAGATGTTCACCATGATCTTGGGCCGGCCGATCTGGTTCAGCAGGTTCTGAATGGCGGCCCAGTTCTCCCTGAGCAGGCTCCTGGAAACCTGAGCCCTGATCTTCACCTTCCAAGTGCCGCCGACGATCTTCCTCTCCTCCAAGACCTTGAAGTCGGTGACGAGCCCCAGGGCCCGGCTGAGGATGGTGTCGTGAACTAGCTGAAAATTCTCCACCTTCGTTTCAGAGAAGATCTCGACCTTGCCGCCCCTCTCAAGCGCGGCGCGCAAGGCGGCTCTGGTCGCGTGTTCCTTGTCCATGCCCTCGCCTTCGGCCTCGACCACGACGACGTCGTCGGGGCTGGCCTTGGTGGCAGGTTGGGCTGCGGGCTGAGCCCAAGTCATTGGCGCAACAAGGAGTATGGCACCGCAGGTGTGGAGCAGAACGCGGGGCATGCGACCCGATTGATATCCCAGACCGAAGGGGTCCCTGACCATATCCGAACCTCCCGGCGGGGAGTCTTGCGGCCGGTCCCTACGGACACGCCTCATGATTGTCGTCGGAGCTGACCGAAGGTCAAGAGTCCGCTTGGCGGTCGCTGTCGTGCTGGCGGAAGAGCCTGGGTGGAGTGTCGGTGCGGTGTCGGGTTACGAGCATGTGGGCATGGCGGGTTGGCTCGGGAAGTCGAAACCGGGTCACGCAGGCCATCACGACGTGAATCGCGTCATCCAGCGTGACGCGATGCCCGGCGCTCACGTAGAGGGGTTTGACGTGTGGGCGGGTCCTCAGGACGGCGCCGATAACCTCATGATCGTCAAGAAGATGCGCGGATCGCCCGGCGGCGGCGGGCGGATCGTCGTGCTGGCCGCACAGCCGACTCTTGGCGCACCCGATGGTCGGTCGATCGAGCAGTAGGCCGAGGTGGCTGGCCAAGCCGAGCCGACGGGGATGAGCCATGCCCTGAGCATCGAGGAGAAAAACGTCTGGTTCCTGCCGGAGTTTGCGAATGGCGGCCAGGGCGGCTGGGGCCTCGCGAAAGCTCAACAGGCCGGGTACGTACGGGAACCTCGTCGGGCGCCAAGCGAGTTGTGTCTCGGTCACACACGACGCCCGCAGATCGTAGAGCACGACGCCTGCCAAGGCGTGCCTGCCATCGGGACTGAAGGCGACGTCGACGCCGGCCACGATGCGGACGTCGGCGAGAAGAGGCTCAATCCTGACCCGTTGTGCCAGTCGTTGCTGGAGCCGGACGGCGGCTTTGGGGGTCATGGACCAGCGGTGGATGGGTGAGGGAATCTTCATCTGGGCTCGTTACCCCTCTCGTCCAGGTGCTTATCCCGTCTCCAGCTCGGGCTCGTATTCCTCAGAGGGATCGAGGGCTGCAAGTTCCTGGAGGGCGGTGTAGGCGGCCTTCTGTTCGGCCTCCTTTTTGGAGGGTCCCCAAGCGCTGCCGTAGCGGTGCCCCCGAATGACGACGCTGATCTCGAAGCACTTGCTGTGGTCGGGACCCTTTTCGTCCAACAACTCGTAGTTCGGGGTAGCCCCAAGTACCTGCTGTGCATATTGTTGGAGCTGTGACTTGAAGTTTCGTTGATGGGCGGATTCGCTGGCCTCGCGGATGTACTTCGAGGTGGTGTCGAGGATGAACTGGCGGACCCGGTTCAGATCGCGGCAGTCGAGGTAGATGGCCGCGATCACGGCTTCCAGGGCGGCGGCGGCGAGCGAATCGGGCAACTGGGCTCGGCCGCTCATGCCTTTGCCGAGGAACAGGTGGTGGTGGAGGTCAAGATCCCGGGCCACGCGCGCACAGGTTCGTCGCGAGACGACCGCGGATTTGATCTTGGTCAATTCGCCCTCGAGGTAATCGGGGAAGGTCTCGAAGAGATTCGTGCAGACCACCACGCCCAAGATCGCATCGCCCAGGAATTCCAGACGCTCGTTGCTGTTGACGCGGGAGTCGGTGCTGGATGCGTGGGTCAGGGCGATCAGCAGGAGACTTGGGTCGGAGAAGCGATAGCCGATCGCCTCCTGCACCGCTTGCAGGGTTTGTTGCTCGTTCACGCGAAAGACCTGGTCATCTTCGCCAGGCCGGTGGCGAAAGCCGCACGCGACAGGGTGCGGGCTTCGCGACAGGCCAGGGGGTTGCCGGTCGAGCATGACGGCCGACCGGCGAACCGCAGATTCGATTGTCCAATATCGTAAGATCGGCTGGCCGATACGTCAAATTGAGGAAGCTGTGCAAAGCGGGTGGTTATCGGCGGAGCGAGGGGTCATGGAGGGGTGCGACGGTTGCAGCCCGAGGGGTTACAAGATAGAGTGCCGCACCGGGGGCGGCAGCCAGGGAGGATCGATATGCGCGGTGTGGACCGGTGGGCTGTTGCCCTGATTCTTGCTTTCCTCGCGTTGTTCTTGGGGCCCCCTTCTCGGATGTCGATGCTCGTCGGAGAGGTGGACGGCACGCGTTATATGTCCCCTGACGAGCTGCAGCCTGGTATGAAGGGTCATGGTCGGACGATCATGTCCGGTACGAAGATCGAGACGTTCAACGTCGAGATCATCTCGGTCATGCGGAACGCCTTCTACGCCAAACAGGATGTGATCCTGGCTCGCTGCTCGGGCCTGAATCTGGAGCACACCGGAATCATCGGGGGTATGAGTGGTTCGCCCTGCTATATCAAGGACGCCTCCGGCCGCGACCGGATGATTGGGGCGGTGGCCTATGGGTGGTCGATGAACAAGGATCCTATCTGCGGCATCCAGCCGATTACCCAGATGCTGCCCATCCCGGGCGTACGTGATCCTCAGAAGCGCCCCAAGCCGATCGTTCCCACCTTGGGGGACTCGAGCAGCAGTGCGTCCTCGGTGTCGGGTCGGGGCATTCCACTCGGCGAGTTGATGGCCCGTTCCTTCAGCGAGCCCATTGATGCGTCTTCCCGGTTCAGCGTCTTCAACGACGAGATACGCGCCCATGCCCGCCCCGCGGTCCGGTCGTCGGGCGTTTCCGACCAGTTGCGTCCGTTGCTGATGCCGATCATGGTCTCCGGAGCCAGCGAGCGGACCTTCGCCCGGCTGCGCGCGCGGTTCGAGCCCATGGGCTTCACGCTGGTGGCCTCCGGCGGGCCCAGTACCGCCGCGGCTTCCGCGCCGTCCGCGGATCAGGTTGTCCTCGAGCCGGGTTCGGCCCTCTGCATCCCGATCATGACCGGTGACATGATGATGGAGGCTCTGGGAACCTGCACCGAGGTGATTGGCAACAAGGTGCTGGGCTTCGGCCATTCGATGTCCAGCACCGGCTTCACCGAGCTACCCCTGGCAACCGGCATGATCCACACGGTGATTCCGTCCGTCGCTCGCTCGAACAAGCTCGGCGCCGCCCTCCGAACCGTGGGCACGCTCTGGGGCGACGAGAGTAGCGGAGTGTTCGGTGTTGTCGGCGATATGCCGAAGACCACCCCGCTGGAGGTCACGGTGAACGACGTTCGTGGCCGGCAGGTGTTCAAGTACAACGTCGTCCGTGAGCGCGATTACGCGGCCAGCGCCTTGGTCAGCGGCGTGGAGGAGAGCATCTTCTCGCACAGCGGCCTGCCGGAAGAGCACGTGGTCAAGTACAGCGTCGCGGTCGAGTTTGAGGGCCTGGGCACCTTCAAGACCGCCAACTTCACCAGCATGGTTGGCACCGCCAGCATGGTCAGTGACATCCTCGTTCCGGTGATGACGTTGACCAATACCTCTTTTGGCCAGCTGAAGGTCGCCAAGGTCAAGGTAGACGTGAACATCGAGGCGGGAGCCAAGGCCGCCCGAATGGAGCGGGCCCAGCTGGTGCGGACGAACTTCAAGCCCGGCGAGAAGGTCACCGTTCGGGTTCGCTGGTTCCATCTCTTCCAGCAGCCGGCCTACACGGAGTCAAGCTACGACCTCGAATTGCCCCGGGAGCTGCCGAACGGCGAGTATCAGCTCGTCGTCGGATCCGTTCAGGGGCATCTGGCCGCCCTCAGGACGGAGAAACCGCAGCTGTGGCGGGCGGAGAACCTCAGTGAGGCCTTGAAGGTGATCAACCTGACGGCCACGTTCCAGGATGACCGTTTCTACATGCACCTGACGTTGCCGGACAACGGCGTGGCCATCGGCCGGACCGAGATGCCGGAGCTGCCGACGTTTCGCCAGCAGATTGTGGCCGACGCGCGGCGCATCGACGTGCAGCCCTTCACCGAGGCGCTGACCGTTCAGCACGAAGCCGGGTTTCAGGTTCAGGGCTCGCAGGTGTTTCGGATCCGCGTGGGCCGGAAGAACGAGTATTGAGCGAAGTGTGCACTGTGTGGCCCCGGCGTCTTGCCGGTGGACGGCCGACGAGGCATCGGCCTTCCGCCGTGAAGCCTCGAATGCAGCGTCGGTTGTTATCAGGCTCAGTTGAGCCGCGTCAGGCCGGTTCTATCGAAGAGGACAGTCTCGTATGCGTCGATCTCTCGTCCTGATCGTGTCGGGGGTGTGTTTCTCGGGGTTCAACTCGTCTGTTCTGGCGGTCAAGCCCCAGGCATGGACCCACGAGCAACCGGCCGAGTTCACCGCCGGCGAGCTCGAGAACCTGGTTGTGACCAACGGCGGCGAGGTGCTGCTCGGCCGCAAGAGCGACATACTTTACTCGCCCGGGTCCGAGGCCGAGGTGATCAACGCCCTGGCTCGTGCCGGCGACGGCAAGATCTACGCCGCGAGCGGATCGAAGGGGATCATCTATCGCATTGACGGTGACAAGGTCACTGAGTTCGCCACGCTTCCCGACCACCCAACCGTGTTCTCCTTGCTGTTCGCCAAGGACGGCAAACTGCTGGCCGGGACCGGTGGTGGCGAGCAGGCAAAGGTGTATTCGATCGACGGCAACGGCAAGGCTGCGTTGTTCTACGAACCGCCGGAGGCCAAGTATGTCTGGTCGATGGTCCGCGGTTCGGCCGGTGAGATCTACATCGCCACCGGTACGCAGGCCAAGCTCTTCGTTGTTAACGCGGATGGCACCGGCGGCAAGGTCCTCTCGCAGATCAAGCCCAAGCCCAAGAGCATCCTCTGCCTGGCCATCGGTCCGGATGGCATGCTCTACGGCGGCACGGATGAGGAGGGGCTGATCTTCCGCGCGAATCCGGCCAACGGCAACATCTTCGTCCTCTATGACGCCAAAGAAGCGGAGGTCAGCTCGATCGTGCTCGACGAGGAGGGCAACATCTATGCCGCTACGGCCTCGGCCGAGAACGCGCGCCCGGGGCGCACGCCCGCCGAGGCCACCGCCGGCAAGCCGGACCGCCCGCCTTCGCGGCCGGCGGCGAGTCGACCCGCCGCTCAGAGTCGACCCAGCAAGCCGGGTGACTCCACGCCGACCTCCAGGCCGGCGGCCAGCGAGGATGAGGCCAGGAAAGCGGCCACGGCTGCGGCCGCGGCCAAGCGAGTCGGCAGACCGGCGGGGCCGGCTGGGCCTGAGGGCGAAGGCAATGCCATCTATCGCGTCGATACCGATGGCTTCGTGACCGAAGTGTTCCGGGAACCGGTCATGATCCTGGCCATGGCCGAGGCGGAGGGAACGATCTTCGCGGCCACCGGCAACGAAGGACGGATCTACTCGATTACGCCCGCCGATGAGAAGACCCTGATCCTGGCCAAGCTCAAGGTTAACCAGGCAACCTGCATTCTCCGTCAACCCAAGGGCGAACTGATCATCGGCACCGCCAATCCCTCGTCCTTGGTCCGGCTGTCCGATGGCTACGCCTCCAAGGGCACGCTGGTCAGCAAGCCGCTTGACGCCGCCCAGATCGTCAAGTGGGGTCGCATCTCCTGGGACGCGACCATCCCGCAGGGCGCCAAGTTGACCGTGGCGACGCGGAGTGGGAATGTCCACAGCGAAGAAGCAGAGCAGTGGGATGAGTGGTCTGCGGAGATGGACGCAACCTCGCCCCAGCAGATTTCCTCGACCGGGGCTCGCTTCCTGCAGTACCGGTTGACGTTCGAGAGTAGCGTGCCCACGGCGACGGCGACCCTGCGCCGGCTGCAGATCCCGCGAATCGAGGAGAACCGTCCGCCGCGGATTCCCGAGCTGAAGGTACTGCCGCTCCGGGAAGCGGCCAAGGATCCGGCCGGTCCCCCAAAGGTGAAGGCCCTGGCCGGCAGCGCGTTCGCAGGCGGTGGAGAGCAGGACGCGGCCCCGAAACCCGACAATGTGTGGGTGGCCATGTGGAAGGCTGAAGATCCCAACCAGGACACGCTCGAGTTCACGGTGTTCTACCGTGAGCAGGGCAGCAAGCGGTGGATCCGCAAGGCCAAGGAAGTGAAGGACCCGTTTGATGTCTGGGATTCGCTGACCGTTCCCGACGGCAAGTACGAACTCCGCGTGCTGGCCGACGATCGTCCGACCAATCCTCCGGGCACCCAGCTCACCGAGGCTCGCATCAGTGATCCGATCACCGTGGACAACACGGCTCCCGAAATGACCCTGGGGGTGGCCGTAGGCGAGGGCCGCAACAAGGTGACGGTCAACGCAACCCTGACCGACGCCCTCTCGGCGATCACTGCGGCCAGCTACAATGTCGACAGCGGCGAGAAGTGGATCCCTCTGGCGGCCCTGGATGACATCTTCGATTCGCCCAACGAGTCGGTTTCGTTCACGATCGAGAACCTGGATCCCGGCGAGCACCGCATTGCCCTCAGGGTCACCGACCAGCGGAACAATACCCGCTACGTGACCAAGACAGTGACCGTCGGGGAGTGACGTCGGCGTCGGGCGTCGGGCTGCAGCGCGCCACAAAGTCCGTCCCGGCGGTCTGACCTGCGTTGACGTTCGCGCATCGCAGCTGGTGAAACCGTGGAGGCGGAGTTGGGCCGGCATCGAACCGGAGCCGGAGCCTTTCGGGGCTGGTTCTCACGCCGTCATGCCGGAGCGGTCGGCCGGTTCAGTCCGCGTGATGTGGCTGAGTGAACAATGCACGACTCCTTCGGCGGGGCCGTCGGGGCCCTCCGGGCCGGGTACCGCCACGATCACCTTGGACCGCTGAACAATGGCCATGTCCGGGTGCCAGATCTCGTAACTCGCTCCGTCGCTCAAATGCAGCCGAAACGGTTCGAAAGGATGAAGCCGCAACAACTCGAGGATGTCCTCCGGTCGCATGTGCATCTCCTGCCCTCAGCGCCGTTCTGCCCCCGCTTCCAGTCGGATCGCGGCCATCGCGTTCGCAGCGAGTTTCACCGTGACCTGACCATTCGTCACCGCCAGAGCATCCCGGTTCCGTTCGACTAGGTCGCAGCCGGTCACCCGGGTCACTCCCGGGAACCTGACTGCGACCTTTGCTTCGGTGGCCTGGCCCGCGGTCTCGCGCACGCGGACGATCACGCCCTTGCCGTCATCGGCCGGCTTGACCGCGGTGATGATGACGTTAGATGGTTGGACCTCGCACAGGCTGGCCGCCGTCGGCTGCTTCGGTGACCGGCGGCCTGCGAACAGGCGAACCGCACGCATCGGTGATTGCACATCCTCGCCAAACAGCGTTGCGGTGGCCGGCTCAGCTCGGGCGTCACTGGTCAGGCTGTAGCGGAAGACGAACTCGCCATCCTGGCCGGCCTTGTAGTTGGTGAACCAGTAGTTGTTCAGCGCATACGCGAACACCGTGCCGTTGGTGATCGGCAGTTCGTCGAGCCACTTGCCCGGTGTCATATCACACAGGGTGATCAGCGGCGTATCCACCGCCGACCAGACCACGCCGACGTCGTTGGTGTTGACCGTCACCCAGCGCTGCACGCTGAACCAGTCGCGGCAGCCGCCTGGCCAGTGGTCCTCGTTGGGTCGCACGCTGCCGCCGCCGATCTCGTACCGGAACCTGGGCTCGGCGCCGGCGAAGGGGAAGGCGATATACACCGCCTCCTTCTCGCGAGTCATTTTCTTGTTCAGCCGGACGACGAAATCGACCCGCCGCTCCTGCTCGTACAGGATGGTTTCCAGCTCAATCCTGTGGAACATGGGCATATTGGCTACGGTCCGAGCGCTGGTGTAGACCGGCCCGGCAAGCCCGGCCTCGATCCTGGCTCTTTCGGGCGAGGAGAATCGCACTTCTGCGAAGTTTGGGCAATCGACGTTGTATTGATCGACGCACTTACCGCCGGCTGCGTACACCAGTTGGCCGAGCCTGTACTTGCCTGCGCTATCGACCAACTCCTTGTTGAGCTTCTTGTCGAGCAGGCTCAGGATGCCGCCGGTGGCCGGATCGAAGCTGACCTTGTAGAAGTCGTTTTCCAGTACTGTGCCATTGAATCGCGGAGGAACCGCGGGCCGGGTCGTCTCCTTGATCAACTTGTACGTGCGATAGCCGACGGCGGGCACGTCGGATGCCCGGAACATCTTGGTAACCACGTCCATGACATCCTGCCGCACGATCTGGCTGGGCACGGGTGTGCCCTGCTCATCGGTGATACCCAACTCGCGGGGCAGATCGACCTTGACGAGGCCGGTCCGGCTTCGGCCGGCAGGGTTGAACACCAGCAGCGAGTTATCGGAGGCGTTCACCTGCCCGGCCAGTTCCACCAAGGCCTGATCGAGGAGACGCTTGCTCGCGTCGGCCGCATCGTAGGCATACTGAGCCTTGACCGCCCACTGGCGGGTGACGAAATCGGAATCCGGCTCGGCGATACTGTTGTGTGCGCCCCAGGTGTGCTCGTCGTAGAGCAGGATGTTGTTCCATGCCTCGTCGAACGTGGTTTGTGTTGATAACGGAATGGGCTTGCCGCCTGTGGCCACGGCCCAGGCAGTCTCCGCGGCGATGATGTCCTGATGGGCGACGCGAGTGATCGCGGTCTCGACCGCACTCGACCCCGCCCCATCCTCCCACCAGCTTCCGCCGCAGCCGCGGACCACCGGGATCTTGCCTGCGAAGTTCTTCTCGATGTGCTTCATGAATGTGTCATTGCTGCACAGGATGACCTTGGGGTAAGCGTAGTGCTTGCTGTACTCGGTGATGGACTCGGCGATGTCCCGACCGATGGCCACGTTGTCCGAGTAGGCCCCGTGCAGCAGGATGGCGTCGTACGGATAGTCGCTGCGCCCATTCCACCACATCAAGTCGCTTTCGATCGCCTGACGCATGCGGGCCATGCCCTCGCGCAGTCCGATGTTGCCGGCCTGGGAGTAGCCGGAAGTATTCCAGAGCAGGACCCGCTGCCCGTCCGGTCCTTCCCACCAGAACGGGCACTTGTGGTGGAGGTTCTGCTTGAGAATGGGCGCCCGGGTCTGGTTCGAACCGATGCTGATGTAGCGGACGCCCGCGCCGGCCAGGATGCTCGGCAGACCCCAGACGTGCGATGGGGCGTCGGTCAGCGTGTAGCTCTCGAAAGGGACGGCGTGCTCGCGGTGCAGCCGGGCGCTGTAATACATGTTGCGGATCAGCTCCTCGTCCGAGCATAGGCCGGTGAGCATGTTCAGGTAGGTGGTCTCGATCCCGACCCGATGTTCGCGGGCGGCCTTGTAGAGTTCCTCGTGACGGTACGGCGGATTGTCGCGCAGCCACATCTGCGCCGCCCACGACGACTCCAGGTTCCAGTGGTAGAGTGGAAACTCGGCGCTCAATTCCAGGGCCAGATCGGTGTTCCGGTTGTGCAGGGCGACAACCGCCTCCTGCTGGGCGGTGTAGCCGATATCGGTGTGGGTGCTGGGGGCGCAGTAGATCCGCCATTTCTTCTGCGGCTTCTGGGTGACTTTGGCCGTGATGGCTTGCGAGCCTGCGGAGACGGTTACCACGAGCTCTCGTTCGGTGGTCGCCTCGGCCACGTGCAGCGGTCCGCTGGCGATGCCGAACATCGGCCTGCCCAGCGTACCGGACCCGATCTGCTGCTCGCCGCTGCGGACCTCGATCTTCACCAGGTCCGTGGTTAGAAGGCGATCGACCGAAACGGTCAGCTCCTGCTGAAGCTTGCCTTCTTTCTCGACGAAGAAAAGGCTTGGTTTGACAGAGAGGTTGGGTGCGACATTCGCCTCCAGCGTCAGCTTGGCCAGCGAGATCGCGTCATAGAGGAGCCAAGAGCCCCGAGTCACGGTCAGTTCGATGGTATTGCCTTCCGGTTTGAGGGTGGCCCCCGCGATCATGAACTTGAGGGCCCGGTTCTTCCCCATTTCCGGGTGGAGCACCACCATGTCACCGGCGCCTCGTTCCAGCGGGATCTCCGTGCTCTGCTCGTTGACCTTGACCCGCAGCGTCGGGCCGAAGCTGCCCTGGGTGTCGAGTACGTCAATTCTCAGCTCGTATGCGGTTGCCGGGGGGCCCTGCAGGTCGAAGTTGATCCGGAAGGGGTGGGTCTTGTTGCCGGCCCAGGCGTCGACCGGTCCGGGATGAGAAGCACTGAAATCCTTGGCCGGATCGCTCTTGCCGACGGTGAAACGCACATCTCTGGGAAACGCCTTGGTGTACCCGCCGAACACGTCGCCGGCATTGCCCAAGTCATGGTAGTCCTTGTTGGTCTTGCCGATCTGCCACAGTACATCAGTATCTGCGCCCGAGGTGGTACCGGCCGAGAAAGCCAGAAGAACGGTCAGGCTCGCAAGAACGTGTCGAGTCATACGGGATCTCCTTACCGCCCCGGGCGGCGCTAGGGGTTTGTGATCGGTCCGGTCGATAACCCCCGGACGAACTGGATACCCTTGAAGGGCTCAAGATCATCATAGGCTCGGCGCATGCCCGATCAAGTCCGAAGACCCGCAGCAACAGCGGACAGGTGCATTCGCCGAGCGAGGACACCACCTGAGGGGCCTCAATCAAGCTGGAGCGTGTCCGGCTACGCTGGCATGGCTGCGCGCCCCTACCGGTCTGCGCGGGTCAGAAACGCCATGCTCGCGACGTGGCCCTGAGGGCTGGTCGCGCAGTGGTTGCCCGGATCCTATGGTGGTCGGGATGAGTCTGCTACAATGGAGTTGGAGGCGGTAGCACGGACTGGATCACCGACCGGGTGGCCCTGGGTGCCGATCGCATCTTCGTCGAGCGGCGTGCGCGGTGGGACGCATGATGCTGAGCAGAGACGGCTCGGCATGACGAACGTGGCTTCACGATGGTCGGGTGCGAGGTGCAGTCGACGGATGTCATCGCTCGAGCCCATCTCTTCCGGCGGTAGCCTGGCATCTGGTTCGCCTGCCACAACTCAAAGAGAAAGCGTCACTTACGGCAGCCGGCATTGATGTGCCGAAGGCAGGCCAAGCGCCGGCCTCATCCAGCGAGGGCTCCGACAGTGCCTGACGATATCCCGGCGAACAGGATCCCAGACGGACGAAGGCGACGCTGGCTGTGTGTGGCGGGTGCATTGGTCCTGCTGCCGGTCGCGCTCGGCGTGGCCTGGTGGATGGCGGCGCAGGCTGGCTACCAGATGGGATCCGATCTGCTCAGGCAGGCGCAGTTCGTGGCCCAGGGAATCGACCTCGAACGTATTCAGGTCCTTTCGAGTTTGGAAATGGGGCCGAGCGCGCCCGCCTACCAGCGGCTCAAGACGCAGTTGGCCACGATCTGTTCGGCCGACCCGCGGTGCCGCGGCGTGTATCTCCTCGGTCGGACGGGCGACGGCAAGATCGTGCCGCTGGTAGACAGTGAGTTGGCTGCCCTCAAGGATGGCGCCTTTCTGGGACAGGCTTCTGCCGACGCCATGGAGGGATGCCGTCGTGCCTTTGCCTCGGGTATCGAGGTGGTCGAAGGGCCCTCGCGCGATCGCTGGGGCACGTGGGCCAGGGCCCTGGTGCCGATTCGTGATTCGCAGACGGTCGTGGCCGTCCTGGGTATCGATGTCGACGCCCGCGCCTGGAAGTGGGTGCTGGCTAGGGCGGCGATACCGCCCGTCCTGTTCGCGTTGGCCCTGATGGCAGTCCTGTGGTTCGGCACATTGTTGTCGGCAAGACGCGCCCGCATGTCCAGCGAGTCGCTCTGCCCGGGTCGGCGCCTGGAATCCGTTCTGGCGGCCGTGGTTGGCCTGCTCGTGACATTGTCTGCCGCGTGGCTGGTCAGTGAACGTGAGGCCTATCGGCGCAACGATGCGTTCATGCAGCTGGCCGTGAGTCGAACCGAGGCGGTTGCCGAAGAGTTGCGTGACATCCGCGAAACTGGGCTTGGGAGCCTGGCGAGTTTCTACGAGAACAGCGTCACAGTGACCCTGGATGAGTTCCAGCGGTTTGCCGCATACCTGGCCCGGAACCAGACGGTACACGCCTGGGAGTGGATTCCGGCGGTGCCCGCCGAAGAGAAGTTGCGATTCGAAGCCGAAGCCCACCTCGCGGGAGTGACAGAGTTTGAGATCTGGCAGAAGGATTCCCGGGGCAACCGGGTGCCGGCCGCCGGTCGGGCGGTCTACTATCCTGTCTTTCAGGTGGCGCCTCTGGCGAATGACGAAGCCGCCCGAGGATACGATCTGGGTTCCGAACCACGATGTCGCGAGGCCATCGAGGCGGCCATCAGCAGCAACCTGCCCAGCGCGACGGAACCGATCCTCCTGGCCGAGCGTGCGGGTGGCCGAAAGGGAATGCTGATCTTTCAGCCGGTCAGCGACCTGGATGAACCCAACCGCCTGCGCGGCTTCGCCGTGGCAGTGCTACGGATGGATGATCTCCTACAAATGGCGGGTGCGGATGGCGCAGCGCACCTTGAACTCGCTCTCTGGCGCGCCGGGGCAGAGCCCGAGCCGCTTGCCGCCACTCCTGGAGATGATGGCCACCTGAGCATCGGACACGCCACCACGCGCCCCGTCTGTGCTTTTGGCAAGGTCTTTGCGGTGTCCGCCCACGCGGGCCCGGAGTTCGCCCGTTTGTACCCGAGACAGGCCGGCGGGGTGGCCATCCTGGTCGGCCTGGCGCTCACCGCCGCGGGCGTTGCCATCACCCGTCTGATTCTTCATCGCCGCGAGGAGCTGGAGCGATTGGTTGCCGTGCGGACCGCGGATCTGCAGGAGAGCAAACATCGTTTTGACCAGCTTGCCGAGCAGAGCCGGACTTTCATCTGGGAAGTCGATCCGAACGGCCTGTATACTTACCTCAATGAGGTGATTGAACGCGTTCTCGGCTATCGCCCCGAGGAACTGATCGGCCGCACGCGCTTCTACGATTTGCACCCTGAAACCGGCCGGGAGGCGTTCAAACAGGCCGCCTTTGCGGTTTTCGAGAGACACGAACCTTTTGTCAACATGGTCAACGCCGCGGTGACCAAGGATGGCAGGCAGGCGTGGCTTTCCACTAACGGCATTCCTCTTCTGAATGCCGACGGGAGCCTGCGGGGCTACCGCGGCAGCGACACCGACATCACCGAGCGGAAGCGAGCGGAGGAGGAGATCCACAGACTCAACGCTGAATTGGAGCAGCGGGTTGAACAGCGAACGGCTCAGCTTGCCGCCGCCAACACCGCCCTGAACGAATTCGCCTACGTCGTGTCCCACGATCTGAAGGCACCGTTGCGGGCGGTCAGCCAGTTGGCCCAGTGGATTTCGGAGGACTACACGGCTGTGCTGGACGACGAGGGAAAGCGCAAACTTGACCTCATGCACGGCCGGATCGGACGGATGCACAATCTCATCGATGGAATCCTCCAGTATTCGCGCATCGGCCGGGTCGAGGAGGATCGCCGCCCGGTGGACCTCGATGCCCTGGTTCGGGAGGTAATCGAATCACTCTCTCCGCCGCCGCACATCCGGGTCGCGGTCGAGTCCTCGCTTCCGGTCGTGATCGCAGACCGCGTGCGGGTGCAGCAGGTGTTTCAGAACCTCATCGCCAACGCCATCAAATTCATGGACAAGCCGGAAGGTCGGATCACGATCGGATGTGAGGAGGCGGGCGCGTGCTGGCGGTTCCACGTGACAGACAACGGTCCCGGCATCGACCCCAGATACCATGACAAGGTGTTCGGGATCTTTCAGACCCTCATGCCCCGCGATCAGCAGGAAGGTACCGGTATCGGGTTGGCCCTCGTCAAGAAGATCGTCGAAGGCTATGGGGGCAAGGTCGAGTTGCAGTCCCAGGTCGGGACGGGATGCTCATTCTCGTTCACGGTGCCCAAGTAGGTGGAGTTGTGTGGATCTGGGAGGTTACCAGGGCCGCTTCCAGCGGTTCTCTGATGGTCCCCGCTGCTCCTTGATGCTCACCCCTCAGGCGCCGGACTCCGGTATTGCCCGGTCACATTTCATGGGCTGCTGAGACGATGCGACGGGGCGGCCGTGACATGTCACGGAACGGACGCATGTGATTCTCCGGGAACGTGCGAATCACTCCTGGCGGCCAGTATTTGGGACTATCTCCGGCTGGCATGGAGAATGCAAGCAGGGATCCTCCGGTACTGGGCAGGCTGGAGGGGCCTGCCCGGCGATGAGGCTTTGACGAGTGGGAACGTGGTGGCGTGTGGCCGAACGGTCTGATAGCGCGCCCAGGCGGAACGTACGCCACGAGCCTGAGGGCTCATCGGTGAAATACCAGTGCCACACGGAGACAGAAGCGCGCTCAGGGGAGTTGAGACTCGTGCGAATCGACAGCATCACGATTCTGGGCGGGTGCACCAAGGCCGGTGAGAAGGAGCCGGTCGAACGAGTGACCCTCAACATGGGCGACGTGGTGAGCATCGTCGGGCCGACCGGATGCGGCAAGACCACGCTGATCAACGATGTTGAACTGTTCGCCAACCGCAACACGCCGTCCCGGCGAAGAGTCCTGATCAACGGATCCCTGCCGCCGGAGGAGATTGCCTGGTACCCCTCCAAGAACCCGATCGCGTTGATCTCCCAGCACACCAACTTCCTCTCCGACCTGCCGGTCGACAGGTTCCTCAGGACCCACGCCACCATTCGGGGTGTGGAGCATCCGGAGGCCGTGGTGCAGGAGACGGTCGATTTCGCCAACCAGCTCACCGGGGAACCGTTGATCCTCAGCAACCCGATGACCGAGCTGTCCGGCGGCCAGACCCGGGCCCTGCTGATCGCCGACGCGGTCATCATCGGTAACGCTCCGATTATCCTGCTGGACGAAATCGAGAACGCCGGCATTCACCGCACCAAGGCCCTGGAGCTGCTGCGAGCCTACCGCAAGGTCTTCATCTTCGTCACCCACGACCCGCGGATCGCCCTGCTCTCCGACTACCGCATCGTGATGCGTCAGGGCGGCATGCGCAAGGTCATCGTCACCGCCGAAGAAGAGCGTCTGGTCGCTGAGGAAATCAAGACCCTGGATGATCTGCTCCTCTACCTGCGTCACAAGATCCGTGAAGGCGAGCAACTGACCGCCAGCGTTGTCGGCGAGAGGCTGCAGGCCATGGGCTACCTGCCAGCCGCATGAATCCTGCTACAACAAGGAGTCAAACCAGCATGAGAGCAGTCATCTGCGCCGGTCCGCCGACGAGCGGCAAGACCACGATTCTCAAGCAAGTCGTACGCCGGTTGATCGGGAATGGCCGGCGCCCGGCCTACCTGAAGATCGACGTGCAATACGCCGACGAGGACACGCTGTTCGGCGAGGAGTTCAACATTCCGGTCAAGAAGGTGTACTCGGGTGAGTTGTGCCCGGACCACTGCAACGTCATGGTCCTGGGTGAGGCCATCGAATGGGCCGAGGGGGAGGCGGCGGATTTCCTGCTGGTCGAGACGGCTGGGTTGTGCCTGCGATGCTCCCCGTACATCGAGGGCTCGCTGGGGCTGGTGGTACTGGAGGCGACCAGCGGCATGAATCTGCCGCGCAAGATCGGTCCCATGCTGTCGCTGGCAGATGTGGCCATCGTGACCAAGATCGACCTGATCTCGCAGGCCGAGCGCGAGGTGTTTCGGGCTCGCATTCTCGAGGCGGTGCCCGGCGTGCGGATCATCGAGACCGACGCGCTCTATGGCATCGGTGTGGACCCGCTGGTTCGTCAACTGGAAGAGAGCCCGGAGGTGAACAACCCCCTCTACCTGCGCGGCAGTCCGCCGGTGGGCACCTGCACCATCTGCGTTGGCAAGAAGGAGATCGGCTGGAAGCAGCATTTTGGTGTCGTCCGGCCGCTGGATACGGATATCTTCTACCGCGGGGAGTGAAGAGTGACGCCGCCGGCGGCGATTCCGGAAGTCAGAAGTGAGAAGGAAGAGGTGAGCCATGTCGAGTGCCACGCCCGAACTGCAGTCTGTTCTGAGCGACCTGCCGGGTCTGGATTGCGGGCTATGTGGCCGGCGGTCCTGTGCGGAGTTCGCCAAGGCCGTGGTGGAGCGGCCCGGTGAGATCAGGCGCTGCATCTACAAGGATGGAGCGGGCCGCGGCGCACGTCCGGCAGCCAAGTCCGCCGCGCCCGTTGCCTGGGCTGCGCCCGACGTCCAAGCCTCGGCGTGCGCGGGAAGTTGCGTTGCCTGCGACATGGGCGACGTCCACGAAGGCGTGACCTACGAGGATTCGCTTGGCCGCGATTTCGATTTCGTGCTCGATACATTCCCGAACGAGCCCGGCCCGCGCGAGACCATGCTGCCGCACAATCCCCTCATCACCCGCGAGATGAACGTCACCCGCGGGGACCTCATCATCGGCCGGCCGCTGGGCATGTCCTGCGGATGCCCGATCACCCACTGCGGCGTGGTCATGAGCGTCGAGCCGCGGACCGGCGTGATTGTCTGGTGTGTGACCGGCCCGCTGAATCCACGTGCCAGTGCTCACAAGGACATCGGCTACTACTCGGCCGAGGCCTACGAAGGGCTGGTCAAGGATACCCGCGCGGAGCTGAAGATCGGGATGCGCTACTGGTTCATGCCTCGGCGGTGTATGCTCCAGTGGCGGCACAGCGGATTGGTCAACTCCATCAGCAAGGGTAAGCACGGTGTACAGGTTCGGATCGAGGGCCTGTACATCGGATAGGTCGCCACACTGCGGAAGTGAGAAGTGCGAGGTGAGAAGTGAGACGGCCCGAATGAGCGGGCGGCGTGCCACGGCCCTGCCCGTCCTCGCCCCCTCCGTTCGTGGACAATGACAAGCAAAGACGGAGAGAAGAACGCCGGAGGGGTGTCCTTCTCTCCGTCTTATTGTTGGACCGTTGTTCAACTCCTTCGCTGTGCACGCAAACGATGGAGGATACTCGGATCACTTCCCGGCCGGTCCCTTGTTGAACAAGACGTACGTTCCGGTTTTGCCGGCCACGGCGATATCGAGCTTGTCGTCTCCGTTCAGATCGACCGCTCGAATCTGCATGCCCGTGCCGACCTTGTCGTTGAAGGTGATGGCGTCGCGCTCAAACGCTTTCTTGGCCGGGTCCCACAGGTAGCGTACCACGCAGATGGGGTCGGCCGAGCCGGGATCGGCGCCCTTGTGCCCTCGCCAGCGTTTGCCGGTGACGACCTCGTTCCTGCCATCGCCGTCGAGATCGGTCCAGATCAGGCAGTGATACTGGGAGATGCTCTTGTCGATGTCGTGACGGGTCCAGGTGAGCTCGCCGTCCTTGGCCGGTCCCTGCTCGAGCCAGAACAGGCCGTAGTCATGGGCGTGCCCGATGACAATGTCGTTCCTGCCGTCGTTGTTCACATCGACGATCAGCCCTGGCAGCGACGTGTGGGTGAGTTCCAGGCCAGGGTGGAACTTCCACTTGGTCGTCCACAAATCCTTGGCCGGCTGTTCGAACCAGCCCTTGGGCACGACGATGTCCGGCCGCCTGTCGCCGTTGATGTCGCCCACCACGATGCCGTGCCCATGGCCCTTGTCGCCGACATCGACCCGCATGAACCTGGGCGCCTGCCCGCCTTTGCCCGGGGTGATGCGGACGACGGTCATTGGCTTGTTCTCGTCCCAGCTGTTGACCACGATCTCGGGGACCTTGTCGCCGTCGAGGTCCACAAGCAGCGTGCCCTCGCAGGCGTTCTGGCCGTCAACGATCAGATGCTCGGCCCACGCTTTGCCCGCGTCGAAACCCCTCGGGCCTGGGTTCTCGTACCAGAAGAGCTTGTCCGAGAACCACGAGGCGGAGATGACGTCGAGGAATCCGTCGCCATTGAGGTCGAACAGGTGCTCACCGTTGCTGGTCATGAATTCCTCGTTGTCGATCCGCAGTTCGCGCAGGGGATGGGCCTTGAAGCTGGGTCCCTCGTACCAGCTGGTGCCCGAACTGATGTCCAGCGTTCCGTCCTTGTTGATGTCGCCGACGGCGATGCCCTCGTTGAGGTCGTCCTTCAGCTGCTTCTTCTCCCAGTTCAGCTTTGGCGGCTTGGGGATGTCCTTGCCCCGCGGAGCATCTGCCGCCGGGGCGGCCGGCGATCCGATCCAGAAGGCGACCGGAATAACCACCACCCACAACCATCGTCCCTTGTTCGGCATGTTCAGCTTCTCCTGTCTGTTGAATACCCCGTGATTCAGCCTCGCCCATCCGTTCAGTTCACCTCGAGATCATCCTTGCCCGGCAGCTTGGGGAATGGAGCGTGCGGCTCGGTCTGATACCAGAACGACACGGACGCGATGTCATCCTTCAGCGGCAGATAGCGCCCCGCCGAACGCCAGCCCAGGGCCTGCATGGTCACCTTCAGGTCGGTTTCGAACCGGATCGGATCCATGATGTGCCAGCGGTACAGCCCGAAGCGGGTGTTGGCTTTGTAGACGCCGTCCGGCCGGATGACCTGGGGCATACCTGCAAAGGGCGTGGTGTACTCGCGGTACTCCTCCTTGCCGGTCAGCGGGTTCTTGACAAGGAAGCAGTAAGACCCGCAGAAGTAGTCCTCGGTGCCGGTCCCGCAGATGGTCGGGAACTCCTTGTCGCCGTCCAGGTAGAACTTGATCTCGCCCTCGCCCCACCAGCCATTGCTGTTCGCCTGCCAGGCCATGTAGGAGCCGACATAGTGGCCCTTGCCCTTGATGCCGTCCACTAGGGTGTAAACATCCTTGTAGGCCAGCGGATTGGTGCGGCGGAACTGGGCGTGGAACTGGGCCTCGTCCGCCGGCACGTCGGTCAGTGTGTAGTTGATCTGGTAGTAGAGGGTCTCATCCTTTTCGCCGATGTTCTCGACGGTCATCTTGCAGGATTTGCGGAAGGGCATGACCCAGTAGCAGTTGAAGGCACTGCCCGGGTTCACGCACACCGGCAGCGAGGTCACCTGGGCATACTCGTTCCACCCGCAAGCGAAGAAGTCTCCGATCGGCACCTCGACCGAGGGCTCCGCCTCGCCGTCCCACCAGATGCGCAGGATCAGGTAGCGCCAGTGGCCCGTGGGTGTGAACCAGATCTGCTGAATCGCACCCGGGCCCTGGATCTCGGCCAGGGTGAAGGTCTTCTTGGCCTTGATTCCCACGGACGGGGACACCTTCCAGCCCTGTCCCAGATCGCGAGACGCGTTCTTGCCGGTGCCCTCGGTGGCCATTCCACCCTTCCCCTTCTCGCCGTTGAAGTTCTCGGCGGAGATGGACCGGGTCTTGGCATTCGACAATCTAGATAGATTGCCCATATTCATGTGGAGGCCATTGAACTCGGCACTCTGGGCAAATGATGCCGTTGTGAGCAGGCCGATGACCAAGGCCGTCGTTGCCGTGCAGATCACAAGCTTCATGAGAGCTCCTTTCTTGTGAACGGGTCCGAGCCGAAACGATGCGGGCGGACTGCCACCCGCAAGGACAACCATGGTAGCGGCTTGAGCGGTGACAGGGAAGGTCGGGTGGGGCCAAGCAAGCAACGCGGCGCGACAACGCAACCGGCTCGGGCCAAGCCGGGGTAAAGCCTGTCGGCGTCGCTTGACAGCCGTCGGCTTCTAGGGTATTCACCCCGTTTCCGGCGAGATCACCCCTGGGTTGTGCTCGCCGGCGTGGACGGATTCGGGCGGTCCTTGTGGCCGTGGGTGTGGGGCAATGGAGGCCCTCAAACCGCGAAAGGGGTGTCCGGTGAACTGGCATCGTCTGCTGCTCTCAATCGTCCTGGTCGGTGGCTGTGTCTGGTGTGTTGGTCAGGTCCGGCAGGCCCACAGCAAAGAAGCGACAAGCTCTAGTGATAGTCTATCGGCCGAAGCCGCTGCTGCCGGAGAGGGCCCCGGGCTGCTCGCGGCCCGTGCCGGCGCGGATCCGGTCGCCGGGCAAATGACGCGTGCCCATCGCCAGTATCGCTGAATTGTCGTGAGATGGATCGCGGCCGCCTATAGAACGTCATACCTCTAGAAAAGCTCGGGCGCCCAGAGGTACAGGAACTGCGGAGTTGTGCGCGGCCAGGTCTGGGGCAAGTTCACGTTGATCAGGTTCACCTGCGGGCCATTTCCGGGTGCAGCCGCGTAGAGGTTCGGTTTCCAGCCCAGGGGCCGGTCGTAGGTCACGACCTGGACGCGGCCGAGGCCGAGCTGCTTCTTGAGGACTCCGACCGTGCCGCGCAGATCGTCGATCCGGTCGACGAAGCCCAGTTCCAGAGCCTGCCCCGCCGAGTAGACCCGGCCATCGGCCACTTCCCGGATCCTGGCCTTGGTCAGTTTGGGCCGGCCGGCCGCGACGACGTCCACGAACCGATCGTAGAACTGGTCGACCATCTTCTTGAATACCTCGCGCTCCTCGGCTTTCATCTTCCGCAGCGGCGAGCCGGCATCCTTCATCTTGCCGGAAGTGATGGCGTCGGCGCTGACCCCGATCTTGTTCATCGTGTCGCTGAAATTGACCATCTGCATGATCACGCCGATGCTGCCGGTGACCGTGGTCGGGTGGGCAACGATCTCGTCGGCCGAGCAGGCGATGTAGTAACCTCCGCTGGCGGCCACGTCCATGAGCACGGCCACAACCGGCCGCTTGCCGCCGGTCACCTGCTTGAAGTGCTTGACCTCGTTGTACATCAGGTCGCTGGCGGTTACGGTGCCACCCGGCGAATTGATCCGCAGAATGACGGCCTTGACCATCGAATCACTCGCCGCCTTGTCCAATTTCTCGGTCAGCAGCGAAACGGGATGCTCGCCCTCACCGAACAGGTGTGGTTTGCGGGCGTCCATGATGACGCCTTCGATGTCGATCAGGGCGATCTTGGAAAGGGCCAGGCCCTTGTCCTTGAGAACGACCGATTCCTCGAGCGTCTGATCGGCCGGGACCGGGGTGATCTTGTAGGCCATGGGTCCGCAACCCGCGACGACGACCAGCGCGGTGATCAGGGCGACGGGCGGAGCGAAACGTGACATTGGTTTCGAGTGAGGCACGGATTATACTCCGACATAGAGACTCGGGTTGGATGGCTTTTCCACGCCGGGGCATTGTATCGATGCGGTGATGGCGCGACCAGCGGCACGCGAGACTGGCGACGACGATGGAAGCTGAGCGGCGGACGTCTTCATGCATCTGAGCGACGACGAGTTTGAGGCGGTGGTTGATGAGGCCATACAGGCGATTCCCGAGGGGTTCCATTCCTATCTGCAGGACATCGCGATCGACATCGAGGACATGCCCAGCCCGGAGGTCTGCAGGGACATCAAGGCCCGCGACCCGCGCGGCATTCTCGGCCTGTACCATGGCACGCCCCTGACTGAGCGGCACGTGGACCAGACCTACCGCTATCCCGAGCGGATCGTCATCTACCAGCGCAACATCGAGCGCATGTGCCGCACTCGGCGGCAGATGATCGAGCAGATCAAGACCACGGTCCTGCACGAGGTCGGTCACCACTTCGGCCTCAGCGAGCGTCAGCTTCGCGAACTGGGCTACGGATGATCGCCCTCACGCCGCGGCCATCGCCCGAGTCTCTCGGACCGTGGTCCACCAGCGGTGCGCTGCCAAGGTCATGACTCCCGCAGTCATGCTCAGCACGATGATGTCGGCGATGACCAGCGGTGCGGAGCCGGGCCACTTGGGCAGGTAATCCACTGCCAGAAGCCGGATCAGCATGGTCACGGAAGTCACCATCATGAACGCAGTTGGCGGCAACGTGAACCAGGCCGACCGGCCGCGGCTGATCAGCCAGCAGGTCGCGATCAAGAGAGCCAGGGCGGCCAGCAGCTGATTGGCCGAGCCGAAGATGCTCCACAGGGTCTTGTAGCCGTTGCCCCAGCCCAGCAGCAGCATGAAGCAGACCGCCAGGCCGGAGTTGACCCAGTAGTGGCGAAGCAAGGACAGCCCCGCGCGCGTGAAACCGCGTGTGGCGATGACCGGCTGCCGGGGTACCATGTCGCTCACCGGCGGGGCGTTCAGCGTCAGTCCGCCCGTCCCGGCCAGTTCATCTGTGCCAGTCTTGGCTCCGGTTACGAGTTCCACCGTGCGGGCCTCGCCGGCATCAGCGAAGACGTCGTAGCGTCGGAAAATTGTGGCCCATCCTTCCTCGATCATGTAGCGGGTCAACCTGACGGCGGTATCCAGTGTTGTCACCAGGAAGCCCTCGAGCAGCAGCATGGCCCCGAGGGCCCCAGCGGAAACCGGCAAGCCGAGCCCGACGTTGGCGGTGTGGCCGACGGCCATGGCGAATGTGAGCACCGCATTGCCTTTGCCGGATGCGGGATAGCAGTCAGCCAGGTAGTGACTCATCGAAGCGCCGACCAACAGGCAGCATACCACGCAGATCGCCAGAAGACTCTCCAGGAGCATGGCGTAGTAACCCACTCGCCGAGCCGCGATCTCGTTGGTGAGCTGCTTGCAGGTAGTTCCCCCGGCGCAGAGGCTGTGGAATCCGCTCACCGCTCCGCAGGCGATGGTGATGAACAGTACCGGCCAGCCGGGTCCGAGCTTCGCCGAGGCATCGGACCAGTTCAGCATGGGAATAGCCGTCGCCGCGTCTGCGGCCTCTCCACCTCCGCCCCGGATCGCGGCGGCGATGACCGCGACGACCACGAAGAGGATGCCGACGTACAGGATGTGCACGTTGATGAAGTCGCGGCTCTGCAGGAAGAACCACACCGGCACGCCGGCGGCCACCAGGACATAGGCGCTGATCAGCACTTTCCACGTTTCAGGTTTCACCTGCATCGGCAGTGTGAGCCCTACCAGGATCGAGACCGTGCAGATGATCAGTGCCAGGAGAGAACAGACCCATACCGGGGTCTGGCGCCTGATGTACAGGTAACCGATGAAAGGCGAGAAAAGGGTGATTACCACCACCGAGGTCGAGGCGATGCCGCCGATGACCGCCATATCACCTTCGAGGCGGAACATGCTCTCTTCAGGGGTGAGCTCGAGCCGGGTCAGTGACACGGTGGAGGTCAGGGCGGTGGCCGAGAGATCCAGAAAGGCGGCGCAGATCAGAGCAAGCAGGGCCACAAGAAGCACTAAGAGCATGAGGAAGGCCCCGGCCCCCACGTACCGGCGGGCGACCACGGTGATGTTCTTGCCTCCTTCGCGCATGGCCATGTGGGTGACCACATAGTCGTGGGTCGCCCCCAGGAACACTCCCCCGATCAGAATCCAGGCGACGGCAGGCAGCCAGCCGTAGTAGAGGGCCAGAACCGGGCCGATGATCGGGCCGGCGCCGGCGATGGATGCGAAGTGGTGGGCGAAAACCACCGGCGTGCGGGTTGGCACGTAATCCCGACCATCGTTCACCGCCACGGCCGGCGTAATACGGTCGCGGCGTTCGCCAATGACCCGGCCGATCAGGGGGGCATAGCCAAAAGCGCCGAGAGCCAGCATCGCCAGGGAAAAGAAAACCAGACCAAGAACGATCATGACAGGCCTCCACAGGTTCGGGGCGTGCAGGGGTGTTGCCCGCGGGCATTATACACCGAATTCCCTGATGGGGGCACGGGAGCCGGTGCCTCACCGGGACGGACGGGATGATCCCGGACAAGGCAGGATATGGCGATGGGCGGGCGCCAGCGGTGAAGGTTCTCGTGCCGCCGAAATCCGGCTATCATGAGCCGCGCATGGCTGCCGATACCCACAACAACTCACTGGCCCGGGATGAGGTTTACTGCCGGAACATGGCGGCCCTGTTCCGCTGTGACAATCGCCTGGCCCAGCGGATTGACGAGTATGAGCCGGACGGCTCGATCGCGGTCGAGGCGGCCAGGACCGGCGTACCCACGGCCTCGGTGTTGCCGCCGGGCTCCGATCGGCCGGTGTCGCTGCACAGCAAGGTGGATCCCCTGGCCGAAGCGGCACGGTTCGCCGGCAGCGTGGAGGTGGGTGAGGACTTCTGCTACGTGGTCAGCGGCTTCGGGCTGGGCCACCACCTCAAGGCCTTGGCTGCCCGGCTGAAGGGCGACGCCTTCCTGGTGGTGACCGAGCCGAACCTGGGCATGCTCAAGGCGGCGCTGGAGACGGTGGACGTGGCCGATCTGTTTGCCAGGGACCGCTGCATCATTCTCACCACCGAAGACAAGGGCGAAATGCAGAGCCGGCTGGAGCCCCACAGCACCCTGATGATGATGGGTGCCAAGTTCGTCAGCCATCAGCCGTCGGAACGCGTGGCCGGCCCATTTCACGCCGCCCTTCGCAAGATGATCGCGGACTTCATGACCTACTGCCGCATGAGTCTGGTGACGCTGGTTACCAACTCGCGGATCACCTGTCGCAACATCACCAACAATCTGCCACTCTATCTCTCGACGCCGCCCATCGACCCGCTGCGCGACCGATTCAAGGGATACCCGGGCATCGTGGTCTCGGCCGGCCCGTCGCTGCGGAAGAACATCGACCAGTTGGCGGACTTGCAGAGCCGGGCGGTCCTGGTGGCGGTGCAGACGACGTTCAAGACGTTGTTGGATCGCGGGATCCGACCGCACTTCGTCACCTCGCTGGACTATCACGAGATGTCCAAGCGGTTCTTCGAGGGCATCGGGGAGGTGAGTCAGACTCACCTGGTGATTGAGCCGAAGGTGACCTGGCATGTGCCCGATCACTATCCCGGGCCGATTTCGGTATTGAGCAACAGCTTTGCCCGGCTGTGCGTCGGCGACCGTCTGGCCGCCCGTGACGGGCTCAAGGCCGGTGCGACCGTCGCTCACCTGGCGTTCTACCTGGCGCTGTACATGGGTTGCGATCCGATCATTCTGGTGGGGCAGGATCTGGCCTACACCAACCATGTGTACTACTCGCCGGGCGTGGCCATCCATGGCTTGTGGCGTCCTCAACTCAACCGGTTCTCAACCATCGAGATGATGGAATGGGAGCGGATTGTGCGCGCCCGGCACATCCTGATGAAGGTCAAGGACATCCAGGGTCGCGCCATTTACACCGACGAACAGTTGTTCACCTACCTGCAGCAGTTCGAAGGCGACTTCAGCACCGTACCCGGCCGGGTGATCGATGCGACCGAGGGCGGTGTCCGCAAGGCGGGGACGCGGGTCATGAGTCTGGCGGAGGCCGCCGGTCAGTACTGCACCCGGCCGATTCCCGGCGGGCTGCTGGCCTATCGTGAGGAGACCCGCTGGCACGACCCGTCACGATTGGAGGCGGGACGAAAGGAGCTCGGCCGACGGATCGAAGAGGTGGACGAGATGGTGGTCGACTGCAAGGAGATGGTCGCCCTGCTCAAGGAACTGGAGACGCTGCTGGACAATCCTCCGGCGTTCAATCGCAGGATTGCGGCGGTGGATCCCCTTCGGGTGAGGATCGACGGGCACGACCATGCCTACCAGATGATCAGTGCGGTCTCGCAGCATGCCGAGCTGCAGCGGTTCAGCGCCGACAGGCGGCTGAAGTTGACCGAGACGGAGGGAATCGAATTGGCCAAGGCCCAGCTGGCCCGCGATCTGCGCTTCGTTGAAGGCGTGATCGAGGGGGCAGAGGCGCTGAAGGAGATTCTCAGCGAGGGCATCGCGCGGTTTGACCGGGCGATGGCCCAAGGAAGAGTGCTGAGCTGAAAGTGCTGCGTGCTGAGTGAAGATCATTGCCGCGATTACTGCTGATTTTGAGCGCACTTTTTTGGGGAGGCGCTCGCGGCTCAACGATGAGTTGCTGGGCGAGACGGTGCTCCGCCGAACGGTGAAGCGCGTGCTGGCTGCCAAGCGATTGGCGAGCGTTCACCTGCTGGTGGACAAATCGCAGGAGGAGCAAGCCCGACAGACGGTCGCCGGGCTGGCGGTGAGAGTCGAGACCCATCAGGCGGGGGGCGTGCCGTGGGAGAGCTACGTCGCCAGTGCCCGCAAGTGGTCGCTGGACGCATGGCGCGGCGGACTGGCCGGAACCTGCGTGTTCGACGAGTCGGTGCATCCCTGGCTGCTGGAAGCCCTCGCCAGGCGTGAGCAGGCCGAGGGTGTGGTCGACGTTCCCGCCGCGGCGGTGCTGCTCGACCCGGTTCTGCTGGACGCGATGGTCGAGCATTACGAGAAGGTGTATGCCGATGTGCGCATGACCTTCACCCAGGCGGCGCCGGGGCTCTCCGCCGCGATCTACGCTCCGGCCTTGCTGGCCGATCTGATGAAGGCGAATCAGCCGCCCGGGCGGATGATGGCCTACCAGCCGGCATTGCCGCAGCGGGACCTGATCATGCTCCCGTGTTTTTACCCTCCCGAAGTGGAGGTGCGGCGAGCCTGCGGGCGGTGCGTGGCGGACACGGATGCGGCCATGGAGCGAATCACCGCGATCCTGGCACGGGCCGGCGGGAGCGCGGATGACCCGTTCACCCCCGACGTGCTCACGGTCTCGCGGTTCCTGCTTGAGCGGTGGGGTGTGCGCGCGGACCCGCTGCCGGGGGAAGTCGAGATCGAGTTGACCACGGAGGATCCACTGGCAACCACGACGATTCGCCCGCGTGGCGAGATCCTGGGTCGGCGCGGGCCGATGGCCGATTCGGTTTTCGACCGGCTGATCGAGGAACTCGCCCGGCGTGACGATGTCCGCGTGGTCTTGGGCGGGTTTGGCGATTCCTTGCATCACCCGAGCTGGCAGCGGTGCGTGCGGAAGTGCCGCGAGGCCGGAGTCTTCGGGCTGGCCGTGCGCACGACGGCCGCCCGGCTCGACGATGCTGCGATCCAGACGCTGGTGGAGGCTCGTGTTGATGTGCTCAATGTGCTCATCGATGCTGCCACGCGGGAGAAATACCTGGGGGTCCACAACGTCGATCTCTATGAACAGGTCGTGGCCAACGTCGAGCGGTTACTGGCGGTCCAGACGGAGCGTCAGCAGCCCCAGCCGATCGTGGTCTGCGAACTGACCAAGACCACGACGACGATGGAGGAGATGGAGTCGTTCTATGATCGCTGGGTCAGCCGGGTCGGCACGGCGGTCATCAGCGGGCCGAGCAGCTATGCCGGGCAGTGGCCTGACCTTTCCGTCATGGACATGGCGCCGCCGAAACGAGTCGCCTGTGAACGGCTCTTCTCCAGAGCGATGGTCCTGGCCGATGGGCGGGTGCCGGTTTGTGACCAGGATTTCAAGGGGCTGCGTACGGTTGGGTCCGTGACTGAGAGCTCGTTCGCGGCCCTCTGGAGTGGCCAGTGGATGGTCGAGATCCGCGAGGGACACGCAGCCGGCCGGTTCGACGCGATGTCCCTCTGTCCGGGGTGTCGGGAATGGCACCGGCCGTGATGGCTTGCCTGGAACCGCAGGTGCCGTCGGGTCAGGGCCTGCCGCTGACGGGCGATCATGGAGAGGACCGATGGATGACCAGCAGATCGACGAGGCGTTCGACTTCGGGGCGATGGCCCAGGTGACCACCGTCGAGGCCGACCGCTACTGCGAGGGGTGTGGCTACAACCTCCGCACCCAGATCGTCCGCCGGGATGCGCGGACGCAGGTGCTGCTCTGCCGATGCCCGGAGTGCGGGCGATATCATTCGGTCAGTGACTCCGCATCAGTCGGCCGGGTCTGGCTCAGCCGTGTTTCGACGCTGGCGTTGGCCCTGTGGATCGCGGTGCTGATTTCCGTCTTCTCGAGTTGGGCGTTCGGCCTGTTCGGCATCAGTGCGGTTACGCTCGATGAACTGGGACGACCGTGGTGGATGGGCGGTCCTCAGTCTTCGAACATCGGACTCTATGCCTACACACATACACGTCAGTACTGGGAATGGGTGGGTCCGATGGCAGCCGCGTCGGTGGGGTTGGCCTTGGTTGGGGGGATCATCCTCGTCATCGTGTTTCCGCACTGGCGGAGGAGTTGGTACGTGGCGACGGCCGTGGTTGTTCCGCTGCTGGCCGGGGCGGCGGTTTGGGCAATGGTGGCGAGCGATCAGCCGCGGCCGGGGTGGAACAGGCCGTCGATGGGCACCTGGGCGTATCCGTATGTCTACGGGCACACGCTGCTCCAGATGCTCGGAGGCCTGATCGGCGTTGGCATGGGTCGCCAACTGGCCCGGCTGACCATTCGCATTCTCCTTCCGCCGCGTTTACGGCCGCCGCTGGCGTTCCTTTGGGTGGCGGATGGATTGCCGCCGCCGTCGAGCAAGTAGCTGGCTCGGTCTGGTTGCTCACGATCCCTGGGCGGCGCGGACCGCGTCGGTCAGGACGATCCGCTCGGCGTTCTTGTAGTAGATCTTCTCCAGGACTTCCTTGGGCAGGAACACACCGTAGATCATCCAGAAGCCCTGACGGTGATGGCCGCCGGCGCTGTCGAAGTACTCGTCATCGGTTTCCAGGAATCGGAAGTACATCCGGTAGGCTTCGCGGTTGGGGAACGTATCGGTCCCGAACATGATCCGGTCCTGGTACTTGATGAGGAAGCGGCGGGCAGAGTAAGGCTGGCGGCCGAGCTCGTTAATCCGGGCGTCGATGTCCACGTAGAAGTTAGGATACTTGTCGAGCCAGGAGGCAACTGTGGCCAGGTCCTCCGGGTTGTTGCCGCAGTGTGCGCCGACGAAGGTCGTCTTGGGGTGTTTGGCGATGGCCCGGTTGCGTTGGGCGAGCAGCTCGTCCCTTCGCGGGAATTTGGGGTCGGCGAAGAGCCAGCCGGGGTGCTCGTTGAGCTCGTGCCAGCGCTCGCTGAACCGGTCGAGGGGTGTGAAGAAGGCGGCTGGATCGCTGGTGTGGATCATGACCGGCCGGCCGTACCCGGCGCACGTTTCCCAGATGGGATCGAGCTTCGGGTCATCGATGGGCATGAGCCGGCCGTCCTTGTAGCGGACGGTCAGGCCGAGGCTCTTGTGGAACTTGAGGCCCTTGGCGCCGGCCTTGAAGTCCGCTTCCAGTTGACGTGCGGTCCGCTCGGACCAATCGCCATCATCTATACCCTTGAAGTCGATCAGTGCGTAGGTCAGGAACCGCCCCGGGTAGGCTTTGTCCAGCCTTTCAAGACGGGCTTTGAGCTCATCTCCCCACAGACCGTCCAGGTTGACCACCGTCCTGATATTGGCGGCGTCCATCTCCTCAATGATGGCCGCGGCCTTCCTGCCGTCGCCGAGGTGATTGTGCACGTCGATGACCGGGAAGGCGGCCTTTGGCACTTCGGTGACCTTGGTTCTGAGCATCGACCGGGGCTGCCAATCCTTGAGCTTGAGCTCGCGAATATCGGCATTGTCGGTGGATGGTTGGGCGGCCGATTGCTGAGCCTGGAGGGCGACGGGCAGGATGGTCAACAGGAAGACGTGTTTCCACGGGTGTTTCATGCAGGACATGGATAGACCTCCTAAGGTAGACCGCACTGCCTATCACTCATACTTGGAATGGCCGGTGCATGCAAGCTGGGGTGACGCGCATGCCGGCTGGCCCGGTGACGGTTCTGCCGGCGTGGAGGCCGGCGATTCACGGGGGTGGCAATGGGGGTTCCGTTGAGGGGCTGGGCTGGACGGGCTCGAAGGCTGGCGGCGTGGCGGGTGCGGGGGGCTCGATCTCGGGTGCCGCCTGTTCGGCTGGGGGTGGTGGTTCGACCGGGGCCTCACTTGGCGCATCCGGGGTCGGCCGCGCGGGCCTCGGTGGAGTGGCACCTGGAGGTGAAGCTCGCCTCGCTCTCCTGGCAACCTGCGGAGGAGGATCGGGTGGCGGGCGGCGGACGATGATCGGGGCAACCACATCGCAGATCACGGCACGGCTGATGCTGCCGGCATGCTGAAGCTTGACCGGACCGACGAGTGGTTGGGGTTGCCAGGGAACGTTGTGCACCTTGCGGTAGAGATTCACTGTTTCCCTGGAGGCGTTTCGAGGCAGCCTGGCCCCGTAGACGCCCGCGGGGAGAACCTTGTCGGAGCTGCGGTCCACGGTGCCGATCATGGGGACGACTTCGCGGAGAACAGGGTCGTCGGGCGACCAGAGGAAGTAGATGCCGCCCCTCACGTGGGTCAGGGCCCAGCTCAGATCGTAGTTGGCCGACAAGCTTGAATCGAGCATGACGACGTTGTCGACCTTGTAGTTGGGTCGCAGGGCCTCGAGGGCAAAGATGGCGACGCCGGAGCCGGCGCTCAGGCCGATGAGGTTCACTTGCCCGTCGGGATAGCGGTTGAGGAAGCCCTCGATCTTGCGGGCCAGCTCCGTCGCCTTGCCGCGGTTGTGGGTCACGTTGACCTGGTCCACGAGGGGGCCCAGGTAGGTAGTCCAGATGAAGTGCTCGACGAATCCTTCATATCCGCCGTCGGCCAGGCCAAGCGGAACGGTCTCCTTGCCGAAGCCGTAGTTGCCGGCGCCGTCGAGGAAGTAGGTGCGCTGGTCCGGTCGGGTGGCGTTGGGTTCGACGAAATTCGGCCGGTTACCGATGATGCAGCCGGGAAGTCCGCCACCCAGGGACAGGATACTGAGGCACTTGATGATGTCCGACGGTCTGTTCATGCGTGGTATACGATACTGGCGGTGTCACACGACGGGAAGCTCGGCTGTCGACGGATCACTGGCGGACGGCACATCGGTGCCATCCGGCCGTCCGGCCTCGGGCCATACCCTGATCTCATGTCCCGGACGCGGGGTACGGACCGGTTTGGTCTGTGGGGCGATGCGATACGGTTCGCGCCTGAGCATGGACGTACGATAACCGAGCGTGGCGACGAAGGCAAACCGGGAAGGAAGGGGCTCGACACCGGAAGCGGAGCATCTGATCAGAATCGCGGTGAGTGAGGAGCGAGGGCGGGGCGATGACGAGAGGCAGCCGTGGCCAGGCGCTCGGGGTGGTGCGCCCAAAGCCCGGCACGCTCCGGACCGTTCGGGGCGGAGGCGAGCGCGACCGGATCGAGAGGGCGATACAATTCTATAGAGTTATATAGTGCTTATGTTGAAGGGTCCGGCCGACGCGCGCAGGGGCAGCTTCGATTCTCGGAGGGTGGGCGAGGACGGGCAGGGCGAGACCGCCCGCGGCATCTCGAGCTTCACGAGAGAGTAGCGAGATGGCACGATGGGCGTCGGTGTGTCCCGAGAGCGCCTCGCTCGCGCGGGTCCGTGTCGCCCGCAGGGCCCGTCTCCTTGGGGTGGTCCCTGCTACTCCCGGCACTCGGGTTCGGCCAGGATGGCCGGGCCACTGAAGCACCGCTGGAAGACCCCGAAATCATCCAGGTCCACATCGCCGTCGTGGTCGTAATCGAAGCTGCCGTGAATGCCGACGTCGGTCGAGACGCTGTACTCCGTTTGGTTGCGGAGCGCGGAGTTGCAGTTGAGAACGGACGCGTCGGTGACCACGAGCCGGAGCGTGTAGGCGCACGGCCGCAGGCCCCCGGTGCGCCATGTGCCCAGCAGCCCATCGATGACCGGAGCATGCCCGGTTGCGATCGTGACCCAGCCATGGGCGTCACCGCCCGTATAGGACAGTACCCAGCCGGCCAGGTGAGCGTCGGAGGCGGTTCCGTAGACAAGAACATTTCCGCTGACCGCGCTGCAGGCGATCGGCGAACTGATGTGGGCGATGGGCGGCGTGTTGTCGACGGCGATCGTGACCACGGCGGACTGTTTCGTGTTGCCACAGTTGTCGGTGCCGACGAGGCGGACTTGGTAATTGCCGTCTGGGGTGCCCGCGCTCGTGTTCCACGTGCCCAGCGGGTCGGTGATGATCCACGGCGGGTAGAGCACATCGAACGGCTCGGCGGGAGAACCGGCAACCGCCGCCCGATGCTCGAGCATGAAGCTGCCGCCGCAGTGGTCCCAGGCGGTCCCGTCGCCGCACACGGTGCCTCCGAGGATGTCGCCGGTGGTCGGGCTGCGCAGCTCGAGCGTGTTGAACGCCTTGTCCAGCCAGATGTCTGTCGTCCAGACCGTCTCGAGCTCGCAGCCGTTGGTGACGGTGAGCCGCAGCGTGCAGTATCCGTCCCCGGCCGCGGTACTCCAGGTGGCCAGCGCGCCATTGACCACCTCGCTCGTGCTTTGGGCGATCAGGACCCAGGACGCTGCGCCAAGGACCTTGCGTTCGAGTTTCCAGTTCAAGATGGGGCCGTCCGGATCATACGCGGAGCCGAAGATGGTTGTGCCATCGCACACGCAGCTCAACGACGTGGGCGAAGTGATCTCGGCCACGGGAGGCGTGGTGTCGAGATCGAAGCTCAGGTCATCGAGTAGCTCGAACCGGGCGGCGCAGCCGCCGGCCGAACCGGCTTCAACCTCGATGCGACGAAAGCCGGTCTCACGCTGGACCCGGACGAAGACATTGCAGCGTTCCGTGACGGTTCCGTTCACGGGGACGTTAGTTGTTCCTCGCAGGACGTGAGAGGAGTCGTACCAGCGGACCTGAACCGTGTCATCGGCCGCACACCCGAGCCGGACTCCGATCGTGAAAGTCACTTCGGTCTGATCCTTGTCGAAATCCAGACGCAGGTACTCATCGCTGAACTCGTTCTGGGCGTCACCCTTGGCGCTGAGACACTGCGTTTCCGAACTGGTACCTCCCTTGGGATCGTAGATGATCGGGTTCGACCACGCTCCCCCCGACCATCGACCGCTGAAGGTGACACCGGTGTACTGGGTGCTGACGGACGTGCCCACGCGCAATTCTTCGAAGGTGATGGTGGTGCAGGTGGCCCACACCGGCTGAGCCAGGGCGACGACGGCCAGGGTGACAAGTACGGCTCTTCCAAGGACAACGGGGTGCATGGATCTTCCTCCTAATTGGATCGGATCTAGGGTCGATACGTGGCTCTCCGGTCATTCAACACCGGGGCGCGGAACGAGGGGCGTGCAAGCGCCGCCGCGCCGGGGACCAGTGGGGAGTGCTGGTCGTCTTCAGGTTTCGGAGACTGCCTCCGACAGAACCGGGCTCACGCGAAGAGGTCGCCGGCAAAAATCGGGGGTCCGCTTCTTCCCATGTCTGCCCCATGGGGCAGGGGCGATGTGGTCCTCCGACGGAAAGGCTCCCCGGTGGGACGCCGGAGCAGTCCATTGCAGTACGAAGAAACCTAACGCTATTATGGTCACGATCGTGGTGCGTATCAAGTCTCGCTGGTCCGGTATTCGATGTTTTCGTCGCGAGTGAATCGCATTATTGAACTGTGGATGGCCATGGCGAATTGGCGGGAGTCTCTGCACGCCGCGGATCTGCCGACGCTCGGGCAGCTTACGGCAGGAGCGTCGGGCCCATCCGGGCCCCCGTAGTTGTCATAAGATACTGTGATATAAGTATTTAATCGTTTTCCGGGCTTTCGGGTCTCCTCGGTTGGCAGTCTCGGCCTGCATCGATCCCGTTGGGCGGGGTGTACAAAGGAATGCCGCTGTTGCCGGTCGAGGTGGGGAGGGCTGGCATTGCGTCGCCGGGTGGCCCGGTATTGATCGAAGTCGTTGTGGGGATTAGACTAAGAGCGGCTGGATGCCGCACGCCCCATGATGGCCGACGTTGCCGAAAGCCAGGGAGGGCTGCTCGGACGGATGGGCATCTCCCCTGTTTCCTTAGCGCGGTTCGAGGGACGTCCGGGGTGTAGTCGTTAGAGTGCGATGGCGACCTTCACGTACAAGGCGAAGACCAGCTCGGGTGAGACGGTAACGGGTGTGCTGACTGCCGAGAGCCAGCAGGCCGTCTACCGCATGCTCGATGACCGCGCCCTGTTTCCGATCAAGGTGACCGAAGGTTCGCAGGCGACCCGGGCGGCCATCAGCGGTCGGACCAAGAAGCTGAAGCTCCGGGCGGTGGCCACGTTCTACAATCAGCTTTCGGACCTGCTCCGGGCGGGCGTACCGGTCCTGCGGTCGATTGACGTCCTCGCCAGGACGGCCTCCAATCCGCTGTTGGCCGAGATCCTCAAGGACATTCACAACGACGTGTCCGGAGGCGAGACGCTGGCGGACGCGATGGCTAAGCATCCGAACGCTTTCAACGAGCTGGCCATCGCCATGGTTCGGGCCGGCGAGCAGGGTGGTTTCCTGGAAGACGTGTTGATGCGGATTTCGGTGTTCACCGAGCGGCAGGACGAGTTGCGGAACAAGCTGGTCGGTTCGATGGTCTATCCGGCCATTCTGTTGTTTGCAGGCGCGACGGTGGTGACGTTTTTGATGACGTTTGTGGTTCCCAAGATCCGCGGTTTCCTCGACCAGGTGGAGAAACCGTGGATCACCACGGTTCTTTTTGCCTGCTGCGACTTCCTACGCGATCACGGGATGTATGCACTCGGCGGGCTGGCCGTAGTCGTGATCGCGCTGATTCCGGTGCTTCGCAGCGAGCAGGGCCGTTACTGGATCGACCGGGCGAAGTTGCGGATGCCGGTGATGGGCGGCATCGTGACCATGGTGGCCCTTTGCCGTTTCAGTCGCATTCTGGGAACGATGCTGCACAACGGCGTGCCCATTCTGCAGGCCCTGAAGATCTCCAAGGATTCGGCGGGCAATCGGATCCTGGCGGCGGAGATCGACAAGGCGGCGGAGAACGTGCAGCGGGGCGAGCCGCTGGCGGCGCCCTTGGGATCGAGTGGGCTGTTTCCCCCGGACATCGTGGACATGATCGCGGTGGCCGAGGAGAGCAACAACCTGGAAACGGTGCTGGTTCAGATTGCGGACTCGAACGAGGCTCGGACGGCCAGGCAGATCGACCTGGGTGTGCGACTGCTCGAGCCGCTGATGTTGATGCTCATGGCGGTCATCGTGCTGGTGATCGCGGTATCGCTGCTGGTGCCGATCTTGAGAATGAGCACTGTGCGGCATTGATGAATTGAGGACCTCTTAGCGCAAGGAGTCAGATCGATGCAGAGAACGAGAAGGGTTCGCAGAGGGCGGCGTCGAGGTTTCACGCTGCTCGAGGTGTTGCTGGTAGTCGGCATCATCGCCTTGCTGGCGGCGTTCGTCGTGCCGTCGTTCATGGGCACGCAGCAGAGCGCGGAGAACGACATCGCCAAGGCGATGGTGGACGACGGCAGCCAGTTGGCCACGCAGCTCGAGCTGTTCCGGATGCACATGGGCAAGTACCCCGAGGAGCTCAAGGAACTCGTGGAGAAGCCCGAGGGCGAGGACGCCAACAAGTGGCACGGCCCGTATATCAACGACTTGGCCAAGCTCAAGGATCCCTGGGGCAAGGAGTTGAAGTACAAGTACCCGGGTGAGAACCGCACGGAAGGATACGATCTCTGGAGCACGGGCCGGGACGGCGAGGACGGTACCGACGACGACCTCTCGAACTGGAAGAAGGAGCAGCAGTCGTAGCGAGGGTTCTCATGGGGCGGCGGGCGTTCACGCTGATCGAAGTCCTGGTGGTGATCCTGCTGCTGGCGCTACTGGCCGCCATCATGTTCCCGGATCTCCAGGGCGACATGCGGCGGCGGTCGCTGGTGGAGTCGTGTGATCGTCTGCGATCGCTCATCGCGATGACGCACGCCCGAGCGATGCAGGACGGTTTGCGCTACCGGATCCAGTTTCCGGGCACGCCGGATCCGAACGATCCTCAGGCTCGCAAGGACATGGACGTGCCGCTGGAGACCCAGCAGCCGGAGATGCAGCGCCAGGCGGATCCGCTGGGCAATCCGGATGCCTACCAGGGCTTTGACGCTTCCTGGCGGCCTGCCCAGGTGCTTCAGCCGGGTACGCGTTGCGTGGCCGTACTCGCGGGCAAGCCGAGCTTCGACATCTCCCCGCACAGTCCGATCGCCGGCCCGCAGGTCACCGAGGGCATCACCTCGATGGTGCCGCTGGTGATGAACCCAGACGGCACGTGCGACTGGGTCACCTTCGTGATCACCGATCTTCCACCGGAGACGGAGATGACCGAGGAGGTGGCCGCGCGAATTCTCAATGTGATCGTGGACGGCCGGACGGGGCAGGTGTGGATCCAGCGGGCCCTGCGGGTGAGAGAAGTGGAACTGATGAACGAGTATGGAGCCTCCCCCATTCTGCATACCGATTTCTTGGACGGCTCCGAGATCACCGAGAACAACATCCTCGAGATCCACATGGACCAGGGCGGAGTCAGCGGCGATGGTCGGCCCGCTCCGGCCGGAACCGGGCAGTGAGGTGGGTACGATGAGCGGCAACACACCTCTCAGACGCAAGCGGGCGGCGATGCTCCTGGAAGTCGTCGTTTCCGTCGGTCTGCTGACCTTCGGGCTGGCGGTGGTGGGTGTGCAGGTCCGCGCCGGGCTGGACGCCGCCCGGACCACGGATCGAGCCACCCGAGCCATGCTGCTGACCGACACGGTTCTGGCCGAGTTGGACGGCGGCTTCATTACCTGGACCAAGATGAGCGAGGAGGCGAAGGGTGATTTCGGCGTGACCTACCCGGGCTACACCTGGCGCCTGCAATTCGACAAGGCCGATGTCGAGGGCCTGTACATGGTTACGGTGCAGATCGGCTACAACGAAGAGCAGGTCCAGCAGCAGATCGACGATCCTGCGCTGGAGATCAGTTTCGATGACGATGGCCGGATGATCGAACGGACCGCGTACCGGCTGTATGCGGCCCCTGCGGACGTGAACATGGAGCGGGACTATGGCCTGTCGAGCCAGGACATCCAGGAGATCCTGGCGGCCAGTACGGCCGGTACGCAGGGCGGATCAGGAAGTGGTGGCGGCGGCTCCGGCTCCGGAAGCGGCGACGGCAGCCAGGGTGGCGGGTCGTCGGGCGATCTGAGTGGCTTGGCCGATCTCGCGGACCAGGCGGGCATCGATCTGTCCAACCTCGATTTCCTCTTCGATCCGAACGGTTTTGACCCGCGAATGCTGGCCAACCTGCCGGACGAGGATTTCCAGAAGATCTCGGCGTTGCTGGACCTGCTGGCCAATGGCGGCTCGGGTTTGAAGGATCTCAAGAAGCTGCAGAACCAGTTGGGCGACGTCAATCTCAGCGAACTGGCGGGGAAGGCGTCACAAGGGGGCGGCCAGAGTGCTGGCGGGCAGGGCTCTTCAAGTCGCGGCGGTCAGAACAGCCGCGGCGGGCAAGGGGGCACGTCGGGGAGCAGAACCGGCGGATCTTCCGGGCAATCCCGGGGAGGTCGATAGTGGCCGACCGCAGCGCACAGGTCACGTTGCTCCGGGGCGACGGCTTGCGACTCGCCACGGAAAGCGGCCGACGAGCGGCGTTCAGCGGTCCGCCCCGCCGCCGAGCCGGAGCTGGTGCCGGGTTGTGCGGCCGCAGGGATGCGATTGGCCGGCGGAGAGGCCTGACCCTGCTGGAGGTCGTGCTCTCCATCGGTCTCACGCTTCTACTGCTTTCAGGCGTCTTCGGCTTCTACATGACTGTCCTGAGGGCCCGGGACGAGGGCACCGCAGCCACACGCAACATCAAGCTCGATCGGGCCTTGCTCATGCAGATCGCCGCCGAGATACGGCACGCGACTGACATCGTGCCCGGCGATGGGATCGGTTTCCGGGGCAACCGCCACAAGCTCACCATCGTGAAGGTGGGCATGCCGGAGCGCTACGCGTTCGACCTCCACGATCCGATGCAGGACGACCTTCCTCCCGCCCAGCTCGATGTTCGCCGCATCACCTACGAGCTGCTCTGGGATCAGGAGGAGCGCAAGGACACGGAAGGCGTGCGGGTCTGCTACGGCCTGTGGCGCAGCGAGCAGAAGACGTTCGATCCCAATCCGCGATTCATCGTCAAGCAGGACACCGCCTCGAACGAGACGGAGCAGATCGGCAATGCTCCCGCGCCCGAAGGCGAGCTGATCGCTCCGGAAATCAAGTACCTCGAGTTCCGTTACTTCGACGGGGCCAAGTGGCAGCCGCGCTGGCAGATGACGAATGACTACGAGGGCAGCGGCAGCAGTGGTACCAGCGAAGGCGGCGACGGCGGGGGCATGCTCTCGGCGCTGGGGGACGATGCGAGCTCCGGGGAGAGCGGTGGCGGGACGAGTCCCGGGAGCAGCGGCTATGCATTGCCCCAGGCCATCAAGATCACCATTGGGCGTCTCCGTGTCCCCCCGGAGGAAGATGAACTCAACTTCCAGAAGCTCGTCAGCCAGAATTTCGAGGAGAGACGCGAGGACGAGGTGTATCACGAGGATCGCCTAACCTTGGTGGTGCCTCTCCTGCAGGCCGACCAGACCCTGCTCAGCTCGCGCAAGTACGGCGTGGCCGACAGCTTGAGCCGTCAGGAAGGAGGCTCCCAATGACCTTCCTTGTTCCAGGTCATGGACTCGCGGTTCGGCGCCGAGGGATGCTGATCGTCGTGGTCCTGGCGATCATCACCGTCCTGGCCCTGCTGGGGGCGAGCTTCTCCTACTGGATGAACGCCGACCTGGCGGCAACCAAAGCGGGAAACGACCGACAGCAGGCTCATCTAGCCGCCGAATCAGGCGTGGCCCGAGCCATGTTGCTGCTGCGCAAGGATCCCTCCAACATCGAGCAGGATCCGATCAACATGGACAAGTGGTACAACAACCCCTTGGCCTTCCGACGAATCCTGGTCTGGGCGCCGGATCAGATCGGGGGCTCGGAGAGCCTGGCCGACCAGGAGAAGATCGAGAACCGGGAAGCCTGGCGGTTCAGCGTGGTCTCGCACGAGCTCGAGGGCGAGGGCGACCGCACGAGGATGCGGTACGGCCTGACCGACGAAACCAGCAAGCTGAATCTGAACACGGCCACGCGCGAGCAACTTCTGATGCTCTTCACCCAGGCTCTGGCAGGCAAGAGCACGATCCAGGACAACGTCACGCCTGAAGCCCTGGCCGACGCTCTAAAGGACTGGATCGATACAGATGACGCTTTTGCGTCACCCCAGGGTGCCGAGAGCAGCTACTACATGTCGCTGGAGCCGGCCTTCCGGGCAAAGAACCGCCCGCTTGAGACGGTCGAAGAGCTGTTGTCGGTCCGGTGGTTCAACGGGCGGATCGTCTACGGCGAAGACCACAACCGGAACGGCTACCTGGATCCGAACGAGGATGACGGGCCGGAAGGGCTGTTTCCGCCGGACAATGGTGACGGCATCTTGGATCGGGGGTTGTTGCCTTACATCACGGTCTACTCCTGGGATCACAACTGGGCGAACGACAACAAGCCGAGGCTGAACATCAACCAAGTTGGACTTGCCAACCCTGAGAGGCTGCCTTCGGTGTTCAGAGCGGTTCTTGATGAGGTGCCGGCGGAGGTCCTTCAGTTCATCGCTGAGATTCAGAAGATCGGTTATAAGCCTCGATCAATTGGGGAGTTAGTAGGACTCCAGGTCTACAGCGCTAAAAAGAGCAACTACACCCCGCTCTGGGCGGCGTACGACCAGGAGCGAAACGAAGCCAACCAGCTCCGGCTCATCCCTCTGGAGGGGGAGAGCGGCGACGCCAATACTGATAACTCGGCTTCAGGCGGTAGCGGTGGCCAGGACGGGGGCGGCAGCGATGACAGTACTGGTGGAGGGGGGCTGGACGGGCCGAATTCCGGCGGCGGAAATCGTGACCAGGACGCGGATGCCGGGTCGCGGGATGGAGGTTCAGCGGCCGATAAAAACCCGGACGATTCGGGTACGGATGAGGATTCGAACGCGACCGATCCCCAACGCAAGAACCGGACTCGTTCGCAGCAGGCGGTTCGGGATCGCGGTGGTCGGGGAGGCCGGCCAGGCGGTGGTGGCGGGCGGAACGACACAGCGGCCGAAGACGAATCGACGGATGACGATCAGGCAGGCCAGGACCGTCGTGGCGGGCGCGGGCGGGGTGGGGCCGGCCGGAGTGGTGACCAGGGGCCCGGGCCTGGAGCCAGCCAGGATGGTGGCCGCAGAGGCGACCGAGAAGCGGGTCGCGGTGGCGACCGGGGATTTGGTGGCGGGTCGGACCAGGGTCCAGGGGGAGGACGGCGGCCGGGTCGGGGTCGAGACGGTGGACGAGGTGGCGATGCACGACCCAACGAAGGCCGGGACAGCAATACTGGACCGAGCGGTGGGTTCGATCGAGGTGGTCGTGGCGGTCGTGGCCCCGGGGCTCGTGACGGCTCCGGCGGGCAAGCGAGCGACAACCCTGACGGGCCGAACAGCCCGGACGGTCGCGGTGGCCGTGACGGGCTTGGTGGTCGGGACGGGCGTGGTGGTCGGGGTGGCCGCGATGGGCAAGGCGGTCAAGCCGGCGATGGGCGGGGTGGTGACCGACCGGGTCGGGCTGGCGATCGCGGCGGGCGGGGCGGCGGTGGCCGGGGCGGCAGCGGCACGCAGCCGGCTGGCGGGCCGACCGGCGGCGGTTCGGGGACGGCCACGCAGCCCGGCGGGGAGGACGACTCCAACCCGAAGGCGATCAGTCCGGTGACTGCGGACATGCTCCCGGTGCTTCTTGACCGGTTGACGGTGAGCGACATGATGGCACAGCAGGTTGGCCTGATCAACGTGGACACGGCACCCCCGGAGGTGTTGGTGTGCATTCCGGGTCTGACCGAGGAGGAGGCCTCCGCGATCGTCGCGAAGCGCTCGCAGCTCAGCGGTGAGGAGAAGAAGACACCAGCGTGGCTGGTGACGAGCGGGGTGCTGTCGCCCGAGCGGTTCATGCTCATCAACAACAGCGTGACGGCCCGTTCGATTCAGTTCAGTGGCGACGTGATCGGATTCGCCGATCACACCGGCACCTATCGGCGTTTGCAGGTGGTGCTGGAGATGCAGGGGCATTTCGCCCGGTTGAAGTATTTCCGGGAGATCTCCAGTCTGGGGCGGGGGTACCCGGTCTGGGATGACCAGCAAAGCGAGGGTTTGACCTTCGATGCTCCGTGACCGCAGTATCGTGTGCATAGACTTTGACGAGCGCTCGCTGCGCATTGTAGACGCGAGGCACTCGCGGTCCAGCGTGCGGATTCGCAAGGCGGTGTACGTGCCGCTGGTTGAAGGCGTGAACCCGCGCGATCCGGCGTCGTTGGGCGAGTTTCTCAAGCGGGCCCTGGCCGAGCATCGCATCCGCACCCGCCGGGCGATCGTGGATGTTCCGCGCCAGGATGCGGTGTTCAACCTGATCTCGCTGCCGAAGGGAAGCCTGGAGGAGATGACCATGATGGTCCACGTCCAGGCGGGCAAGGAGTTGCCGTTCCCGAAGGACCAGGCGGTGGTTGATTTCGCCCTGGCCGGCGGCGAGGCTGCGGGTGGCGGCGGGATGTGCGACGTCTGGCTGGCGGCGATCCGGATCGCGGTGGTGGACCGCTATCGGCAGGTCATCACCGGGGCCGGGCTCAAACTCGAGCGCATCGGTCTTCGCCCCTATGCCAACCTAGCGGCCCTGGCGCCCGAGCAGGTGGCCGAAGGGCGGACGCTGATGGTCGACGTCGGGGCGGCGATGACCGAGATCAACGTGATTCAGCAAGGCCGGCTGGTGTACTCCCGGGCGGCTTCGGTGTCGATTCCGCCGGGCGGGTTGAGCGAGAAAGCGGGGCGGCCGGCGTCGGAAGAAGCCGGTGCATCGAGCGACGAGGGATTTGCCCGACCGGCGCCGATGGAAGCCCTGATCATTGAGGTGAACCGGACGGTTCAGGCATACCGAGCTTCCGACCCGGGGGCGACGATCGACCGGATCGTGCTGGCCGGGACCGAGGGCATCGACGCTCGCGTGGCGACCCGCTTCGAGGAGCAATTCGGGGCCCCGGCCACGATCTATGAGCCTCCGCCCGGGCTGAAGTGGCGAAGGGAGAAGGGCGTGAGCGCAGCGCCCTTCAGTGCGGCGGTCGGACTGGCCCAGGGAAGCATCTCCCAGGAGATGCAGTTCTTCGATTTCATCCATCCCAAGGAGCCGGAAGCGGCGCAGCGTGTTCGCCGGCGGAAGAGACCTCTGGTCGTCGTGACCGCCGCCCTGTTTGTCGCCGCGGCGAGCGTACTGGCCTACAACCCGATCAGGGAGAGGAAGACGGAAATTGCGGCGCTGGAGGCCCGAAAGAGATACGAGAACACCGACCGGGAGGCGCGCCAGCAGCTGGAGAAACTGGTCAAGGATGTGGACGGCTGGCAGAGCCAGAATCTAGTCTGGATCGACCGGCTCAACGCCCTGTCCGAGGTCTTCCCATCCAACAAGGAAGCCTACATCACCCGCCTGGAGTGCAGCGAGAAAGGCGAAGCCAGGATCGAGCTGGCCACCAAGAACAACAAAGTCGGAACGCAGCTGATCGAGGCGCTCACGGCGATGCGCGACAGGGACAAGAAGCCGATCTGGGGTGGAGCACTGCCCGGCAGAGGCAACGCATCGACGGTATCGGAGTACCCGTTCAAGGATCAGGTGACGGTGTTGATCGGTCAGAAGCCGGCGCCGGCGAAGAAGAAGTGACATGAACTCTCGCGAACGACTGATGATCGGGCTTCTGCTGGCGGCCATGGCGGTGTTCCTTGGCCGGACGGGTATGGTTCTGTACCGGAACTCTCTCCGAGGGTACGAAGCCAAGGTCAAGTCCCTGAAGAAGGATCTGACCGCGATCAAGTCGGAGCAGGCTCGGGCGGTGGTCAATGCCGATCGCTGGCGTCGGGAGATCGGGCCGAGCACGTTGTCGATGGATCCGAACGAGGCGATGACGCGGCTGCGTGAGGAGCTCTACGAGCAGACGCAGCAGGCCCGGCTCCAGGATGTGCAGATCAGTCTGCATCAGGTTCGATCGTATCAGAAGAACGGCATTCGCCGTCTGCCGGCCACCGTGACTGCGACCGCCAAGCTGAACGAGGTGGTCACCTTCCTGTTCAACCTGTATCGCCAGCCGTACCAGGTGCGGTGCACAGCTCTGACGCTGGGTCAGGCGATTCGGCTGACCGGCAAGGATGATAAGCGAAAAGAGGAGGCCGCCCAGGGCTTGCTGAAGATGACCGCCCAGTTGGAGACGCTGATTCTTCCGCCCAGCCAGTTGGTGCCAGCGGTGGAGAAGGCGGGGCTCGATGAGGGCAAGCGCCAGGAGGTTGGGCGGACCAAGCTGGCCAAGCTGGACGACTATAAGCCCTTGTTGGCCAAGAAGATATTCCAGCCTTACCGGCCGGAACAGTTCGCGATCAGCGTGTCGGCCCAGCCGCCGAACGGCGGCGTGGTCGGCTTGGTGCCACCGATGCCAAGGTACCCGGAGGGCAGTTCAGTCAGTGTGAATGTGACCCCACACCCGGGCTTCAAGTTCGAGCGCTGGGAAGGCGACCTCACCGGTTCGATGGTTCCCGGGCAGCTCAAGGTGGACGCGAACAAGACGATCCGAGCGATCTTCAGCGGTAGCCCGGCGACTCAGCCGGCGGTGGTCCAGCAGCCGCCGCCGCCCGTGCCGACCGCTCCGCCCAAGGACGCCCAGATGGTTCTGGGGCGGGTCCTGAGTTCGCCACGCGGGCAGTTGGTCGTGCTCGAGAATCCGCGGCCGCAGCCCAATGCACCCAAGGTGGGAGAAGATCAGTACAAGGAAGTGGGGGAAGAAGTCTACGGCGGCACGCTGGTTTACGTTCATCCCAAGGGAGCCGTCACCGAAAGCGCCGACGGTCGGCGGCACTTCCACGAACTCGGCAAGGCTCTGAAGGACTGCCAGGATCTGACGGAAGATACCCAGCCACTCATTTACCACGAGGTCATGAAACTGGCGGAGCAGGCTCTGGGTATAAAGCCAAGCCCCAGTTAAGAGGGCGTGATTGGAGGTCACGGACCAATGGCAAACAAGCGAATGACGACGATGCAGGTCAGCCGGCGAATACCGGTGGCTCTGCCATTGACGATATGGGCGGCGGCGGGCGTGTGGACGGCCGTCAGCTTGGCTTGGCGCGTTGAAGTTGCGGCTCAAAACCCGACCACGGCACCCGCCGAGCAGGAGGCGGCGCCGCCGGAGAAGACCGAGGCCGAGCTGCTGAAAGAGATCGACGAGGCGATGGCCGATCCGGAGTTCGTTCGTCAGCATTCCCAGGAGGAGCGCGAGCAGGCTGAGGAGGAGCGCCGACAGGCCGAGCTGGAGCGTCGGCAGGCGGAAGAGCAGCAGCGCCGGCAGTCGGATCAGCAGTATCGCAGCGGCCCGCGCGTGCGTCCGGTGACCCCGCCTCCGGTGAATCCCATTACCGCCAGCCGTCCGTCCGGCATGTCCCCCGCGACGCAGCCTTCGATCCGTCGTCCGCCCCGAGTCCGCCCCGAGCCGGTGAACAGCCCGGTGAAACCGGTGGAGCCTCCGCCCGATGAAGCCCCGGCCCCTGAAGGTATGCGGCTGGATGGCCGGCGGTTGCCCACCGTCGACCAGAACGAGCTGGATGCCCTGGAGAACGAAATCAAGGCCAACCCACCGGCGACACCGCCCCCGGCTCAGCCGGGCGTACCGGGTCAGGGTCGCAGCTTCCAGCCGGGCGGACCCGGTGGTCGGGCGGTCCAACCCGGCGTTCAGCCGGGGCATCCGACCACATCCTCACCGGCCGGGGGTCACACGGGGCCCGGGACAACGGGCGCGATGTTTCGTGGGCCGTCGAGCCGGCCGGCAGGGGTGCCGGTGACGCCGGGCGCGAGTCCGACCACTCCGGGCGTTCATGCTCCGGTGACCGGTGTTCCGGGATCGCAGCCGGCGAGCGCCATTGGCGGCGTGCCCGGTCCGACATCGAACGCGCCCAAGGATGCGACCATTCCGCGCCACCCGCTGACCGGGGCACCGAACCTGGCCGCCGAACTGAAGAAGCAGACCGGCTGGTGGACGCTTCCCTACAACGAGAGGCCGTACTTCTTCGCCTGGAAAAACGCTTCGTTCGAGGACATGTGCCGAGATCTGCAGACCATGACCGGTCTAAGCATGCTCGGGCAGGGCTCCCTGGACGTGAAGGCCCCCAAGCCGATCACGTTTGAGAGCGTCAAGATCATGAAGTACGACGAGGCCCTGTTGCAGTTCAACCAGATCATCTTCGATCTGGACGCCTGGGTGATTCAGCGGGACAGCTATCTGGAGATTCGTCGACTGACCGAGTGGTATCGGCACATTCCGCCGAAGCGGATCTATCGGACGGAGAAGGACTACGAGGCGGCCAAGCTCCCGGACTGGGAGATGGCCTCGGTCTCCTACGAGCCGAAGCAGCAGCCGGCCCAGATGCTGGCCGAACGTGCGGTGGACCTGGTGCCGGTGAACGCGGCCCGGGCGACGACGGTTCCGAATTCGAACGCCATCGAGCTGAAGGGGTTTGTGTATTTCTTGAACCAGCAGCTGGAGTATCTGCACCTGATCGATGTGGATACCGAAGGCGACGGGCGAGAACTCCGGGTCTACTCGTTGAAGTACGCCTCCTCGCAGGACGCGGCCCAGGATCTGCGGCAGATTCTGCCGCCGACCGAGGGAGGGGTCTCGATCACCAACGCGCCCCCCTCGGCGGGCGGCGGGCGGCGGGGCGGCCCCCCGGGGGCGGCCCCCCCGGCACCCGCGCCGGCCCCGGTGGTCGCGGTCTCCAGTGCCGACATGGTGGATATCAACGAAGACAGCCGGCTGAACCGGCTGCTCATTCGGGCGACTCCGTCCAAGCACAAGCTGGTGGCGGAGTACCTGGAGAAGTTCATTGACCTGCCTCTGGAGAAGATCGGCCAGCTGGAGGTCATCAAACTTGAGCACACCTCGCCGACCAAGTTGGCGGAGATGATCCGTCCGATGCTCGGCGAGCAGAAGATCATCGAGGTACCGCAGCCCGCGGCCCAGCCGGGTCAGCCCCCGCCGCCTCGGCAGCCGCCACGGGTCATCAACGTGGGCACCACCGCGGTGCTGACGCCGCTTGAGCAGAGCCGGTCGATTCTGGTCAAGGCCAAGTCGGACGAAATGGTCCGAGTCAAGGAGTTCATCGAGCTCCTGGATGTGCCCGCCGACGAAGAGGCGTACCAGTACATCGTTCTCAAGCATGGCAGCGCGTCGAACATCGCGGGGATCCTGAGCACGACCTTCTCGTCGCGAGGTTCATCCGGCGGACGGGGCTACGGCGGGGGCGGCAGCCAGGATACCGACTTCCGAGCGATTCCAGACGTGGCCAACGACCGGGCACTCATCCTGATGGGCAACAAGAAGGATCTCGACGATGCCGTGAAGCTGATTGCCAAGCTGGACGTGGATCCGGAAGCGGGCACGGTTGAGCACCTGGTGCGTCTCAAGCACGCGACACCGACGGACATGGCCATGACGCTGATGAGCCGCTTCGGCGAGAAGAGCGGCGGGGGCGGCGGCTACAGCGGGTACGGCTACAGCGGCCGCGGCTACCGCGGGGGAGGGATGAGTTCGGGCGAAGGCGGTCTTCCCAAGTTCATCTCGGACGACAGCTCCAAGACGTTGATCGTGGTCAGCACCCCGGAGATGTGGATGGACATTGAGCGGGTGATGAAGGAACTCGACACCAGCGCCGACGTGGACAAGACCACGAAGCTGTACAAGCTGAAGCACGCGGGGGCGGGCAACGTGTCCCAGATCCTGACCGAATCGTTCGGCGGGGGCGGTGGACGCTCGCGGTGGGGCATGGGCTACGGCGGCGGGGAATCGGCGGACGCCAAGTTCCGCTTCGATCCGCAGACCAACGTGGTGATCGTTTCGGCGAATGACGAGATACACGAGAAGGTCGCCGCACTCATCCTGCAGCTGGACCAGCCCAGCGCCGCCGACCAGGCCGAGCTGCGGGCGATCCAGCTCAAGACGGCCGAGGCCGCTTATGTGATCGAGAAGCTGGAGGATCTATTCCCGGACAGTGGCGGCGGGCGCCGTGGCGGGCGCCGCGGAGGATTCGGCGATTTCGGTATGTACGGCATGGGCATGAGCGACAGCGCTCCAAAAGTGCCGATATTGCTGGTGGCCGAGCCGGTGAGCAACCGCATCCTCATCACCAGTTCGGAGGAGGATTTCAAGAAGGCGGAGAAGTACGCCAAGGAGATCGACGACCTGTACGCGGCCCAGGAGTTCGTGCGCAAGACGTTCGTCCTGCAGCACGCGGAGGCCGAGGAAGTCCGCAGCGCGATCGAGACGATGTTCACCTCGGGCGGCGGCGGCGACCGTCGGCGATGGTGGGACTCCTCATCCTCCTCGTCAACGCCCGGCAGCATCAAGATGACCGAGGTCGGCAACGGGCTGGTGATCAGCGCGCCCAAGGACAAGATGGCGGAGATCGAGAAGTTCATCGCCCTGCTGGACACCAACCCGAGCGGCAAGAACGAGATCCGCAGCTACAAGGTCGAGAGCTCCGACTATCAGGGCACATCGGAAATCGCCCGGAACCTGGAGCAGCTGTACTCGGTGGGTACGAGGGGTGACGGATGGGGGCGGCGAGGATCGAGGGACGGCGTCAAATTCATCGGTAGCTACAACAGCGACATTCTGATGGTCTCGGCCCCGCCGGAGAAGATGGCGGAGATCGACCCGATCGTCCAGCAGATGATCAAGCAGAACGGGCCGGACACCTCGATGGTGATCCGCCACTATGACCTGAAGGACGCCCGGCCCGACGACATTGCGGATATGCTCGAGCCGATCCTGCAGGCCAAGTTCCAGGAGCTGAAGGAGAAGGGCGGCGGGCGGCGCGGCGGCGGGTGGTACGGCGGGTTCGGCGGCATGTCCGACGGCCCACGGGTCACTGCCCACCGGGCCGGTCGGCGGATCATGGTGTCCGCGCCGGAGAGCCTGTTGCCGCTGGTCGACGAACTGCTGAAGGAGTTCGACAGGCCGGCCGAGCCGTCCACGATGCGGATGATTACGCTCAAGACGGCCAGGGCGGAGGAGATCGCCGAGATCGTCGAGGAGCAGGTCAACAAGTCAAGCGGCGGCGGTTCGCGCTGGGGCGGGCGTCGCGGACGAGACGGCTGGCGGGGCGAGTGGTCGCCGTGGGGCGGCGGGATGATGAGTCGGAGCAGCGGCTCGAGCGATACCGAGCAGCTCTCCGCGACGGCGGTCGAGTCGAGCAACATGATCATTCTGCGCGGGCCCAATGACAAGGTGGCCGAGGGGGAGCGGTTGGTGCTGAGCCTCGACGCCCAGGCCAAGCCCGAAGGGCCGGTTCTGCGCGTCTTCGCCCTCCAGTACGCGGACTTGTACGAGGTGGTCAGCGCTCTCGAGGACATCGCCGGGGCCAGCGAGGCCGGCGGCAGCGGATACAGCAGCAGCGATTACGACTACTCCTCGGTCGGCTACGGGGGGTCGGGGAGCAGACGGAGATCGCGCGGCTCGACGCCGGTGGTCATTCAGACGGAGTACGCCAGCAAGCGAATCATCGTCTCGGCACCGCAGGACAAGTTCCCGCTGATCGAAGAGATCATCAAGATGAAGGAGGAGCTGGCCAAGCCGACCGAGGATACACACACCAGCCGCATGGGTACCGTGGTGACCAGCCGCAAGGGCAACATCACGAAGGTGTATGACGTCGAGGGTTCGGCGGAGACCCTTGCCAAGTATCTCGATCGCGTGCTCATCGATCTGATCGGTTATTCGGATTCGCCGTACGTGAAGAGCTTCCCGATCGCCAACCAGGTGATCGTGGAAGGCAAGCCGGAGCACTTCACCCTGGTTGAGGAGTGGCTGATCCGGCTGCAGAAGCAGAAGATCCGGGCCCCGGTCACCATGTCGGTCAAGCAGGTTCCCAAAGGGACCAACGTGGCCCGCATGGTGGAGATGATGCAGCAGGCGGCCCCGGCGGAGATGCAGAACAAGTTCAAGGTGTCGGCGATTCCGAAGGCGGCCGGGCGGAAGAACCCGCTGGACATGCTGCACGAGATCAACTACACCGATCCGATTGTGGAACCGGACTATCGCTCGACGACCCAGCCGGCGGCGCCGGTGAGCGTGCCGGGCGTCAGAACGACGTCGCTGAACAACGCACCCGTGGTTGCTCCGACCTCCGAGCTGCGCGCCCTGACGGATTCCATTGCCCGATTCGCTTGGGCGGGGGCGGTGAAAATCACCGTGGCCGAGCCAGCGACCCAACCGACCACGGCCGCAAGTTCGCAACCCGCGGCTACTCCCGCTCCGGCGACTCAGCCTGCGGCAACGCCTGCACCGGCGCCAAAGCCCGCGGCAACCGCCCCGGTTCCACAGCCGGCCGCCCCCGGGCCTCAACCGGTGGCGGCATCTCCGGCCACTCAGCCGGCGGCAGCCGCTCCGACTCCGGTAGCCCCCCCGCCGGCGACCGCCGCTCCTGCTCCGCAGCCTGCGGCGCCCGTGCCACAACCTGTGACTGCACCTCCGCCCCCGGTGCCGGCACCGACGCCGGTGACACCCGCTCCCGCAGCACCCGCAGCTGAAGACCACGAGAAGACACCTCGTGGCTCGCAGGGGGTCGAAGCCCGATTGCCGTCGCCCGCTCCGGATTCCGCCGCCAACGCCCCCACGGAGTCGGAGATGTCCGCCGAGGAGCGTACCAAGATTGAGATCGGACGGGCGGCCGCGGAGGCCTACCAGACCGGGAATGTGCAGGTCAAATACGACGAGGAGTCGGGTTTGATCTACTTCCTGGGCGATCCATCCGCAGTCCAGGAGCTGCAGGATACGCTGGACAGGATCATCGAGAACTTCGAGGAGTTGCAGGAGGCTCCAAGCGATGTACGCGTGTTCCGGCTCAGGTATCTGGACGTGAGCATCGCGGCCACGATCCTGGAGCAGATGTTCAACGACAAGCAGCCGGCGCAGCCCAAGAAGGCCGCTCAACCGGATGCCAGGAAGCCGCAAGCCGGCGGGGCCAAGGACAAGAAGAACGAAGAAGAGGACGAGGAAGGCGGCGGCAAGCGCCGGCGCGACGAAGAGCAGGCCCGCAAGGAGGCCGAGCAGGCACAGGCCGCCCCCGGCGGACAACGGGTTCGCATTTTTCCCAACCCGCGAGATCAGACCCTGATTGTCCGCGCGGCCAAGGAGGATTTCCAGCCGGTGGCCGAGCTGCTGCTCAAGATCGACCGGCCGAGCGACAAGCCGCCGGTGGACATCAAGATCTTCCAGCTCAAGAAGTTGAATGCCTATGAAGTCGAGCAGGCGATCAAGGCGATTCTGAAGATCGAGGATACCCGGACGAGAACCCTGCGCACCCGGCCGAGCATGATGCGCGCCGGGATGCCGGGCATGATGGGCAACGCCGATGCGCTGATCGAACAGCTCGAGCAGGAGATGCTCGAGATGCAGGCTTCCGGCATGCTGGGTGGCGACGCGGCCACGCCCGGGGCCGAGGGGGACGTCAAGGGCAAGCTGAAGCTGAACCCGGCCAAGGAAATCACGATCACCTCGGACGGGACGACCAACAGCATCATCGTCTCCGCTCCCCAGGATGGCATGAAGCTGGTGGAGAAGCTGATCGACAACCTCGAGGCTCAGGACATCCCGTCGCAGATCAAGACCTTCCCACTGAAGTACGGTGACGCGGAGAAGGTGGCGACGGAACTGCAGCGGATCTTCCGGGCTGACGGCGGCGGCGGCGGTGGCGGCGGCGGTCGTATGGGGGCCGGCGGCGGCGAAGTCATTCGCCCTTCGCGGATGGGCGCGGTCACCGTGGCCGCCGACGCCCGGACCAACACCCTGGTCGTTCGGGCTCTTCTGCCGGACATGGAGAAGGTGGAGCCGATCATCACCAAGCTGGACGTCGCCCCGGACAAGGGCCAGGCCCAGATCTACACCCTGGAGCACGCCGACGCGACGACCACCGCGGAGACGCTGCGCGCGGTTCATGTGGACGATCCCAAGGCGACGGGTTCGCTGGCGATTCGGATCACGCCGAACGCGGAGACCAACAGCATCGTGGTGTGGGCACCGGATGCTCAGCAGAAACTGATCGCGGAGCAGATCAAGCAGCTGGATGACGAGGTGGGTCAGGACGTCAAACCGCACCAGATCCAGCTCAAAGTGGCCAACGCCTCGACCGTGGCCGACAAGCTCAAGGAGATTTTCCTGGGCAGCAGGACCGGTGCCGGCGGGGCTCGCGGCAAGGGCGGCAAGCAGAGGATCACGATCGTGGGTGAGGACAGCAGCAAGATGCTGTTTGTCAGTGCCCCGGCCGCGGTCTTCGAGGAAATCAAGGGCCTGGCCGAGACCATGGACAAGACCACGACGAGCGACATCCAGGTCTTCAAGCTGAAGTATGCAACCGCTCAGGAGGTCCTGTCGCGGTTCAAGGAGATGATGATCCAGGTCACTCGGTCGGGCGGTGGGGCGATTGCCTCGGATGTGTATGCCGTGACCGCCGACGAGCGGACCAACTCGCTGATCGTGGCGGGCACGCCGGCGACCTTCCTGGCCGTGACCAAGGTGCTGACCGACCTGGACGCGCCTCCCCCGGATGTGACCACGGTGACGACCCAGATGTTCACCCTGGTCAGGGGTCAGGCGACCTCGGTGGCGGCGACGATCAATGCCTTGCACTCCGGGAAGCAGTTCGTTCACGGCATGCTGCCGCCCAGGGCCGCCGCGGAAGCCACCGCCAACGTCGTTTACGTGACCGGTACGAAAGCCCAGATCGATGAGATCAAGAACAAGATCATCGACCCGTTGGAGGGAGCGATTCCACAGCCGCCGGCTGCGATCACGGTCAATGACTACCAGATCCCGCTGAAGTTCGCGAACGCGGACGACGTGGCGGAGACTCTGGACAAGATGTTCACGAAGCGATTTGCGGCCCTGAAGACATCGGGTGCCACTATCGCTCCCGCGGAAACGTCGGTCTCAATCACGCCGGAGCCGTCCACCAAGCGGCTGCTGGTGACGTGCAGTGCGAACAACAAGAAGGCCATCGATGACCTGTTGGTTGCGCTCGACGTGGAAGGCGCGACACCGCGCGGGCAGCAAACCAAGGTCATTCCCGTGAAGGTCGCGGACCTGGCGTACACCGTCCAGGCCCTGACCGCGACCTTCGGCAAGACCGGTACCCGGGTTCCCGCGAACGAGCAGGTCACCATCGCGGCGGAGTATGGCACGCAGTCGATCATCATCAAGGCGCCGGTCGCCGAGATGGAGCAGATCACCAAGCTGCTCGAGCAGATCGACAATCCCGATGCCAACAAGATCAACCCCCCCGAGACGGTTCGCGTGCAGCACGTCAAGGCCAGCGATATGGCCAAGGTGCTGACCGACATGATCGCTCGGACCAAGCGGCCGGATCGGAATACGCGCCAGTATCCGGTGACGGTCACCGCGGACGACAGCTCGGACACGCTGTTGCTCACCGCCAACACGCCCAAGGACATGGACGAGATCAAGGCGATGATCAAGCAGTTGGACAGCCAGCCGGCGCCCGGGACGGAGCGGGTGGTGAAGTCCTACCCCCTGCGGTACGCCGACCTGACGTCCATGACCACGGCGATCACGGCTCGATTCAAGGACAACGAGAAGCGGCCGATCAAGGATCAGGTCACCCTAACTCCGGATGCTTCGAACATGGCCCTGATGGTGAGCGCGTCGGCGGCGAACCACGAGAAGGTGGCCCAAATCATCAAGGAGCTGGATGTCAGCAATTTCGACAAGGTGGCGGCTCCGAAGATCGTTCGGCTCAAGTTCGCCAAGGCGTCCGAAGTGGCCACGACGATGAACGCCATGGTCCAGCGGAGCAAGAAGCGCGACCAGAAGACCTCGATGTATCCCATCACGGTGCAAGGCGACGATTCGACCAACACCCTGATCGTCACGGCCAACGAGACGGACATGAAAGAGGCCGAGACCCTCATCACCCAGCTCGATATCGAGCCTCCGACCGAGACCGATCGCGTGGTCAAGTCCTACCCGCTGCAGTACGCCGATTTGCAGTCGACGACGACCGCGATCACCGCACGATTCAAGGACAACGAGAAGCGGCCGATCCATGATCAGGTCACACTGACGCCCGACTATGTCAACATGGCTTTGATGGTGACCGCGTCGCCCAAGAATCACGAGAAGGTGACGGCGATCATCAAGGAGCTCGACATCAGCAACGTGGGCCGGGTTGTGATACCCAAGACCGTGGTCCTCAAGCACGCGAAGGCCTCGGACGTCGCGACGACGATGAACGGGATGATCCAGCGCAGCAAGAAGCGCGATCAGAAGACCGGCTTGTATCCGATCACCGCGGCCGCCAACGACTCGTCCAACACGCTGGTCATCACGGCCAACGAGACGGATATGAAGGAGGCGGAGGTGCTGATTGCCCAGCTCGATATCGAGCCGCCGACGGACAAGGACCGCACCGTCAAACCGTACCCCCTGCAATACGCGGAACTGCAATCGGTGGTCACGGCGATTACCGCACGGTTCTCGAACAATGCCAACCGGCCGATCCAGGATCAGGTGACCTTCACGGCGGACGTTACCAATAACGCGCTCCTGGTCACCGCCTCTTTAGAGAACCATGAGCGGGTTGCCAAGATCGTGGCGGAACTGGACACGGCGGAGATCAAGGGGGCTCGGCTGACCGCTCCGGAAACGGTGATGATCAAGAACGTGCTCCCTTCGGAGCTGGCCAAGACGCTGGACAAGATGATCAGGGCGAGCATGAAGGTCGATAGGCGCACGGGCACCTACCCGGTGACCGTGTCGTCGAACGATGCCTCCGGCGCTCTGCTCGTGACCGCCAACAACGACGAGTCCATGAAGGAGATCAAGGCCCTGATCGCCCAGCTGGACATTCCCCAGGTAGGCGAGACCCAACGGTCGATCAAGACCTATCCGATCCAGTATGTCGATCTGACCGCCATGCAGAAGGTGATCGACGCCCGATTCGAGGCCAACAAGACGCTCAGCCAGCGCGATCAGGTGGTGACCTCGGTCGAGCCGGCGACCAGCACGCTGGTGGTCACGGCCTCGGAGGAGAACCACGAGAAGATCGCCGCCCTGATCAAGGAGATGGATGTGTCGGGAACCGGCGTGCCCCACCAGGAGATCCTCCGGTTGAAGAACGCCCGGGCGGCGGACCTGTATCCGGTGCTGCAGGCGACCTACCGGACCAAGGGCCGGGCGGGCCAGCAGCCGCCGGCCTTCGGGGCGGACACCAACAGCAACTCGATCGTGGTCTCGGCCAACAAGCAGGACATGGCCGCGATCAAGGAACTGGTGGCCGAACTGGACAAGCCGGTGGACGAAGCCAATGTCGAGGAGCTGCGGGTCATAGTTTTGGAGTTCATCGACGCGGCAGAGACTCAGAAGATCATGTCCGAGTACTTGCGGAAGCCGGGCACGACCGCCGGCCGCGGGAGCGAGGATCTGGTCGGCGGTGTTCGCATCCAGGCGTCGCCGCTGATGAACGCCCTGGTGGTGAGCGGCTCGGCGTCGTCCATTGATCGCGTTCAGAAGGTCGTGCAGAACATGGACAAGGAGATGCCCGGTGCGGGCACGGCGCCGAAGATCATTCCGATCAAGAACGGCTCGGCCGCCCAGCTGGCGACCACCCTGAGCCGCATGTTCACCGAGCCGGCGGAGAAGAACCGTACCCGAACGAGCGGTACGGATACCATTCCGCTGATCATGGCCGACGACGGGACCAACTCGCTCGTTGTCAGGGCTCGCACCGTCGATTACAAGATGATCGAAGAGATGGCCGGGAAGCTCGACACCAAGACCGAGATGAGCGGCATGGAGGTCGTGCAGCTGCCGCGAGGGATGAACGCTCGGCAGCTGGCCTCGGAAATCGAGAAGACGGTGAACACCGGCGAGCAGGCCAAGCAGCGGCAACAGCCGGGCTACAAGCCGGGCCAGATTGCCATCGGCGTCGACGAGCGGGTGCCGGCCCTGATGGTGGCCGGTACGCCCAGCCTGTTCCCGACGGTGAAGCAGCTGGTGGACAAGCTGCAGGAGATGAAGCCGACGAGCGGCATGAGCGCCCGGGTGGTGCGGCCGGTCAACATCGCTCCCCAGGATATGAAGAAGGTGCTGGATCAGCTGATCGAGCAGCAGCGGAGCGGTGGGCAGAAGACCGGGTATGGGCGGTAGGACTCCTGCGGCGATGGAGGGCAGGTCCTCTGTGTTCCCCCTGGAGAGGGGGAATGGTCGGCGAAAGGCCGACTGGCGGGGCGGGGAAGTGAGTTGCAGCAGAGCCGGCGCGTTGAGTGGTGTTCGCGCCTGGCAGTGGAGGATACGGTGATGCGATCAGCATGGATGGTTCTGACATTGGCTCTGGGACAGGCCTTGCTTGGGCAAACCACGCGTCCGGCCGAGCAGCCGGTGGACGTGGCCCCGGCGCCTGTGGTGCCCAGCGAGCACCCGGACGCGGCCCTGGCCGCCAACAGCGACAAACCGGTCGCTGACGGCCCCGGGCCGGCGGCCCCGCGACCGATTCCCACTCGTCCCAAGATCACCTCGGCATTGGCCCCGACCACCCGGCCGGCAGCGGATCATCCCAGCCTCAAATCGTTGCCGTTCCCCGCTTCGGTGACTGCCCTGCTTCCGCCGTCCACCCGACCGGCGACCGCGGCCAAGGCTGGCCTGCCGAGCACGCAACCTGCCGTGGCGGACTTGGCCAGGCTGCAGAAGGCCGCCGAGACCAAGCTCCAGAGTCCCCCGGGCATCCAGACTCCGGCCGCGACGGTGTCGAGCATCGGGAAGCTCTCCGGCAATCCGGTCGAGATCGAGGTGACCTCCGACGGGACCCTGGTGATGACCGGCGACGAGAACGACCTGGCGATTCTGGAGGCGTTCATCAACCTGATGGATCAGCAGCCGCTGTTCAAGCCGGAGTTCAAGATCTTCAAGTTGAAATCGGGCGACGCCGGTGAGCTGGCCACGAAGATCGAGCAGTTGTGGAACAACGTCAAGAAGCCGACCAGCGGACAGCTTCGTCCCGAGGACCGGCTGGCGATCATACCTGAGCCGCGTGCCAACCTGCTGATGATCGCCGCGACCGAGGCGAACATGGAGTTGATCACGACGATTGTGGAAGGCATCGATCAGCCGTCGTTGAGTGGGACGGTCAAGTTCGAGCCGGTCCAATTGAAGTACATCAAGGCGGGCGAGGCCGAGCAGAAGCTGAAGGACATCTTGAAGAGTCTGGCTCAGCGCAAGAAGCAGAGCGCGGACCTGTTTACCATTCTGGCGGATGCCCGTACGAACATGCTGCTCATCTCGGCGCCCGCGGACGATCTTGAGCAGATCAAGAACCTGATCAGCCTGATGGACGTCGAGCCGACCGCGGAGAGCGGGGCAGTGGTCAAGGTGGGGATCTACCCGCTGGAGAAGGCCGTCGCCAAGGATCTGGCCGACGCCCTGACCAAGATGCTGGAGCGAGACAGCGACGACGCCAAGGCGATCAAGGAGCAGATCCGCCGGCTGCAGGTGGTTCGCAAGGGTCCGGACGGAAGCGACAAGCAGTTGAGCGATTTGGATCTGGACAAGCCGATCAAGATCTTCGGCGAGGTCGGGACGAACTCGATCATCGTGGCGACCACGGAGAAGAACCTGGGACCGATGGGTGAGATCATCCATCTGCTGGACACGGCGCCGATCGCAGATGCGATGGTGGTCAAGGTGATCCCGCTGGAGCACGCCGATGCGGACGCCCTGATGGCTTCGTTGAAGGCCATTTTCGAGGAAGGCAAACGCCTGCCAGAGCAGCCGGGCAAGACCGTGGCCGGGCGCATGCCGCCCGACGTGATCGGGCAGTCGCTGGCCTACAACATCGGTTTTTCGGCGGACAAGCGGACCAACACTCTGGTGGTGTCCGGCCGGCCGGAGCAAATCCTGCTTGTTCAGCAGATCGTCAAGTCGGTTGACATTGAGCAGACGGTGGGGCAGTACACGCCCAAGCTGGTGACCCTGGCCCACGCGGACGTCAAGACGGTCGCGGAGGGTGTGCAGAAGCTGATCGACCAGCAGCAGAAGGTGGCGGAAAAGACCCTGAGCCCCACAGCGGCCGAGCGCGAGCGCAGCCTGATCATTCCGGACACCCGGACCAACAGCCTGATCATTGTTGCCAAGGAAGACAAGTTCGAGGAGCTCTCCAAGCTGGTCAGGGATCTGGATGAGATCAAGGACACCTGGCTGGGTGCCATCCAGATCATCACCCTGGACAATCTGGCGGCCACGGACGTGGCCGAGAAGATCAAGGAGATCTGGGACGGCCGGGCGGAAGCGCGGCGGCAGGGCGGTCTGAAGGAGGACAAACCGGTCATCGTGAGCGATACGCGGAGCAACGCGCTGGTGGTCGCCAGTACGCCGGACGATTTTGTAGCCATCCAGGATCTGGTTCAGAAGCTGGAGGCCCAGAAGGTCTCGCCGATGGCGGATATTCGGTCGATCACCCTGGTGAACAATGACGTCACCAAGGTGGCAGAGATCGTCCGCAAGCTGTTCACCGAACGTCTGAAGCAGAGCCTGGCCAAGGGCCAGGAGGAGCAGCCGTCGGACCGGATCACGGTAATCGAGGATGCCTTGAGCCGGACGATGCTGGTGGCGTCGTCGAAGACCACCTTTGAGGAAGTGAAGAAGCTGGTCGCTCAGCTCGACGTGCCCCCATCGGCGGAGGGCGTGTTCCGGACCTTCCCCGTCCGCAACGCGGACATCAGCAAGGCGGCCAAGCTGGTCACCGACCTGTTCGACAAGGGGCTGTACATCGGTTCGGGCGATAAGAAGGACCTGCCCGAGTCGGCGACCAAGGTGACGGTCGTGCCCGACGTGCGGAGCAGCTCGCTGGTTGTGAGTGCCAGCCCGCAGAATCTCGCGATCGTCGAAAGCCTGCTGAAGGAGATCGACCGGGAAGACATCGCCAACATGCCCGCGGACGCGAAGTTCTTCAAGATCAAGTACGCCGACGTGGTGAGCCTGGCTGATACGCTGCAGCAGATGTTCAAGGGCATGCAGGCGGGCATGGGCTCGGATCAGAAAGACCAGCTCGAGGTCACGATCATCCCGGATACGCGGAGCAAGGCCCTGATCGTGACCGGGGCCCGCTTCGCGATCAAGCGGGCGGAGGAGCTGGTGCCCAAGCTGGACGTGGAGACCTCGGACGCGGCGTACACCTTCAAGGTCTACACCCTGAAGGAAGCCGCGGCCAGCAAGCTCGAGCCGGTGATGACCGAGATGTTCCAGAAGCGCTCGGCCCAGGGCGAGTCGAGCAAGCGGACGCCGATCAACATCATCGCCGACGACCAGTCGAACAGCCTGGTGATCACTGCCTCGATGGACGATCATCAGATGGCCCAGCACCTGATCTCGCTGCTGGATCGCAAGTCGACAATCGCCGAGCAGATGGAGATCTTCCCCCTGGCCGACGCGAAGGCGAAGACGATCAGCGAGACACTGACCAAGCTGATCGAGCAGCAGCAGGGCAAGAACAAGGGCGGATTTGCCGTGACGCCCGAGGAGCGGACCAATGCCCTGATCGTGTGGGCGAATCCCGCGTTGATGGAGAATGTGCGGACGATCATCGGCAAGCTGGACAACACCCGGGTCAAGACGGAGATGGGCCTGCGGGTCTTCCGGCTGAGGAACGCGAAGGCGGAGGACCTGTCCAAACAGCTCGACGATTTTTTTCAGAAGGCAGGTTCGAGCACCGGCAAGCAGAGCGACGACGCCAAGCAGATGATCATCAAGTTCCTCGGCGTTGATCCGAAGACCGGCGAGGAGCGGATGCGCAGCCTGGTGTACCAGGATGTGACCATCACGCCGGACAAGAACACGAACTCGTTGATGGTTCTGGCCCCCGAGGAGCACATCGAGATGCTGCGGACCCTGGTGGAGATGCTGGACAGCGTCGAGCCTCAGACCGCGGATCTGATGGTGTTCCCGCTGCGCAACTCGGACGCGAAGGAAATCCAGAACCTGCTGGAGGACCTGTTCAAGAGCAAGAGCGGTTCCTCGGATGGCTCGACGCCTCTGCTGGTCTCAGGGGGGGCCGCTGCGGAAGGCGGGGCCGGCGCCGCCGTGGAGTTGACGTTCTCGGTCGACGAGCGGACGAATTCGCTGATCGCCGCGGGCAGTCCAGCCTACTTGCGGATTGTGGAGAACTTGGTCTACAAGCTCGATTACCAGGAGGTCGAGGAGCGGGTGCAGCGGGTGATCCAGCTCCGCAACCGGACGTCGGAGGATGTGGCCGCGGCGATGAAGGCGTTCTTCGACGAGGAGAAGCAGGCGATGGAGGCCGCCCAGAAGGGGGAGGCCGCGTCCCGGCAGCTCATGCGCCAGGTGACCATCCAGGAGGGCGGCAAGGGCTCGAACACCCTGGTGGTGAGCTACAACCCGCGCATGGAATCGCAGGTCGTCGCCATGGTCAATGAGCTGGATCGGGCCCCGGCTCAGGTCATGATCCAGGTTTTGATGGCCGAGGTCACGATCAGCGACAATTTCGAACTGGGCATGGAGTTCGCGTTGCAGGACCTGGTCTTCAGCGAGAACAAGTACACCGGCCCCAACGGGGTCGTCCAGGGGGAGGGCTTCGACAAGATCCTGGGGACGAGCGTGGGGGCGGTGGGGCAGAGCGGCGGGAGGGGCATTTCCTTCACGGTGACGGGCGAAGATTTTGACTTCCTGTTTCATGCCCTGCAGGCGGAAGGCCAGCTTGAGGTGCTCAGCCGCCCGTCCATCATGGTGCAGGACAATCAGGACGCGGAGATCACCATTGGCCAGCGCGTTCCCACGGTCCAGGACGTGGTGGTGTCGTCCTCCGGTGTCGTCACGCCGAGCGTGACCTACGAGAAGGTGGGTGTCATCCTGAAGGTGACGCCGATCGTCAACGCGGATGGGTACGTCAACCTGGAGGTGAGCCCCGAGGTCTCGCAGATCGGGCAATCCCCGGTGACGATCTCGACGGGCGTGTCGCTGCCGACGTTCGACGAGCGGTCGGCGAAGACGACGGTGACGGTGAAGAATGGAGAGACGGTCATCATCGGCGGCCTGATCACCAGCAACGAGACCAAGAGCGAAAGCAAGGTACCGCTGGTCGGTGACATACCGGGCATTGGCAACCTGTTCCGTGCTTCGACCCGCAAGACGAGCAGGACGGAACTGATCATCATGCTCACGCCGCATGTGATTCGGACGCCGGAGGAGGCCAGGACGCTGTCGGTGGAGATGCGCGATCAGACCGGACTGAACGACAACATTCGCCGCAGCCCGCTGATGCAGGGTCTGCAGGTCAAGCCCGATGCCGATCAGTTCGGTCCGGTGGATGTCCTGCGGCCGACGGGCGAGCAGAAGAAGCGCTCCGACGAACCGGCGGATCAGTTCGGTCCGGAGGTCGAGCAGTACGGCCCGCCGGTGTCGGCGATCCAGACGAATCCCGAGCGTCCGACGCTCACCGTGCGGGTAAAATGACGAAGGGAGTTGCTGTGAGAAACACGGCTTGGACATGGCGATGGAGTCTCGTGCCGGCCGGATGGCTCTTGATCGGCGGCTGCACCGATCTGAAATCGCGGGAGGAGCCGGCGAAGGAAACACGCGGGCCGGTCAAAGCGACGGCGTCGGAGACCGAACAGCTACCCGTGGACCCGACCATCGTCCGGGTGGCGGCATACTACGACCCATTCAACCCATGGATGTGGGACGAAAGCCGCTCGCGGGTGGTGGGGATCGTGGTCAGCCGGTTGTACCTGGGTGGTGGTCGCAACGGCCTGGGGGTGTTCGGCGACGGGGTCATCCGGCCGCGGGTTTTCCTGCTGGACAACGATAAGACGAATCCCAAACCCCCCCAGCTGGTGAAGGAATGGTCCTTCGACGTCCAGCAGGCGGTGCCGTTCCGATCGACGAAACGCACGGCTCAAGGGTGGGGATACGGTCTTCCCTTGGCGTTCGACGAGGGGACCAATCTGGCGGGCAAGGAAATCCGCATCATTGTGGCATTCGAGCGTCGCGACGGAATGGTGCTCCAGTCAGGGAAGAAGGATTTCCGCGTACCGGGCACACCGGCAAGACCGGCCATGGCTCCATCGGTTCCTCGGTAGCGAAAGGACGCGATCGTGCTGCGCCCGCTTCGCATGGTCCTGCCCGTGGCGATCATTCTCCTGGGCACGATCCTGGCCATCTCGATCGTCGTGGGGCCGGAACGGTTGCCGGTCGTCTCACGCTGGGTCAAGCCGCCGCCGGATCCCGCGCCGGTCAGTCTCCGCGAGACATTCGATCTGCTTCGCCGGTGGCATCGCCAGGGCTCGTATGCCCGTCTCCGCCCTTACATCGAGCCCGAATCGCGTGAGACGGTCATGGATCTGCTCATCGTGATCGAGGAACTCCGGGCGGCCAGCGCCGCGGCCCTGGAGGCCGGCCAGGCCAGTTGCCCGGCCTTCGACTGGAACCCCCTGCGCCGGCTGAACCTGCTCGGAGCCATGGAGCTGTTCTCTGGAGAGCTGTCGGTTACCGACGTCACGGAGAGCGGAGCGACAGGCACGGTCACGGCGGTCATCGGATCACCGCCGGTGGTGTCCCTGTCGTTCAGGAGGATAGATCATCGCTGGGTCTACGTGCCGGGCAAGACCATGGCGGAGGCAGTTCCCATTCTGCGGGAACTGTCCCAGGCCCTCGCTCGGGCTGTGGCCGTCTTCCGGTCACGCCCGCACACCCGGGCGGAGATTGAAGAGGAGTACCGGTTTCGCATCGATCCGAAGTTGCAGCAGTTGAAGACCGTCGTCCCGGGCCCGTTTGTCGGGCAGAAGTGAGGACACGGCCCGAGGCCCCGGGTGAACGATCGCATGGCCCACCGCCGGCCTCACTCCCGGGCGGCGTTGTACTCCTCCAGCCACGCCATCTGAATCGCTTCGAGCTTGGCCTCGTTCGACAGCTTGACGTCGTCCGCGAATCCTTCGAGTTCGCAAACCCACTGGCGCAGTTCGGTAAACCGGACGGTGAGCGGATCGACGTCCGGCCACTTCTCGTGCAGCAGGATAGCGATGTCTTCAGTATCAGTCCATTTGAGTGACATACGGGGCTCCAGAGTAGCGGTCCGCATTCGGCGCTCGGCATTCAGTCACCGTTTTCTCTCCCTGCGCTCCGCACGATCGACCCGGCAGCACGACTCGGCGCTGCGCCTCACAGTCATTCCTCATCGCCTGGGCGTTTGTGGCACGCCTTCCCGTGAGAGGTTGCGATTCCAGTCTGGGATTTCGACGACGACATCGCCGCTTCCGTCGGGGACGCATTGGCAGCCGAGACGCGACTGGGGAGTGAGCCCGTAGGCCTCGTCGAGCTGGTCTTCCTCTTCATCGGTGGTCTCGCCGCAGTGGTCGAGGCCCTGGCGGACGATGACATGACAGGTGGAGCAGGCGCAGGCACCGCCGCAAGCGTGGTCCAGATCGATGCCATGTTCCATGGCGATGTCCAGGATGCTGCCCGGCCGGCCGTGATCAGCGTACGGCAGGGTCCGGCAATCCACCTCGACGGTCTTGTTCATCGGGAGGAAGGTCACCCGGTACTTGCGTTTCGGTAGCCGGACGTCGGCTTCGGCGGGGTGGGGATTCTGGCCGCCCATGTTATCGCTTCTCCTGGTTGAGGGTCTCCTGCAAGGTGGCGGTGATGGCGAGTTCCGCGAGCCGGACGGTGTTGCGATCGAACGCGATAAGGGCGTTGTGCAGAGCGTCGGCGTCGGTGAGGGTCTCGGCCTTGCCGCGGAGATCGCGGATGGCCTGTTCGATCGCGGCTCGCTCGCCGGGTCCCAAGCGATCACCCACGCGAGCGAGCATCTGTTCGGTCTTGTCGGTGTCGAAGGTGATCTGATTGCGCAGATCGATCAACCGGTGGGCGGTCATATCTTCGCGAGCGTGTGCGTAGGATTCCAGCTCCATGCGCTTGACCTCGTCCTGGGTCAGCCCGTGGGTGGGCACGATCTGGATGCCGGCCTCCTGCCCGCTGCGCTCCTCCCGGGCGGAGACGTTGAGGATGCCGTTCTCATCGATGAGGAAGGTGACCAGGATCTTTGGAATCCCCGCGGGCATCGGGGGCACGCCACGGAGTTCGAACATCCCCAGCGAGCGGCAGTCGCGAGCCAGCTCGCGCTCGCCCTGAAGGACGTTGATCTTGACGTTGGTCTGGCCGTCCGCAAAGGTGCTGAACCGCTCGGTGGCCTGGCAAGGAATGCGCGTGTTGCGGAGAATGAGCTTGCCCATGGCTCCGCCGAGGGTCTCGATGCCGAGCGACAGCGGCACGACATCGAGCAACAGGGCGTCGCGGCGGGTGCCGGCGAGGATACCGGCCTGAACGGCGGCCCCCAGGGCGACCACCTCGTCGGGATTGAGGGCGGTGTAGGGTTTGCGTCCGAAGACCTCCTCGACCCGGCTCCGCACCAGCGGGGTGCGGGTGCTGCCGCCGACGAGGACAACCTGGCTGATCTGGGAAGGGTCGACCCTGGCGTCAGCCAGGGCGTGACGGCAGGATTCGATGGTCCGCTCGATCCAGGGGGCGAGCATGACCTCGAGCTCGCCGCGGGTAATCGTTCTCCTGTAGACGCGGTTCGATCCGAGGTCGATCTCGAAGGATGCGGAAGGCTCACTGCTGAGGCGGATCTTGACGTTCTCGGCGAGACCGCGGAGTGCCTGTCGGGTTGCCGGCGATTGAATATCCAGGCCGAACTGCTGTTTGACCTCGCGTTCGACGAGATGGATGATCTGCCGGTCGAAGTCGTCGCCGCCGAGCCGGGTGTTGCCGTGGGTGCTGAGCACCTCGAAGACACCTTCGACCAGTCGGAGAATGGAGATATCGAACGTCCCGCCGCCGAGATCGTACACCGCGATGGTTGACTCCTCGCTGTCCGCGTCGTGATGGGCGGAATGGGGGCATCCGCAATCGGAGGTCGAACACTGCCCGGACAGCTTGAGGAGCGGCTGGGTCTTGGTTTCCTGGCCGTCGATCTGCCCGCGCACGCCGAGGCCGTATGCGAGTGCGGCTGCGGTAGGTTCGTTGACGATTCGCAGGACCTCGAGGCCGGCGATGCGCCCGGCGTCGCGCGTGGCCTGGCGCTGCCCGTCATCGAAATAGGCGGGAACGGTGATGACCGCCTTGCGGACGGCCCGGCCCAACTGGGTCTCGGCCCGACGCTTGAGATCGCGCAGAATCACGGCGCTGATCTCCGGGGGGGTGAGCAGGCGGTCGCCGATCCGAACCGCGGGGATGTCGCGCCCGGTCTCGGAGGACGCTCGCTTGACGACCGCGTAGGGCAGTTGAGCTAGTTCGCCGTCATGTTCAAGTTCGTCGAAGCCACGGCCCATGAGCCGCTTGATCGAGAAGACGGTGGAGGTAGGATTCTCGATGGCGTGGTTCCTGGCCTCCCAGCCGACAGTCACCTTGCCATCCAGGCCGAAGGTCAGGCATGAGGGCACGCGGCCCTCGCCGGTGGCGTCGCGTAGCACCCGCGGGCCGGACTCGTCGCAGACGGCTACCAGCGAATGGGTTGTGCCCAGATCGATGCCGATCACGATGTCCGTGGTGTCGCCCATGCGTTACCCCCGCCGCCCGGCCAAGCCCGTGGGCGGGATCTGGTCCAGGAGATTGTTCCAGTACTTCACGGTGTTCAACTGTTCGCGGAGGCGGATCCGGTTCTGCAGGTCGCCGGTTTCCAGCCCGCGGGCGAGTTCCGCGATCCGCGTGAGGGCGGTTTCCCTGCGGCCGAGCAACTGCTGCTGGACGGCCTGCAGGGCGGCCGTATCGCCTGATGCCCTGGCGTCCTCGATCTCCTCGCGGAACCCCAGCACCTGGCCGAGCAACTCCTGGGGAACGGTCTTGTTCTCGGAAGACTTCGGACCGCCGGCCAGCGAGAGCATGTACTCCGCCCTGGCCACCGGGTCGCGGAGCGTGTCGTAGGCCCGGTTGAGCTCGGCGCTGAGGTTCAGGGACTGACTGCGCTGCTGGCCGGCTTCACCCGAAGCAAGGTCGGGGTGAATGACCCGGCTGAGGCAAAGGTACTTGTGGTGCAGCGCCCTGGGGTCGATGTCGTATTCCCGCTTGATGCCGAACAGCTCATACGAATCGAAGCTGTCGGCCGGCATCTGGCTCAGTGCTCCGCAGGTCGAGCAGGCGATGGGGGAATCCATGGGATTCTCGCATTCCGTGCAGCGGAGAGGTGGTGTCGAGGCTGGTTCGCTCATGGTGGACGTTCTCCAGATGTTGGTGGCCCTCCGGCGACCATACCCCGATCCGCCGCGGGCACGAAAGGCGCTCACGGACCGAGGGTCGCGTCACCGCTGCCGGGCGCCGGTCACGCCGAGAAGCTGCTGCCGCAGCCGCAGGTGTGAGTGGCGTTGGGGTTGTTGAAGACGAACCCGCGGCCGGTCAATTCGTCGCGGAAATCGAGAGTCACGCCGTTCAGGTAGAGGTAGCTCTTGGGGTCGACGACGCACTTGATGCCGTTGACCTCGAACTCCTCGTCCAGATCGCCCTTCACTTCGGTCAGGTCGAGGGAGTAGCTGAAACCGCTGCATCCGCCGCCCTTGACGCCAAGGCGAAGGTAGGTCTTGTCGGCGGGCAGGTTCTGCTGCTCGAGGATGGTCTTGATTTCCCGCGCCGCTCGTTCGGTGAGCTCCAAGGCCATGACTACTGGGTCTCCTGTTAGGGTGTCGTGTCCGTCACTCGAAAACGATTACTGCGCCCCCGCCGGTTGCTGACCGGTGGACGCCTGGGCCGGCTGGCTTCCGGCGACCATGCCGTTTTTTCGCTGCACGTCGGCGATCGCGGCCCGGATGGCGTCTTCGGCCAAGACGCTGCAATGGATCTTCACCGGCGGGAGGGCCAGTTCGCGGACAATGTCGGTGTTCTTGATCTGCAGAGCCTCATCAAGAGTCTTGCCCTTGACCCATTCGGTGGCCAGCGAACTGCTGGCGATGGCACTTCCGCATCCGAAGGTCTTGAACTTGGCGTCCACGATGCGATGGTTTTCGTCGATCTTGATCTGCAGCTTCATGACGTCGCCGCACTCGGGAGCGCCGACTACGCCGGTCCCCACGCGAGCATCGCCGCGGTCCAACGCGCCGATGTTTCGGGGGTTACTGTAGTGGTCCAGGATCTTCTCGCTGTAGGCCATGGCAACTACTCCTTTCGGCAAGCCTGCTTGCCGTCATTGTTGGTCACTTCCCGCGGCTGTCAAGGCGGGGACAGGGCTCAATGGTGAGCCCATTCCACGCTCCGCGGGTCGATGCCCTCCGCGACCATTTCGGCCAGCGGACTCATTTCACGCAGGCGGCGAACCGTACTGACCACCTGGCTCGCAGCCTGCTCGATTTCGTCGGCGGTGTTGAACCGCCCAAGGCTGAAACGGATCGAGCTGTGGGCCAGGTCATCGCCGACGCCCAGGGCCTTGAGAACGTAACTGGGTTCGAGCGAGGCGCTGGTACACGCCGAGCCGCTGCTCACCGCGATGTTGCTGAAGCCCATCATCAGCGACTCACCCTCGACGTAGGAGAAACTCACGTTGAGCGTGCCCGGGAGCGAATGGACAGGATCACCGTTGCGGTAGATCTCGTTGAGCTGCGTGCTGAGACCGGTCCAGAGGCGGTCACGCAGAGTGGCAAGCCTGGCGCTCTCTGCGGCCATCTCGTCCTTGGCGATAGCCGCGGCCGCGCCGAATCCGACAATGCCGGGGACATTGAGGGTGCCGGATCGCATGCCGCGTTCGTGCCCGCCGCCATGCAGAACGGGCTCACATCGGACGCGCGGTGCGCGTCGTCGGACGTAGAGACAACCGACCCCCTTGGGCCCGTAAACCTTGTGAGCGGAAGCGCTCAACAGGTCGATGCCCATGTCTTCGACGTCGATGGGCACCTTGCCAAACGCCTGCGTGGCGTCGGTATGGAAGAGGATGCCTTTCTGCTTGCACAGCGCCCCGATTTCGGGAATTGGCTGGACGGTGCCGATCTCGTTGTTGCCGAACATGATCGAGATCAGCACGGTGTCGGGACGAATGGCGGCCTTGAGCTCGTCCATGTGGATCCGGCCGCTCTTGGGGACGCTCAGAACGGTAACCTGCCAGCCTTCCTGCTCCAGGTACTTGCAGGGATCCAGTACGGCCTTGTGTTCGGTGGTCTGGGTGATGATGTGCCTGCCCTTGTCCCGGTACATCCGGGCCGTGCCTTTGATCGCGATGTTGTTGCTCTCGGTGGCTCCGCTGGTCCAGACGATCTCCTTGGCGCTCGCCCCAATGACCGAAGCGACCTGCTCACGAGCCTTGTCGACCGCTTCCTCGGCCTCCCAGCCAAAGGGATGGTTGCGGCTCGCGGCATTGCCGAACTTCTCTCGGAAGTAGGGAAGCATGGCCTCCAGGACTCTGGGGTCGACCGGGGTCGTGGCGTTGTTATCCAGGTAGATGGGCGACTTCATGCTTGGATACTCCTTCGCTGGTTGCCTCCGAGAAGCCCGTGGCGGCCGTTCCATCCCCGCCGGCCAGATTGGCGACGCCGTCACGCCATACCGCCTTTTCAACGATGTCGGCCAGCGTGACCTCCTGAAGGAACGCTACCAGCTTGTGGTGGACGCGATGCACCTGCCCCCGGACAGGACACACCTGCTTCAGGCAGCAGTCCTCGAGTTGAGGGCGGGCCCCGTCACCTCTGACGTGGGAATCGTCCTTGCAGCCCACCCCAGGATCCTGGTCAGCCGACACCGAGGCCTCGCGGCAAGAGCTGTCCAGCGATGGGCCCGTGCTTCTGTCGTGAGCATGGGCCTGATCGTAGACCATTTTCTCCAGACAGTGGGTCAGGGCAACGGGTCCGTCGACGGCCACAATGATATCGTGGAGGGTGACATCCTTCGGCGGCTTGGCGAGCTGGTAGCCGCCCCGTGGGCCGCGAATCGAGCGGGTGATACCGTGTTGGCTGAGCACCTTGAGGATGTTCATGAGCAGGGGAATGGGCATGCCATAGTGGGTGGCGATCTCCCTGGCGCTGCAGTAGTTGCCCTGGCTGCGAGCAATGTGAGCCAGGGATATCAACGCGTAGTCTGTCTTCCGAGTGAAGGACAGCATGGCAAAGCCACACTCACTTTCTGCCTGAGGCCGACTTACTGCCTCCTCCCCAAGGCTGACCGTAACGGGAAGACGATCCAGCTTGGGATGTTGGCTAAATATAGCACCTGTGAGGTACGATTTCAAGGAAGAATTAGGACTTACTGGATACGATTTCCTTTTGAGGTCCAGCAGTCGATGGCCAAGTGGATTTAAGATCATGATAATAATGATGTTATGATGAGATGCGGATCGACTTGGTTTCGCGGGCACTGGTCTCTGAGGTGGTCTCGTCTGGCCCGGGCCATGAGCGGCCGGCTCGTTAGGTGTGCCCGGCGGACTGGCTGGATCCAGGCAAGTCGGCGCGTTTGAGTAGAGAGAGGACATTCTACAGGAGCGCGATCGGCTGGCCTTGGGGCTGGAGACCGCGGATTCGGAGGATGCTCCGGCCGCCCGGCGCCGACCGGGGACGGGAAGTTCGCGATGCCCTGAGCCGTGCCCGGGCCAAGGATGATGGTCAACGTGGCGGCCATCTCCGAGCGCCGAGGGGTGATTCGTGATCAGGCCGGGGGACCCTCGGCCCGCTGGCGGAGGTCGGTTTATGTGGTTGACCAGGGCGGCTGGAATGGCGACCGAGCCGATGACGCCCGGTTGGGCGACGATCCTCTGCGTGTCGGAAGCGTCGGTGACGCGGTTGGGGATGATGCGGCCGATGGCTTGATCGCCCCCGATGAAGTTCTTGGGAAGTGGCAGGAAGGCTGCCGCGGTGAAGCGGATCGATGGGGGGGGGCGTCATCGGCAGGTGATGCGGGCGCGTGGTGTTCGGCGTGATGGGAGGCCTTACAGGCAAGGGCTGGAGCGGGAAGGGACGCCGCCCGGGGGCCCGTGGTGGCAGGTACCCACCCGAGAGAAGAGAGCATCCTGCGGCGGCCGTGGATGGGTCGGTCTCACGGCGGGCCTCTGGCCGGTGTCGGCTCTTTTGCGGAGGTTCGTTTCGATTCCGTGGCTACGGTCAAGCGAATGGTGTCGGCCAAGGAGTCGGGTTATGCTGCTCGGTTGTGTCATCGGTGGGATCAGGTCCGCGGAGGCCTTTTCGTAGTCGATGCCGGTGTTCCGGCTCGCATCGACCGAGCGGAGGTCGCGCACGATACAGGGTCGGCGGGAGACGGTCATGCGCGACTCAGCCAAAACCAAGGTGGGGCTGATCCAGGAGTTGCGAAGCCCGCGCTCGCGTCGAGGAACTTGAACAAGCGGAAACCGCTCGTCGGTTCACGGAGGATGGACTCAGAAGGAGCCGAGATCAGTTTGATGCCATCGCCAACGGCACGCCCGACCTGGAGTCATGGATTGATGCAGGCGGTCGTCTGCGTTGGGTCGACCCGGCCGTTGAGCGAGTGACCAGCTATTCGGTCGAGGAATGTCTGGCCACGCCTGGTTTTCCGTTGAGCTGGGTTGTTGCGGACGATCGACTGAGGGTAGCAGCGGTGCTTGAGGATGCCCGCCACGGCGTTTCAGCCGGTGATGTCTCGTTTCGGCTTCGCAGAAGGGACGGCCGTGTCGTCTGGATGTCCATGTTCCTGCAGCCCGTGCAGGCTCGCGACGGGGCATAGACCAGCTCGCCCGGACGATCAGAAAGGAAGACGGCTATTCGACTGGAGACTTCAATCCAACGTGAGGACTGAGATGGACACACACGCCTTGGACAATCTGGAGGAGTGGGGAGGTGTACTCGAGGAGCTTGATCGCGTCAAGCACGATCGTCTCGTTGACGAGTACCAGAAGGAGCTGCTGAGGATCCTGCGGTTTCAGGATAACTGGCGAATGCGTAAAGCCGCTCTCGAGGCGTTGCGTGAAGTCTACAGACCGTCCGAGCCGCTGGTGGAGGAGGCCTGCCGGATCATGATGAATGAGGGGCTCTATCATCGTGTCCGCGTGCTGGCCGCCGAGGTGTTGGCCGCGATGGGCGAACGGCTCGCCCAGAGTCGTGAGCGGCGATTGGCCAGGCTCCGCAGTCAAGTCGGAAGGCAAATGCAGGAGCTACTGGACTCGCAGCAGCCACCGGTGCTGCACCAGGCTGTCCGTCGTATCATGCCGATGATGCGGTCGTACAAGGGAAATGCGTGACCCAGTGCACAAGGTGGGGCTTGATTGAGCCCTGAGACAAGTTGAGGCTGTGAGGTTTAGTCATGATTATTGGTGTTCCCAAGGAAATACTGGAAGAAGAGAAGCGCGTGGCAGCGCTGCCTGAGACGGTGAAGAAGTATACTGCGATGGGCTTCGAGGTCCTGGTGGAGACTCTGGCGGGCAAAGGTGTATTCAGGGCGGACTCGGAATACGCGGCGGCCGGAGCGAAGATCGTCGCGGACGCCAAGACGCTGTTTGACCGGGCGGACGTTGTTTTGAAGGTCAAGCAACCGCACTTCAACAAGGCCGCCGGCAAGAGCGAGGCGGAAATGCTTCGTCCCGGTACGATCCTGATCACGTTTCTGCATCCCGCCGCGCCGCCCAATCATGGCATGATCAAGACGTTGCGGGATCGGAACGTCACCGCGTTCACCATGGATGGGATTCCCCGGATTTCGCGCGCTCAGACCATGGATGCGCTGACCTCGATGAGCACGGTGACCGGCTATCGTTCCGTGCTGATCGCGGCGGGCCATTTTCCGCGGTTTATCCCGATGATCGGGACGGCGATCGGTGTCATTCAGCCCGCCCAGGTCCTGGTAATCGGCGCCGGGGTAGTCGGTTTGCAGGCGATCGCCGCCGCAAAGCGACTGGGAGGGGTGGTCAAGGCGTTTGATATCCGCCCGGAAGCCCGGCGAGAGGCCGGCAGTCTGAAGGGAACACAGGTGGTCGGCTTCGAGGTTCCGGAGGAGCTGGCTCTCGGCGAGGGCGGTTACGCCAAAGCCCTGCCGACCGAGTGGCTGGATCGTGAACGAGCCGCGTTACGGAACATTGTGCCGCAGGTGGACATCATCATTCTGAGCGCGCTGATTCCGGGCGAGGTGGCTCCGGTCCTGATCACCGAAGAGATGGTGCGGAGCATGCGGCCGGGCTCGGTCATCGTGGATGTCTCGATCGACCAAGGGGGTAATTGCGCCGTGACCACCCCCGGTCGCGAGACCGTCGTGAACGATGTGTTCGTCTGCGGGACCGCGAACATTCCCGGTTCGATGGCTGTCGACGCCTCCTGGCTATACGCCCACAACATGCTTCACTACGTCGAGAACCTGTTCAAGGACGGCCCGGGGCGGCTGAACATGGATGACGAGATCGTGCGGCACTCGCTGGTGACCAAGGAAGGCAAGATCCTGCATCAGGGCGCACTCAAAGCAATGAAGCAGACCGGGACAATCGGCTGAGGCCGGGAGGTATAGCCCATGGCTGACATTGGACTGATGTTGGTCGTTTTTCTACTGGCTTTCGTGACAGGTTACCTTCTCATCCTGCGCGTTCCGCAGATGCTGCACACGCCGCTCATGTCCATGACGAACGCCATCTCGGCGGTGACCATCCTGGCCGCCCTGCTGTTGTTCGCATCGGAGACGACCGCGGTCGAGAAGCTGTTCGGTGCTGCGGCGCTCGCGACCGCTGCGTTCAACGTGGTCGGCGGCTTCATCATTACGGACCGGATGCTGAGCTTGTTCAAGAAGAAGTGACGCGGGCACTGTGCCTGAATGACCGTGTTTGGATGCTCGGCGAGGCAGGAATGTCACAGGAAACCGACGGCATGCTGGCAGTGGAAACCATGTCCCATTTGCTGATCGATATTGGTGTCATCCTGGTTCTGATTCTGGGGATCTCGCAGTTTCGCACGCCGCGAGGGGCCCGGCTGGGCAACCTGGCCGCCGCTTTCGCGATGCTAGGCGCGATGGGCCTGGTGCTCTATCGGCACAGCATCACGGAGATCCCCCTGGTTGTGGCCGGCGCCGGAGCGGGTGCCGTCGTCGGCTGGCTGGTGGCCGCCCGAGTCAACATGGTCGGCATTCCGGCGATGGTGGCGTTCCAGCACGGGGCGGGGGGGGTCGCGGCATTGCTGGTGTCGGCTGTCGAGCTCACGCGTTTGACCGGCCATGCCTTGTCTCCGATCGAGAAGGTCGCCGCTGTTCTCGGCCTGACCATCGGGGCCGCAACATTCAGCGGCAGCATGATTGCCAGCGGGAAGCTCGCGAACAGGCTTCGGCAGACGCCGACCTTCCTCCCACAGCATAACCTGGTGCTCGCCACCATCGTCGCACTCGTGCTGCTGCTGGCCTTGACCGCGGGTGTGGCCAGCAGCCGCGTCACCCTGGTCGGGGGCGTGATCCTGTTGGCCATGGCGGCCGTCTCGCTGGGGATCGTGTTCTCCATCCGCATCGGCGGCGCGGACATGCCGGTGCTGATCTCTTTCCTGAATGCGACTGCGGGGCTTGCGGCCGCCCTCTGCGGTGTCGTGATCGGGAATCGTCTGTTGATTGCCTGCGGCGCGACGGTGGCGGCGTCTGGGTCGATTCTCACCCATGTCATGTGCAGAGCCATGAATCGGCGACTGGCCACGGTCCTTACCGGAATCATGCCTTCTGCAACGCTGTCGCCCGCTCTTGCGGTCGGAGCGGTGCGGGGAGAATCATCAGCCTCCTCAACGGGGAATGACGGTACTGCACCTCGCTCGTTGCCGGCGATGGCGAAGAGCGAGGCCGGTAAGGAGGGTGAGTCCCCAGTGCGTCATGCCGACCCGGTTGCCGCGATCGTGGAGATCATGAGACAGGCCCAACGGGTGATCATCATCCCCGGCTACGGGATGGCCCTTGCGGACGCCCAGAGCGAGGTCGTCCAACTCGCGGAATCCCTGGTCCGGATGGGCAAGGAGGTCCGGTTCGCGATCCATCCGGTCGCCGGGCGAATGCCGGGGCATATGCACGTGCTGCTGGCGGAGGCGGAAGTGGACTACGGCATGATCCGCGAGTTGAACGACATCAACGCCGATTTCGCCGAGACCGATCTAGCCCTGGTCGTAGGCGCCTGCGATGTCGTGAATCCGGTGGCGATCCAGGCAACGGGTACACCCATTTCAGGAATGCCGATCCTGCGAGCCCACGAGGCCCGGCGAATCGCGGTGTGCAACCTGGACGAGAAGCCCGGCTACTCTGGTGTGCCGAATCCGCTCTACCGAGACCCGAAGACGATCATGCTCCTAGGCGATGCGAAGGAGAGCGTCGGGCGCCTGCTTGAGCGTCTGACCTGACGCAGCGTCCGGCGGCATCCGCCTGCCAGTGTCAGACACGGGTGAGCACCATGCGCACCTCGTCAAACTCGAGCGTGACGCGATCGCTGCCCTCGAACGTGCACTTGCCTGTCTTGGTTTCTCGATCCAGGGAAATGGTGACCTGGCCGTCGGCGTAGCTGAAGGTTCCCTGGCGGACATGGCCTTCGGGCGTTGGGCCGCCAGACATGGACATGCTTACCGTCCCGCCTTCGGCGAAGGTGAGCGTCATCTGCATGCCCTCGGGCATGGGCATCACTTGACCCTTCTGAGCCATTTCGGAGATGCGCCAGGAGCCCAAGAGCGTCGGTTCCTTTCTGACTTCCTTCTTCGGTTCTGGGAGTGGCTCCGCAACCGGTGCAGCCTGGGTAGCCACGACCTTCTTCTCCAGTGGAGGGGGAGGTGGAGGCTGCTCTACCGCGGCGGGTGGGGGTACGTCGGACACGGTCTGCGGCGCGGTAGTCTCTTTGACAACTCGTTTGGCAGGGGGGTGATAGACCAGGATCTCCGGCGGCGATGACCGAGTGCATCCGATCAGGGCCCAGCAGAGGACCAGGGGCCACCAATCCGTTCGCCGCCAGAGTGATCGCATCTCGTTTGCTCCATGCGCTCGGGCCGGCCCGCCGGAGCGAGCTCTGGCCGAGCGCCCCATCTCATTGCCGCCTGACCCGGGCGCTGGCGTCACGTCGTGCCTGCCGAACCGCCCTTGAACACAACCTCCCAGATAGAGAATCGCCCCGCTCGTTCCTGGCCCAGGAGAAGGAGCCGGCGCGACGAAGGTACGTAGCGGGAGGGGATCCACGAACCGCTGAAGAGCGAGGTGCTCACGCCGGTGGTCGTGTTGACGACGAAAACGGCCTCCGGGGTTGCAAGGGCGATGGTCTGCTCGTCGATCCAGCAGGCGGCGATACTGCCCGACCGGTGCCGTCGCACCAGCCGCTGGGCGGCGTGCAGTACGGCGATCCGGTTTTGTCCTGTGTCAAAGAAGAGAACCGCCCCGCGATCGGGCGAAAGCGGCGAGGCGATCCCCGCCCAGGTCTGAAGCAGCAGTGGACGGCCGGACAGACCGCACTTCGGAATCAGGTCGGTGATGCTGTCTGTGTCGCAAGTCGCCCAGTGCATGTACCTGGTATCAGCTCGTGCACAGAGCACGCGACCGGTTTTTTCTGACCTAACGGGGAATAGACAATCGCTGCCTGGAGGAGAGAGGGCCACCGGGGCTGCGTCGAGCGTCTGGCGGTATACGTGGAAGGGCCCCTTGGCCCGCTCGCCCGAGCAAAACAGCAGGGTCCGGTCGTCAACGTCGAATCGTGGAAGGCAATTGACCGTTCCGAGAAGGCCGAGGATCGTCGCTTTACCGGTGGCCATGTCGATGTGCACGATATCGCAGTGGGGCGGGTTGCTCGCAACGCATGCGACGGCCGCCCCGGAATCCGACCATGTGGGCGAGTGAGCCCAGCTGCACTTCGACAACTGCTGGCCGACTCCCGTGCCTTCGACCGGTCGCACCCAGATCGAGAGCGTTCTTTCGGGAGGCGTGTCTTGCGGAGCGGTCGAGCCGAGCAGGGTCATCGGAGAGAGAGACTCGCAGTCGGTCCGCAGGTAAAGCATCTGCCGGCCGTCGGGCGAGATGACGGGGATCTGCAGACCGACGTTTTCAACAGTGCCGATTTTGCGTGGTATATCGAACTCGCCGAAGAGCTGCCGCTGCCGGTCGGCCTGCGATTGCTGGTCCGGCTCAATCGTCGGGGCCGTGCCGGCGGAGTGGCAACCGGTCATAGCGAGCCCCCCCATGGCCCAGAGCCACAGGCAAGCGGCCCGGAGGGGCGCTGATCGTCGGGAAGCGCGAACGCTGTGTTGCCGGGGGTATCTCGTGATCATGTTCCACGTCTTTCGAATCATCTGATCAAGGCACCGACAGGGGTGGCAGGGACCACCTCAGGTTTCTGGACATCCTCGACACCGCCCCCGGACGGGAACTGGCGCTCGAGCCGATCCTGAGGAACGGATTCGATTGGCCCCCGCGGGTCCTGCGGGCCGATGACGTACGGTGTCAGGAAAACGAGCAGTTCCGTGTTGACCTTGGTGGTCTCGCGATGCTTGAAGAGTTCGCCCAGCCCGGGAATATCGCCTAAGCCGGGAAACCGGCGGACGATCGTTCCGTCCTGCTCCCGTATAATTCCGCTGATGAGGAAGGTGTGGCCATCCTCGAGGACGATGCGCGTCGTGGTTTCGCGGCGGTCGATGATCGCGCCGCCGAAGAGTGTCTGGCCGGGTACGATGTTCGACACCTCGAGATTGACGGTGAGGTCGACGTTCTTCTCCTTGGTGATGTGCGGTCGAACCCGCAGCCGCATGCCGACCGCTCGATAGTCGAAGGCCTGGGTCTGCGAGCCGACGTCGGAGGTCAGGGTGTTCTTGATGAATGGCACGTCCTGGCCGTCGAAGAACTGAGCCTCGACGTTGTCGGCGGTGAGGATCTTGGGCTCGCTCTTGATCTTGAGGTTCGTGACCTTGCCCAGCAGACTGAGGAGGTTGTTGACAGGCACGTTCAGGGTGAGCGTCTGGTGTGTGCCGAACTGGTCCTTGTAGTCGTAGGTGAGGAGGCCGCGGAGCGCGTTCTCGGTGATGAGCGAATCGCCGGTGGTGAAGGCCGAGGTATCGGTGGAGAATCGGAAACCCAGGCTCATCGAGTCGTTGAGCGTGATTTCGGCGACGACCGCACGGACCAGGACCTGGTAGCCGGGCTTGTCCAGGTCGCGGACGAACTTGTCGATGGCTTCCGCGTATTCTTCCGGCGCGACCACCAGGAGGCTGTTCTGCTCGACGTTCGGCACGATGCGCAGCTTGCCCACCAGGTTGCTGGGTTGCTTGACCTTGATGTCGGCCGGCGGGTTCTGCCACCAGAACTGCATCTGAGTCGGGGTGGACTGCTTGTTCTGCTGGTCTGCCGGGTTCCGGGCTTGGTCGGTGTTGGAGTTGAAGGGTGACTGCTTGTCGGTGGACTCCATGAAGGTGCCCAAGTGGCCGCGACGGAGGATCGAAGTCGGCGTGCCGGGGGCGTTGAGCAGGGCATTGAGTTGCTCCGCGAGGGTCTCTGCGTCGGCGAACTTGAGCTGGATGATACGGGGTAGTCCGACGGTCTGGGGCCGATCGATTTCCTCGATCATCTTCTCAATGACGGTGTAGTTCTCCGGGTTCTTGCTGACGACGAGGAGCTTGCCGGTTTCCGGGTAGGCTTCGAAGCGGAACTGTCCAAAGAGCCGTCCGACGGGTGTGGCCTGAGCGTCGGAGGAAGTCATCCGCCCGAACCAGTCCAAGATCGGCCGGTCTTTCTTGGTGAACAGGCTTTCCAGCAGGGTCTTGGTCTTGTCCGGGTCGGCGCACTTGAGATGGAAGATCCGCGGGGCGGCCTCGTCTCCGGCGAGCGGCCGATCCCACTCCTCGATCTGCTTGGCAATCCGTTCCATCATCTCGGGGGAGGACGCCACGGTGACGCTGTTGTTGCGCGTATTGGCGGTCACGGTGACCTTGGTCCGATCGGTCGTGCTCCGCCGCCGGCTGGAGTAGTAGTCGTCATAGTAGTCGCTGAATATGCTGTACCCGCGTGATCCGGTGCTGTCCTGGAACAGCTCCTTGATGTTGTCGGTGATTTGCTGGGCGTCGGCGTTCTTGAGGTTGAACGTTCGCGTGACCCGCTCACCAGGCGGCACGTCGATTTCCTTGAGCCACTCCTTGACCATCCTCCGGTTCTTCTCTGAGCCTACGATCATGAGTCGGCCGGATCCGGCGAACGGGAAGATGCGCAGGGCGCTGCGCAGGGTCTCGTCGGGGATATTGCTCAGCATTGCGGTGAGCTGGGTGGCGAGGTCCTGGGCGTTGCCGTACCGGACTTCGACGATTTCCTCCTGGGCGCTGGGCGGCTTCTCCTGGTCGAGCGATTTCATCCAGACCTCGACCTGGGCAAGCACATTGGACGGGGCCGCGACCACGATCGATTTGCGGCGAGGCTCGGGAATGATCAGGACGGGCTTTTTCTCGCCTTTGACCAGTATCGCTCCGGCCGATGCCGGGGCGGCGCTGCTCTGATCGCTCGGCCCGCCACCTGGTCGTCGGCCATCGCTCGGCGAGCCGGAGGGCGGCCCACCGGGTGATGGGCTGCCCTCGGTTCCGCCCGAGGTGATGGTCTTGACTTCGCTGCCGAGGTAACCGGCGATCAGCTTCTGGAGCAAGGGGATGATCTCATAGACATCCACATGCTCGACGGGGAAAACGCGGAGTTCGCCGCCGCTGACGTCCGGCCGGTCGAGTTCGGCGATGACCTGGGCCATGACCTTCAGCTGCTCGACTGCGGCGACCACGATCAGCCGGCCGGTGGATGGCTCGGCGGTGATGTGCCCGTAGCTTGGAGTCAGCGGCTTGAGCACGTCCACCAGTTTCGTGGGATCATAGTGCTTGACCTCGAAGATCTTGCGGATGATCTGGCTGGCGGGTTTCACCGTGGCGAGATCAACGTCGGCCGGGACAGTGCGGATCTGAGCTCGACTGACCTGGGCAATGGGAATAAGGTGAATTGTCCGTTCGCGCTCCTCGATGGCCACGCCCGCTTCGTGCAGGGCGGTTGCGAGGATATCGAGGGCCTCCTCTACGGGTATCGGCTTGGGGTTGACCAGCGTCACCTGGGTGCTCTGCACTTCCTTGGCGACAATCACCGGCTTGCCCATGCGTTCGGTGAGGAACTTGGCGATCTCGCTGAGCGGGGTGTTGGAAAACGAGATGGGTATTCTCGCCGGAGTGGCCGGCTGGGAAGCGGGCGCCACGCGGGTCGCCGATGCCGGAGCGGCCGCCGGTGCCGATGCCGGTCTGTCCTGTGTTGACTGCTGGCCCTGCGCGTCCGCCAGCGTGATGTCCAGCCCGACGATCGTCAACGCCAACCATCCGATTACGCTGCACTTTCGAACGAACGAACTCATCGCCTACTCCTTCGGTCCGGTTCGGTTTCTGTTCGCGGTGCTGGCGATCCCGAGGAACCTGGATCGCTGAACAACTTCATCGTGTCGGTCTTGCCTTCGTACTCCACGACCACCTCGTAATCGCGGATCGTCTTCACTTTCATGCCGTGGCCAGACTCGCCCTCGGCGATGCCAACGGTCTTGCCGTCGGCAGTCCTGAAGAGCGCGACACGCCCCAGGACACCGGTGAGTGTTGGCCTCGGGGTCTTGGGCCGGGGCGGAGCGAAGATGCTCCGCTTCCTGATTGCGGCACTCACCGCCGGCGGCTCAGATGGGTTCGCCGACGGCTGGGCCGGAGGCCTTGCCTTTGCCTGCGTGGCCGTGGGCGCGACCGCCGGTTGCGTCGCGGCTGGTCGGGTGCCCGAGGGCCGTGTTTCCGCGGGCCGGCTGGTCGCGGGCCGGCTGCCCGACGGCGGGCTCTCGGTCGGCTGGCTGCCGGCCGGCTGAGTGGTCGTGCCACCCGCGGCAAGCGTCGCCGGAAGCCAATGCCGCCACCTGAGATGCATGGATGTCTGGTACACGCCGTCGATGAGCATCAGCGCTGCAACCGCCATCATGACGATTGAGACGCGGCGGGCGTGTTGGCTCACGAAGGTCAGCTTGCCCATCGGTTGTCACCCTCGCTGCGAACCAGGACGGAGACGGCCAGCTTCACAGTGAGCGGGCCGGGCTTCTTGGAGTCGCCGGCCAGTTCCAGTCGGTCGATGCTCATGACGCCCTCGATCCGGTAGACCGCGGCGACGAACTTGAAGACGTTCTCCCAATCGGCCTCGGCGTCGATGCGGATGGTCGCCAAGGACAGGGTGCGGTCATCCGGCCAGGGTATCGGGTGGGTCCAGTTCGAGTTCTTCACCTGCATGCCGCTGGCTTGATAGGCGGCCACCAGCTTATAGCTCACGGACGTGATCTGTTCGCTGTAGGGCTTTGGCTCCGAGAGCTGGCCGGCCTTGCGCTCCCATTCGGCGATCTGCCGGGCCTGATCAGCGGCCTTGCGCTCCTCGCCGAGAATCCGGGCGACCTTGGCCGCGGCTTGCTCATGGTCGGCCAGCATGTCGTTGTATCGGCTCACCAGCGGATTGAGCGCGACGAGGTACACGGCGATCATGCCGACCGCGACTCCGCCGAGCACCAGTGCACGCCTGTCCCGATCGCTCATGTTCATAGGCCACCTCGTGGGAGACCGGCGGTGAGCCTCCTGACGTCTGCCAGGTCGGCGGTCAGCGTGAAGCTGCCACCCTGGCCGGGTTCGCTTCGTTCGGGATTCACCGACGCGAATCGTTCGCCGGTTCGCAGGTCGTCCGCCAGCTTGAAGATCGCCTTGGGGTCGCTGGCCGTGCCCTTGATGACCAGTCGTTGCTCGCGCGACAGCTGAATCGAGGAAATCACAATGCTGTCGGGGACCACGCGGCACAGGTCGGCGATCGTGCCCTCGACGTCGATTCGGTACTTCTCCAGCCGAAGCAGGGCTCGGTACTTGGGCTCGATCCTGGCCGCCGTTGACTGGGTCTTGTCCCATCCCTTCAGCAGGGTCTGCATTTGCCGGGTTTCCCATTTGATCGCAGCCACATGGATGATCAGGGTCACGATGAGCAAACCGATGGCCGTGGCCATCCACGCCCACGGATAGCGCAGCAGCGACTCGACCCGCCTGCGTCCGGCCTCGATCCTGTCCTGTTCGCGCCCGGCCAGGCGAATAACCGTGTTATGCTCGAGCAGCCCTGCCAGCGCCAGTCCCAGTGCCGGGCCGAAAGCGGCAAGCTGACCTGAAGTGAGCGCGGTTCCGCCGACCTCCACGAGTTGTCGGTGGGGCTCGACCACTTCGACCGTCAGGCCCAACGACTCGGCCGCCTTCTGGCGAGCCGGGGTCGTCTCCGACGAGCCGCACCACAGCAACCGGTGCACTTCGCGAAGGGGGACCTCCGCTTCGATCGCCTGACGGCACTCGCGACAGGTAACGTCCAGGTCGTCGGCCGCGACGCGGATCCGGCGCACCGATCGGGTGAGTCCCCCGGTCAGCACGGCAATGACCCACTCGTCTGCCGTGGCCAGGACGATCCCCTCGGTCCCAGGATGGCAGGAGTGGTTGATGCCGTGTCGATACAGGGCCCCGACGGCCTCGGCCTCGGTGGTCATGGCATCCACACGAAGACCGGCGGCGGCGAGAGCAGCCATATCCCGAGCGACCCGGTCGCGTGGAGCCGCCTGGGTGAGCACCCATCGGCCCTGCGGGCCTGCCGGGGCACCGTGGAGTCTTCGGCATTCCCAGGTCAGCTGGTCGATGGGCAGCGGCAGATCCGCCTCCAGACGATGGGAGACCATCTGCCGGAGTCTCTGCTCGTCGGCGTCCGGCATGTTCCACCATCGACTCATCACATCCGGGGCGGGAAGGGATGCGAAAACGGTGGTCATGCCTCGCGATGAGCCGTTTCCTCGGTGCGGGTTCTCGGGAGGACTCGGGCTTTCGCCGGGAGCCCGACCTGCCGATGAAGTCGGAGGTTTCGCTCCCGGCCGATCCAGCAGCAGACGCTCCATTCGGACGACTTCGATCCTCTGGCCCGCCTGACGCAGCTCCACGCGTCGCGCCGTGTTTCCGTACGTGTGTATGCCAATTGCGGCCCGTTCACTCATAGGCGCACCTGCGGTCCCACATCAAGGTGAGGACTCCAGCCAGTACAGGATCCGCGGCACCTTGGACCCGCGGTCCACCACGCATTCGATCGTCGCTTCGGCGAGGCCCGACTCCGTGTAGCCATGGCTCTGGATGCGAAAAACCCAGGACCGCACGGTCACACTGTCCTCGAGCTTGGCGAACCTGTCCTTGGTCATTCCGCTGATGCTCAGCAGGTCGCCGATCGAGGTATACACACCACCGCCTTCACGGTAGCGAACGATCGCGTCGGCCAGCTCGTCGCCCACGTCGGGCAGAGCCCGGATGACCGCCCGCGGCGCCGTGTTGATGTTGACTCGTCCGGGCAGGGTTTCGGCGTCCTTGAGCGTGAGGTCGTCGACAATACTGGCGAACACAGAGGCGGTGACCGGCTGATCGTTGGCAGGACTGTCGCTGGATTCCTCCGACAAGTCGATGGCGATGCTCGGATCGCGTTGAACGTCCAGGAGGTCGGCCAGATGCTCGAACTTCTTCTGTTCCCGGGCCTTGACGATCGACTCCGCCGCCCATCTGGGCAGCCCCAGGCGGCTCTTCAGCGTGTTCGCATCGGCGGAGCTCAGGTTCAGGCGCTTCTGGCCGCTGGCATTGATGTTCTTCTCGTAGCTGTACGCGGTGAGGTAGGAGAACCAGCCGCGATCGAGACGGCCGTCGGCGTTGTCCGGCGGGTCACTGGCGTCGCCGTCGTCCTCATTGGGGTCGAGGATCTCGTTGCCGTTGGCATCCTCACCGTAAAGCAGTTCTGGTGTCACTCCGCGAACCAGAAGCAGTTCGCGCACCGTCTTGACCGGTCCGTCGCGCATCGTGTACGGATGAGCCAGGCCGGTGTAATAGCCCCGGCCCACTCCATCCGCCTGCGATTCCTGATTCGTGTTCCCTCCGCGCCACTCGATGATCGCTCCGGCGATGTAGCTGGTCATGTGCGGCAGCTTCATCAGTTGCTCGCGACTTGCGTTGTTCACGTTGAGCTTGGCGTTTTCGTCGCTGGCGCCGTATTGGATCTGGGGCAGATCGCCATAGTTGCCGTGGAAGACGCTGAACCTGCCGCCGGTCAGCCTGATGTCCTGCATCGTGACCGGATCGTCGTACCAGAGATCGGTCTCGGCCTGCACCGAACTGGTCTGATCCATGATCGTCGCGACGGCCGTTTCCACGCCGGCTCGGGCCGCCCAGTGGGCGGTCAGCCGATCGCGCTGGATGCCCGAGATGGTCATGTCTTGGCGAATCGCGAAGCTCAGTCCGCCGGCGAGCAGCGACAGCAGAGCGATCGACCACAGCACGAAGATCAGAGCGGCCGCGGGTCGCCGCGGGTCGTGCGTGGTCGGCTTGCACCGCGGGCTGAGGCCCGGGAAAGGCGAAGGTGCTCGGCGAGACCGATGCCGTTTCACGAGGGCGGCCCTCCTGGACTGGGACCAGGGCCGGGGCTCGCTTCCTCTCGCCTCTTGCGATCTGCCGCCCGGTCGTCGACTGGCTCATTGGCGTGCAGAGCGACGATGGTCGAGAGCACCGCCGGTTCCCCCGAATCCTGCGCCTCTGTCAGGTTGGCCGGCATGGTGCTCAGCGTGACCCGCACCGCCTGGGGTGCACGGACCTCCAGGTCCGACCATTCATCCCGCCATTCGGCACCGGAGTAGTAGGTGAACGACAGCGTCATCATTCCCTCGGCCACGATGGTGCCGACGCCGCCCTCCTGGGGATGATCGTCGAGGGCGTGGTCCTTTCGGCTCAGCAACACGAGGCCGGGCCGTCCGGGACACTCGGCCAGATAGAAGCTCTGCTCGTACTGGTCTGATTCGGCTCCTTCCGGCCGGCCGCGCACATCGCTGATCACCAGCAGATCGATGCGATCGTTGCCCGAGCCCCGGCCGCCACTGCGACCGATGACGACCGGCCGCTCCTTGGCCGGGTCGCGGCGGACGTTGCGCAGTGCGGCCACAATCGTCTCCATCGCGTGTCGGGCCGTGGCCCTCTGGTCGACCCGTCGTTCGACATTCTGGCGAGTGCTGGAGAGGGCTCGGGTCGTACTTACGACCGACACCAGGAGCATGGCGGAAATGGTCAGAGCCGCGATGACCTCAACCAGCGTGAACGCGTGGACACTGCGGCAGGCGGGCCCCACTCTCGCACCCGTTGACCAAGGCGTTACTCTCTTCTTGTCACACGATCGATGCATCCCTCGGCACCCAAGACAGCGTTCGTTGACCAGCGTTCGGTACCTGTCCGTTTCCTCTTTCCACTTCACGCGCCGGGTGATCGGCGGAGCCTCCTCACTCCTGTCCTCGCTTGTCACCGGCGCTCCGTTGTCTCCTGGTCGCTTCGCGTTTCGGTCTCTGCGTATTTGGCCTGATAGTCGTTCAGCCATGTCTCCAGCGACACTTCGCCGCCGCTGGGGCCACCCCACTCCACCTTCACCTGAACGGTGAACAGCTCGCCCATCGACTGCTGCTTGATGTCGATCGTCCAATCGTAGGTGGTTTCGTTGCGGCCCTCCGTCCCTTCGGTCGGATGCCCGAGCATCCAGACGTGAGCACCGATCATCTCGACTTCTGCCAGTTTCTCCTGGGCCAGGTACATGGCCGCCACGCGTTGTCCACACCTCTGCTCATTGCGCGTCGCCAGTGTCGCCGAGGCCATCAGTCCCGCCACACAAGTGCTGAGCAAGGTCATAGCCACGAGCACCTCAATCAGCGTCATCGCTCGGACCGCCGTCTTGTCCATCCCTGCGCGGGAGGAAGGAGAAAAGGCGAGCCGCTCGCTCCGCCCGTCTGTTGGTATTGCCGTCCGAGTCATGCCGGTCTCCATGTCAGTCGCCCAGGTCGTACTGGTCTTCGGCGAACGTTGTGGTGGTCGCATCTCCGAGAACCACCTGTCCGCTATGGGGGTGTACAATGACCTGGTACTCGTCGGTCTCGTGAACGAATCGGATCGATGCGCCGCTGGTCGTCCCGTCGGGCAGGAAGCTCAATCGTTGGATTCCGGTCATCGCCATCAGGCCATCGGGAGTCTGGTAGGCGCTCACGCGTATGCTGCCGGGCCAACGCCCGATTTTCAGCCACGAGGTCTGCGTCAGTTGCGAGGCTCTCTCCTTCCCCGTGCCGTGCAGCTCGGTTACGGCGTAGGTGCCGTGGTCCAGGTCAATCTCCATAGTGCAGGCTTGCCGGCGGGCCATCGCATACTGTCGAGCGGCCTTGGCGGTGTAGGCGAATTGCCCGGTCGTCTCACGGAGTTCGCTGCGTCCCATGGAACGCGACATGCGCGGAACGATGATTCCGGCCGCCACGGCGAGCAATGCGAGGGAGACGAGCAGTTCCACGAGCGTGAACGCCGTTCGCGCCCGGCACGTCGGCAAGCCGACGCATCTCGCGCCGCAGCAGTCTTTACCAGTTACCGAGGTCGGCGTTCTCACCTTCGCCGCCTTCCTGGCCGTCTGCGCCAAGGGTGAAGATGTCGAAGTCCGCGTTGTGGCGGCCCGGTGTCAGGTAGGCCAGCTCGGTGCCCCACGGATCGAGAATGTCCTTCTCTTTGACGTAGGGGCCTTTCCACTTCTGGCCGGCGTCGGCGGGCTGACGAACCAGGGCCCGCAGACCTTCCTGGGCGGTTGGCAACCGCCCGCAGTCCGCCTGGAACTCGACCACCTTCTGCTCGAGGACGGCGATCTTCTGCTTGGCGACCACGGCCTTCGCCTCGCCGGCCCGATTGATGAACCGCGGCACGATCAGGGCGGCCAGAATGCCGATGATCGTCATGACCACTAGGAACTCGATCAGCGTGAACGCATCCCGTTTTCGTCTTTCACGTCTCCGTGCTCCGCTTCGCATAGCCGTCTCCTTGGTCCGGTCCGGACCGTTCATTGGTCGTACCGCGTCCTCCGGCGCGCTCGCGGCGCCGGCCTGGCCGCCGCCTCTTCATCTTCCCGGCATGCCTCCCACGCCCATGCTCTGAAACTCGACGATAGCCAGGATCAGCCCGCCCGCGATGAAACCGATCACGCACGCGAGCACCAGAATCAGCAGTACGGGCAGCACGCCGACCAGCCGGTCGAGGGTGACCTTGGCTTCCGACTCGTGGACGTTTGCCGAGCGCAGGAGCATCTCATCGAGCCGGCCGGTGTTCTCGCCCACCCGCACCATCTGCACCAGCAACGGTGGGAACAGGCCGCTTCGCTGCAGCGGCATCGCGATAGACTCACCGCCCTGGATTGACCGGGCCAGTTCGCTCACCGCGTTGCGGATCACGGTGTTCTGGAGGGTATCGAGGACCACCGCCATGGCCGTCGTGATCGACACCCCGGCCTTGGTCAGGATGCCCAGGCTTCGGGCGAAACGAGCCGCCTCCGTCTGCCGGATGAGCCGCCCGAGAATGGGCATCCGCAGCTTGAGAGCGTCCCAACCAGGTCGTCCCGGACCGCGGAGCACGATCTGGCGGAACCCGGCGGAGACCGCGGCAGCCCCGCCCAGCAGCAGCCACCAGTAGGCTCCCACAAAGTCACTGATCGCCATGAGCATGCGTGTCGTCAGCGGCAGGGAGACGGCATCCGTGCCCAAGGACTCGAGAATCCTGGGTACGATGAACGTCACAATGACCACGATGGAGGCCAGGCCGACGACAGTGAGGATGGCTGGGTAGATCGAGGCGGTCTTGACCCGCTCACGCAGGTCGGCGGCTCGTTCGAGCATGTCAGCCAGCTGGCCCAGCACCACGTCGAGCATGCCGCCGGTTTCGCCCACCCGGGCCAGGCGAACGTACATTGGACTGAAAACCTTGGGATGTTCGGCCAGGGCATCGGAGAAACTCGCCCCTTCCTGCACACGCTGCCCCAGTCGGCAAAGCAGGGTTCGCGTGGGCGAGTGGTCGATCTCGCTTCCCACCACATGAAGGGCGCTCATCAGAGGCAGCCCGGCCTCCAGCGAAGTGGCCAACTGCCGAGTCAGGACGGCCACCTGCTTGGATCGGATGCGAATTTGCCCACAGCCCTCGCGGCGGCTGAAACCGAGCAGAGACCGCTCGTCCCTCTCGGCGAGTTCGGTCACGCAGGTCCCTCGGGTCACCAGTTCGCGGAGCGCTTCGGCGCGGTCCGTCGCCTCGACGACCCCGCTTACATCCTGCCCTTCCACCGTCATCGCCCGGTACGAGAAGCTGGGCATGCCTCTGCCTCCAGCACTCTTCCAGTTGACCCTTTGCCACTCGAAGCCTGGTGAACACACGGCTCGCGCCTTGCGGGCGGGGAGACCAAGTCACGCCGGCACCGGAGTGCCGTTTTCCTGTTGTGCGTCCTGGGTTACGCGCCAGACCTCCTCGAGGGTGGTCACCCCGTCGAGGACCTTGCGATAGCCGTCCTGTCTCATGCTGGTGAAGTTATGGTTCGCGGCTCGTCGGATCTGGCTGCTCGACGGTCGATTCATGAGCATCTCGCGCACGGCGTCGGTCAGGCGGATCATCTCAAAAATGCCGATTCGCCCGCGGTAGCCGGTGTTGCGGCAGTCCTGGCATCCGCGCCCGCGGTGCAGCTCTTTCCCGCCAAAGGTCACCGCGTCGCCACCGAGTTGTTCCAGGGTGCGAGCGGCGGGCTGATACACCTCGTCGCACCGGTCGCAGACGACTCGAACGAGCCGCTGGGCGATCACCGCTTCAACCGTGGTGGCCAGCAGGAATGGCTCGATACCCATATCCAGGAGCCGGGTAATCGCCCCGGCCGAATCGTTGGTGTGCAGTGACGACAGAACCAGGTGGCCGGTCAATGCGCTGCGGATCGCAATGTCCGCGGTCTCACCGTCGCGGATCTCCCCGACCATGACGATGTCCGGGTCCTGGCGGAGGATCGAACGGAGGCCGTTGGCGAAGGTCAGTCCACGTTTGACGTTGACCTGGATCTGGTTGACGCCTTCCAGGTGGAACTCAACCGGGTCCTCGATGGTGATGATCTTCTTGGCGGGTGTGTAAATGTGGTTGAGGGCTGCGTAGAGGGTGGTGGTCTTTCCGCTGCCCGTGGGGCCGGTCACGAGGATGATCCCGTGCGGTCTGCGGAGCGTCGCCCCGAATGCGGCCAGCAGATCGTCGCCCAAACCGAGTTCCCCGAGCTGGCGCATCGTGGCCGTTCGGTCCAGGATGCGCATCACCACGCTTTCACCGAACATCGTCGGCACGGTCGAGACACGGATATCCACACTCGCGCTCGGAGCGTTGAATTTGATGTGCCCGTCCTGGGGCAGGAATCGCTCGGCGATGTTGAGCTGGGCCATGATCTTGATGCGGCTGATGATGGCCGCCTGCAAGTGCTTCGACGGCGGAGCCATCTCGTGCAGTACGCCGTCGATCCGGTACTTCACCTTCAGCTCTCGTTCGAAGGGCTCAATATGGATGTCGCTCGCCTTGTCCTGGACGGCCTCCAGGATGATCAGGTTGACCAGGTTGATCAGGGACGGCTCTCGGGCCAACTCGTGCAGGTGGCCGACGAGATCGCCGCCCTCGACTGCTTCCGCATCCGTGCTGCCGTTGGCCAGCGAGTCGGCCATGCGAGCCGCGGACGTGCCGTAGTACCTGCGGAGGGCGTCGAGCAGCTCGCTCGGTCGGGCAAAGTGGCGAACGACCTCCAGCCCACATACCGCACTGATATCCTCGACGGCCCGGAGGTTGAAAGGGTCGGCCATCGCGAGGTGGATCCGCCCTTCCGCCATCGACAGCGGCAGGGCCCGGTAGCGCTGGGCCAGATCGGGCGGCAGACAGCGCAACGCTTCCTGCCCAACCTCAACAGTCCCAAGGTCGACGTGCGGAATCCCGGACTGGATGGCCAGGGCGTGGACCAGATCCTCTTCACGGATCAGGCCAAGTCGACAAAGCCGTTCGCCGGTTCGGAGATCGTCGCCGTTTCCGGCGTGGATGGTCTGGGCTAGACGGTCGGGCGTCAAGTAACCCAATTCAACCAGGATCTCGCCGATTCGATTGCCTACCACTTCCCAGACTCCATAGCAGACACCGGCCGCCCAGGACGGCCACGGGCGCAGGGAGAGAGGCCTCTGTACTAATAGACGCCGGAATTACCTTTCGTTACTGGTTTGTTGTCAAAAAACCGAAAAAAAAGACGCGTCCGACTCTCGACCACTTGCAGGATCGACGTTCCGGTGGTCTCTAGCTCCTTATACAGCAAGGCCGTACGGAAGATGCATCGATACCCGGACACCCATCTGATAGCTACCGATTCACTCCAACTGGCGGGGTCACCTCATGCCTGGTATCACAGAGGTGCTGGCACGTTTGGGTCTCGGTCCCGCTTGTGACCGCCTCTGTGAGCCCATAGAATGCCTCCGGCGAGCCGAGGCGGTGCAAGACCTCTTGACGCCGCAGGTCCGAAGACCTGGTACGTGGTTTTCGCTGATCGCGGGAGAACAGTGTGGTACCGTCTGGCACCGGCCGGTGAGCGGGCATCGGCATCCGTGTTCTCGGGCACAAAGGAGAAGCCAACGATGAGGAACTCCATGCGCTGTCTTATCGCTGGAATGGTCAGTACCGCGCTGACCTGCGCCGCCGGCTGCTCGCACACCGGTCGAGGGGACCTGTTGGATGCGTCCAGCGAGCCACTGCGTTTCGCGTTTGTCGCCACCTGCGTGGACGAGGACTTCTTCAAGCCCGTCAAGAAGGGCATGGCCGACGCGGCCGCCAAGATGGGCGTGAAGTGCATCTTCGTGGGTACGCCGGAGGTCGATCTCCGAGCCCAGGCGGAGATGGTTCGCAAGGCGGTGGCTGACGGGTATGACGGGATCGCCGTCTGTCTCATCGACGCGGAGGCGTTCGACGGCGTCGTGGCCGAGGCCATGGATAGGGGAATTCCGGTTGTTGCGTTTAACACCGACGACAACCAGACACCGAACCGTCGGCTCAGCGCGGTGTGCCAGGATCTGTACAAGGCCGGGCGCAGCGTGGGTGAGCGGGCGTCGAAGTTCATTCCGGACAACAGCAAGATCCTGATGACCGTACACTCCGACAGTATTTCGGCGCTCGAGGACCGGCTTCGCGGCGAGCAGGATGTGCTGAAGGAGAGAGGGGTTACCTGGAAGCGGGTGGTCACCGGCACGACGCCGGAGGGCTCGGCCGAGGTCATTGCCGCGGTGTTGAAGGAGAATCCGGAGATCAAGGTCGTGCTCTGCACCGGGCAGGCGGACACGGAAGGAGCCGGGCTGGCGATCGAGAAGCACTTCGCGGGCAAGGGGTACGCGGCCGCCGGCTTCGATCTCTCGCCGCAAATCCTGAGACTGATCAAGGCTGGCCACATCAGGTTTACGATTGACCAGCAGCCGTACATTCAGGGCTTCTATCCGGTCGTCCAGTTGTCGCTGTTCTGCCGATACGGCATCCGACCATCGAATGTCGATGTCGGAGCGACGGTGATCTCGGCGGAGAATGTGGATGCGGTGGTGGGGCTGAGCGCCAAGGGATATCGTTAAGGTGGCCGCAGGCCGGGGACAGGAGTCGTTCTGCGGTGGTGTGACCCGCTCGCGAAGTCTGTAGACATCGATCCGACGTTGTACGAACTGTGCCCCCTGCCGGCGCGGGCGTGATGGTCGCATGCGACGGCCCCGTCGCGGCCCAACGCCGGCGACCATCACCTTGCGGTAGACGATGGCTACATCCTGACATTCAGCCCGCGGCCGCGGAGATAGGTTTTCAGTTCCGGGATGTCGATGGTGTGGAAATGGAAGACCGACGCGGCCAGCAGAATGGTAGCCCCGGCCATGGCGGCGTCGTAGAAGTGCTCCAGCTTGCCCGCCCCGCCCGACGCAACTATCCGGCCGGATACAGCCTTCGCCATGGCCCGGATGACAGGGAGATCATAGCCTGTCCTGGCGCCATCCCCGGCCTTACTGGTGGGCAGGATCACTCTGACACCGAAGCCGTCGACAGTCCGGGCCCATTCAACGGCATCCGTCCCGGTGGCGGTGCGGCCGCCGTCGATGTACACCTCATAGCCGGAGGGCATGGCCTCGTTGCGGTCCACGTCGATGGCCACGGTAATTCGGTCGGGGCCGAATTCCTTGATCATCTCCCTGACGATCGACGGCTTCCGGAAGGCGGCGCTGCTGACCGAGACCTTGTCGGCTCCGGCCTTCAGAACCGCCGCGGCGGAGGCGACATCGCGAATGCCCCCGCCAACGGTGAACGGCACGGTGGCTGCGTCGGCCACGCGCCGAACAACGTCCAGCATCGTGTCGCGCCCCTCGACGGTGGCGGTGATATCCAGCAGGGCCAACTCGTCCGCCCCCCCCTCACAGTACGCCAAGGCACACTCGACTGGATCGCCTGCATCCTTGATTTCGACGAAATGAACGCCCTTGACGACACGGCCGTTCTGCATGTCGAGGCAGGGCATAATGCTGATCGGGCTACTCATGCAGTCTCCTTGATTTGACCATCTCGTCGCACACGCTGACCGGGGGCGGCGGTGCCGTGCAGGTTCTCGCCACCGATGACTGTCCGATGGCGCGGCGCATTATAGACGAATCAGAGCCCGTGCCAAGGCCTGATGGAAGCCGCATGCGCACGTCGGCTCTCTGGCTCGAGGCGGCAGGGGCTTGGCTGAGAACATCGCTCAAGAGCTTCCCAGGTTCCTGGGTTCTCGTGGTGACCAGGCGCTGCGAGTGGCATAGCCTGAGGTTGTTGTCCGCGGACGGGGCAGCCGTCCTTCTGACCGTGTCGTCTGCAGATGCTCAGTCCGGATCAAACTGCCGGGCTGGGTGGGCAGGGGTGCATGCGCTGATCGAGCCGCAGACCACCATGGACGGACTGTCGTAGGGGAGTCGACCTCGGCTACAATACGACCGGCGTTCGCTTGCAGAAGAAGGGCCCGACCGATGAGCCGGCTCAGGCGGAGCAGGCAAAGCGAATGGGATCGTCCAACGTCTGCAACCGCGACCCTCGACGCCGTATAGGGGTGAGACCATGAAGCACTTCCTCGCATGGCTTGTGGCCGTCCTCAGTGGTTTCTGCGGTCCGTCTTTCGCCGCGGAAAGGCCGAACATCATCGTCATTCTCAGTGATGACATGGGTTTCTCCGACCTTGGCTGCTATGGCGGTGAAATCCAGACGCCTCATCTCGATGCGCTTGCGTCCGGCGGCGTCCGGTTCGCGCAGTTCTACAACACCGCGCGCTGCTGCCCCACGCGAGCCTCGCTTCTCACTGGCCTGCATCCTCATCAGGCCGGCGTCGGGCACATGACCAGCGACAACGGATATGACGGCTATCGCGGTGGGCTAAACGATCGTTGCGTGACGATCGCAGAGGTACTGCGGCCGGCGGGTTATCGCACGTACATGTGCGGCAAGTGGCACGTCACCCGGCATGCCGGCCCCGGGGCGGACTCCTCCTGCTGGCCCGTGCAGCGCGGGTTCGACAAGTTTTACGGAACGATCACCGGGGCCGGGAGTTACTATGACCCTACGACCCTGTGCCGGCAGAACACTTTCATCACTCCTGAGAACGACTCCGAGTACCGGCCGGCCCAGTTCTACTACACCGACGCCATCAGCGACAACGCGGTGCGCTATCTCCAGCTGCATGCCCAGGAGTCGCCGGAGAAGCCGTTCTTTCTCTATCTGGCCTACACCGCGGCCCACTGGCCGATGCACGCGATGGAGAAGGACGTCGCGACGTACAAGGGCCGCTACGACCAGGGCTACGAGGCCGTTCGGGCAGCGAGGTTCGGGCGCATGAAGAAGCTGGGCCTCATCCCTGCGACGGCCGAGCTTTCGGCCGGTGCCGCCGCATGGCAAGATGTCCAAGACAAGGCCTGGGAGGCCCGTTGCATGGAGGTGTATGCGGCCATGGTTGACTGCATGGACCAGGGCATCGGGCGCGTCGTGGCCCAGCTGAAGAAAGACGGCCGCCTCGACAACACGCTCATTCTCTTCCTGCAGGACAACGGTGGCTGCGCCGAGGGCATGGGCCGGTCTCCCAGCGGTCCGCCTCCGGCCGACCTGGTTCCCCTGAAGCGGGACCAGCTTCAGCCCGCGATCTGGCCGCCGATGCAGACGCGTGATGGGCAATGGGTCCGCACTGGTCCCGGAGTCATGCCCGGTCCTCCGGACACGTACATCGGGTATGGGCGAGCCTGGGCCAACGTCAGCAACACTCCCTTCCGCGAGTACAAGCACTGGGTGCATGAAGGCGGGATCAGCACTCCCCTGATCGCTCACTGGCCTGCCGGTATCCCTGCCGAGCGCCGTGGGAAGCTTGAATCGCAGCCCGGCCAGCTCGTGGACATCATGGCGACGTGCGTGGATGCGGCCGGCGCGGCATATCCTCAGGAGCTTCGCGGGCAGGAGATCAAGCCGATGGAAGGGACAAGCCTGCGTCCTGCTCTCGAAGGTCAGAGCCTTGCCCGGGCCAAGCCTCTGGTGTGGGAGCATGAAGGCAACCGTGCCATCCGTGACGGCCGCTGGAAGCTCGTGGCCAAGGAGAACCAGGCCTGGGAGCTCTACGACATTCAGGCCGACCGCAGCGAACTCCATGACCTCGCCGATGCACAAACCGAGCGGGTGAAGATGATGTCGGCCGCATGGGATGCCTGGGCGCAGCGCGCGAATGTGCTTCCATTGGGGGCGTGGCGAGGCAAGAGCACGACGAAGGCCGGGCAGGGGCTCAGCAAGCAGCGGCGATTCGTACTCAAAGCTGGCGACCATCTCGATCGTGGTCAAGCACCCGCCATCGCCGGGCGCACCTTCACAATTGTCGCGAAGTTCGACACCAAGGAAACCAAGAACGGCGTTCTGATTGCCCAAGGCGGAAGGGCGCGAGGTTATACGCTGTTCATGGCCGACGGCAAGCTGACCTTCCTGGTTCGGACCGGCGAAGAAGTCGGTTCGGCGACCACGCTCGCGGCCATCGCCGGCGCGCACACCGCCACTGCCCGTCTCGACGTTCAGGGCACGCTGACGCTTTCGATCGATGGTCAGCCGGCTGCCAAAGCCGCCGCGGGTGGTCTCATTTCCGCCATGCCCGTGGATGGGCTGGATGTCGGCTGTGATACGGCCGGGGCTGTCGGGCCTTATCAGAGCCCGAACCCATTCACCGGTGAGATCCAATCACTCGTCCTCGAGTTGAGTCCGCCGTGACAGCACCCCGGCGGCGATGGCGGCGATCGAACACCGGTGCCGGAGGCGACCTGGGGTCCGGATTTCTCGGGGGCTCCGCCCTCGAACTCCCGTCTGCGGGCTCGGGACCGGCAAGCACGGAGAAACAGACCGGGACCAGGCGTACGCCAAGGCTCGGTGGACGGGCCCAGCGGTCGGGGCCAGCTCTGGGGCGAATCGGGCACGGAGAGACGGGAGGTCACGGTCGGCATCGCCGTGGCCAAAGGCTCCGGCTCGGCGTCGACAAGTGCCCTCCTGCTCCTGGCCGTCATAGCGGCGGGACTATGATATGATACGATGAACCCGTACCGGTCGAGAGCGGTGTGGGCCGGGTGACCTGCCCGTTCCCCTGCACGCGAGAGATCGCTGCGTTCAAGGAGGCGTACCGATGCATCTTCAGCAGCTCTCATGGCCCCTTCTCGTCTCATGCTGTCTGGTGCTGACCTCGCTGGGCTGCTCAACGGTCAGGGAAACCGGCCGCAGGCAGCTGATGCTGGTCACCTCCGACCAGGAGCAGACGCTTGGGGCCCAGGCGTACCAGGAGGTCCTGTCGAAGGCCAAGCGGAGCACGGATGCCCGAATGACGGCGGTGGTTGAGCGTGTCGGCAAGCGGATTGCCGGGGCGGCTGACCGCCCGGACTTCCGATGGGAGTTTGCCCTGATTGAATCCGATCAGGTGAATGCCTTCTGCTTGCCCGGCGGTAAGATCGCGGTGTACACCGGCATCCTGCCCATCATGAAGAACGAGGCTGGCATGGCCGTGGTTGTCGGCCATGAGGTGGCTCACGCCGTCGCTCGGCATGGCGGGGAGCGCATCAGCCAGCAGATGAGCGTGGAGATCATACAGGAACTCCTTGCCCAGGGGCTGGCCAAGGCCTCACCGACATTGCGGAGCGGTGCCCTTCAGGCTTTTGGCGTGGGTGCCCAGGTGGGGGCCTTGCTTCCTTACAGCCGGGCTCATGAATCTGAGGCGGACCAGATTGGCCTGATTTACGCGGCCAGGGCCGGCTACGACCCGCGCGAGGCCATCGGGCTCTGGCGGCGGATGGAAGCGAGCCGAAAATCCAGAGGGCTGGAGTTTCTATCCACGCATCCCCGCGAAGAACGGCGCATCGGGCAGTTTGAGAAGGAGATGCCCGCTGCGCTGGAGGCATACCGCGCGGCCCGGCAACAATACGGAGTGGGGGAACAGTGGTAACCAGACCAACTTCAACATCCCACACCGCCGCCCGGAGATGTGCGCTCAAGAGCGAGTTGGGTATCCTGGGGGATGCCTCCTCAGCCGGAGTTACCCTCATCTCGGTCGGCGCAAGAAACAGGGCAGGCGAGTGAGGGGCGCTTCCGCTGGGGCAGAGAAATCGCTGCGGGGGAGTGAAGCCGGCCGATTGAAGCGAATGCCCAACAACCAAGGGTCTTCACCCCCGGCCGTGTCCGGCGGAGCGATCGGGCTCCGGCTGTCATTCAGAAGCTGCCCAGCTTCTTGGCCAACGCAATGATGGTGCTCATGTTCTCGAGACTGACGTCATTCGGTATGGAATGGTCTGCTGCGAAAACATAGCCGCTTGACTGCTTCAGAACGGGAAGCAACCGTTCCATTTCCGCGGTGATGGCGTCACGGTCTTTCCAGAGCACGGCGTTGAAGCCGCCGTGGAGAACGAGGCGATCGCCGTATCGTGATTTAACTTCCTGCGGGTTCATCCCAGCCTTGACCTCCATCGGGTGCAGGGCATCAAATCCTACGTCTACAATCTCGGGAAGCAGCGGCATGATGTAGCCGCAGGAGTGGAGCCGTGTCTTGATGCCCCGATTATGGGCCCAATCGACCGCTTTCTGGTGCGAAGGCCTGATGATCTCCCTGTAGGTCTTCAGCGAAAAGAACTGGGCATGCTTGTAGCCCATGTCGTCCCGGATGTTCAGCATGTCAAACGTGTAGCCCGCGTCCCACGCCATTTCCAGGAGCTTGAGGTTCACGTCCAGCGAGTAGAGGAGCATGTCCTTGCACAGTTCGGGCTCCTCGATCAGATACATGAGGAACCTCTCCATGCCGACCACGTAGGAAGTCAGCTGGTTGAAACTGAACCACAGGTCCCCCAGGATCCAGTGGCCTTCCTTCCTCCACTTCTCGTAATTGGTCTTGAGGTGGTCCCACGGAATGCGCTCGGGCGTGGGAGTCATGCGCGCTTTTGCGGCCGTCCACGTGTCCCAATCGACGATGGTGTAGCCGATAAACTCCGGCGTAGAATCCTGATCCTTGAAATCCCGCTGCGTTCCGCCCCAACTCGTGGTGATGACCTTGAACTCCTCGTTTTCTTCAATAGTGTGTTCAGGGTATCTGGGCGAATTGTCGACCACGACCCGCGACACCTTGTCAACGTCGAAGTAGTCCTCATAGCTGGCATCGGCCGGCATTCCTTCGTTGCGCCATCGTCGGAGTGTCCCCGGCCACGGGAAGTCCCACATGGCCACGCGGTCGGCTTCGCGGTGCTGGAACATGCGGGTGAACCGTTCATGGGAGGTCATTCCTGCCATTTGATTTCGATTCCTTTCGTGCCGGAGCAAGCTCTCGAAACGAGGGTATTCTCGCAACGGATACGGGTCCTGTCCATTTGCCCTGGATCGCTCCGTCGGACGGCCTCGGGCGGCCATTATGTCCCGTCGATTCCCGGTCAGATCGGCCCGCGGCGTAGCCGGAAGAGGCTGCCTGGGGAATCTTGGACTGGTGATTTGTCTTGGGATGAAAGGGCGGTGGCGTTAGAATAGAGCCTTGGGGGTCCGTTGACACAGGGGTCGGGCAGGCAGGAGGGAGACGGCGCTTCGATGCGGAGGAGCCCCTTTTGTGGAGGGGGAATGCGCTCGCGGATTGGCCGGACTATGTTGTTGGTGGGCGCGGTGGTCGCTGCTTGCTGCTCTGCCGTGGGGCGGCAGGCGGCAGGAGAGGTGGTGCGCGCCGATGTGTGGCGTCTGCTTGCCCGGCAAGGCGGCCCGATCAAGGTCTGGGTGATGTTTGCGGACAAGGGCCAGAGTTCACCGGATGCCCGGCAACGGATGATGGATCAGGTTCGGGCGGAATATGATCCACGGGCGCTGGTTCGCCGCCTCCAGCGGAGGACGGCTCCTGGCCTGATCGACGAATGCGATCTTCCGCTCTCGCCGGCGCACGTGGCGGCCGTTACGGCAACCGGTGCTCGATTGGGGCTCCCCAGCCGGTGGCTCAATGCAATCAGCGTGCAGGCTACCGCGGCGCAGATCAAGGCGATCGCCAGCCTGCCTTTCGTGAAGAGCATCCAGCCGGTGGGCCAGGGCAGGCGGGTGACGCCGAAGGGCGTAGACGATACGGCGTCGGCGGCCAAACCGATTGACTTCGTGCGTGCTCTCGACGAAGCCGGCCTCGAATACGGACCTTCGCGGGACCAATTGGCTCAGATCAATGTGCTTGCCTTGCACGATCGGGGATATACCGGCACCGGGGTCGTGCTGGCCCTGCTGGACACCGGCTTCTACAAGGCCCACGAAACGGTCCACCCCGAGCGCATCCTCGCGGAGTGGGACTTCGTCGAGAACGACGGGGACACTCAAGACGATGCGGACGATCCTCCCGGCAACCATGGCCACGGTACAGCCACGCTGAGTGCGGCTGCCGGCCGCGCGGATGGGCGGCTTTACGGCGCGGGATTCGGGGCCAGCCTGATTCTCTGCAAAACCGAGGACAACTCGCAGGAAACGCCCATCGAAGAAGACTACTATGTGGCCGGCCTGGAATTCGCCGAGAGCCACGGTGCGGATGTGGTGACGTCGTCGCTCGGTTACATCGACTGGTACACCCAGGCCCAGTTGGACGGTCTGACGGCGGTGACCACCGTGGGCGTGAATATCGCGACGGCCAACGGTGTCTTCTGCTGCACTGCCGCGGGCAACTTCGGTCCGCTGGGTCCGAGTCTGATTGCCCCGGCCGATGCCTTCCAGGTGATTGCGGTTGGGGCGGTGGACAATTGGGGGTTGATCGCCGGCTTGAGTTCTCGCGGCCCGACAGCCGACGGTCGGGTCAAGCCGGAGGTGGTGGCCCGGGGCGTGAGCACGTGGTTGGCCAGCAGCGGCAGTCCGAGCGGCTACGGCCCTGGCAGCGGGACCTCTTATGCCACACCGCTGGTTGCAGGGGCTGTGGTCTGCCTGGTACAGGCTCATCCTGATTGGAGCATAGACCAGCTTCGTGCCGCCCTGTTTCATACAGCCGATTATTACGTCGCCCACGGGACTCACGATCCTGATTTTGCCCGCGGTTATGGTCTGATCGATGCCTTGGCGGCCCACGAGTACCAATTCATCACCGGTGATTTCGATTTTGACCGCGACGTCGACGGGGCTGACCTCAGGGCTCTGCTGGCCTGCCTGACCGGCCCGGCCGTCGGTCCCCCGGATCGCTCTTGCCGGGGCGCAGACTTTGACGGGGATGCCGACGTCGACCAGTCCGACTTCGGTATCTTCCAGCGATGCTACAGCGGCACGAACAACCCGGTCGCGCCGAATTGCGCCGGAGTGGCGAATTGAGCCGGCGTTGATCGGCGCCGTCGGAGCGGAGAATAACACGGGGCGAGGAGATTCGGGAGGCGATTCAGGCCGGCGCAGGTCCAGGCCCGCCGGCGGGCATGACGTTCCCGCAGGCGCTGGCGGCCGCAGGTTTGGGCGGTGCCATTACCCTGGAGCCGGCGACCGCGCCGCGCTGAATTGAGCGGTGCAGTTGGGATCACAGTTACTACCTTGGAGGTGGGCAGTGGGTCCATCAATCGGGTGCAAGAGCTATCGCCAACATGTCCGCCGCGCTCTCGCCGTAGCGGCGATGGCTTGCGCGATCCTGCCGCCCGCGCCGGCGCCGGCCGCGGAGGTTGTCTACATCTTCTCCTACTTCCGCGATCCCGACGGCACTGACGGGATGCACCTGGCGTATTCGCTCGACGGCTACAGCTACCATGCGGTCAACGGCGACATCGCCGTTACCGGCCCGATGATGGGCATCACCGCGCGCGATCCCTGCATCAACCTCGGCCCCGACGGGAAGTTCCGCCTGGTCCACACGACCCTGCCCTGGGACGTCGCCACGCAGATCTGCTACGGCGAGTCCAACGACCTGCTCACCTGGACCAACAAGAAGTACATTGATGTGATGGCGGGGTATGCCAACACGCGTAATGCCTGGGCGCCGGAACTCCTCTTCGACTTGACCACCAACCGGTACATGATCTACTGGTCGTCGAGAGAAAACGTCTCGGGAGCGCCCAATCACATCTACTACACGATGACGACCGACTTCGAGACCTTCACGCCGACTGCGCTGCTCTACGATCCGGGCTACACGGTCATTGACATGATGATTGTCAAAGACGCCGCCAATCACGTCGGCTTCGTCAAGAACGAGAGCGGTCTGTACGTGTTCAAGGCACAAGGTGGCCCCAACGTGACCGGCCCGTACAACAAGGTGAATCCGCCGCGAATCTCGGGAGACTACGCCTTCGAAGGTCCCACCGGAATCAAGATCGGCGACACCTGGTTTCTCTACGGCGACCGCTATGGCGAAAACCGGATGGGTCTGCTGACGTCCAACGACAACATGCAGACCTGGGCCGAGCGCGTCAACGACTTGATCTTCCCGACGCGGGGCAAGCACGGAACGGTGATCAAGGTGCCGCGGACGATGGCTCAGGTGCTGATCGTCGGCGCGCCCAATGCCACCAGCGAGATCGAGTTCGACGGCCACGCCGGCACATTGGACTACCAGGCGGGCGGCAACTGGCTCGGCGGCGCCGTGCCCAGCGCCTCGCAGACTGCGGTGATTCAGAGCGGGTACACGGCCGATCTGAGCTCTTCCGCCAGCACAGTCTCCAAGCTCCACATCGGCCAGACCAGCGCCGGCACGCTGGTCGTCTCCGGCGGCGCCGTGCTCAGTGTCAGCGGCGAGATTCGGGTCGGCCGGATCAGCACCATCAGCAATGCCGTCGGAACGCTGCGGATCAGCGGCGGCACAGTCAACGCCTCCGATGTCGTTCGGGTGGAAAAGGGCGAGGTGTGTCTCGATGGTGGGATGCTCAGCGCGCCGGCAGTCTATGGTGACTCCGCCACCGCCCTGCATTTCAACGGCGGAACGCTCAGGGCACGCAACTCCAGCGGTTCCTTCGTGGTCGGCCTGGGTACGGTGGATATACAGGACGGCGGCGCGGCTATCGATACCAATGGGTACAACATCACGCTGGCCCAGCCCCTGACCGGCGCCTCTCCGAGCGGCGGTTTGACCAAGACCGGCCCCGGCGTGCTCACGCTCACCGCCGCCAACACCTACCGCGGCTCAACCACAATCGCCGATGGAACCCTGCGGCTCAGCTCCCCCCCCATGGCGGTGACGCATCGTTGGAGCTTCAATGGCTCGCTGGTCGATTCGGTGGGTGGCAGCAATGCCACCCTTGTCGAAGTCGGCGCTAATAACGTCACCCTGTCAGCCAACGACGCCACCGTCGCCGGCGGATCACGAAACGCTTCCGACTACATCCGCCTTGGCAGCAATCTCCTGCCGGACGCGAATGTGCCGATCAGCATCGAGCTGTGGGCCACGCAGCGAAGCATGCAGAACTGGGGTCGAATCTTCGACTTCGGCGCGACTAACAGCGAGAACCTGTTCATGAGCTGGACGCGCGGCACCAACGCGTCGACCGACCGTGTCGAATGGAAGGATGCCGTCACCACCACCTCCGATGACACCAACCAGCCGTACACGCTCAACGCTGAGTTCCATATCGTCATGACGCTCAGCCCGGTGGGCGATTCTACGGTGGTCACGTGGTACACGGCGCCTTCAGCCAGCACCGACCTGGGCGCCGCTCAGGATTCCTTCACGACGACCAACAACCTCGCCACGCTGACCGACACCGCCAACAACCTGGCGAGGTCCTTCTGGACGCCCGACTCCACAGCCAACGCCAGTTACAACGAAGTGCGGATGTGGGACGGCACGCTGACGCCGGCCATCCTGGAACAACTCCACGATGCCGGACCCAACGCGAACCTCGGCACCATCAACTACGGCGCCCCGGGCTCGCTTCCCTCCACCACCGCGGTCAACATGACCAATGCCGGCGCGGCCCTCAACCTGAACGGCATCAACCAGACCATCGGCTCGCTGGCCGGCGTCTCAAGCAGCTCGGTGGCGCTGGGCGGTGCAATCCTCACCGTCGGCGGCGACAGCACCTCCACCACCTTCGCCGGCGACATCTCCGGCAGTGGCGGAATCACCAAGACCGGAACGGGCACGCTTCAGCTCAACGGTCACAGCACTTACACCGGCGGCACGAACGTCGAGAGTGGTGTGCTGCTAGTCAATGGCTCAATCGCCGGCGGCGCCACCGTGCAGAACTCGGGTACGCTCGGAGGCACGGGCTCCATCGCCGGCGCGCTGGTCGTCCAAACCGGCGGCACCCTCTCGCCCGGCCCCAGCATCGAGTCGTTGGATGTCGGCGGCAGCGCCGGCATTGCGGGCCTCTTCAAGGTCGAGTACGGCCCCTCGTCAATCGACCTGCTCACCGTTGGCGGACAGCTCGATATCTCGGCGGCGACGGTCGATTTCGACGGCCTGGGTGTCCTGAACTCGACCCGTTCCTATGTTTTCGCGAAATACCATTCCCTCGTCGGGACGCGGTTCGCGAGCGTGACCGACCTGCCCCCCACGCACACGATTGCCTACCATTACGGTGGCAACAGCTTGGCCTTGGTGCCCTACGTGCGACCTGACCTGGACCGCGACGCGGACGTAGATGCGGATGACTGCGCCCTGCTCCGGCAGTGCGCCAACGGACCGGCTGTCATCCCCGTCGCCCCAGGTTGCGAAGGCGCGGACCTCGACGCAGACGACGACGTGGACCAGGGCGATTTTGGCGTCCTCCAGCGCTGCTACAACGGCTCAAACGTTCCGGCCGATCCGAACTGCGCGGACTGAAATGCTCCGACCAGAGATTCCTCTGAGTACGCGTTCAGGTAGGATGAAAATCGGTGAGACGAGCTGCCCGGGCCTAAGCGGGGGACGGCCCAGAAACAGGAATCATGAACCAGAAGAAGACATTGCGCGAGGTCGTGTATCAGGCGATTCGCTTCGAAGAGACCGATGTCTGCCCGTACTACATCTGGGTGGACAAGGAGATGGTGCCAGAGCTGGCCAGGCATTATGGGCAGGACAGCTTTGTCGGCTCCCCCGACGGCACCAGGACTTTCGCCGGCAGCTACACGATCATGAGGGACGTCACCGCCCGGCCCGTCATCGAGAAAGGCGATCTGTTCACGGATGAGTTCGGAACCGAGTTTCGTCGTGGAAACGTGCTTCATGTGCTGCGGCCCGTTCTGGGCGAGCCGAGTCTGAAGGGGTACGAGTTCCCAGATCTCGCCAGCGACGAGCACTTCGATGGCCTGGGCAAATGGCTGGACAGCAACACCGACCGCTTCAGGATCGTACAACTGAGTATGATGTTCTTCGAACGGACTTGGTTCATGCGCGGCATGGAGAACATCTTGATGGACCTCCACCTGCACCCCTCGTTCGTGCAGGAACTGCTGGAGGGGCTCGAGTCGGTCTGCCTCAGGGTCATCGACCGCCTGCTGCGGGATTACGGAAACCGGATCGATGCAATCGGCATGAGCGAGGACTACGGTACCCAGAGGAGCCTGCTGATCAGCCCGCAGCACTGGCGAAAGCTGCTGAAGCCGCACCTCGCCCGCTTGTGCGAACGGATCCGCGCCGGCGGAAAGCTGGTTTACCTGCACTCATGCGGCCACGTCACCCCGATCATCCCCGATCTTGTCGAGGTCGGAGTGAACTGCCTGCAACCCCTCCAGCCGGAAGCGATGGATATCTTCGACATCAAGCGGCGCTTCGGGCGGAATCTGTGCCTGATGGGGGGGATCAGCACGCAGCGCACGCTCCCCTCCGGCGCTCCCGACGATGTGCGGAGAGAGGTGCGGGAGTGCCTCACCCGCATGGGTGCCGGCGGAGGCTACGTCATGGCTCCGGCCAAGCCGATCCTGCCGGGCGTGCCGCTGGAGAACGCCATCGCACTGATTGACGCCTTCGTCGATCAGGCTCGATGACTCGAAGGGCGCGGCAAGCGAAGGCCGACAATGGCACCGTGATCCACAGTGGGATGGAACGTCACCACCGGCCGCCGCACTCACAAAGCCCATTCCTGCCTCATTCCGGTCTCGACCATCAGTCCCTCGCGGTTCCGCCCTGGTATGCGTCAACCCTCCAGATTCCGCGCGTGTGCTCACGCCTCCTTCGCCGGGTCATTATCCGGCATTCGCCGGGTCCTTATCCGGCAAATCCCGGCTCAGGAACCCGCGTCGGCATGTTGTTCCCGGACAGCGAGGCTTTCAAGTGAAGATCGCGTGTGTTGACTTGAGATTCAGGTGGCCCGGTGGCATCTCGGCGAACAGGCTGGGCGGAGCTTGGGAGTCCATGAGTCGCAGAGTATAATCGATATGAGCCCCATGGGCTGGCTCCGGCCCGGTGCACCGAGCGCGTCCGGCCGAGAGGCAGTCCTTCGGGTAAGGAACTCTCGCGGAGCGTGGGTGTCTCATCATCCAGCGTTTTCTGGCCAGAGGAGGTGGGGTCATGACATGCACTTGGGGCATGAACCTCCGAGCGTGGGTCCGATTGGCCGTGATTGCCGGGGCATTCGCCGGTCTTGGGCCCGTGACGGCCCGGGCCCACGACATGCACATCGTGATCACCGAGTTCAACTATCACCCCTACGGCAACCGTGACGAGCACGAGTTCCTTGAACTGTACAACCGCGGGTCCGAAGCGGTGGATCTATCCGCGTGGCGGATTGTCAGCGGCGTCGATTTCGTCTTCCCGACGGCGACGTTCATTCAGCCGGGTGCCTACCTGGTGGTGGCGAAGAACCCGTCGGTGGTCGCGAGTGTTTACGGTATCAGCGAGTGTATTGGGCCGTTCGGAGGCAAGTTAGCCAATGAAGGCGAGATGATCCAACTGGTGAACGCCCAAGGCGTGCTGGTCGAGCGTGTCCATTACAGCGATGAGGACCCATGGCCGGAGCGGCCGGATGGTGATGGCCCGACGCTGGAGCGCGTGTCGGCGCAGGAGGCCGGCGATCGGCCGTGGAACTGGCTGCCTTCGCGGATCATCGGGGGCACGCCCGGCCGTTCAAACAGTGTGAATACGCTTGTCGAGCCGGCCCGCGACGTGGTGATCAACGAGGTGGCTTCCACGGCGGGGGGAGGGTGGATCGAGCTGTGCAATCGCAGTGGGGGGGCTGTGAACCTGGAGGGCTACGGCCTGACCGGGGAGCCGTTTCCGGGCGGCGTCTATACCATCGGCGGCGGCGCGGCCGTTCCCGCCGGCGGACGATGGTCGGTGGACAGGGTCTCGCTGCCGTTCCCGATACCGGACAACGTGGAGTCGCGCATTTCGCTATTGATGCCGGACGGACGGTTGATTGACACCTTGACTTATCGGACACGGGCTTCGATGGGTTCGGTCGGCCGCGTACCCGACGGCGGGGACGACACGTACGTCATGACCTCGCCATCGCGGGACGAGCCGAACCACATCACGCTGACTGATTCAATTGTCATCACCGAGATCATGTACCATCCTTCACCTCCACCAGGAGTAGAAAGCCAGCCGCGCCTGCCGTACGACCGCAATGAGGAGTTCATCGAAGTCTACAATCGGTCTGCCGCGGCAGTGACGTTGACAGGCTGGAAGGTGACCGGGGCGGTGGACTACGACCTGCCGTCGGACCTGCAGATCGACGCGGGAGCGTACCTGGTGGTCGCCCGGGACGTGACCACATTCAAGGCCAAGTACGGTTCGGACGTGATGGTCGTGGGAGGATTCACGGATGTCCTGGCGGACGGGCACGAGCACATCGTGTTGCGCGATCCGCTGAACAACGTGGCCGACGAGGTGAGGTACGCGGATGACGGCTCCTGGCCAACCGAGCCGGACGGGGAGGGGCCTTCGCTGGAGCTGATCCACCCTGATGCCGACAACAACGCGGGCAGCGCCTGGCGGGCCTCGACGATGAACGGCGGCACGCCGGGCAGGCCGAACTCGACGGCCGTGGCGGATCCGGCGCCGGTAATCCGGTCCGTCCGTCACGATCCGCCGGCGCCGACATCGGCGCAGCCGGTCACGGTGACGGCTGGCGTGACCGACGCGGGCGGGGTGAGCGAAGTCCGGCTGCGGTACGTGGTCGATCCCGGCACGGCGTTCGCGTCGGTGCTCATGACCGACGACGGAGCCCACGGTGACGGGGCGGCTGGCGACGGGGTCTACGGGGCCACGCTGCCGGTGCAATCGGCGGGCAGCATCATCCGGTTCTACATTGACGCGGTTGACAACCAGTCACACGCCGCGACCGCTCCCGCCTTCCCGCCAGCCTATGCCCGGTCCGGACCGTCCGATCCGACCTTCCTGTACCAGGTGGATGACCGCACGTGGCCGACCGATCTGCCGCTTTACCGCGTGGTCATGACCGGCGCGAACTTGCATACGCTCCGGACACGGGACGTGTACAGTAACGTGGATCTGGACGGCACGTTTGTGTGCGACAACACGGTCATCTACAACGTCGGCGTACGTTATCGCGGGAAGGGCTCACGCAATGATGCGAAGAAGTCGTTTCGCGTGCAGTTTCACGATGACGGGCCGTACGGCAACCTCGAAGACCTGAATCTCAATGCCCACGAGATCCACCAACAATACATTGGCCAGGAGTTCTTCAGCTACGTGGACCTGCCGGTTCACCGGACGCGTCTGGTACTGATGACGCTCAACAATGACCTCGATATGACCTCGCTGGCGGATCCCAATACCTACCTGCAGGTCGAGTCGGTGGACGAGAGCTACATCGAGCGGGTGTTCGAGGAGGATGCGGGCGGGAACCTGTACCGCGGGGAGCAGGACGGCGATCTGAGTTACCACGGCACTTCCCCGGCGGACTACCGCAGCATCTATCTCAAGGAGACCAACGAGGATCTCGACGACTACCGCGACGTGATCGCCCTGACGGACCTGCTCACCAACACCGGTGACGCGCAGTTCGCCGATGTCGTGCGGGCCAACGTGGACATTGACGAATGGATGCGGTTCTTCGCCGCCATGACGGTGGTGACGAACGACGAGGGGGGGATCTGCCTGGATGACGGTGACGATTACTATCTGTACCACCGTCCGACAGATGACAAGTGGGTGCTGGTTCCCTGGGATTTCGATTCGGTCTGGAACCTGGGCTCCACGCGCTCGCCTCCCAATCAGCGCCTGTTCCGCGCAGGCATCAATGACTCGGGCAGGGTGACCCTGCCGATCGTTCGGCGGATCCTGCGGCATCCCGATTTTGCGCCGATCTACTATCGCGAGATCCGCCAGCTGATGGCGTATTCGTTTCATCCGGAGATCATGGCCGGCCGGATCGCGAATCTGCGGCGGTACAGTCCCCGCTTTGCCGCCCGCGACATCGACGACGTGGAAGCGTTCACCACGCAGCGGCGCTCGTACCTGGCCTCGATGATTCCGCTCGCCCTGACGGTCAGCGTGGATGAGGCCATGCGGGCCCGCGTGGACTACATCGTCGACGGCGATGAATGGCGGTTCTTCCGTGGGACCGGCGAGCCATCCGCAACGGCCCTTGACTGGACGCGCCTGGGCTTTGACGACGCGGGCTGGGAAAAGGGCCAGAGCGGCTTCGGCTACGGCGACAGTGACGATCGAACGACGCTCAGCGACATGCAGAACGGTTTCACGTCCGTGTACATCCGAAAGAAGTTCACCATCGATGACCCTGGGACCGTGCCCGAACTGATGCTCAGCATGTGGTACGACGACGGCTTCGTGGCGTACATCAACGGCCGGGAGGTAGGGCGCCACAATGCGCCGGGGACGATCGACGAGGCCGTTCCCCGCACGCAAACGGCCACGGCCGACCACGAGGCAGCCGACTACGGATGGGAGGTCTACAACCTGACCTCTTGGCTGACCGCTGCCGATACGCCGCTGGTCAAGGGCGAGAACGTCCTGGCAATTCACGGTCTGAATCGCACGAGCGGCTCGACCGATTTCTCGCTGCGCCCGATTCTCTACGTGCCGGGTATCGTCCCTCCGCGGGTCATGCACATTGACGACGGGGAACAGTGGTCGTTCATCCGAGGGCTGAGCGAGCCCTCCGCCGAGCCTCTCGGCTGGACTCAACCGGGCTTCGTGGAAGCGGGATGGGAGTCAGGTCTCAGCGGCTTCGGATTCGGCGACAGCGACGATCGCACGCCGCTCAATGACATGCAGAACAACTACCTGTCGGTTTACATCCGCAAGAGGTTCACCATCAGCGATCTTTCGGCCATTGACGATCTGTTGCTGGAGATGTGGTACGACGACGGCTTTGTCGCCTACCTGAATGGGCAGTATATCGCCCACGGCAGCGTGACTCTGCCGGCCAGCCGAGTCATCGCATACAATGACGACGCGGCCGCCGCGAGCCATGAGCAGGCCGGCTTCGAGGCGTTTGATCTGACGGCTCTGCTGAGCGCTCCTAGCTCGCCGCTGCGCCAGGGCGAGAACGTCCTGGCCATCCATGGCCTGAATGCCTCATACGGATCAACCGATTTCTCGCTCCGGCCGAGGCTCTCCTCGAGCGGCCGGCTCAGCAGCACGATCAGCGATTGCGGGGCCGGACTGGTCACGACGGCCGACAAGATCCACATTTCCGGGACCGCGCCCGCCGGCGACGCCCGCTGGATGCAGGTCAACAACCGGACGGCCGGCTACCTGCCGGTTTCGTGGGACAATAACCCGCTGGAGCTCAGCGCGTACGCCGCCGAGGTTGAGCTGCAGCCCGGTCCCAATGACCTGAGCATCGTGGCCTTGAACGCGGATTTCACGGAAGTAGCCCGGCGGCAGCTCACGGTGACGAGAGCCGTGGATTCGAGCACGCCGGTGGCGGGCGTGCTGGATCCGCTGACCACCTGGACACGGGAGGGGGGGCCTTACCATATCACCAGTGATGTGGTGGTCCCGGCGAGCGGGTTGCTGACCATCGAGGCGGGCACGAGCCTGCTGTTCGATGAGAACGCCGCCCTGGTGGTTCGCGGCAGACTGTTGGCGTCGGGTACGGCGGACGCGCCGATCCGCTTGGGGCCATTTGTATGCGGCCGAATGTGGTCCGGGCTGGTCTTCCTTCAGTCGGAAGGCGAAAGCCGGCTCAGTAACTGCGAACTGTTCGACGGATCTACACCCGTGTACGAGGGAACCTCGTACGCGGCGTGCGTCAACGTGGTTGGATCCTCGCTACGGGTGGAGCACGGGCTCTTCGACCGAATGGCCGCGCGGGGCATTGATGCCGTGCAGAATGCCTCGCTGTCGGTATTCAGCTCGGCGTTCAGGAATACAGGGGGTGCGATCCACGTTGACCACTCCTGCGCCGACCTCGAAGAGCTGAGTGTGGTCCACGTGATCGGTGCTTCCGGCGCGATTGCGCTCCACGGGGATTGCACCGCACCCTCGAGCATTCGCTGCTGCGTGCTGGATACCGGCGGCGGTGACGGGATCGATCTGCAGGCCAGTTCGGCCCTGATTGAGGGTAACACGATCTTGGGCATGGCCGGGAAGGGGCTTTCGCTCCGGAGTGGCCATCCGATCGTGCACGGAAACGTGGTCGCCAACTGCCCAACAGGCATGACTCTGGCGGACGGTGTGAATGCGGCGATCAGCCACTGCACGATTGTGGGCGGCCAGACGGGGATCGATCTTCTTGAAATCACCACCGGCCAGGGGGGTGGCCACGCTGAGGTAGACAGCACGATCGTCTGGGACTTCGCTGTGGCATCGGTCCGCCTCGACAGCTCCTCATCAGTCAACATCCAGATGTCGGATATTGCCGGGGGTTTCGTGGGAACAGGGAATCTTGCCACGGATCCATTGTTCGTAGATGCGGGCCCAGGCAGTTACTACCTGGCTCCCACTTCTCCCTGCGTCGGCACGGGAGTCAGCGGGACCGACATGGGCGCGCTGCCTGCCGCCGACAACCCCGTGTTCCAGGTGGTCATCAACGAGTGGATGGCTCAGAACTCCACCATTCCCGACCCGCAGGGCGAGTACGACGACTGGTTCGAACTGTACAACCGGGGACCGAGGCCGGTGAACGTGGGTGGATTGTCTCTGTCGGATCATACGGATACCCCGGGGCTTTGGCGGATTCCGTCAAATACGATCCTTCAGCCCAGGCAGTTTCTGCTCGTCTGGGCGGATCGGGACGTGACTGATGTGCCCGGCCTGCACGCAGACTTCGCGCTCGAGGTCAATGGTGAGGAGATCGGGCTGTACCTCCAGGCGGGCGGGGCCTACCACGTCGTGGACCGGGTTACCTTCGGGGGTCAGACCTCGGATCGCTCCATGGGGCGGACCACCGACGGGGCGGCGGAGATGGATGTCCTCGAACGCCCCACGCCGGGCGAGTCAAACAACCCGCCGCCGCCTCTGACCAACGGAGTCGGGTTGCGGCTCGTGGTTCCGCCGCGTTTTCTGCCGTCGGCGGATGTGCCGCTGCGCATTGAGGTCCTGACGCCGTCGGGGACCGTCGACAGAAACCTCTGGACTGGCCAGATCCTGCTATCGACCGACCCTCCTGGAATCGCCATTGCCCCAGCGAGCGTCGAAGTCATCAACGGCATGGCCAGCGGCCAGTTCCGGCTGTCCAGCGCCGGCAACGTCCGGCTCACGGCGGCCTTTGAGGAGAGGCGGGCGACGGTGGAGCTTGTGGGATTGGACGCCCCGACATACAGGAGCGTGAGCGGCTCGCTGGCTTCGGGAACGACGGTGTGGGGGCCGGCGGACGGAATCGTTCGCGTGACCGGCGACTTGACGGTGCCATCGGGAGCGATCCTGCAGATCCAGGCGGGCACCATGGTCACGCTGAACGCCTCTACGGACATCACCGTGCAGGGTTCTGTGCAGTGTGCCGGGACGCTGGAGGCGCCGGTGCTCATCACGGCGGCGGATTCGGCGGCCGCCTGGGGGCAGATCCTGCACACCGGGGCTATGTCCACCTCGGCCTACCACTACACTTTCCTGACTCATGCCGGCGACGCGACCGGCGTCGGGCACACAGGAGCCGGCCCGGTAATCCGTGGGGCTAGCGGAGCTACCGTCTCGTTCGCCGACTGCAGCTTCATTGATGAGTTTGGCAAGGGGCTCTATGCCGACAGTTGCCATCTCACGTTTGAGCGCTGCCTGTTTGCCCGGATGATCATGGGCCCTGAGGTAACCAACACCGACACGGCGATAACGGATACCTTTTTCCATCGCATGCTGCCGGGAGGCGATGTGACCGACAACGACGGGCTGTATCTCAACGGAAGCGGTACGATGACCGTCCGCCGTTGTGTTTTTGCGTTCGGCGGAGACGATGGAATCGACACGCTCAACTCGACGCCGCTGATCGAGCAGTGCATCGTCCGTCACTTCGAGGACAAGGGTCTGAGCATCTTCTCCGGCGAGGTGCGAATTCGCGATTCCGCGCTCCTCTCGAATTCGACGGGCATCTCGGCCAAAGGCAACAACACCGACGTGTTCGTTGACAACTGCACGCTGTACGAGCATCCGATCGGCCTGGAAGCGCGGGACAAGTTCGGAGAACCAAACAACATCATCCACTTCTACGTAAACAACTCGATCATCTGGGCGTCTCCTGAGGTCGTACGGACGGACTATCAGCCGGAGAACATCGTCATTGCCCACAGCATCCTCGATCCGTCAATCCCCTGGGCGGGGACAGGCAACCTGACGACCGATCCTCGCTTCCGAGATGACGGCGGGTATGACTTCCGGCTGAGGGAGGATTCACCCGGCATCAACAGCGGTGATCCGGCCTTCGCGCCGGCCACCGGCGAGGCGGATCTGGATGGCCGGCCGCGGGTCCTGGCTGGCCGGGTGGACCGTGGGGCCTACGAATCCGTGCCTGCCCTGGAGCCGGATCTGGACGCAGACGGCGATGTCGACCTGAAAGACTACGGATTGTTCGCCGCCTGCGTTTCCGGGCCGTCGGTGCCCGTCGCGATGGGTTGTGAGCGACCGGACTTCGACGGTGATCAGGATGTCGACCAGGCCGATTTCGGCATCTTCCAGCGCTGCTACAGCGGCGGAGACATGCCGGCCGATCCGGGCTGCACCAACTGAAGCGCCGACCTTGTTAAGCCGTACGCCACCTCCCCCGACCAAGGCGGCCAAGCCCCGGAGAGAAGGGCCGAACGTCGAAGCGTGACGGTGGCGCGGTGAGGCAGAAGCCCCCCAGGCAGCAGAATCTGAATGGCCGCAGTCTCCGGGCGACGAGTATCACGGTTTCTTCTCCCGGATCACGGCCGGATTGAGTAAGTCCATCTCGCCGGCGCGGCCGGCTTGAGCCAGACGTATGTTCCGCAGAGCCCTTTCCGCCATGCGGTCGCAGGCCTCCCGGGTGCTGCTGCCGATGTGCGGGGTCATCAGCACGTTCTCGAGTTTGCGCAGATCTTTGTCCGGCGAGACCGGCTGGTAAGGCTCGTTCTCGAAGACATCGAGGGCCGCGCCGGCGAGTTTGCTCTGTGAAACAGCGTCGAACAGGGCCGACTCGTCCAATACTGCTCCCCGTGCGGTGTTCACGAGCCGTGCCGTGGCCGGGATCATCGCCAAACGTTCTCGGTTCACAAAGTGATAGTTCGCTGGTGTGCTCGGGATGTGGAGGCTGACGAAGTCCGAAACGGCGACCGCGACATGGAAGTCCTTCACCACACCCGCAAAACCGTAGTCCGCTTTCATCCTCTCGACGTCGGCATCAGCCGTGTCACAGCCGATGACTCGCATTCCAAAGCCGCGCCCGGCGATCCGGGCCACCTTCCGCCCGATCGGTCCGCATCCGATCACCGCCAGCGTTTTGCCCGCCAACTCGCCGCCGAGCAGCGGTGCAAAGTGCCCGCTGCGCGTCGAGGCTGCAACGGCGGCCACGTGCCTGCTGGCCGCTAGGAGCAGGGCCAGGGTCATTTCGGCGACCGAGTCGTCGAGCACCCCCGGCGTGTTCGTGCAGATGACGCCGCGAGCCGTCGCCTTCTGTTTGTCGATTCCGTCGTGGCCGACACCGAAGCGGGCCAGCACGCCTCCGGGCGGCAATGCCTCGTAGAGAGGGCCGGCGTACCGTTCGACGCCCACAATCGCGTGGCGGATGCTGTCGACTTGGATCATGGCGGCCAGTTCGTCTTCTTGCGCGGGGGCTCGAACGCACTCCAGATCCTCGGCTGCGGCTCGGCGGAAGACCTTCGCAGCCTTATCAAACTCCTTCGCTGTGACTGCAACCTTGATCATCGGAAGCGGTTTTCCTGTTGCGACGGCTGCGTCCTCCGACTCGACGGATGACGGCGGCCTGCCCCGTTGGTCCGCGAGGTACCGTAGCGTACCGCGCGTGGCAGCAACCGCCAACCTGCAGCACGGACCCGCTGCCTTCCAGCTTGGCGAGCGGTGACTACCGGTCCGGCACGGTCAGGTCTGACAGGAACTCGGCGGTAATCTCCCTGCCGCGCAGGGACCACTTGCGATCGGGATGCCAGGGCATATTGCCGCCACCGCGCGTCGTGAGGGTGCGGCTTGAAGCGGATCGAGCATCGTCCGCTCCCCTGCCGGTCCCCGTCGGCTTGCTCTTCCGTTTGAACATGCTCGCACAAACGTCGTCGATCAGGTCTCGCTTCATGGGCAATTCATGGGTCCGGTTGTTGCAGGAGCCTCTGCACGTTCGAGGCATAGTTGTCTGTGTAGAGGCTGTGCAGTTCGTCCCGCAATCCCGGACTGGCCGTGATGACCACCAATCGGGTGAGCGTCAGCGTACCCAGCGACACCGAGAACGCCGGTCCCGACTTCTCGAGCGAGATGCTCTGCAAACCTGTTGCATCAATCGTGAACGCCTGGCGGGGGGCCAGCCACGATGGCAGATCAACCGCAACGTGCGCGTTGTCCACCGGGCGAACGGAGGTGCCCTGGTCGCTGTTGACGTACTGATCGTTGACCGCGATGAGAATCAACGTGTCGGTGCCCGCCAGCAGAGAGCGAACCCACACGCCGGGTGACACCTTGACGGGCACTTCAGCCGGGCAACTGCGCCACAGCAGGGGGCCCGCGGTGCGGACTTCCGCACCCAGCAGACCGATCTCGCGCCACAGCGCCGCCGCTTGCGGGTCTTTTGCGCCAACGCCTTGGGATTTCCCGCCTGAAGGAGTGAACCACCAGTAGGACAGACCCTTGGCACCCCCCGCCAGCGCGTAATAGACCTCGATCCGCTTCTCCTGCGGCGTGGGGAATCGATGAAAGCGACTCGCCACGGTCTCTTTGTTCTTCGGCTGTCGTTGGCCCTTCCTATCCCTCTCGGGCAGCGCCGGCCGCTCGGCCCGCCCGTCGCCGGGGTCTTCCTGGTCATTGCCGCGCCGGCAGGCATAGAGCACGACGTGCAAAGGCCTGGGGCTTGACGCCGCACGGGCCACGCAGGCCACAGCGTGAACGAACGCCGCCTTGGTATATAGGGGCAGCCTCGCCGGATGCCTGCCGTACGCCTCCCACAGTCGCACCTGGTAGTACGGATCGACGCAGAAGACGTCCGGTAGTTGTCCATAGGTGTACCAGTTGTCGGGCTTGAAGGTCAGATCCACATTCAGCAGCTGGGGAGTTGTCGGGTCGGCAGCCCGCAACTCCTGGGTCCGCTGGACCGCCCATTGAGCCAGGCTGCCCACCTGGTGATCCGGTTCGAGACCCTTGATCAAGTAGTCGCCGCAGTCCGGTTCGTCGTGGATGAAATAGGCGATAGGATCCCGGGTTCGCCATTTGCCGGGATCGTTGACAAGTCGTCGCAGGCCCAGCGAGTCGCAGACTGCCTGGCCGGCATCGCTGGCGTAGAAGGCGCTCAACATCGCCGAGCCCACTTGGGGCATCTGCACGTTGATGTTGTGGGTGCTGAGCTCGCGCACGTGCGCCTGGGCCCCGGCGACGTCGGAGGCGCTGCCCGGCCGTCCGCCCCAGATTCCGTAGGCAAACTCGTCGCTGAAGACTCGCACTGCCGCTGAAGCTACGGCCCCATCTTCGTAGATGCCCTGGAAACAGTGGAATGACCCTCGCTCCAGGCCAGAGGCGAGCTGAAGCATGACCGGGGCCACTTCCAGCCTGCGGTCGGACGCGCTCGACAGGCCGTCGGTGATCTGTTCGCCATCCAGGAGTATCCTGACAGGCGCCAGCCCCGGTCGGGCCGGACAACGAAAGAACAGGCAGACATGCCGGAGATCCGGCGAGAAGCTGACGCTCTCCACCCGGGGCTGGTTCGAGCGAATTGGAACGCTGACCCGCTGCCGGCCGTTTGCGTGCTGCAGGTCCAGTCCGAGGGACGCGGCCTGCGGTCTGCGCCGAAGGCGCACCAGCACCTCACCGGTTCCCCCTGCTGGTATTTGTCGCGGCTCAACCCTCCACCAGATCGGCTCGCCGATGGTCAGCAGTTGGTCCAGCTCCGCCGCAGGCAAGTCGGCGAAATAGATGCTGGCAGGCTTTCGGTTGACTCGCTGATCGGAGAACGCGATGGCCTTCTTCAGACTGATGCCCCCGAGCAGAGTATCGCCGATATCGAGGCTCAGCGGGCCAGGATTGCGGACGAAGACGTGGACCGAACCACCCGTCGGCCGCTTCTCATACCAGGACCGGAGACCCTCCTCGCTCTGGTCTTGCTTAACCGCCAGGTCCTCGAACCAGAACCGCGCGTGCTCAGGGAGCACGAGATCCTCCCGGTAGTGGCAGCCCAATACCTGCAGCTGAGCCGCTGCCCGGGTGGGGACCGACCAGCACAACAGGAGCGCCATGATGCCAGCCACACTCCGGAGACCATCGTCACGGTCACTCCTCAATCACCATCCTCCTCGTCAAGCGCTGTGCCGTGGCTCCTGATGACACCCGCGGGTCATGTGGCTTACCCCGTAGCACCTGTTGACCGGACTGGCCAGGGTCTGTAAACAATCCTCTCGATGAGCATACGCACCCCTGTAGGCAGAATCAACGAGGACGGTGACTGCGATGACCGGCGAGACGAGTATGCCGAGTAGGGAGGTTGCGGCCCTCAGCGGGCGGATTCTGGTTGCCGCGCTGGTGACGGGTAGTCTGGCCGGCTGCGCGTCGACGACGCCCACGAAGGCCTGGCCACCCGCACCGGCTGAGTTCAGAGCGCGGTTTCTGGAGCTCTGCGATCTGGCTGCGGCTGAACTGCAGAAGGAAATCACCCCCTTCGTCAGCCGCACCGACGCTGATCCTGGGACCCATCACATGCCGTTCTTCGAGGACGCCCATGCAGTCAGGGCGCTGGCCGTCGGCTACGATATGACTGGACGCCAAGTATACCTGGATGCATGCCGGCGCTGGTCGGATCGAATCATCGAGTATCAGCGTAACATGATCCCCGGAGGAGCCTATTACATGAATCACTCCCGCGCTCCTGGTCAGGACCGCGGACAGTGGAATCTGGCGGATAGTGGCTCGATCGGCATGGGTGTCCTCGCCACCGCCGTTCGCTGTGATGACCCGGCGGCCAAGGCCCGGTACCTCCGCTCGGTAGAGGAATTCGCGGAGCTTGTGTTGAACAACTACGTGAGTCAGGAAGGCGGCATCAGCAATGGCTTGTGGCCTGAGTACGCCGGCCCATGGTGGTGTTCGTCCGCAACGTTCGGCACACTTGCCTTCCTGCTTTATGATGAGACAGGTCAGGAGAAGTACCGCCGCGTCGCCATCGGAGCGATGGACTGGCTGCTGGGTCAGGATTTCCGCGAACTCAAGCCGATCACGTTCCAGCAGCGACCTTCGGGTACGATTTTCTACTGTTTTGACTTCTACGCGACCGGCTTGAGGCACTTGAAGCCGAACAGTCCGCAGTATGCCGCCTTGATGCGACAGATCGATCTTGCCCTGGACTGGATGGCCGGCAACCAGAGGACCCGCGGGGCGCCGGTTCCTGATTACACCGAGCGCAACGTCGACATGGCCGGCTTGCCCTGCCTCATGTACAGCTTCGCTCACCAGCTTTCCCAATACCGTGACATGATTGGGCCAGCGGACGAGGAGCTGCACTACATTGGCGACCTCCTGTTGTCGAGAGGACGGCCCGATGTCTCGCGGCTGATGATCTGGGAAGTGATGACCTGGGGAATGCTATCCTACGCGGAGCGGTTGGATCCGGGGGCCTTGGGCTGCCGCAGCCGGTCGAAGACCTCGCCGGCGTAGACCATCGCTCGGGCGCATATGGCTCGCCATGGCCCGGCCGACGCGAGTGCCGGCAGCCCGCGTGCGGTAGTTGCGGCGTCCGGTCATCAGACACCCCCGCGTGGGTGTACGGACCGGCCTGGCCGGTGAGCGCGTCATTCGAGCTGCGTTGACCGGCAGCTTGTCCAGGTTGGGTTTCTTGATCGCCGGATTGCCTATCAAGCCCGCGTCGCCGATACCGTGATCATCAGTGATGATCACGAGCATCGCTGTCCGTTGTCCCTCCAGCGTCATCGTGCGGGGCTCCGGAACGGCATGAGACGTCAATCCGGGATCCACCGCGGCGGTTTGACATCGTCAAATGGGCGGATACCCCACTGTTCAGCGAACTCTGCGTAGCGTGCCTGCAGGTCCTTGAGTCGCTCCGGCTGCTGGGCGGCCAAGTCGTGCAGTTCCGTGCGGTCGGCTTCCATATCGTAGAGCTGCCATGGGCGGTCACGGACGGCGACGAGCTTCCACCGCCCCCGGCGAACGGCGCGGTTACCCTCGTGCTCCCAATAGAGGTCCCTGGGCTCCCCTCCGGAGCGTCCCTGCAGGAGGGGCAGGAGACTCCTGCCAGCCGTCGGCGCGATCGCCCGCTCCCCGTGTTCGTTAAGATAGGCACTGCCAGTGGCTTCGAGACACGTGGGGAATATGTCGACCACGTGTCCAACCGCATGTTCGACAACGCCGCGCCGGCTGATGCCGGCGGGCCAGCGGGCGATCAGGGGTGTGGAAATGCCGCCTTCGTGTACATATCGCTTGTGCTGGCGGAAGGGGGTGTTGCTGACATTCGACCAGCCGCGGCCGTAGCCGGTGTTTGAGTCCGGCTCTCCCGGCAGTGCCCCTGGTGCGCCCTCATCGATTTCCTCAGCGTCGCCGCCGTTGTCGGAGAGGAACATGACCAGGGTGTTGTCTTCGATTCCCAAGGTGTGGAGTGTGTCGAGGATTCGCCCGATGCCGCGGTCCATGCGTTCGACTTGGGCGGCGTAGACGGACATCTTCAGGTCCTCGCGGTCGGGGTCGGCGGTCTTCTCCCACGGTGCCGCCCGCGGGTCGCGAGGCGAGAGCATCCATCGGCCGTCGATGATGCCGAGTTCGATCATCCGGCGGTATCGCCGCTGGCGAATCTGGTCCCAGCCGATGCGGTATTTGCCGCGGTAGGGGGCGATGTCCTCGGGCAGGGCGTGCAAGGGAGCGTGCGGGGCGGTATACGCGACGTAAAGGAAGAAGGGTTCTGGGCGGCGCCCGTACTTGTCGAGATAACCGATCGCACGGTCGGTGATCGCGTCGGTCATGTAGAACCCCTTGGGGTCGGGGCGGTGGAGTTCTCCGTCGATGGCCATCCGGCGATTGGGCCACAGACAGAAGTAGCTGCTGGCGCCTCCAAGCAAGCCGTAGTAGTGCTCAAAACCGCGGTCGACAGGGAAGTGCGGGCGGGTCTCGCCAAGGTGCCATTTGCCTGACATGAGACAGTGACAGCCGGCGGCTCGAAGGGCCTCCGCAATCGTGACGCTCGTTTCGTTCAGGTGGCCTCGGTAGGCAGGCAGGCCGGTGTCGTATCCCATGTGCCCAACCCCGGCCTGGTGGGGATAGCGTCCTGTCATGAGTGCGGCCCGCGTGGGGCAGCAGCGGGCGGCGCTGTAAAACTGGGTGAACCGAATGCCTTGGCTGGCCATGCGGTCAAGGTTCGGCGTGGCGATCTCGGAGCCATAGCAGCCGAGATCCGAGAAGCCGAGGTCGTCTGCCAGGATCAAGACGATGTTCGGCCGGACTGGCCGTGACATTGCAGGGGACGGCGTTGCGGGCACCGTCAGGAGAAGAAGCAGGGCGACGAAGCTCATGAACGCTCCGGCATTGAGCTTTCGATCAGGTTGCTGTAACGCGGAGCCATTGAGACCCAGTTCTGAGACTGATTCCAGTCAAGGCAGCTGCCCCGTGCCCGGATCGCAGCCCTCCGGAGGATGATTGGCGTCGAACGCGACATCGGGACCGGTGAAGCACCCCATGAACGCCTCGAGATCGCCACCGTTTACCATCTGGTCCTTGACCCGGTCGAAGCAGGCACACGCATTGGGTACGCCCGTCATCGTGCCGGTGAAGCAAGCCTGGATCGCTCCAAAGTCCTTCTGATCGACGTCACCGTCGGAATCCGCGTCCGCCCAGGGTATCATGCAAGGCCCGCAGCCGGCGGCGGCGCAGCTCGTGTTCGGGGTGAAGATACCGTTGCAGGCCTCTTCGGTCGTGATGGTGCAGGTGTTACTTCCGAAGCCGATCACGCAGCAAGCCCCGACGGTCGGCAGGTTGTCCACCCGGGCCACAAAGCCGCGATTGCTGCCGTCGGCGGCCCAGACGCCGTACCCGCCGAACACGGTGCCGTCATCGGAAACCGCGAACACCCGCGTCAGACGCTGCCATTCGCTCGTGTCGACGCCGGCTGCCTCCAGCAGAACCTGGAGCGACTGGGGCATTCCAAGGGCATCCCAGACCGTCGCCACCTCGTACGTCGGCGACGCATTCCCGAAATGAGATCTGCCTGCGGACACCCCGTTGTCCGCCACGGTGTAGGCCACACTGCTGGTGGCGCCAGGCAGCGTTCCCAGGAGTGTCAGGGACGCGTCGCCCCGGTTCCAGCGAAAAGCCTGCATGTTGGGGCCCGGGGCCGATTGGTCCTGCCCGCAGATCCACTGCACCTCGAAATCGACCGTGGTCGACTTACCGAAGCTGGCCGAGATCCCGATGCCGTCGCTGCGGGCGTCGCCGCCGCTGCCCGGGACATCGCCGGTGTCACCTTGCGGGGAATCCCACCGGGCCATGCTGGGACTGACACCCGTATACCTGCCCACGACCACACCGTAGCCGCTGACCGACTCGCCGGTCATCGGGCTGACGCCGTCCCAGCCAATGTCGGGATCACCGCGAAAACGGGCTACCCGGTTGTTGTCGTTCCTCTTGCCGGCGACGTACCATCGGCCGTCGCCCTTGATCTGATTTCGCAGGACGTTGCTCGTGCCCCCTCGGACATTGCTCGTGGTACCGAGGCCTCCTTCGGTGGCCGTGTCCTTCCAGGCACCGCCGGCCAGATGGGTCAACGGAGCCTTGTAGAAGCGGTGGGTGAGGTTGCCTTCGTGGAGGCCGGAGATCATGATGTTGCCGAGGTTCGAGCCGATACCGACAGCGACACCATGTGCGAGGCTGCTCTTGCCGCTCGGGTTGGGCAGGGCCACCAGCCCATCTGCCAGAGACCAGACAACCGGGACGGACAAGTCCGTTGCGATCTTGCTGGTGCCTACGGCGTAGCTCCCATCGGAACTGAGCGCCTGGATGACGCTGCTGGGGTTGGCGGGATCCAGCACGCCCACCGAAATCAGGGATGCCGCCTGACCGCCCGAAGATGTCAGTCCCAAGGCCAATACGGCCGTGACGAAGCGAAGGTATGTTCTCATCTGTTGTTTCTCCGATGGACGTTCCAGGCCCGAGCCGAATGGTCGGTGTCTCACCATCCCCGCCATAGGCACGGCCCTCGAATAAGGCCGGACATGCCGGCTGCGGTGCCTGACGCTTGGCCGGCATGCCGGAGTTGTCCCGTGCGCTGTCTATCCCTCAAAGGTCCTGTGCATGGGCTGCTTCGGCCCAATATCCGCACCGCTTCTCGAAGATTCGCGACGGCGGATGCCGTCTGCCGCTTCAGCTTCGTCGGCGAAGCAAGGCGAAGGCGCCCAATGCCAGCAACGTCAAGGTTGCCGGTTCGGGAATGACGGCCACAAAACCGCGCGTGCTGCCATCGGCCGCCCAGATGCCCTGGCCCGCGAGCACCGTGCCGTCGTCGGAAACCGCATAGACTCGCACCAGGTTGGTCCAACTACTCGTGTCAACGCCGGCCGCGGTCAGCAGGGCCTGTACCGATTGGGCCGTGCCGCTGGTGTCCCAGGTTCCGCTGGTGTCCCAGACCGTCGCCATCTCGTAGGTCGGCGACGCATTCCCGAAGTGCGATCTGCCGGCGGACACCCCATTGTCCGCCACAGTGTAAGCGACACTGCTGGTGGCTCCGGGCAGCATGCCGAGCACCGTCAGGGTCGCGTCACCCCGGTTCCAGCGGAAAGCCTGCATGTTGGGGCCGGCGGCCGATTGGTCCTGCCCGCAGATCCACTGGACATCGAAGCTGGCCGTGGTTGATTTGCCGAAGCTGGGAGATATCCCGAAACCGTCGGTGCGGAAGTCATCACCGCTGCCTGGAACTTCGCCGTCGTCGCCCTGAGGAGATCGCCAGCTGGCCTTGCTGGGACTGAAGCCGCTGGAGTTCCTGCCGACGATCACGCCATAACCGCTGACTGACTCGGCGGTCATGTTGGTCGTGTCCCAGCCGATGAAAGGATCGCCTCGCAGGCGGACACCTCGGCTGTCGCTGGCCTTCCGGCCGGCCAGGTACCATCGTCCGTCGCCGTCGATTTGATTACGCAGTACGTTGCTGGTCCCGCCTCGAATGTCGGAGGTACTAAAGCCTCCTGCAGTTGCACTGTCAGCCCAGGTGCCGCCGGCCAGATTGCCCAACGGGGCCTTGTAGTAACGGCTGACCGTGTTGCCCTCGTGGAGACCGGAAATGATGATGTTGCCGGCGTTCGAGCCTATGCCAACGGCGACACCATGGGCGAGGCTGCTCTTGCCGCTCGGGTTGGGCAGGGCCACCAGCCCGTCTGATAAGGACCAGACGGCTGGGACGGATAAGTCGGCTGCAACCTTGCTGGTGCCTGCGGCGTAGCTCCCATCGGAGCTGAGCGCCCGAATCACGCTGTTGGGGTTGGCGGGATCGAGTACGCCCACCGAGGTGAGCGATGCGCCCAAAGCGGATACCGATGCGCCGGTCGCAGCCCCTGTGGCAGCGACGATTGCCACGATCTTGAGTACTCTCATCTGTCTCCTCCTCTCCGGGCTCTCTGGCGGTCCGGTACTGCCGTTGAAAAGTGAAGCTGAATGTGAGTGAAGGACGCCTCTTGCCGGCAAGGCCATGCGGTCGGCGAGGAGCACCTCCACGCCCTCCAAAGGGACCCTGCTCACGAGAACCCGCTCTCGTGCCGTCCTTTCCTATTCTAGCTATCTCAGTGCAGCGGGCCGTTTTCCCATGTTTGGTCGACGCCTCCGAGTTCGGCGAGCTCCCTGCTCGGGCCAAGCACGAGTTGGCGGCGCGGTTGACGCCTGCTGTTCTCTATCATCCGGTCTGTCGGCTGCGAACCGGCGGCGCGAGGCCATCGTATAATCCACGCCCGCCTCAGGCACGCTGCTTGTGCGTCCGATCCATACCCCAAACGTGATGAATGACTTGCGAAGCTGGTTTCGTTTCTCCTCCACGGAATCCTGCCGCTCCAAGCCCGCTCAGCGTAGGCACGCACTACAGACGCCTGCTCGCCGAACTGGGGCACCGGCGACCGTTTCCGCATCCGTGAGATTATCGCGATTGAGGTCCTGTGTCAACTGATTTGTGTCGGATATGTCAACCGAATTCGGGGCTCAGTCAGGGCTCAATCTGCGGGTCCGACGTCGTTCGGCCGTTAAACCCTGGCATCGACGGGCCCTTGTCGGCATTGTCCTCCCGCCAGTTCATCGATACCATGCGGCTGGCCAAGAGGGCGATGTGAACCGACGCGAGTTTCTCGAACTGTCTGCCGCCGCCGGAACCGATGCCCTGCTCTCGCAAAAGCTCTCCGCCGAGCTGCCGGCCGGCGCCGCGGGAACCGCCTCGTCCGACCAGAAGCTCATCGGCATGTACGTACACGAGGGCTGGGTCTACAACCACCCCTACGCCTCGCGTACCTGGACCGACGAGAACTGGCGTGGCTACTTCGATGGCCTGCACCGCCTGGGCTGCAACCTCGTCTCTATCTGGCCCCAGCTCGAGACCATGCCCAGCCCCCTGACCGCCAGCGACAGGGCCACGCTCGATCAGCACCGTCGCATTATCGACATGGCCCACCGCGAATTCGACATGAAGGTGTGGATCGTCCTCTGCCCGAATATCGTCCCCGTCGATGACTATGCCCGGCGGATGACGTTCGAGCGGCGGCCGTAGACTTCATCAATACCGCCGGCCAGAACCGCCAGGCGGCACCGCTCGCCGAACTCACCCACCGGTTGGAGCGATGGCAGTTCACCACCGGCTACAACGACTGGTGGGGCGGGTTCGCCGGCGGCGACCTCAACGCCGCCCTCGCCAGGCTTCATGCCCCGACCATCACGGCCGTCTTGAACAACCTCGACGCGGTCAAGACGGCCGAAGGCGACACCGCTCTCGACCGCATCACCGCTGGCAATTGCAGCAAGGAGTACGAAACGCTGCAACTGATCCGGGCCATGAGACAGATGCTCTGGGAAATGGATCCGCGTTGTCCCGATTTCTCGAAGCGCAGCGACGAATGACAAGCGAACCGCCGAGGCCGTCAGCGCTGTCCGCAGGCTGACAGCTCGATCCAGCACGCAGATGGCAATGCCTGCGTTGGGCGCCGAGGCGGTGGCGTCAATCATCCGGCAGGCTGAGCAGCTTGTAGTTCTTGAGTCTGCTGTCGAGGTCGTGCAGATCGAACCGCCATGGTCGGCCGGTTGGTCGCAGGGAGTCGGGGGCATCGCATGCGGCCACCCGAGTCTCGGAGCCGGTAGGTAAGGACTGTTCCTCGATTCACATGCTCTTGGCGTATCCTCCTCCTGCTTGACGGCAACCGCTCGACCGCCGCTTCATCGTCTGTCATGCCAGGTATGACCACCTGCCCCGGTCCGCATTCCGACGGCTTCTGGTTCTGGTGAGCCGTCAGATCGATTGGGTGTCGGAAAGCCTGCTCGTTGGAAAGAGAGGGAGCAAGAGGATGTCCCGGAAGCTCTGGCGAGCGCCGGGGGCGCCGAGCTAGGCGAAGTCCAGCGTGAGACCTATTCGATGACAGCCTGGAAATCCCGTGCAGCTGATGACCGTACCCGACGATGTGAGTCGAGTATCACCAACGAATAACTCCAAGGCGACGGTTGTCCCCACTGTCACCTTCTGGTAGCTCTTGATCCCCATCCCCGTGGCTGAGACGTCCAGTATTGGGCATTTGGGGTAAACGCGGGCTTGTCCATCCCTTCCGTTAGGCGGGAGCGTCAGCTTAGCGATGGCGGGTATCTTACACCGCGGATGCCCTCTGCGTTCGCGCTGATCCGGTCGAAAGGAGCCGTCTCGACGCCCAAAGTGCAGCAGGACCTCGCTCCATCGAGTTCTTGTCAGCAATCCTGTGTCAGATCTCTTCTCTCGAAGCATGGGTGAGCTAAGCCGTTGCTGATCTTGAGGGCCACTCATAGGTGTTCGGCATTTGTTGGCCATGGGTTGACTAACTGGTTTATCGGACCTTCTCGAACAGGTTGGCGCCCTGGTCTCTGCCGAACCAGACTCGGTAGCGGGGACGCTGCCATCCGACGTATCCCTTGCCTCAAGCCGCCCATTATCCGCCCCTTCACCTCCCGCTCGTACTTCCTCTCATCACACCCTTCGAATCCCATTACGGCATCACGAGCACCGCAATGCCCCCGTATCCATGCACCCCAAGCCGGCCACCTGCGAGGCAGCACCAAGCGGCCGCTGTCCTGCCGTTCCTGCGGTCAAAGCCTCATCCTGGCATTGACGATCCGAGGGCGTGGCCCCGGAAGACGGAACACGCCTGGGCCATATGATGCCGACGCTTGTCCACTCTGCATCGCGGCGATAGTATGATCGCTCGGAGCTCATTCCTTTCCGAAGGAGTCAAGTCATGGCCTACACAATCACCAAAGTGGACGTCTGGGCGGGCAGTATGGAAGATCGGCCCGGTGGTCTGGCCTGCAAGCTCGAAACGCTCTCCGAAGCAGGCGCAAACCTGGAGTTCGTCATCGCCCGGCGTTGCCCGGACAAGCCTGGCACCGGCGTTGTCTTTCTTGCCCCGTTGCAGGGTGCTTCCCAGACCCGTGCGGCCAAGAAAGCCGGGCTCTCCAAAGCTGCGAGCCTGCGCTCAATCCGCATGGAAGGACCCGACAAGCCCGGCCTCGGTACCGAGATCACCCGACTGCTCGCTGAGGCCAGAGTCAACCTGCGCGGCCTCTCCGCGGCAGCGCTGGGCCGACGATCGGTCGTCTACTTCGCTTTCGACAGTGCTGCAGATGCCGGCAAAGCCGCTCGTGTGCTGAAGAAAGCCCTGGCCGGCAAGTAGTCGTTAGCCGGCTCGTTCCGACTTCGATAGTATCGCGGCAGACGACTCCCTCGTGCGTGAAGGCCAGCAGGTCTAGAGAAACGCCGACCGGATGATTGACGTTATCGACTTTACCTCCTATTAGTGGCTGAGAGACGCTGGTGGAGATCGACGGGGTGGACGACATGTGCAGTACCTACTCCGGCCGGCACGCGATCCTGTTCTGTAGTGAGATGTCCGACAACAAGACCCTCTGATGGAGCCTGCGATGTTGTCCAGAGCATTTGTGATGGGATTGGCGGCAGGGATGCCTCTGGCACTGCTGGCCGGCGAGTTGCCCACCTCGCGGTCATTCCACATGGGCTTCAC